>ENA-OQIV01000004-OQIV01000004.1-human-gut-metagenome-genome-assembly--contig:-NODE-4-length-226889-cov-49.655203_pt1 | contig 226889 bp, 217 predicted proteins | sample MGYA00242588_ERZ504753 | MGnify/ENA primary metagenome ERZ504753 (study PRJEB26092, sample SAMD00036359) | human gut metagenome | host: Homo sapiens | study: EMG produced TPA metagenomics assembly of... | reverse complement strand
GATTTGTAACAGATACCGATACATGGTCCACATTTTCCATAGGCACATCCGTAACATTCATCTTTTTCCAACTCTTCTTGCTTCATTTCATCGGCAAACATTCCTAACAGTGTTGTGTAAATCTTTTTCATTGCCAGGAATTTTTCTTCTGCTTTTTCCATCTTCTCTTTGTAAAATGGGATCAGTTCACGAAGAACTGGATGGAAACGTTCATTTTCATCATCCCAGGCACAGGTTTTCATCATACAGCGTGGCTGTTTCTCATAATTGCCCAGATAATATGGGCAGAACGTACAGCCTCTTTCTTTAACAATTGCCACCGGAATCACTGGCATCTGACTTTTGATTTCCTTTGTTACATGCTTACTTTCAATTCGCTCTCTCATCTTAAAAATCCTCCAAGAATATATATATTTGCAAAAGGGAATTCCCCTGAATTGCCTGTTTTTAAGCACAAAAAAAGAGGCAGACTTACGATTTTTATTTTCGCAAGCCTGCCTCTTATCAATCTAATATTCTATTTTCCAATGACATACCGTATAAACACGTATATCGCTCTGATCACATACACTGGAATCATGATGCTTCCAATCAATGCTCCAATAATGACACTTAATGCAGCCATCCCAAGTGTTGCTGTGGTATCCATTCCTCTCGGAATTAGAATCAACCGCATTTTATGTATTCCAAATGGAAGTCCGGCAATAAATACCCACCAGAACCAATCCGTCTGCCCACTGACCTTCATAATTGTTTTTGTCATCCAAAACCAGAATACCATAAATGCCAGTGGCAGAATTGATTTTTTAATTACATCTCCAATCGTCATTTCTTTCGTCCTCTTATCTAATCTGTTTATCTTCTGTACTTTAGAAAGATATGCCTGATATCTTTGCATCTGTCTATCATTATATCTTATTTGCTTTTCATATTCCACTTTATCATCCCCTTTGCTCTGTTTGTGCTTTCCACGAATCTAATAACTGGAAAATTATTTTTTCGATTTGCTCTTTCTTGTAATCTGGTGGAAAATATTTTTGCAGTTGCTTTTCTGAAAAACTGATTTTCTGATAATTCACTTTTGCTTCTCCTCTAAGAATTTTCTCTATATCTTCTCCAGTCAATTCTTTTTGCTGGCTAAGGTCTTTCAGTTTTTTTGCCTGAGATCCATTTGGCATTTTCTTTGTTGTTCCTATAAACGCCAGTAACAATGACTGCTCATTACTTTTCAAATAAGATAAATCAACTGCAACAGTAAATGGCAATTCATTTTTATCTACAAACTCCAGCAAGTAATTCGACAAGTAGGTCAAGCGTATATATCGTTTGATCGTACTCATTGTCTCTCCGACTTCTGTGCCAACCATCTCAGCTGCCCATCTTTTTTTCAACTTTGGTTCAACTTGGACCAAAGTTAAATCAGTCCGTCTACCCTGACGTTTCAATGCTTCATACTTCATGCGGTATGCAAATGCCTTCTCACTATATAGCAGATTTTCTCTTTGAATGTTGGAATCGACCATAACCACAGTTGCTTCATCATCAGACATATCTCTGATAATGACCGGCATTGTTTTCAGTCCTAATTCCCTGCAAGCATATTTTCTTCTGTGTCCCACAACTAATTCATAATCCTTTTCCCCTGAATTTGAAGGTCTTGCAATTCCTGGCACAAGAACTCCATATTCTGAAATACTTTCAATCATTTCCTCCATTTTATCATCCCTAAACACTTTAAACGGATGATTCTTGAATGTATCCAACTCGTCCAGTGGAATTTCTCGCACACACTCCTGCTCCTCTGACAATCCGAATAATGCATCTACCCCTTTGAATTTTATCTTTGAAGCACTACTTTCTTTCACTGCCATCACCAATCACCTCCTCTACCAATTTTTTATAAGCTTCGGCAACACGACCTTTCGGATCGTGTTTATAAATACTTACTCCCTCAGCACTCGTCTCTGCTGCCCTTATCGAAAACGGGATTGCAGTCTTGAAAATATTGATATATTCGCCATAATTATCATGAAGCAACTCTATAATCTCTTTTGAAAAATTCGTTCTTCGATCTACCATGGTAAGTAAGATTCCGTCAATCTGAAGCTTTCGATTTATCTGCTTTCTAACTTTATATATGGTCTGCATCAACTGTTCCAATCCTTTAACAGGAAGATAATGTGCCATAACCGGAATGATAACCGAATCAGCTGCTGCAAGAGCATTTACAGTAAGCATTCCTAGCGATGGCATATTATCAATCAGGATATAATCATATTCTGGCGAAATTGTCTTGATAAACTGTTTTAACACATATTCTCTGCTCATAACATTTACCAGACTAACTTCTACCCCAGACAGTTCAATATTTGCCGGAAGAATGTCTATTCCCTCTTCATGGTGAAGAATTCCATATCCTTCTGGTAATTCAAGACCATTCATTTCACAATGAAGAATTGTCGCTACTGTTATTTCTAATTCATCTGGATTCTGATATCCAAGACTTTCTGTTAAACTTCCCTGTGGATCAAAATCTATTGCCAGAACTTTATATCCTTTTTTTACCAATCCGATTCCTAAATTCACACAGGAAGTTGACTTTGCGACACCACCTTTTTGATTGACTATTGCTATAACTTTTGCCATCTCTATTTCCTCCCGATTCGTAATGTATGTTTTGAAACTGCTTTTTCTGCCTTTTTCTGATTTTCAGCCTGCAATGTTAAATCATGCGTCTTTATCAGCAATGCCTCAAATCTTTCTTTTTCTTCCTGCTGTTCGTGTGCTGTCAAATCCGTTTCCAAATTCGTTTTTTGTGAAACGCTCAACTTATTTCTAATATTATATGTGTCATATCTTCTTCTAATGCAATTCGCTTCTACACCGGACAGTGTAACCAACTCTGACCAGGAAGACACTTTACATCTTCTTGCAATCGTTCCCCATGATGGTGTTTCTGGATTTCTACAAGCATCATATATTTTTGACGTTGCCGGTTGTATCCGTTCAAATTCGTTTTTAAATATTTCCAAAAAATCATATTGATCATCCACACACCTTGTTCCATGACGTCCAATCCTTACGTATTCCATCTCACCATAATAATCATTTAGAAATTCTCTGGCTGTTTTTCCAAAAAGCTTTTCAAAGACCATATGGCTTGGTAGCTCTTTATGGCTGTCACACTCTTTTATTCTCGGTGGTATACCATTATGAGATTCTGTCCATTCATCTAATGCTTCATATACACTGGCTGCATCCCATCTATCCAATGGCGTGGAAGAATATTTTTTTAGTGCCTGTATCACTTCCACAACTTCCTCCGTCTGTGGCAGACATTGCAGTAATTCGATTGCCTTGGGTATGGCTTTTCTTCTTGTCATAATTCTTGCCATAAAAAAACCTCCTTTGAATGGTCATCATCTCATTCAAGAAGGTTCCTATCAGAAACAATTCCGAATTATTTTCAATATCTTATCTATACTGTTATTTCAACATAAGATATCGAAATGTACATCTGACAGCACTGTTTTTTTATCCAATGCCTTTATCAGAAATCCCTTATTTTAAGGCTTTTCCGGTCATTTCCTTTATCGTACTCTATTGGAACCGCATACGTCGAAAAACAGACTTCAAACGAAGGATCAAATTTATCAATCGCCTTCAACAGCCCAATGCTCCCGATCTGGCACAAATCCTCCATCTCCACCCCGCGGTTTGCAAACCGCCTCACCATGCTCCAGACCAGTCCCATATTTTCCTCTGCCAGTGTATCCCTTGCCGCTTTATCCCCTTCGTGTGCCTTTTCGATCAGGGCAAGCGTATGTTCCATGCATTCTGACTCCTATGACTTCCGATCCGGCCCTTACATTTCCGGATGCACACCGATTTTCCGTTTCATCACCACTTCCGTCCCCCATCCCGGATGCGACCTTACTTCCAGCTCATCCATAAACGCCTCCATAAACGAAAACCCCATCCCCGACCGCTCCAGCTCCGGGCAGGTCGTAAACATCGGCTCCATCGCCTTCTCCACATTTTCGATCCCGACGCCGGTATCTTTTACCGTCACCTGAAACACCTTCTCCTCCAGATCCAGCACACACTTCATCTGAATTTTCCCTTTTTCCTGCCGGTATCCGTGAATCATCGCATTCGTAACCGCCTCCGAAATCGCCGTCTTGACATCCGCCACTTCCTCCACCGTCGGATTCAGCTGCGCCAGAAACGCCGCCGCAGACACCCGCGCAAAACTCTCATTGCAGGGACGGCTCTCAAATTCCAGCGTCATCGTATTCCACCGCATCTTCTCTTCTGTTTTCATCCTTTCTCGCATCATCCCATTCCCCTTTCTGCCCACTCCCCGTCCAAAACCTACTTCCACGTCTTCTCCTCTTCCACCTCAATCACCCGCGTCACCCCCGACATCACCAGAATCCTCCGCATCCGCTCTCCCACATGCACCGCTCTCACCTTCCCGCCAATCAGCTCCATCTCCCGAAACCTCCCCATCACCAGTCCAATCCCCGAACTGTCCATAAACACCGTCTTCCGAAAATCAAACACCACCTCCCTCACATTCCTCTCCACCAAAATCCCCCCCGCCTCCTCCCGAAGCCGGTCAGCCACAAAATGATCCACCTCTTCCGGAAGCCGAATCGTCATCACCGCATCCTTCACCCAAACACGATTATCCATTTCCTATCCTCCCTCTTTCCTGTCATAAAATAAAAAACACAAAAGATTTTTCGCCGTAAAGCGAATTTCATCTTTTGTGTTTTATCTTCTCACTTTTATACTTTTTTGCCCTTCGTCCCACGCAACCTCCGCGTAGTCAGTGGTATCAGCCCGACGAAACAGCGCCGCATCTCCTGCGGCATTCTGCCCCGTGGGCATCCGTCCTCACTATTCCTCCGTCTTCACAGTCCCCCCCAGCGCCTCAATCTGCTGCTCGGCCTTAGTAGCCTTCTGGGTTCCCGGGAACTTATCGATGATCTCCTGGAACACCGAAATCGCATTATCGGTATCCCCACTCAGCCGATACGCATGCGCCAGATAGTTAAGCACCGTATAGTCACTGTCGTTGATATTCTTAGCCTTCGAAAGCTTATCAATCGCCTCAGTGTAATTCGCATCGTCAAATGCATTCACACCCGACTGCGAAAGCTCCTGGAACATAGACGACTGCATGCTCTTGTAAATAGTGTCATACACAGCCTTTGCGTCCACAGAAAGCACCTCCGGGTTGACCTCGGTCAGTGCGTTTGTTGCGTTGCTCGTGTTGCCCTGCTGCTGCGCTTCCACAGCCTTTAAAAGGTTCTCGTAGGAAGCCGCCGTATCCTGTGCCGTCTGGATCTGCTGCTGCGCAGAAGCCGTCGTTTCGTTCAGAGAATCCACCTGGCTCTGGAGCTGGTTCAGCTGGGCCTCCTGGCTCGCCATCTTGCCGCTGTATTCCACAACCTTCTCGTCCGCCTGCCGGTTAATTCGCTGCGTATTCGCAGGCCCGATCAGGAACCACACAACCAGTGCGCCAAGCACCAGCCCAATACCGATATTCAGCATCGTTGCCGCTGTAGACGTCTCGCGGAACGTCGGCGGAATAATCACCGTATCCCCGCTTACCACGCGCTCACGCTCGTCCTCGCGCTGCTCCTCCGTACGCTCCCTGCGGCCGAACCGCCGCGGCTCCAGCGACGTCTGCGTACCCGTCTGGAAATCAACCTCCTTCAGGAAACGAAGCGTCGTCGAGTTCGTCTTGTCAATTTTCGCCGCCTTTTTCAGAATCTTCCGCGCTTTCTCATACTCACCCTTGTGAATATAAATCAGCGCCAGCAGATGATATCCCTTGATCAGCTTCGGATTCTGGTTCAGAATCTTGCGCAGCTGGATCGCAGCCACATCCTCATTGTTCTCGCGGCAGCATTTCAGCGCACTGTTGTATTTCTTGATCGTCTGATTGATCATATCCAGCTTCGCCTGCTCCGCCTGCAGCGTCGCAATATACTCCGTCGCCACATTATTCTCCGGCATAATATTCTTGCTGATGATCCACTCACTTAACGCCGCAACCGCTTCACCCGTCTCAAAATAGACAAGGCCTAACAAGTTCCGCGCATGGATATTGTATTTGTTAAACTTCAGGCTCCGCCGCAGCATATCGATCGCTCCGGAAAGATCCCGGATCTCCGCCTTGTCGAGGCCCAGATTGTAGTACATATTCGAAAGAGAAAAACATTTTCTCTGTACTCTCAGGTTAAAACCACAGTTGGGACAGATCTCCATTCCGACGTCCACAACCGATTTACAATTCATACAGTTCATTCCGGCACCTTACTCTTCCTTTTCCGCTTCTGTCTCGTTTTCCTGTTCCGGCTTGTCGTTTTTCATCATTTCTTTCAAAATGTCGATCACATCCGTCAGATCACGGCTGTAAATCGCATCCTCCACCTCATCCACATCGAGACACGGTTTAAACTTCTTCAGTTCTTCTTCGTAATTTAACATAAACAAAAAATTCCTTCCTGTATTCACTAACCATTCCGCTTTGCAAGATATGCTTTCAGTTCGCCCGCCAGATACAGAGAACCCACGCAGAACAGCATGCCGCTGCCCTTTTTGCCCAGTGCCTTCTCATACGCTGCCCCGATCTCCGGTTCCGCGCAGACATCCGTGCATCCTGCTTTTCTGAAGTCCTCTGCAAGCACTTCCGCCGGTACGACGCGGCTTCCGTCGATCTGCGTTGCAACAACATGGGACGGATGAATTCCCTCGCAGATTTCACCGATCATCTCATGATAGTGCTTGTCTGCAACTGCCGTGAACAGAATCGTGATCTCGTTTTCTTTCGCAAAATAGCCTGCCGTGCTGACAAACTGTGCAATGCCGTCCTCGTTGTGCGCGCCGTCGATGATGACGCCCGGCGCAGCCATTTCCATACGGCACGGCCATTTGATCTTCGAAAGGCCTTCCGCAAGCACGTTCTTAGGAATGTCGTGCACGTCCTGCAGAATATGCATCATGTAGAACGCAAGGCTTGCATTCATCATCTGGTATTTTGCCACATACGGAATCGCAAGCTCTGCTTTTTCGCCGCCCGGATATGCAAAGGTAAAGGTGATACCCTCGCGGCTCTGTGTTTTCATCTCATAGAACGACGGCTCCATCGGCCATGCCGGGCTTCCCATCTCTTTCGCCTTTGCGGCAATGACAGAAGCCGGACCTGGCTGGCTGGCGTCGTAGATTACCGGGACACCGGCTTTGATGATGCCGGCTTTCTCTCCCGCAATCGCCTCGAGGGTGTCGCCGAGATACTCGGTGTGGTCGCGGCTGATGGACGTGATGATGCATGCCAGCGGCTTTTCGACCACATTTGTCGCATCCAGCCGTCCGCCAAGGCCGGTCTCCATGACCAGGTATTCCACGCCGGCTTCTTTGAAAATCAGCATTCCCATCAGGAACAGCGTCTCAAAATAGCTCGGATGGCCTTCGCCCTCCGCCTCGTATTCTTTGGCTGCTTTTTCCACTTTGAGAAATGCGTCGAGAAACTGCTCATCCGACACATCTTCCCCGTTGATCTGGAACCGCTCGTTGATGCGTACAAGGTGCGGGGAGGTAAAAAGTCCTGTCTTTTTGCCGCCTGCAAGCAGCATCGCATTCAAGTACGCGCAGACGCTTCCCTTTCCGTTCGTGCCCGCCACATGGATAATTTTGATCCCTTCCTGCGGATTCCCAAGGCGCGAAAGAAGCTCCCTCGTATGTTCCGGCGGATGCTTCACCGTAAATTTCGGTATTGTTTCGATATAATCAACTGCTTCTGTATAATTCACTTTATTTCACCATTCTTCAGTATTTTAGGGCTGCTTTCAAACCCTAGTATCATTATAATCGAGTGACCGGATATGTCCATAGCAATTTTCAAAATTTTGTCCCGACTTTTCGACTTTCCCCGTAAAAAGATACAGTGGGACGTCAAAATCCGCCCCACTGTATGATCTTTCGGACACTCTTTTTAATTCTGCAGACCGCCGTCTTCGGCCGGTTTATCGCTGTTTTCTGTTTTTGACGGCTCAATCTTGTCGCCTTCGCCCTCCGGCGCACCGGACGGCGCTGCCGTCAGTTCATCCTGCGGCGCAGTGCTCGTATTGGCATTTTCCTGCGTCACATCTGTTTTCGTGCTGTCCGGGTTCGGCGTCGGCGTCGGTGTAGATACCGTTTTTGGCTCTTCATACATCATCGGCTCTGTCCTTGTCAGCACCTTCTTCGTCGAGCTGTTGCTCTGCTGCGCGATTGTAATCTGATCACCGTCTTCCAGGGTCAGACTATGCACCATCAGAATCGACGGGCTGACATAAACGGTATCCTGTATCTCCTCGTTGACTTCCACACGGCTCGATGCCGTAAAGTTTTCTCCGTAAAAATACCAGGTATCTTCTCCGGATTTTTCGATTCGTTCCAGTGTTACCGGCAGAGCACCCATCTGCAGCTTCACACGCTCATACGGTGTCTCTCCGTCTTCTCCGTAAACGTACCGTTTTCCATACAGCATATCATACTGCAGCACCTCGAGATCCACCTGATAATTCTTCGTATTCCGTCTCGTCTGATGATACCGGAAAATGGTTCCGTCATGAATTCCCACACGGTTCATAACCTCTGCTGCAATCTGGTAGGAAGCAATGTTTTCCTGTTTTCTTTTCAGTCCCATATTATCCCAGATTACGTATTCGGTCTGATACAGATAGCGGTTCTCCAGATCTTCTACTTTCAGTCCCATCGTTGGCAGATGGTCCCCGTACATCACAAGTACCACCGGCTCCGGATAATCCGCAAGCTTTGTCGTCAGCTCTTTGACAAATTTGTCCATCTCATGGATCTGATTTACATAATATTCCCAGGAGTAATTATTTTTTTCCCGGTCTTCCGCGCCTGTCACTGTAATCTCCGGATCGTCAAGCACCGGCTCTGTCGGATAATCACCGTGGCCCTGTACCGAAATCGTATAGATATAATCCGGTTCGTCTGTCGCATCGAGCGTTTTTATGATCTCTTTTGTCAGAATATGGTCTTTTACCCATCCTGTCGCCGTCACATCCGAGATATCCGGCATATATTCCTCCGAGGTAAAGGTATCAAAACCAAGACGTGAGAATACACTTCTTCTGGAATAGAAGTTTGCTTCATTGTTGTGGATCGCATGGGTCGCATAGCCAAGATTCTTTAAAACATACGGCGCACTCTCACAGGTCTCCTCTGAAAGCACCGATTTGTACGGATACTCACCCGCTCCGAAATACCGGAGGCTCATGCCGGAAATAGTTTCAAACTCTGTGTTTGCTGTTCCGGCTCCCACCACCGGCACGCGGAGATAACCGGAAGAATAATCCTTCATCAGCTGCCGGTAATACGGGATCGGATCCTCGGAAATGTTGAGGAAATTAACCAGCTCCGGATCGAAAAAGGACTCCAGCTGCAAAAAGATAATATTCGGTTTTACCGTATCATCCTCTTTTTGTTCGCCTTCACTCGTCTCAATCTGTTTCACGAGCTGTTCGGAATAGCCGTTCGGCTCTGAAATTCCCGTATCAAACAGGGTGACTGCCAGACAGTACGGATAGCCGTAATCCTGGTAGGCAAATGCGATGTTGACGAAATAGCTGGAAAGCACACGCTTTGCAAGCGCCAGATTTGTTGCTCCCGTAAAGAGTACAATTACCAGAGCAATCAACGGCACATTCAGATACCAGCGGATTTTCCCCTGAAATTTCGGTCCTTTGATCCAGACCCATACAAAAAATGCCAATAATGCCACAAGGGCTGCTACGACGAGGATCATGGTACCTTTCGACAGATACTTCGTCACGACCTTTGCGCCGTCACTTAAATTCCGCAAGTCCGGTCCGGTAAACGGCGTGACGCGGTTTGCCAGAATCACACCGTTAATGATGCCGAGCAGCAGCCAGAAACAGCTCATCACCAGCCGTACCAGCACACGTCTGCGGAACAGATAAACTACCATAAAAGTAGTGAAGATCAAAAATGCATTGTACAAAAAGACCCATGGGCTTTCCACCATGTAGCTCCATGCAGATGCCAGCGAATGGCGGGAAAATGCTTCAATCACCAGATACAGAATACAGCATCCCAGGGCCTGCAGCGGCAAAGAGAGCCAGTTGCAGACTTTCACTACGGTTTCCTTGTTTCCATGCAGTTTTTTTCCTTTTTTCATTTATTTTTTCAGCTGCTCCAATCTTGTCTGAACCTGCTCCATCATCTGCTGATAGTTCGCCAGTTTTTCTTTCTCTGCCTGAACTTTTGCTTCCGGAGCTTTGTTAATAAAGTTCGGGTTGCCAAGCATGCCGTTGGAACGTGCGATCTCTTTTGTCAGACGCTCTTCCTCTTTTTCAAGGCGGGCGATCTCTTTTTCAAGGTCAACCAGCTCGGCAAACGGGATATAGATCGTCGCCTGCGGGATCACTGCGGATACTGCGTCGTCTGCAATACCGGCTTTATCTGCCTGTACGTGAACTTCGCTTGCACCTGCCAGTGTTCCGAAGAATACGGCGCCGTTTCGGAAGGTTTCCTGTACAGCAGCATCTTCCGTTACAACGAATACGCTTGCTTTCTTTGACGGCGGTACGTTCATACTGGTGCGGACACCACGGATGCTTCTTACCGCCTCTTTCATCATCTCAACGGCTGCCTCATCCTCTGCGTATGCAAAGTCTTCGGTCTCTTTCGGCCATGCGGCGATCATGATGGAATCCTCGTCCGGATTCAGTGTGCAGTAGATTTCCTCTGTGATGAACGGCATAAACGGATGCAACAGCTTTAATGCATTGCCAAGAACGGTTTTTAAGGTCCACAGTGCAGCGCCCTTCGTCTCGTCGGTCTCGCTGTACAGACGCGGTTTTACCATCTCGATGTACCAGTCGCAGAACTCCTCCCAGATAAAGTCGTAAACCTTCTGTACGGCGATACCGAGCTCGTAGCGGTCCATGTTGTCCGTTACTTCCGTTGCCAGCGTGTTTACCTTAGAAAGAATCCATTTATCTGCCAGTGTCAGTTTGTCTTTTGGCATTTCAGACGGAACTTCTGCTTTTTCCAGGTTCATCATGATGAAACGGGAAGCGTTCCATACTTTGTTTGCGAAGTTACGGCTGGCTTCTACACGCTCCCAGTAGAAACGCATATCGTTTCCAGGTGCATTACCGGTCATCAAAGTCAGACGGAGAGCATCTGCACCGTATTTGTCAATGACTTCGAGCGGATCGATACCGTTTCCGAGGGATTTACTCATCTTGCGACCCTGGGAATCACGAACGAGTCCGTGGATCAGTACGTGGTGGAACGGAACCTGTTTAGTCTGCTCCAGTGCGGAGAATACCATACGGATAACCCAGAAGAAGATGATGTCGTATCCGGTTACGAGTACGTCGGTCGGATAGAAGTAATCAAATTCCGGTGTTTTCTCCGGCCATCCTAAAGTGGAGAACGGCCACAGAGCGGAGCTGAACCAGGTATCCAGGGTATCCGGGTCCTGGGTGAGATGGGTGCTGCCGCATTTCGGGCATTTTTCCGGCATTCCACCTCTTACAACCGTGATCTCGCCACAGTCATCACAGGTATAGGCCGGGATACGATGACCCCACCAGAGCTGACGGGAAATACACCAGTCGTGGATATTGTTCAGCCAGTTCTGATAAATCTTGCTGAAACGATCCGGGATGAAGTTTACTTCCCCGTTCTTCTCTGCTTCGCTGGCAGCGGCAGCCATATCCGCCATTTTTACAAACCACTGTGGTTTGATCATCGGCTCTACGGTTGTCTTACATCTGTCGTGGGTTCCTACGTTGTGAACGTGATCCACTACTTTTACAAGAAGGCCAAGCTTCTCGAGATCCTCTACCATGGCTTTTCTTGCCTCGTAGCGGTCCATGCCGGCGTATTTGCCGCACTTGTTGTTCATGGTTCCGTCATCGTTTAAGATGTTGATCTCTTCGAGGTTGTGGCGTTTTCCTACCTCAAAATCGTTCGGGTCGTGTGCCGGTGTAATTTTAACGCATCCAGTTCCGAACTCTTTGTCTACGTAAGCATCTGCGATAACCGGGATTTCACGGTCGGTCAGCGGCAGTTTCAGCATTTTTCCTACAATATCGGTGTATCTTTCATCCTCCGGATTGACAGCTACGGCAGTATCGCCGAGCAGAGTCTCCGGACGGGTCGTTGCGATTTCTACGAAGCGGCCTTCTTCTCCAACTACCGGGTAGTTGATGTGCCAGAAGTGGCCTGCCTGCTCCTGATATTCAACCTCTGCATCGGAGATGGAAGTCTGGCATACCGGGCACCAGTTGATGATGCGGCTTCCTTTGTAGATCCATCCTTTTTCATACAGACGGCAGAATACTTCTTCTACGGCTTTGGAGCATCCCTCGTCCATGGTGAAGCGTTCTCTCTCCCAGTCTGCAGAGGAGCCGATCTTTCTTAACTGGCTGTTGATGCGTCCGCCGTACTCTTTCTTCCACTCCCAGCAGTGCTCCAGGAATTTTTCGCGTCCGATTTCATCTTTGTCGATGCCCTGCTCTTTGAGCATATTGGTAACTTTTACCTCGGTTGCAATCGCCGCATGGTCGGTTCCCGGCTGCCAGAGGACTTCATATCCCTCCATCCGTTTGAAACGGCAGAGAATATCCTGCATGGTGTTGTCGAGTGCATGGCCCATGTGAAGCTGTCCGGTTACGTTCGGAGGCGGCATCATAATGGTAAACGGTTTTTTGTTCGGGTTTACAGTGGCGTGGAAATATCCTTTATCCAGCCATTTCTGATACAGTCTGTCCTCGAGTCCCTTCGGATCGTAGGTCTTTGCGAGTTCTTTGCTCATGAGATCCTCCTTTTATGTTTGGTGTATTGTGGTATTTATTCCCGCAGAGGCTTGTCTTAAATCAAAAACGCCCTTCACATACACATAACATGCATGCAAAGGGCGAAAATTCCGCGGTACCACCTTAATTTGTATCTCGTTTCGGAGTCTGTAACGTGACTCATGCGTGAGAACCTAATCATCACATCTTCTGTGCTTTTCAGCTCTCCGGTTCAGAAGCTACCTTCCATGACCACCTTCCCGGACAGCCTTTCAGCCGGTGAACCATCCTCTCTTTTGGGGCCTGCCATGTACTCCTCTTCCTCATAACCTTTTCTTTTTCTGTTGGAATAGAAACTGCATTTATCATAATCGCGTTTTTTTATTTTGTCAAGCCGCCGCGGGCAAAAACCTTTCTTCTTATGGAAGTTTTAAGATTTCACGCGCTTATTTTCGGTGAATCCGCGATGCACAGTACTGCATTTCTGCGCGGCCGTACGACGCGTAGCGGACCTGTTCTTTCGAAAACGGCTTCGCATTGCTTGGCCGTCCCAGGTTTTCGCCGTGGATCACCTGATCCACAAGGTCGATGAGATCTGCGAGAACGCCGAGGCTGAGCGGATTGTAAACCGGATGCGCCGTCGATTCAAACACCTGCGTGTGATGACCGCCGAAGAATTTCATGCGGCCGCCCCTCTTCACAAGCCACACCATCAGTCCGACCAGCCCGTCGTAATACTCTTCCAGGCTCGTTCCGCCCGGCACCTGCATCCAGACACCGCAGCCGCTTCCGATCGCATCTCCGGTGAACAGGTAATTCTGTTTCGTCTCAAGCACAACGACGCTGCCCGGCGTATGGCCCGGTGTCTGACAGACGGCCAGCTCTGTGCCGCCGAGCGGAATCACGGAATCGGTACGGATGTCATGAATCTCCTCCCACGGTTTTAATTTTCCCGCTGTCAGCATCACAAGCGTCTCTGGATCCATCTTCTTTTCATCGTGGCACATGTACACCTCATCAAACTCATCCATGTGATACATGTGATCCGGATGCGCATGCGTGATGACCAGCAGAAGCGGCTTGTCCGTCAGCTCACGGATCACCGGCAGAATCTTTGTGCCTGCCGTAATGCCGGTATCAATGACAGCCGCTTTTTCTTCACCTTCTACTACATAGAACGATGAATTTCCTGCGTCCAAAATACAGTAAATTTTTTCCCCGATTTCTGTTACCTGAAAACCCTCCATGATGTAAAACCTCCTTAAAATAATAATGTACCCTCGGAGTCTTTCTGTGCTTGCTTTTTTCCTTTCGGCAATTCAGTGCCCCGCATTCTCTTCCCCGATGATAATCGAAAGCAGCGTATGATCCAGCATGATCGTGCGGTTCCACGGATTGAAAATCACACCGCTGATCTCCTTTGTTTCGGATGCCATGTGGATCAGCTGTTCCAGACTCACGAGAAACGTAGATTTCACGCTGCTGCTCCCCTTTAATTCCTCATCAAAGCTCGTAAACGCGGCCCACCAGACTTTTCCGTCTGCGCTCTTTACCGTTCCGATCCGGATCTGATCGTCGCCGGATGGCGGTTCCACGGAAAGAATCGCCTGTCCGCCCTCTTTCATTCTGCGGCGGATTACCGTCAGCACATGTGCCAGCAGTTCCGGCGTCGGCTCCTTTTGCAGTCCCAGAATTGCTTCCTCTATCGTTTCATTCCCCTGCAGCCCTTCGTCCTTTAGAGTTTCCATTTCTTTTGCCATTGCTCTTGTCCTTTCTTTTTCGCTTTTCCCACACAGAATCTGTGTACCATCATCCCCGGCAGCTTCGGCACTTCCGATGACCTTTACTCTGCGCCTACCCAGATGCCATCTTCCCCGCAGAATCTGCACTCTTTTGATACATCCAAAACGTTTTCCATCCGCTTTAAGATCTGATCGTACTTCCCTTCCCGCATCAATGCAATCGTCACCTGATCCGTTCCGATCTGCAGATGGCGGAAGCCGCGTTTTCCTTCCTCTGTCCACGGCAGAGTCAGCTCCAGTTCAAAGCCGCCGCTGCTTCCGTACAGCTCACCCGGCTGTTCGTCCGCAAACAGCTCGAAAAGCGGCTGATAATATGCTTTGAAATAATTCTCCTCTGGAAACCAAAGTGTCCCGTCCCCGGTCCGCTCCGGCTCTTTTACAACGGCATTCAGATAGCCTCTCTCGTAATACGTCATGCACGCCGCGCTCTTCGCCAACGGATTTTCATTGATCTTCTCGATCTCCGACGCCGCCCGGCATCCATTTCCAAAGGCCGCCTGGCTGTTCTCGCTCCTGCCGACCGGCTCCCAGACGCTCCATGCGTTCTGCTTTCCGTATCCGATCAGATCCTGGCGGTATGCACCGTTGTATTTTACAAATTTTTTCTCCCCCGGCTGCTCGATCAGGTTCAGCGGTACCATACAGTCAATTCCGTACAGCTTCTGCGCAATCAGCCGCGTGTAGATGATGCCGAGATAATGACAGATTGCACTGCGCTCCGCCGTGTCGAGATACATAATCTGCTCCGCTTTTGCCAGCTGGTCGCCGCGTGTTTCGAGCACACTCTCCACCATCGCAATCCGTGACTGCAGCTCCGCCTTCCGTTTTCCGCGGTAGCGCGCCGACAGACGGCCGTACGGCATCGTGCTTGCAAGAACCGCGTGCAGCAGCTCCAGATTCGTGTATTCGATCATAATATCTTTCTTATTTAAACCGAGCTCCGCGTCGGTATCGACTTCCGTCACATTGATGATATATGTTTTTTCTTCGGTCAGTATCATTTGTTTTGCCTCTCTTTTTCAGTACTCTCTTCCATGCTCCTTCAGCCAGCTCTGCCACACTTTGTAATCGGGCATCTGCTGTGCCACCACCGCGTAAAACCGTGCGGAATGGTTCATCTCTTTCCGGTGCGCCAGCTCGTGGATAACGACGTAATCCATCACGCGCTCCGGCATCAGCACCAGTTTCCAGTTGTAGTTCAGGTTTCCGGCGCTGCTGCAGCTGCCCCAGCGGGTTTTCTGCTCACGAATTGTGATTCTGCCATACGTTACGCCCATCTCTTTTGCAAAATGTGCCGTCTTTTCCGCCAGCATCTGCGCCGCACGTTTAACCACCGCTTTTCGCTCTGCTTCCGTCAGACGGTTCGCTGCTTTCTGCTCTGCGGCCGCCAACGCTTTTTCCCGGTGTGTGTGAATCCAATCCTGTTTTTCTTTTAAGAATGCTTCGATTTTGTATTTTGCCATCCGTTTCGGTGCGCGCACCACCACGCTTCCATCCGCTTTGACCTGGACGGCGAGCGTTTTGCGGGCGGAATACACGATCTCATAGGGAATCTGTTTTAAAATCCGTTCTGCGCTGTCTTTCTGTTCCATTTATTTTTCCTCAAAAGCTGTCTGTTTTACCATTTTTTTGCCTGTTTTTCATTATACCTTTTTCCCGGCGGAAACGCAATCGGATTGCTCACAGAAAAAAAACGCGAGCAGAATCACCGTTTTTCTTCCGGCAATTCTGCTCACATTTTTCTTTCTCTTATTTCAGCTCAATTTTTTTCTGCTTTCTTCGGATGCACAGCCTCACAAATAAAATCGCCGCCTGCACACAGAGAATCATCACCAAAATTCCAATCATGGACAGCGCTGTTGCCCCCAGTCTGATCAGTTTTCCCATTCTTTTTTCCTCACTTTTCTTTCTATCGTGCCAGAACCGGATCGGCTGCCGCATCCCACAGCAGGCTGTCCGTCTCACTTTGTTCCAGGTATCCATATTTTACCATTGCCGCCAGCACCTGCTTTTCCCGCTGCAGCGCCAGATCCGCGTGGCGCGACGGTGCGTAGGCGGACGGTGCATTCGGGATTCCGGCGAGGAGAATGGCTTCGCTGTCGGTCAGATCCTGCGGCTCTTTTCCGAAATAACCACGCGATGCTTCTTTGAGTCCGTAATAGCCATCCCCGAAATAAATAGTGTTGATGTACAGCTCCAGAATTTCTTCCTTGGAGAGCTGTCGTTCCACATAGAGTGCTGTCCACGCCTCTGCCGCTTTTCTGGCAAGTGTCTTATTCTGATCGTAATACATGTTTTTTACCAGCTGCTGTGTGATAGTACTGCCTCCCTGCTCCGGTTTCATCACGCGGATGTCATGTACAACCGCGCGCGCCATGCTGATCCAGTCTATCCCGTGATGTGTGTAATACCGGTGATCCTCGACAGCAAGCACCGCTTTTTTGTACAGCTCCGGCACCTGTTTCAGGGGAACCCACTGTGCTTCGCTTCTGATTTCCTCTACCGCCTGCGCGAGCGGCTTTTCCTTCACTGCCTTCTGATAGGAAACATATCCCTGGATTGCCCAGAACATTCCGGCCGTCAGCAGGATCAGGCAGAAAAATGCCAGAAAACCTCCAACCATTTTTCCCGCTGTTCCCCGGTGTTTTCGTGTTCTTTTTCTCATAGTTTCAAACCCCTTTGTTGTTCTTTCCTGCTTTCTATCCTACCATATCTCCCTTAACGCCTTCTTGCCTCTTTCTTAGGAATTCATTAAAATTTTGAAACTGTATGAAATGCATTTTGCACGTTTTTTCAAATAACCGCTGCTGCTGCGGAATACTTTAACCGAATCAGGCAAGTAGCGAAGCGGATTGCGAATATCCGCTTGACAAAACAGAAAAAGACAGACACCTGGCAGATTGTCAGGATGCCTGTCTCTTGTTTTTATCTTTTGGTTTTTCAGAAACGCTCTGTGATTATGCTGCGGTTCCGTAGTTCATTACATGAGCTGCTGACAGTGCTTTTCGAACGGCTACACCGAGAATTTCAGCTACTACAACGGAAATCACATCTTTTACGATGTACGGAACGGAAACTGCCAGGAAGGAAGCCGGGATCGTGTTTCCTGTTACAATAGAAAACTGTACCACACCGAATGCGTGACATACCGCAAGACCTGCGATTCCAAGAACGAATGGTTTGCCCGGGAAGCCTTTTTTAATTCCGGCACCGCAGAGCATTGCCATCGGAATAAATCCGAAAATAAAGCCGCCGGCCGGTCCGAGAAGAGCGCCGAATCCACCGCTCATGCCGGCATAAACCGGAACGCCGATCGCGCCGAGGATCAGATAAAGAGCGGACGATGCACCTCCCAATTTCCAGCCAAGCACGTAGCCGCAAAATGCCATTGCAAAGGTCTGCAGCGTCACCGGAACGCCGGTCGGAAGCGGAATCGTCACAATAGACAGTACCGCAAGCACTGCCGTCATCATGCCGGTCAGTACAATCTGTTTTGTTGTAAGTTTTGATTTTTTCATGAATGTAAATCCTCCTCGCAGGTTCTTGTATCCAATTCTTTCTGCTTTTGAATTGTTAACCTTGTTTCAATATAGGTTAATATTTCATTTTTGTCAATCCCTTTTTTAAAAATGCAGAGAGTTCTGCTACGATTCTGTTACACTTCCTGAAAATAGCGGTCACCCTCTTGTTTTCTGTTTTCTTTCTATGGTATACTATATAGTCTCGGAGTTTTTCCGGGAATGTTCACCCGATACAAACGATGAATTTTTATTCCATTTGAAAGGAGATACCCTCTATGAAACCTTCCGAAAATCCTCTCGGCTCGGAACCGGTCAGCTCTCTTTTGCGGCGTTTTGCGATTCCGAGCGTCATCGCGATGCTCGTCAGCGCCCTCTATAACATGGTAGACCAGCTCTTTATCGGTCACAGCATCGGCGTGCTCGGAAACGCAGCGACCAACGTAGCGTTCCCACTCAGCATGGTCTGCACATCCATCGGTCTGCTCTGCGGCATCGGCGGTGCTGCAAATTTCAATCTCTGCATGGGCAGAAAGGATCCGGAGCACGCGAAATCCTATGTTGGAAATGCCATCTCCATGCTGGCAATCCTCGGTGTGATCCTCTGCGTTGCCGTTCAGCTTTTTCTGCGTCCGATGATGCTTCTCTTTGGTGCAACGCCGGATGTCATTGATTACGCCTGTACTTACACCAGAATTACCTCCATCGGATTCCCGTTTCTGATCATCACAATCGGCGGCTCCAACCTGATCCGCGCGGATGGCAGCCCGAAATTTTCCATGCTGTGTAACCTGATCGGCGCGATCGTCAACACGATTCTCGACCCGCTGTTCATCTTCGTTTTCCACATGGGCATGGCAGGTGCAGCGCTCGCCACGATCACCGGACAGATTTTATCGTTCGCGCTCGTTGTCTTCTATCTGCGCGGTTTTAAAACGCTGCCGCTTTCTCTTTCCGATCTGAAGCCGAAAATAGCCTGCTGGGCACGGATCGCTGCGCTTGGTGCAACTCCGGCATTCAACCAGGTGGCAATGATGGTTGTTCAGATCGTTATGAACAACACACTGACCTACTACGGCTCCAATTCCGTCTATGGAAGCGACATTCCGCTTGCATGCGCCGGTATTATTTCAAAGGTGAATATGCTGTTCTTCTCCTTTGTCATCGGCATTTCCCAGGGACTTCAGCCGATTGTCAGCTTCAACTTCGGTGCACAGAAATATGACCGCGTGAAGGACGCTTATAAAAAAGCAGTTTTTGCGGCGACTGCCATTTCCATCGTCGCCTTCCTCTGCTTCCAGCTCTTTCCGCGCCAGATTATCGGCATTTTTGGTTCCGGTTCAGAAGAGTACCTGCATTTTGCAGAGCGGTACTTCCGCATTTTCCTGTTTTTCACATTCCTGAACGGTATCCAGCCGGTCAGCTCAAACTTCTTTACCTCAATCGGAGCGCCGAAGAAGGGTATTTTTCTTTCGCTGACGAGACAGATTATTTTCCTGCTTCCGCTGCTGCTGATTTTTCCGTATCTCTTCGGCATTGACGGCGTGATGTACACTGCACCGATTGCAGACCTTGCAGCCGCATCAGTCAGCATCGTTATGGTCGTGCGGGAATTTAAGATCATGGCAGAGCTACAGAAGGCTACTGCCTGAAAACAGGTTTCTTTCCCGGAGCGTTTCTGCAAAAGACTTTTCGTGAGCTGCGGTTGCCAGGGTCCTGTTAAAATACGGATCTTAGATCATTGCCGTGTAAGTAAAAAAATCGTATGCTGTTGCTTTTTCCACAACAGCATACGATTTTTTTATGCGTTATCCACACTTTTCTTTATTTATTCACATGCATCCACATCAGTCCATGCGAAGAATCATGGTCAGGATTCGTTTTGCACAAAGAGCGATTTCGTCGCGGGTGATGTATCCCTTCTCAAATGCCTCCTGTACGCGCTCCTCGTATCCGTTTGCCATTTTGATATCATTTCCGGCTTTTGTCTCGCGGTAATGCTCGCCGTGTGTCCACCAGTCGGTCGTTACCATTCCCTTAAAGTCCCACTCACCGCGCAGAATACCGGTCAAAAGATCCTTGTTCTCAGATGCCTGAACGCCGTTGATCAGATTGTAGGACGACATGATTGTGTATGGATCTGCCTCTTTTACGATGATCTCGAAGGCTTTCAGGTAAATCTCACGCAGCGCACGCTCGGAAACGCGGGAATCGCTGTCTTTTCGGTTTGTTTCTTTGTTGTTGCAGCAGAAGTGTTTCACACTTGCCCCGATGTGCTCGGACTGCATACCGCGTACCATTGCCGCACCGGATTTTCCGGCCACAAGCGGATCCTCGGAATAATACTCGAAGTTTCTTCCGCAGAGCGGGCTTCTGTGAATGTTGACAGCCGGGGTCAGCCAGATGCCGATGTTGTTTTCTTTGACTTCCTCTCCGCCGGCTTTACCGATCTCTTCGATCAGCTCCGGATCCCAGGTGCAGGCAAGCAATGTTGCACACGGCCATGCGGTCGTGTTGACGCCACACTGCGGCTGAATGCGAAGGCCTGCCGGTCCGTCTGCGGTCATGATATTCGGGATGCCGTACTCAGGCAGATTTCCCATGCCAAACGTGTTGGCAACTCCTGTGTTCGGCTGACCGCCGAGCAGATGAATGAGTGCTTCTGTCGGAAGCTTATCTACAAACTCGTCGAGCGTTTCTTTTCCTTCGACCACATTCATCAGGTTCGGATTCGTCTTTGCTGCTTCCATAAGCTCGCCAAAGCTCTTTCTCTCCTGTGCTTTGACTGCCGGGAGGAAGCCTTCCAGAGTCAGCTTATCCTGACGCTCCAGTCCTTCTTCCTCGACAGGGCCGTTATCGGTCGGAAGCGCTTCGTAGGTTCCATCCGCAAGGAGACGTTTTTCCAGCTTATGCGGAGCGGCAAGGCTGGTGTACTGTGCAGTCACTTTTGCCTCTGCCAGATCGTAGGTGAAGTCCAGTTTCTTCGCATCTCTTACATTGTTTCCAACGTAGAAGACGTAGCTTCCTGCCTCAAGAACATAGGCAGATTTTGCAACCTTTCCAAGGTCATCAAAAGATGCCATATCTTCCACTGTAAAGGAAAGAACGACTCTCTGTGTCTCGCCTGGCTGCAGCAGTCTTGTTTTCCGGTAAGCGCCAAGCTCTTTGGCCGGCTTGCCAAGCTTGCCCTGCGGTGCGCCATAGTAGAGCTGTACAACTTCTTTTCCGGCACGTTTTCCGGTGTTGGTAACAGCTGCTTTTACAACAATCTTTCCATCCTTCTCTTCTGCCCCCAGAACTTCTGTCTCAAAGCTGGTGTAGGAAAGACCGAAGCCGAACGGATAATTGACCTTCTCCGCTGCGCCCGGAATCGTCTCGAAATAACGGTAACCAACGTAGATATCCTCGTTGTAATCCACGTAATAAACGGATTTATGGAAGTTCTCGGTGGATGGATAATCCTCGAGGGTTGCTGCGTAGGTATCAACAAGTTTACCGGATGGGTTGACGTCGCCTGTTACAACATCCGCTGCCGCGAGGCCGCCTTCCATGCCGCCCTGCCATGCCATCAGCACCGCCGGAATCTCTTTGCAGTCTTTGAACCAGCTGGTATCAACCATACCGCCGACGTTCATGACAACGATGACATTTTTAAAGTTTGCTTTTACTTTTTCTACCATGGCTGCTTCGCCGTTTGTCAGGCAGAAGTCGCCGTTTTCGAAGATGCTGGCGCTCAGCTCGATCTGTTTTTTCTCATCCTCAAACAGCTCATAGCCTTCATCGTTGATCTGGCATTTGCGGTCCCAGCCCTCGCCGGAGAAACGGCAGATGGTGATTATTGCGGTATCGGTATATGCTTTTGCTTTTGTTACCAGCTCGTCCGGTACTTCCGGCTCTCTTGTCATGCCTGGTACAGCACCTGCAGCATACTGTTCTTTTACATTTTTCTCATAGAATTCCGGAAGTTCATGGAACAGAGAAACCTCCCCCTCGGCCTCTTTGATCTTCATGCCTTCGTAGAAGTTGCGGATATACGCAACGGTAACGTCACCGCTTCCGCCGCCGCCTTTTACGTAATCAATCGTTCCTTTTCCAAATAAAGCTACTTTTGTGCCTTTTGCGAGCGGCAATGTCTCGTTCTCGTTTTTCACCAGAACCATACCCTCGCCTGCTGCTTTTCTGGAAAGTGCGATATGTTCCGCGCTTCCTGTTACCCTTTTTCCGTCTTTTCCCAGCGGCAGAACCGGCTGGTAAAGACTTCTCTGCCATTTACCCATTTTAAGCTTACCTCCTGTATTTTCCGGTGCGCAGATCGCTTTCCGAACGCGCCCCATTCTGTCTTTATGATACGAAGTTTTGGAATAGATGTCAATTGATTTTTCAGCATTTTATCCTGTTTTTCGTTTCTTTTTCTTTTGATTTTATTCTATTTTGCCAATTTTTCAGGCATCCGTTGTTTCTTTTCTTTCTCTCAATATCTTGATCCGCAGGTGGATGCTACCTCTGCGTCTCCCCGGTGTTTCTGCAGCTTGTCGCTTTTCTGTTATATCAGACACTTTTCTCATTTTGTGGATTGTCCGAAAAATAACAGCGTTCTATACTAAAGCGTGTCTGAAAACAAATCATCGGCATCCCCTTTTTCAGGTTCTCTTTGGGATACAACAAAAGAATGGAGTTTTCTTATGAAGGTACTGATTTTATCCTGCAATACTGGCGGTGGCCACAATGCTGCGGCCTCTGCATTAAAAGAAAGTCTGAATTTTTATCACCACGAAGCCGAGGTTCTGGATCTGATGAGCCTCGGACGAAAGCATACCTCCGCACTGGTCGGCGGAGCTTATGTGAAGCTCGTCTCCGTTTTTCCGGCCGGCTTCGGCGCACTCTATCAGCTTGGTGAGCTGGTACGGAAATTTCCCTGGAAATCCCCCGTTTACTATGCAAATGCGCGGCTTGGAAATGCGCTTGCAGATTATATTGATCAAAACCATTTTAATGCCGTTGTCACCACACATCTTTATCCGGCGGAAACACTGACCTGGATGAAACAGAAAGGACGGCTGACGATTCCCTGCGTTGCCGTTGCCACCGATTACGCGTGCATTCCGTTCTGGGAAGAGACGAACTGCGATTACTATGTGGTTCCGCACAAGGATCTGATCCCGGAGTTTGCATCCTGCGGCATCCCGGAAGAAAAACTGCTTCCTCTCGGTATTCCGGTGCGGCCCGCATTTGCGCGCCCTGCATCCAAAGAGGATGTGCGCCGCCATCTCGGTCTTCCCGAGAATGCTCCGCTGTTTCTCGTCATGAGCGGCAGTATGGGATTCGGCAAAGTGCATCTGCTCGCACATGAACTCGTTTCCCGGCTGGAAAACGGCGAACAGGCTGTGATCATCTGCGGAAATAATAAAAAACGGATGCGTTCGCTCCGGCTGCAGTTCCATAAGAACCCAAATGTACATATCATCGGTTTTACACGCCACGTTGCGGAATATATGGCCGCTGCCGATGTGCTGTTTACAAAGCCCGGGGGCTTAAGCAGTACCGAGGCCGCTGTGCGGCGCGTTCCGCTTGTCCACACTGATCCGATTCCGGGTTGCGAAACAAAAAACCGTGCTTTTTTTGTCTCACGCGGAATGTCCGTGACCGGCGCACATCAGAAAGAGCTGGCAGAGGCCGGTATTTCGCTTGCCCGCGATGATGCACGTCAGATTGCGATGCGCGATGCCCAGCATCAAAACAGCCATCCGCAGGCGGGAACGTCAATTACACACCTTTTGGAAAAATTAATTTCGGAGTAACTGCTTATGATGCTTACTGCTTATCTGTTTTATAGTTTCTTCGGGTACCTCTCGGGCAGCGTACTGTATTCGTACCTGATTCCAAAATACTTCTGCCACGTGGATGTCCGAACTGTGAATGAAGATCAGAATCCCGGTGCCTTCAACGCCTTTTCAGTGGCCGGACCGCGGATTGGACTGCTCTGCGTCCTGTGCGATATCGGGAAGGGATTTCTGCCGGTGTTTCTGGCGGCGCACAGTTCCGCTGTTTCGATGGGTTCCTGGATTTTCGCCCTGATTCTGCTCGCCCCGGTGGCCGGACACGCATGGCCGTTTCTGCAGCCTGCGAAAGGCGGAAAGGCGATCTCTGTCTCGTTCGGCGTGCTGCTCGGCCTCCTGCCGGATCTGCGGCCGGTGCTTCTTCTGGCGGCGTTTTATCTGACGTTTTCGTTGATTCTCATTATCCAGCCACACAGTCTGCGCTCGATCGTTTCGTTCTCCGGGTTTGCCGTTGCCGCACAAATTTCCCGCTTTCTTCCGTCCGTGCGGCTCGGCAGTCTGCTGATATCACTCGTGGTGTGCTTCCGCCATCTTTTCAGCCTGCGGGAGCATGAGACCGAAAATGCTGCATTTACAATTCAGTCTTTGTCTGCTAAAATAAGGAAAAAGCAGAAAAAAGAATAATATTTACAGTTCATTTAAAACAGCGGCAAACAATTTACTTCAGGAGGATTGACACATGATTTCAGAAAAAATGGTAACTCTCGGCACAAAAAAATCGGTAATCCGCGAGATTTTCGAATACAGTAAAAAACGCGCTGCCGAGATCGGATCAGAAAATGTCTTTGATTTCAGTATCGGAAATCCAAACGTCCCGGCTCCGGTCTCCGTTCATGAGACCATCAAGGAGCTGCTTGATTCCAAAGACGATTACTATCTCTTCGGCTACACCTCCGCGCAAGGCGATGCCGATACCCGCGCCGCCGTTGCAGCCGACCTGAACAAACGCTTTGGTACCGCGTTCCATGCCGACAACTTCTATATGACCTGCGGTGCAGCCGCTTCGCTCCGCATCGTCCTTGGCGCTTTAACCGTTCCGGGCGACGAGTATATCGTATTTACCCCGTACTTTCCGGAATACCGTGTTTTCATCGAATCTGCAGGCGCAGCCATGATCGAAACGCCGGCTGATTCTTCCACGTTCCAGATCGACTTTGACCGCCTCTCGGCCGCTGTCACAGCGCACACCAAAGGCGTTTTCGTCAATTCTCCGAACAATCCGTCCGGCGTTGTCTACACAGAAGAAAGCATTCAGAAGCTCGCTGCTTTTCTGGAAGCAAAATCTGCCGAATACGGCCATCCGATTTATCTGATCGTTGATGAACCGTACCGCGAGCTTGTCTACGGAGACGTGGAAGTTCCGTATCTGACAAAATATTACAAAAACACGCTGGTCTGCTACTCCTACAGCAAATCCCTCTCCCTGCCGGGCGAGCGTATCGGCTACGTTCTCGTTCCGGATGAGGTCGATGATGCAAGAACCATCTACGCAGCCGTCTGCGGTGCCGGACGCGCCCTCGGCTTCGTCTGCGCACCAAGCCTGATCCAACACGTCATCGCCAAATGCGCAGGACAGGTTTCTGATCTTTCGGTCTACAAGAAAAACCGCGATCTGCTGTATGATTCATTAACCGCCTACGGCTTCACCTGCGTTCACCCGGACGGCGCTTTCTATCTCTTCATGAAAACTCCGGAACCGGATGCGTATGCGTTCTGTGAGAAAGCGAAAAAGTACGAACTTCTTCTGGTTCCAGGCGACGATTTCGGTGCACCGGGATTCGTGCGGATTGCTTATTGCGTTACTACTGCGCAGATTGAGCGGGCACTGCCGGCGTTTAAGGAACTGGCGGGAGAGTATTTTGGATAATTTTTCAACTGTCAACTTTTCTTAAATAGATGTTGGGGTCAAAAGGCTTTTTGACCCCTTTGACCCCGGTATCTTACATATAGTAAAAAACAGACACTGCTTCATCTTTGAAACGCAGCGTCCGTTTTTCTTTTATTCTCCTACATCCTGTTTTCCAATCACAACTTTACATCTTTTCTTCCACATCCCTGTTCTGACACACGCATACCGCTCGCTTTCGATGATCTGTTCCATCGCTGCCGCTCCTTTCTTTTGAGCTATCTCAATCGCATAAGGCGGGCAGGACTTGAACCTGCATTCTGTGCCTTATCCTCTACGAAAAATTTGCTGTACGTTCCACAAACATGAAACATTTTTCTGCACAGGTTTTGCCCGTTAAACTACCGCCTTATTTTCAGCCACATTTTTTGTGGATACTGATGTGTATCAAATGCTGTTCCACTCTGACTTGCTTTATATCATCGGTGGAGATGCTATTTTCCTGCCTCAGCCTTCTCTCTAAAGCTCAGGATTTCCTTCAGAGACCTTGGTTCATAATTCATCCATGGCTTCATACATCCCACATTGTATGCCTGCGGTCTGCACTCATAAATGTGTCTGCTGCATTCCTGCTTTCTGCACGTCTCTGTTCTTTTTGTGAATGTCCGTGCTTTGTTCTGTATATACTATATTACATATTTTCGATTTTTGCATTTAACTTCTGGTTTAATTTTTCATGTGATATGTTTTCTGGTTTTTCCCAGCTCCACACAGTACTGTCCAGACCTGATTTCCCTTTGGACAGTGCCTTTAGCTCTTCCACGCAGAATTCCGTCGCGCGTACGATGTACTCGTTGGCCATTTGTCTGGTAAGGATGGACAATTTCTCTTCTTTTCTCTGGACGAATTCCCCGCGGACTTCTTTTATAAGACCTTTCACATCGAATTCAGCAAGCTGTGCCAATGGCTCTTCTGTAAGATCCAGCTCCTGGATCATTTCCTGGAAAAGTCCATATTTTTTCGAAACATATTCATTTAATATCTCGTAGTCACGATGCAGTTTTTCTACATTTCCAGGAACGCTCGAATTCCAGCCATGCTCCCCATACATAAATCTCCGATACAGCATATCCTGGATCAGATGAAGATAATAGCCGAGATATAAATCATCCTTCTCCATGTATTTCCCGTATCTGTCGCGGAAACATTCGAGATCGTATGTGTATCTGGTATTTTCGCAGATTTTCTTCTTTAAATGGCTATTTCCCGCCACCGCCCCATCCGGCAGAATCACCCCAAGGAACAGGCGGTTGATATCTCGAAACGAGACTTTCTTTCTCATCTCCTGTACAATTGCCAAGTGAATCATGCTTGATGCCATAGTGTCCTCTTTTCCTTTATTCTTCTGCATTCTTTTTTTCAATATCAGCTTTACATCTTTTGAAAGCTTTCTATCCATACTGCTAACTTTAACATTTTTATGCCGCATTTCCAATTCTGACGCATGCGTACCGCTCGCTCTCAATCACTTTTTCCATCGATTTAACCGGCGTGCTGTCAATATTGTTCAGGAGATTCTGGAATGTCGTAACCGACTGGCCGCTGTATAGCTGGACACCTTTTCTCCGACTGTCGGCATGGAAAATATCGTTTCGACTGTCTACATTCCAGAAAATAATATTCGGTAATTGGTAGCCGCAATACTCGTACTTTTCTTTCATATGATCATAAAACATCCAATTGCGGTCTCCGCATCTGTCGATCTCCATGTCAGATACAACGATCAGCGCTTTCGGCATTTCTTCCGGCGGTACATCGTGATCCATCGCTGTTTCCAGAACCCGCTCAAATGCAGCCTGAAGATTAGTATTCATCCCCCATTCCGTACGCTCGACGTATTTGATTTTCTGCAGCAAGGTTTCCCCTCTCAGAGAAACAAATTCCGGCTTCTGGCTGAACGTCATGAAAAGATTGTGGTAAGCGCCCCGGTTCCGCTCTGCAAAGTAAATAGCAAGACCAATGGATGTCGCCAAGGGTCTTCCACTCATGGAACCGGAAACATCTGCAATGACAATTGCATTCGTTTCCTGCGCCACATAATCCGGCAGCTGCCTCCACTGCGCCTCCAATACCTGATTCCATTGACGTCCATACAGAACTTTTTCCACGAGATCGTACGGGTACAGCGTCTCCGCATGAATCTTTTCTTTTCCATCCAGTGCCTTCGACAGATACTGGTTAAAACGCTTTTCATCATGTTTTCGAAATGCGCTCCTGTAAATCATCATGGCTCTTCCGGAGACCTCCGGGTAAACGATCTCCTCCCACTTTCTTTCTGACATTTTCACTTCCAGCACACCGATATATTTCCGCAGAGAACGGACGATTCTTTTGAAGTTGTAAACAGGATAGCCGAGTTTCTGCGCCGTCAGAATGCCGAGTTTTCTCGTCTCCGTATTTTTAGAGTCTGCCGTTTTGATCCATTTAGCAAGCAGGGAAACGCTTTTTCTCTCCTGAAAGTTTTTCAGATCTGCTTCCAGCTGCTGCTTCATGGCACTCCACATCTCGTCCTCAACGCCAGTTCCGATCAGGCAGTACCAGTCGTCAAAACGGCCGAAAACACCAATCAGATCAAGGTTGGCAATAACTGCCTGCGGATGGTACTCGGCAAGATACTGTAGTAGAATCCGAAAGACACGTCTCTCGCCGAGACCTTCCCGGATATCACGCGCATAAAACAGGATTTTCAATGCGAACAGCGGGTCTGCCTGATATGCTTCCGCAAACAGAAGCTCAATTCTTTCCGGATCCGCTCTGCGCAGGGATCCAATTGTCGCAAACAGATCCAGCCGCGCATCGCCGGTTGTGTTCCGTGCTACTGCTCCATTTTCTGTATAAGTTTTTGTCGCCTGCTCCCGTATCCATTCTGCAAAATCCATCGCTGCCGCTCCTTTCCTTCGTTCCACTGTTTTCTCCAGACATCCTTTTCTGGATCTATGGACTCCATTCTTTCTCGTTTGCTCTTCTGTTTTTTTCTGAGTGAGGGCCGGATTTGAACCGGCATCTTCGCCATTACCACTGGAAAAAAGTTTGCCGTTACGGTCACGCACATGACCGTTTTTTCGCGCTCTTTCTTTTAAGCTACCTCACTCGCGTAAGGCGGGCAGGACTTGAACCTGCATTCTGTGCCTCCCTATTCTCCTCAAAAAGTTGCTGTGTGTTCCACAAACATGAAACCTTTTTTTCTGCACAGGTTTTGCCCGTTAAACTACCGCCTTATTCTGTTATTTTAGTGTTTCTGTCTTCTGTCCCCAGCTCAGGATTTCCTTTCGGGATCTTGATTCATAATTCATCCATGGTTTCATGCATCTTTTCCAGATCATTTTCTGTAATAGCATTTTCCCCAGTGATTTTTTTTCTTCCCGATTCGGATTTCAGGGTCTCTCACCGTAAAATTTCCAGTCGCAGATATCCCATGTCTCAGAAATTTTTCGAAATGCTTTTGATTTTCCCCACAGTGTTTTCGCCCGTCGAACCCTCTTATTTGCCGCGCGCTTTGCCCAACGGAAATTTTTGCATCGGCCTTTGCTGACGGGCGTTTTTTTACAGCTTCGGCTCATCAGCCTACTCCCCATCCAGAATTTTCTGATAGAGAAGTCTGCCTTCCTCCCCGGCAAGCCGTCCGCAGATTTCTGCCCGTTCGGCGATAACAGGGATCTGGATATGTGCTTTGGCATCTGCCAGCTGTAGCAGCATCAGGTTTTGAAACATCGCAAAGCTGGCCATTTTCGTATGGCGTCTGACGTGCTTTAATTTTACACTGACGTGGTCATCATGATACTTCACATAATACAGGAGCTCCTGTACATCGAAACACGGAATCACATACCCCTGCCGGTCCAGCTCCGGGACCACGATGTCGCGCACGATTTCCATGCTTTTTTCGGGATGACCGTAGTAATGCATGTCCGGATCACCCTCGCGTTTTCCCCTGCACTGCGCTTCCGGCTTTCCGATATCGTGCAGCAGCGCCGCCAGATAGACCATGTCATTTTCCATCCTCCGCGGAAGATTGCAGACCACATGGAGGGAATGCATCCATAAGTCATACTGATGTGCACTGTTCTTCTGATCATAGCCAAACATGGTTCGTACGGCCGGAATCAGCGCTGCGATTTCTTCTCGTCTCACATCCATCTCTTCCGCAGTTTCTGCTGTTTTCAACACATTCAACAGCTCGCTTAACTTCATGTGTTCACTCCCCCTTTCTGGTCTTTTTGTGAATATTTGTGTTTTGTTATATATAGACGTTGGGGTCAAAAGGTTTTTTGACCCCTTTGATACCAGATTGCTACGTGCTTTGCACTCCCGCAATCTTCATGTATATACTGTATCACATGCTTTCGTTTTCTGCACTTAACCGCTGGTTTAATTTTTTTTGCTGATTTTTTATGCTGTTCAACCGGCACAAAATCCGATCTGCCGGCTCTGCGGTTTCTTTTTCAGACCGATCATCTCGAAATCGTCCGCCGTCAGAAGACAGGCCTCCTCTTTTCCCAGCGTACCATTCTGATGTTCCCGAATGAGGCGGTCTGCCTGGCGCATGATAGCGTGGTCCAGCAGGTTTCTGACAAACCGTCCATTGCCGTAATTTTCTTCCCGACAGGCATCGGCGCAGATGGAAAAGCATTTTTCCCTTGTTCTTTCGTCCATCCGGTATTCCGATTTTTCCAGCATCAGATCCAGAATCTGCGTCAGTTCTACCGGTGAGTAATCCGGGAAATTCAGGTGAAAGGCAATGCGGCTTGCAAGACCTTCATTCTGCTCCAGAAACTCCTTCATCTTCTCCGGATATCCTGCAAAAATGACAATGACCTCATCCCGGTAATTCTCCATCTCCTGCACAATGGTATTGATCGCCTCGGCGCCATACGTGCGGTTGTCTTCTACAAGAGAATACGCCTCATCGATAAACAGAATGCCGCCACGCGCCGCCTGAAATTTACTCTCAACAATCTGTGCCGTCCAGCCGACATATTTTCCGACCAGATCCTGTCTGCCGCACTCTACAATGTGGCCATATTTCAGCACTTCCTCTTCCTTCAAGACCTGGGATAGCAGACGCGCCACGGTTGTCTTTGCTGTCCCTGGATTTCCGGAAAACAGCATATGCATGGATGACTGAACCCCCGGAAGACCCATCTGTTTCCGCATTTTCTGCATTTTGGCCGCCGCCAGAATCTCATCTGTCACTTTCTTTACATCCGACAGGCCTACCATTTTCTGCAGCTCCACATACGGCTTGTCTGTCTTCTTTTTCAGTTGAATTTTGACGAGGTCTTTTTGTTTGTAGGCCTTGTAAATATGCGTTTTTAATCCGCTTCCGTACCATCTGTTGTAGGCAGAAAAGATATCCGATACAGAATACAATTTCTTTTCTTTCGGAAGATACCGCGTCAGCTCTTCTATCGTGTAGTCGTGATACTCTGTCTTATCCGCCAGACGTTTCAAATAGCCCGTCGCCCGTTCCAGATCTCCCTGGCCTTCCTGAATCTGAATCAGATCCGCGTTGGAAAGAATTTCCGCTATCGTCTCATCCGATACGCTGCGGCTTCCGGAAATGTCCACAAAGATAAACAATGTAGAATTTCCATACTCATTCAGTTTCTTCCCAAGTGTTTTCGCCAGATCATAATTGCCGGTGGCATACATTCCTGTACTCTTTTCACCTTCCAGATTCAGAATCACTGTTCCGCCTCTAGCACTGGAGAAAATATTGTCAAAATTATCTTCCCGCTCTGCCTTGTATGTCATCTTCTGCACATCGTAAACTCTGCCGCTCAGCAATCGTTGATTCTCCAGCAGTGCCGGAATCAGAAGATCTATCATATCATCCGCAGCCGCTTTGTCACCGGCTGTGATCAGATAATGAACCGGATGCCCAACAAAACGTTTTTCATTTTCCGGGGCGTAAATCCGCTCCATTTCGTCATAGAAGCTTTCCGATGCCATAATTTCCTGCATCTGCTCCGCCTGCTTTTGTCTGGTCATATTTTGAGCGGTATAAATCCGTTCACTTACCTGATACGCAACAGGTTCAAAAAAACTGTGATGTTCTGGTTCTATCGCAAGTTTTAATTTTTCCTTCAGCGACCCGCTGTAACACTCCGTCCAGTTATTCCGTTCTGCCCGAACCAGTTCTTTGCAAAACGCATCATTTGTGATCTCCTCATACGCAAGCAACTCAATTTCCGGCAGTATCTTCTGAATACAATCCACACATACCCGGGGAACCACTTCCATCTCAAGTGCAGCCACAATCGTCATCTGACCATTCAGAATATCACTGATCATAATGAAAAACTTCTTTTCTGTACGGTAGGCAGTGTAAAACTTGCTGTTCCATTCCGCAGCATCACTCCGTCTGGAATAGAGACGCTCATATCCTTCCTTCGTTGAATCCTCCTGTTCCAGATTCAGTTTTGAACAGTCTGCTGTGTATTTGTAAAGAATCATTCGCTGCTACCTCCCTTGGAGCTTTTACTGGTAATCCTTCTGTTGTCTCTTTCTACCTGCTATCTTACCACCTGCCGTATCCCATATGTGGACAGGTTCTTGTCTATACGAAAACCAGACAATTTTCTGGTTTTTCTATTTCTCCATAACAGGTACTTACTTCTTTTTTCTTCTGCATTTCTGTACAGTATTTCGACACTGGAATAACGGCTACAATCACAACATGTTCTTTTTTCTCGCAGTTTCCCAGCAAGCCAATCATATACCGCAGCTCTTCTTTTCTGTCGGCAAAATTTTTTCTGCTTGTCATCATCGGCACTTCATCAATCACAAAAACAGAAATTGCTCCATTCTCTGCTTTCTGCGCTATGATTTCTGCCATTCTCTCCACCATCATCGCTGGTGTATCATCAATTTCTATCTTGGAAAGCTCCTCCTGCCCGTACATGCTCTGCAGAATCTTCCACATCTCCTTCTTTTCATGCTGCAGTGAAAAAAGGAGAACTCCATCCTCGCTGGTTTTTCGCTCTTTCCAGCCATATGCAACCGCTTTTTTCGTTTTTCCGCTCGCCGCAGATCCCGCCAGGAAAATCATCCTTCTGCCCCTCCCTCATCTTTCAGAAAAATTTCAAGCATACGTCCAATTACCATATTGTCTCGTTCTACCAGATCTCTGGCTGTTCCAAACATGAATCGAAATCTCAAATCGAAAATCATTCTGGCCTGCTGTTCATCCAGTCCATACTGCTTTTCCAGTGCCAACGCTGCAATCCCCTCATTTGGGTAGTCCGCTTTCATGATCTGGCAAAGTTCATCTTCATGGCATTGTGCCCAGCTTTGTGCTTCCAGCGTGTGTTTTCTTTCCAGAAGCATGTTCTTTCTTCTTACCAGATACTCTGCAAAATACTCCAGCTCTTCCTGGCTGTATCCGATCCACTGACCCGAAATATCCCAAAGTGGTTCTATTTGTTTCATTTCCCGAAGAAGATGCTCTTTTTCCTCCAGAAAAGCTTTCCATCTCCCCTGTTTTTCCCGTTCAAGCGGCTCTTTTTCTTTCTCAGGAGCTTTTTCCCACTTCTGCAGTATTTCATTATAGTCCTCCGCTTTTTCCACCATGGTAAGAAATACCTGTTTTGCTTCAGAATTTTTTCTCATAACAGAATACAGAATAGCCAAAAGTGCATCCAGTACATATATTTTATTTTGCCCGCACTTTTTCTCCAAATATTCCTGTTTCGAAACAAACAGCCTAATCACGCCATCTCTGTTGTTTGTGCGAGACGGAACGATGATATAGGCCTTATCCTTTTCTTCAGGAAAATCTTCTGCCCTTCCTTCAAACACGACTTCCGTGGCATCTTCAACGCAGATTTCCGTCAGTGGATCAAAACATTCCAGAAATTCTAAAATACCCATATTGCACCTCTCCTTTATTTCCCGATCTGATCTGCGGTTCTTTTCGTTTTCCCGGGTTTCCGCTTTTTGGCCTTTCGGATATAATTTTCACTGAACTGCTTTTCCCGTTCAATCCAGTCCTGCGTTCTCTTCTCAATCACAAATGGAAGTTCTCTCCAGATCATCCTGAGCTGTTCTTCTGTGATCTCCGGCACTTTCTTTAAAATTGCCTCCCGCAGATATACACCGCCTCCGCTGCAGGAATCCGGGAAACAGTTTTCTTCGCTGATAGCATCCAGAATTTCTTTATAATATTTTCGATACATCTGATATGCTTCGTAATGTGCAATACGGTTCACATGATCTTCGATTCTGGATTCCTCCTCCTGTTTCAGAATTGTTTTCTTGTTGATTCCGCCGCTGTTCACATTCGCATAATACATCGCATATGCTTTAGCTTCTTCCAGACTTTGGAATGTGCGGAGAAATCTGCCGAAGTTATGAATATCACCATCTGAAAACGTAATCCAGTCATAATATGCCAATTCCGGCGGAAAATGATTTTCTTTTCCGTAAAGCTCTGCACATTCCTGTCTGCTGACAGAATGATAATCCCACGGACCGATGATATCATCGTAATCCGCGTAGAAAAGAATATAGGCTTCCACCTTTGCATCACTGTATATCAGCATCGGGCTGTGCTCCTCGTACTGATACAGAATCGAGTATTTTACACCCTTGATTTTTCCGTCATTCCTTCTCATCAACAGTGCGTAAACGCCCATCTCAGAATTGTCCGGAATATTGTTCACATGCATCGGCTTCCAGTTAAATTCGTTCTCCGTCAGTTTCTCCTTCTCGCGTTTTTTCCGGCGTTCCGCCATTTCCCGATCCATTCTTTCCCTGTACAGAACGCTTCCGATGTAATCATATCGTTCCAGATGCTCCACGCCAATTGCCCGGCCGGCCAGATCGATGGCATAAAAATGCCAGAAATTTTCCTTTTCCCGTTTCGCCTCCGCAGCCGCTTTGCTGTACTCATCCAGAATGTCTTCCCGGATCAGTGCATTTTCTTTCTCCAGATATTTCCAGCCGTGATCTTCTGCTTTATATTTATGACGATAACCAATTCTTTCATCGGTCGTCTCAAAGATCGGGAAAAGCTCGGTACTTTTGTAAAATGGTGTCTCTTCAAATCCGAAAATATACTCTTTTCCCTCTTTGCTGAGCAGACATACACATCCCGGGCCGCCCATTCCAGAAGGGGGATCCTCCTGTGCAAACACAACGGTTTTCCAGAAGTCTTCTGTTAAATCTGGTAAATCAAACGTGTGATCTCTATCCATATCTCTGGCTCTCTTCCTTTCCTTTTTCCGTTGCATAAAAAGTTCTCTTTTATTCTGTTCTCAGATCTTCTCTCGGCTGATTGGAAAGCACAATCACCATCTGCTTTCTGTGAACCGTTTCATACTGAACATCCATCCACATTTTCTCAACATGTGGACACTCTTCCATTCCGATGCCGTACACATACATATCATCGTATTTCTCCGGTATCTCACTCCGATATTCATAGTATTCAGATGACCAGTCATTTCGATTTACGATAGAAAAATGTCTGCCGATCTGCAGATACGGTTTTAGATCCCGGAACAAAAGCTTCTGTTCCACACTCCGTTTGATATCCCGCGGTTCTTCCGAAATCATAAGTTCCATCGCCGGATTCATTGTATCATCTTTACTGCACCAACATTCTCCTTCCGGTTCCGGCAAAGCCGTATAGACATCTCTGTAAAATTCCACATCCACCATTCCGACTCCATAGATGTAAAAGCCGGCATATTTCTGTTCCGGAATGTCTGACATCATCAGATAATCGTGGTAATAACCATCCTCAAAACAGATGGATAAGCGGACATTGCGTGCAACATATTTTCTCAGTTCTTCAAATTTAATTGCCATCAGAAAACTCCTCCTTTGTCAGTACCAGTTTTACTACTTCGTGTGCGAAAAAATTATCTTCTTTTTCGAAAATGTTACCCAGCACAACCATGACCGGGCCGTCCTCTACTTCTCTGAACCCCAGCTTCCGCAGCAGGCTGATCGTTGGTTCATTTTCTGTCTGGGTTGTCACATACAGCTTATCGATGAAAAGATTCTTTCCGTTTGCAGAAACCCCATCACCAAAGAGCTGATTAATCAGCTCTCGGCTGGCTTCTTCACAGTAGCCGTTTCTTCGGTATTCTCTGGCGATATAAAATTCAATTTCGTATTCGTCTTCCATTTCTCTATGTACGCCTACGTAACCAATAAACTTGTCTTTCTGCTGTTTGGGAAAAATGGAATAGGTGCAAAGCTCATGATCGGTTCTCTCAAAGTAGTTGGCAAACCCCATCACATGTTTTTCGGATGGGCTGACTCCGCAGAATATGTAGAAGTCGCCATCATCCCGCAGCATTTGTAAAAATGCCTCGGAGTCTCTGTCCGTCCGGCTTGGGAGAAGGAATAATCTTTCAGTTTCGATTGCAGATCCTGTGTTCATTTGTGATCTCGTCTCCATTCTTTTGTACGTTGACTGTGAGTTTTCATGTTTCAGGAGTGAGGGCTGGAATCGAACCAGCGACAATAGATCTTTTGCTGTACCGACCACACCCATGATCGGCTTGGTTTCTCTGCTCTACCATGGCTGAGCTACCTCACTCATATTTCTCTTTTAACTTTTGTATTCCTTATGTGATTCCACTCTGTCAGGAACCAGCCTGCTCCGCCGGAATATCTCCGCCGGTTCTTCTGCGATCTCACTCCAGCCGGCTTTCAACAGGAATTCTTTTGTTACGTCTGCTTCCTGAATTGCGAAAAGTTCGTTCAACGTCATATCGAGTTGTTCCTCCTGATCTGTCCTGTATTCTGATGCATCCGCCGGAGCTCTTATGTACTCCTATTATTCCACGTCTCTCCGTCGTTTGCATTGAACTTGTGGTTTACTTTCCGGGTATGCCTTATCTTATCATGGAACCGTTCCTGCATGTGGACACTCTTTTGGCCACTTTTCTGTTTCACAGGATTTTACTTTCACTGTTCCCGAATCTTCAGATACTGCTCTGCCATGCAGCTAAGACTCTCTTCATCGATAATTTCAAGGAACGCATTTTGATTCCCGTACAGCGCTTTTCCAATCCGTTTAATCGCCTGAATTCCGACCACAAGCTTCTCATCTGGATATTCACAATAATTGAGTAATCTGCGAAGCGTCTTAAGACTTGGAATCTCTTCTTCCTCCACATACTCTGATAATTCGATGTCTCTCATCATGCTTGAAACTGTAAAGTTGTATTCTTCCGCTGTCCGCAGAAATCTCTCCGCATTGAACCAGTAATTTTTCCCATCCTCGCGGAGAATATTGGTGAATTTCTGAAGCAGATGCTTTTCCTGCAGGGTCACAGCACTTTCTCTCTTCACATCAGCTGGGATACGATAGACGGTTTCTTTTGTAATTTGATTTTTCATTTTGCTCCTCCTTCAGTATCTGGCGCAGAAAAACTTTTTTGTCACTTTACAATATATTTCCTATCATTCTGCTGATTCTCTTTCTCATTTGAGTACTCCTGTTTCAAAACAGCTTCAGATAATCCCTAAACACGATTGCCTCCACCGCCGGGGTTTCCGATGCAAATTGTGCGTTTTCGATTCCATTGGTGAGCAGCAGATGTTCCCAGAGTTTTCGGTCCTTTTGAAAGTCAAATCTGCAGTCATCCAGAACTACATACTCTTCAATCTCCGGATGTGCTTTCAGGTATTTCAAAATCCCTTCTCCCCTTTTGTACATCTGATCCTGTGTCTGCCCATCGATCGACAGCCCGCACAAAGCAAGTTTAGAAATGAGATACACATAATCATCATCTGTCGGTTTCACTTCTTTCCAGTCGGAAGACAAAACAAGATCTGCTCCACCAATTTTTTCAATTGTCTTTGCCAGGACTTCCACTCGTGCATCATCAATCCCCGTATATCCATCCGGGGTTTTCTGGACTGTGGTTGTGGTATTCAGCACTCCGTCAACATCCAGAAATATCACAAAACGTTTATGTCTTTTACACATGTATCTTTCCTCCCTGACCTTGGATCTGAAACAGCTTTTTGTTATGTGCCTATTCTATCCGCAATAGGCGTTGTTTGTGTAACGCTTCTTGCGGAACAAAAAAATAATTCATACTACAATTCCATTTTTCATTTCTGCAGATTTTCTTTTGACTGGAGATGGTATCGCCATCTCCCCGTCGTTTCCTCAAAGCTGTGAATCTGGATTTCTTCACGCATGGCAAGCTGCATAGCCCGTTCGCCAAAGGTTTCCAGATCTCTCGCCTTTTCTCTTTCCAGCGCAGCATGTTCTCTCTCATATGCAGCAATTGCATTTTCCCAAGTGGAATAAATTCCAAGCCACTCATCCTCATCATGAAATTCCTCATAGCCACGCACCAGTAGATAATGAACCTTACCTTGTTCTGTCATCGTAACAAACGCCTCCTTACGCACCCTGCAAAAATTTTTATATTTCCCTATTTTTACACACTTTCCAGAATTTTTCATTGAACTTCTGGTTTATTCATTGGTCTGATAAAGCCCTTCCAGTTCTTTCATTTTATTTCGGATCAGTTCCTGTACAGACGGCGTCTCCACGATGACATCCCTTGAATTCATCATCGCCCAGTTTGCCATAAAATACGCGGTTCGATATACCAGCACCCGATCATATTCCTCTGTTCCACCCTTTAGGAAATAAAACTCATCATCAAACGTATGATACATGATCGTATAAGCATTTGGCGTTTTCCGCACCCGTAAAATGATGGGTTCCACACTGCCATAGCTGCCACCCTGGTGTTCTGCTACATAACGATACTTATCCAGCTTCTTGTTCTCGTCTTCCAATTCAGACATCGGACGGTATCTTCCCTCTCCCGGCTCAAGCACCTGAATTTCGTCCATGCGTTCAATCGGATAATTGGACAAACCCTGATACGGCTCATGGTTTCCAACCAGCCACAGTTTCCCATTTGAACTGCTGATGAAATAAGGTGAAATGACATAGACCTTTCCACCATCGACATAAGCACGCTCCCCTGATTTCGTATACTGTATGAGTTTAAATGAGATTTTCCGAAAAAACTGTCCTGTCTGATTGCTCAGTGCTTCAAAGATTCTGCTCATATTCTCATGCAGATTTGTATAGTGGCACGGTTCTGCCCGGCGGACGACCTCTTCGCCTTCCATCTGCGGTATTTTCGGATATTTCCGTTCTTTTGAAACCTTCGCTTTTCCCACATCATCTAATAAATATTCCGGGGAAAACCTTTCCAGATAGCAATGATATTTCTTAATATTTCCTACTCCGGCACAGGTGATCAGATCTCGAATAATTTCCTGTTTTTCCTCCATCGTTGCTGTCATGGTAAAAATATGTTCAATCAGAAATGGCAGTTTTTTCTGACTCAATGGATGATTGTAATAGATAATATTCTTTTTATTATCTATCTTTCCATCCTCATCCATCTCGGTGATCGTAACAATGCCTTCCGCTTCCAGTTCAAAGACATCCTTTTTTACAGTTCTGATCTGGTTATCGCGTTTGTTCTTTTTCTTCTCTTTGTCTCCCTCTACGGAAATTTCCCCATAAACAGCATCGCGCAGTTTCCAAATGGATATTGGTCTTTCTATATTTGTCTCTTGCATTAGCTCCTGTAAAATTTTAAATTTTATATCGTTCTTTAAGCCCATTGTTTGTATTCCTCCACTTAATCTGAGTATCCAGTTGCTGGATTTTTCCCTGGCTACATTTAATTTTCGATCTTTTCCTTTGTTGAGGTCATTCTAGCAGTTATAAGCGTCATTTGTATAACGCCTTATACATTTTAAAAAAAATCATGCTGCCCATTCATTATCTGGGCAGCATGTACAGCATCGTCAGATCGCTTTTTCATATTATGCAATATGGTTACTAAAATCCTCTTTATATTGTTCTTTTTGTATTATCCATTTATTAGATTTATCATCATAGTAATTAGGTCCACACCCATTAATACCGTTTCCCAGTTCAAATGCTACTTTTTCTCCATCATATTTTGTAAAAAAACCTATGTTTGTAATATACATTGTTTTATAATATAAATAGTTTTCTTTGTACTCGTATTTGAGTAAAGAATATCGCATATAATGTCCCGATCTCCCATGTGATGAATAATCTTTTACATTTTTATAAAATTCATTACTATTCATAGTATTTTTAACACCTTGCACAGTGTTATTTTTAATATTATCAATAAAATTATCTAAGATTTTGTCATCATAAAACACAGGTGTTTCAATTAATGGCATCCACCCATATTCGCAATATGGTTTTCCTCCAATCATTTTATACTCGACGATTCCCTCTTTATTTCTATTAGATCTACTCAAAGTTTTTTCACAAAATCCAAAGCAATCCCAACCATCTTCTTCTATTTTTTTCCATACCTGAATCGCTCCTGGTAGAACATGTATATTACCAGATCCACAGTCGAAGTCTTTATAAAACATGGTAATTTTAAATTGTTCATTTTCTATTTGATATTCACACCAATAATAATTTAAATAATCATGTTTTTCTTTATCTTCCAAATTCATTATATTAAATGTATTATTTTCATTTTCAAAATAGCCCACATAATAATGCTTTTTTTTTGCTTTTTCCCCTAATTCATCAATTATTTTAATCAAACTTTCTTTTTGCTTACAATTAAAATTTTTCACTCTATCTTCTACCATTTTTCTCTTTCCCTCATTTCTTGCATTTAATTATACAATCTCTTCTTCGATTTAGCACTTTACTTAAACTTTTTGCTCTCACTATTCAAGCTTCTCAATTAGTTACATCTATTCCGACTGGTCCATTTCATTCACCTCAGATATTCGAAATCTCTCTAAATTTTTCTGCAACAACTTTTTAATTTTTTTGCTTGAAATACAATACTAAGCTAATACATAAAATACCACTCACAGCACCAATAAATCCCCCAATCATCACCCCTCTCCCTGAACTCAGGTAATCTAATATCTGTAACGCCGCCGCGATAATGGAAACGAATCCAAATACCGCAATAATCATACTCACTCGTGATTCCCGCTTGCTGTCGATGTGATCCTGTTCTTCGTTTAACAGTTCAATTTTTTCTTTGATCTCATCCAGTGCTTCATTCACGCCATTTTCTTTCTGCAGCGCTCGATATGTCTCACAGACATTATTTCATTTTGACACCTGGGATGGTGTCAATGTTCCGTATGCGATGAATTCTAATGCTTCTTTTTTCAGTCCTCGAATACTCTGAGCTGAAATCCCCTGAAATCTCTCATGGATTTTTTCGTTCAACAGCATACAAGTATATTTTTGATACATTACAATCATCGTTAGTGCCAGATCGTCTTCTGCTCGTTCTAGCAATGCTTCCGCTGTAAGTGGAACTGTTTTCCCCGGTTTGGGACCATACGCATAGGCAATCTCCTGTGATGTAATTGCACATGCCCATCCATAATGGCTGTCATTTACATCCCTTGCCCCAGATGCATACTCAACATCTTTCTCCGATAAATCGGAAAACTCCTTCGTTACATCAATCAGCCGATGTTCATTATAGGCAATTTTCTCCGCAATCTTCCGTTCTTCAAAACGTTTCGGAAGTGCCGCCACATTCAGTCGGTAAGCTTCTTTCATCATGTAGATTTTTGTTTTTTCGCTTTGTCCGAACCATTTTACCTGAACGCCATATTCCTTATGCCATGATTCAAATACTTCCTGTTCTAAAATTGCTAACAGGCTGTCCTGAATTTCCTGTTTTTTATCATCTATGTATCCCGGATTGATTAACTGATAAATTTCCTGGACGTCTTTATTTTTATATGCCAGATACACGGTTAAAAAGGCAATTCCATTGTTGAAAGAAAATACCTGCAATTGCGTCAGATCATACGGAAAGGAGATCTTTACTGCTTCTTTCCATTTTTTCTGCACCGTTGCAGCCTTCTCCTCCAGCATACACCTTTTGACAAATTCGCCAGAACGGCATTTTATGGATAGAATTTCCAGAAAATCATCGGAATCAAATCCGGAGCGATCCTTTTCTTCATCGGATTGATCTTTCTGGTTTGTATTCATTTTTTTCGCACTAAACGGTATCTACTGAAAATCCCCTTGATATCGAAGAGGAAGTATGATATACAAACCTCGATCTATTTCTTCCGTATTTTTAACGTCTTCCCAGTATTTTTCCATCGCTCCCCCACTTCATCAAAGGATTACCGTAGTTCCTACTTCTATATTTTCCAGCAACCACTCTACATTTTTCTGGCTGACCCGAATGCAGCCTGCCGTGCCGGTATCTCCGTTGCTGATTGGCTCTGCCTGCTCAAATGTTTCAGATGTCACTCTGTCCATATAAAGATCACTGTGAATAAAGTAGTCTTCGAAAATCACCAGATAGCCAAAAAATTTTATCCGTTCATACTTTTTATGATAGCCGCTGATATATTCTTCTTTTACCTTTGATTTTTTTACAATATCAAACACACCATAAGGAGTTGGGGAATCTTCGCGGCCGAACAGGCATGGCATTTCCTTGATTTTTTCATAAATCGTATATTCACACGGGACAAAATCCTTTCGGATGCTGTAGTTCTTCCGCAGAGCCTGCCCATCTGCTTTTTTATAAACTTCAAGCTGATGTGCCTGTCGATTCAGTTTCAACAAAAAATTTTCTGTACTGATTCTCTTTTGGGCGATATAAATGTCATTTTCCATTACTTTTTTCATTCTCTTTTATACTAACTTTATTGATTTTTTGTTACACATTTTAATTGTTTTTATTATAACGCAATCCACTTTCTTTTACCATTCTTTTTTATTATTTTTGATATGAATTTGCTTTTTTTCTTATTTGTTTACCTATTATCTGACAATTCGTTTTAGCCGCAACCATGCACTTTTGAAAGAACTATCTATATTCTTGCTTTCCATCTTCTACCACAAGAATTTTTCCAGGCATGTCATACACAAAAACATCATGGATAAACTGTGCCAGCCCGCACTCTTTAAGTTCTGTCAAAATCTGCTGCCACCCCTCCTGTGTCATTTGTCCATGATATAGGTATCCAATATGAACCTCATAAGAAAATCCCCTCTTCCGGAAGAAATCCAGCAGTCTCTTCTGTACTTCCCGCTTTTCTCATCTTTGCTATATCTACATTCATCTTTACTCTTGATCGTTTCTGGCTCATTCGTATTCCTCTTTTCTTTGAAGATTTTCCTTACTCCGCTGTAAAAACTTCATCTTTGAAAAGTTCCGCCCATGCGACAGCCTCTTCCTCTTCAAGAACCATTCCTCCCATGCCAAAATTGACATAGAACTGATGCTCCGCTTCTTGATAGCCTCCGATGGCCCATTCATATTCGCCTGTGCAGTTTTTCCATGCCACAAAACACCAGGTTCCGTCCTCCGGCAGTCCTTTTTCTGATACAAGATTCCATTTATCTAAAATCAATTTAAAATTCATTTTCATACTCCTCCCTATTTCGTTCTTTACAGCATTTACCGTGCATAATATTCTTCCCCGGTATCCAGACAGATTGCCGCCAGTCTTCCATTGATTTTCCCTGCTCCACAGTCGATCGCAATGTGATGGTTTGCTTTAAAAATATACCCTGGGTGGCTATTCCCAAGGATATTCTGTGTCGGTGTATGTCCGCTGACTACAATGATATCATCGAAATATGGAATTTCGTAGTCAATCCGCGTCCATACCAGATCATCTACCGAATATTCTTCCAGATGTTTTGTTTCTGAAAAATGATCCAGTCCGGCATGCACCAGCCAGTATTCCTGCCATTAACAATTTCCTTTCCGTATGGGCGGAATGATTTCATGTATTCTACTACCTGGTGCCGTTCTTCCTGCGGCAGTTTGCGAAAATCCTGGATTGTACTGGTACTGCCGTTCTGCGTCCAGTTGTCAAAATCCCGATACACCTTCGGCGGCAGTTTATCCAGAAAATTTCTCGAAACTTCCAGCACCAGAAGTTTGAGATTCGGTAGCGCCATAACTTCATGATTTCCTATGATCGGAATGATATTGGAATGTGCCATCATGTATTTCAGGATTTTCATTGGCTCTGGTCCACGATCGACTACATCGCCTAAGATATAAAGAGTATCTTCTTTCCGAATACCAGATACAACCATACACTCCGGGAAGCTTCATATTTCTGGATGAGCATACGATAACCTTTGTCTGTTTGCCCTGCTCCTGCAGGAGCTGAACCAGCTTTTCTCCCGCCTCCGTATCACTGACAGCTCCCTGCTTCATGGGATAATGCATATCTGTGATAATCAAATCGAACGGTGCCCCAGCGTCTTCTGCATTCTTCAGCATCTGCAGACCATCCTCGACATTTGACACCAGTTCAATTTTAGCCACGCCGCATTGGTTCAATACCTTGCGGATTGCATTTGCTTTGTAAACGCTGTCTTCAAAGTTCAGAACCTTCATTTATCCTCTTCCCCTCTCCTGTTTGTCATAGCCTATTCTACTTATTACAGGCGATATTTGTATAACGCTTTTTATTCTTAAAAAATTAATCTTGTCTGCCTTTCATGAAGTCATATTTTTTGTTCGCTTTTACGTTCTTTCAGAGCCCAGCTTATAGAAAAGCCCGAAAATAATGAAAAAAAGACAATGCTGCAAAATGCGAATCGCAAGGAACAAATTTTAAAGCGTACCAGGGTACGACGAAAATCTGTGACACAATAATTCACACTCTGTGGTACTGAATTTTTTGCATTCTTTTCGGGGTTGCTATAAATTTTATTTTCTACCTCCAAGCGCCTGATTGAATGTATCATAATTTAACGTATCATTTTTGCCGCAGAACACCGCATATTCTATCGTTTCAAAATAGGATGCATATTTTTCCTGTACGCTCCGAAATGCACGTGCTACAATTCTCGGCGGGTTACAGAAAGCGCCACAGCCAAACGCGCCTAAAATCAGAACTTCCGCTCCGTTCGATGCTGCCGCCTGAAAAACACGTTCCATCCTTTGCATCTGAAGTTCGTACAGTGCTTTCTCACTAATCTTAACCGGCGCATTTCCTGCGGACGGATTCATGGCATTGCTTGGTTTCTTTCGGAGATTCGGGGCCGCGCAGGTAATGATGTCTACCTGATACCAGTCTTTTTCTTCCATTCGTTCCGGCGCAGAGGTATCGGTCTTAAATACGACGACTTCTGGTGTATATAGCAGATCATCATTATAGCGTGGATCGCCTGCTTTCCGGTGCGGTTGATAGAACTGATGCCACATCGTTTCTGTGTCCAGGCATGGATAAAGTGTGCTGCATCGGCAAAGACATTCTTCCTGTGCTGTGCTTCCCCGTGTTACACCGCCGCCGGGGTTGGTTGCAGAGGCGAAATTCAGGACACAGACTCGTTTTCTGGCTTTTGCGTATGCAGAGGCGGCTTCGAAGCTTCTTTTGGATGAAACAATCGTTTTGCAAGGTGATTTTCCAGATTCAGGAAGTGCAATCGCCTGAGATGGAACATACAGTTTTTGGTTCTGAATTGAAAGCTGAACTGCCTGCTGAAGCTTCTGGCTTGCTTTTATCATATCCATGGAATCCTGAAATATCGCGATATTATTACTTCTTCTATCCATTACACTTCTCCTCCCGTATTCCTATCATACAATGCTGTTCTGTTGAAAATCATACACCTTATCCTCCAGCTTCGTCCAGGCTTTTACATAGTCCGCATCGATAAAGCAGCCCCTTGCCTGTCGGAATGCACCTGGCTGCTTGCCGCCTTCCGTGGCATACAATCCTGTATCCCAGCAGCCTGCTGATAAGCTGTTGTCTTTCAGGATCAGTAAGCATACCTCGAAGTCATTTGGATAATCGCCATCCTTTATGTAGTGAAATCCGGTGAATGTAACGCGAATATTCTCTGCCATGTTTGCTGTCTTTTCTTCCATCTTTTTCTCCTCATGGTAGGCTTTTTCTTTTGAATATTACCATTTTATCTCATATCGAACGGAAAATATTGACAGAAACTTGTCCGTATATAAAATTCAGGGCAATATCTCTGCCCTGAATTTTATAACAAATTGTAACTATTCAGAGCCCCATTCCGATTCCGCTTACGCTGCATCTCTTCTTCCATCACACAACACTGTTTTAAATGAAATGCAATCCCATACTGCACCATTTTTTTATAGCCCTCCTGCCACAGTGTCTGCGTATAATCTTTATCCCGAATCTGCTCCAATGCCTTCCGGCAATCTCTTTCCAGATCTTTTTTCTCATCTGTATACTTCACTTCTATCACAATTCCTGTTTCTGCATTTCCCATTTCAATCACAATATCGCTGAATCCTTCTCCCGATTCTCGATTGGAAGATGCACGCCAGTCATTTTTATAGCTTAAGATTCCAAGCAGAATTCCATGATAGAAATTTTCTTTCAGTGATTTCCTCACAAAGGTATCGCGTACGCTAACTGTCTTCTGCAAATACAAATTCAAAAGGCTTTCCACCTCTGCTGCTTTTCCGTCAAAGAGTGCCTGGCAGAACTGTTCTGCCATTTTCCCGTCTTTTTTCACTTCCTGCTGAAACAGTGTAAGAATCCGTTCTGTTATGATATTTCGAATTTCCCGGTTTGGAATTGCAAGGCAATAGCGGCCATCGCTTTCTCTTCCGCGCTGTGTCAGGTATCCAGTCATGAAAAGTGTACTCCACAGATGATCCATGGTCGAATACAGGTCATTGTAGGTAACCATTTCATCGATTTGTTTGATCACTGTTTTTCCATTTACCAGCCATTCCAGTTCTGTTTTTGTGAGCATATCCGGTTCATTGATGCTGTCGATAAAATGATGAATCACACTGTTCCCGCTTGTATTCATCCAGTAATTTTCCGGCTCGGCCTCTGGATTATGGATATGATCATTGCAGTAATTCACAACATCCCATGGACAGTACACATCTGCTTTTCCGAATCGGTATCCGTCATACCATTCTTTTACCTCGTCATATCGGTCATCCATTTCATAGTCATGCAGCATGGTCTTTACTTCTTCATCTGTAAAACCGAAGGTTTCATCAAATTCTGTATTTGTAATCGAATATACTTTGAAATTGTTCAGTCCGGTAAAGATGCTTTCTTTTGCAATTCGCAGGTAGCCCGTCAAAACAGCAAAGGCAAGACTGCTGTTTGTCTTTAAAACATTTCCGAACATATTTCGAAGCAGCAATACCATTTCATCATAATATCCATTTTCATGGGCTTTTGCCATCGGAACATCGTATTCGTCAATCAGGACAACCACTTGCTGTTCATAGTGAACTTCCAACAGTTGTGTCAGTTCCTGAAGACTGCTGGTAATGGTGTCTTCTTCCATATTTCTTGTCAGAAGTTCTGAAAAAAGTGCTTTATCAACCCGGCTCAATTTGTCGCTTTCCAGAAGAAATTGAAATCTTCTTGCCTCACGATTGATTGTTTTTATGAGCTGCGCACGGGCTTTTTCATAGGAATCGGCATCAATTCCTTTTAAGCTGATGGAAATAACGGGATATTTTCCCATATATTGTTCACAAATCTCTGTATTCTTAGAAATCTTCAAGCCGTCAAAAAGTGCTGGATCCGTTCCAATTTCAAAGAAATGCTGAATCATACTCATATTCAGGGATTTTCCAAAACGGCGTGGGCGCGTAAAAAGCGTGACCTCACTTCCGTTATTTAAAATCTGTTCTATGAGGGAAGTTTTATCTACATAATAGTAATTTCCATTGCGAATCTTTTTAAAGTTGTCAATCCCGGTCGGGAGTTTTGGATTTCTCATCTTGAAACCTTCCTTTCCAACTTTTGCGGCTTTTGACACCAGCAGCTGTGCTTATGTTCTGATCTCTATTTTAGCTGGTTTTATTTGCTTTGGCAATGGTTCTTATCGGTTTCTAATCTATCCAATTTTTTATGATCTTATATTGGCTCCTGTCACTAAAAAGAGCTGAATAGGAAAGCAAAATAAAAGCATTAAACTTTTCCTATTTAAATAGTTTAATTAATATTTAATTTAAAATATTAATCCCAAAGCCAATCGTTCATATTTCCTTGATAATTTCCATTGGAATCATATGAATTTCCTGTATTTGGATCGTAATAATCATTATATTCATTGCCTTTTTCATCAGTCCATCCACCATACCATTCATTATGAATATCACTTGAGCTTCCGCCAGATGAGCTTGACCCACCACTGTAATCATTTCCAGAACTAGAAGATCCAGAATCACTATAGCTAGAACCACCTGAATAATCAGAGCTTGAACTTCCACTACTATAACTATAATCATTACTATCATCATAACTATAGCTAGAACCACCTGAAGATGATCCAGAACTCTGTTCAGCAGCTTTTCTTTCTGCTTCTTCCTGTGCAGCTTTAGCAGCAGCCTCTTCCTCAGCCTTTTTCCTTGCTGCTTCTTCTTCAGCCTTCTTTTTAGCCTCTTCTTCAGCTTTCTTACGAGCTTCTTCCTCGGCTTTTTCAATAGCAGTTACTCTATCATTGTATTTTGTTACATAATCATCAATCGTACTGTTATATTTGTCAAAGCTGTCCTGCTCAACGGTATTATAATTTTCGAAGTCATTTTTCAAGGTATCTTTGAATGTCGTAAATTCGCTGGTAGCGTTTTTGAGTGCTTCCTTATCATCCACTTTTTCAACATCATCACCAATTTTATCCGCAATTATTTTGATCGTGTCGTCATATTCGGATACAAAGGAATTCTTCATCTGCGCAATGATTTTTTCATAGTGTACAGAGCATTCCTTATAAGCGCCTTCTGTCTTTTTATATTTTTCCGCACTCTCCATCTCTTGTTTCAATGCTTCCAGTTTTTTATCTCTGTCTTCTCCTTTTTCAAATCTCTGATATTCCTCATCAATCTCACTGTTTTTTGTTTCAATCGCCTGTAAACGAAGCTCCTCCTGATGGCGGTCATACGCTTTCTTTGCAAAAACTCCGATGACACAAATGCAGACAATCGCAATACCAATTACAGCAAGCATGATGGCTTTCTTTTTGTTTTTGTTCTTTGTTTCCATCTCGAAACACTCCTCCCTTTTTCTTTTTGTTTCCCGAAAAATCCATGTTTTCTATGTTCTTTTCCATATTTTTATTGATTCTTCGTTACTCATTTTTCATCACATTCATTATATCGCAGCTCGTTTCTCTTTACTATTTCTTTTTATGTAATTTCCAAAAAATCCCCACTCTTTGATCTCACAAGATTTTAAAATAGTACTTTCCTTCCATCTTATCTTACGTGATGTTGAAATACCCCGGAACACAGTTCATCTCTTCCTTCCCTCCGGGGTACCTCTTAATCTAATTCAGCCACTTTAAAGCTCTTCAAAATGCGAATCACCTGTTCTTCTTCTTTTTCTGTAAATGTACCGTCTGGTGCTTCTGCGATAAATGCAACTGGTGTCGGATAGTCAAAAGAAAATTCGTCTACGTCCCCAGCCTGACCTGCAAATTCAATCTCGCCAAGACGGGATGTCGGTATCACTGCGAACAACGTGCTGTCTACAGGAACATAATCATCATCAATACCAGCCATCATCTCGCCTGTGATATGTACTCGTGCTACCATAAATTCGCCAAGATCTGAACAGTCACGATCGGTTCCCCATGGATATCCAGGCACAAAATTAGAAGTGTCTGCCTGTGAAACCTGTGCCTTCAGCATATCACGCGAATAGCCGCCAAGCGCGCCTTGGCAGTACCAAAACGAAACGGTAACACCTCTATCGTTTGTCAGAACAACGTTTTCTCTGACCGCATCCATGGAACCGCCAACTTCCTCCGTCTGAATTTCCCAGCCTTTTGGGATTTCAAACTGGAATGCCGTGCTGTCACACTGATTTACTTCTCCATACCGTGTAACATAGATATCTCCCTGCTCCCCAGTTTCCGTCCATTCCATATCCTTCTGCCAGTCTGCACTTGACTCCCAGTGTTTTGACCAGATTGGATCAAAGGTCCGGTCAAAAAGATCTGTTTCCTGCATTTTTTTATCAATGACCGGGATATCAACCACTGCTTTTCCTTTGATTCTCGGGCTGATGGAAAGCTCCAGTGAGCCCGCATATCCACCCAGGTCGTCCTTCATGGATACCTTTGCCTGGCCTTCTGCTTTTCCAACTGCTCCGCCGGAAAGATTCAGGCCAGCGCTGTCATATAATTTTGCGCTCAGCCGGATGGCAATGTATGCTTCCAGCCTACCGTTCACCTCAACCGTACTCCACTCAAGTCCGTCTGAATTCAGATTTCCTTCTTTGACTTCTTCTACTTTGCCTGTTCTGCTGTCATACTGGAATCCCAGGGTGCTGTCGGCTGTTGCACCGTAAGAGCTGTGAATGCCGCCCTCCAGACTTCCCGCTGCCCCGACAACGGCTTCCAGATGATTTGTAATAACAATCGGTACAATACCGGCGTTGAACTCGATATTCGGCAGTTTTCGTTCGTAAACGGTTTTTTCCTTTTCAAATTCTTTCTCGCTGTTTGCGCCGCATTCCAGGGCAATACCGGCTTTGCTCCTTACTGCAATTCCACACTGGACTTCACCGTCTTCGATATCAATCTGAAGTTCCAGCCAGCATCCCCATCCTGCCTCTCCGGAAAACTGAACGGGTTCTTCTTCAACATTGATTGAGACACTGTAATCGTAATCACTGTTTTCTTCCTCTGTCTCTTCTTCCGCTTCATCTTCGGACAGTCTTTTAATGGTATAAGCGCTGTTATTTCCTGTTTCACTTGCACCATCCTCCGTCAGCCGGAACTGTTTGATAATATGTGCCTTTTCGAATACATCCAGCAGGGTCGCCGGCTCTGTTTCTACCCGGTAACCCTGATTCGTTTTTTCTTTCTGCACTACTTTTCGAATAAATCCAGAAGGCGCTGCACTGATTTCTCCCGCAACAAGAACATCTCCGGTCTGGTAACCAGGATCTTTTTCAAAGGTGAGACTGTTGTCAGAAACTTCCGTTGGCTGATCTTCTGATTTCATCTCATTGGTAATCACCTTTACATTGTCTTTTACAATGATGTCAGGATCATCCGTACTGTTTTCTGCTGTGTTCTCATCCGATGTGCTGTTTTCCGATACACTTGTATTCTGTTCTTCCGGATTCTGTTCCGGCTTTGTACTCTTCTGTGTATTTTGAGCAGCAAAAATTCCAAACAGAATCAATGCCAGAATGATTGTGCCTGCCAATACTGCGCGGATCCATTTTTTCATCTGTACCTGCTCCTTATTCTGCCTGTCAAAGCGAATATTCGCAATCCGCTTCGCTACTTGCTTGATTCGTTTAAAATGTGGTGCACCAGATTTACTGATTCACCACATTTTAAGCTTCTTTGTATTACGGAGTTACCGTTTCATCTTCTGCCACGTTTTCATCATCTGGCTCTGATTCTGATTTGGATACTGCTTCACCAGGTTTTTCTGCTTCCGACTCTGAAATCACGCTCTCTGATGTTGTTTCCGGTAATGGAGTTTCCTCAACAACCACTTTCTGCTCTGGCTGTTTTTTGTTTCGTACCTTTCCAGCGTACATTTCAATCTCTTCTGTGTCATCCACATCATCCATTTCCTGATCAATTCCGCCGATGGTGTATGGGTCATTCTGATATTCAAGCGTGTTTACAGATTTAATGGTTTTGGTCGCTCCATCGAAATCGAAAACATGCCATAAGGTTCCTGGCTGATTTGTCGGAATCGTGTATGTTACAATGTTTTTGCCTTCGAGGTAAACCTGAACTTTTGCTCCGGAAAGAGACATTTCATTGGCCACTTCACTGTAACTGTTGGTATAATCGTGTACGAAATAGCTGAACTTTTCGTCTGCTTTTACGTTACGTACTGTAATGGTTTCCGGACCATAACTACTTGTATCATCTACGTCTAAGTTTCCAACAGAATTTCCTTCGAAATCTGTCTGTCCGAACCAGATATGATACGGTTTGTCCGACGAGTAGCATGCAAGATGAGAATCCAGATCCCACGGCTCTTCGCCCCAGGTTAATACGATGCGGAATTCTCCTGCGGTTTCACCGTCCCCATCTCCCGGTACAAGAACAATATTTGCTGTTTCAATCTGGTCTCCCGCTACTGTGATATTTTTGTAATTCGTCACATAGCCTTCTTTGCTGATTTCAAGCGTATAATTTCCATTTTCCATTGAAAGAGTATAGTCTGCATTTTCAAATACTCCTTCTGTCACAGCATCACCCGTTTGATTGTTCCAGCCTTTGCGTACAATGTAGGCTGTTTCTGTAATACCATCTCCCGTGACTGCATCGGTTATCGTTCCCTCTACAGAGCCTGTATTAAAATCATCATGGCGCTCCACCATATAGATATCTTCTACATATCTGATTTCACTGTTCTGAACCAGAACTTCCGCAACCTTGTACGTCTGATAAGACGTTGCGGATACTGTAATTTCATAAGTTCCATCCTGCAGATTTTTGGTGCTGTACTTGCCAAACACATCGGTATAGAGAATTCTTTCTGTTTCTGTTCCTTCCTCTCTCCAGGCTCCAGCTCCTCCTGAAAAAACAGCAATTTCATTTTCTTCTGTTTCAAGGCTCCAGGCTCCATGGCTTCCGCCTCCACTGCCGCCTCCGGCTACGCTGTTTCCACCATTGCCGCTGCCTGCTCTGACTTTTCTGGAAATTCTGACTCTCGCGTTTTCTATCGGCAAACGTGTTTTGCCCGAGTAAACATATCCTGTGATACCGCCGCTGGCGTACGTACATTTTTCAACGCGGACTCCATTTTCCTTATGCATTTTTATTCTCAAGTTGTTGTTTTCATCATTTTGAAGCGGTTTGAATTCCAGATCAAAATCGAAATATTTCTTCAATACATCTCCAAGCAGGGAATCTGTATCGAGTCCATTTGTTGAGTATGGATATACCTTGATATCCTCGCATGCGAGACTTCCATTTTCTAAATCATGGTATGCAAATTCTGCCTCAACGCCTAAGCCTAAATCTGCATAATAGCCTGCTAAATCAAAAACACTGTACAAAGTCAACAGACCTTTTATGCCAATACCGCCTTCCATATTTCCCTTTACCTCAAGGGTATCAACACCATGATGAAAATCGAAAATGCCTCTCCATGTTCCATCTTTATATTCAAATCCCTGTGTTGATTCAACGCTATATGAAATATGTAAGGATCCATCTGCTTTGTATGAACAGAAAAGTACAACATCAAAGGTAAAACCGGTAGCCCCTATTGTAATTGGAAAACGCATTAATTCTACCTGACCACTGTCAGCAAATTCTTTTTCCGCCGTAATATCTTCATTTGCATTTTCCGTGACAGCAAGTTTAAGTTCATTTACCGAAACACCATTTACTCCAACGTCAACATTTACAACACACAGAATTTCAGGAATTTCAAAATCAATTTTTCCTTTTCCTTCATCATTCGAACCAATATTAAATTCAAAATTCTTTTCGTAGCCAACATCAATAACACCACCTGCTCCTATATTAGCCTGTGTTGCAATTCCGTATTCATCCGTGTCAGCAGCTCCTCCGATAAGTGCTGTACCGCCTCCGACAAAATCAATTTTGCTGACCACTTCCCATAATTCTGGCTTTATGCATGTCAGAATCAGTTTCTCGCCATCCTCTGTTACCGTAGTTGCTTTGAGCGCGATACCTGAAATATAAACTTCATTCGCAGGAAGGATCATAACACTTCCTTCTCCGATTTTTTCTGTCTCGGTTGTTTTCGGAAGTGTAACTGTATAGGTTCCATCCGCATTCTCTACAACTGTATAATCTGTGATATTTTCCAGTTCTTTTTTCAATACACCATCTACGTACTGTGTATTATCATGCGGCTCTTCACCAATTGTTGTGTCTTCCTGTCTGATTTCATCAATTTCATAGAAAATCGATTTAACATCTTTCTTGGAAAGCAACGCATGCGGCTGGAACTGGTTTTCTGTATTTAATTCCAAAAATCCTTTCCCTACTGCAATTGCTGCTTCATTTTGATATGTAATACTATCCCAGTCCGTCCAACTGTTCGTATCATACGAATGTATTCCATTGAATCCCATTGCATGTACTGCCGTATAAGCCGCAAATTCGCGTGTTGCCGGTTCATCTGGATAGAAAAACGGGATATCCTGCTCCAGATCTTCGATATCCGGTGGCGGCAGGATTCCATATTTCTCTGCGATTTCGATTGCTGCTTCATACGCATTTCCTGCCGTATCCGCATAATAATGGTTTAAGGAATCCGGATCTGTATCCAGGTTCATTTCAACCTTTTCAGCGAGCATCTGCACCCACTCACCGCGTGTATATGTTTTGGTATCGTCCGATGGATCATCTGACTTCACGTAGGTATATTCAACTTTTGCTTTCAGCTCCGCGGTAGTCTGATCCACAAGAATATTCTTGGAAAGCTCCATGACCTTTCCTATGTTTACACTTTGTGCTTCTGCTCTTGCCCGTTCCGGAAATACGCCTGCAACAGTACTTCCCGTCATAATCAGGCACAGAAACCACGCCAACATTTTATTTCTTCTGTTTTTTTTCTTCAGTGCAACAACAATGGCTGCTCCTGCCAGCACCAGCAGTACAACCCAAACAATAATTTTGGTGTTGTCACCCATTTTCGGTGCAGATTTCAGTTTCTCAGCCTTTAAGGACTGGCCATTTTGCTTTGCGTTTCCAGTTCCCTGATCTTTTGTTAATGTCGTTCCGGAATCCTTGCTGCCCGTTGTCGTACCAGGATTCTTCGTGTCATTTGCTACGTTTCCATTTCCTGGCTTTTCATTATCTGTCGGATTCTTTTTGTCATCTCCAGAAGGATTTTCCTTATTTTCATCATCCTTCTTGTCATCTGATGCTTTTACCGTACAAACCGTTGTCAACGTAACGGTTTCTCCAGCCTGCAGAGATTCCATCTTTTTTGTTGTCTCCGCATTTTCGGCCAGCACAAAATTTTCCGGCAAAATATTTTCCAGTGACAGATTCGTTACTGCTGTATCATTTGTATTGGTTACAGTTAAAGTAACTTTGATTTCTTCACCCTGCTGGTAAGTTTCTTTGTCTGTTGTCAAGGCTGCTTCGATTCCATCCTGAAGCAGCGATGCTGCAAGAGCAGGCTGTGTCATCATTCCGGTGCATAAAAGCAGTGCCAGAAAGACAACTTGTAATTTCTTCCACACTTTCATACGTCTTCTCCCTCGTAAATGTAAAATTTCGATCCTTTTTCTCTGAATATCTGCCGCTTATGCTGTCTTCAGGATCCCTGGTGCCTTCCGTCAATGGAAAGGCGGCTTTTCTTGCTCTACATCTCAATCATTAGCCGAGCAGAGCAACGAACATTTCATTTTCCTCCTTCTTCTATTGTATTTCTTTTAGTGTAATACATCCTCCCTTTATTTGCAATATATTTTGTCATGCATTTTGCAATGCATATTTCATTATCATTATGCAATACAATAAAACAGACTGGGCTTCCAGTACTCTTTAAAATCAGAATACAGCCAGAAAAAAGCGCACTGAAATAAGCTGTCCCCAAAACAGCTTTTTCTTCATTTTTCGATTTCGCAGATTCGAAAAATTTATTTTTTGTCGAACTTTTTTTGAAACACCTTTGTTATGTTTTATGCTGCCCGTAGTTTCCACATAAGATCCGGAAGCATGCTCCGTTCTTATATTCTCCGGCAGCAGAATGGAGTTTGATATGGCATTTCAGTTAAAAGGCAACCGCAAGGAAACGGAAAACAAAACCATCCGTTTCCCCATTCACCTGATCGATCAGATCGAACAGGCAATTTCCGATTCTGACCAGGACATTACCTTTTCCAGTTTTGTGATTCAGGCGTGTGAGTATGCGCTGGATCACATGGACGCCCCGTCAGAAGAACACAATTAACTTTTCTTTTTTCAAAGCAGATTTTTATGGTTCGACGTGCATTTTCTGGCTGTTCTCTGCTTCTATTTTATCTTACCATGCTTCTTATTTTTTTCAGGACAAGATCCTGTCCTAACTCAACTCCACAACCTCATCATACAGACACACAAACACCTCTTCCACTTCCGCATCTTCATGAAAGTGTCCGAAATACCATTTCTGAAATTCTGTCTCATCCGCCACGCGCTGCAGGTACTGGCGAAGTTCCACCTCATCGTCAGACAGCTCTCCATACCCCATTGCCGCGGTCACATCTCTTGGGGCTGTGTGGGTCAGTATGTAGTCCACCTGAAAATCTTCTTTTTCCATATTTTTCCATCCTTCTTCGTACTCTTCCCGTGACGGAATTTCTTCCGGGAACCACGAAATTCCCTCCGCGCGGGACATTTTGTCGATGCTGTAAGCACCTCCGAAGGTAAAGAATTTCAGCCCGTCAATCGTAAAGATCTGGCCGCGCATCAGATGGATCATGTTGTCCTCAATGATATGCACCTTTCCGCCGTTCCACTGCTCCACGGCGTAGGAGTTCAGCTGTTCGAAGTTCTCATGATTTCCGTCGATAAACAGTGTCGTCACCGGCAGACTTCGGAAAACGGCTCTCGTATTCGCTTCGTATGCTGCAGAAAAGCCGCAGATGCCGACATCTCCGCAGATGATCAGATAGTCATCCCGGGTGTACTCGTCTTCGTGCTCGTTAAAATAGCGTACAACTTTTCCAATATCAAAGGTGCCATGGGTATCGCCTGTAATGACAATGCTCATTCTCAGCGTCTCCTCTCGTGTTCTCTGTTTCTGTTCTCTAAAGTATCGCAAAACATCATCCGCAAATTCTGTCCGCTTTCTCTGCCGCTGCTATCGCTTCTTGCAGAGACACAGACTACGCCGCACTATTCCCGAAAATAAAACACTTCTCCCCGTGCCCGGAACGGCAGCCGGTTTCCTCTCGGAAGCAGAAATGCATGCTCTCGTCTTACCTTCAGGTCATTCTCAATCTCCCCGTCCGTAATAATCAGAATCGGCCCGTCCTTTGGAAAATCGTTCGCCTGTTCCAGACAATCCACGCCCGGCTGCAGTATGGTTCCTCCTCGTCCCGTGACTTTTACCCGTCCGGCAATATCTTCCGGTGCCAGATATCCCGCATCCGTCGCTTTGGCATCACAGAAAATGATTCTCACGAACGGAACATCTTTCGCCGCGGCATAGCTGGCGATGGAGCCAAGTGCCATACCGATCTGTTTTGCACTCATGGAACCGGACGTGTCCACGACCACACCGAAGGTCCGGCTCTCCAGATCCTGCTCGTAATACGCATATCCTGGTCTTGGAATGTCCGGCGTGGCACCCTGCCGTCTGCTCGGCCGCGCATAGGTACGGTGTTTTTCCAGCGGTGGAAACTGTACGTCAAACCACTTCGTCAGCGCGGCATCCCAGGGAATGACCGGCATCGCAAGCGCCCTGATTTCCTGCACCAGCCCGGCCGGCAGGAAACCACGATTGTGCTCCTGATGGTAATCCAATCCCTCCCGCAGTGCATTTTTCAGCAGTTCATCCAGGCTGACCCCGTTTTCTCTTCCAGTAAAATGCGGTCTGTTTCCGTTAAACATATCACCTCTGCCAAAGCCCCGGAAGGTGTTTAGCTTTTTGTACTTTCGGATCTCTTTCACGATCAGATCATAGATACTTTCTGCCGATTTGTTGTGAAGTGTTTCATCATACAACAGCCCATCCGGCGGCATTCTGCCGATCTCCATTTCGTGCAGCCAGTCGTTGATGACGTAGTCGCAGGCGATGTTCCACAGAAAGAAGTCACGCCCATTGCACCGTTTCTGGTGCTGCAGTCCGGCATGGAGATATTCATGCGCGAGAACAAAAATCCACTCTTCCTCCGAAAATCCGCACGACGGATTGGCATAAATGATTCCCTGCTCTGCGTCAACCGCTGCAATATGGATTTCATACCGATGGCACATTTCAATGTCCTCCACAATTTTAAATGTAGCTGCAAGACCTCCAAGCAGCGGATAATGGGACAGGAACCATTCTGCTGCTCTGGAAATGACGGTATTCTTTTTCGTTTTAAGATCGTATCCTCCCGCATCGCAGAGTGCAGATTTGATGGAATGAGTGACTGCATAGGAAAATTTTTCAGCATATGCATTTCTTTCTCCCTTTTTATAAACGATCGGCCGTTCTACCCCGATCATATCCTTTAATTTTTCAGAGTTTGTCCCGCAGATCTGCGCACCATTATCCTGGTGCTTCAACAGATATTCATAAATTTTCTGCTCGCTGTTCAGTTTGATCGGATATGCTTCCGCCGGATCTGCGCAGATCGGCTCGCCGAGGCGGATGTCATAAAGGAATCTGGTGATGTAGATATCACAGGCTTTGTTCCAGAGTGCCGGGACAAATTCGCAGTCGGAAGGGATGCTCGCTTTGTCAAAGTGGCCGAACGCCAGGTGCAGAAGGTTGTGTGCCATCACATAGCACCATTGTTCCGGCGACAGGTTCGCCCGCATGTTGACGTAGATATCTCCATCTTTCGTAACACAGGCCAGACTTCCTTTTGCATTCAGATGGGAGGGCTTTGCAGTGATGTACCCATCCAGTTGATGGAACAGTGTATTTTTTTCCAGCAAACCAAAGCCGGCCTCCACTCTGCGGTACCCGGCCGGCTTTTCTTCTTCGCGGTAATACCTGCTTCGAACGTATGGCATCCTTTTCTCCTTCCTTTTTCATCCGACGAGCCGCGGCAGATCACGGATGATTTCCATCATAAACCAGTCCGGCAGTGCCTCCGCCCCATCAGCTGCGACGATCATCTGGGCGATTTCGAAATTGATGACTGCGAGTTCTTTGATCATGCCCTTGGCGCGGTACGCAAAGGAAAGCATGCCGCCGGAAATTCCCTGCTTGCTTTTCGGCAGTTCTGCAAGCAGTCTGGCGCGGAAGGACTGTGCGAGAAAATACAGCACATCCCGATTTTCCGGCTTGTCCGGCCATTTTGCTTTCTGCGCGATAATGTCATCCAAGAGATGTGTGTTGCGCAGTGTTTTTGTGTAAGCAAGAAACATCCCCGCATGCTGTTCCAAGAGGCAGGCGTACGCCATCATTTTTAATGTTTCCTGCGAAATATCCTGCTCCCCGGCCCGGTATTCCTTCAACGCATCGCTCAGCATGTGCCAGGAACGCGGGGTGGAAAACGGTTCTTCGGTTTTCGGCGGTTCGGAAAAGAGGTGATCCGGCCGCTGGATGATATAGTCAATGACCCACGGATGGAGTCCTTCTGCCTGCGCCCACTTGATCCACTGTCCCACATCCGCTTTCAGCTGCACATGGAACATACGGTTTAAAAGGGCGGACGACATCGTTTTTACGATCGCGCTGTCCTCGGTACGGTTTCCTGCTCCGATCACAATGCTTCCCTCCGGAAGATGGTATTCTCCGATCCGCCGCTCATGGATCAGGGAATAGAAGGCTTTCTGCACTTCCTGCGTACAGGCGTTGAGTTCGTCCAGGAACAGGACATATGGCTCTTTTCTGGCGATCATTTTCGGCGGAAGGAATTCCGATGTCTCGCCCCGGATCTGCGGAATGCCAATGATATCCTCCGGCGCGAGCTGGCTTCCGAGGAGCGACACGCACGGCAGGCCGACTTCGTCTGCGAATTTTTCCACTAACGCGGATTTTCCGATGCCGGGTGCACCCCAGATAAAGACCGGCCGTACCGGCGCAACCTGAAGCAAAACTTCTAATAATTCATCCTGTGTCACACTGATTGGTAAATGCATCTGATGTACTCCCTTCTGTTTCGATCCTGTATCTTTTCAAAGCGGATATCCGCAATCCACTTTACCACTTGCTTAATTTGACTAAATCACTTTTTCTGCCCTGCCGTGATCTTACTGTACTGCATTACAACGTGTCTCACCATATTTCTCTGTATTTTTCAGTTTCACTGTCATATTCCAGCACCGGAATTTTTCCGCTCCGCCAGGTGGTTCCATCGAGATAATAGTGGCTCTGACCGTCGTGCCAGATACCGTCATATGTCCTGTTTCCGCTGATTTTTGCCGTGGAAATGTGGCCTGCAATCACATCCTTATGGAATGCTCCGCGGCTTACCGTTCTTTTCCCCACCATCAGCTCCCTGCTGGTCACGCACAGCCAGTCTTTACCGCCCCATTCGGCAATTCCGGCGTGCACCAGAATCTGGCGCTCTGTTTCATAAAAATAAGGAAGATGGCACATCCAGGTAATCAGTTCCCACGCATCTTCGAGCATCAGCCGTACTGCTTCTGCATTTCTGGAATCCTCTGAGAGGTGTGCTTCTTTTTCCAGAAACTCTTGAAAATGTTCTTCTTTCAGAAAGCTGTGCAGCGTTTCATAGTCTCCATCTGCATCCGATGCCAGCCATTCCCGGCTGCGATATTGTTCCACACTGCCGATATGCCGGTTGACATCCGCATATTCTTCCAGCCAGTCCAGCAGTGCTTTTTCATGGTTTCCCATCAGGGCAATGACTTTTTCCGAACTATATTTTTCCTGCAATGCCCTGACTTTTTCCAGCACCGCCCGGCCATCTGGCCCATAATCTATGTAATCGCCCAACAGAATCAGCTGGTTTTTCCCCGAAAGGTCTGTTTTTTTCAGAGCTGCCTCGAATGCCTCCAGAAATCCGTGAATATCTGACATCATATATCGCTTCATTGCTTTTCCTCTGTTTGTTTATACATAGAAAGTTTCCTTCGTTTCCAGGCAAAGGCATCCCAGTCTTCCATTCTCAAAACCGCAGCCGCAGTCACACAGATAAACGTTTTCTTTTTTATTCTTCCAGATGGATCCATTTCCCATGTTCTGATGGCCGCAGACGGAAATATATCCATGCACTCCCTCATGAAGAAAAACCTTGTACCACAAATCCCCCATCAGATAATAGTTGTCCAGTTTCCATTTTCCCGGTTCTGCCGTACAGGCATGGGCAAGCAGATACGGCTGACCGTCCACCTCGATTTCCACCTGTACCGGCCAGGAAAGGATGCGCTCTGCGAGCTGCTTTAAATCAACTTCCGTCAGGCGTTCCTGTAAAAGATGGAAGGAATTGTACGGATACGACTGCAGGAGGACGCGGTCTCTCTCATCCATCCCGTAATAGCGGAAAATGTAATTGGCAAGCCAATGATCGTGGTTGCCGCGGATCACAGTACATTTTTTCCCCAGCTTCAATACCTGAAAATACACGCCCGCCGGGTCTGGATGATCCATGCAGCGGTCAAACAAATCACCAAGCAGATACAGGTGATCCTCCTCTTTGAGATCAATTTTTTCCAGCAATTTCATGAACCGCCAGCTGTCGTTATGTATATCGGTAATAATATAGTGCATCCAAAATCTCCTTTTCTTTCGCAGCTTTCATGTCTGCTCCTGCAATCTTCAAAGCTTTCGTTATCCGCTCATTTTTTCCAAAACGGCTTTCCTGCTTGTGTTTTGGCATGTCCTGTTTCAAAAATCTTCCCGCTTGTTCTGCTGGTTCCGGATCCCGGTCTTCTGATGCTGGCATCATGGAACGTCTAAAATCTTTCACCCATTGTTGTCCGAACTGTAAAACTCTTCCCCCGTTTCCAGACAGATTGCTGCCAGCCGCCCTCCCGGGAAGCATGCGCCGCAGTCGATCGCAATGTGGTGATATTTTTTATAAATATACCCGGGATTGTCATTGTCAGGAATCGTCTGCGTCGGCGTATGCCCTGTTACCAGATTTGTATCCGCAAAGTATTCCTTCTGATAATCTGGTCTGGTCCATACAAGATCGTGCAGGGAATATTCCTCGATCCTCTTTTCCGGTGTGAATCCACCCAGCCCTCCATGCACCAGCAGATACTGTTTTTCTCCCACTGTAAGCTCCTCATACAGACTGAAATCCTCCAGAAAATTCAGTACTTCCTCCCGCATCTCGGGATCCAGCGCCCGAAATTCCCGGATCGTAGCATCACCGCCGTTATACTTCCAGAGAACAAGATTGTCCAGCAGTTCAGCATCCACTTCCTCAATGGCAAGATCTGTGATTTCCTGACAGAGAAACCGCAGACATTCCAGCGCCATCACCTCATGGTTCCCCACGATACAGAACGCATTCGGCATTTCCATCAGTTTCAATATCACCTTAATCGGATGCTCACCCCGGTCTAAAACATCACCCAGAACATAGAGCGTATCTGTATCTTTCAACTCGATTTCTTCCAGCAGCTCCATGAATCTCTCATACTCACCGTGAATATCAGAAATAACGTAAGTAGCCATAAACAGAATCCTCCCTTTTTCATCCATACGAATCTGCATACGTTCTCCATTACCAGCTTATCTTACCATACTTCCTGTTTTTTACCGGACAAACTCTTGTCCCTCCTTTTTTTGCATAATGTACACTCTAGAGCGTGTCTGAAAAAGGCTTTTCGCAAGCTGCGAGTCCCAGTTTGTGGAAATGATTTTTCAGACACGCTCTAATACATCTTCTATTGAACTTTCCTTCATGCGAAATCCCTTTTTCTTGATACTATACCACATCTATTTTTTTCTTCATTGAACTACAAGTTTAATCCTCTTTTTCTTGCTGTTTTCTCGCATTCTATCAGCATTACGCGCTGTTTATACAGCGCCTTTTATTTCTGTACAATTTATTCTCTATATGCAAAAAAGGAACGTTCTATCCAAATCGTTCCTTTTTGTTTGTAGATTATTTTATTTTTCAAATTTCTCAATCACGCACGTATGCGTTTTCGTTTTCTTATCACAAACGCGTATTTGCCGAGTGTACAGTAATGCCCGCGTCCCCCCTTCGTCATCCCACCGTCAGGCGCAAAAAATCTCCCGCCGCACAGAGCCTCTTGCCCTCCGAAACAGTGCCTGTCCGGGGACTTGTGCTCTGTGGGGCGGGAGGCCTTTTACACCGTCCGTCCCCTATTTACTTAATACCCCGTCGACCGCCGCTTTCCATCCGGCATATTTTTTCTCCCGGATTTCATCGTCCATCTTCGGTTCATACACACTTCGTTTCATATTTCCCGCGAGCTTCTCCAGATCATACACACCTGCCGAAATACCCGCCATATAAGCCGCTCCAATCCCGGAAAGCTCCTCCGCGTCCGGAATATTTACGCGTTTATTCGTAATATCGCTCTGGAACTGCATCAGATATCCGTTTCGTGTCGGGCCGCCGTCTACACGGAGTTCCTCGATCCGCATGCCGGTATCCTGCTCCATCGCACGGGCAAGGTCGGTGATCTGGTAGGCGATACAGTCGAGAGCCGCTTTTACCACCTCGGCTTTTCCTGTGGTGCGGGTAATTCCGCTGATCGATGCCGTTGCTTTCTCATCCCAGTACGGCGCGCCAAGCCCGGTAAACGCCGGAACCAGATACGTGCGGTCTGCCGGATTTGCCTCCCTTGCCAGTCCTTCCGTCTCTTTTGCCGAAGAAATCAGCTTCAGGTCATCCTTCAGCCAGGTAATCACAGCTCCGGTGTAGTTCAGGTTGCCTTCCAGCACATAGTCCACCTTGCCGCCTCTTCCCCACGCAAGCGAAGTCACAACGCCGTGACTGCTTTTAATCGGCTTGTCTCCAATGTTCATCATCAGCGAAGAACCCGTTCCGTACGTCGCCTTGATCATGCCCGGTTTTAAACAGCCCTGTCCGAACAGAGCCGCATGAGAGTCGCCTAATACACCACAGATCGGAACCGGCTCGGAAAACAATCCTTCCATCGTCGTGGTTCCATACACCGCATCGGAATCGCACACCCTGGCCAGCGCACAAGCCGGAATCCCGAACATCTCGCAGATCTTCTCATCCCACGCCAGTGTTTTCAGATTAAACAACTGCGTTCTCGACGCATTTGAAAAATCCGTCTTAAATGCATGATCTCCCGTCAGCTTGTAAACCAGCCAGCTGTCGATGGTGCCAAGGCAGAGCTCCCCGTCTGCAGCACGTTTCTGTCTTTCTTCTCCGCCGTTTCGAAGCAGCCACGCCATCTTTGCAGCAGGAAAATAAGCCGAAAGCTGCAGACCCGTCGCCTCGCGGATCTCCTCTGCGTGCCCCTGCTCCGCAATCTCCTGCGTAATCCCGCTTGCGCGTCCGCACTGCCATACAATGGCCTCTTCCAGTGGTTCCCCGGTCGCCTTATCCCAGATCGCCGTCGTCTCACGCTGATTGCTGATGCCGATTCCGGCGATTGTTTCCGGTGCAACACCGGACTCTGTCACCAGCGTTTTTACCGTCTGTACTGTATTTCGGTAAATCTCATTCAGATCATGGGACACCCATCCCTTTTCATTGACGATCTGCCGATGCGGCAGGTCGGTACGGCGGAGTAAATGTCCCTCCCCATCAAAGAGCAGCGCTTTCGTTCCCTGCGTGCTCTGGTCAATTCCGATGATATACCTTTTCTCCATTTTTTCAGCTCCATTCCTAAAATTTTATAAATATCCAGATTCCCATCTCGAATAACGCTGAATGCACCCTGTTTTTCAACACACCATGCGTCATTTTCTATTGTCGCAGCATTCACCCTGCCCCTATAGGCAAGATCTTTGGCGATTACCACACATTCCAACATCTTCCGCAGAACGATTTATTCCTGATTATATAGAAAAAGTTCCTGCGTTCCCGGATTTTCTTCCGCCCGGGCACGCAGGAACATGGCATACGCAGACCTGCGGCAGTTTACAGTTCCCTGCGGGCTATCACATTCACCGCTGATTCCATTTCTGATTAAGCCAGTAATTCTTTCGCTTTTTTTGCAATGCCCTCGGCATTCAATCCATAATAGTCAAATACTTCTTTGGAAGTTCCCGTAATCACCGGCGCATCCGGCAGAGACATAGGAATGACTTTGCGCGGGCATTCCGCACCGACCACCTGACTCACCATCGATCCAAGACCGCCGAATGGAGCGTGCTCTTCGATCGAAATGACAACTTTTGCCTTCTTTGCAGCTTCTACCAGGCCCTCTTTGTCCAGCGGTTTCACACAGTACATATCGAGCAGTCCTGCGCTGATTCCCTCTTCTTTCAGCATAGCAGCCGCATCGAGCGCCGGGCGGACCATCTCACCGCAGGCTACCAGTAAAACATCGGTGCCTTCCGAGAGAGCCGTTGCCCTATCCATCTCAAACGGGGTATTTTCTTCGCTGTAAATATCCGCAACGGCATTTCTTCCCACTCGGATATAAGCCGGTTTTTCATCGGTAAGGAGCGCCTCAACCAGTTTTGCTGTCTGGAAGCGGTCGCTCGGCAGATAAACGCGCATGTTCGGAATAGCTGCCATTGCTGCGATGTCCTGTGCAGAATGATGGCTCATGCCGAGTGCACCGTAGCTCACACCGCCGCTGATACCGATCAGCTTTACATTGGTGTTGGAGTATGCACAGTCAATCTTTGCCTGCTCATAGCTTCTTGTAGAAAGGAAGCACGCCGGAGATGCCGCAAATGCTTTCTTGCCGCATTTTGCAAGACCGGCAGAAACGCTGACCAGATCCTGCTCCGCAATACCCATCTCCACAAACTGCTCCGGATACGCATTTGCAAACGGTGTCAGGGAAGCACTTCCCCTAGAATCGCTGCAGAGCACCACGATATCTTTATCCGTTTCGGCATGTTTCATTAAAACCTCGCAAATGGCCTGTCTGTTTGGAATCTTATTCATGACAGTGCCTCCTTTCTCTCATCCAGATCCTTCATGATCTGTTCTACTTCCTCCGGTGTCGGCACTTTATGATGCCACTCCGCCTTATTTTCCATCACGGAAGAACCACAGCCCTTCGTTGTGTTTGCAATAATAACCGTCGGTTTTCCCTTGCAGTGTTTCGCCAGCTCAAACGCATGAACGAGCGCGTCCATATCGTTGCCCGGTACGGAAAGAACATTCCATCCGAACGCTGCCCATCTCTCCTCCTGGCTGTCCTGTTTCATGACATCCTCGGTATTTCCGGAGATCTGCAGACGGTTGCGGTCTACGATCGCACAGAGGTTGTCCAGCTTGTAGTTTCCTGCGGACATTGCGCCCTCCCAGACAGAGCCTTCTGCCAGCTCGCCGTCACCCATAACGGTGTAGACACGGTAATCTTTTTTATCCATTTTTCCTGCCAGCGCCATTCCCACGCAGACCGGAAGTCCGTGGCCGAGAGAACCGGAATTCATCTCGATGCCCGGCAGTTTATTGTTCGGATGGCCGATGTACGGGCTGCCGAATTTGGAGAATTTTTCGATGACCTCTTCCATCGGGAAGAACCCCTTTGCCGCAAGTACTGCATAATATGCCTCAACGGAATGACCTTTACTCATTACAAAACGGTCGCGGTCCGGGTCGTCCATGTTCTTAGGGCTGATGTTCATCTCTTTAAAATACAGCGCTACAAGCACATCAATGACACTCATGTCACCGCCAATGTGGCCGCCCTTGCCGGAAACTACCATTTCCACTACTTTCTTCCGCAGATCATACGCCAGACAACTCAATTCCTTGTATTCACTCATGATTTTCATTCTCCTCTTAAATATGCTTTGACATCTTCCTCGATCGGATCATATAAATCCGGGGCAATGCCGATGTATTTGCATGCTTCATACAGAACCGGCACAACGTTCTCGTGGATACCGACACAGTGGTGGATGTATGGTCCTTCCACGATTTTTGCCTCGAGGCGTTTCAGGTTCTGTACCTCAACCCATACGTAGGTTCCCTTCGTGTAAGGTCCCTCGACACCTTTTGCATTTCCAAGCAGCAGGGAGTACTCTCCGTTGTCTCCGTCGAAACGCGCCAGTGTCATTTCGCCTAATTTTGCCTGTGCCTCTACAGCGCCCGGATGGCTGAATGCCAGAGGATAACCGATCGTCGGTTTTTCCTGTGCAACAGAAATCGGCCACGGTCCGCAGTGCTGAAGCAGCTCGCCGTTCTCGTTGTCCGGGTGGCGCACCGTCCAGTCGGCAAAGAAGCTTCTCTTATCGTTTCTGCCGGCAGCCTCTACCATCAGAGCGGTGATGGCGCCATGGATATCGGTCTCACAGACGACCGGAATTCCCTCTTCGTTCAGCAGAGAGTTTGCCGCACACGGCATGATGCCAATCTCACCCTGCAGTGCGTTCCAGCACTGGATCGCGATAGCATTGCAGGAATATTTTGCAGCCAGATTCTTCATCGCAACCTTCAGAGCTGCTACATTTTCCAGTTCTTCCGGTTTGATCTTTACACACATATTGGTATTGCAGTATGCAACAACTTTTTCTACCTCGCTGCCCTCTGCTTTTACTTTTTTCATCTCCGCAGTCAGTTCCGGGAGCGGAATCGGGGAAAGCTGAATGTTGAATTTTTCCAGCAGCTCGCCCTCATTGCACATGGTGGACCAGAAATCGAACGGACGCGGTCCGATCTGAAGGATTCTGGTGTGGCGGAAGGTATCTACCACATTACATACAGCAAGGAAATCCTTGATGCCGCGCTCAAATTCCGGATCGGTCAGACGGCAGTTCGTCATATAGGTGAACGGAACACCAAAACGGCGCAGCACTTTTCCGGTTGCAAACAGGCCGCACTGGCTGTCGCGGAGACGCACACCGTTCTCATCCGGTCTCTCATCGCGCGGTCCCCAGAGGAGTACCGGAAGCCCCATTTCCTTTGCCAGTCTTGCACAGACATATTCCGTTCCGAAGTTTCCGTGCGGGAAGAAAATTCCCTTTACGTTTTCACGGCGGAATTTCTCCTGGATTTTCTCACGGTCCGCCTCATCGTAAAACAGACCCTCCTCATTGATGTCTGTGATATCGACAAATTCAACGCCGAGCTCTTTTAAACGCTCTCTCGTCAGGTTGGCGTATTTTACGGCATCCGGGGCACTGAAAATGCTTCTTCTCGTAGGTGCAAATCCGATCTTAATTGATTTCATATTCATTTCCTCCACTTAATTTTCTTTAAACTCTGCTAAATTATGTCTTGAATTTCCCTGTTCTTTATGGCTCTTATATTACTAAATTCTTTTGAACTTGTCAACATCTATTCAGCTTTATTAAATCTTTTTTAGTAATTTATACAAAAAAGAATGGCTGTTTTTATGCATTTCTTCATATTTCATTTTTTTACAGTTCAGAAGTTGACTTCTTTTTTAATTCATATTAAAATCAATGCATAAGTTTAATATTTTTCAGATAAATACTGAAATAAATTTCAACATCCCGCATGCACAAAACAAACGAAAGCACCATGCGGGCTGATTTTATCGAACAGGAGCTGAACTCTTATGAATATTTCTGCGAAAGAACTGGCAAAGCTGATCAACGTATCGCCTGCCACGGTTTCTATGGTTTTCAATAACAAACCCGGCATCAGCGATGCCACAAGAGAGCTGGTTTTAAAAACCGCAGCCGAGTATGGCTATGCGCCGAAAAAAACTGAAGCCTCCGGCGCTTCCTCCCGCATTATTCAGCTGGTCAATTATAAAAAGCACGGAAAGGTCGCTGCCGACACGCCGTTTTTCTCCCAGCTGACCGAAGGAATCTCCACCGAATGCACCCGCCAGGGCTGTGCGCTTCATATCTCCTATTTTTATGAGACCATGGATATTGACAGCCAGCTCGATGCACTCCGCGCTGTGGACTGTGAGGGCATTCTTCTTCTTGCAACCGAAATGGCTCCGTCCGATTTCCGCAAGTTCCGCGATTTTTCTGTTCCGATCGTTGTCGTGGACTGCTATTACGATGAGCTCGATTACGACTGCGTTCTGATCAACAACATTCAGGGGGCGTTCAACGCCACGAATTATCTGATTCAGTGCGGACACAAAAACGTGGGCTACTTTCACTCGAGCCTCGACATCAGCAACTTCTCCGAACGCGCCGACGGCTACTACAAAGCGCTCCGTGCAAACGGCATCAGCACCTCGCATCCATATGTTCACCTGGTTTCCCCGACCTCGGACGAAGGCTACCGCGACATGCTGCGCCTTCTCGAATCGAAAGCTCCGATCGCGGATGCCTACTTTGCCGATAATGACATCATCGCGGCGGCCGCCATGCGTGCACTGCGTGAAAACGGCTACCGCATCCCGGAGGATGTCTCCATCATCGGCTTTGATGACGTTCCGATGTGCGATATGATGGTTCCGCCGCTTTCCACCATGAAGGTCAGAAAACGCGAGCTTGGCGCCACTGCCGTCCAGCGCCTGCTTGACCGCGTGGCCGATCCGAAACGCGAATGTCTGAAAATGTGCATGGCAACCAAGCTGGTGAAGCGCCAGAGTGTTTCCAGACGTTAAAGCTTTTTGGATGAGGCTGTCGTCCAGCGCGTGTCTGAAAAATCATTTCCGCAAACCGGAACTCGCAGCTTGCGAAAAGCCTTTCTCAGACACGCTCTGTACGGCAGCCTCACCTTTTTATTTTGAAAGGAGTTTTTTTCATGCAATCTGCAAATGACCTGAAACAGCTTTTATTCAGTATCAATCACAAAAGCTATCCCGCCTATAAATCTACCCGCGGTGCCTATCAGTTTCCGCGCTACACACTCTCCATCGACCACGTGCAGGGCGATCCGTTCGCCGCTCCATCGCGCGTCAGCGTTCATGTGAATGGAAGAACTGCCGCTTTCCCGGCATCACTCTATGATACGTATGAAAAGCGCGCCGCCCTCCAGGATTACCTGCTGCGCCAGTTTGCGCGCGCTATCGCACCGTATTCGTTCCGCGCAAAGGGCTCCGGCAAAAGTGGTCTGCTTGGGATAAGCCGCTGCGGGCAGGAAATTCTTGAGCGTACTGCCTGTGTTCTGAATCCTTCCGACGGCAGTCTTATCGTCAACATGGAAATCGGCTTTCCGGCTAACGGCCGCACCATCGCCTCGCAGGAGCTGATCCGCATTCTTTTCGACTTTCTTCCCGGCTGCGTAGAAAAATCACTGTTCTACCGTGCTCTGGATCCAAAAGCATGTGCCAATGTCGCCTATCTCTGTGAGGATCAGCAGGCGATCCGTTCCGCATTAAAAGAAAAAGGGCTTACTGCCTTCATCGCCGACGGCTCCATTCTCCCGCGCGAGACCGGTGTTTCCGATCTGCCGATGAAGCACGCCGTTCCGTTTACCTCACCGGAATCCCTGCGCGTTACCCTCGATCTTCCAAACCGCGGACCTGTTTCCGGCATGGGAATTCCACTCGGTGTCACACTGATCGTAGGCGGAGGCTTCCACGGAAAATCTACCCTTCTGCAGGCTCTTGAGCGCGGCGTATACAACCACATCGCCGGGGACGGCCGTGAATATGTCATCACCGATGCAAGCGCCGGAAAGCTCCGCTCCGAGGACTCCAGAAGCATCAGCAATGTCGATATCTCCCTCTTCATCCACGATCTTCCCGGAAAGAGCGACACCACCTCATTTTCGACTCCAGATGCCAGCGGAAGCACCTCGCAGGCCGCCAACGTGATCGAGGGCATCGAATCCGGCACGAGCCTCTTTCTGATTGATGAGGACACATCCGCCACCAACTTTATGGTGCGCGATGAGCTGATGCAGCGCGTCGTTGCCGACAGCGAAGAACCGATCACACCGTTTATCAGCCGCGTGCGGGATCTGTATGAGAAGCTCGGCATCTCGTCGGTTCTCGTTGCCGGAAGCTCCGGTTCTTACTTCCATGTGGCAGACACTGTCATTCAGATGAAAGAATACGTTCCTTATGACATTACGGATCGCGCAAAAACCACAGCCGCGGAATTTCCGCCGTTTACTGCCTCCATACGCCCTTTTTCCGTTCCAGCCTTTCACCGCTGCCCGCAGCCGGGTAAAGGCCTGACGGGAAGTGACCGCACGAAAGTCAAAGTGATGGGACGGGAATCCATCCTCATCAACAAATCTCTGACGGATCTGCGCGCCGTGGAACAGCTCACGGACAGTGAACAGCTGAACGGGCTGGCTGCGCTTCTTTTAGAAGCAGCGGAGCACAAGATGGACGGTAAGAAAACACTGGTGCAGGTGGTGGATCTGCTGGAAAAACAGATGGATGAAAAAGGTCTTGCTTCTCTTCTCGCCCCGGGAAGGCCAGGCGATCTGGCACGGCCGAGACGGCAGGAAATCTTTGCATGCCTGAACCGGTGCAGGGAACTGCGGTTCTGAGAAAATTTTTAGCAATTCAGAGCCATAAAAAATCTTCAGGCAAACCTTGTTCTTTTCAGAATCTATCGGTTTGGCTGAAGATCTTTTTTATCTTTTATTTTTCAATTATTTATTCCCCGCAGATCCGCACAATCGCCTCCGCGAAGATCACAACGCATTCTTTCAGGCATTCGATTTCCACGAACTCGTCTGCTCCGTGCATACGGTTGTCGACTTCAAGGTCTGCGCATCCAAACGCAACACCGTTTTTCAGATGATGCACATACGTTCCGCCGCCGATCGCAAATGGTTTGCCTGGTTTTCCAGTGACATCCGTGTAGCACTGCAGCAGGTTCTGGACAAACGGGCTGTCGGCCGGGACGTGGTGTGGTGGGAACATTCCGCTGCCTTCCATGGAGAAGCCGCCTTTTTTCATGTTCTGCCCGGCGGTATCGTACAGGTTTTCTTTTGTCGCGCAGATCGGGGCGCGGCAGTCGTAGGAACCGATCAAGGTTTTGCCGTCGTAGTTCATGAGGTCGAGGCTTAAGGTGAGCTCGCCGGACTCTTCATCTGACATGGCGACACCGAGGCCTGCGCCTTTGCCGTCGCCGTGCGGGTAAACTTTTGCAAGGAAACTGATGTCGTTTTTCAGTTCACTCTCTTCCATTCCAACAGATGCGAGAAGCTGCAGCAGTGCGGTCAGTGCGTTGTTACCCATTTCCGGGGTGGATGCGTGGGCGAAGGCACCGCAGGCTGTGATTTTTATATTGCCGTTTTCGGTGTCTTCCAGAACGAAGGAAACGCCGGTCTTCTGCTCAGTCTCGTCAGCGCAGGTTTTCAGGTCTTCTTTTGCCATGCCGGCAAGCTCTGCATATGCTTTGCCTGGTACAACGTTCAGTTTGGTGCCGGCCTGTAAGGATACAAGGCGCACGCCTGTCGTTCCGGCATCGGATGTTTTTTCGAAGTGGCCGCGCATGCCGCCTTTTTCAATGTTGATGACCGGGAATTCGGCATCCGGTGAGAAGGTGCATGGTGCTTCCACTTCTTTCTTATAATAATATTCGAGGTCAGAGCTTCCACACTCCTCGTCGGAACCGAGGACAAGACGGACGTTTTTCTTTAATGGGTAACCGAGTTCTTTGACAGCGCGCATTGCGTAGATAGCTGCGATCGCCGGTCCTTTGTCGTCTGCGGTTCCGCGGCCGAACATTTTTCCTTCTTTGATGCGCGGGGTGAATGGATCGGTCTCCTGCCAGCCTTCGCCTGCCGGTACGACATCGAGATGGGCGAGAATATCAAGGCCCTTTTCTTCCTGATTAAAGTCAGCTGCAATCGCGTAGTTGTCGTAGTTGGTTACGGCAAAGCCGTATTTTTCCAGAATTTCGATTCCCTGCGCCAGTGCTTCTGCCGCCGGTGCGCCGAATGGTTTGCCTGGCTCTGCCGCCTGTTTTTCGCTTGGAATCCGGATCAGGCTTTTCAGATCCTCGATCATTTCGGATTCGTGGTTTTCAATATATGTTCTCAATTCTTCTTTCCGCATCGTAACTTCTCCTTTTCTCTTCTCTGGCACCGTCGCAGTGCCGTTCTTTTCCTATCATAGCGCAGAAAGAGCAGAAAATCCACATTTTCTGCTCTTTCTGCCAAATAATCATTTGTTTTTGTCCAAATTGACTGTAATTTCATAATAATCGCACGGATGCGCCGTAAGCCCCGTCACGCCCTCGCCGGATACCATCGACATTTTGAGGTGTGATGTGAAGAAAAACATGTGGTCATCCAGCAGCATCTGCGTCATCTCGATGGCCAGTTCGGTTCGTTTTTCGGTATCAAACTCGCCGCTTAACTGCTGTTCCAGCATCTCGAGTGTCTCACTGTAATAACCGCCGCGGTTCTTGGAGGAATCCTGCAGGCAGTGCGTTGTAAAGAAATACTCGGGATCGCCCGTCGGTGCGCTGACAAATGCGCTGACATAAACATCCCAGTTTCCTTTTTTCAGCAGTTCCAGATGATTTGCCGTGCACTGGATCTGTACTTCGATTCCGATTTTCTTCAGCGATGCCTGTGCACTCTCCGCGAGAAGCGGCAGTTCCTGGCGGCTCGGATACGTGAGCCAGCAGATGGTCAGGCGTTTTCCGTCTTTTTCCACGTAGCCGTCGCCGTCCTCATCGGTCCAGCCTGCTTCAGCCAGCAGTTCTCTGGAATACTCAAGATCATAGGACTCTTCCTGCACTTTGCTGTCGCCGAATGCAAAGTAAGAGGGGAACGGGCCTTCCGCCACGCTTCCGTTTCCTTCCATCAGCGTATTCACAAAGCCCTCCCGGTCGATCGCTCCGATGACTGCCTCGCGCACGCGGTCGTCCTGCAGCACCTCGGATGATCCGTTGAACTGTCCGAAGAAGGTACGCGACGTATCCGCCGAAGAAATCGTGTATGGTTCATCGCGGAACAGGATCAGATTGGAATACGGCAGGCCGTACGCCGCGTCGAGCTCGCCTGACTGTAACGCCATCGTCATCGTATCGCCGTCGCGGATCGTTTTTACTTCGATCCGGTCGAGCTTTGGCGTTCCGTTCCAGTAATTGTCATTTTTCATGAGTGTCAGTCCCTGATCCGTCTCCACCTGTACTGCGCGGTACGGGCCGGTTCCGGCGACATTGCCGTCATCCGTCACACCTGCCTGCATATCAATGATGCATCCATATGGGTCGGACAGATAATTCAGAAGCGCCGGGACAGGCTGTTCGGTGTGAATCGTTACGATCAGGCCGTCTGCCTCGATGCTCTCAATTTTCAGATCCCCGCGTGCACGGTCATGTACTGCGATCAGATCCTCGAGACATTCTTTGACCGCCTCCGCGTCGAGAGTGCGCCCACTTGTAAAGGAGATGCCTTCATGCAGTGTAATCCGCCATGTTGTATCGTCCACAAGCTCATAGCTTTCTGCCAGCCATGGCTCGATCTCCATAGAATCGGAATAATGAAACAGCGTCTCACCGATCCCATAGCGGATACACGCCCAGCCGGAATAGCCGTTGTGCGGGTTGACATCGGACTCGTCGTTTTCGGCGTTGAATGTCGTGTCGCCGTATACGAAAACTTTTTCATCTGTACCATCTGCCGCTGTGCTCTGACAACCGGAAAACAGTACCACCGCCAGAATGCCGCACAAAACATATGCAATTTTTTTCCTTCTGCCGTTCTTTCTCTGCATTCTGTACTTCTCCTGTTTTCGCAAATGGCACCACCATTTCCGCTGTCTGATTTTCTGTTTCAACAGTTTTCTCACAGACTATACTCCATCAACAGTTTCGTATATTCCTCTTTCGGGTACTCCAATACCTCCCGCGTCTCCCCCTGCTCCACGATTTTTCCCTGCCGCATGACAATCACACGGCTGCAGAGTTCCCGCACCAGCGCAAGGTCGTGGCCGATCCACAGCATCGCAAGTTCTTCTTCCCGCTGCAGTTTTTTCAGCAGTTGAACGATCTGCGCCTGTACCGCCGCATCGAGCGCACTCGTTGCCTCGTCGCAGATCAGAAGAGACGGCTGCACAGCAAGAGCCCGCGCAATTGCGGCTCTCTGGCACTCTCCGCCGCTCGTCTCGCGGGGATAGCGTTTCGCCGTTTCCGGGGCAAGCTCCACTTTTTCCAGCAGTTCCGGCAGACGAAGACAGGCTTCTTTCCGGCTCATTCCCTGATTCCGAAAAGCTTCCAGAATCCCGGTTTCGAGCGTCTGCATTGGATCGAAGGAATCCTGCGGGGTCTGGAAGACCATCTGTATTTTCCGGTAAACTTCGCGCTGCCGCCTGCCTTTTCTTCCGAGGATTTCCTCGCCTTCCAACAGAACGCTGCCTGCATCCGCCTGGACCAATCCGGTGATCAGACGGGCCGTCGTGCTTTTTCCGCATCCGCTCTCCCCGATCAGGCCAAGACATTCACCCGCATCCAGTGTGAAGCTGATGCCGTCCACGGCGGCAAATTCCGTTTCCCGGCCGGTTCCAGCAAAGTTTTTGCTTAAGTTGTTTACTTCCAGCATGTTATGATTATGCATCGTTCTTCCCTCTTCCCGGCACAGCCGCAAGGAGATTTTTTGTATATTCGTCCTTTGGGTGATCGAAAACCGTCCTTGTCTCCCCCTGCTCCACGATGTTTCCATCCTTCAAAACAGCAACCCTGTCTGCCATCTGCTCGAGAACCGCAAGATTGTGCGTCACCAGCACCATCCCCGTCTGCTCTTTCTGCTGCAACGCCTGAAGCTCCCGCAGCACCTGCGCCTGCGAAACCACATCGAGTGCACTCGTCGGCTCGTCCGCCAGAAGAAGCGACGGATGCAGCAGCATTGCGAGCGCAATCCCGACGCGCTGGTTCATGCCGCCGGAGAGCGACGATGGATAGCTGTTCCAGATCGTCTCGCCATCCGAAAGCCCCATATCCGCAAATCGCTGGAGCGTCATATCTTTGATTTCTCTGCGGCTTTTTCTGCCAGACATTCCCCCAGAAATCGGGGTGATGAATCCGCAGCGTTTCTCATGGGCGCGCACGCTTTCACAGATCTGTGCTCCGATTTTCCGGGTCGGACAGAGTGATGCCCCTGTATTCTGGAAAATCATACCAATTTCTGAACCGCACAGACTCCGCAGCTTCTTTTCGGACATGCCCGTCAGCTCCTCTCCGCGAAATGTGATCTGCCCGCCGGTGATGGAGCTATTCTTTCCCATCAGCCGCAGGATCGCTCGCAGCAAGGTACTTTTTCCACTGCCCGACTCCCCGGCGATGCCGACGGTTTCTCCTTTTTCGACGGAAAAACAGATGTTATTTAAAATTTGCTCCCCCTCATAACAGACAGAAAGGCCGCTGATTTCCAGCAGTTTTTCGCTCATGTTTTTGCTCCCTTTGTTTCCATTTTCGTTTGCCCCTTATCCCTGATCCACCGTTTTCCGTACCGCCTCACCAAGCAGATTGCAGACAAGAACGGTCAGAAAAATCGCCAGTCCCGGCGCCAGAATGACCCAGGGCGCGGTCTGCAGCATACTTCTTCCGTTGCTCATCATCGCTCCCCACTCCGCCGACGGCGCTTCCGCACCAAGGCCGAGGAAGGACAGACCCGCGATTTCCAGCATCATCGTTCCGATATCAAGCACCGCTGTGACAATCGTCTGCCCCGCAAGATTCGGCAGAATATGGCGTCCGATCATCTTCCATGTTCCGTTTCCTGTAAGGCGCGCCGCCGCGATGAACGGCATGTGTTTCAGTGCCAGCACACGGTTCCGTGCAAGCCGTGCATATTTCGGCCAGGAAACAAGGATCAGCGACACAACGGCTCCCGTCATGCCGCTCTGCAGAACGCCGGAAAATGCGATTGCAAATACCATACCCGGAAAGGCCAGAAAAATATCGGAGATCTGCATCAGAACCGTATCCGTTTTACCTTCCAGCCAGCCGCTGAAAATTCCGGCGAGTGTTCCGATCAGAGCGCTTGCCGCAACGACAAGAAGTGCTGAAAAAATGCTGACCCGCGCGCCGGAGAGAATCCTTGAAAACAGATCTCTTCCATAGCGGTCCGTCCCCATCCAGTGCGCCGCGGACGGCGGAAGAAGGGACAGTTCCAGATTCTGCTCATACGGATCGTACGGTGCCAGATGGGCCGCACACGCGGCAAACAGCAGCAGCGCACCGGCGAGGATGCCATAAAAAAGGATCTTTCTTTTCTGTTCTTTTTTCATCGCATTCCCTCCAGCTTCGCCCGCGGGTCCAGTGCCCCCATCAGCAGATCAGCAATGAGATGCAGCAGCAGATAGATCGCCGCCATCCACACCAGATATGCCTGAATCACGGGAATATCGTGCATGGAAACGGCATCCACGGCCATTTTTCCGACACCATTCCACATGAAAATCGTCTCAACGATGGCGGTTCCTCCAAGCAGCGAACCGGCGGATAAGAATAGCAGCGTGACCATCCGAAGCAGCACGGATTTTAATATATTTCCGAACAGAATCCGGTTTTCACTTAACCCACGTGCCCGTGCACCCGCCACGTACTCCTGCTCCAGCTCTGCAAGCACGGCAGAACGCACCTGACGGGTGTATTTTGCCGTCATCGAAACCGCAAGCGTCGCCGCCGGAAGCACACAGCTTTTCCATCCCTTTCCCATACTGAGAACCGGAAAAAGATTCCATTTCAGCGAAAAGAAATACAAGAGAAGAAGTGCAGTGAAAAACCCCGGAAACGAATTACCTGCAAAGCAGAACAGGCTGATACTGCGGTCCGCCCACGTATTCTGATATTTTGCACTTAAGATACCGAGCGGAAACGAAAGACAGACCGTCATGGCAAGCGCCAGCGCCGCAAGTGCAATCGTTGCGGGCAGTTTTTCGCAGAAGCTTACAAGCACCGGTTTGCCGGAAACGTACGACTCCCCGAAGTCACCGCGCAGGGCGTTTTTCAGCCATTGCAGGTACTGGACAGCTTTCGGCTCATTCAGTCCCAGCTCCTCCCGCATCGCTTCTTTTTCCGCCTCCGACATCACGCCGCCGCTGCTGCTCTCTTTTAAATCCACCGCATCGACCGAGGAAAGTCCCGTCAGCAGAAAAGCGAGAATCGTCACGCCGAGGAATACCGGAATCAGGCGAAGCAGTCGTTTTAACAGATATTTTTTCACAAATACTCCTTTACTGCTTCACGGCACAAATCGAAAACATCGGTGCCGGGTTATAGAACTCGTCTTTTTCCAGATAAATGCGTTTTCCAAGGCTCGTATCAATGCGGATTTCTCCCGCTGTGTTTTCGCACAGCACCGCCACATCGTACGCCGGCCGGTTTTTGCGGCTGATCGGGAGCTGTGATTTGATCCGTTCGCACTCTTCTAGCATCTCGTTTCCAACCTTGAAATGGGCATGCGCCTCCGGAAGTCCCTTCGTATCGGCAACATCTTCTTTTCCGTAATTGGCATCGAAGTTCAGCAGCACACCGCCCGTTTTCAGCACACGCATCCACTCGCCGTAAGCATGCTCCGCATTCGGCAGCGTCCACGTCAGGTTTCGGGAAATGACAACATCGAACGTTTCATCCGCAAACATCGGATTTTCCGCGTCCATGACCTGGAAGCAGCAGTCGGCATTCTCTTCTTCGGCAAGCTGGATTGCATTCTCAATCATCTCCGGTGTCAGGTCGATGCCGAATACCTCGTGGCCCTCTTTTGCCAGCAGGATCGAGAAAAATCCGGCTCCGCAGCCCACATCAAGGATCTTTAACCGTCTTCCCGCCGGGATCTGTTTTTCAATCTCTTTCATCCAGCGCTTCGCAATCGGGTTTGCAAGTTCGGAGCGTCTCTGCTCTAAAAAGCTCTCGCTCCGTTTCTCCCAGTAATGGACAATCTGCTCTTTGCGGTCGTCGTACTCCGGCTCGCGCACAATTCTTCCGTAAGCAACGACAGGGCCCCCTTCTGTTACCATATCGCCCGGTTTTGCCGCCGGATACCAGAGGCCGTCTTCGGAAGCCGCCTGATATTTTTCGCCGCGGCGGACGGTCACATCACCAAGCTGGAAGGACTGCTCTGCGCTTTTTTCCGCGCGCACCAGAAACATCGGTGTCGATGCATAGTTCAGTCTCTCTTCCTCGCTCCAGACGCGCTTCCAGATTTCGGAATCGGTCTGGATGGAACAGACGCCGAGGGATTCGAGCACCTTCGTATCCCACGCCGGCCGTTCCATCGCAGAGAGCGGCACCTGGCGCGCAATGTTTTCCATGCGGTCAATGTCCGTGCACAGATAATGGTCGTCGAGCTGCTGCTCTTCCACTTTCTTCCGGTCTGCCTCGTACGCTTCTTTTTTCTCCTCGTCATAGAGATAACCGTACCAGTTCGCATCAAAATTGAGCAACACGCCGCCCGGTTTCAGGACACGCATCCACTCTTGGTATGCCTGCTCCGGCTTTTCCAGATTCCAGGTCAGATTTCTGGAAATGACAACATCAAAGGTCTCATCCGCAAACTCCAGATTCTGTGCATCCATCCGCTGCAGCGTCACGCGCTCCAGACCGTATTTCGTATATTTTCCCAGATTCTCTTTCGCCTTTTCCAGCATCTCCTCCGTGTAGTCAACAGCCGTCACCGTATAACCTGCCTCCGACAAAATCATCGGGAAGAATCCCGGGCCGGTTCCGATATCGAGAATCTTCATCTCTTCTTTCTTTTTCTCTGGAAACTGCTCCTCTAATACATGCAGCCACGCTTCTCTCTGGCTTCCCGCCAGTTCTTTTTCATTGACCTCAGAATACCCCTCCGCACGGGTTCCCCAGTAGGAGGCAATTTCCTGTAATAATTCCTGTTCCATATCTTCCGCTTCTTTCTTCTTTTTCTTAACTTTCCCGGCGGGGTCGTTCTCCAACCGCTCAAATATCCCTTTACTCTACCAAAAATCGGCCTTTTTCACAAGCCCCCACGGGGGATATTCTTAACGCCGGCGCAGGGTATTCAGGTGATCGGCGGCGCGGATCTGATTATCTGCGGACGTCAGACAACCGACGGCGATACCGCGCAGGTCGGCCCTTTGATTGCGAAACATCTGACGATCCCGCATGCCGCCTGGGTCGCAGAGGTTACCGATGTCACGGATCATTCCATCACCGTCCGTCAGGATCTTGTGAGTGTTTCCCAGGTTTCCGAACTCCCTTATTCGTGCCTGATTACCATCGAGTTTCTCGAGCGCGAGCTGATCGACATTTTGTTTCCGGATATTTTTAAAGGAGAACCGTCATTCACTCGGTTCTCCTTTATATTGCCAGAATACCATCAGCTTTCTTGTCGCCGTATCCTCGCTGTATGTATATTTTACGGACCCGAGTCCGTAATAGCTGCAAAGATAGCCGGAAGCCTTATCGAGAAGCTCCGGTCGGGCTTCCATGACCTGTGCCATCAGATCATCGGTGGCAAATTTAAATTCGGAATACTCTTTTGTCTCTTCAATATCCGTCTCCATTTCCCACAGAATCTGCGTCGCATCAAATGTATCCATGTACCGGCCGATCTGGCGGTAATACTCGAGGTCATCTGCATTGCACGCCGGGAGCGGCAGATTCGCATCCGCCTGATGCGTGTCCGAAAATTCCGCATCGGAAACGCAGAGAAAATCGTAGTAGATCAGGTCGTCCGGCAGATTGTACTCGCCGCTCTCGCCCTCTGCGAATACCGGATCGCCCCAGGTTACATCGACGTTGTAATAATTGTCTCCGCACTTTACGATATTCCAGCCGTGCGCCTCGCCGGTGTCTGTCGTTCCCGTCACATAAATGACCGGGATGTCCAGGCGGTTCATCAGATACTGGAACGTTCTGGCATAGCCTGCGCAGACCGTCTGTCCGTTCACAAGTCCGCTGTAGAGTGTCTGATTCTCCGGCGCATCTTTCACATAATCAATCTGCCGGATACATTTTTCGAAGACAGCCTTGATCTTCCCATAGTCATCCATCGAACGGTCGATATCACTTAAGAAATCATTTCCCGCCCCTTTGATCTGGGTCTGGCGGCCTGTGATCTCCTCCGCAGAAATCGTGTATTCCGGAACTACCTCACAGTAGTTTTTCGGCTCACCGTATCCCGTGACATGTGATGCTCCGTTGATCCAGCAGTACTCCGGGTAATCCATATAGACCCATCCGTAAACCTCCGCCGTCACATCGGGATCGCCGCCTTTTGTGATGATGGTTTCCTGGTGTTCCGCGATTCCCTGCACCAGTTCGCGGTAAATCATCTGTCTGTTTTCATCGAGCTGGCTGTAATAATACCGCTTCGCCAGCTCCTCCTCATCTGTATTTTCCGCCTGAAACTGTGTTGCGCCATTCTCTGACAGACCATTGTTTTCGTCTGCCGTCTGTGAAGCAGTGCTGCTGTCCGCTCCGCTTCCGTTCTGCGCGGGATCGCTCTCATCAAACTCTCCGAATACCAGATAAGCCGCCAGCAGGGCAAGCATAAGCGGAAGCAGCGCCCGCAGCGGTCTCTTCCGTCTTCGTCTGTGTCTTCTCTTTGCCATTCTTCTTTTCTCCCAGATACGTTAAAACGCCGTCACACAGTGCATCCGCCACCTTTTTCTGGTACTCCTTTGTGTTCAGGAGCGCTTCTTCCTCCGGATTTGAGAGGAATCCGCACTCGCAGATCACCAGCACTGCGTCTGTCTTCTTCAGCATGTAATACGTTTTGTTTCCCTTGGCTTTCCTGTGATTCGCCGGATCGAGCCCCGCGACCAGTGCAGCCTGCATGCAGAGCGCCAGTTTTTCGCCTTCTTTTGAATCCGTATAATAAAACACCTGCGCCCCTTTGACCGCCGCATCCGGGTAGCTGTTCTGGTGAATGCTGATCACACAGTCCGGCTTTTTTTCATGAATCAGCTGCACGCGCCGCTGCAGATCCTGCACTTTCGCATTCACGGCTCCCGGATCGGAGAGATCATTCTCCCCTTCCCGCGTCATCACCACAAGGATTCCCTGCTTTTCCAGCTTCTTTTTCAGCAGACGGGCAATCGCAAGGTTGATGTCCTTTTCTTTGACACCGTTTGCCCCGATTTTGCCGGGATCGTCGCCGCCGTGGCCGCTGTCCAGCACCACTACTTTTGTGGCTGCCTTCTGTGCTGCCACCAGCCGTGCGCCCTCGCGGGACAGAACATACGCCGCCGAAAGCAGAATCACCGCCATCAGCCATTCCAGTTTTTTCCCTTTTTCCAAATAAAAAGCCCCCTGCTGCAAATTTCCTTTCTTGGTCATTTTATGCAGCAGCGGGGCAGGTTACAACTCTTATTGCTTCCGGTTACTCTTCCTCATCTTCTTCATCATGCGCGCGATTCGGGATTTCATCCTCTTCTTCGTCGTTGTCATCATCGAGATAATCCGGCTCATTTTCGAAATCGATGACTGCGGAATTTTCGACGATTTCGTCTTCTTCCTCTGCTTCTTCTGCGGTATCTTCACGGTCTGGCTCTGCGGCTGTTTCTTTTGCCTCTCCGGGAAAGATACTTTTTACCGGATCTTTCATGAAGGTTTCCACTTCCGATGCAGAACGTTTCATCTCCTCACGCATTTTTTCGATGCCGGCAAAGGTCTCCTCAAAAATTCTGCGATTCTTCTCGAGTACACTCGTCATGGTTTCCATCTCGGCGTAAATCTTCTGGTATCTGGTGTTGGCTTTCTGCAGCTCCGCGTCCATATGGCTCTGGATTTCTTCTGCTTCGGCCTGCAGTTTTTCTTCATAAACAGCAGCCAGTTCCTCGCCCTTCTGACGTGCGCTCTCTACCATGTATTCGCACTGTTCCTTCGTCTCGCGGCGCTGCTTTGCACAGGATTCCTTTGTCTCTTCCCGCTGTTTCCGGCAGGACTCGTTTGTCTCCTCTCTCTTTTTGCAGCACGCCTCATCCGTTTCCTCCGTTTTCTCGCGGCAGGACTCGTCCGTTTCTTCGGTTTTCCGGCGGCAGGCTTCCTCGGTCTCTTCTTTTAGCTTTCTGCAGCTCTCCTCTGTTTCCTGTGTCAGTTTTTTCGCTTTCACCTGTGCCTCAAACACAAGGCCGCTGATGCTGTCATAATTGTCGATATAGCTCTGGTATTTCTCATGAATATTTTTTTCGAGCTCCTCGATTTTATCCTCACGCTCGCGGATCTTGCGGTTCAGCTTCTCGATTTCCTGCTCTTTTTCCTCGATCTTCGCTTCCAGTTTCTTCTGAGCGGCATACGCCTGATCTTTCAGGTTCTGCACTTTCGTCATGACATCGTCCTTATCGAAACCGCCCATCAGCGTTGTTTTAAATAATTCTTCGTGATTGTTTTCTGACATGTATACTCCTCCTTCGTGCCCGGGCTTTTATCATTCCCCTTATCCTTCCCGGACTCCTCGTCAACTGTTTGTTTCAATATATTCTGAAATCAGACTCCAGACGTCTGCGCACTCGAATCCGAGCTTCCACTCTGCCACCCCGGCGAGATCAGCGCTTTGGATCACTTTCAGTTTTTCCTCCATGGACTGCTCATCCTCCATCCAGATCGTGTATCTGGCATCGGAAGTTTCTACCGTTGCCACATTCTGGCCAAGGGATGCATCCCAGGTTTCTGTCATCTGATTCTCTTTGGCATAGTTTTTGGCGCCATCCATGCCCAGCACCTCGCTGGTAATGGCGCTCTGTCCGAACTTTTCCGTCCAGACACGGGTATAAAACGGGATTCCGCAGATCACCTGATCGGCAGGCATCACCCGCGTCATCTCCTCCACGGCCTGCTGTACGAACGGGAGGGATGAAACAGAGCCTGCCTCCTCGCTTCCCGCGAAATGCTCGTCATAGGCCATGACAATCATATAGTCCACAAATCTTGCCTGCTCGCCGCGCTGATAATACATCGTGTAAGCCTGCGGTACCGGCGTATCGACCGACACCACAAGATTCTGTGCATGCGCCGCGCTCGTCAGTTCCCGCAGAAACTGCAGGTAATGCGGGATTCCGGCCTCTTTCAGATTCTCGAAATCCACGTTGATGCCGTCCATGCCGCACGATGCTGCCTCGGCGAGCAGCTGCTCAATGATTCTACTGCGCACGGATGCGTAGGCAAGATCGGTTGTTTCGTCAAATGCTTCATTAAAGTTATCAATCAATCCCCAGACTTCCCGTCCCGCTTCATGCGCCAGTTTCACGTAATCGGCGCTCGCAAGGCTGGAAATCGTACCGGTTTCGTCTGTCACGGAAAACCAGGTCGGTGAAATCACGTTCACGCCGGTCATTTCTGCTGTCATCTCTGCCATCGCGTCGTTCGACTCGGTCGATGTGCTCTGATGCCAGACCAGATTGATTTTGTGATCCCGTGTAATTCTTTCATAGGAATCTTTCTTTGCCGTCCGCGCTTCGATGTCCTCCGGCTCGGAGATATCCTCTGTCTGGATGTAGCCGGTATAGCCGTCCGCCGTCATGACTTTGCACCAGTTGTCCAGATTTTCCAGATACAGCAGGGTGTCACCCTTCTGTACATCCGCAAGAATCAGACTCTTGATGCCGCCTTTCTGGCGCACCTGCGCGGTGTCTGACTGTACCGTCGCCTGCTCCACTCCGTCCCATTCATTCCGGATTACAACACGGTTGGGATCGCTGTAATATGCATAGTCGAGATCTGTGTATTCTTTTACGACATCCAGCGAAATGTAAACCGTTCCGTCGCTCTCCTGCTGTACGGCAGGCTGTCCGCCCGGTGTTTTGGCAACGGCCGCATCGCCCGGAAGCAGTGTCTGCACGCCGCCGCTCGTTGTAAGCAGGATTCCTTTTGTTTCTTCATCCCAGTAGAAGCAGCTGTTCAGCTGGGATTCTACATATGTGTACGCCGCATACGGCTCTCCTCCGATAAGGACGGCCTGCTCTTCCAGAAGTTCTCCGTTCTGGATCAGCGCAACGCTGTTTTCGTCTGTCAGGTTAAAATATTCGTTCCCGGCCATGTATTCGGTTCCGGGTTTATATCGGTTTATCAAAAATGAAACAATGCCTGCTGCACCGACTAGCACGATCAGAATCAGTACGACCAGTACCGGCGCTGCTTTTTTCTTCTGTTGCTCCTTCATGTGTTCTTTTCCCCTTTTCTTCGCTCTGAAGATCTCCCCACTTGCGCCCATTATAACAAAAAAAATACCCAATAGCAACCGTTATGCGCAAGGGAACCGCATGCGAGTCAGAAAGTATCGTTACAGTTCACTGGTTCCCAGCGAACTGTAACATTCGCAGCCCTCATTTAAAGTTTTGCTTCGCAAAAGGAGGGCTGCTCACACCTGAATCATGTTCTTACGCAGCGAAACAGCAGGTGTTTCACTGCTGATTGAACAGTAACGAAAGTATCGTTGCTTTTTGCTATTGGGTATTTTTCAAAAAATCTGTTTAAAAAGTTTTGTCGATTGTTTGTTTCATGGCTTATTTGCAGTTGTGACGTACAAAAAAGAAAGCCCCATAGATCCGTATGAAATACTTTTGTTTTTAGTTTCAATGATCATGTTTCACGGGGACGCCTTCTTATCCGATCCGTTTTTTCTGTGCCTGCTTCTGGCCGGAGTATGCACCCTCCGGGCAGAAGCAAAGGTTTCCCCAACTCCTATTATACTTCAAGCCGGGGGAATTACAAATAAAGTTTGTCCCTTCATTTCTGAAAAAATTATGCGAAATGTAAAAAAAATCTTAAGTTCTTTACTTCTTTCCGTGATGTGTTATACTATATTGTAAGCAGCCCTATTTATATAAGTAAAGAGTAATTAAGGACGTGAGAGTTATGAAAATAGAAAAAATCAATGATAACAAGATCCGCTGCACACTGACCAGCGCCGATCTTGCCGAAAGAAATTTAAAGCTCAGCGAACTGGCTTACGGCACGGAAAAGGCCCGCAGCCTGTTTCAGGATATGATGCTTGAAGCCAACCAGCAGTTCGGCTTCAATGTGGATAATGCCCCGCTCATGGTCGAGGCCGTTCCGGTGGCTCCGGACAGCATTGTCCTCATTATCACCAGAGTCGAGGATCCACAGGAGCTCGACACCCGCTTCGCCAAATTTGCTCCATCCGGCGACGATACGGACGGACCGGAACCGGTACAGTATTCCGGCGCGGACGACATCATCGACCTGTTCCACAAGCTCTGCGATGTGAAGAACAAGGCACAGGAAATCGCAAAGAAAGCGGCACAGAAGGAAAACGAAAAAGAGCCTGCAGCATCCGAGGAAAAGAATGTGGATCTGGTACGCACCTTCCACTTCTCAACCCTCGACGATGTCATCAGCTCCGCAAAAGCGCTGAACCAGTATTTTACCGGCAGCAATTCCCTCTATAAGAACACGGCAGATGCCAACTATCAGCTCGTTCTGCACCAGTCCGGCTGCAAACCGGAAGAATTCAACAAGGTCTGCAACATTCTTTCCGAGTACGGCAGACAGGAATCCTTCTCCCTGGCCGCTGAAGCATTTCTGCTGGAACATGGAAATGCAATGGTAAAAGAGAATGCTCTGCAGGAGCTGGCTTCTCTGTAAGTTTTGAAACGTATGTATAAAAAAAGGAAGTCCGCGAAGGACTTCCTTTTTTGTACGTTCCGTACAAATTACTCTTCTGTGATAGCCTCGGTTGGACATACGCTTGCGCATGTTCCGCACTCAACGCATACATCCGGGTTGATTTCGTAATGGGAATCTCCCTCAGCGATAGCCTCTACTGGACATTCTCCAGCGCAGGTTCCGCAGCTTACACATTCGTCTGTGATTACATATGCCATGATCTTATCCTCCTTGTAGATTTTTTGGCCCTTTCGGTACTATCCACATTGTAAACGATTGCCCCCTGAAATACAAGTACAAAATTATAAACATTCTATAATCTTATGAATTTGTTCTTGCATTCCCCCCGGGGGTACGCTATAATCAAAATAGCCGTCAAAATCGGAACGACGGGTATATACACATTTAAAGGAGGAACTTTAAGATGGCAAAGATCTCGAAAGACATGACAATCGGCGAGTTAATCGCAATGGATACAAATATCATCGGAATCCTGATGGGAGCCGGCATGCACTGCATCGGCTGCCCTTCTGCACAGGGTGAGTCCCTGGAAGAAGCAGCTATGGTTCACGGCCTGGACGCTCAGGTTCTGGAAGACCAGATCAACGATTATCTGGCTGCAAAATAAGCCGGATTTCCGCGTGGATCCAAAAAGAACGCCTCTCACAGGCGTTCTTTTTTTCTGTCCGATTTACCCATTGTTCCGATAGCCCCGTTTTGCTTTCGTCCGTTTTCCTTTCTGCTCCAGCGTCGCCGCTGCTTCTCTCCGGCTCTGCTGGTGGCGGCGGATCGCCTCATCCACACGGCGGCTCCGCTCTTCCTGGCGCCGCTTCTGTATCATCTGATCGAGCAGACGGCCGAGCACGCGGTAAAACTCCGTCTGACGCTCCTCCTCTTCCTGCCGCATCACAGTGTCCGCCAGCTGTTCTGCTTCCCGCTCGGGCAGAAGATCGACAACCACCTCCGGCACTTCGTCCGCTTTTCCCGGTATTGCCGGATCCGGCTTCTCCTTTGCCGTCTCTGCCGCTTCCGCCGGAAACGCTTTGATCTCCGCCGTTGCCTGCACCAGCTTCGGCATCAGCTCGCGGATCGCTTTCAGGTGAAGCCCCTTTTTCTTCAGTTCCCGGATTCCCAGAAAAATCTGAATGTCCTGCGCAGTATAGCAGCGGTGTCCCAGCGAATTGCGGTGGATTTCCATGCCGAGCTCGTCCTCCCAGTACCGGAGCACATGCGCTTTCTCCCCGGTCAGCTTCTCCGCCTCCGTGACCAGATACGTTCTATTTTCCATACGGCAGCCACTCCCTTCTTCCCTTTATTATAGGATCTGTTATCCCCTGCCGCAAGAAAATCTCATCGTAATATTCCGACAAATTCATACAATTATACACAAAAAACGTGCCGCAGGACTATCCCACGACACGTTCTGACACATAAAATATTTTCTTTTATCTCTCTGCATTCGCAAATTTCGTATAATCCGGCAGCCAGACCAGATTGACGGTTCCGATCGGGCCGTTTCGCTGTTTGGCGATGATGATTTCCGCGATTCCCTTATTCTCGGAATCCTTATTATAGTAATCATCTCGATAGATAAACATAACAACGTCGGCATCCTGCTCGATCGCTCCCGACTCACGCAGGTCGGAAAGCATCGGACGGTGGTCGGTACGCTGCTCAACAGCCCGGGAAAGCTGGGACAGTGCAACAACCGGCACATTCAGCTCTCTCGCGAGTGCTTTTAAGGAACGGCTGATATCCGAAATCTCCTGCTGACGCGATTCCGAGGAGCTCTTTCCGCTTCCCGACATCAGCTGCAGGTAGTCAATGATGATGATATCAAGACCGTGCTCCAGCTTGTATTTGCGGCATTTCGACCGCATCTCTCCGATCGAGATACCAGGTGTATCGTCGATCATCAGTCGGGATTCACCGATCATGCCGGCGCTCTCGATCAGCTTGCTCCATTCGTCGTCTTTCAGGTTTCCGGTTCTCAGATGCTGGGAATCTACTTTCGACTCCATCGAGAGCAGACGGTTCATCAGCTGCTCCCGCGACATCTCGAGACTGAAAATCGCAACGGCTTTGTCTTTCTTAAACGCCATATACTGCGCAATATTGAGGACAAACGCCGTTTTACCCATAGACGGACGTGCCGCAATCAGGATAAAGTCAGAGTTCTGCAGACCCGATGTCTTGTAGTCCAGATCCGTGAATCCGGTCGGAATACCCGTGACATTTCCCTTCGTCTTCGATGCACGCTCGATGTTCTCCAGCGTATTGATGACAACCTGGCGGATCGGCATGAAGTCTCCGGAATTCCGCTGGCCCAATAACTGGAACATCTTCTTTTCCGTCTCCTCCATGATGACTTCCACCGGCTCTTTGTTCAGATAGCAGTCATTCTCAATCTCTTCTGTCAGCTTAATGAGACGGCGCAGCACCGCTTTCTCGCTGACGATGTTCGCATAATGGCGCACATTCGCCGAAGTCGGCACCGCATTTAAAAGATCGCGGACAAACTCCATCGAACTGATCTCCGGCGGAACATCCTTTTCACGCAGGCGGTTCTGCAGGGTGACCAGATCGACCGGTTTTCCCTCATTGAACAGCTCCACCATGGCATCAAAAATGACGCCGTACTGGTGCTGGTAAAAATCGTCGCTCGTCAGGATTTCCGATGCCGCCATGATGGCTTCGCGCCCCATCAGCATGGAACCGATGACCGACTGCTCCGCCTCGATGCTGTGCGGAAGGATTCGTTTAATCAGTGCTTCTTCCATAGAATTATGCTTCTTTTACGATAACTTTCAGCTTTGCAGTTACTTTGGTATGCAGGCGGATCGGCACTTCTGTCGTTCCAAGAACCTTGATCGGGTTCGGAAGCTGCATTTTCTTTTTGTCGATGTCGTATCCGAGCTGCTCTTTTGCTGCCTCAGCGATCTCTTTTGCCGATACGCTTCCGAATACTTTTCCGCCTTCACCGACTTTGATGGCTACGGTAACCTGTTTTTCCTCGATCTCTTTTGCGAAAGCCTGTGCCTCGGCAAGCTGCTCTGCTGCCACTTTGTCCTCGTGTGCTTTCTGCAGTTTCAGTTCATTCAGGTTCTTTGCGGTTGCCTCGATGCCAAGCTTTTTCGGCAGAAGCATGTTTCTTGCATATCCGTCACTTACGTTTACAGTCTGTCCTTTTTTACCAAGTGCTTTTACGTCTTCCAGTAAGATAACTTTCATATCAGATTTCTCCTCCATCCTGCATTTCTGTTAAGGTTGATTTTAGGAGGCTGCGCGCCCCCTCCAGATCGACGGTCTCGAGCTGGCATCCCGCCATATTCAGATGACCGCCGCCGCCCATCCGCTCCATGATGATCTGTACATTGACCTCATCGATCGCGCGGGCGCTGATATAGATCACGCCTTTATACTCGGTCAATACAAAGGACGCCTTGACACCGACAATGTTCAGCAGCTCGTTCGCCGCTTGTGCTCCGACCACCGTCGGGCTGTCCACATAGTCGCTCGGGCATTCGGAAATCGCGAACTGGCCGCGGAACAGCTCCGCATTGCGGATCGTCTCTCCTCTTGCCTTGTAATCGTTCATATCCTCACGGAACAGCTTGCGCACACGCGTCACATCCGCACCGCAGCGGCGCAGGAACGCTGCCGCCTCGAACGTGCGGACACCTGTTTTCTGCATAAAGTTGTCGGTATCGATCATGATGCCGGCATAGATGCTGTCCGCCTCCACGTTCCGGATGCGGATTCCCTCGGTAAAATACTGGAGAATCTCGGCAACCATCTCGCTCGCGGATGATGCATACGGCTCAATATAGGAAAGCACCGAGTTGCGGATCGTATCGCTTCCCTGCCGGTGATGATCCAGCACGACGATCATTTTCGCCATGTACAGCAGATCCTCACACTGTGTGATGCTCGGCTTGTTCGTATCGACCACAACGAGCAGCGTGTTGTCGTCCATGATCTCTTTCGCCTCATGATTATTGACAAACATGTCCGCCTCATAATCCTGGTTGTCGCGGAACGTATTCATCAGCGGAATAATCGAGCTGGTCGGGTTGTCGATGACGATGTACGCTTTTTTATTCAGCGTTTTCGCCGCACGGTAGATACCGATGGCCGCACCGAACGAATCGGCATCCGGCAGGCGGTGTCCCATGACAACGACCTTCTCTTTCGTGTTCATAAACTCTTTCAGCGCGTGCGCCTTGACGCGGGCTTTGACTCTCGTATTCTTTTCCACAGCCTGCGTTTTTCCGCCGAAATACTGAATCTTCGAACCGTCCTTTAAAACGACCTGATCGCCGCCCCGGCCAAGAGCCAGGTCGATCGCGATTTTCGCATACTCGGAGTTTTTCGCAAACGATCCAGCATCTGCTCCGATACCCATACTGATTGTGACCGCCATCTCGTTTCCGATGTTGATGGTCTTGACGTCCTCGAGGATATCGAACTTTTTCTCTTTCAGTTCATTTAACGAACTCCGGCGCATGACCACGATGTATTTGTCGTTCTCATACCGCTTCACCAGTCCATCGAGATCGTTGAAATATTTGTTGATCTTTCGCTCGACCAGTGCGGTCAGAAGGGAACGGCGGACCTCCTCGACGCTCTCCAGCGCCTCGTCGTAGTTGTCCAGATACAGAAGACCGGTGACCATCGTTTCGTCCTCGAATTTCCGCATATACTCGCGGAGCTCCGTCTCATCGAACAGATACAGTGCCTGAATAAAATAGCCTTTGATATCTGTGTTGATCATCTCCGAATTCTGGATCAGCTCGTCGATGCAGACGCTTTTTACATGGGCACGGAAATTCTTTTCGCCGTAAGCCACGTTGATGTCGGTCTCCTCCTCATTTTTCGGCAGCCGCTCGACCGTCAGCTCCGGAAAAATGGTGGCGATACATTTATGATACTGTGTATCCTTCCCTGTGATTTTTGTAAACTCTTTGTTGACCCAGAGAAGTTTTCCCTGCGAATCCATAACGGCATAGGGCAGCGCCAGTTCCTGGATCAGATGCTTCTGAACCTGGCCGTATTCGGTCGCAAAGGTAATCAGCTCGTTGATCACCTGCGGACGCTGTCTGTAATAGAGAACTGCGGCTGCGATCACATAGACTGCAAAAAACAGCGTGAACCACATTCCTGCCATCACATCCACAAAATACATGCCGATATTCATCACAAGCATCAGGATGGACAAAATCAGCGGCCATCGAAGATAGCTCCGCAATTGGCCGCTCAACTTCATTTTGCTTTTCATTTCCTAACACCTTTCCAACGTTGCGTGTTGTATTTCGCTCCTGTCCTTCCGATTATACCACTTTGACCTGTACTTTGGCAACAAGATACTTCTGGATACAAAAAAGGTACCCGCCCTTTTCGGGCAGATACCTCCATTTATTTACCGATTCAAAATGAACGTTCGGACAGTGCTTAGCGCAAGTCAGAATCAATCATCTACGTACGGCATAATAGCCATATGTCTTGCTCTCTTAACGGCTACTGTTACTGCTCTCTGATGTTTTGCGCAGGTTCCAGTTACACGTCTCGGCAGGATTTTACCACGCTCGGATACATATTTTTTCAGTTTAGCTGCATCCTTGTAGCTGATCTCTTCTCCACCACAGAAAACACAAACTTTTCTTCTTCTGCGGGCCGGTCTTCTGGAAGCTGGTCTTTCACTATTATTATAAGCCATGATCAATCTCTCCTTTTCTATCAATTAAATGGCAATTCTTCGTCAATGCCATCGGGAATATTCATAAAACCATCGGCACTGCCCAGGTCAGATGTATTCGCGGACGGAGCCGGATTGTTATGCTGCGGTGCGGAGTATCCTCCGTTGTTTCCGCCTGCATTTTTGCTCTCTGCAAACTCCTGCTCTTCTACAACTACGTCTGTCGTGTAGACCTTCTGGCCTTCACGGTTGGTGTAGCTTCCGGTCTGAATGCGGCCGGTGATGGCGATCTTCGTTCCCTGACGCAGGTATTTCTCTGCAAATTCTGCCTGGCGGCCGAAAGCAACGCATCCGATAAAGTCTGCGGTTGCGGAATCGCCGTCTCTGCGGAATCTGCGGTCAACAGCCAGTGTATAACGGGCTACCGCTGTGGAGTTCTCTCCAGCAGAGTATCTGACGTCGGGATCTCTGGTCAATCTTCCCATCAATATAACTTTATTCATTCGCTTACCTCTTAAGCTTCCTTTTTAACGACTAAGTATCTCAGTACGTTATCCATAATACGCATATGGCTCTCGATCTCTGCCGGAGCTGTTGCGTCTGCTTCAAACTGAATAAAGTAGTAATATGCTTCACGCATATGCTGAATTTCGTATGCAAGGCGTTTTTTGCCCCACTCTTCTACTTCGCCAACTGTTCCGCCGTAACGGGTTACATAACCTTTGGCTTTCTCAACTACAGCTGCGCGTTCCTCTTCTTCAAGTTTTGCATTCACAACCAGTGCTAATTCGTACTTGTTCATGCTTTACCTCCTTTTGGACTTTTTGGCACCCCATTTTCATTATGGGGAGCAAGGAATTATTTTTATACGTCACAATTTGTTATTTTAACATAAAAAAGGGCTTATAGCAAGCCCTTTTTCGCGTGTTTTCTTGTTTTTTTCACGATATTACGCATCTTTTTTTCGTAATCCGCGGGTGTTTTTCTCGACCAGCTTGCGTGCTACCATGATCTGGTGGCCGCAGCCGGTGCATTTGAGACGGAAATCTGCGCCGACACGCAGGATTTCCCACTCGCTGCTGCCGCACGGATGCGGCTTTTTCAGTTTTACAATATCGCCTACTTCGTAATGTTCTGCCATGTTTCTTCCGCCTTATATTTTCTAATTAAAATCTATCTTACTTTGATGCTGCCGAGCACCTGCCCGATCGGCTGCTGGATCAGAAGATCCGCGTTTTTATCCATCGGCGTTGCGCCCTTGTTGATGAGAACCAGCGCATCGCCCTCAAAATACTGGAGAAGGCCTGCCGCCGGATAAACCGCAAGTGACGTTCCGCCGACAATCAGAAGATCTGCCGCCGCAATCGAGCGGATCGCACCGTCGAGCACTTTCTCATTCAGACTCTCCTCGTAGAGTACGACATCCGGTTTGATCATGCCTCCGCATTTTTCACATCTTGGAACGCCGCTGCTCCTTCTCACCAGCTCTGTATCGCAGAATGCCCCGCATTTCATACAGTAATTGCGGTGTATGCTTCCGTGCAGTTCATACACTACTTTACTTCCCGCCGCCTGATGCAGTCCGTCAATGTTCTGCGTCACAACCGCTTTTAATTTTCCCGCCGCTTCCAGCTCTGCAAGTTTCTTATGCGCCGCGTTCGGTTTCGCGCCGACCGGAAGCATTTTGTCGCGGTAAAAGGCATAAAACTTTTCCGGGTACCGCAGGAAATAGCTGTGGCTTAAAATTGTCTCCGGCGGAACGTCATACTTCTGATGATAAAGGCCATCCACGCTCCGGAAATCCGGAATCCCGCTCTCCGTGGACACGCCCGCGCCGCCGAAGAATACGATATTTTCATGCGTATCAATCAATCTCTGCAGTTCTTCGATTTTTCTTTCCTCTTCCATCTGTCATTCCTCCTCCTGACCAATCATTACCGGTTCCGCCGCACGCCCAGAACGACGAACCGTCCAGTCGTATCGCTCGCCGCACAGGTGGACAGCACAATAATATGGCTGTTTTCATCCATCTCCGGCTGCTCCACCGGGATCTCTGACCGCGCCGCCATGGTATTCAGATACTGTACAAACGCTTCACCCCCGCCGGAATACAGCGTGTAGACATCACTGTCTGCCTCCGTATAAAAGGCAGAAAAAATCTGGTACACATCGTTTGATTCCGGCGTCAGCATCCAGAAATAGACGCTGTCCCTATATTTTTCCTGCTCCTTCATCTGTTTCAATTTTCCGAACATGGAGAGATTCTTCATATTATGACCGTAAACGATTGTGTTTCCATCACTGAAATCACCCTGATTCTGGTAATCGAGGAAAATGGAACCCGCAAAGTTGCTCGTTCCCTCATACGTCGTATGAAGATACGCAACATTGTCCGGCCCCTGTACGACCGGGTAACTGATGTCGAGAGCTTCGATATAAAGCCATCCCTTCACATCCGGGTTAATCGCTTTTAAGGATTCAAAATCGACGGCAAGCGGCGGTTCTGTCGGATACGACAGTGGTTCCGGCTCCGGTTCGGAAGGCTCCGCCGGTTCGGATTCCGCCTGTGGCTCCTCTGTTTTCGTCGTTGCCGGTGTCTCTGGTGTTTTTGTAATTTCCGTCGTATACTGCTGCAGATCCCGGTATTCATCCGTGCCGGTCTTGTAATCCAGGTAAATGCCGATCAGCTTGTACCCGGAAAAGCAGAAAACAGCAAGTGCCGCTAAAAATACCAGAGTCCAAAGCGGATTGCCGCGTTTTTTCTGTTTCTTTTTCTGTTTTCCCATGCGTCTCCTTTATCACTTTTTTACTGTCTGAGCTGTTTTCTCGAAGCGCTCTGAATTTGTCTCAATTATAAGCGTGCCCCTTTCTTTTGTCAACTTATGCCCCCGGAAAAGGATTGCACCCGCCCCCATCTTATGATAGACTAAAAGTCGACTGACAAGTCACTTGTGAATACAGTAACACACCACATACATGAGGAGGAATTCCATATGCGAACAATCAAAAAAGTCGCCTCGCACATCTTCATTGATGGCTTCGGCGGCATGACGCAGGGTCTTTTTGCAACCCTGATTATTGGTACGATGATTCAGCAGATCGGTCTTCTGATCGGCGGTTCGACCGGAAATGTGATCTATCTGCTTGGAAAAGCTGCCGCAGCCCTGACAAGTGCCGGTATCGGTGTCGGCGTGGCAGTGAAATATGGGGAAAGCCCGCTTGTCACGGTTTCTGCAGCCGTCGCCGCCATGGTCGGCGGTTATGCCGGCAAGATCACCGGCGGCACATTCTTTGTGGACGGAAATGCCGTTCTGGCAGGACCTGGCGAACCGCTCGGCGCTTTCATCGCAGCTTTCGCAGGCATCACCTGCGGCCATCTGGTTTCCGGCAAGACCAAGGTTGATATCATCGTGACACCGGTCATCACCATCGGAGCCGGTTCCGTTGTCGGACTGCTCGTCGGACCGCCGATCTCCCAGATGATGACAGGCCTTGGAAGCATCATCAACTGGGCAACGGAACAGCGGCCGTTCATCATGGGCATCGTTGTTTCGGTCGTCATGGGTATGGTTCTGACACTGCCGATCAGCTCCGCTGCACTCGGCATCATTCTGAATCTTTCCGGTCTTGCCGCCGGTGCCGCAACGATCGGCTGCTGCTGCAACATGGTCGGATTCGCGGTTGCAAGTTATCGGGAAAACAAATTCGGCGGCCTTGTCGCACAGGGTCTTGGAACCTCGATGCTCCAGGTGCCGAACATCATGCGTCATCCACTGATCTGGCTGCCCGTCATCTTCTCGAGTGCGATTTTAGGACCCGTCTCCACAATCCTCGCCAATATGCAGAATAATGCAACGGGAAGCGGCATGGGTTCCGCAGGTCTTGTCGGACAGATCACAACGTATCAGACGATGATCGCTTACGATGATCCGAAGCTCGTCATCATCAAAATCATTCTGCTCCACTTCGTGCTTCCGGCTGTGATCACCTTGTTCTTCTCAGAGGTATTCCGCAAGGCAAACCTGATCAAATCCGGCGATATGGCTTTGAATCTGTAATCTGTATTTTTAAAAGGGAATGGAACTGCGCATCCGGCAGCTCCATTCCCTTTTTTATCCACATTTCTCTTCTGATTTTTTCTGTTTTTACACCGTTTCTTCTGCGTTTTCCGCATTTTCCACTGCCGCGGCCGATTCAGCTTCCGCTGCCGCTTCTTCTGTCTCCGTTTCTTCCCCCGGCCGCACGCGGTGTGCCTCTACCATTGGCTCAATGGTCTGTGCCATCAGCAGATGGATCATGTCAAGGCTCCGCTCGCGGAACCGCGACGGCAGAAGCGGTGCGATCGCCACATCCGTCACGAGGGATTCAAGGCCCTCGATAATCAGATCCTTGCCCGGCGTCTCATTCCACTCCAGTCTGATCCGCTCGAAATCACGCTGGAAAATGATTTTGACCCTCCGTCTTGCGGCCTCTTCCAGAAATGCAAACTCAAGCTTCAGCACCAGTTCGCCGTCTTCATTCTCCGCAAACTGTCCCGTCGTTCCGAGCAGATACGATTCCTCGTTTTCCACCCATTCTACAACTTTGGACCCCGTAAGACCGATCTCAATGCGCTGTGTTTTTTCTCCCTCGGTCAGCGCTACAAAGAAACGGCCTTTTTCATAGAAGAAACCGATGCGGCGGATGCCGTCGGAAAAGTTGTTGTGGAAGACCTGCAGCGTCAGCGGAAACATGCCGACATGCGTGTCTTCCATTTTATATTCTTTTCCGTGCAGAAGCTGCGCCATGTCGATCTGACGCGGTGTTCCGCTGTTCCGCGGCCCCGGTGTTCTCCGCTTCCAGCCGCCGCGCAGGATTCTTCCCGGTGTCTCTTTCGCGCCCTCCAGATCACGGCAGGTCTGCACCAGCTTCTGATATGCCATCGGGCTTTCCGCCTCGCCGGATTTCAGCTCTGCACCAAATTCCGCGCCGAAATACTTCCGCACAATGTCGAGCATCTCACACGTCTGGAACAGCTCGTTGCTGCCCGCATTCGTCACAATCACCACGCCGGTATCCGGATAACCGAGCACGTTCTGCCCCAGCATGCCATTGAACGCAAAGCTGCCCGGCCGCTCCTCCATCCAGACCTGGTAACCATAGCCATATTTTCCCATCTTTTCCGGCGGTGTCGCATGAACGGAGGTGGACGCTGCGACCCATTCCGCCGGGACGATCTGTTTTCCTTCGAATTTTCCGCCGTTCACGTACATCACCCCGAGCTTGGCCGCGTCCTCCGGGCACAGGAAGAGGCCCCAGCCGCCTTTCGTAATCCCTGCCGGGCAGCTCTCCCAGAAAACTTTCCGGATGCCGAGAGGCTCAAACAGACGCGGCCGCAGGTAATCTACCATTTTCATGCCGGTGCGCTCCTGTATGATTGCAGACAGCAGATACGTGTTCATACTGTTGTACTCAAACGCTTCGCCCGGCGTTCCCTTGACCGGCGCATTTAAGAAGCTGTCCACCCAGTCGTTGCCGGAAACAACGCCCATCTCGTTGAACTGTACGCCGCTCTTCATCGTCAGAAGATGCTTCACGGTCAGATTCGGGCGCAGGATCTTCTGCAGCAGACCGTTTCGTTTTTCAAAAATATCATAGACGTTCTCGTCCAGGGAAAGTTTTCCTTCACTGATCAGAAAACCAGCCGCCATGCCAGTGATGCTCTTACACATAGAATACGTCGCATGCCAGATGCCGCTGCGGTATGGGGCGAAATTGCATTCGCAGATGACATGTCCGTTCCGCAGGACCAGCAGATGATGCATGTCCGTATGGCGCGCAGCGGCGAGCTCACGAAGCATCTGCGTCAGCTTTTCCGATGAGATGCTCTCGCTCTCCGGCACCACGCGCGGAAAATACGTTTCCGGAGATGCAAAATCCCCGAACGCTTCCTTCTGCGGCGCAAAGTCCGTCTTTCCCATATGTCCTGTCGTCCCACTCATAAATCCCCAGATCATTTCCATTGCGGTTAACTGTTCTTTCGCTGCCATGTACGATGCCTCCTGTCTCATGCGGTTGGATTTCCCTGTTTTTCCAGTTTTCCTCATTATATCCAGATTCCTTGAAAATCGCAATGCTTCTTCTGATAAAAAAGAACCGACATAGAAATCTGTATTTCAATTTCTGCCGGTTCTTTTCCGTGTGTGATTTTTTTATTTTACTTTAGCTTACTCATTCCAGAGTTTCATACGCTCCTGATAATTCTGCGTGATAACTTTTTCTACATCTTCCAGTCCTGCGTCATTCATTTCGGAAATCATCTTGTCGTACTCTTCCATTGCCGCATCGTGGCTGTCTGCATTCACAATCTTCGGATATTCCTGATCGTAGATATCCTGGATTTTCTGCCATTTCAAGCCATCCGGAGTGCTTCCTGCCGGGGTAAGGCCTGCAAATTCTGCGGTATCCCATCTGTCGTTCTCACCAAAGTGATTCATAGCCACCTGCCGGGTCTCTTTTACTTTATACTGTGATACATCGTATGGAGTTCCGTCTGTACCATTTCCGTTCTTTACAAACCAGGTCCATTTGCGGACGCCGGTATCCAGTTTTGTTTTGTCAAAATCCGTCTGGAATCCTTCAATCAGATCATCGTTCGGAACGTGTTTTCCATCTTCCATATTCCAGTTGGTTCCCTCAATACCCCACATCAGAAGATACTGTCCTTCTTCGCTTGCAAGGTAGTTGATCATCTTCATGGCTGCTTCCGGATTTTTACAATTCTTGGTGATCGCGATTGCATCCCAGCCAAGTGTACTTCTTCCGGAGTAAGTAGTTTCATCTGCACTGATTCCGTTTCCAAGGATTTTATAGGAATAGAATTTTGCATCTTCTCCTACAGAAGAAGCAAGTGCTGTATTTGCTGCATCGGTATCCCAGTAGGAAGCAAAGGTACTGAATACGTTGCCTGCAGACAGTTTCTGCGTCCACTGATTTTTCTTGTTGACAACCCACTCTTTGTCCAGAAGGCCTTCGGTATACAGTTCATTGGCAAAGGACATCATCTCTTTGAAGTTTGGTGCTTTGGCAACATGTTCCAGATTGTCCCCATCCTGATAATATGTTTTCAGACCATACATTCCTTTTAATGTTCCATCGTAGTTTTTGGATTCTGCATCAAAGGTAATGGCAATACTCTCTTTTCCGTCAATGGTCGGATGAAGTTCTTTGAATTTCTTACAAATGTCAATATACTCTTCCTGTGTAAATGGCTCATCGCTGTCTGCGCGGTCTTTTCCAACGATTTCGCACAGATAATCATAGCGCATCAGAACACCGGCTACCGGATCCGGATCTTCTCCGTACCAGTTATTCAGATAGTAATTTTTTCCATCGGTATAACGACTCTTGTTTAAGGTTTCCCCGTACATCTCTTTTACATCCGGGCCGTACTCATCGATCAGATCATTCAACGGAAGCAGTGCGCCTGCCTCAATGTAACGGTTTACAATATCATTTCCACGATCCATCAGGACGATATCCGGGTAATTCTGACCGGTCAGCATCAGGTTCAATTTTTCCAGCGGATCTCCGGTTGGATTTTCTACCTGAATTTTGACACCTGTTTTTTCCTCAATTGCTTTTGCAACTGGATCATCAAAGGTATTGCTTCCGGAGTTTTTGTCAAAGATAGAAATCGTAACTCCGTCTGTTGATACCTCGCCCGATGCAGATGATGCACTGCCGGATGCAGTACTTGATGATGTACTGCCATTTGATCCGCATCCTGCAAGCATTCCCGCTGCCATCAGGACACTCATCGCCATTGCGATACACAACGCCAAAGTAAGAAACATTTTCATATCCAACCGCCAGACTCACTTCCCGTACTTTATTTTTCTTATTCTTTAACAGTTCCGCCGCCCTCTGCAGACGCATTTCCGTATTGTATTCCAAAATCGTTTTTCCTGTTGCCTCTTTAAACAGGCTCCTCAGATAATTCGGAGACAAACCGACCTCCGCGGCCAGCTTCTCGATATCTGCGCTTTCCGAGCAGTGCTCCTGAAGATATGTTTTTACCTGATAAACGGCATAGTAATTTGGATTTTGATTCTGTTCTTCAAAAAATGCCAACATCCGTTCCAGATACTGCTTCATCTTTTCCCGCATCTGATAACTGTTGTTTGCTTCAAAAATTTCATTTTCTCTCAAAATTTTTTCTGCTTCCATCCAGTTTTCCAGCAGTTCATCGCTCAAAACAAGACGGTTCCATAGATACATATAGAGATTATAAACTTCTCCCGCAAATGTTTTCGGCGCAAGCCCCTTTAGCTGTTGAAAATAATCTTTCATGGTCTGCAGCGTTTCCTGCTTTTTCCCGCTGCTGACCAGACGACAGATTTCTTCTCTCCGCTCCTTCTGTTCCCGGAAATGATATGCTTTTTCCTCTTCCGTTTCTTTTTCATCTGCACAGAAAAGTTCCGGTGGATCCATATGAAATGCCAGAACACAACAGTTCCGAAGTTTTTCCGCCTTTTCGTACAGGCAGTCAGCTGTCCATGCTCCACTGCACCATCCAACGGCTCTCGGTGCGTCTTCTTTCAAATCATTCCAGATCTGAAATGCCGTATCTTTCACCGACAGATACCCCGCCAGCAGCAGAATGCTGATCCGTTCCGTTTTGCTGATGTAACGGATGCCCTTGTATTTTTCCTGAATTTGGCTACAGATGTTTTCTTCCGTTTTTCCATAAACCGCTATGATTCCAAACCTGCACTCTTCCAGTTCTTCTCCAAATACACCACGGAAATTTTTCCGTAAAAGCTCTGTTTCCTGTTTTTCCCGCAAAGCCATTTCCAGCAACTGCTTCGCCGCCGTTTTCCGCGACCAGTCTGCTATCTCACTTTTCTCCAATTCACTTCTCACTTTTTTCAGACATGCTTCTACTTCTTCAATCGTAAATGGCTTTAAAAGGTAATCCACGGCATTCACCTGAAAAGCGGAATGGATATAGGAAAAATCATCATATCCTGTCAGAAAAACAATTTTGCATGGATACCCCCGGCGTACGATCGTCTCTGCCAGTTCAATTCCACTCATTCCTGGCATCTGAATATCCGTAATCACAATATCTGCCATATTTTCTTCCAGGCACTCCAGTGCCCTTCTGCCATTGCGCGCGGTAAATACTCTGGAAATCCCGTTCTTTTTCCAGTCAATATAATCCCGCAATGTCTCCAGTTCAATTTCTTCATCTTCTACAAGAAGAACGCGATACATTTTCTCCCTCCTGTTTCCAGTTGCTCCTGCAGTTTTCTTCTCCTGCTGCTTTTCATTTCTGTCTTTTTACTGCAGAAGTTCAATCATATACGCCTCATACGGCTGTAACTTCCACACTTCTTTTGTGAGACTTTCTGTATCATTATGAATCAGAACCGTTCCTTTTGTCAAATCATATCGGGCTTTCATCTCTGCCGCGGTATCCCGGAAATTGCAGAGCACAATCAGCTTTTTCTCTCCCAGATTTCTCTCATAAGCAAAAATATCCGGATTTTCTTCCTCAATCAGACGGAAATCCCCATAAACAAGAGTGTCATTTTTCCTACGCAGCGCAATTAGTTTTTGATAGAAATAGAAGAGGGAATCCGGATTTTTTCTGCTGTTTTCCACATTGATCTCCTCGTAATTCTGATTTTCCGCCATCCACGGTGTTCCCGCTGTAAATCCGGCGTGTTTTTCCGCATTCCACTGCATTGGCGTCCGCGCATGGTCCCGGCTGTTCCGTGCAAGATAGGTACGAATTTTTTCTTCCTCCCAGCCTTCTTTTTTACGGTCTTCGGCAAAATTTACAGACTCGATATCCTGATAGTCATCGATCCGAAGCCCTGACACATTTGTCATACCGATTTCTTCCCCCTGGTAAATATAAGGAGTTCCTTTCATCCCATGGAGAAGGACAGCCAACATTTTTGCTGATTTTTCCCGATACGGTTCCCTGTCATTTCCAAAGCGCGATATGACACGCGGAAAATCATGGTTTCCCCAGAACAGACTGTTCCATCCTTTTTCTTCCAGTCCCGTCTGCCATTTTTCAAAGATCTGCTTCAGTTGCGGCAGCGTATACGGTTTCGGATCCCAGTTTCCACTTCGGATGCCGTCGATTCCCATCAGTTCAAACTGAAAAATCATACTGAGCTCCTGGCTTTCCGGATCAGAATACTGCTGTGCCATTTCTACCGTAGCACCTCCGGTTTCCCCCACTGTCAGGATCTGTTCTGATTTTCCATACGTATTCTGATTCATTTCCATTAAGTATGTATGAATCTGCTCCGAATGAGTATCATTTCCTCCATGTCCATCTTTTACAATATTGTCAATTGCATCCAGCCGGAAACCACGGATCCCTTTATCCATCCAGAACTGGATCATCCGGTACAGCTCTTTCCGAAGCGACGGATTTTTCCAGTTCAGATCCGGCTGCATTACACTGAAACTGTGATAATAATATTCCTGAACCTCCGGCACCCATTCCCAGGTGCTTCCTCCAAAGAATGCTCCGCCGCCTTCTGGCGGCTGCTCCTTCGTTCCTTCCTTCCAGATGTAAAAATCATGGTATTTACTGTTTCGATCCTTTCTGGCTTCCAGGAACCATGGGTGCAGATGGGAACTATGATTTAAAACAAGATCCATCATGACCACAATTTCCCGCTTTTCACAGGCTGCGATCAGTTCTTCCAGCTCTTCCATTGTGCCCGCTTCTTCCATTACTTTATAATAGTCACTGACATCATATCCATTGTCGTAATTAGGAGAATCGTTAAAAGGCGAAAGCCAGATGGCTCCAACACCAAGCTCCTGCAGATAGTCCAGCTTCTGCAGAATCCCTCCAAAATCGCCGATGCCGTCTCCGTTGCTGTCACAGAAGCTTCTGGTGTAAATCTGATATACGGTTAAGCTATGCCACCACTCTCTTTTCATTTTCTGTCCTCTCTTTCTTTTTTCCTATAAGAGCAGTATAATGATATTATCTTATATTTTCTAACCTGATTTTCGTATTTAATGAAAGGATTTTGACTTTTATGAAAAAAGAACGTTCAAAAGAGCTCTTTTCTCCTGAATCTTGTTCCCCTGTTCTTTCTGGCGGAATCCGGGATTTTACCGTGCATGGAACCGAACCTGTTCCGCTCCATATCTATCATCAGGATTATACTCATGGCGGGCTCTCTGTTCCTTTTCACTGGCATAAAGAATTAGAATGGATCTGGGTTGAAAAAGGTACTCTCACTCTGACACTGAAAACTGAAACCCGGACAATTTCCGAAGGTACTTTTCTTTTCATCAACAGTCACGAACTGCATCAGCTCTGCAGCATTGGAACTGCCCCTTCGGTTCACCATGCCCTTGTATTTCTTCCAGAAATTCTCTCATGTGCCTATCTGGATTCCTGTGAAGCAGACTGGATTCGTCCGCTGCTCTCTCATCAACTGCTTCTTCCGGCTTTTCCATTGGAAGAGCTTTCTGCTGCTGAAGCCTCCTCTCAGACACAGAAAACATTTGTACTGACATTATCTGAGCTTTTCCAGGAAATCCTGTATGCATACGATACCAAACCCATCGGCTGGTTTCTTCTGATCAAAAGTGACATGTATCGGATTCTTGCACTTCTGGCGCAATACCAGCTTTTTCTTCATCCGGAACCCCTCTGCACTCGTAAAAAAGAAAGATCTGATCAGTGTAAAAAACTCTTACGTTATATTCAGGATAACTATGATTCTAAAATCCGTCTTTCAGATCTTGCTGCTATACTCAATATGAATCCACAATATTTTTGTCGTTTCTTCAAAACGCACTTTCACACAACGCCTATTTCCTATATCAACCAGTACCGCGTAACCCAAGCCGCGGATCTTCTTACCGGCAGCTCGCTTTCTATCTTGGAAATTGCTCTGCATACCGGATTTGAAAGCCCCAGCTATTTTGCCAGCATTTTCCGCCGGACTTTTGGTATGTCACCGGAAGAATATCGAAAAGCCATGCCCTGACCCGGCAAATTTTTTCCTTCTGAATGCACGGCAACACAAATCTCAAAAATTTTTGATTTTTTTTCAAAAAACACTTGCCAAACTCGTTTTCTTATGATAATATACTACTTGTCGCTGAGCAAAAATCACGGCAGACAAAACAAAAACTTCGGCTCCGTGGTCAAGCGGTTAAGACATCGCCCTTTCACGGCGGTAACACGGGTTCGATTCCCGTCGGAGTCATATGGCGTCGTAGCCAAGTGGTAAGGCAATGGTCTGCAACACCACACACTAGGGAGCCGAATAAGATAAATATTCCTCCTTAGCTCAGTCGGTAGAGCATGCGGCTGTTAACCGCAGTGTCGTTGGTTCGAGTCCAACAGGGGGAGCTACAAACCCAATAATTGTGCAAAATAACTAAATACGGCGCAGTAGCCAAGTGGTAAGGCAATGGTCTGCAACACCAGTATTCACCGGTTCAAATCCGGTCTGCGCCTCTTAAAAAGCCCAGAAAATCAAGGTTTTCGAGGCTTTTTATTTTTTTCAAAATCCTATAATTCTGTCTAAAAAAATAAGGTGGCAAAATTATAGGAAAGAAAAAGTTCACAATTTTTTCTACAAGTCCATTTTTCCATAATCCAATTCCCTTTTTTAAAAAATTAATTCTAAAATATAAGTTTTCATGCTTTAATATTTATAGATATGTCCGCCAAAAACCGTTAAAAACCTTATAAAATCAAGTAAAATCGTTTCGTAAGGTGGACGATAAGGTGGCAGAATTTTGCTTGTTACAGCCTGTGCCATCATACTGTAGACAACCATTTCCTCTGTTAAGCGGAAGATTTATGCAATCATAGCATCAATTAAACTTACCTTACGTTCACTGTCTGTATGAACATAAGTACGCATGATCACCTCATAGTTATCGCCAATGATTTCAGCAGCTTCCTTTATTTCTCCCATATTGTGAGTCTGCCGGATCAGATTTGTTGCAAAAGTGTGCCGTAGTGCATGAAGATTATATTCTGGAATCTCAGCACGCTTACAAATTTTCTTTAGCGTATTGGCTAAATTTTGGATTGTAGGGCTGACACCATTTTGCGTAGATAATATCAAATCTGGAAAAACCCGATTTTTATCGTATAACTCCATCATACATGATAGTGAAAATTCAGCTTCCTTGTTTAATGGAATAGTCCGTAAACTATTTGGGTATTTTGGAGGAGTCAAAATCATTTTAGTCTTTTTTTTGGAACCGGCCTCTCTGTTTTTAACCCTGCTAAGCGTATGTGTGATTTTAATGCCACGCCGTCCTAAAAAGGGCACGATAGAAGATTGACCTAATGCAAGCAATTCACCACCACGTAAACCTGTGTTTAAAAGGAATACAATGGCAGGACCATATCTATACAAATAGCGTTCATTTTTATTTGGACTGGGTTCCATTGCAATTTCTTTTATGATCTGCTCATGTTCTGGTGGGATGATTGAGATTTCCTTTGTTTCTACAGGAAGAACGGATTCTTCCGGCATTATCACCCGATTTAAAATATCAGAAAAGTTTTTTGGCAGTTCGCCGAGAGAAATTGCTGTTTTAATCATTGCAGACCAAAATAAGTAAATTTTCTTTAATGATGAATAACTCAGGATTTCCTTTTTAGCATTAATCGTTGCTGTAATATCATCAGCAGTCAGATTAGAAAATGTTTTGCTAAAAGCATCCGTATCTTTTAAATGATTTTCGTATGTTTTTTCTAATCGATCCAGGCTGGTTTGTTTGAATTTGCCAGCTTCAACCATGAGACTTTTGCGGAATAAGTATTTGTTCGCATAGTCCTGTACTTTGATGTTTGAAGTAATTGCGTCTTGTATTGCGACTTTTATCTTCCAGTCATCTAATAATGCTTTCGCTTCTCCTTTGGTAGGAGCATTAAACTCCTTGTCCGGTAGCCCTTTTTTTCTATATCGGGCAGTCCAACCTCCTCTCTTATTTGGAAATAGTGATCCATCCCCTTTGGATCTTCTTTTTTGTTGTGTACCTTTCGTTGTTCTCGCCATGAATAGTTCCCTTTCTTTAATGAGATATTCATGCCAAATCAGGTATAAGGTCTATTTTAATATAGCCAAGCCTGATTGACAATAACTTTCTAAAGGGCCTAAAAGAATATTTGCTTTCCTATGTTTTTCTTGAGAAACTCCTGAATAGAAGCTGGTGAAGTAAAATATTGCCGCCCAACTTTTGTAACTGGAAGAATTCCACTGTCAAGAAGTTCCCTGGTTTTTGTTTTTCCAATGCCGAGCATGGATGCTATCTCCTGAACGGAGTATGCTTTAAAGAGATTGTCTGTTTCACTCAATATAATCACCTCTATAAATTAGATTAATGAAAGAGTAGACATATCAGGAAACCGTTTCCTATGCCATGTTTCATGCACGTATGAGGTGTTACTATGTAATCATCAAGCTGCAGGCGTGCATTTATGCGACACTATCTGCAGCACCTATATACATTTCCTGATAAGGTATAAAATTATCAAGGTACAATAGCGTAAGACTTGGTTTTGTCTTAACAATTTCATTAAGTAATTAACTGAGATTTTTTCAGATTGAACAGATTATGTACTTTTTATAAAAAATTTTTCTATAAACTTGAAAAAAGAGAGGTGGGATACGTGATATTTCAATATTTTAATTGAAGTCATATATGTAAAGCAGAGTATTTAAGAACATACAATATATTGTGCATGAAGATTGACATATACTATATCATGTGCTACTATATTGCTATAGTTAATTTTATGCGCACCCATAGGGGGAGTTTTGGATTTGTATAAATCCGAAGACTCAAGGAGAGCAGTAAGGCTGCTTATTCCGCATAAGTTGTTTATGATTGTATAAAGTGTCACTATCTGTCCTTATGGGGCAATAGCGGCACTTTTGTTTTTTCGGTAATATTATCAGGGATATGAGAATGGATAGCGAAGGAATACTTCACTTTTCATTCTTTTTTTATGTCCTAATGAAAGGCAGGATTGCCACAATCAGCTTTGGCTGTTTATGGATAAATAAATTTAAGAAAGGTGGTACACACATGAAAGAAACAAAGATTTATGCAGATGAGTTTTGCACTACATTTGCAAGTACAACGGAGATGCTGGAATTTCTGGCTGAGAGGGCAAAGCAGTCCAAGTGGATTCGTAAGCCTACCAGGATGCTAAAACTGGTTCCATTGGAAAAGGAGGCAGAAACCATTGAAGAAGCCTGTGAAAAAGAACTGGAAGGAATAGTAGAGGATACAGAAAAGAATACCCAGTTGGTATTAAAAGTGAACAAGGATTTTTATCCGGTTCGTGACTGTGCTATCCATACAATTCTGAAAAGAGCCGGCATTAATGGAACAGGATTAAAGAAACTGGAGAAAGCTACTTATGCAAAGGTAGTAAACTACTGTCTTCAGGTAGCGAAAGGAGATGCCTTAATCAAGGTGGCAGATGGAAAAGTATCTGCAGTACATGGCGGTGATGATCATGATTACTGTGTACTGGATATGCAGACAATCTTCAATATGACAAGTGATTATCTGAAAGCACATTTTAAGGGAAGTACGTATCTGGAGGGATCTGGAAGTTTTGACCATTCCATTGTGTCTGCTATGTGGACTTTAGGAGGAAATCAGGAACTTTTGGATACTTATCACCAGGCTTTGGAGGATCATGGAATTGAGGATAAGAGCCTTGCTCCTGCACTGCGCCTGACTACTTCTGATGTAGCAGTAAGTGGTGTGAATCTGTATCCCATGATGCTCTCACAAACCAGTAATCGTGTCATTAACCTGGGTAGTCCTATCAAACTGTCACATGATAGAGGGGCAACCTTACAGGATTTCCGGAATAATCTGGACAAAATTTTTTCCCGTTATCAGGAAGCGGTTAAAGGAATTGTTGGTTTGATGGATATAGATATCCAAAACCCTGTAAACTGTCTGCATCTGATTATGAAGGAACTCAAAATCAATCAGAAAATCCGAAACGAAGTAGTAGAGCTTTTTGTGGGACAATATGGGGAAGAACCATGCACAGCTCATGATCTTTATTTTGCCATGCACGAAGCTGCTTTCTTTGCTGCTTGTGAAGGATTTTCTGCACCACGGATTTTAAAATTGGAAGAAGATATTGCAAAAACACTGGTCTTTGACTGGAAAGGGTTTGATGTATATGGAACGATTAAATTATAAGGAGGAAATGAGATGAATACAGCATTAAATTATCAGCCGGAAGTTCTTGTTGATACAGCAGATTTGAGCCGAGAAGATTGGTTGGATTATCGGCGTCTTGGTATTGGTGGAAGCGATGCAGCGGCAATCATGGGCTTATCCCCATTTTCGACAATCAGGGATTTGTATTTCGATAAAATTGGTGTTACGCCAGTAATCGAAGAAGAGGAAGAAAACTGGGTAGCGAAAGAAGTGGGACACCGCCTGGAAGATTTGGTTGCCATGATTTTTGCCAAGAAGACTGGACTTGAAGTTTTCCCTGTACGAAAAATGTTCCGGCATCCGCTATATCCGTTTATGTTAGCGGATGTGGATTACTTTATCCGTTTTCCAGATGGCAGCATTGGGATTTTGGAATGTAAAACCTGTAATTACAATGCAAAAGACAAATGGGCAGATGATGGGATTCCTGAAAACTATGTTTTGCAGGTTCGTCATTATCTTGCAGTCATGAATATGAATAAGGCATATATTGCTTGCCTTTATGGAAACAATGAAAATGAATTTGTTTACCGGTGTCTGGAACGAGATAGAATGGAGGAAGAAGAACTCATTGACCAGGAGAAATACTTCTGGGAGGAATATGTGGAGAAGAAAATAGAACCACCGTATTCCGGAAAGCCAGATCTCATTTTGGCTAGTATCCGGAAATATAATGGTTACGCAGACAAATCAATTCCTGAAATCAGCATATCTAGCTTGGAATCACGCAGTCTTGAAAAATATCTCAAATTATCTGAAGAAAAATCCCAATTGGAAAAGAGAAAAAAGAAGATTGAAGCGGAACAACGTGCATTGAGCGTACCGTTTGTCGAGCTTCTTGGACAAGGGTGTAAGGCAGTGATCGAGGATGGGAGTTTCCGTTACCGGATTACTTATAATCCTACGATACGCACCCAGATTGGAAAAGAAAATATGGAGAAACTGAAAAATCAGCATCCGGATATCTACGAAGAATACACAAGCACTACAGAAAGCAGGATTTTCCGGATTAAAAAGGAGGTTGCATAATGTTACAAGGAAAAAAGGCATATATTTGTTCTCCGCTGTCTGCCCCGAATCCAGAGGGAATGCAGCATAATATGGAACTGGCAAAATACTATCTCATGCAGATGAAAAGGCTGTATCATTGCCGTACTTTTGCTTCACATGCTCATCTTCCATTAATGTTAGATGACCGTATCCCGGAAGAACGGGAAACTGCAATGCAGATTGCAGTTTTGATGTTGGATTTATGTGAAGTATTGATCATTTGTGGTTCACATATCAGCGAGGGAATGAGAAGCGAGATTCAGACAGCATTTGTAAAAGGAAAGGATATTTATTGGTATGACTCCAAGATGAAACCAGGGGAATTGATGAAAGTAGAGAACTGGAGGGACATAGACGATGAGGTGCAAATATATACGTAAGATTTTTCAAAATGAGGAAAACGGATATACGGTTGCATTATTTTCCACACTGAATCAGGAAGTTCCTCTTTCTGCCAGGGATAAGTTTTGGGCAGAGAAAAAAATCATTGCGTTTACTGCCAAAGGATATGACCTTCCGCTTACGGATGAGATCGAAATTGAGATGGAAGGCGAGTGGGAAACAAGTTCCTATGGGACACAATACAAGGTGGAAACTTTTTTAGAGGTTGTACCTAGAACAAGGGAAGGTATCTTAGGATACCTTTCTTGTGGTTCTTTAAAAGGAATTGGTCCCAAAACGGCAGAAAGGATTGTCAATCGTTTTGGTCTGGATACCTTGGAGGTAATGGAAAAGTATCCACAGGAATTATTAAAGATTCAGGGGATATCTCAGAAAAAACTGGACCGTATTGTGGATTCTTTTGGAAAAAACAAAGTATTCCGGGAATTGATGACTTTTTTATCACCGTTTCATGTTACGCCTAAAAAAGCAAATATGATTCTTCAGAAGTTTCGGGATCAATCCGTAGAAATCATTCGGAAGCAGCCTTATATACTTTGCTCAGTCAAAGGGTTTGGTTTTCTCACTGTGGATGCCATTGCAAGGCAGTGCTGTGCTGCAACAAATGATCCTATGCGTATTTCCGGATGCGTCAGCTATGTGCTGCGGGAAGCCATGAAGCAGAACGGACATTTATATCTGGAGCAGGAAATTCTGGTAAAAGATGCATTGAAGGTTCTGAATAAAGAACTGAATCTTCAGCCGGTGACGGAAACAGAGATTTTAAAAGTGTTATATCGTCTGGTCATGCAGGACAGTATCGTGGTAGAAGAGAATAGGGTTTACATTACCCAACAGCATCAGGAAGAAGAGGATACAGCCTCTATGATTGCAAGAAAATTGCATGAGCGAATTCCAGTTCTTACGATTGAAAAGGAACTGGAGGAAGCACAGGAGGATTTAAACATAACATTATCCGAACAGCAGAAAGAAGCAGTACGTATGGTTTTTGCAAACCCGATCAGCATTATTACTGGAGGACCTGGAACCGGAAAAACAACGGTTTTGAAGATCATCTTGTATATCTATCAGAAAAAATGCGGGAATGAAGTAAAACTGATGGCACCGACTGGACGTGCCGCAAGGCGAATGGCAGAGAGTACCGGAAGTGGAGATGCAACTACGATGCACATGGCATTGGGGCTTTTTGGTGATGGTGATTATGAAGCACTTATAGATGAATTGTCCGCAGATTTTATTAATGTGGATGAGGTATCTATGGTAGATATGCACCTTGCCTATGAATTTTTTTACAAGGTAAAAGCAGGAGCCAGAGTGCTTTTGGTAGGAGATGTCCACCAGCTTCCTTCTGTAGGAGCAGGAGATGTGTTCCGGCAGCTTATCTTGTGCGGGAAAATACCGGTTACTGTTTTAAATCTGGTATATCGCCAGGGGAAGGACAGCAACATCCCCATAAATGCTCAACTTATCAATGAAGGAAAGACAAACCTGCAATGGGGGGATGATTTCCAGATGGTCGAATGTTCAGGAGCAGATGCGGCGGCACAAATTGTTAAAAATATCTATCTCAAGGAAATTCAGATGTATGGTATGGAGCAAGTACAGATACTCTCTCCATATAAAGTGAGAAGTGCAGCCGGTGTCTTGGAACTGAACCGCAGTCTGCAGGACGAGGTAAATCCCCCTGTATCCGGAAAAAGGGAGCTTCATCTTGGCGGTGAGATATTTCGGGAAGGTGACAGAATCCTTCAAAACAAGAATACAGAATTTGCCAGTAACGGAGATTTGGGTACATTGGTACAGATTGCTGAAGATGAGGACAATAACCCTCTGGTTCAAATCGTATTTACAGATGGCCGCAGGGTGAAGTATGAGGCAGAGCAGGTGGAAATGATTGAACATGCAAACGCCATAACCATACACAAAAGCCAAGGAAGCGAGTGCCAGGTGGTCATCATTCCGTGGTTAAAAGCTTTTTATCCCATGCTGAAGCGGAACATCTTTTATACGGGAATCACCAGGGCAAAACAGCGTGTTTATATTGTTGGGGAATGGAAAGCCGTTTGTCAGGCAATCCACACAGATGATACGGGAACCAGAAAGACGATGCTGGCAGTAAAAATACAACAGTATTGTGAACGGTATCAGAGACAGGAAAACAGACGGATCCCTGCAACAATTTGCAACCGGGCTGTGTAAAAAAATAGCAAAATAGTTCAATGTTGAGAATTGGCAGGTTATTACTTTATGAAGGGATGTCCTGCCGGTTCCAAAGAAAGGAGCAGGCAATGAGCGAATTATTATATAACAAGTCAAAAGCAGTAGAAGAACTGAATAAAGTGGAAGGATTTTATCCTCTGGAACTTGCCAGAGTTATTTCTAATGAAGGGCAGGAGGAACAACGGTATCTGGATGTGAAATATCGGAAGCTGTGGTTCCGTCTGGTAAATCCTACAGGCAAGATTATCAGCCGGATTGTTCACTTTACCGAAAATATGGCAGTCGTAGAAGCCAGAATTTATCTGGATAAGTGTGATCAGGAAGATAATTATATTGCAAATTCCTTTTCACAGAAGTTTCGTACAGCAGATATACAGTTTGGGGATAAATTTCTTGAAATGGCAGAAACAGCGGCAATTGGGCGAGCTTTGGCAGATGCGGGGTATGGCCTGCAATTTGCTGATGTAGGGGAAGGAAATGATCCAATGCAGGTAGATGCAGGAATTCCTGTAAATCAGGGAACACAGATGCAGACTGCGATGCCAGCACAAACCCCTGCACCAGGAATGCAGCAGACTCCCAATCAGTCAGCAGGAACCATGCCATCATTTCCGCCTCAAGCAACTCCGGGGCAGCAGATGATGGAACAGTTTTATCAAGAAGCACAAGCCAATGGAAATACGATTGGCGGGGTAACGGGTACAGGACAGATGACAAATCCGGTAATGAGTCCGGCAACTGGATCTGTACCAGTTATGCAGCAGATGCCTTCTAAGCCGCAATTTCTGAATCCCAATATGCCAGTGGAAGAACTGGTGAAAAGGATGAGTTATGAGCAGGCAATACAAGTAGCCGTAACAGGACAGGGAAAATTTAGTGGAAAGACCATGGGACAGGTTGCAATAGAAAGTCCTTCCAGCTTGCAATGGTTCGCAGAACAGTATCATGGACAGAACCATTTCATACCGGCGGCAGCCAAAGTAATTCTTGCAAAGGCATAGCAAATAGCCGGCTTAACATTCTTTCCACAGCCAATAAAGGCTGTGGAAGAAAGGAGGAACCATAGAGTGTATGATATGTCAGGCTTTAGCTACGATATCACAGATGTCGTGCATTTACTGCAGCTTAGAGTACGGCATAAAAATTCTTCGTCAATGGATGTGAATTGTCCATTTTGTGGAGAAACAAAAGGGAAAATGAATGTTAATCTTCAGAAAAATGTGTTCCGGTGTAATCGGTGTGATGCTTCCGGCGGAATGCTAGAATTATACGGAAGACTGCATGGTGTTTCCAGTGCAGAGGCAAACCGACAGATCCGGGAAGCTCTGGGAAAGGGGGAATACCGGACGGATTATCAGGTGGTTCATAAAGAAGAGCCTGTAGAAATTTTTAATGCCGAGTTAGCGGATGCAGATGTCATTGACCGAACATATCAAGAAATGTTGTCGTTATTGACCTTAAATGATAAACATCAGGAAGATCTTAAAAAAAGAGGGCTGACGAAAGAACAGATCGAGATACAGAGGTATCGTAGTGTACCGTTGTTTGGAATTAAAAATATGGTACAAAAACTGTTGGAATCCGGACAGACGGTAAAAGGTGTGCCGGGATTTTATGAAGATCAAGATGGGAAATGGACAATTAATTTTACTTCTAAAAATTCTGGGATTTTGATACCGATTCGATCCATGGAAGGAAAAATACAAGGATTTCAGATACGGTTGGATCAGGTAATGGAGGGACGGAAGTATATCTGGCTTTCCAGTGTGAAATTCCAAAATGGAGTATCATCAGGGAGTCCGGTACATGTCATAGGAAGTCTGGACGCAGAACAGATCTATTTAACAGAAGGTGCATTAAAAGGTACGATAGCCCACTATTTATCTGGAGATACGTTCATTTGCGTTGCTGGTGTCAATCAGTACAGAAATTTAAAGCCAGTTTTGGAAACGCTGAAAAGCAGGCATCTGCAGCACCTATATGAAGCTTATGATATGGATAAAAAAATGAAGGTATATTGTGATGGGGATTCTGAGAAATGTGATGCCTGTCAACGTAAACCAGCCACTTTTTATTGTCCGCATAAGATGCAGAAACGGCAGATTCTACAGAACGCTTGTAGAAAGGTGTATGAAATCTGTAGTGGATTGTCTATTTCCATGAGCCGTATGGTTTGGGACATGGATTCTTATGGTGAGTGGAATGGGCAGATCAAAGGAATTGATGATTATTACTATGTATTGAAAAATACGGGGTGAATATGGACCGGGCAAGTTGTCCGGTCTTATGGAAGAGGAGGATTCGATGAAACGAAAGAAAATTTACGGCATATTTATGCTTGTAGCCATTGCTGTTTTTTTATTTGCAGGAGGAAGGATACTGCAAATTTATTTGAATTATCAGGAAAGTCAAAAAGTCTATGAGCAGATGGAAGAGTTTACGCAAAAGACAGAGAACCACGACTTGTCACCAGAAGCGGTTCCAGGGGAAACACCAGAGGAGGTTGCAGAGCAGGGATTCCTACAGGTGGATTTTAACAAGCTGGAAGAAATCAATCCAGATGTCATTGCATGGATTGAGATTCCTGGTTTGGAAATTAGTTATCCGGTAGTCCAGGGGAGGGATAATGACTATTATCTGCATCACCTGATTACGGGAGAAAATCATAAAAGTGGCAGTATTTTTATGGACTTTCACAACCAGGAGGATTTATCAGACAGAAATACCATTATCTATGGGCATAATATGAAGGATGGGAGCATGTTTGGAACCCTGGATCAGTATCAGTCACAGGCACTTTATCGAAACTATCCCTATTTTTATATGTATGTGCCAGGATATATTTATGAGTATCAGATTTTTTCCTGTTATGCAGCACCGACGGATCATCCAGCATATACTTATGATTTTCCTACTTCTGAGGACTATGAAGTTTTTCTGGAAACACTACAAAGAAGTGCTGAGTATAACACAGGGATGACAGTTACCGAGGAGGATCAGGTAGTGACCTTATCAACTTGTGTAAATACCCGAAAGGATTATCGCTATTTAGTACATGGAAAACTGAAACAGAAAATAAAAATGGAGGAATAATAGATGTTAGATTTTGAATATGCAAAGGCATTGGCAGAGGTTGTGCTGGATACAACTTGCAGCGAAAAAGAAAGAGAAGTACGGCTGGAGTGTTCAACCCAAATATTTGGCAGAGCAAATGCTTATTTAAAGAAAGGCTTCTTACCCGATGTGGTAGAGGCTTTTTTTGTGCGAAAAATGAAAGGTTTGCCACTGGTATCGGCAAAGCAGGATATGCAGGATTTTTTGAAAGTCAGTACACCCCATTATTTTGGCGGGAAATTTACAGTTAGTAATATTCCGTATTATTCTGAGGAAGAAGAACTGCTACTTTGGTCAGAAACATCACTTCGTGGTCCATTGATTTCAGCCGGATATGAACGCTATATGGAACTGTTTAAAAAGATTTTGCCTCAAAAGGCAGAACAGATTAATTTTTTATAAAGAGAAATAATTCGAATGAGGACTGGAAATATATGGTGGTTTAAAGATAAATGTTAAAAATTATTATATAGGAAGAAAGCATCTGTCTGTAGCAAAATGCTGCAGACAGGATATTTTTTTGAAAAAAAGTTGCTTTGTACGGAAACTCTGCGTACAAGAGAAGTATAAAGAAAAAAAGGAGAGATGATTTTATGATAAAAAAAGTTCGGATTGCGGTAGACCATGGCAATAGAAATATGAAAACCTGTTCCCGGGTATTTACGACAGGGCTTACCATTCAGGATAAAAAGCCTGCCAGAGGGGAAAAGTTCCTGTTCTATGAGGGAAAGTATTATGTGCTGAGTGAAAATAGGATTCCTTATCAAAGAGATAAAACGCATGATGATCGGTTTTTTATCCTTACTCTATTTGCAATCGTAAAAGAGCTGGAGGAAAACCCTCAAATTCAGCCAGAGGATGTCATTCAGGTGGATCTTCCGATTGGGCTGCCACCCAAGCATTATGCAGAACTTTGTGAACGGTATGAAGCATATTTTAAAAGACAAGGGAAAATCCATGATATCAATTACTGTGGTAGGACATATCATATCACCATTGGAGAGGTAATGGCATTTCCACAGGACTATGCGGCTATGATGACTATGATTGAAAAGCTGCAGCAGATTCCCAAAGTAGTAGGAATTGATATAGGAGGATTTACTACTGACTATCTGCTGATGCGGAAAGGTAATCCAGATATGGAAGCCTGTGATTCCATGGAAAAAGGCGTGATTACCATGTATAACAAGATTATTTCCGGGATTAACAGTGAATATGATATTTTGTTAGAGGAAAGTGATATTGACAGTATCCTTCAGGGAAACACAGAGTTTTATGAAGAGGCTGTAGTCCGTATGACAGAAGGTATGGTGCAGGATTTTGTAAAAGATCTGCTGAACAGTATTCGAGAAAGAGGCATAGATACCAAAGCAGCATATACGGTATTTATTGGAGGCGGTGCAAAGCTATTGAGCCATTTCCTGGAACAATCAGACCGTCTGGGGAAATATATTTTTATTGAGGATATTTCTGCCAATGCCAAAGGATATGACAGACTGTTCCAGATTATGTAGGGGAGTGTGATTAATGTGGAGAAAAAGAATCCTTATAAATTCACACTTGGGTTTGATAAAACGAAACCAACTCATGCACGTGCAGTAGAGATTTTAAACGCCGTAAGGGACAAAGCCGACTTAATCGCATCAGCAGTGGTAACTCATATAGATGGCGGCAGAACAGAAGAAGGGGCTGTATTGAACCAAGAAGCTTTGCAGATTATGATGTTGGAATTGGTAAAGCAAGAGGTGGAAAAAGCAATGCAGAACTATTCTTCAAAAAAGGAGAATATTCAAGTTGAAGAAGGAACAAAGGAAGAGGTAATAGAGAAACAGAAGGTATCTGAATTTGTCTTTGCACCTGAAGTTGCCAAAAGCGTTAGAGATGCAATGAGTGCATTTAGAAATAGATAGAAAATAAAAAGAAGCATCAAATTTTGAGTGCTTCTTTTTTGTTGCACATTTATGCCAATTCACAGGAACCCCACAGATTCCGCACAGGTTTCTCACAGATTTCATCCGTATAATCAAAAATCAGATATTGTCAGAAAAAGGCTTAATTGAGTGGATCCTTTTCTTTCAATGCAGAAAGAAGCCCACGCAAGGTGCGTAGGGCAATTTGCCGCTCGTCTTCAGAGCAGTTTTGCAGTTCTTTCATAATCTGATAGGTAGTAGTGTCCGGTTCTTTTCGCTCATCCTGAACAGCTGCATCAATTGAAATATCCAGAAATTGAGCGATTGGGATTAAAGTTGCAAGTTCCGGATTGCCATTACAGGTTTCAATATCCGAAATGGTCCGGGTGGACACACCGGCTTGTTCTGCAAGTTTTGCTTGTGACAGACCACGCCTTTCTCGTTCACTTCTTACCATATAGCCTAATTTTTTCTTGACGGTATCCATCAGCATCCGCATCACCTCACTTATTGTTTTATTTTATCGTAGATTGATAGTAAGAGAAACGCATTATAGTGCATGAAGATACGCAATATAATGTGGATTGCGGGGCAGGAGAACCTACAAAGGAGGAGCATCCATGCTGCAAGGAAAGACAAGGTATTTGTGTAATGTTTCGTCAAAAAAATCTTGTTTTTGCAGGGGTGCCAAAAGGGTTATTTATATGCAGTATATGCGTTAATCTATAAAGCCACTGTGCAGGATAATGCATGGAATAAGAATGATGTCGAGCCAGAAGAAATGTGGTTCGGCGTTTTCTTTTACCAAAATAAAAATATCCTTCACAGATGCAGATCTCCACCTCTGAAATTTGGAAACTTATTGATTTCAAATTTCGGAGGTAGAAAATGAAAGAAGAACAAAAATATAATGGATCTAAAACAAGAAATTATTTCACTGCTTACTTGCTGGCATCTATAAGGGGAAAAAGACTTCGGTATCTGGAAAAGCAGCAGAAAATATTATTTGCAGAGGAAAATCTGGAAGATAAAGAATATACAGATGCGGATATTTCTCCAGAGGAAAGGCTGGAATTGGAGCAGAAAGAACAACTGCTTATGGAAGAAGCACAGGGGATATATCCAGAGTGGAACGAAATGACGGATATAAGCCTTATAGAAGCCATGTTTTCTTTGCAGGAAGAAGAACGGAAGCTTATTTATCAGCATGTATTTGAGGAACATACATTTAAAGAAATGAGCATCTTGAATCAGATGTCGGAAGAAAGATGTAAAGGTGCATATTATTGGGCTATCCGGAAAATACGCAAGAGAATGGGAGGAAAGAAATCATGAATTTTAAAGAATTGTTATACCGGGCACGTCGAGGGGATGAAGATGCTATTCTGGAAATATTTGAAATGTACCGACCACTTTTAATTAAAAATGCTTTGGTAGAAGGGATTTTTGATGAAGATCTGTATCAGGAATTGACAGCAGAATTTCTGAAGTGCATACGGTATTTTAGAGATGTAGAATAGTATTATAGTAGTATAGGAAGAGGCGTGACTGGTAAGGTACGCCTCTTCCGTATATTATAGAGAGCTGAACGATAATAAAAGAATGTTGTGATTACCAAGTAGGCAATAAAAAGGGCAATCTATACAAGAAAACTAGACTAGTATCAATGAGGACATTTATTATAAAAAGATAAGGAGGATGTATTCATGGGAAGGGAACAGAATAAAAAGGGTTTAGATAAAATAAACAGAAATCATGATGAGAAACAAAATATAACGGAGAAAGAATGGGCATTATTAGAAAAATATAGAAATCTTTGTGAGGAAAATAAATTAACAATAGATATTTTGATTCAACGATTATTGACACATCAGAAAGGCAGGGAATAGGTTGATTAAAGTAGGATTGTGTGATGACATTACAGACTATAACAAAAAAATGGAGAACTATATAATACGTTATGGCAATGAAAACCATCTAAAGGTTAAAATTACTGCATACGGAAGTGGCTCACAATTGTTATTAAACTTTCAAAAGAGAAAGTTTGACATAATTTTTTTGGATGTTTCTATGCCGGAATTAGATGGGTTTGAAACAGCAGAACGAATTAGAAGTATAGATGAAAATGTTGTAATAGTATTTTGTACATCCTTTTACACAATATCAAATGCAGGGAAAGGTTTTGAAGTGGATGCAGAGGATTTCTTATCAAAGCCATTATTATATAAAAAGGTAGAATACCTTTTAAATAAAGTATATAAAAAGAAATTGTTGTGTGCAGAGGAAAAATTATTTTTGAAGTGCCAAGATGGATTGATTACGCTACAGCTTTCAGATATAATCTACATACAGGTAAGGAACAAACTATTGATTCTGCATACGAATAAGGGAGAAATACAAAGTAGCCAAAGGATGAGGGAACTGGAGGAAAGATTAAGCCGAAAATTATTCTTCAGATGTCATAACAGCTACATAGTAAATTTTGATTATGTAGAAGGTTTAAAGAATGATAGCGTACTCGTTAAGGATAAGAATCAACAGTTAAAAGAGATTCCGGTGAGTAAATATAAAAAAGAAGAATTTATGAAAGAATTAGCTATTTATGTAGGAAATAGGTAGATTAAATATTTTATGCAAAAAAAAAGTCGATTTAGACATGGAATGTTGATATATAGGAAAAAGCAGAGTATAGTTTGGACATACTTACTGATATTGAAAGGAGAGAAAGGATATGCAGGAAATTAAAACGACAGAGGAATATCAAAAAGAAGTGGAGATAACAGAAGAAGAAATAGAAAGTTATTCCGGCTGTTCAGAAAGAACACAGAGATGTTTAACTGATTGTCCCTGGCCGTTCCCAGGATCTTATATTAATGCAGCAAGCTAAATTAGAGAACCGCATACCTATCTGAAAAATGGATAGGCTGTGCGGTTACTTTTTTGGAGGAAAGAGATGTATACGATTACTTTAGAGGTAAATCAAATTTGTAATTTACGATGCGACTATTGCTATCTTGGAGAGAAAACAAATCAGATAATGCCCGAAGAAATTGCCTGTAAAGGGATAGAAATAGCTTTTCTAAATGTAGAAAAGCATAAGGATAAAAGCTTGTGGGTTGATTTTGTAGGAGGAGAAGCGTTAATTAGTTTTGCACTTTTACGGAAATTGGTCGAACATATTGAAGAGGAGGCTGCGAAACGAACAATTGCGGTTTCTTATTCCATTACCACGAATGGTACAATTATGAATAATGAAATTTTGGAATGGTTAGTAAATAATAGAGTTCATTTAAAATTGAGCATAGATGGAACAATGGAAACTCATGACAGAAATCGCAAAACAAAACATGGTATAGGAAGTTATAGGAATATAATGCAGAATATAAGTTACTTTAGAGAGTACGAAGAGAGAACAAAACAATATATTCAGGTCGCTCATGTAGTTACTCAGAATAATTACTGGGAAGCTTTTAAGTCTGTTAAACATCTAGTAGAAGATTTACATTTTAGTATCGTAGATTCTTCTATAGATGTTACACATAGGTGGACTGTTGAGCAATTAGATAAATTGGGGCAGGAATGGGAAAATATTTTATGTTATTATATAAAGAAAAAAGAGAACGGACAAGCATTTTTGTGGGCACCAATATTGGATTTAAAAAAATATGGAGAAGAATACGTGAATTCCGGATTCTGTGGAGTGGGGTTAATCCAAATATATGTGAAAACAGATGGTGGGATTTATGGATGTGCAGCTAATTTAGAGTCTAGTGGGTGTTTAGGAGATGTGGGGAAAGGTTTCTCCGTAAGAAAAATAAAAGAATATCGGGAATTAGCAAACCAAAGTAATGCTTGTTTAAAGTGTAATATACATGCCAAATGTCAGAGCTGTAAATGTATTATGAACAATCTATCATACAGTAATCAGATAAATGGATATAATCCAGATATGTGCTATTTTGAAAAGAAAAAAATAACTTTATGGAATAAGTATGATAAAAAAATAGGATAAAATAAACTTGATAAATTAGTAAAAATGCGTTATTTTTATTATAAGACATCATAAATACTTGTTTTGCTGGTATTTGATTGAAAATCATAGTAAAAGTGGTGATAAAAATGAATATAATTAGGAAGAAACGTAAGGAATTGGGAATTTCTCAAAGCGAATTAAGCGAAAAATTGGGAACTAGTCAGCAAACAATCAGTAGGATTGAGAAGGCGAGGATTGAAAATATACCTTGTAACCTTCTGATAAAATTGGCAGATATATTCCATGTTCCTGTCGATATTCTTATTTATGAAGAAAAGAATAATTTGTTTAGTTCACAGGGAGAAGAATTGTGGGAAATATATAAGCAACTTGATGAGGCAAATAAGACCACTTTGCTAACGCTTGGCAGGAGATTAAGTGAAGCACAAGTAGAAAATATGTTTAAAAGACAAATGGGTGATGAAAGTGATAAAAATAGCGATATGTGATGACGAAAAATGTTTTATAGATACAATAGAAAAAATGTTAAAAGTTTATGAAAAGAAAAATGAGCAGGATTTTATAATAAAAAAATATACTAAGCCATTGCAGTTAATGGAATCTTTAAAAGAAGAATTCCAGATTTTCTTTTTAGATATAGAAATGCCAGCTATGGATGGTATGGAATTAGTGGATATTATAAGAAAGCATGATGAAAAGTCAATTGTTCTTTTTGTGTCTTCGCATAATGAATTTGTGGGAGCTGGATATAAGTATGACGTGCAAAATTTTATTACGAAGCCGATTACACAAGTCCAAATAAATTGTGAAATGAACCGGGCACTACGAAAACTGAATACATATGAACAGAGATATATTGCATTAAAAAATGAAAAAGGTTATTTTAAACTATTTCTTTCAGATATCGAATATATTGAAACAATAAATCGGAAAGTACTGTTTCATTTAAGAAGTGGAAAGAAAGAAGCAGGATATTTTAAGATGAAAGATTTGGAAGAACGATTAGAACAGTTCTTCTTTGTTCGTTGCCATAACGGAATTATTGTCAATGTAGATTGCATAGAATCATTATATGATCTCACTGTAACACTTTATTCTGGAAACAAAATATATATTACACGTTCCAGAAAACAGAACCTTATGAAGAAAATGGCGGAACGGGGAGGAGCTGTTTAAGGTGCACGGACAAGTTATATTAAAAAACATATTTTCTGTACTCAATATTTTATTAATATTATATCTCATGCTCGGTGAAAGAAAAAGTAGAAGGTATAATGCTGTAAGGAGTAGGTATTCGTTAATTATTTGCGTTGTGAGTTTAGTGCTTTTTAGAATGATGGCGAATGGAGCAGAACTACATATTGTATATAATTATGTAAGCATTATCATTATAGTTATGATTATAGGACATTTTCTATTCCAGTATAGTATAAAATATTGTTTATTACTTGGGAGCGTTTTCTTATCAGTTATACTTTTAGGTCAACTGATTAGTTGCATTTTTTTCTATAGATATAGTAGTGATGGAATATTAGCAGATCTGTCTGAAAAATATCAAATCCATATGATTTTGATTGCTGAAATAGTAATTATTATTGGGAATTTGGTAATAAAAAAGATTGTAAATAAAATCCCATTATTACTTTCTGGACTGAACGTTGTTACAATTATTATTCCGTTGTTTATCAATATAGTAGTAATGGCAATATGTGCGGATCAGTTATATAACGACAAAAGGATGATTGTTGACAATGTATGGTCAATAATAACTATTATAGTTGTGTGTATTGTGGTGTTTATGGGGACGGTTTGTAATATTGTTGTTCTTGAAAATTATTTGAATGTTAAAAAGATTGAGAATGAAAAGAACTTGCAGATTAGCGAGATGAGTTTACAATACGATTATTATATGAAACAATCCAATGATATGGAAAACATTAGAAAGATTTCTCATGATATTAAAAATCATTTGGAGGCATTAAGAGGGAATGTGGATTATCAACAGAAGCAAGAATACATAGATGGAATTGAAAGTAAGTTGGACATTTATCAAAGCTATTATAAAACAGGCAATGCATTTCTTGATAACCTATTACATGCAAAAAGACTGGAAGCTCTTGAAAAAAAGATTGAGTTTAAAGTATTTACAGACTTTACACCATTTAAGCGAGTTAAAAATGAAGATCTATGTGTGATTGTCTCAAATACAATCGACAATGCACTACGAGAATGCCAACTCATGAAAGCGGATAATCCGAAAATAGAATGTTTAGTACAGCTAAAGGCTAGAAAAATAAAAGGATTTCTATCTATTATATGTGAAAACAGTTTGAGAGAAAGCCAGGCAGAAGCTTTACGTGGAAATTCGGTAATGGAAACATCAAAGGAAGATAAAAAAAATCATGGATTTGGAGTGAAGAATATTAGGCGTGTTGTGAGAGAATATGGGGGAGAGGTATCATTTAATGTGGTGGATGATATGTTTTCAGTATCGATTCTTATTCCTATCGAAGTATAGAATAATAAGTGGTATTTACGAAAGTAAGTATCACTTTTTTATATCCAAATAAGGTTAAAAAAACGCAATTTAGTCAAATATTGTTTTCTTTTTTAAATTAAGATGTAAGATAAAGAAAAAAGAAGAGGAGGCATGGGTATGCGAAAAAAAATGAAACTATTTATTGCCATGGTATCAGTGGGGGCTTTATTGGGAACGATGCCAGTTATGGCAGCGGAACAGCCAGAACTTCCAACGAAAGTGCAGGATATTGCGAATGGTTCAGATGAACTTTACGGGGAAGGAGTTCCGATTGAGCATGGTACAAATCCAGATGAAAGATTTTCGTCTGGCGGGGTAGATCATACACATCAGTATATTGTTGCAAACGCACTTAAAATTCTGAGCAATGATAAAGGAAATAGTGCATTCAATGGTGAGCTGAACTCATCTATCCTTATGGAGGCAACCGACTGGCCGGATAAACTTGGAAATGAAACAGATGCAGGAACTTTTGCAGGACACTTTTATGATCCTGATACTGGAAAAAACTGGCTTGGCCAAAAATCTCCGACAGCTAGGACAAGAGCAGAGTCATATTTTCAGGCAGCAGTAAATGCGTATCGTGCAGGGGATGTACAATTGGCTATGTCAAACTTAGGAAAAGGCACCCATTATGTATCGGACTTAAACGAACCGCATCATGCATCGAACTTGACAGCGATAAACAGCAATCATTCCGCTTTTGAAAAATATGTTGATAAAAACCGTAAATCTTACACAATAGCAGGTAGTTCGTTTGGTTCCTCCGTATATACAACCGCATTAAATACATCAACAGGAGATTTGATGTATTCTGCAGCAAAATATGCGAAAGGGCTTGTGGCGGAGGCTCAAAAGGAAAGTTCCTATGATAGTGCAGGTAGAAAATCTGTACAGCATGCTATACAGACGGTAACTCAATATATGTATAAATTTGGTAAGGAAGTTGGAATTTATAAATAATGTTAAAAAGGTCTTGGTATTGAGAAATCAAATGCCAGGATCTTTTGGATAATCAAACTTCGTGAGGGTTTGCCAAACTTAATGAGGGTCTCATTAATTTTTGATAGGAGTTAATGAGGGTTCTTCGTGAGGGCCTAGTTTGAGGGTTTATTATGAGGGTCTGGTGAAGTATGCCAGATTCTTACCATTTATCTGGCTTGATTATTATTCATCATAATAAGAAAACCTGTCAAGGATGCGTGTTCGCACTGTATTGCAGCAAGTCCTTGACAGGTATTTTTATTATGATATTTTGAGTGAACAAGCAGATCAAAGGAGAAAACCCTCACGATGTCCCCTCAAACCAGCTCATCATAAACGCCCCTCATGAAAAACCCTCACGAACATAGCCACTCAAAAAGTTTGATTACCCGATCTTTTTTAGAGTAAGCACTGAAATATATAAAATAAGCAAATTATATGGATAAATGTAAAAAGTTGGTTACAATTATTTTTAAAATACAAGCAAAGGAGAAATATTAATGTTTAGTTTTACGCTTTATATAACGACAGATTGTAATTTTAAATGCCAGTATTGTTATGAGGATTACCATAACCATTATCAGTTAAATGAAAAAACACTTGTAGACTCTTTGGAGTTTATGATGAATTATGGGGATAGAGGTAAAGTCTTAATTGATTTTTTAGGCGGTGAGCCTTTGCTGAAGAAAGATTTAATTTACCAGGCAGCATCCTATATCCAAAGTAATTATCCGGAAAGGGAAGTAAAGTATTATATTACTACCAATTGTTCCCTGATGGATGATCAGTTCATTGCATTTATGAAAGAAAATCATTTTACAGTACGTCTTAGTTTTGATGGGAATAAGGAAACCCATGATTTGAACAGGGTTGCGAAAGATGGAGTTTCTTGCTATGACAAAATTTTTGAGAATATCATGAAGATAAAGGATAGTGGTTTGAATTTTTCTGTAAGAATGACGGTCACAGAAAATACCATTCCGCATATGTTCGAAAACATCTGTTATCTGCATGAGCATGGTCTGGATAACATCGGTATGATTATGGATGTATATTTAAAAATATCTGATGATCTGAAGATAGAATTTGAGAAGCAGGTGGGACAAATTTTGCAGTACTATTTGGATGAGGCAGCATCGGGCAGAATTTTTAACATAGATCAATTTGATGGAAAAATGTTTAATATGTTGTGTGATTTTGGAAACTGCTTTGGTATGTGCGATGCTGGAATTGGAAATTTCAAGATTTTTCCGAATGGTCAGATATACCCGTGTGGATTTCTTACAAGCAATGAAAAATATTGTATAGGCAATATTAAGGAAGGTGTTGATATAAGGAAGGCAAAATTAATAGCGATATCTAATTTTGATAAAACCGATCCGAAGTGTAAGGGATGTACAATCCGAGATTTTTGTCATGGTATGAAATGCGGATATATGAATTTTATCAATACAGGGAAGATTAATGTACCATCGGATGCAGAGTGCATCTTTGAACATATCTTTTATAAGGCAATGGTACAAATTCTTGGATATTATTTACAGCAGCCGATTGAAATAATTAGAGAAAAATTAGGCGTGTATATAGACTATATCCAGGAGGAAAATTTAAAATTCAGTGAGTTTGGTGAGAAGATTGCCCAGAGGTTAAAAGATGAAAAGTAAAAATAAACGTGCATATCTTGGATTTTTAAAAGAGTATGCTTTTAAGAAAAAGCTACTACCTTATTACATTTTAACGATAGCAATAATTGTATTGACAGCTGGGGTTTCTTTGGTGCGTCCAGAACTGCAAGGAAAAGTGATAGATGATTTGGGAAATCCGCAAAGTACCAGTTTATCTGCGTTTATGTTCCTTCTGGCGGTGTTCCTGGGAATGGTACTTCTAAACTACCTTATGAATTATGTACAGCGTTATGTTGTGGCTGTCATATCGGAAGAGATAGCAGCAGATATGCGACAAAAGGTAGAAGATAAATTATCAACAGTAAGTGTAAATTTTTTTGAGAAGATAAAGCTAAGTGACATTTTGCTAAAAGTGGATAAAGATGTTTCAGCAGTGAAACAATGTGGTATCACAAGCATTATTACACTGATTTCTAATATTGTTATCCTGGTAGTGGTTCCTCCGTATATGTTTTCTATCCATAAGGGAATTGCCGTATCTAATATTATTTTACTTGTCAGCGTTCCTTTTATCAGCAGAATTCTTGGAAAATTGATACAGGAAACCAGTAGTCAAGTTCTGGAAGGATACAATAGTATCACCAGTGTGCTAACAAATACCTATGATAATTGGTTTATTACAAGACTCTTTCAATGTGGGCAATATGTGCATGATAGGTACTTTGAGAACAACCAGAAATATAAAAAAGAGACGAATCGCCAGAATTTATTGTACATATTGAATACATCTACGATACTTGTAATTCAGTTTATTGGAACAGTCATAATTTGGGTAGTAGGTGCACAAGAAGTATTTAAAGAGAATATGACCATAGGTACCATTATGGCATTGATGAATTACCAAACAATTATTATGAATCCTATTATTGGAATTGCACAATTTGCTAACGAGTACCATACAGCCGTAGTTTCCTTAAAGGATATCAATGGTCTGCTTCAGTATCCGGATCAGAAACAAGGAGATGGAGAGGAAGTAACAACAGTTAACAACATTTCCTTAGAAGAGATGAGCTTTTCTTATACAGAGTCGAATAAGAAGGTATTTGACCGGCTCAATTTGAAGTTCGAAAAAGGCACTCTTTACGGAGTTCATGGAAAAAGTGGACAAGGCAAAAGCACTCTGTTCAAAATTATAACAGGTGTGTATCAACCGACAAAAGGAAAAGTAGTTGTGAATAACACAGATTTGCAGGAATTAGATATTAACAGCTATTGGAAAAATACAGGATATGTTATGCAGCGTACACAGTTCTTCAATGATACGGTAAGACAGAATATGGGATTACTACATATTGTTTCGGAGCAAGAAATGGATACAGTGGCAAAGTGCTTGGATTTGTATGATGAAATCCATACTTTAGAAATGGTATGGGATACCGAGATAAAGATAGATCCATGCAATTTCTCAGAGGGACAAAGGCGGCGTTTGGATATTATGAGGAATATTTTGAAAAATTCACAAATTCTGATTTTTGACGAAGCGACAGCGAATATTGATGAAAAGCGAAGAGGGCGTTTTTACCAATTATTGCATGAATTATCAGGGGATAAAATTATTATTTTTTCTACGCATAATCTGGAAGAATTGCGAGAAGCGGATATTATCGTGGATTTGGAAAAGATGCATATAAGGCAGGTGAGTGAAAAGTGAGGATAGGTGTGTTGGATTCCAATGGATCTTTTGATAATCCTTTTTTTATGGATAAGAAAATTGTAAAAATAGACTGCAAGTGGAAAGACCAGGAATACAGCAAAGATGCCTTTGGATTTACCCATGCGGAATATGTCTGTTCTTTTATTTTAAAGGAAAACCCAGAAGCTGAAATTGTTCTGGTACCCATCGTGAGGAAGAATAAAAAGAGTACGGTTCTGGATATGATAGAAGGTATTGAATTACTGATAGAGGAACAGGTAGACATAATTAATATGAGTATAGGAGATGAGTACAAATATCACAAAGAAATAGAGGAAGTGTGTAGAGCAGCTACAGAAAAGGGGATTTTGATTGTGGCTGCATATTCCAATCAGAAAGCAGAAGAAACCTATCCGGCTTCCTTCCCCTTTGTAATGGGGGTAAGATGCCTGGATATGGAGAACCCGGTACAAGTTCTTCAATATGATGAAAAGAAAAATGATGTGATTTTTTCTTGTGGGCTTTTCTTTTTATATCATTTAGGAATACCGGTGCTGCATCCAGGAAATAGCCTTGCCTGTGCTGTGGTAACAGGCTATTTGAGTAACTATGAGAAACAGTATCAACAGGCAATTTTACAGTTTACTTTCAATACTTTGAATAACTATTATCCATATCAGACATTGAAGCAGAAACAGTGCTATTTTCTAACGAATCGTATAGAAGAACCTTTAGAGCAGCGTTTTATACGGGAAGTAACGAGAACAGAGAGATGTGATACTTTTGAAAGTGGAATGGAAAAATTGAGAAATATAAAAACAGCAAAACAGTATCCTGTGCTATTTATTGATCACAACAATTATCAGGAAATATTTGAGTATAAAGAGAGAATCAGGGTATATGCCATGGAAAATCCGAAGACAGAAATTATTTTGCGATATCCCTTATTTAATATGGTGGAAAGATTGGATTTCCAGAAGAAAACAAATAGAAATTTGAACCAATTTACAGTTTAGGAGGCAGGAAAATGTATACATTGTCATTAGAGATTATAAATAAGTGCAATTTGAATTGTACTTACTGTTATCTGGGCGAGAAGAAAAATACATACATGAGTTTAGAAACGGCTCAAAAGGTAATCGATATTGCTGTGCATGAAGCAAATAAACAGCATGATCGGACACTTATGGTTTACTTTATTGGAGGGGAACCTCTTATGGCATTTAATCTGATGAAAGATGCGATAGATTATGCGAAGAAAAAATGCCAGGAAACAAACTTAATATGCAAGTTCAGTACTACGATAAATGGAACGTTAGTTACGGATGAAGTAATTGATTTTTTTGTGGAAAATACATTTGAGGTGAAGGTGAGTTTAGATGGTCCTGAGTATGTTCAGAATTTGAACAGGAGAGACTATGCAGGAAATGGAAGTTTTGAAAATATCATAAAGAATCTTCCGTTATTGAGAAAATATGAGCAGGAAACAGGAAATCAGATTTCTGTAGCCAGTGTTGTGACAAGTAATAACTATCAATATTATGCAGAAAGTTTCCAGTTTTTGCTTGATTTAGGAATTAAAAAATTAGAATCAGGAATTGATTATTATTGCTCCTGGAGTGATGAGCAGATACAGGGATTACGAAAGCAGATAGAGAAAGTATTTGGCTTATATAAAGCATATATACAAAAAAATCAAGAAGTAATCTTCTGGAATCTCTGGGAACAATATCTGAAATCATTCCTGATTCCATGTCCATTTTATGCATGTAAGGCGGGTTTGACAACTTGCTATGTAACAACAGATGGTGGGATTTATACTTGTGCAGAACTTCCAGAGTTTAAAATCGGTTCTGTAGAAGAAGGATTGGATGTTCCGAGAATTCGAGAAATTATTTATCTAGAGGATCGAGAGGATGCGATGTGCCAAGAATGTCAATATCTTAGACATTGCAAAACAAGAGGATGCCAGATGGCAAATTATGAAATTCACCAGAATGTATATAAACCTATAAAAGTGAATTGTGAAGTGACGAAGTGGATGTATCATCTGATTCAAACAAACTTAACCGAAAAACAGCTTGAAAAGTTGAAACAAGAATATGAAAGGAGATATTTACGCCATGGAAAGTAGAATGAATGAGTTTATTAAGATTACAGAGGGAGAAAAAGTGGCTTTAATTGATCCAGTAGGAAAAGTCTGCCTGGGGGTAAGTAAAAGATTTGCTGATAATTTAGATAAACCAGAGTTTCAGGAAAAGTTATTCTCTGTATGGAAGCAGCAAACTGAATTTATAAAGGAAATAGAAAATAATCATGAGAAAATCAATACGGTATATTTGATGGTAACTAGGAAATGTAATATGAATTGCGATTTTTGTGCGATTAGTGCAAACGACAAATTGCGTCCAGAAAAAGAATTTAAGCTGGAGGATATACAGAATAAGGTGATTCCGTTCTTTCAAAAAAATAAACCACATAAAATGATTCTTACAGGTGGAGAGCCACTGATTAAAGATCAAATTGTGGAAATTGCAAAAGCTTTGGGAAATGGTTTGACCTGCCCAATTACACTGCAGAGCAATGGCCTTGCTATTACCAAGGACTTAACAGAACAACTCAAAGGGTATATAAATGAAATAGACTTCAGTACTATGCACATGTTTGGAACACCTGAAAAGGAGCAGCAGCTAATTAATCATATAGAGATGTGTCAGCAAGCAGGAATAAAGGTGGTTCTTAGTTTCATTTATGAGAAAACAAATGAAGTGGATTTGTATAGAGTGATTGATATAGCAGCTAAATATGACATTGATGTTCTTTTTAATATTGTTTCATCTGTGGGTAGGGCGAAAGAAAACTCTGAAATTTTAACAGATATGGAACATCTTGATATGAACCTGAAGATAGCAAAATATATATTGAAGCAGGGGTACGAGGATAAAAAAATAGGAGGAGCCTTTTATCAAAGGATTCAGGTAAGAAATTCTTGTGGGGGTTATGGAAAAGTTATGGCAATTTTCCCAGAAGGCGATATTTATATGTGTCAGTGTATGGAACAGAACCAGGTTCGAATGGGAGATATACTTATAGATAATCCTGAAAAGATTTTAAAAACTCAAGAGTGTTTATTAAAGCAATCTGAAATAAAGCAGTTATTCTGTGTTGACTATAAAGAAATATGTAAAGAATGTGATTATCGTTATATATGTGGGGGGAAATGTATGGCTTCGGAAGACGAATATGACTATAAATGTACTTTTGCAAAAGCAATGTTTAAATATGTGCTGTTTTATTACCAATCCCAAGAGAAAAATAGAGAAAAACTTGAAAGTTATGTTCAATATCTTGAAAAAATAAAGAAATGCATATGAGAAAGATAGAGAATCCATATAGGAAGAAAAAAATGCAAAATAAACATAAGTTGTGGCTGATACATCAGAAAAGGGATATATTTAAAATAGTTTTACATACGGAAAATTAAGGAGGTAATAGCATGAATGAAAAGTTGGAGCTGACAGAGGAAGAAGTTAATGTGTACAGTGATGATTGCGGTAAAATACAGGTAGATTGTTTAAATGATTGTATTGATGGAAGCGCATGGCTAAGTATCGAATCCTAAAGAATTTACGATGACATGATGATTAAGGAGATGTAATTGAGGTAACAAGTATCTTTAAAGTAAAAAAATATTATAATTTTATGTAGGCAATAGGAGGAAGTGTACATGAAATTTTCAAAGTTTAATTTGATAATCAAAGAAGGGGATAAAAGAATTTTATTTAATACGCTTTCAGGAGAGTGCTTTAAAATATCTATAGATGTTGCAGAAATGATTGAGAATAATTTACTGGATCAACTCAATAAAGAATTATATGATGATTTTGTGGAAAAAGGAATTATTGTGGATGATCAGGTTGAAGAAAATAGGTATTTCAGTTATATTCAAAACCAAACAAGGTTCAATAATAATGCATTATCATCGACAGTACTGCTAACCTGGGCATGTAATTTAGCATGTATATATTGCTATGAAGGAGCAGGATGTAGAACGATAAGAATGAATAAAGCAACAGCAGATAGATTTATAGGATTTATGATAAACCAAGCAAAGACAAGAAATTCAAAAAGTATGTATATTAATCTGTTTGGTGGAGAGCCATTACTTAACATAGATTGTGGATTTTATATTTTAGATGAGTTAAAGAAATTCTGTGGGGAAAAAAATATAGAGTTTGCATCAGGGATAATAACAAATGGAACTTTATTAACAGCTAAAATAGTAAATCAATTAATAAACTATAATTGCCAACAGATACAAATAACTCTTGATGGTATGCCTGATACGCATAATGCAAGAAGAAAATATAAGGATGGAAAAGGTTCATTTGAACAGATTATTTCGGCGTTAGAATTGCTGAACAATAAAAGTGCTGATATACATACTGTTATAAGAATCAATGTGGATAAGAATAATTTGGATGAAGTGAGTTTGCTTTTGGAGTATCTTGGGAGTAATGGAAAAGGTTTAACAAATTGCAATGTTGACTTTGGAATCGTTAGAGGTTCTACACAAGCATGTTCTGCATATTCGGGGAATTGTTTAAGTGAAAGTATTGTAGGAGAAGTATTGAGTAAACTATGGAGTAAGGCTGAAATGGAAGGGTTTACTTTATATACAAAACCATTTCATAGATGGATTTATTGTGGACTATATGCTGATAGTCAGTTTACAGTTACTCCCAATGGTGAATTATATAAATGTTGGGAACATGCAGGGGATGAGCAACATTTGATGGGGAATATTAATGAGAACGGTAATATTGATAACATAAAGTATTCATATTATGATTGGATGTCTCATAACCCATTAGAGAATGAAGAATGTAAAGAATGTGTATATTTGCCAGCTTGTGGTGGTGGATGCGGGGTCGTTAGCTATAACGAGACTAATAGCTACCATTCGAAAGGGTGCTTTAAAGTAAAAGGCGTACTTGAAAAGCAAGTGTTACGGTATTTTAAGGGGAAAATATAAAATTGGAGGTAATATGTATGGAGGCTTGCACCAAAGGAAAAGTAATTTCAACTAATAGATTATGGTGGTTGAAAATTAATAAAAAACCTATTAGAACACATTTATTAGATGGAGCTGATTTTCCTACGGTTATTACTGTGCAATATAGTGTTTCCGGTGTTAATTATAAAAAAAGAAAATTTATTGGCGTAGGTACTAATTGCCCCAAAAAAGGGGAAGAATTGTCAGTATTCTATTTTATGGATAATCCCAAAAAGGCCAGAATAAAATTGTGATTAGTAATCTGAGGGAGAAGTTATGGTAAGCATTTTTAAAATGTGTAGAAAGTATCTGATTAAAAATAAGTATTGCGTGATTTGGTATGGATTTCTGTGTCTAACAAGTAGTATATTTTCTATGATTTCTCCCTACATAAGTGGCAATTTTATTGATTATTTGATAGTGGCTGATGATATCAGTAAAATTTATCAATATTGCTTTGTTTTTTTCGGACTTTTTGTTATTAATCAGTTGATAGGGTATATTGTTAATAGAGTATACATAAAGATGCAGACTCAAATGGGCTATGAATTGAATAGTGATGTGATACGTCACATACAACGTTTGCCAGTTTCATTCTTAAAAAAGCAGAACATGGCTTATTTAAACCAAAGAGTCAATAATGATTCTAATCAGCTCATCACATTTTGTATCAATATTGTACAGGGGATATTAATAAATAGTTTAAAACTTTTATTTTCCATTTCTCTATTGGTGCAATTTAGTAGCAATATTACATTGTTATTCGTAGCTATAATAGGTGCGTATGCATTGTCGTATAAAATATTAAAGAAAATCCTTTTCGAAGCACAATTTATTTTGACAGAAGCACAAACAAATTATTTTTCGAAATTATTCGAACAATTTGATAATATCCTTTTTGTAAAAATGCAGGCTATATATGAATCTTTTTTAAGTCGGTTAAAGAGAGAGTTTCAAAATATTTTAAAAGTAAGTCTCCAATATCAAAAAATTTCGTATTTATTTTCAAGTTTGGATTCTTTAGTGATGTCCTTAGCTCAAATAGGAATTTTTATAATGGGAGGGGCATTAGTTATTAGAGGTAAACTTAGTGTAGGTCAATTAACAATTATGTTGAGTTACTTTGGGATAATGATGGAAGCTTCGAGATATTTCTTTTCGTTAACAAAGACAATACAGGACAATAAAGTAGCATATACAAGATTAAAGCAGATATTAGATTTAGAGAGTGATGAGAATGCTGGGGTAGAGTTAAAGGATATTGGTCAAATCAGACTGAAGAATATAATGTTTTATTATGGTAAGAAATGTATTTTCCGTGATATTAGTTTAGAATTTAAAAAAGGAAAAATATATTCCATCATCGGAAAAAATGGAATAGGGAAAAGCACATTGGTAGATTTGATTATAGGGTTCTATAATAGAGAATATGAAGGTGAGATATATTATGATGATTTATCATTAGATCAGATTGATGTTTATAAAACGAGAAAAATGTGTTTTGGAATATGCGAGCAAGAGCCAGTGTTATTAGCGGATACAGTAAAATATAATGTATCAATGGATGGTGAGGGTGGCATAGATTTAAAGCGATTATTTTATATAGCAAAAAAGATAAATTTGTATTCATTCATAGAAAGTCTGCCACAGAAATTGGAAAGCACCATTGAAGAAAAAAATTCAAATTTGTCTGGAGGAGAAAAACAAAAGCTTTCTATAATGAGGACATTTTACAAAAATTCACCGGTAATTATTTTAGATGAACCGACATCTGCATTAGATGAAGAGAGTATAAGATGTTTACAAGCCTATTTAAATGAAATAAAAAAAGATAAAATAATTATTTTAATATCGCATAATTCCGATTTTATATCTATATCAGATGAAATAGTAGATTTAGATAAATTAGATATGGACGTATAGTATAAGTTATGAAAGCTAAAACGGTATACTGAAGAGCTGGCATGGTTATTACATGTTATGGCTAATATATTATTTATATAACGAATCGCATACTTATTCAGGAAAGGAGAAATGTTATGGGTAGTGAATACATAGGAAATGGATATGGTCAGTCTAAAGCTGGTGGATGTGTCGGAGGAGTTGGATGTTTAGCCGATGTAGGATGTGGTGGAAATGCCTGCGGAGCGGCAGCATGTGGAGCTAATGTTTGCGGGGTAGATGGTTGCGGAGTAGCAGCATGTGGAATTAATGCTTGCCCACTTAATGGGTGTGTGGGAGATGCATGTGCAGCAAACTTTACGCCATTGCCGGGACCGTTTTCAAATAGTGATAATAAATAAACAGAAAATAAGGATATATTAGCAAAAAGTATGCGACTCGTACTGAGCCTTGAAAGGGTGCAATTATAGCAACCTTTCAAGGCTTATTTTTAGTACAACAAAAAAGATTTTTAAATCCATTTGAAATGGAAGCAGAAAAAACACACAGCATTACTTGGAGGTCTCAAAATCCTATACGATAATGATATCGGTTTTGTATGTTTTAGTTATAATTCTATTTCGTAAGCGCAAAAATATTGCTACGTTACTCGTAAATTACGCTTGCACCAAAATGATAGATGCAAGCGTTTTCCTCTATTTTAGTTTTGACAGTTAGCTTTCGCAGGCTCGCTCCATGGGGTGAATATTCTTGCGGCTCGAAATCACGAATTCGGAAATTTGGAAATCAGAGTTCTGGTACTCGGAAATCGCCTTTTTTGTGCTTGATTACGGTTCCATTTCTATGGGAATATTTGTCAAGGCCTTGCCGCATCTGCGGTGCGTAGCAGCCTTTACGAATATTCTTGTAGAAATTATGATTCAATATGTACAAAAGTGAATCTAAAAAGTGGTTTCCATATCACCGGACAGCTGATGGAAACTTATCGGAATAATCATGGGGCAAGCTGTTCCAGCTGTTCATCTGACATTTTATCGTTTGGTCGTTGTGATAAGATATGTCAGATATTTATAGGTATTTAGATTATTCGCTTTTGCCATTTCAACCATAGTGTACACAATAGCACTGGCAGTGGCTCCTTTTGGACTGGCACTGAACAGCCAGTCCTTCCGGACAACAGTAAATGGTCTGATTGCATTCTCGCTGAGATTGTTAGATAAACTACAATGACCGTCTTCCAGATAGGTCATCAGAGTGTCTTTCCGATTTTGGGCATAGTTCACCGCTTTCGCCAAACGAGCCCCCTTGTTTGGGCGCTGTTGTTCCAGCCAATTCCAGAACGCATCCAATATCGGCTTTTCTTTTTCAAGACGAAACTGTTTCTTCTGCTCCGCAGTATGATTATGATCTGTCAATCCACTTTGACGGCATTCCATGATGAGATGGTATTGTTCTTCTGTAGGTATTCTTTTGCTTCTCATGAGCAGTCCTCCATAAATCGAATCGAGTAAAATGCTCTCACCTATCATTTCTAGCAACAGAAGATGAAGTAAAGTGCTTGGATTTTCTAATGATTATTATGGACTGAATTTTAGGACAAAGCAATCCGTCGAATTATTTTGCGCTTACTCTATTTCTGAAAAAGATTGAAAATCCGTTAACAATTACTGAATCATAGTAATACCATGGTATACCACGATATATAGTAGTAAAACAATAAATGATAGTAAAACAAGGTGTATTTATGTGTACAATGAATATATGGAGGTGTATACTTGTGAATCGGATTGCTGAATTAAGGAAAAAATTAGGTTTGACGCAGACAAGACTTGGAGAAGAAATAGGAGTTAGCCAGCAGACAATTAGTAAATATGAAAATGGGGATGAGAATATTTCAGGAGATATGCTACTTGCATTATCTAAATTTTTTAGGGTTCCAATTGACTATATATTGAGGAAAGAGGAAGAACAGCAACAGCAGGAGCAAAATGACAGAAAAGAAATTATGGAATTGTACAGGGATATGGATCAATATAACAGAGATACTTGGATTATTATTGGGAAAAGATTATTGGGTGGTCAATTACATAAGTATAATGAAAATTGTATTTTGAGGAAATAGTTTGGGCAGGTAATGAACATATTGTTTATACAATGGAGCGGTGGTCTTAGAGCCACTGCTTTTTTCAATGAAATAATTATGCCAGTTAGGAAATTTCCAACGAGGCAAATAAAATGTTGATTTAAACAGAAAGTCTACACATTTGTTGGCAAATGAAATATGATATTTTTGTTATTATAGTATAAAGAAATTTTTATAAAGTGATAGAATAATCCTAAAATTAATGGAGGTCTAAGAGAAATTATTAAAAATACTATAAAAATATATAATGTAAGGAGAAAATTACTATGGAGAAAAGATTATTTACCTCAGAATCAGTAACAGAAGGACATCCGGACAAAATGTGTGATGCTATATCAGATGCCATATTGGATGCTCTTATGGAGAAAGATCCGATGAGCAGAGTGGCCTGTGAGACTGCAATTACAACTGGTATGGTATTAGTAATGGGAGAAATTACGACTAATGCATATATAGATATGCAGCAGGTGGTAAGAGAAACAATCAAAGAAATTGGTTATGATAATGGAGACTATGGATTTGATGCACATACCTGTGCCGTCTTAACAGCAATTGATGAGCAGTCAGCAGATATTGCTTTGGGTGTAGATAAGGCATTGGAAGCAAAAGAACACAAAATGTCAGAAGAAGAACTTGATGCAATTGGTGCTGGGGATCAGGGTATGATGTTTGGTTATGCATGTGATGAAACGAACGAATTTATGCCATATCCAATCTCACTGGCACATAAATTGACTCGTCAGCTTACTCAAGTCCGTAAAGATGGTATATTGAAATATTTAAGACCGGACGGTAAGAGCCAGGTTACCGTAGAATATGACGAAGCAGGTATTCCGCACCGGCTGGATGCAGTGGTTCTGTCAACACAGCACGATCCAGATGTGACACAGGAGCAGATCCACGAAGATATAAAAAAATATGTATTGAAACCGATTATTCCAACAGAGCTGGTAGATAAGAATACAAAATTTTTCATCAATCCAACAGGACGTTTTGTCATCGGCGGACCTCACGGAGATAGTGGAGTAACAGGACGTAAGATTATTGTAGATACCTATGGTGGTATGGCATGCCATGGCGGCGGCGCTTTTTCCGGTAAGGATTGTACAAAAGTAGACCGTTCTGCAGCTTATGCAGCTCGTTATGTGGCAAAAAATATTGTGGCAGCAGGTCTTGCAAAAAAATGTGAAATTCAGCTGTCTTACGCAATTGGCGTGGCTCATCCGACCTCTATTATGGTAGACACCTTTGGAACTGGGAAAATTTCAGATGAGAGTCTGGTGGAGATGATAAGAAAAGAATTCGATTTGCGACCAGCAGGAATCATTCAGATGTTGGATCTTCGCCGACCAATCTATAAGCAGACAGCAGCCTATGGACACTTTGGAAGAAATGATCTCAACCTTCCATGGGAGCGCTTAGACAAGGTAGAAGAACTGAAAAAATATTTGAAATAATTTACGTAGGGGGGAATCGTATGAGAAGATACAAAAAGCAAATCTCAAGAATTGTAACGATTGCGATGCTGTTTGCATTTCTGGTAGGAAATTCTAATATGGTACATGCTATGGATACAACACAAATAAGATATGCGAGTAAATATATCACAGTGAAAGGGAATAAGATGCATCTTGCTTTGTATGGAAAATTGGATGCAAGTGGAGAAAAGTTTGCAGATGAAGGAAAAACTACATTGGTGATGCTGCCGGCTCTGGGCGTTCCATCACCCCATATCTATTTTAAACCTCTGGCAGAATCTTTGGATGAGAGTTTTAATGTAGTGATTGTGGAGCCATTTGGATATGGACTTAGTGATGGTGCATTGACAGATCGAACGGTAGATAATATCAACAGCGAAGTGAATGTTGCACTGGACACCATGGGAATTGAGCAGTGTGTATTGCTGGTACATTCGATTTCTGGAGTATATGGACTCAATTTTGTACAGAATTATCCGGAAAAAGTAAAAGGTTTCATTGCTGTTGATAATACGGTGTATGATGAAGAGCTGGCAGAGGCTATGGAAATGGAAAAGAAATATATGCTGCAGGGAATTGATGAATTTCAGAAAATTAAGAATTCTTTTTCTTCTTTGGAAGAATTCCAGACTGCATTGAAAACAGATCCGGATAAATATGGGGCAGCATTACCACAGGTTTCCGGGTATACTTATACGGAAAGTGATAGGGAGGAATACATTCAGGCATATTCTTTGAGCAACAATGATACGATTAGAAGTGAAGTAAATGGGATGGACCAATCATTACTTTCTATAAAGAATAAAAAATTTCCATCGGCACTTCCTGTATTAACCATGATTTCTTCAGAGAATGTACAAAATGTTCCGGCATGGGAGACTGCTCATAGAAACCAACTGGATTTAGAATCTGGTAATCACCAGCTATATATTGTAAATGGAGGACATTATATCTGGTATACCAATTTAACACAGGTTGTGCAGCTTATCAATGAATGGAGAATGGAGAACCATTTTTAAAAGGAATCCGTGTGAAACATTTTCACATAAGAGAAAAACAGAAGGGAAGTGTAGCTTGGGGAAAGTAACTATTTCAACTGTATTGGGATACAAAGAATATGTAGTGGAAAATATAAAAAGCATTCTAGGAGAGGATGAAGAAAATTCCGATTTTAGGATTTATCCGGATTATCATAAGATTTATAGAGGACAGACGGAGATCGTCTTAACGAAAGCAGAGTATGAATTGTTTATGCTTTTGTCAGGGAGACCAGGTGTGATATTTACCAAAGAAAAAATTTTTGAGATTCTTTATAACGAGGAATTGCCGGAAAGCATTGATAATATTGTGTACTGCCTGGTATCCAGTATGAGAAAGAAAATTGAACCGGAGCTAAAGCAGTGCCGCTATATTAAAACAGTGAGAGGTGTAGGATATAAGTTTGAAGGAAAAAAGATGGACATCTTTCCAGAATAGTTGATCTGAAGACAGAGGAAATTTTTTAAAACCTCTGTCTTTTTTTGTTGCTTTTTTATGCCATCTTGCGTACAGAAGTAGTGAAAGTCACCTCCCAAAAAGTATGCTTTTTGATGGGAGATGTAATAGGCTATTTTTTTATTTCCAAAAAGTATATAAGAAAGTTTTGAGATATGCCAAAATATTTTAAGACTTTTTGGGAATGTATAAAGGGGGATACGTATGGCATATTATGGGTATCACAGAATCAGTACTAAGGAACAACACTTGGACCGAGGTATTATAGAAATAAAGAGGTTCTGTGAAAATCAGAAAATTAAACTGGAAAGTATTTTTACAGATAAGATAACCGGTAAAAATTTTGACAGACCACGTTATACCGTTCTTGTGGAAGATGTTTTACGGGTAGGGGATACCCTGATTATTACAGAGCTGGACAGACTTGGCAGGAACAAGCAGGAGATTTTAAAGCAGCTACGTTTTTTAGAAGAAAAAGGGGTTCGGGTAATGGTATTGGAACTTCCTACCACGTTGTTTGACCTGTCTCAGATGGAAAATAATCTGGCAAAGATGATGATAGAAACAATCAATAATATGATGATTGAACTCTATGCATCCATGGCACAGGCAGAGATGGAGAAAAAGGAGAAGCGACAAAAGGAAGGTATGGAGGCAAAAAGGCTTCGGGGTGAATGGGATGAAGTAGGAAGACCACGGGCTATAGAACAGGAAAAGTTTAACCAGGAATTTATGAGGGTGGTACAAAAGAAGGTAACACCGACACAACTGCAGCGGGAGTTGGGGTTAACTTCTTCTACCTATTATCGGTATCGGAAAAACTTTTATGAAATTTTTCCGGAATTTCTTCAATCTGTATAGAGATGAGGTAATTACTAAGTAAAAGAAAAATTTAAGGAGGCAGATATTATGAGTGAACACAGAGAAGGTACATTGTTTTATGATACTGAAACAGGGAGGTATGATATACGTTTTGATTTGGAATCTTTTTATGGAGGACTACATTGCGGGGAATGTTTTGATGTAAAGGTGAAAAATGTTTGGGTTCCGGTCCGAATTGAAATGGGAGATGACTGGTATCTGGTTGGACTGAACGTGTCGAGATTAGATGGATTGAGAGTACGTATGTAAATAGGAGGATAAGCCTGATGAGGGGAAGCACAATGAGAGAAAGTGTTACGGATGTTCGCATTATACTGGAATGCTTACAGGAAGCATATCAAATGGAAGGAGATATGGTACGATCCGGGAAAAATATTCATGCGACTATGATATATCCATTTGTCCGTATGCTGCAGGAAAAGTGTAGAGATTTAACAGAGGAACAGATACATAAGACACTTTGGAAAGAATATGAGATTTCAGGGGCAGACAGGATGTTTGTGGAGAGGGCTTCAAAGATTTTAGAGCCATACGAAGGAGAATCTGAAGATGAGAAATAGTACAATGGAATATAAAGTAAATCAAGCCTATGAAGAACTAAAGCGTTTAATACAGTGGAATCCGGATAGTGAAGAAAAATTTTTACAGAAAATGGTATGTTTATTGTTACCTGGACAAAGAAAATGTTGGTCAGAGGCTATCCGTGATTTGAGGCAATCTTTTGAAGCTGAGCAGGGGATGATATTTGTTGAAAAATACAGAGGAAAACTGGAATGGCTGAATAGCATATCTTTGGCAGAACTACAAAGAAAGATAGGAGAAATTTATTTTGTTGATCATTACAAGATGATAGCAGATCAATTCCTATATAAAAAGGATTTTGAAACTTCCTTATTTTTGAGAATTGCAATGGAAACAGGGATAAGAAGTGCAGATATTCCATGTATAGAATGGTCCTGTATGCATGGAAAAACTATTATTTTGGAAGAAACCAAAAGAGGAGATTTGTATAAAAAAGTTAATGGAACGTTTCCTAAGATTTCAACTCAGTCGTTACGGATTATGAAGTTATTGCACAGGAAGCAAGGGAAAATATTCACAAAATCAAACGAGTACTATGTTCGCAAAATTTCTTGTGCTTGGGGAATGCCTGGGTTTCGTATCCATAGTTTTCGGGATTATAGGAGAAAGATAGAAATGGGAATTACAGCAGGAGTACAAGTTCCAAGGATCATTCCATTATAAAGAATAGGCTGGATTGGAAAACGTTATAGGATGCTATATGAGCTGCTGTTGCAGTTCTAGTGAGTTTCAATAAAAATACGCAAATATAGTATTTGCGTATTTTTTATTGAAATTACAAATATATTTGCAAATAGATTGAATTATAAATAAAAACAATAAAATAAACGCAAATATAAACTTTGCGTTTATTTTATTGTTTTTATAGGTGCTATGTGATATACTACGAAAAGAAAGTAGGTGTAGTATGAATAGCAAAACAGCATTAGAAAAAAAATACGAGATAATCAAACAAAATCTTGGGAATCAAACTACCTTTTATACAGATGAAGTAATTCCCCTTTTCCCGGAGTTAAAAAAGTCTACTTTATATTGGAATCTTTCTAAATTAGTAGAGGCGGGTTACATTAAGAGAGTGCGAAACGGTGTATTTTCCTTCAATGATTTGAAAGGCAGACAGGGAATTATTTTATGTGAAACAGCCCAAAAATTGAAAAATTACATGGATGAGCTGGGATTTTATTATTATATATCCGGTTTGGATATTTTGGCAAAATATATGTTACACATACCAGAACAATATCCTGTCATTGCATTTATTGAAAAAGCAGCAAAAGAGGAAATATATAACAATTTATTAGCAGAAGGATTTGAGGTGATAGAACCACAATACACGAAAAAAATGTATGAAGATGCTATGTTTTCAGGTAGCCATAATATGCAGGTGATTTTATACACAACGGAGGATTTTCAGTACAGTAGTGAAGGTCTGGCAAGTATAGAGAAGGCTTTTGCAGATCTTTATTTTGCAATAACGAGAAACGGATATCCACTATCATTGCAAGAATTGGTAAGAATTTATCAGAATCTCAGCAGATTGGGAAATATAGATAAAAAGAAGCTGATAACAGTAGCATCAAGAAGGAATATACAATATGATATTCGCTTTATCGTTGAAAATCGGTTTATTACAGATTCGGCAATAGAGTTTGGAAAAATACTTAGAAGGGAAGAATAAAATTTGGATTACAAAAAGTTATTTCATAAAGAGGAAGCATTTCAGAGAGAAACCTTTCAGAAGAGAATGGAAGAATTTGGGTTTAAAAATATGGCGAGAATGGAACTGTTTTTATGGGATCTTGAATTATTCTTGCATATTCAGAAAATACTAGGAGATAAAATAATATTGAAAGGTGGTGCAGCCACGCAGTTTTATCTGCCAAGGGATGCTCAAAGAACAAGTGTAGACATTGATATGTTATTTTTTGGAACAGAAGAGGAAATAAAGAAAACATTGAGGAAAATCGAAGAATATTTGGGGACAGAAGACGAATTGTTTTACTTTCATAAACATAGCCCTAAGAATCCGAAAACAAATCTTCCATTACATACATATTACACGAAAGTTCCTTCTGTACTATCCAATGCAGAACGTAATATGGAGAGAGAGAGTATTCCCTATCAGGAATTAAAAATAGAATTTATTCTCCAGCCAGAAAAATGGGAATATGAAAGAAGAACGGGAGAAAACATATTTGCGGTAAACAGTTCATGGAACTATCAGATCCTTCCATTGAATTATTTATTTGCGGATAAGCTCACCACATTAGGTTGTAATACGATTGGCGTACAAAATGAAAGGCTGGATGAACAGGTGAAGCAGTTCTATGATATTATGATGTTGTCCAGAAACTGTATATCCGAGATGCAATGCTCTGTTGTGAAAGAAAAGTATTTAAAACGGGCAGAACAAGAATGGAATACAAGGAAGATTACACTGGGGAGCACGCTGGAGGGAAGAGATTATGAACCTAAATATATCGTAAAAGATGTTGAGAAACAGCTTTTGCGTTATCAACAAGCCGATAGCGGTGAAGATGCAGAATTGAAAAAGTTTATTAATGATTTTCATTCGTTATATTTAAACAGGAAAGTGCAGTATGATCCCAAAACGGTTGCCTGCGGAGCATCCCTGGTTCGCTTGATGTATGAACTGATGATTTCAGGCATGGGTTGGGATAAGGTAAAACAGGCATTAGAGATTGAAAAAAAATTAGGTATGGAGCATTTATCGGGACCAGAAAAAGGACAAAAAATTCGTAAACTCAGAAATCAGTTTATTCAGGAATTTGGTAAAGATTCGGTAATCCCGGCATCAACTTTGAAAGGGAAAGATTTAAAAAGAGTGTTCTGGGCAGTTGTAAATATTGATAATTTAAACAAGATTGAGGGAATGATATAAAATGAGATATTATATTGCAGATTTACATTTCTTTCATGAAAATTTGAATACAAAAATGGATAAACGTGGATTTGCAAATGTAAATGCAATGAATGATTATATGCTGAAACAGTGGAATAGTAAAGTGCGTAATAGGGATGAAGTTGTTATCTTAGGGGATTTATCATGGGGGAAATCTGAAGAAACAAACCAGTTGCTTCAGAAATTGAACGGACGTCTATATCTGATACAGGGAAACCATGACCACTATGTCAAGGATCCAAACTTCGACAGTTCACGCTTTGAGTGGATTAAAATGTATGAGGAACTTAGCGATAATAAGAGAAAAGTGATACTTTGTCATTATCCTATTATGTGTTATAACGGACAGTATAAATTGAATGCAGAAGGAAACCCAAAAACCTATATGTTGTATGGACATGTACACGATACGCAGGATCAGAGATTGCTGGAAAGATTTCAAGGAATCACATCTGAAACAACATTTCTGAATACACAGGGGGAAACACAGCATATTCCATGTAATATGATTAACTGTTTTTGTATGTATTCAAATTATCAGCCGCTTACTTTGGATGAATGGATTGCGTGTGATAAGAACAGGAAACAAAAGAGCTGCCAGAATGTAAAGTGATATGAAAAAGAGCCGTCCAAAACTGGTCGGCTCAAAGTATTTATAGTTGTTTATGATTTCTTAGGAATGTCAACAGTTCCTAGTGTTTCAATTAAGGATAGGATTGCATCTGAATTTTGCTGAAATTGCGTTTGAAAATCTTCTGTAATATCATAGTTCAGATACAGAGTTATCAAAGTAGCATTCCATATTGAAATCATGGTCTTTTCTGATATGTGTTCTTCCAGAAATTGTAGATGTTTGCAGAGTGTTGCCTGTGTTCTTGTCCATGTAAAGAAATAGTCATCTTTTAGTGGAATGTTAAAACTACGAAACCATTCCCGGACGGTATGTGTTTCGATTCCGTCTCCGCACTCAGGATTATTAAAGATATATCCAACAGACAGTTCTTCTGGATTTTTCGGAAAACTATCATCCGCAGAAAGGGTAAGATACCGACCAATCGGAAACATGGCACAGACAGTCGGTTTTACATCATGAACCAAACATTTCTGATCCTTTAATAAAGGGCAGCGTTTGACACTTCCTTGTGGTCTCAGGCGGACTATCGGGAAACGGGAGTTACATCCAATATAAGTTTCACAATATTGTTCCAAGGCTTCCGCTGGTGTAATTTGAAATTTTTTTGCTATGTTAAACAGATCTTTCGGGGATAAGAGAATATCCTCCCGGTGAATGCAGCACTTTCCGCATTGGGTACAGTGAAATGTAAATGTATCATCGAGACCGATTTCTTCATATCCTAATTGTTCTTTTAGTTCTTTTATTGAATTCATAATCATTCTCCTTAAAAAAAATATTTTTATGGCGGTTCTATTATTTTGTGTCTGAACACATTGCTTTTTCGTATTCTAGGATTTGTTTCCATGTCAACCATTCTGGTTTCCCATCATCCGGAAATTCATTCCAGAGTTTTTTCATGGCGGCAATTTGTTTGCTTTCATTGTGATAGTACAGATGTCCAGTACAACGGTTTCCGTAATTCAAGTAATACTCACAGTCGCTTTGTAAACGACTAAGCATCATGTACTGAAATTCATAAGGATTTTTCGGTTTATCTGTTAAAATTCTAAATGGTTTCCGGATAGGCATATCCGGTTCTCCATCAAATTCATTTCCGACTGCAGAGTGCAGATGAGGAATTTCAAAGTCACCAAGTTCTACATCTTTCCACAACTTCCCATATTGATCCTGGTATACCGGGCGAGCCCATTCGTCTGTACCAATATAATGAAGAAGACGAGAGGGTTCTTCTGGAATAGAAATCAGTTCATCCGGGGACATAATCACTTCATCCAAAGCAAGATCATCCAGTTTTTTTGGCATATTGTAAAGAGAAGAAAAGCGTTCCTCTAGTTTCCGAATGTCTGCTTCAGACTCAGGAAAATCAAAGCAACAGTGAATATCAGGAGTCAGATTGTCGGTTTCTTTATCTTCGCCGGTATGAATTTCCAAAATAACACCTTCCAATCCTGCATAATCGCTGGCATCGGTTGTCCGCACACGTTGTCCAGGTTTGAAGATGACATCTCCCCATTATAATTCAGTTGTTGTATTGTTCATGTAATTCTTCCTTTCTTGATGGGAATTGGCATTGACAAAAGAGGGAATAGAATAAATCCATACCCCTTGTCCGTAACATCACATCTATGCCAATTCTCATAAATTCATAAATTTTCACTAATTCAGTGCTGTGTTTTTCGTGATCCTTCTAAATAAAAAGAGACCACTCGCAAGTAGTCTCTTCGTAAACATAAATTTAATTAAACTTGTATTGTTCCAATAAATAAATAGGCAGTGTTTCTGTTTTTCCGTCTATCCCTCCTTTGGTTGCCCCTTTTAAATAAAGAAGCTTATCTGCTTTTCCCTGAGCCAGAGCTTTCTGGGCAGTGGAAGCAGTCCCTTTTCCGGCTTTTACTTCTATTAAATATCGGGTGGAAGAAGATAGGCTTTGTGCCACAAAATCAATTTCTCCGCCTCGGTAAGTAGCAAAAGCTGGGGTTTCAAAGGAAATTTCCGGTGGAAAATCCTGGCGTTTCTTCAGGTTGATATAGACATAATTTTCATTTAATGTGCCTGCAAGTACACGGGAATCGGTACCGGTACGTGTCAGATAATAATTTGCCAGCCCCATATCCATGAAGTAGCAGCGGCTTGCAGACTTAAAATCCAGAATGTCCATTTCTGTTATTTTTGCACAGAATCCAATGATTCCAGAAAAGTATAACCAGCTAATGGCACGGTTGCAGGTAGCCTTTGAAATATTACTGGAGTAGTCTTTGGTTAGCAGCTTTTGCAATTCTTCGCTGATACTGTCTTCTGAAAATCCTTTCTTTTCACGGTTTAAAATACGGCAGATGGAAAAGAAAATATGAGTAAACACTTTGGTATCCAAAATATCTGTAAAATAGCGAATGGACTCATTGGTAAAGGTATCAATGATTTTTACGAGTTCGCCCTGTGCCTTTACGATATTCCGGTTCTCCAGATAGTTTTCTACCACTTTGGGATAGCCACCAATTTGACAGTACAGATCATAGGTTTCCTTTAAGCGATTATAGACTTCTGCTTCAGAGGAAACAAGAGATATTTTTTTGTAATCGTCATACAGATTCTGATCATAGGCCATCAAAAACTCCTCAAAAGAAAGCGTATAGATGGTGAGTTTGGTGACATCGCCGCTGGAATAGCGAAACTCCGGATCATAAATTCTTCCAAGATAACTACCTGTAACGATGAAATGGGCTTTAAACTGTCGGGTGAACTCCCGGATGCGGTTATAAATTTCCGATGATTCCTGAATTTCATCAATAATGATGACGGTATCATCGGAATCAATAAAGTCCGGCTCATATAACTGGAAGGCATCATGGAGAGGATGCTCCCGCCGTTTTGTTCTAGGTGTCCAGTCGGTTGCCTGTTTATAACATTCCATAAACTGTTTGCCGCTTAATTCAAACAGGTTAATATAAATTTTGTGTTTGTAGTTTTCGTCAGCGAATTTCTGTATCAGGTAGGTTTTTCCAACCTGACGAGCTCCACCGACTTCCAGGGTACTATGACCTCCTTCATTTTTCCAATCCAGAAGACGGTCATAGACAAAACGCTTCAGATACATAAGCACAAATCCTTTCTTTAAAATCTATCTTTCATTATAGCAAAATATTTGCAGTTCATACAGTGCAAAATTGGATAAATTATGTTTTAACATTCAAATTGAAGCTTTGCACGTATATCCATAAGAATTTTGCCCAGATGATTTTCGCCATGACCATTTACAGAACCCCAAAAGTAATCTCCCCAGTTGTTTCCTTCAACAAGGTGACAATTCCCAGTAGCAAGTAATGCTTTACATAGGGTAGGATTCTGCATGAATTTGCACATACAAATTTCATACATGTACATAAGCTTTACTCTTTCCCAGTCTGAACGGAGCTGCACTTCTCTTCCCAGTTTTTTTGCATCTTTTGGATTCCTTAATTTGGTAAATTGAAGCTGTTCTTTAGGGGAAAGTGTCTTTTGTGCCTGGAAAGCAGCCTCATTATTTGCATACCAGTAGCCCCGGTAATATATCCGGGAAGGATAGAAGTTACTAAGAAAAGCGTATGCTCCATGAAAGTGGTCAATTGTTTGCTGGTAATGATTCGAATAGGTATTAATAAACATGTAATCCCTTCTTTCTTATACAAAAAAGGAACCGCTTATGGCAAGCAGTTCCTTCTTAAACATATTTTTTCGTTTGTTATTTGCTTATTTGTGCTTCTTCTTGTTCTTCGTAATAGCGGTCTGCAATATAGCCAGCAGATTCCGCCCAAAGAGTATTTTCTGTATTTTGCAGGGCTTTGTAAGTTTTTGAGTGATAAAATTTGCCCATGGCATCCGGAAAGGAAAGATGGCTCTTTTCCATAATAATATCGACAACATCCCGGATCTGAATATACAGATTCATTGAAATATCTTTCCCGTTAAAAAAATATTTACCTTCCATGTTTTACATATCCTTTCGAGATTCAAATACCAGATGTTCCAGTGCTTCAATTGATAGCATCTCTATATCTGATTGAATACTCATATACGTTATCCCTCCATTTGCTTTCATTATATCAAAAAAGAAGGTGCTTTCCAACGGTAAAATAATTATAAATGTAAAGTTGCAAAAGATGTTTGAAATGGGGCGTCACCCCATTTCACTATCCCCAGACTTCGCCCATGATTTCCACAAGAAAATCATCTAATGGAAAATCGGGAGGAAGTAATTCACCAAACGTTTCTTGAATTTCTTGGATAACTTCCGTATAAGAAGAATACGCCTGTGAAAATAAGTGGGAAGAATTTTTAAGTTCAATGATATAAAATTCTTCTCCTGGATTTAAGTCCAGTTCTTCCTGATCTTTGATCCTCCATACCGTCATAGACTCGGCAGTGTCATAACGACAGCCATCAAGTTTCTCACAAAGATATTCCTGAAAGGCTAAGAGTGATTCTGGATCAGAGAACTCTTTGTATAAATCAGGAAAAACTTCCTCTGTATATCGAAGGATAAGATTAGCAGCCTCTTCTGTAATAAGAAATCCATAGATATGAAAAACGGATGTAATGATACTCATAGATTTCTCCTTACGCAATCATCTCAAGAAACTCATCTTCAGACAATATTTTAATACCGAGAGCCTGAGCTTTTGTTAATTTACTTCCGGCTTTTTCCCCACAAATCAGATAATCTGTCTTTTTTGTGACAGAACTGCCGGCTTTTGCTCCAAGCTCAATGATCTTGGAGTTGATTTCATCCCTTGTAAAATGAGCAAGTTTTCCTGTTGCAACGATAGTACATCCTGTAAATACATTTTCTTTCATCATAGTGTTCATTTCCTTTCTTTCTTCAAATATAAGTTCTTTTTGGAGTTCGTGCCAGAGAATTAGATTGTTTTCATCAGAGAACCAGTCATGGATATTCTGATTCAGAGTATCACCAAAGTCATCTAACTGGGTGAAATCATAGTCACCAGAGGCAGCGTCAAAAAATTCCTGCAGACTGCCGTGGAATACTGTATCCAAAATCCTACTTTTGGTTCGTCCGACCATAGGAATATCCATGGAAACCAGGAATCGGACAAAGGTAGTATTCCGGCTGCAAGTAATGGAATTCCATAATCTTTCAAAGGATTTTTTACCGAAACCTTCCAACTGTAAGATTTCTTCCTGATGTTCATTTAGATGGTAAATATCCGGAAATGTCTGGAGATAACCCAAAGTCAGGAATTTTTCCAAGGTAGTTTCGGAGAGTCCCTCGATGTTCATTGCTTTTTTTCCAACGAAATGTGTAAAGCGTTTTCGGATCTGGCTATCACAGTTGGGATTGTCACAATGCACTGTTTCAATGAGACGCCCATCATTTCCTTTTCTTTGATAGATACGAGTCTGAGAACCACAGCATGGACATGCAGGAGGAACTGCATTTACATAATGACCACGTTCCAGGTTTTCCTCAATATGAGGAATGATCATATTGCGTTTTGATACAGAAATTCTACAACCTGGCACCAATTCTAATTCTTTGATAAAGGTCAGATTGTGCAGGGTTGCTCTGGAAACAAAGCATCCGTCAATTTCCACAGGGTCAAAAATTCCCACTGGTGCAATTTCTCCGAAACGGGTGGGTGTCCATTCTATATTGCGAAGAGTGGTTTCGTAAGTTTCATCTTCAAACTTAAAAGCCAGTCCATCTTTATAATGATGTCCGGTACGCCCGCATTTTTGGGAATAGTCCAGACTGTCGAAAATCATTACGATTCCGTCAATAGGCAGATGCTTTTTGCCTGCCAGATCAGTCAGTTTTTCAATATACTGGTTTACAAGTTCCGAGGTTAAAGGCTGGTTTGCAGCAATATAAGGACAAGGCTGAAAACCATAGTCAAGCAGGCTGGAAATTTTCATAGCTCTGCTGTCTGGAAAGAGAAATGGAGAGTCCAGACCTTCCAGAACATTAAAAGGCATAAAGTGCAGACAGCGCCCTGCACAATTTGCCGGATCAAGACTTCGCACAGAGCCAGAAGCCAGATTTCGCCCATTTTTGTAAGGTTCTCCTTTTCCATCTCGGAGGGTTTCTTTTAAACGCTCAAAGTCATTGGTTGGGATGAAGGATTCTCCAACAATCACCAGCCGGCCTTTATATGGAATTGAGAGAGGGACATCAACGTATGCAGGGATGTTATGGGTGATAAGTTCCCCAATTTCTCCGTCGCCACGCGTGGAAGCCTCTACAAGTGTTCCATTTTCGTAGACCAATTTAGTCGTTAATCCGTCCAACTTCAGCATAAACAGAACTGGCTGCTTACCGGCAAAACTTATCAAGTCCTGTACCTGCTTTGTCTTATCTAAAGAGAGCAAAGGGACCGGATGCTTTACTTTGGGAAGTTCACTGATGGGAGTATAGCCTACGGTTTGTGTCGGTGAATTGGATAAGACAAAGCCTGTCTGCTTTTCTAATTCCACTAATTCATCGAAGATTCGGTCATATTCCGCATCACTGATATTCGGACTGTTCTCATTATAATAAGCGTTACGCTGTAAATTCAGATAGTCCACCAGTTGTTTGATTTTTTCCACGTTTGATAATTCATTAGAGTGGTTCATTTTATTCTTGTCTCCTTTTCTATGGTATAGTTGTAATTCTTATTTGTTCCGGCTTTCATTCCTCCTTTCTTTGCGTTCAGGCATAAAAAAAGAGAATGACATGGATGTTCATTCTTTAATGCGTGCAGTTTCCTGCAAAATAAAAAAAGCCAGAAGTCCCTGCTGGTAGCGTGGTATACTTCTGACACTTTTACAAACCTAAACTGCGTGCGTATATCCTTTCCGGATGACACAAATAATAATTACATAGTAAGTGTAACACTATATATAGTATGTGTCAATATAAAAGCACTATATATTGTTTAATCTAAGAAGAAAATTACTATATATAGAGAAAGCATGGATATGGAAAATATTATCTCTTGATTTCAGAACGTATGTTCTATATAATGGGATATAAAGGAGGGGAACGTGAGTTTGGAAAAAGTGATTTTTCATATAGATGTAAATTCTGCCTTCTTGTCCTGGGAAGCGGTATATCGGCTGCATCATAGAGCATGGGCAGGACATCCATCCGTCTGAATCTGCAATTGTACTTACAAAGGAGTGTAGGGAAGTGGCTGCAAGGCAGATGCAGTGGGGATTTCCGAGGTTCCAGGGAAAGGGATTGCTTATCAATGCAAGGGTAGAGGCTATACTGGACAAGAAGACCTTTCGGGACAGTGTGCTGCATCGAAGATGTGTGATTCCTGCCCATCACTTTTACGAATGGTGTAAAAACAAAGAAAAATATACTTTTCAAAGTCCAAAGCAGGATGCCACATTATTTATGGCAGGGTGTTATCAAATCTATAATGGTCAAAATCGTTTTGTAATTCTGACTACGCAGGCAAATGCTTCTGTAGCACCGGTGCATGAACGGATGCCATTGCTTTTGGAACGACAAGAACTGGAAGATTGGATTATGGAGGATGCAGCGGTAGAATTTATTCTTGCTAAGAAGCCCATACTGTTGAATCGGACAGCAGAATATGAACAACTGAAATTATTTTCATAAGAAGGGAAACCCATAAAAGTTTCCCTTCTTGACATAAAAAATTCTTGAATTTAGAATCCATTGTTTATTTGTTCTGTTGCTGCAGGCATAGGAGGACTGGATTTTACATAGATTAATAGTTTCCCATGCAGATCCAAATCCTGTTTACTCCATTGCCCATTCTCATAAACCTTTTGGGTAATTGTATTGTAGATAATTGGCGTATCCTCTATACGTTCCATATCAACTACAAGGCAATCCTGAAGGGCAATATATGGATATAGAGCATCCTCAATATATGTCCTTAATTTTAATGCCTGCCTGTGCAGTAGTTCCACATCATACAGTTTTGATAAGGTATAGCCCATTTCTTTGAGTATCCCGGATGTTGTAATGGTTTGTTGGATAACAGAAATCTGCTCTTCCAGAGACACATCTGGATTTATCATAAGCTTTGATAATGTAATTTCTTTTACAAAAGCTGTCGCTGTATCACCAATTTGCTTTTTTAGGGTTTCATAAGGAACCCGATACTGTGTCTGTAAAATTTCAAGTGGAACGTATTCCCGGTTTTTCTTTAAAGTTGAAAGTAATTCACAAAGCTTGCTTCCCAATTCATATATGTTATTCAAGCACACATCACTTCCGATACGGTCTCTGGTGTATGAACCAAATGGTAAATGGTATTTTCTGTTTCGAAAACGATACTGTCATTTGATACTTCCAAAATCGTTAGGATAGGAGATGTCAGAATAGAGAAACCATTGACCCCAGAAATAATAGCACGTTCCCCAACCCGTAGCGGAGAATGAAACCATCCTGAGAGTGTCGTTATTTGTTTATCTTTCACATGGTGCTTTCGATTTGTCATAGTGTTCACACTCCTTTTGTAGCGTCATAGAAAATCTGTTTTTCATGGCTCGTTTTTATGTAACCGAGTAACTCAAACGAAAATATCCTTTCGATACAGGTATATATTCGTCTGGGTGTTCATATAAGGTGGCACGGATACGTTCCTGATAATGCGGATTCTTTTTCGCTTTTGGGTGTTCTTTTAATAAAGCGTACAGGTCTTTTAAAGCCCCTCTTCCTCCAATACTCTCCATTGTCATCCGGATTAGATGATGCCAAGTCAGTGCAAGAATATCTGTATTTTGTACAGAAAACACACCTTCTTGCCGGATGCTGAAGGGGATAATGAAAGAATCCGTTTTTTTCAGCAACAGAGCATATTCTGTCACAATGGGAATGAAAGGCTTTTTGTACGTCCGATTGTCGGAAACACAATTAAACTGGCCCTTTACCAGAAAAGATTCAAAATCACCCATCCGCATTAAATCATGCTGCATACTATAGAACTTACCATGGAGCCGCATGTCGCCTACCAGTATGGCAAGCCTGCCACCTTTCCGAAGTGCCAGGAAAAATTTCCGGATACAGTGATTTAGTTTTTCTAAAAAATCCGAATAGTTTTCACAGCGGGATAGGTCGTCCGGGTGAGGGTTTCCCCAGATATTTCCGGAATACTGGATCATATTATGGTAAGGTGGATGGAAAAAGATGAGATCAGCGGAATCCTCCACTTCATCTTTTAGGGCATTCCAGTTACCTTTTCCATAAGCAGGTGCCGGATTTAGATCATAGAGCAGGGAACGTACCTGATAACGGTCAGCCGCCGCCTTTGAAGTCCCAGAGCCACTCATAGGATCTAAGAGGGTAAAGGTGCTGGTATCTTTTCCGTAATATCGCTTATCGTCCAGGCAATAGCGTAGAAGTGCTGCAATCACTTCGGGAGAGCAGTTACCACGCCACTGGCTGTTACCGCCTTCGCCCCGTTCTGGGTATGCCATGAAAGAAGTCAGTTCCTTTCCCACACGTTTTCGCAATCCTTCCGTTCCAAGCATGTCAGCGACAGTACGCCATTGGGGACCAAATTCAGCTTCTAATAATTGTGCTGCCCGATGCAGCATTAAGTCATTCATTTTATATCACCGTCCTTTCATAATTTTGTTGAATGTAGCGGGAAATCGCCGCCGCAGTCATTTTGGCACAGCCTAAATCCATTTCGCTGAAAGGCTGTTGATTTTTTGTACACAGTAAAAGTCCCAACGTTTCACCAAATTCGTTTTTTTTAGAAATAGGGAAAAAGGCTGATATGGGATATTTTCCTGTCATAGTAGGGTATATGCGTTCCTTTTCAGAGAATAATTTCATCTTTCCCTGTTGCAGAAGCCTTTGAATACTTTCTGTTACAGGCATATTAAGTGCTGTATGATAATTCTTGGAAGCAATGATTTTGGAATGATTACATAACAGGATCCGGCAAGGGACATTACTATGTAAAATATCCAGAAAACTGTCTAACCGGATATCCATAGGGATATGGGAGTCGCATTTACGAAGACAGATGTTGCGTGTGTCAGCTTCCAGCATCAATACATCGCCTGTATGAAGTTGTAGGGCTTTTCTTACTTTGGCAGGAATAATGATCCGCCCTTGTTGGTCAATATTTAGTGTTGTGGCATAATCCATAGAAATCTCCTTTCCTTTATAAAAAGAAGCAGTCTTTTCGGCTGCTTCTTTGTTGAAATTCTTTAAGCGACATACATACCATTCAGATATTGCTCTTGTGGTTGTTCCTGCATATAGGAAGACATTTCATGTGGCTGTATGTTTTGTGCCATTCGTGCTTCCTGTTGCTTTTTAAATTGTTGTTTGCCGTTTTGAATCAGGAAGGATGCAACGTAGTTTTCCCAATTTACGATATAAGAATCAGCACGTTTTAACAGCATATAAAAATCCATATCTGTCAATTGGATAAAAGCACTTTTTTCAGAGATAAAACTTTGAGCCTGCATATAAGTGCCGCCGTTATGATTCTTTTTCTTGATACCTTTTCCGTTATTAATTTGAATTCTCCACGGGCTGGTCAGTATTTCCTGCTGGTTGTTATATACGTGGCGGGAAATAAAAAACTGTTGTGCAGTAGAATAGCCATTGCCATCCGGCACACCAAATATTTTACTTTGTGACCATTCAAATTCAGGAAAGCCAGCGGCAACTCTGGACAGCAGAAATTGAATTTGTTCGGGTGCCAGATGAAAACGGGTGATAATATTTTTATCACCGGTACCACTAGAGTAATCCTGTATGGAGATTCCAATAAGGGAGTGAACTTTATGACCATTTTCTTCAAATTCTCCTTTTGCATGAAGCTGTGCATAGCTGTTATAACTTGTGTAGCGGAGGCGGTCATACAGTGCAATTAATTTTTTACTGGTCTGTACTTTGCATATCTGATCTGTAATTGAGTTTTGATAATTTTCACTCATGTATGTTTGCCTTCTTTCTATTTCAAATATTGTTTTACAAGCTGTGTCATATTTTTGGGCAAATCTTCTAATTTGGTAATATCTAAAAAACCATCCTGATAGATTCTGCGGATGTTTTCTTTGTCATCACCAATTGCTGCAGCAAAGATCACAATGCCACGTTTACGATATTCATTCTTGATACCACGAAGATCTGCTTCTGCTTCCGTACCACTGTACCCACAATCTGCGGGCTGTCCGTCAGAGATTATGATGAGGAGTTTTTGTGATTCCGGACGCTTTGCCAGGTGTTCCGCAACATAACGAAGTGCAGCTCCATCCCGGTTGCCATTACGGGCAGACATATCTATCAGCCGGTAACGGTCAGAGGCATCCAGAGAATCAAATTCAGCATAGGAATACAAAGCAACACCCTTAGAATCTGTAGAATGCCCATAAATGGTAATAGGAATTCCCAGGCTCATACAGAAATCATACAGCACGATTGCAGTTTTCCGGGCATGGGTAATACGATCTCCCCAGCCCATAGAACCACTTTCATCAACCAAAAGTCCCACGGAAAGTTTTTGTTCTTCATCCGGAAGCCTGGTTCTGGTAAAGATACCGCCGTCCTTTCGGTATAAAGCCCGCATATCCAGCCTTTTACCAAATAACAGGTTTTTTTGTTTCCCGCCTTCTGCCTCTTCTTTTAATAAAGGAAGAATGGAACTTTGCAGCCTTTTGGAGGTCCGCAAAAGAGGGGAAGCAACTGTTTGATAAGATTTGATAAAAAAGTCGGAAACGGGATTGATGCGGTGGATTGTTACATGGATGCCTGCATGGGCATTTCCGTAATGTATTTCATCCGCCGATTTTTGCAAGTCTTCTGTTAATTCCTGTTCATAACCATTTTGGGCTTTTTCCGTAGCAACATCATTTAGGATGCGTGCAAGATCATTCGCTGCATTTTCATAACCGGAACCGGCATACTGTGATGCGTATGTGATTCCTGGATTATTTCCATCTAATACTGCTGTAGTTTTAGCAAGTTCAATTCTTCCTCCTTCTTCCTGCAGTACTTTTTCTGCCTGGTTGATTGCATCTTGTCTGTAATTTGGATCAAGACCAGATAAGTCACAGGTTATAGGAGTTTTTGATTTTACTGTAGGACCTGGAATGTTTTTAGGGATTCCTCCGTTTTTACCAGTTGGAAGAGGAGATCCGCTACCTGATTCTTTCCGCAGCAGATCCTCCAGAGCATCGCCAACTTGGGTACTATCCTGCTTTTTTAAAGACTCTCTGGTTAACTCTACCATAGGCTGAATATAGTTCCAGCAAAGTACTAAAAGATAGTTGGAAGCACGTAAGCGTTCTTTCCCCTGTGTGGCAATTAAAGCATCGTCAATATAATCCATGCAGTCTGAAAGGGTGTCTGTGTATTCTCCAGAATAATTCGTGCGGTTATTTATATTACCAGTCCGGCAATAAGACAAAATTAAATTGCTCATAATGGAAAACGGCTGATAGCCACAGTCAATTTGTTCCTGTATAGAAGGAATCAATTCAGACATCCGCAGATTATTGATCTGTATTCCCTGCTTAAAAGTTCCGGGATATTCTTCACACATCCGGGCTTCAATGTAGATGTCCTCCAGTATATTATTAAACTGTGCAGCACAGCGGGATAGCGTCAGACACGTTGCGTTATCTTTTTCTTCCATGGCATCTAAGATGTCCTGCAGATTTGCCTTGTATCCAGAAGGCAGATTGTCTGGTGCTTCTGGATAGAAGGAACCATTTTCCATATTGGTCAGATAAAGCTGTAGTGATGCAAAATCAGAGTAACGCAGATGTCCGATTTCATGTCCAGTTAGACCAGTCAGGCTTTGTGACCGCAGAAATCGGGAAGGAAAGCTTTGGGTTATCGAGTTTGCGGCGTTACAGTGAATTCTATAATTATCTGTATAAGCGATGTCTGCATTTTCAGAACTGTCCCATTCCATAAGCACCTGAAGTCCATAGCGAGAACGGCCAGTAGCCGTTTTCGCCAGAGATGTTTGGTATTTTTGGAAAGCCGATGAAAGAAAGAGTTCTTCATCAGTGATTTTTGACTCCGTATCCCGAATCATTCTTTTTAAAGCTTTTTGAGTGTTATTCAATTTTTTCACCTTTCTTTCTTTTTCATATTTTGGGTTAGGAGATCTTCCATTGTACAGCCGTAATACTGGGCTAACCGAAAGACGGCGTAAGCAGATGGAAGCGTATGCCCATTTTCATAGTTCATAATTGTTTTTTCCGGTAGATGCAGAAGTCTTGCTACGGCTTTCTGAGAGAGTTTCGTCTGCTTGGATTTTCTTAAATAAACGAGATTTTCTGCCAGAGTTTTGCGTAGTTCGGCTTCGGTATAAAAGGTGTTCTTCAATAGTGTGTTATGATGCAAGAACTGTATCCAAGCAAGAACCTTCAATTTCGATACGGCTTTCAGAATCGGCAGTGACGGAAGATAAAATGGTATAATGAGCAGCTTCCTGTATATCGCCACATACCATAAAAGACTGAACCCAGGCAATTAATTCCCGGACTCCACAGCAGCCATCTGTTATCAGGTTATCCTGACAATACTGTGCGATGGAACGTACAATCTGTGTCATGGTACGTACTGATTTTTTATCGGAACATCCGGTAATAGCAAGAACACGCTCTACCATGGTCTCTTCATCCGGTTCATCCATATCTATGACCATATTCATCCTTGAAATGACAGACTGGTTCATGGGACGACAGCCGGCATAGTCATGATTAGTTGTGACTACAATGGTAGTATCCGGATGCCGATGGATGACTTCCCCGTTTGGCAGAAATACACTGTTACAACGGTCCAACAGGGAATTAAGCCCTACCAGTACACCAGGATTGGCAATCACCGTAGGCTCCTGTATTTCTACCAGATAGCCGTTTCGGATGGCTTCAACCAGTGGTGTATCCACATAGCGGAACTGTTGGCTGTTGGAGGTAGCAGCTTGTTTCTGTTTCATTTCCTCAGATATATGATGGATCAATTCTTCATAAACTGTATTTTCTGATACTTTTTCATCATAAGTACCCGTTAATTTTTCATAGGCAGTAGCCGGATCTAGGGTAATGTCTTGAAAAGAGGGCAGTTCCCCTACCAAAGAAAGCTGTTTTTCATCTACATCAGGTAAAATCTGTCCAAGAAGGTCAAAAATTTCTGTATTTGCCGAGCAGGTGATGCATCGGTAAGGCAGGTGAAGTCCTGCAGCAATGGCTTTGGCACCTTCGGTCTTTCCCGTTCCAGCAGGCCCACGGAGCATAAAATTCCGCATAGGCTGCTTGCTGTCAGTTGTTAATTTGGCATGTTCGCATATTCTTTGGATTTCTTTTGGGATTACATACCAATCTTCGAGAATAGGAACGGTTGATTCTTCTTGGGAAGTTAATGTCCGAGAATTGGACAGGATGTATTTATCGACAAAATCTTCTTTGGGAATTGAAACGGCGGAAGCAGTATAGTGATGTCCACCTTTTAATACCTGAAAGGTACCCTGGATAATTTCCGTTGGTGCATAAACACCTTTTTGGATATTCAGTGGTGTAAGTCTTTGGAGCACGCCATTTGCAGGAGTGTCAACTTTGATGTTCCCGATAGGAAGGGAATCACCATAACGGATCCTGCGGTACACGTTATCACAAAGAACCGCAGCCGTTTCTGCAGCTTTGGGCAGGTCAGGAAAACCGTCATCACGGTGTTGCTTTAATTCCTGATATTTTTCATTGAATTCGTCATCAGAAAGAAACGTAGGCATTAAAGCAAAATAAAGAGCACTTCCGGAATCTTCATCTTTTTTAAACTGATATGGCTCTGGTTTACTGTCCAGATCCAAAGGTTTTTCATACTTTCCGGCTATAAATTTCCCAGTCATACGGTTGTAGACCACTACATGCAGCAACCCGGTACGGCTTGGATATTCTGCGATTGTAAAATTGTTTGCTTGGCTTCCAATGGCTCCGAGTTCTTCCTCTGCTTTTCCAGCAGGTGGATTTTCCAAATCCATATAAGAAAAAACTGCCTGCAAAGTAGCAGAATGGAGAGTAGCCCGTTTTTTAGGCTGATTACAGTATTTGGAAGCGATGTCTTTCATCACTGCACTTTTCCCGGAATAGCTGTCAAATGGAAATGGTAGCGTTCTTTCAAAAGTCCAGTTAGGGACAAAGTTTGTATTTGGCATAGTATTTCCTCCTTTATTCTTTTATCCAGGATAATTCTAGTGCCTGGTCCTTTTCTTTTGCGGTCAATTCATCTTTTTGGAAGATGGAAATGAGAATATCCCAATAGTTTCGTGGCGGGAAATAATCAAAACAATCCTTGATTTCCGCTGTATCACCATTTTGGATGTAAATTTGCCCGTTTTCATTAATATAGAGTTTATGGTGTCCTTTCGCATGGAGCTGTCCGATAAGGTTCTCCAGTTTTTTCTTGCCAATTAAGGAATACCAGGATTCCGGATCAGCAAAAGGAACATCGTCCTCATCGGTAACTGTGACAGTCTTTTTGAGGCTGGCAATGGTCAGCATTTGAAGTTCCAGATATCCGTATTGGTTCATACGTGCTTCCGCAAAGTTGTAGTCCTCCGTATGAAAGGTTCTCAGACGTATGGGATTTCCGCAAAGGAGCTGCTTCATGGATGGCGACTTCTGGAATTCCCATGTTGCATTTGGAAATGCAGCCTGTAGTTTGTCGGTAATCTGATAGCTGATTTGTCTCCAAAGCAATTCTTCTGTTTCGGAAACTGGCTCAGATGATTTCAAAGAAGACCAAGGGCTTGTTTTGCCCTGGTTCTTGAGTAGGTTTAGAGTCAGTTTATGGATTTTGGGAAGAAGTGTGGAAAGAAATAGCAGCAGGATGCCAAGGATTCCGATACTTGCGACTGCATTACGATTTCCATTTCCTGGTATGAATATAGTTGCAATTAACAAAATTATTGTGAGCATACTTAGAACTTTAAGAAATTTCTTTTGTGTATTCACTTCATTTCCTCCATGTTTGTCTCAATAGAAAAAGGAATTGCAGCAGACCAGTAGATACTGGAAAGTCGCAATTCCTTCATTTTAGGGTTCTTTGATAATTTACGGGAATGGAAGTTGCTGTGGTGGTGTATTTTCCGGAATATTGGTAAATCCATCACCTGACACATTGCCAGTCGTAAATCCCTGTGGTGCATAAGCCGATCCCCCTGCAGGAGCATAAGACATCTGTTGGGCGGCCTGTGGCATCATATTGTTATTGACTGGCATTGCGCCAGTAGGCACGGTACCGGAAGGATTCATTCCCGGGTTTCCATTATAAGTAGCACCGTTTGCTGGTACTGGTGGAACATTTGGATTTCCGACCATTGGATTCCCCGGTACAGGTGTTGCTGCATTGGTATCATTACGATTCGCAGGTAAGAACTGCCAGTCCTTTACCATAATTTGCGGCGTGATAGCTGCTTGACCTGCATTATTGCCTTTCTGGTGAATATACGGATGGAGTTCTAAATCTCCGTAGACCATGAGACACGTTGATTTTTTGACACCGGCTTTTATCAGTCGATCTGCAAGAAACTTGTTGCAGTAACACTGATAGAAGATGGGTTCTTCCTTTCCGCTTTGACCTCTCTGGTTGGTAGCAAGCCCCAGACTGATGTATTCAGTTCCGGAATTCTTTGCTTGTTGCATAACCGGATCGGCAGTTACCCTTCCTGTTACAATGATAATAGATGACATAAAAATTCTCCTTTCTGCCCTTTGGGCGATAAAATAGTGATAAATAAAAAAAGTGCCATTATAGCACCGTATAAAACGGCATTATAATGACACGATTTTCCAACTTAAACTGCATGTGTACTGGAGATAGTATCCAGACACCCTATAAAGGGATAACACAAAACTTAAATACAATATCATAGTAACACAAGATATAGCGAAGGTCAATGATAAAATACCATATATAGTATTTTGCGATTCGAAATAATAATTTTTGTGTCAAAATGCTTGGAAGTGTAGTATTTTATGAGGATAATCCCAAATAGATATAAAATTTTCATAAAACACTACTACCTTTTCAGAGTAGATAAAATGTGGTAGAATGAGGAAAAATTATTAGGAGGATGCATTATGGCAAGACGAAAAAAACTGGAAAACACATCTTTGGAAGAGCAACTGGAGTATGTGGAACAGGAGATTCGTACAAAAGAGTCCGATTTAAAGGAACTGCGTCATAAAGCAAAAGAGATTCAAAAAGAGATAGAAGAGAAGCAGAAAGATGAGCTGTTTAAGGCTTTGGTAGCATCTGGGAAAACCATTGATGAGGTTATGAGATTTATAAAGGCAACAGGAGAAGATAAAATCGAATAAAAAAAATGAAAGATGCCGTTGTGGGGGAGTGAATCTGCAACGGTGTTTTTTATGGTCAGCTGAAATACAAATGATTTTCATAGACCACAATCACCGTTACCTTGGAAAGGAATATGTAGTGGTTCGAAGTTGTGTCTTTGCATTTGTAATTCGTAGATTTAATATATACTGCGTGGAAGTTAAGCCATTGTAGTGTCTAAAACTACGGATAACTCAGATGGTGCTTGGACGTATGTGATAGTTAATGAAGTGTTTGTGCCTGAAAAAATTGTTGAGGGTATACCTAGTTGTTTGAAAGTATGAAAAAAGTGAATAGGGTAAAAAATACCGTTACAGATTAATCTTTGTAATGGTATTTTTTGCGTGAATTTATTCTAACGGTGTAATTTATAACCTATTCCCCATACAGTATCGATATAAGGGGCTTGGTTTCCTATATGCTCTAGTTTTTTTCTTAGTTTGCTTATATGGACATTGAGAGTATTATCATCTGAAATATAATCTTTTCCCCAAATAAGTTGATATAAAGATTCCTTTGTAAAAGTCTGTTTTGGATGTTTGATTAGTAGCTGTAAGAGGTTATATTCGGTAGTAGTCAGAGTAAGCTCTGTGTTATTTACAAGTACTTTGTGATCATCCACATTTATGCGAATATCTTTAAAGGAATATTCCGTTTGGGGACTTTCGCTGCAACGGCGCAAAACACTTTCTATTCGTGCGAGAACTTCTTCATGATAAAAAGGTTTAGTTATATAATCATCTGCACCGGATCGGAGAAGGTTTATACGAATCTCAGGCTGATTTTTGGCAGATATAACAATAACTGGAATAGAATTGTTGTGTTTTTTTAGGTGAAATAGTATTTTTTCACCAGGCAAATCGGGAAGCATCAAATCTAATAACATTAAATCATATTTTTTAGAGGAAAGAGCTTCAATTGCTTCTATCCCATTGTGATATGCTGAAACATTGTAATGGTTTCTTTTTAATAATTCTGTAAGAATAAAGCAAATTTCTTTATCATCTTCTACTAATAATATATCAATCATAATAAACTCCTTTGGTAATAGGTATGGTAAAAATACTAACATGATTTGTAATTTCATACAAGTTACTGTTTTAAATAATTTGAAGGTTTCATAGGCGAGTGGGAAAATATAAAGATAAATTTATAATTTTATGGAAATTTAAGAACTGATTTAAGAGAAATGTTAGAATTAGACATTATCATTATCATTATAGGATTTAAGAAACGAGGGAAGTGATTAGAATGAAAGAACCCGAAAAAATATTGGAAGCAAAAGATATTTGTAAAGCATACGGAAAAAATATGGTACTTAATCAGGTAAATCTTACGATAAAAGCGGGCGAGATATATGGACTGGTTGGAGAAAATGGTGCAGGAAAAAGTAGCCTGATGAAAGTTATTACAGGACTAACAAAGCCGACTTCAGGTGAGATAAGTTTATTTGGTAAAAAAAATCTTGAAGATGAAAGAAATAAGATAGGATGTTTAATTGAAAATCCAGCTTTGTATATGGACATGACAGCACGCCAAAATTTGGAAATCCAGCGTACTCAACGAGGAATTCCAGGAAAAAGTAGTATTGATGAAGTTCTGGAAATAATGGATTTAAAGGACGCTGGAAATAAAAGAGTGAAGGCTTTTTCTTTAGGGATGAAACAGCGATTAGGAATTGCAATTGCATTGCTTGGTCGCCCACAGTTGCTAATTTTAGATGAACCAATAAATGGCTTAGATCCAACCAAAATTAAATATGTGCGAGAAGTCTTAAAGAATATGAATGAAGAAGATGGTACAACGATACTTATATCCAGTCATATTTTGCCAGAGTTACATCAACTTGCAACTGTATATGGATTTATACATCATGGAAAAATGTTACAACAGATTACAGATAAAGAATTAGATGAGAAATGTCGTCGTCATGTTCATATCGAAGTAGACAATGTGGAAAAGGCTAGTTGTATTTTAGATGAGAGGTATCCAGAAAGTCAAATAAAAGTTTATTTAAGAAATGTGATTAAGGTATTTGGTTATAATAAAAATATTTCTGATATAACAAAAGAATTAGTATATGGAGGAGTTGGTGTAGAAAAAATAGGATATGAAGGAGAAGACTTAGAAGAGTATTACACAAATCTATTATCGGAGGTGAAATCGAATGAGACAGCTTAAAGCAGAGTACTATAAAATGAAATATTCGCGAGCCTCGAAGTGGGTTTTAGTATTTATGGCATTTATTTTTTTTATACCGTTCGTTGTGGGAAATGATACATTGTTTATGACTTTTGGTGATTATAGAAATATAGATAGCATTGGTTGGATTTGCTACATAGACGACATGAATAATATAAAAGCTGCAGAAATCGCAAGATTTGCATTATCAATTAATTTTTTTTCTTGGATTGGATTAATTGTCTATATTACGACAATGGTATCTGCAGAATTTCATCAAGGAACAATAAGAGCTTCTGTCGTATATGGGATAAATCGAACCAAATTATTTTTAAGTAAATTACTGGTGATAAATGTTCACTTTTTTATTCTCTATTATATTGTGGAAACTGCATTAGGCTTAGGATTAGCATGGAAGTATGGTTTTCATTATAAAGGTGAGGAATTTTTGATTTTTATCGGAATGGTTACCTTAAATATGATAGCTATGATTGGAATGGAAGCTGTGGCGGTTTTGATTACGGTTTTAGTAAAGAATACAGGAATTGTGGCAGCTTTATCATGTGTATATTTCTTTGCAGGTGCGATTACTTATCCTATGGTATATGAGAATTTTCAAAATCAATCAGTGCTTCTTAAAGCATTTTGTGTTATGAACCCGACCACTTATATGTATAATATTTGTGGATATCGGATGACAAATGGGATTGTTGTTGGAACTATTATGTATGGTATGGGTGCGTGCCTGGTGGGGATAGTTTTAATGCATTTTGCATTGAAACGTCAAGAACTTTAATTTGTGTTTCAAGTAGCTCTTACTACTTTGAAATAAATAAATATTTTACAGGAGGATATTGCAATGAAGTGGATTAACAAAGCATCAGAGGACAAAAGTACAAGAATCTGCTGGGTTTACAATGATAAAGGTTGTGGATCTAAAAAGGCTACATGTGTAATTCGTTACTAAAGATATTTGTAGTCAGTAAAGGAAAATGTGCTCAGCAATATGCTGGGCACATTTTCATTATTGCAAAGAACACTGTGAAAACAAGAGATTAAGAAAAGAGGATATAATAATGAAATTATCAAGATACAATATAGAGAAAAAGAAGATAAAAGTTGTTTGATTTACAATACGGTCACATCTGCAATACTGGAATTAGATACTGATTATGAAAAATCATATTATGAAATGAAAGAAGGGAAAAAATGTTCAAAGCCTGATTTAGAGTCAGCATTATTAGAGGGTGGTATGCTAGTTGAAGATGATAAAGATGAATTTGCAGAATTGCTTATAAGAAATAAAATAGAAAGGTTTGCGGATTCAAATCTTACATTAACTATTGCCCCAACTATGGCATGTAATTTTTGTTGTCCCTATTGCTATGAAAAAGGGAGAGAATATATTACTATGTCTGAGACTGTTCAGGATCAATTAACATCGCAGCTCAAAGAAAAATATCAGCATATACATGAATTAACGGTATCTTGGTATGGAGGGGAGCCATTATTGGCAATTGAAACTATTGAAAAATTAACCAAAAAGATAAAGTCTGTTTTGCCACTTGGTTGCAAATATAATGCGGATATGGTCACAAATGGTTATAAATTGACTAGAAGAGTAGCTGAAAAATTAAAAGACATGGACATCCACTATATTCAAGTTACTTTAGATGGTTCAAAACAAGCCCATGATAGTAGAAGGATTCTCCATAATCATCAGCCTACCTTCGAACATATATTGGACAATATAAGAGAATGTGCGGATATTTTGAATATTTCGATAAGAATTAATGTTGACAAGACAAATATAAACGAAGCAACAGAAATATTTGATTGGCTAGAAAGATATGGTTTAAAAGGTAGAGTTGGTTATTATTTAGCACCAGTAGATGATATTAATGGAGTATGTAATAATCATATATGTATGGAACGACCACAGTACGCAAAAGAAGAGATTGCGTTTTATAAAGAAGGGATTAAGAGAGGCTTTATGTACCAAGGTGTTAAGCCGAGCAATTATGGTGTATGTGGAGCAATTAGCTTAAATTCATTTGTGATAGGTCCAGATGGAGCGTTGTATAAATGTTGGAATGATATTGGATATAGTGAACGAAGTATCGGTAATTTGGAAAAAGGAATCAAACTTACAAATAAATTTGTAGAATGGCTTTCCTATGATGTCGTAAAGGATCAAGAATGTAAAGATTGTTCATTTTTTCCAGTATGTTATGGTGGGTGTGCTGCTTATAAAAATAAGATTTGTTCTTCAGTAAAATGGAATGCAGAAGAGATGTTGGAGCTGATGAAAGAAATGGCTCAATGAAATAGCAGGGAGAATTGGAATGATAAAATTTTGCAGTAAATATGTTTTTCAATATAAAATAGAATATGGGATATATTTTTTGTTGGGTATTATACTGTGCGGGTTAAATACATTTATACCGGCTGCTATGGGACAATTTATTAATATGTTTAATGTGGAAACAACATATTCAGCAATGTTAAAATTCATATTTTTATTACTGTTATTGTATGTTGGTAAGGAAATTGTCTGCTATGTCAATAAAATACTTTATATAAGGATACAGACTAATGCAGCATTTTCATTAAATTTCGAAATTGTAAATCATTTAAAAAAAGTTTCGCCACTCGTAATTGGCAGAACTGATTTATCGTACTTATCTCAAAGGATAAACAATGATGCGAATGATGTACTTATTTTTTTCATCAGCTCCTTGACTGAATTGATATTTTCAGTTTTTTCAGCGGGTATAATCTTATTTATGATTTGGAAAATGGATTCGATTGCTTTTATAGTTACAATGTTTTTATTAGCACTTTATTTTTTTATATATATTGGCTTCAAAAAGCGTATTTATAATTGCAGTTATGGAATGAAAGAGGAGAAATCCAATTTCTTCTCCAGACTGCAGGAACAATTAGAAAAAATAGAGTTTATAAAAATACATAGTATGGATTCATTTTTTTCAAATAGGTTAGTAGCATCATATCAAAAATTATATCGATCTATATTTAAACAACAAGCGACTATCCAGGCATTTGCAAATCTTGAAGGGATTGTAGGGGCAATATCTGTATGCATTTTACTTTGGATTGGAGGAAAAAAGATACTTACTGGAGATATGCAAATAGGATATTTCTATATGATTTCAGTATATTTTAATATGATTTTGGAATATGGAAAAGAAATAGTGGCATACGGTCAAGAATACCAAGAGGCTTATGTATCCTTTGAACGTATAAAATCTATTTTAGAAATTAAGGAGCAGTCTAAGGGGTGTATAAGACTTAATGAAATCAAACAAATTAGAATTCAGGATTTGAATTTTGCATATGACCAGAAAGAAACCATAAAAAGTTTTTCTACAAACTTAAAAAAGGGGAAAGTTTATGGATTGAAAGGAGAAAACGGATGTGGGAAAAGTACACTTATTAAAATTTTAATGGGTATGTATGTAGATGAATATCAAGGGAATATAATATGGAACGATACAGAAATGAGAAATTTAGATATGGATTATATAAGAGAACATGTAATCAGTGTAACAGAACAGGAGCCGACTTTAATAGCAGATACAATATATAATAATATTGCTTTATATCGAAAGCTTGATGTAAAATGTATACAGAGAGCCGTTGATTGCTTTGGTGATAGTATTTTGAAAAGAGATAATTGGGATTTGCAAATTAATGAAAAGTCAAGTAATATTTCCGGTGGAGAAAAGCAAAAAATTGCAATTATTCGCCAAGTAGTGCAAGACGGTCAGGTAATGATTTTTGATGAGCCTACCTCAGCTATGGATGAGAGTGGAAAAAAACAATTTTTACAGTTGATCGATCAAATTAAAAATCATAAAATAATTATTATTGTTTCACATGATAATGCAATCTTGAATACATGTGATGAGATTCTAATATTATAAGGAGATATGAAGTTTGCTAGTTGTCTTTTTAATAACAGGAGTGTTTATATTATTAGGCATATTATACATTTTTCATCTGAAGAGGGAAATTAGAAGAATTATAGAATGGATAGAACATAATGAGCATATCTACTCGGTCAATGTATTGGATAAAGATATTGAGAACCTTGCACTTAGTATCAACAAGCGAATTAAAGAAGATGAACGAAAAGAACATCAGCTAAAAAAACAGGATAAAAATTTTAAAAAGATGGTAGCAAATTTATCACACGATTTACGTACTCCATTAACTGTTATTATTGGTTACTTGCAGTTAATTAGATTAGAAAAAAATGTGAATGAACCTGTTAATAGCTATATAGAACATATTGAAAAAAAGGCGGATTATTTAAAAAAATTAGTAGACGATTTATATTTATTGTTTTGGAGTGAAGCAATAGAGAGCGAAGTTGATATGAAATCAGTCAATATTACAGAGGTAGTCACTTCTTTGTTAAAGGAATATATTCAAAATTCAAAACGTGCCTCAGAACAATTAGATATTAGACTGCCACATGGAAACATTTGGATACTTGCTCAAGAGAAAATATTAATTAGAATTTTATGTAATTTAATAGATAATGCTTTAAAGTATAGTACTGGTGATATAATGTTTTACATGTGGGGAGAATCCGAGTATTGTCATATACAAATAAGCAATCCTTCTGATTATATTAGTGATGAAGAATTAAAATCTATATTTGATTTGTTTTACACAAAAGATGAAGCAAGGATAAAAAGCAGTGGTATCGGATTGTATGCTACTAGAAAGCTAGTAATACAAATAAGTGGTGATATTCAAGTGAATTATGAAGCGGGAATTTTCACTGTCAGTATAAAGTTGCCCTTAATATGAAAAAATTGGTCACAGTAGAAAAATAAAAGATATTGTTACTGCATTTTGAAACCCTGAAAGTGAAAGCACTGTCCATTTTTTGAAGAGTCTTCTGGAATACAATAGATTATTATTCCCTGCGATTGCTGTTATGCTGTCATCCTTGAGACAGAATACGTGGTAGTTCGGAGTGGTTTTTGTCATTTCACTGGGACGGCAGAAGGAAAACTTATAAAGCATAATAGAAGTGGGTATGTGAAAGTGGCATATCCACTTCTATTGTATTTAGAGAAGAAATCTAAGAGTTCTTCGGGGAAACATCTTCATTTAGGGATAATTCCTCATACGCAAGTAAATCCGGAGTAACCTTTTCTTCACCCGAAAGGTTTGCTACATTCCGGAAATATAGGCGATAATAATGTCCAGATAAAAGGCGGATATTTTTATCGAATGTAAAGTGATATTCTTTCTGGTCAGTGGAACGGAAAATAATTTTCTGTTTCTTGGTAAGTGGGCTGACTTCACGTTTTGTACAGGTTCCAGTTAATTCGGTATAGTCATGCATCTTGATGGTATGTAGCAGACTCACAATTCGTATGGCAGTTCCAACACCGATGCAAAGACTCATAAGGAGAAATATCTGGTCGTCTGTTATAAATCCGTAAATACATCCAAATAGGACACAGAAAAAGCCGATTGCCCCATGGACAATCAGCTTATTAAGAAATGGTTTTGGCATAATTTGCTCCTTCCTATAATTTTTCAAATGCAATCTGTTTATTGAGGTACAAATTACTGATGGCTTCCAGTACAGGATAACCGGCATGGGTGAATTGGATATCCTGTGCCAGGGTACGGAATGTTGCATCCGAGGTTTCATAGAGCTGCGTCAAAAGTTGCTCTGTATTTTGTGGATGGATGCCCTGTTCTACACAGGTTACAAGCTCTGCCGTAGAAATCTGTACTTTTTTTGCTATTTGGAGTACCGTGTCCTCTATAGCAGTCCGTGCCGGCTTTTTTAGATAATGGATCAGTTCCTTTGTGTGCAGTTTTTTCTTCATGCAGAGATAGATGCAGGTAAAAAGCCGTACTGAAAAACTGTCCTGCAATGGGCTGATATAAAGTTCTCCTAAGAGGCGGTACAGGGCATCCACACCAGTTAAACCATCCCCTTTTACAACCAGTCCTCGAAGCAGCAGCCGATTCAGGTAAGGTTCAATGGGGATATTTTCCGAACGGTGATGTTTTTTCAAGCGTTCGGAAAAAGCAGACTGCAATTCATGGATCTGTCGGATTTGAAATGCGAGGCTGCTCCACAGAAAGAATTCTTCTTCTGTCAGTCCGTATTCCTGCCGGTTATTGATAACAGTCGGTGTTTTATGTTCCTTTATGGAATCCTGGAATCGTAGGATTCCGACTGCAGTATAAAGTGTCAGCATAATCGTTCTCCCTTCAAGATAAAAGAGTATATAATTTGGTATCCTGCTGTAAGTATTTCCGGGCTTTGCTTTGCCATGCCCGGACATGATTCATTGGGACACCATAATGTTTGGAAATTTCTTGGTTGGTATATCCTTTTTGCTGCAGGAGCAGGGCATGTATTCCTTTTCTTAGTGTATTGCAGCTTCTCGCTTCTAAGGACTGCAGGTGCTTATAAATGGGTTCCTGGTTCATACATTGTTCCTGCCATAGTTCGGTTTTTTGGTCTACAAGCAGGGGTTCCATGTCAAATTCGGAAGATGCATACATGGAACAGGTGTATTTTCGTTCTTTTTGCAGTTTTCTCCAATAACTGTAAATGGCATTTCGTATGGCAACTTTGGCGTAAACTGCAAAGGGACGGGTGTTGTCATAGTTCATGGCGGCTTTGCATAAAGCTAAGTTTCCGGCTTGCAGAAGATCTTGCTGCTCATCGTATGAGACATAAGCACAACGGGAAGTCAATTTTTTTACCATTTCAGGTACCAAATATAAGTACTCCTCTGTCAATCGGCGTTCATCATCTGTCATCGGGATGATCATACATATCCCCCCCCTTTCAACCAATGGCCCTGAGAGGGATATGGTTATTCTCCAGAATCTTCATGGATTCCAGAATTAGTTGATCACACATATAAGTGCTAAATTCTCCGATGTGTGCTTCCTTGGCAGTCAGACAGAATTTATCAGCAATCCAGCGGTAAGCCTCCGATTTCGTAAAGATGTGGTTTAGCCATATCTGGTCAAATACCCGGTGTGCTTGGATCCTTTTTTGCCGAAGCTCTTTGTTTGCCAGTTTTCCTTTGGCATTGGTAGTGCCAGGATGAACTCCTACATAAGAATTACACTGTGGGAAGTGACTGCACACATAGAGTTTTCCATCTTTCGCTTTATTTCCATATACATAGGACGCATCCCTTAAAATTGCGATGCTGCCGCAGTATGGGCAGCGGATTTGTTTCTGTTTCATAAAGATTCACCTCGCTTACGTGTTTTATACGTATATTGTAAGAAAGCAGGTGATGAATTCCCATAGGATGGGCATAGAAACTACTCCCAGATTCGGACTAAATGGCACAAAATGGCAGAAAATCTAAGAATAGAACAGTGCCTTGATAAGCGGAAAGAAACCGCTGTCTGCAAAACGTGAGTAATTTACTGGTGTAAAGATGAACCCTGCACAGAAAATCCGGATGACATAAACAGAAATCAGAGCTATACATAGCCGATACAGATTTCTGGTGCGTTTGTTCCAGGGCTTTCTCGGACGAAACTTCAGGTACAGGATTAAAAGTGCAGGAATAAAAATAAAGTTCGTAAATATTGTATCGATTCCTTGAATCATAGCAGTGAAATTCAACATAAAATCGCCTCCTTTCTTATCCTGTACGCAGAAAGTGCCAAAAGTGCAACCTTTTACCAGTGATAATGAGATGCTTCCTGGTGCCGCAGTAAAGCAAAACAAGGACATGGCTTATCGGTCAATGCTTCTTTTGCAAAGTAGAGTCCATATAAAGACTGAAATTGTTCCAGTGTTATGGCGGATAGACATTCCGTTGGTTCCGGTATGCGGGAGAAGAGCATACGGGCATCTGCCATGGGCAGGATACAAGGACTGCCGTTTTCATCTGGATGATATAAGAAGTGTGGGCCATTACAATAACCTGGGGTTTTACAGGAAACACAGCGAACATAAATACAGGAATGCCAATTTCCATCACAAATATCTAAAAAATGCCGGATGTGCTTGGCATCGGCATTACAACGAGATTGTTCCATATTCATCACCTTTATAGCAGGCAGCCGTAAGAAGCTGCCTGTGAGCATATTTATTGATAGTTACTTATCTTTTTTTCGCTTACGGATATATAAAATACCAAATCCGGCAGCAAAGAGGAGTGCGGCACCTGCCAGTAAAAGATAAGGAAGAATGGTTGTTTCATCTCCAGTCTTGACTGGTTTGGAAGGTTCCGGTGTGTCTTTTGGAACTTCCGTAAGTTTTATCGTCTGTCCTTTATCGTCCAGATCCTCATGGGAAGCAATTTCAAGTGCTGTTTCTCCTTCAAGGGAAAAAAGTTTTTCAAAAACGACTACATCATGACCAGCCAATGTGCTTCCATCAAAAGTGAAGATGACTTCGACAGAACCATTGGAATCCTTTGGTGTAAATTCTGTTTCTGACGTGACAGGTTTTCCATCAATCATAACTTCCTTTTGGGTTGTTTTGTCCATCAGTGTGCCGACCAGTTTGTATGGAGTATCCGGAATCAGATTTTGGTAGGATACGGTGTCAATGATGGTTACTTCTTTCGTAGCAACGGCTTCCTGATCCCCATCCGCTTTGTCCTTCGCAGTAGTTCCAATTCCTGGGAAGTAGATAGACTGTTCATGGTCTTCTATATCGGCGTGAACAGCAATCTCTTTTTCCTGATACGTTAAAGACTCAAAGACAACAATTGTTTTGCCGAACAGGATGCTGCCATCAAATGTAAAGGTAAGTTCAATACTGCCAGAGGCATCTTCAGGAGTAAAGGTCGTAGTGGCAGTAATCGGTTTACCATCTGCCTGAAGAGGCTCTTTTGTCTCTTTGTCCATCAAGGTACCGGTAAGTGCATACTCTTTTCCTGGAATTAGGTTACTATATTTAACCGTGTCAACGATGGTAATCTCTTTATCGGTTTTGGTAAAATGATCTCCGTCTGCTTTATCTTTTGCAGTAGTAGCGATTTCTGGGAAGTAGATGGTCTGCCCATTATCTTCAAGATCTGCGTGTGTTGCAAATTCTTTGCCGTCATAAGTAGCAGATTCAAAAACAACTACGGTTTTTCCGGCAAGGGAGGTCCCATCAAAAGAAAAAATCACATCTACCGTTCCAGAGGATTCTTTAGGAGTAAATGTGGTTTCGGCAGTAACCTCTTTCTTATCTATTTCGACAGGTTTTCCGGTTTCTTTATCCATAAGGGTTCCAGTCATAACATATTCTTCGCCGGGCAGAAGATTTTTGTAAGCTACCGTATCTACAAGGGTAACTTCTTTATCTGCTTGGGAAAGATTCATATCTGTTTCCTTATCTTTTGCAGTGGTCCCGATTTCTGGGAAATAGATAGTCTGATCCTGATCTGTAATGTCCGCATGAACAGCCAGTTTTAAATCCTCCTGGTACAGTTCCTCAAATACTACGATTGTTTTGCCCTTCAGAGAAGAGGCATTGAACGTAAAGGTCACTTTTGCAGAACCAGAAGATTTTTTTGGTTTGAAGGTGGTTTCTGCTGTGACAGGTTTTCCATCTATTTCAATTGGCTTTCCGGATTCCTGATCCATCAGTGTGCCGATGAGCTTATAAGACTGTCCCTTCTTTAAGCCTTCGTATTCTACGGTATCAACCAGAGTGATTTTTTCTTCTGGTTTGGCAAAGTGGGAGTTGCTGTCTTTGTCAAGGGCAGTAGTTCCAATGGTAATCTGATCATCCGTTAAAGTTCCCATATCCACGACTACGTGATTTTTATATACAGAGACCTCAATTTTTAAGAGGTTCATACCTTCATTGGAATCGCAGCGTTGTTCTTCCAAAATATAGGTATCATAAATCAGGGCTCCTTTGGTATCATCAGGTTTAGAAGAGCCAAACCAGATTCCGTCTTCAGAAGTTTCCCCACGATTGGTATTTGTAGTGTGCTTATTCCATTCTGAGGAGGTACTGGCATAGCCATTTTTGTCTGTTACAATGGTATGACTTTCTCCTGTAGTTTTGGAGGTAATGGAAAATGGGACATTTGCCAGCCGGTTTAAATCTCCGTCAGATACCTTTACGAATTCTAAATCGCCACGGATTACCTGATTGGAAATCGCTGTTTCTTTTGCAGTTAAATCCAAAATTTTCCCATTTTCTGTGATATGAAACTCCTGAGAGAGTTTTCCCTCGTTCAAATAACCTTCCGGTGCTTTTGTCTCATCACCCCGGTAATGTCCATAAGGGAGAGTATCTTTTTTTGTGGAAGCAAGCCCTTTTTCATCTGTCTTCAAAGTGAGAACTACTTGATCTTTTTCGTAAAGGGTTCCATCCACAAGAACAGGATTTGGACCAAGATTGGTGATTGTAAATTCTGCATCCTTTAAAGAAGCATTTCCCTGTGGTTTGGCTTCTCCCGTTTCCAGATCCCGTTTTTGGATTTTGACACCGCCACGGATAATCTGGTTAGAAACAGAAGTCTCTTCTGTTGTTAAATCTACGATTTCTCCATTTTGGGTGATGTCAAATTCAAGAGCCTTTGCACCATCGGTTAGGTATCCGGAAGGCGCTTTGGTTTCTTCAATCCGGTAATGTCCAAGGGGCAGGGCATCAGCGGCACTTGCAGCAATACCATGTGCATCCGATTTAATTGTAAGTACTGCCTGACCATTTTCATAGAGCTTTCCACCTACCCATACCGGCTGTTTGTTCAAAGTGGTAATGGTAAATTCGGCATCTGCAAGCGATGCGGTTCCTTGTGCTTGTGTTCCCTGAGTTTCCAGATCCCGCTTCTGAATTTTGACGCCGCCTCGGAAGACCTGTTCTTCGACAGAAGAAGCGTTATAAATAGAGATAGTTTCTTCCGTACCGGTACTGGTGATTTGCTGCACGAAAACAGATTCGTTTGGAAGATAGCCGGCAGGTGCTTTGGTTTCCTGTACGGTTACTGTACCCAGTGGGAAGCAGACGGTCTTTCCATCACTGGCATAGAAAAATTCATCCCCGGATACCAAATAATCTTTTGTAAAATGGATTTCTCCAGAGGCATCTGTTTTCAATATCCAGGTGCGAACCGGTTTCTTACCATTTGCTCCGGGATCGGTAGCTGACTGCTCTGTATAGAATTTTATTGTAAATTCGGCATTGGCGAGAGAGCCGGTTCCCTGTGCAGAATTTTGCTGTGTGTCAGCATCCAGCTTTTTAAGGAGCAGTTTTACGGGATTATTTTGAGGAATATCCTTTACTTTTACGGTAGATGTTCCTTCTGCTTTTACCGTAACATTATGGGCGGAAGGATCTATAGCAAATCCTTCTGGGGCACTGATTTCTTTAACGGTGTAACTTCCTTCTGCCAGTTCTTTGGATTTTGCATATCCTTTTTTATCGGTAACAAGAGTTTCTACCAGTTCTTCCCCTTTGTAGATTCCGTATTTGGCTCCTTCTAAAGAGTAATTGCCATTTTTATCGGAAATATCGGTATTGGCAGAGGATTTCTGCAGTTCGATAAAGCCGTTTGGAACCTGATACCAGCTTCCTGCAAAAGTTTGGGAAGCATTGCCAGGAACGATAAAAGCACGGAAGGATTCTGGTGGGGCAGGAAGCCCTTCAATGGCGTTGGCAACTTCCAATGCTTTGTCAATATAATTTTGAGGTGCACCATGAAAAGCACCGGTGTCCCCATTATTTCCTGCATGGATATAGGAAACGACCAGATGACCAATGACATAAGAATTGTCATCGGACCATCCTTGGAAATATTGATCTTTTATTACCTTTTCATAACCATATCCACCGTTTAAGTAGTAAAGAGCTTTTCTGAGTGGGGAATTTTTTCCCAAAAGGTTATAAGGATACTTTCCGGAAGCCGGTGTTTTCTTTAATGGTTCAACGCAATAAGCCGTGTTATTGCCATCAAAGCTCATGCGGGAAGTATAATAGTCCCCGTATGGAATTTTGGCTCCTGCCTTATAATCAATGGTTCCATCTGCAGCATAAGCGGTATGGGCATTGAAAAAGAGTGTGCTAAGAAACATCGTGACACAAAGAAAAAGGGCGGTTAGCCGGATATGAGGTTGTTTTGCTGGTTTTAACATAAATCTCCTCCTTTGTTAAAAAGAAAAGCAGCCACATTCGGGCTGCAGGTAACATTAACCGACTTTTTTATCCTGGCGTTTCAAGATTTCCAGGAGTTCCTGTCGGTCTGTGGTAATTAATTCTTTTTCCAGGTTGGAAGCTTTAAATTCCACAGTGATATTATTGTTGTTTGTTGAAATCAGTCCGTTTCCACGTTGGAAATGGGTGATATTCATAACTTCGGTTTCGGAAAGACGAAGAATGGTTTTTACACGTTGTGCCTCTTCATCTTCCATGTTAAGAATAATTTTGGTTTTACAGTTATTGATAATGCCTTTTCCATATTTTCCGTCATCCAGAGCAAAAAAGTCATTAAGATCCTGGGTTGCAAAAATACCGGCACCAGAGTATGCCCGGATAATCTTGGCAATCTCCAAAACAAATTCAGCGGCCAGGCGGTTACTGGAAGCACCGATGAGCTGCCATACTTCATCTACGAAAATAGCTTTTTCTTCGGTACGGTTTTCTTTGGCTTTATCCCATACATAGTCCAGAGCAACAAACATCCCCACCGTTAAGAGATCGCTGGAGCCGGTCAGCTCTGAGATGTCCAAAACAGTATATTTATTGGTCAGGTCTACATTGGTCTGCTGGTTAAAAGAGGAAGCAGAGCCATGGACAAGACGGTTCAGGATGTGAGCCAGCCGTTTGGTATCTTCGGTTTCCATCAAAACATCATATACATCTCCAAGAATTGGCATCGCTTTATAATGCTCCGGGTGTTTGGGATCAATGAGGGATTCATTCTTATGGGTGATTCCCTTTCTTGCATAGGTTTTAATCAGTGCTTCGTCCAAAAGCTGTTTTTCCTCATGGCTCATATCTGGAATGAGCAGAGAAAAGAAAACGTGCAGACGCTGAATCTTACTGGCTAAGGCAGATGCGTCTAAAGTTGGACCGTCCAGCAGCTCATTGACAGAGTTATCTACTTTTCGGATCTCCATGACATTGATGCAGTTTTGGCTGGCAGGAGAAATCTGGATAAAGGTTCCTCCTACATTTCTGGCAGCTCGATAAAACTCATGACCTTTTAACGGTGCGATGATAAATACCTGGATTCCTTTACGCCGCATACGAAGTGCCATAGTCTGCATGGTAAAGGTTTTTCCGGATCCAGAAGTGCCAAGAATCGCAATATTGGAGTTTTTATATTGTTTGGAGTCAAAAATATCAGCAATCACTAAAGAGTTGTTATGCTTATTTACTCCAAATAGGATGCCGTTGTCATCGCAAATGCTGTAGCTGACGAAAGGATAGCAACTGGCAGCTCCGGTGGTTAAGACATTTCGTTTTGAGAGTTCATAGAGCTTCTTATCCAGGTTTACAAGAGGAAGGGAAGATAAAAATCCCTGTTCTTGCAGGAAGTAACAAGACCGCAGATCCATATCCTGTGAGATGAGAAGTTTTTTCATCTCCTGAATCCGCCATTGCAGTTCTTCCAGATCACCTGCCGTAATTGTAATCAAAAGATTCATGTAATAGAAATCTTCATTATTAGCAAGTCCCTGTTTGAGGAAATAGCCGGAACGGATGGCAGAATCCAGATCATCAAAATCCGCATTGGTATCAGAGGCATCTTTGATCTTTGAACGGTTGATCCGGATTTGCTGTCCAAGACGTTGCTGGATCTTATCTTTGGGCTGTTTATGCAGAAAAAAGTCAATGTCAATTCCTTCGCCAGCATTGATAAGCAGGGACAGCCAACCTGGCATTACTTTTGCTTTGTAACCATCGCACGGCACCAGCAGGTAAGAATGGTAGATGCCATTTACCAGCACATAGTTGCTGTGCTTAAAGTCCAAAGACTCTGGTGCAATGAATTCATTGATATGGATGTTATCCACTTCCTGCTCACGGCCAGATTCCATATAGCGGGTAAGTACCTGGTTAATCCGTTTTGGCAAAGGTGTTTCGGTACATTTGGTACGGTTCAGTAAAGTGTAGAGTACATCGGTTGTAAACTCATCTTCATTGTCATGAACCAGCACATCGTTGCCGCATTGATATAGAAAGGTTTTTGCGGTCTGTGCAGCAGTTTCCAAAGCTGCCAGGATTTCCTTTTCCTCCACCTTCCGATTCACATTGAAAGGTTCGTATTCAAAGATTAGGAAAAAACGTCTGGAAACCGCTTCTCTGGAACTTAACTGCCGGACAAATTGGATATAGTCTTTTTGTAACTGCCGGCAGTTAGGATCTGATTCCCGTTCCATTTCCAAACGGGACTGTTCCAGATGTTTGTTGATATCCGCTTTTTTGGAGATCATCTTAATCTGCAGTTTCACAGGACTGATTTTTAGGTAGGAGATGAAGCTGAAAATGATCCCCTGTTGTTCCCTGGCACTGCGTAAGAGAAAATTGATCGGTTCAATCTCCAGGATTTTTACATAACGATGGTCTGTCGTGTAGATAACACCATTGGCAATCTTATCAATAGGAAGATAATCTTCCAAGGTGATTTCTTTTCGCTTTTTCTTTTTGCTTTTCCCGGAAGCAGGAGGCTGGTTGGAAGCTTTATTCGCAGTTCTTTCTTTTTTTCGTTCCTCCGAAAGTTGCTGCTTTATCTGTTGTTTTTCAAGTTTTGCCTGCCTTTTCGCACTTTTACGTGCAGCGGTTTGTTCTTTTTTTAATTGTCGGGACTCATATTTAAGAATCCGGATGTCTTCACGAGCCTGTTTGCGTATTCCACGTTTTGTAGAAGTGTCAAACTGCCGGCGTTCTTTTTTTTTAATAGCAGAGGATTCTTTTGTCTCCTCTTCGGAAGACATCTGTGAGCAGTTCTTTTCAGAAGAAGATTCTGCAGGTTGTTTTGGATGCCGTTTGCGTTTCTTGGTTTTTGGTTCTTTGTTGCGAGGCTTTTTTATCCGGTACTTTTTTTTCGGCTCCGGATGTACATCCATACGGTAAATAACCCGGCGGTTTTTCAGAAAACGCAGAGCGTTCATTAAAAACGCAGTAATGCTTTCTCCACCGATTCCAATTAGAGAAATCATAGCTGCAGGCAGAGCAGTCATACAGAGAATAATAATCCTGACAGTGAGTGTCAGAGGCAGATTGATAACAGGAATGGTGATCAGGATTGCCAGGACACCGCCTTCGATGGCATTACGGATTTTAAACATTCCGCCCATAAAGGTCCCTTTTTCTATAAAATTGCGAGGGATGAAGACAGGATGTTGTTCTTCAGTATTGTTCATGGCTGCACCTCCTTTGGTTCTTCCATGGAAGGAGTTTCAGGAACTTCTGTGACAGGGGCAGCTTTTTCCGAATTCACGGAGGTATCGTCATAGCCTCCTTCTTGTAACTGTTCAATTTCCTCTGTTGTGATGGAAGGAAGTTTGTCATCTGTCGGACGTTCATAGATGATTTCTTTTCCAGAATCAGGGGTACGTTCCTCACCGAAAAAGAATCTTCCAGTAGAGGAAGTGTAGTACACAGGAAGAACGGACTTATCCGGAAGCTGGAACAAAAAATTAATATCAGAAGCATTGGGATAGGTAGTATCATCAGCAAGGAAACGGATGGAAGTTAGAGACATCTGTTTTACGTTTTTAAGATAGGAGGTCAGTTCTTCCTGAAAAAGTTTCACCTGTTCCTTGGAGAAAAAGTATTCCAAAGCTTCAAAATCCTGAAAGCTTATGGATTCGTTATTTTCTGCTTGTTCTGTCTCGGTATTTTCATTATTATCGTGTTGAGTATTTTCTGTCTCGGATTTTTTGTTTCCTTTTTGGGATTTCCAGATGGAGGGAGAGACAAATCCGATGATAATTAAAAAGGCCATCATAAAGATAGCCAGAATTGCTTTTTTTCTGTTCATAAGTGTCTCCTTTATTTTTTAGCGAAGATCCAATAGGCATTTGCGGTTGCATGCACTTCCGTCATCATATCGAATTCACGGTTGATGTAGTTTTTGGAGGAACTGTCATTGGGATCATTGACTAATACTTTACCTCTAGCCGTTACACCACGAAGGACAATAAAATGTCCGCCACTGGTAAAAAGCCCAGCTCTTTGGGAACTGATGACCGGATGACCTTCAGATAAAGCCTGAAGTACCTGGTTGGGATCACTGGTCTGTGTGACAGTTCCACACCCAAAATGATCGGACGCTGCCTGGAAATAAGACCAGTAAGTGCCGACTCCTGGTTTGTAATAGGAATTTCCGCACCAGGATATTGCATCAATAGGTGTAATGGTAGTGCCTGTAAGATAACTGGCAATCATAGCAAAGCTTGTCGGACCGCATCCGCTGCTGGCGATGGAACCCCCGCCGTATGGAATGTTTCCATAGTCTGTCTGGAGATAGTGTGGAATCTGCATGCCGTTTGCGGGATAGCTGCCGCCACTGGCAGTAATTTGGTAATACCGAAGGACATGCTCCACATATTCTTTATCACCATACCGGTCATAAGGCCAGCTTGGTCTTGCACACATCATATCAGAGTAGGCAATCGCATTTTCTTTGGTATATCCACCGTCACGCTCCATTGCCCAGTCAATGTATGCAGAACCGTAGTTGTAACCCTGAAGAGCCAGTTTAATCCGGTCTAAGTCCGTAGGTCCGGTACAGCCGGCTTTGTCGAGGGCATATTTTAATTCCTGAATACCACATTCAATGGAGTATTCAGGATCTGTAATCCCATTTGGCACATGGGGATAGCGGGTATTAAATCCACCTTCCGCTGCTTGCATAACATCCAGCCCTCGTCCGCCAGATTCCTGCATCATGACTGCCAGAATTAAATCCACATAATCACTCATACCATATTTCGCAGCGGCTCTTTCTACAGCAGGGCGGTAGGACAATACCTCATCACTAAGATTGATAGCAGCTACTATGCCGGAAGAAGCAGTTCCAAAGAAAGCAGTCAGATTTTCTGCATAGTTTTTGGCAAGTTCTTTCTGCTTGTCTGTAAGATGGAATACATGGTCTGCAAAATAGGAATCCCCAGCATAAACAACGGTATAGGTGTGTTTCGTAAAAGTAACCGTCTGTGTTTGTGCCTGTCCCTGTTCTGTGCCGGCTTCTCCTTCTGCACCGCCATCAACGGTAACTTCCATGGTAACTGTTTCGGTTGCTACATCATAAGAAAAAAGTCCTTCTTTGTTTTCACGGATGAGTTTCTTTAATTGGTTTAGGTTGATGTTTTTATAGTCATCCTGGCTGGCACAAAATTGTGAAATCAGCAGATTGGCATTGACGGAGATGCTGTATGTATAGGGATCATTGATGGATGCAGTATCTCCCTGTGGAAGACGGGAAATTGCTGCATGGATCTCTGCCAGAATGTCTTCATGGCTTTCTTCTAACACTTCAACGATGGCATCACGGGAAGCACGGATGTTTTCACTGATCATAGAGTTGCTGTTTAGCACATCGCTTTGGTCGGTCAGACTTCCAAAGATCAGACCAGGGAGCATCACAATAAATAAAACCGGAAGCAGCAGTATGGCGAGAATAACAAGAAGAATTTTAGCGAACTGATTCCGGTTGGCTATGACTGCGCCAATCGCTGCTGAAAAAGGCCCGCCAAGGGCTGCACCATATCCTGCTTTGGAGAAAGTGGCTGCTGTTTTTAAGGACTTTAGATGAGAAATGGTACTGGAGCCTACATCCATTGCTTCGTCAAGTCCAGAGCGTTCTGTATCCATCACTAAATCCGATCCTTTCTTGGAGGAGTAGGAGGAAGCTTTTGGACAATGGATTCGTTGTAGGCTATCTTTCCATCGCCAGCATCATAAGGAATTTTGGATACCGTATTTTCAGCATACTGTTTGTACCAGGTAGCTCCGTCTACAGATTGAACAGTTTCATAGGTTCCCTGGGTAGGAGCCGTATATTGATCGGCATGGTACATAGCAAATTCCCGGCTGTCCCCATTGGAACCGGACTCAACTCCTGTTATCCTGCCGCCGCCAATCTCAACATTGGTATAGGAATGATCCGTTTTATCTTCATTTTGAATTCCCATGTAGGATTGAAATGCAGAAACAGCCCCATCACCTTTGATCGAGCCAACCTGACCATAGTTTCCTTGAGCAATATTGCTGATAACGTTATTGGCAAAATCTCCGCCCTTTTCAAGGGAAGATTGATAGAGTGCATTTCCGATACTTGGCCCTTCGGTATATCCGGTGGCTGCATTTACCGCAGAACGCTCTGTCTGCCTTCCAACGGCTCCGGCTAATCCTCCGGAAAGGAAAGAACTTTGTACTGCAGCACTTCCGGGAGAGGAAGAATGGGAACTACTATGGCTTCCACCTCCATGCCCTCGAAAGGAACTTGCAAGACCTCTTCCGGCGATTAAAAGTTCAGCCATCATATTTCCACCAGTATTTCCAACATTGACTCCCAGACTTGCCATAAAGCTGTCAATCTTTTGAGAAACCTTCAAAAAAGCAATGGCACACAGAAACCAGATAAAGACATTACCGGTTACCGTTTCTTTTCCCTGTGCATCTACAGCTTGCTGTACCTCTGCTTCTGTAAGTTCAGCGGCAAAGACCGGCATGGAAGTTACAAGAATCAGACAAGAAATCAATAGCAGGCTGCAGAGCAGTGTTTTCTTATGTTTCATAATCTCCTCCTTCCTAGAGTGATAAAGGGTTTGCAAGGAATGTTCCGACCATGGAAGTAAACAGCCGTAAACACCAGGCGTTCATTAAAAGCAAAAAGAACTGTCCGCCGAGCATACGGCACCAGCTCTTAAAAACATTTCCGGTAGCCTGGGAAGCACCCGTGGAAAACGCAACAGGTGCGGTGTAGACCAGAACTCCAAGCAGTATGTAACGTTCCGCAGCTTCAAAAAGCAGCTTGATGTAATTCCAGGCAAGGATCAGTACCAGTATGAGGGCAACAATGGCAACAGCACCGTTGGCACATACCCCCAGGATTACTGTGATCACAGAATTGAATTTGGCAAATTCCAGTGGTGGAAGATCTTCAGTCAGAATCCAGCTATACGGTGTTCCGGCAATATTCAATAGAAGATCCACGATGTCCTTGGCATAGAATGTTAGGAAAAGGAACATAAATGTCCGCAGTGATAATTTGATTGGATCTTCAGCGTCAATCCCTGTCCCCATAAAATAATTCTTAAAAAGCTGCCAAACCCAGTTTAAAAGGATGAGTCCGATAGCCAGTGCCAGAAAAATCTGGTACATTGTTTCCGCTGCTGGAAAATACCGGAGAAAAGTATCCATGGAACATCCCAGTGCACCCAGAACAGAAGTAGTAATCAAATCCAGAATATTCATGACCTGTTCGGCAATCCATTCTACAATTCCGTCAAGTATTCCCATGACAGAACCACCTCCTTATCTGCATTATCCATTCCACTGCCCGCCGGCAAAGAACGGTGTGATGTAAGCCATGATAAATCCCAGGCCATTGAGAATAGCCCATGTGATTATGATTCGTTTGAGCCATGCCCTGGATTCATCCACGGTTTTTCCGGATTTGGAAAAATTCATCAAAAGCAAAGCAACCGATGCAGTTACAATAGCCGCAATGGTGGAAATCAGGATAATCTGGTTGTATACGTCTTTCATGATTTCTGAAGCTTTGTCCCAGATGGTAGCAGCCATAACGGGTTGTACATTACAGGCAATCAGAGTAAAGACAAGGAAGGCAGTATAGAGATATTTGCCATAGTTCCAATGATGTTTCATGCCCGGTGGTGCTTCTTTGTGAGTATGGTTTTTCAAGTAAATGAACCTCCTTCATAAAAAGAGGGCAAAGTGAGATCTTTCACTTTGCCCTGGCTTATAGTTTTCCTGCCTCATAAAAGCTTCTGTCCGGTCAATACGGAGGAATGCTTATTCTATATTTAGTTGTAATACTCCTTTCCATGCACTAAAAAACGCAGCTTGCACCAGGGAAGAGGCATTTTCTGGAAAGCTGCGTTTTCGCTACATATAATTTTGACAGTATCATTTTAACATGGGTAGATTTCCCTGTAAATCGCAGAAGTGTGCCAAGTTGGGACAAGTATGAGAAAGAATAATGACACGATAAAAATGAAAGAATTCCAAATAGGAAAAAAAAAGGACAAATTATACAATAAATATGGTGGTTTGTGTTGCTAACATATATTATGTAAGACAACAAGCAAGTAATGTGGTCTACTAATAAGGATACATATACGTTTACAAAATAAATACGAGGAGGGAAGGTATGACAGTTATAGAATATAAAAAATATTTTGAAAGACTTAAAGGAGAAGGAGATTTTTCAAGATTAGGAAAAGTTTTTAAAACAAAAGAGAAATACTATTTTTTTGATACAGGAACAGGAAAAATCTTGGAATGTACTGAAATAGAATATAATATTTTAAAACAGCTAGGGGAAGAAAATACTCTTGATGTCAAAAAGTTAGAGTATTCGTTAAAAGATATACAAGCTACGATAAATGATATAATTTCAATGGTTGAAAAAGAGAATATACTAAAAGCAACACCATTAGAGAAGTTTGAGGGAGAACATTTTGAGGATTTAACACAAAGTATTCCTCAAAATATGAGGCAGGTAGTGTTAGAAGTTACAGAAAATTGTAATCTCAGGTGTGATTATTGTATATATCAAAATTCTTTTTCAGGATTTAGAGATTTTAGTCCACGAAGTATGAGTGAAGAAACAGCAATTAAAGCTATAGATTATATACTTAAAAATAGTTATAGGGATGAGATTTATGTAGGCTTTTATGGTGGAGAACCATTACTTAAGTTTGATTTGATTAAGAAATGTGTATCATATGCGTTGGAAAATCGAGGTGAAAAAAAGGTAACATTCTCTATGACAACAAATGGAGTATTGATGACAGAGGAAAAAGCAGAATACTTTGCATCCATACCAGAATTCAGTTTAATGTTTAGCATTGATGGTGATGAAAAAACACATAATGAACATCGAAAATTAGAAAATGGTAGGGGATCCTTTGAATTGTCTTTAAAAGGTTTTCAAAATGCTTTAAAAGCTTATGGAGACAGACGTAAGATGATATCGGTAAGTACAGTTGTCAGCCCTCCATATACAAAAGAAAAATTTGAGGATATGCAAGAATTTTTTGAACAATATGCAAAAGATTTAAATATGAATTGTACATATGTAGAACTTTCGGAAAATAATGCTCCGATATATACAGAAGAAGAAAGGGAGCGTTTGGAAAATCGGATGCCACTCTTGGCGTGGGACAAACAGAAAACACCGTCAGATAAAGAGAGATCATTTACATATTATCCACAAATAGGAGCATTTATGGGAATTCATACCCGACCGATTTGTGATGTGCCATTCATGTGGCACAAATTTAATGGGTGCTGTGTTCCTGGTACACGTCGCTTGTATGTTACAACTGAGGGCAAATTTTTAGCATGTGAAAGAATTGGAGAAGCGCCTAGCATCGGAGATGTGGAAAAAGGATTCGATATAGAGGCTATAAAAAAATACTATATAGATGAATATATGCAGAAATCATTGGTTGAGTGTCAAAATTGTTGGGCAAGTACTTTGTGTGGAATCTGTTATGCAAATTGCTATGATGCAAATGGATTAAATATGAAGAAAAAAATGGCGTGTTGTGAAGAAGAAAAATACACGGTAGAGCAACAATTAATTTATTATCATGAAATACTAGAAAATAATCCAGAATTGTTAGAACCATTAAATCACATGATTGTAACTTAAGAGTAATCTAAAAGTTTACAATAAAAATAAAATGGAAAGGTGGTGAAAACATGAGAGTTGTCAATCCGATGGGAAGAAAAATCGACACCAGTGTAGAGGCAAACAATATAGCTAGAGGATGTACATGCGGTACATGGAGTAATTATTCAGGTACAAGAACGACAAGTGATTCCTGCAGCCATTGCGGATGTAATTGTAGAGATGCAAGTGGTGAAACTACAAAATATAGCACTAATAATTACAAAGATGCAAGCACAGCAGGAAGAAAATCACCAGTAGCGTATTAAAAGTATTTGAGAAACGCAAGTGAAAGAGGATAGAGGGGTATTTACTCATAAGTTTTTGAGGCGATATCCCTTTATTTTCTAAAAATATATGTTTTTGGCCTAATCTTAAAAGAAGATAAGTAACAGCAGTTTCATTGGAGAATGAGTATGATAAAAAAACTATCTAACGGAATATCATATGAATTTAGAGAGTGTGATATGGATATGTGCTATGTTTCATTAATTGTTTGGAATGGCTCATTAAAAGATAGAGGCAGATATGGTATTGCGCATTTTTTAGAACATATGCTTATGCAAATGGATTATGAAGGTTATGGAGTAGGAGATGATTTTTCATGTGTGGGCACCACATCTTTTGAATATACAAAATATGTAATTTCAACACACAATGAAATGGGAAATATATTAAATGCAATTCGAATTATATTAGATATATTTAGAGGAACACATTTATTACCTGATAATATGGAGAAGGTAAGGCAGGATATCGTAAATGAATATAACGTAGTATCTGAATCCCCTTTTTTTGAAGTGTATAGATCTTTTGTGAAAAAGTTAGGAATTAGTGAATATATGCCGATAGGAAACTTGCATGATATTCGGTGTATCACATATATGGATATTATTGAAAATTTTAAAAGTGGATATAGTGTTGAGAATGCACATATTATTATACTTGGAGGAGAAAAGGAGTGGGAGGAGAGAATATGGAAAAAAATTGTAGAAAATGATTTTAAAGTTATGCCACAAAATAGTTCTTTAAGAGTACCCACTAGTCTAAATAGAAATTACAAGAATATTAAAGAAAATGGCACGGTTATTTTTTTGAAGTTAAAATATGTTTGTACGGATACAGTATACTATGATTTGGTTGAAAGCATGGCGTTAACATTTTTGGAAGAACTTTTCAAAGAGATGGGAAAGATACAAGAAAGTGATATATTTGTAGATATATTCCAACCCATAAAAGATTTTAGATATATAAGGATAACAGTAAGAAAAAAAATTAATTTAAATTGTATTTATAATGTATATAAGAAAATTGTAAACCGGCTTATATTAAAAAAAGATATTGAGAGATTATTAGAAGACTTAAAAAACGAATATAATAATATCCTTAAAAAAAATGAATATGGTTATCAGTATATACAGCATTTAATATATTCATATATATTTGATAGAAAAAGCTATACAAACCATGATCTTATGCAATATATAGAGGCTGAAAGCAAAAAAGTATTTGATGATATTATACAGTTTTCGATAAGTAATTTAAAGGATCCTCAATATTATATTTACTATTTGGAAAGAAGGTAAAAATAGTGCGATTTAAACTGAAATCTTTTTTTTATGCAATGGCCTTTTGCATGAGTTTAGCTTGGAAAACATCTAAACATTATACAATTGGGAGGTGTACATTGTTGATATTAAGCACATGCACACCTTATATATCTATGTTTTTAAATAAAATATTAATTGATTCGTTAACTATAATAAACGAAAAAAATTATTTTTCTATTTTATTTATGCTGATCCTTGTGACGTTAATGGCTATAATTACAAAGTTATTCTCGAAATTAAGTGCATATTATCAGAATATCCATTCGGATTTGCTAGAACATGAAATTGAAAAAATGGTCATGAAAAAGACTATGAAAACTAACATAGAGTTTTATGATTCACCAGAATATTTAAATACATTGCAAGCTGTTATGACAGATTTTTTTTCATTAAACGAAATTACATGGAATATATTTTATGGAATGAGTGGTATATGTTCGCTGATAATTGCAGCAGGAATGATAGGAAGGTATCAGTGGAGTTATGCTATAGTATTATTGATATTTTCAATACCATCTGCAGTACTTAATCAAAAATTTTCAAAGAAAGCGTACAAGTTACGGTTAAATAATATGCCGTATGAGCGGCAACAAAGTTATATGTATTCTGTGGCAAGTGATAGGTATTTTGCCTTTGACATCAGATTACATAATTTATGTGACTTTTTTATGAATAGATATAAAAAATTTTGGAGTATATGTTTTAAAGATAGGAAACAATTAAAGAAAAAACAGCTTATTTGTATATTTCCTACATATGTAATTCCAGAAATAATCATATTTCTCTTTATGAGTAGAATTGTAAAATCAATTCTTAATGGAGATAGTAGCGTGGGAGATTTTTCTTTATACATAGGTTTATTTACATCCTTAATAGCTGCTACTTATACAGTTATAGAAACGTTTTCTTCTGTTTATGAGGATAAATTGAAAATAGATACAATTGAAAAATTCAGTAAATATGAGGAAGAAGAGGATAGATGTGGTAAATTGGAAGTGAATGACAATATAAAGATTGAATTTAAGAATGTATCTTTTAAATATCCAATGTCAGAAAAATATGTGTTACAAAACTTTTCTTTAGAAATTAAGCAAGGGGATAGGATTTGTATATTAGGAGTAAATGGCTCCGGTAAAAGCACAATTATAAAATTGCTATTGAGATTTTATGATGTAGATGAGGGCGAAATACTAATTAATTCTAAAAATATCAAAGAGTATGATGTATGTAACCTTCGTAGTGTATTTAGTGTTGTATTTCAAGACTACATAAATTATTCTTTCACATTACGAGATAATATTAAAATAACAGATTTGGAAAATGCAGAATGGACGGATGAAGACGCTATTAAAGCTTTACATATAGTAGATGCAGATAATATCTTAAAAAAACTTCCAGAAGGTTTGGATACGTATATACAAAAAATATTTGATAGAAATGGTTATGAGCCATCAGGGGGAGAACAGCAGAAAATCGCTTTAGCAAGGGCGATAAATAGAAGATGTAAAGTAATGATTTTAGATGAACCAACGGCAGCTATAGATCCTGAGTCTGAGTGCAATTTATTAAATAATCTTAAACATGAATTATATGGGAAGACACTAATTTTTACATCCCATAGACTTTCAGCAGTACATTTAGCTGATAAAATTGTTTTGCTTGAAAATGGCCAGGTGACAGAAGAAGGAAGTCATAAGGAACTATTAGAACTTAATAAAGAATATGCGCGGTTATACAGACTGCAAATGAATACGTACAATTTTGGTTAGAATTTCTTGTACAATTTAAAAGAAAGGGGAAGCTGTATTATGTTATTAATTATATATGAATTTGGCACAATATTATTACCAATAGTTTTGTTCTGGGGAATATATCTTAGGAAGAAAGAAGTTTCACTTTTATCCAAAATATATTTAGGCGTTTTCGGATTATACTATGCCTGTGTTTTGCATTTTACTGGAGCAGGAACAGTGTATGATATAAAGTTATATGGAATTGATTTCTCAAGTAATCAATTAAACTTAATACCATTCTCACAAGAAATTGATACAGTAATATATTTATTAAATTTGGTTTTACTTATGCCATGCGGTTTTTTACTACCTTTGATTGTGAAAAAATTCGATTCATTTAAACGAATATTGTTAGTAAATTTAGGTATATCTTTGTTGATTGAGTTGAGTCAATTATTTAATAATAGAAAGACGGATATTGACGATATAATATTAAATGTTGCAGGAGCCATAATAGGATATATTGTGTATAAATTAGTGACGAAACTATTTCCTAAAATATCCAATAAAAATATGTTTAATATAAGTGAATTTGTAATATATGTTCTGATTATGACCATAGGACGTTTTTTGCTATTTGCTGAATTTTACTTTGCTAGTATTTTTTATATGTAATTAGATAATGGGGGAGCATTTTGGAGGCTCCCCATTATTTATAGTATAATTGATGTTATACACTTATAATGAATTCTGTTTAATAATCCCCACTGCAACATTTCGATCTTCGTCAATATGTGTCACAACAAAGGACACCTTATCTTTCTTTCCACCGTCCCGGCATATTTTCCCTGTACCCGACAATTTTTCAGGTTTTCTTTGCTGGTGTTGCCTTCCACGCTTTTTATATCTGCATGGATGGAGAGCGTTTCCGGGAAATCTACTGGAACAGTTAAGATCTGGATCAGAATACGAACTTCCTTCTGGCTTATAGTTTTCCTGCCTTATAAAAGCTTCCGTCCGGTCAATACGGAGGAACGCTTATTCCATATTTAGTTGTAATACTCCTTTCCATGCACTAAAAAACGCAGCTTGCACTAGAGAAGAGGCATTCTCTGGAAAGCTGCGTTTTCGCTACATACAATTTTGACAGTATCATTTTAACATGGATAGATTTCCATGTAAATCGCAGAAGTGTGCCAAATTGGGAGTATACGGTAATCCATCCGTACTACTCTAACTTTAAGCCGCCGTTTCCGGCGGCAAGGTTTTAAATATTAATTGTTTTTGTTTTACTCCGGCATATTTCTGGAAGTTTTTCAGACCATGGAAGGATATCATCTATAAAACTGTATTCCTTATCCTCCTGATGGTCTTTTAATACAGTCAGGATATATTCAAGGTACCGGAACGGATTGAGATTATTAGCCTTTGCAGTTTCCGTGATGCTGTAGATAATGGCACTGGCATTTGCGCCATCCAGACTGTCGATCAGCTTCCATGTATGCTTATGGAGACAAAAGCTACGCAAAGCACTTTCTGTCGCATTGTTATCCATAGGAATATCACCGTCTTCCAGAAAGGCTTTCAAAGAAGCTTCCTGGTTGATACAGTAGTTGATCCCATCCAAAGTCTTTCCGCGGGAAAGCTGGTTTTTAGACTGTATCTCTTTTGCCCATGCAAAGAAGGCCTCTACAAGAGGTCTGATGTTGGTCTGACGATACATTTTTCTGGCTTTTGCAGGCTGTCCCTCCATCTGGTTATCCAGATGATAGATCGCGGCAATCCGGCTGACTGCTTCGTAGGCTATCGTCTCTTTTGCATTTTTCTGTACTGCTTTTGGCAGGGCTTTTAACGCCTCCGCAAACCTACGCCTTGCATGGGACCAGCAGCCTGCAAAGACGATGTCTGGATTTTCCCTGTCCAGCTTCCTGTATGCAGAGTAACCATCGCAGACTACGATCCCTTTAAAATCCTTCAGGAATTCTTCCGGATGATCCGCTTTCCGGGTGCGCTGGTATTCATACAAGATGATCGGGGTATCTGTATAACTCTTTCCAGTCCGATAGATCCACATGTAACTTTTGCTGTTCACCGGCCGTCCATCCTTAGTGACCATGACCGGAGTCTCATCTTATGTAGAGAAATTTATTATGTAAAGTCATCTTCATACAGCTGTATCTGTTCGTTTTTTTCTTTTAACTACTCTACATAATCTACATATAGTTGTATCCTCTAAGAAAAGGAGGTATAGCTTATGTCAAAGAAAACAAAAATCATTTTACGCTATCCAAAATATCAAAACATTATTGATCAATATCTGAGTCTGGACGAGTTCGAAGAAAAAGCTGTTGAAACTATGCGCAGTAAACGTGTTACAGTCACAGCTTTTTGCAACTACCTTGGCGATCACGGCATTGAATCCATTAATCTATGTTTGCAAAAGCATGTCGTGGGATTTATGGAAAACATTTCATCTCTTTCTACTTCCACGAAAAGTGGAAAAACATTTATTCTCCGCCATTTTTTTAACTTTCTGTATGCACAGGGACTCATTCTTTATTCTGGCAGAGAACTTTTTCCTGTTATCGTAACAAATAAACGTGACCGGATACTTTCCTTTTATTCTGAAGAGGAAGTACGGAAGCTAGTTTCATGTATTGATAATAATACTGTCAAAGGCAAACGTGATCTGATTGTAGTTCTACTTGCCGCTGAACTTGGTATGCGTTCAGGTGATATTTGTCGATTAAAGCTTTCAGAGATTCACTGGGAACGCAATACGATTGAATTTAGCCAGTTTAAAACAGGTGTATTTAATCAGCTTCCATTACTGGACAATATAAAATTCGCTCTTATTGATTATCTTCGCACATCCAGACCTTCGTGTGATTCTGACCTGCTTTTTATAGGGTTAAAGAATAATTATGGCATGATTTCTGCCAGTCAGATACATTCTATTGTCTCAAAATATTTTAAATCCTCCGGTGTTGACATATCAAAACGGAAACACGGACCTCATGCTTTAAGACATTCGCTGTCAAGCAATCTCTTACATAACAATACTCCCATGCATGTAATTAAAGATGTGCTTGGCCACACAAATCTTAATACCACAAAGATTTATCTGAATATTGATTTTGATACGTTGAAGCATTTCGCATTGGAGGTTCCAAATGAAGATAAAAATTGATTATGTATTTCCTGAACAATACCGAATTATTGCAGAAGAATATATTTCATACAAACGTTCTATGGGTTTTAGTTTTGGCTATGATGATCAGAAAAAATGCGATCAGCTTCTTCACTATCTCTACGATAATTCTATTTCTAATGATGTAACAGATCTAACGAAAAAACTAGTAGAAGGATATCTGGCGCAGTTTCATGCCTCCAAACCTAGAACGATTCATGCTAACCAGTCTTATATAAGGCAGTATGGACTATTCCTAAAACAGATGGGCTATGCTCCATACATCTACCCGGATACACTTATTCAGTGTCCAAAAGATTTTACTCCCTATATTTTCTCGAAATCAGAAATTTACAGGATATTTGAGTGTGCGGATCGAATCGGTCCTAACAAGAACAAATTTGTGAATACTCCGTATATATATCCTGCAATCTTACGGTTGCTTTATGGCTGTGGCACACGTATAGGAGAAACTGTACGCCTAAAAATAGAGGACGTCAATCTATCTGATGGTATCATTACATTGCATAATAGTAAAAACAATGTCTCACGTATGCTTCCTTTGTCGGACTCTCTTACAACATATCTCAGAAAGTATGATTCGCGTGTTGACAGAAGCGGAAATGCTTACTTTTTTCCAGCTCTTCATGGAGAATGCTATTCTCCTGTTACAATACGTAATACTTTTAGAAAACTTATGGCACAGGCTGAAATACCGCTTCTGCCTACAGGAAAATATCCCAGGATACACGACCTGCGCCATACTTTTGCAGTGCATTCATTAGAGCAATCCATTGAACATGGTCTGGACCCATATTGCTCATTGCCTGCGCTGAGTACATATATGGGACATAAAGGCGTTGAATCAACGGAATACTATCTGCGCCTGACAAAACATTATTTTATAAATGTCCTTCATTACACGCAGGCACAGGCTGATATCATTTTTCCGGAGGTATAATCATGAACACATCATTAACAGCACTAATTACAGCTTTTTTTACAACGTATCTTATAAATACAGCAGGATATTCAGAAAATACTGTAAAATCTTATAGAGATACATTTGTTTTACTATTCCTATACGCTGACGAGCATAAACTTTGCTCAAGAGGCCGTATTAACATCTCCATTTTTAACCGAGAAAATATCACAGGTTTCCTTGATTGGTTGGAAAGCAGTCGGAATGTTAGTGTTTCAACCAGAAACCAACGATTGGCTGCTTTAAAATCATTTTGCAGATACGCCTCATCGAACACAGTTGAACATCTTGAGATATTCCAACAGGTTTTGGACATCAAGCCAAAGAAAGGTATGTCAAAAACGGTAGACTATCTAAGTGTTGATGCCATAACATTATTACTAAAACAGCCCAATCCCAATACGCCTAACGGCATCAGGGATCTGGCTTTATTATCACTTTTATATGAATCTGGATGCCGGGTACAGGAACTCATTGACATAAAAACAGGCAATATATCTTTTAAATCTCCTGCAACTGTTACCGTGACTGGAAAAGGCAGCAAAGTTCGTATTATTCCACTCAGTTCGAATGCTGCTTCTATTATCGCCAGATATGCTAAAATATGTCAGGTATTCAAGCCAGAGCAAACCTTATTCACTAACTACCGTAAAGAACCACTAACACGTTCTGGGGTGGCGTATATCCTGCGGAAATATGTAGAGAAAGCAAAACAAAAAGAACCAGCATTGTTTGGCAATACGGATATACATCCTCATGTTTTGAGGCATTCTAAAGCGATGCATCTTCTTGAGGGCGGTGTGAATCTCATTTATATCAGAGATTTTTTAGGGCATTCATCTGTTACAACTACAGAAATTTATGCAAAATCAAACCCAGAGATCAAACGAAAATTTTTAGAAGAAGCAGCATTAAATATCGATTCAAAAATCGTCAAATACTCTGAAGAAGAAAAACACACTCTTTTAGAGTGGCTGAAAAACAACATCTAAATATTATGTAGAGTTTAAATTGTGGGAGGGCCTTTATTTAACAGGTTCCCCCCATATCCTTTGCATAATATAATACTTTTGATAAGATGAATTATGTGAAGCTCTACATAATTCATCTGCCATTGCGAATTCCCGTTCCAGAAGTTTTCTGTGGAAATATTCATACATAGGAAGAAAGAATGCCTCAGAATTCCGGATCACCCAGTTTGCCATCGTTGCCCTGGTGATCGCCACGCCATACTGTTTCCAGTCCTTTTCCTGACGGCAGTAGGGCAGTCCGTTACAGAACTTCTGGTACATCACCCAGGCAACCGTACCAGCAGACGCCATCCCATAGAGCATGTGTGCCCTGCCATCTTTTCCTTTTTTGATCACTGGAAGATCCTGAAGTTTACATTTCGGACATTCATAGTTTTTGCTGTAGTATTCATATACTTTCAGCTTTGCCGGGATGAAGACCAGTTCCCGCCGGACAAATTCCTCGCCGATCTCTTTCAGCGGAGTGCCGCAGACAGGACAGGATTTTTCTTCCCCGAAAAGATCCAGATACTTTTTTTCAATTGGAACACCCTTAAAACGTTCTGCGTCCGTGGCCCTTGCTTTTCGTTTCTTTGAAGTTTTTTCCGGAAGACATGCTTCCAGTTCTTCTGCTTTTGCAGCTGCTGGATCCTGTTCCATTTCTGCTTCATTGAAAAAGTTCAGCTGACCTGGGATATCAAGGTTCCGTTTCTCACTGGAAGCACCAAACAATTTTTTTCGGAGAAGGGCGACTTCCTCTTTCAGATTATCCCTTTCCTGGGTGAGGGTCTCTTCCCGTTTGTTGGCAGTATCGACAGTTGCCTGAAGTGTTTTTATCATTTTTCTAAGATCATTGATCATGTCCTTCAACTCACGGAGCTGGATATCTTTGGAACTGTCAGCCACTGCTTTTTCCTCCTGTTTTTGATATCTTTATTATACCAGAAAACAGGTGAACTTCCCAGTAAAACGGATGATTTTTGTGCTTTGAAAGTGCCTAAAATATAAGGAAAACAGCGGAGTTTATGTGCAGTTTTTTGTGGCGGGATCAGGTTGTTTTAATGGCTTTTGGCTGTTCGATATCAATGCCGGACATCAGCCAGTCAAACTCCCGCCAGGTAAGATTCCGGACTTCCGATTTATTTCTTGGCCACCGATAGGAACCCTGGGCCGTTAGTCTCTTATAGATCATAACGATACCATCCGGCTCCTTTAAGATTGCTTTGATCCGGTCGCATTTACGTCCGCAGAAAAGAAAAAGTGCATGGTCGATCTCCATGGAAAACTGTTCCTGGATGATCGCACATAATCCATCGATGGATTTGCGCATGTCCGTTCTGCCACAGACAATATAGATCGCATCAACATTTGAAATATCCGCTAACATGATGACTTCCTCAGAACATCCGCCAGGATCTTCAAGAGCGCAGGCTGGACATCATTGCTTATCCGTATCAAAAATCCTTTTGCTTCGATCTCAATCGTATGTGAATTGTCAGGGTGCAGAGGACTGATTCCGGTATCCGGGATCAGTCCTGCCGGAGAATCCTCCGGTTCTATAGCAATCTGGACCACATCCTGTTTGTGGGATGTAAGGTCAAGAGTGCTGGATTTTCCAGCGGGATCAGGTATCTGGCAGGCTTTTTTACGCAGACGGGTAACTGCATTGTAAAAACAGCTGGGAGATATTCCATGTTCATTACACCATGCAGCATCAGTCAGACCACTTTGCCTGCATTGGATCACCAGATCCATCCATTCCTCCAGAGAGCGCCCTGGTGCACGTTTGTTACCCATAATGAAACCTCCAAGTGTAGTAAATTTCTATCTCCTATCAAGAGGAGTGTAGTAAAAATCTATTTACTATCATCATTATGAGTTCAAAAACAGAATTGGTAAAGCTACCCAAGATTTAAGCGCTTACATTCAAAAAGCACTCTTCAATTATGATATGAAGTGTGCTTTTTGAATTAAGAAATAGAAAAGTTTAAATGTTTTGCTTAATAATCCGTGTGATAATCCCCACTGCAACATTGCGTTCTTCATCAATATGTGTCACAACAAAGGATACCTTATCTTTCTTTCCAACGGTGCGGCTGTCGTAGCAACTGTGAGCAATGGCGTTGACACCCAGTTCTAGCCGGACAAAAACCGTTCCTTTGTGGATATCTTCCACAGTGCCGGCATATTTTCCCTGTACCCGGCAATTTTTCAGATTTTCTTTGCTGGTGTTGCCTTCCACGCTTTTTACATCTGCATGGATGGAGAGCGTTTCAGGGGAATCTCCATCTACGTTCAGAATACGTACCAAAATGTGTTCCCCTACCTGGAATCGCTCCCTGGCATCACCCAGCCAGTCAAAAGACAGATCTCTTGCAAGGATGGAAGTTTCTACACCAAAGATTTCTGCCCGGACTACTTTTTCAGCAACGGCAATGACCCTGGCCTGTACAATACGGTCTTCATGGATTTTAGTCTGCCCGGAAGAGTCCTGATCAAAATAGAAAATCTGACGTTTTTTCAGCATAGCATCTTTCCGGCTGGCAACGATGCTTCTGGATTTGGTATCCAGACCTTTGATAATGAAATCAATTTCGCAGCCAAGCATATTATTCAGAACCTTATTCTGGCGGAGGGAAATGTCACCGTAGTCATGGGCTTCATCTTGGACCAGATTGATCATCATTTCCGAGATAGGGATGACAGCCCGGTAATCCTTATAGTAAATAATTGCTATTAAGCTGCCGGCTTCGGTCTTTTCAATACCTCCCAGAATACCAGTGAGAATTTTCCGGGTACGATAGGCATTTTGGATGTCATGCCAGATTAAATCCGCTTTTGATTGAGCAGTTTCTAATATGGTGTCAGAATCAAGGGTTAAAATAGGTGCATTGAGGTTCATAGTTTCGTTTGCCATAAATGTTATCTCCTTTCAAAATGTGTTATGACATGATGGAATCTTTATCTAAAGGAACCATGCTAGAGTCAGGGGAATCTTCTATAAAATTTTCCTGAAGGAAATCCTCCATAAAATCATCGGGAGTAGGTTCCTGATAAACGGGTTCGGATGTAAAATGTGGTTTCTGTTTTGCTATTGACGCAGAAGATGAACGGCGTTTCCTTTTGGCTGATCCGAATGAGGGCTGTGGTCGATACTCTGTTTCTTCCAAGGACCCATTTTTGCGCCATTCAGGTATGTGTTCCGATGCTTTTCTTGGTGTCAGCTTTTTGACATCTGGATGTAGGGTATAATCGTATTTTTCTACTTTTAGGACTTTTTGCCCACGTAGGATAACCAAAGCAGTATCAAGAGGGAGCCGCAAGATTTCATCTGGTGTTAAGAGTTTCCGTTTGCCGATGGATTTTGTCTGCCGGTATTCTGGCGTATAGTCGGATACCCGCCAGCTATTGAGCTGCTTGGCTTCGCTGCTTACCCCTACGGTCACATCGCCGCTGCGGTTGCTGATAAAGGTAGCAGTAACTTCATCTGTGCAGCCCAAAAAGAGCTGGGTATCACAGTTGCCAATGATTTCCTGCCATTGGTTATAAGGATAGCGGTTCTGCATCTGAGGCAAATTCTGAAAGATGCAGGAAATGCTGAGATTCCGGCTTCGGATTACACTGATCTTCTTATTCAGTTCCAGGATAGCTCCGGTGTTGGCAAGCTCATCAGCCAGTATATGTACAGCAACAGGAAGTTTTCCTTCTTCTCCATATTTATCTGCATAACGGACCAGTTTGATGAAGATGAAGGTCATAAACAGGGAAGATAAAAAATCGAAGGTGCTGTCCTGGTCTGAGGTAATGCAAAAGTAAGCACATTTCTGTTTCCCTGGAAGTGTCAGATCAATCTCATCATAAGAGGTAATCTGCCGAATGAGTTTATTTTGAAATACCTGAAGTCTGGCACCCAATCCGATAATAACTCCGCTTCGCACGGTATCACTGGCTTGTTTATAGATGCAGTAAGGAACTTTTGCTGGATGGGACACTGGGAGCAGATCAAAAAGACTGTTCAGCTCCTTTTCGGAACTCATGGTCAGCAGCTTATAAACCTGTCCGATATTTCTGGCTTCCGGCGGAAATCCCTGATCCACATAGAGAACCAGGGCTTTTAGCAGGTTCATCTCCGCATTATCCCAGAAATGATCTCCTTTTCCGGAACCTGTATTCTGGATAATGACATCTGCAAATACTTGAGCCATCGTTTCCTGTCCATTGATTTCACCCAGACAATTCCAACTATCGGAGTTTTCCGGATTGACCAGATTAAATGCTTTTACTACATAGCCTTCGTTTTCCAGATAAACAGACATGCTTTCATAGAGTTCGCTTTTTGGATCGGTAATGATTAAACTTTCCCCGGAAGCGTTGTTGCCTTCCTGCCCTCTGGCGACACACTGGAAAATCATATTTCTTGCAAATGCTCTGGATTTCATGGAACCGCTGGCACCATACACGGCGATATTTTTATTCATTCGTGTTTGATATGGAAGACATACGGCTTTGCCATTCAATTTGCCTAAAATGGTTCCTTTATTTTTCTTTACATCTCCGGTCAGTTCCAAAACTTTCATCATTTCATCTGGAGTCATGAATCCGGATGTACCGTAGGTTCCTTTTGTAGAGTAATTTAAGTTCCGTTCATGGTCACTAATCTCCCCGTTTCTGTCATATCCCATACGCATAAGTAAAAAAGTAAGAAGCCCAAAGAGAACCAGGCAAAGAAAAATCCCATACAAATTGTATGGGAAATCGGTAAGGGCAGTATGAAAGCAGACTAATGGGTGTAAAGAAGCTGCTTGCGGATAGGTTCCGTTGCCGGCAAAGTTTCCGGCAGAAGTCCATTCCTGATAGTTTTTAATAAATTGTGCTGCGTATCCTCCGGCATACAGAGTGCAGACGCTTATGGGAAGCAAAAACAGGAACTTCCACCATTTACGGTTCATTGAAAAACCTCCTTTTAAACTTTTGAAAATCAATGCTGGAGAAGTGTATATCTGCAGTCAGGTATTTTTTCAGGCAGGGAAGCTGAAAGTCAAAGCAAATCAGGTTCCCGGATAACCCATATACATTTAATCCAGTATTGAAGCGGTTGATACGCTGCATGTCAAAATCATACGCAAGCAAAATAGGCTTTTCCTGGCTGTCTATTCCATCATGTTCAATTGGCAGAGCCTCACGCGGGGGAAAACAGTCGGACAGTAGTAGCTGATTGAGTTGTATCATACGCTGGGGCTGTACCAATAAACGGAGCAGGTATTCTCCGTAGTTGTTATTGGGCAGAAAATAAAAATGTTCATACGCAGTATCCAGCATGAACAGAGTTTTTTTGTATCCCCCGGTACTGGTAAGGAGACGGAAAGCCATATCCATATCACTGCCGGTCATGATGGCATAAACGGTAGGCGGGCCATGGTAAGGAAGTCCTTGAAGATAGTGCTGCAAAAAAGCATTGAGTCGGACTTCCGTTTTGTATTCCCATTTTAGAAGTGTATTTCCGGTATTATAAACAGCATAGACACAGTGAGGAGCCATCAGGATTCCCATACTACGGGAATTTTTGATTTTTGTAGTGGATGCTCCAAGATTTTTTATTTCCCTGGAAGAGTAAAACAGAGGAAGGCTTCGTATAGGAAACGTAGCCGCTTCGCCGGATTCAGAAAAAAGCAGGGGCTTTTCATCTGGAAAGAATGGGATTCCAGCATGGGAAAGCGTCAAATAGGTTTCTGCTTTTTGATGAAGTCGCAGCCGTCTTGGTAATTCGCTACGTATGAGGTTGGTTTCTGCATTTCCGGTTAAATAGTTTTGAAAACGACAGGAATTTTGCGAAAGCAGCAGTTCTTTTGCCCGTTTGGTAAGGCGATAACCTCGTAGGCCATCTTTATAGTGTGTTCTTATAAGCTTACTCTGCTTTAAATCTGTAACCACCTTCTCTGCATAGGAATCACTCTCAATCAATCTGTTAAGCTGTCCGGAAGGGAATTCCCCACATAGTCCAACCATTTCCAAAAGCTGATATTTTATAGAATCGGTTTTTATCAAATAAGCATCACCTCAGTTCGATTTTTTACCTATGACAGCCTATACTTGGGTAAAGTAAGGGCGGTATTAAGCATAAAAAATGCAAAGAATATGGCTTCTTTGCAGAAAAATTACCCATATCGGAAAAAGAAAGAAAAATATCAGGAAATTTCCGATATGGTTTTGATAGACGCTTTTCTATCTTTCAGCCAGCCAGGAAAGATTTCCGGTTCCATTACAAAGATAACGGTGTGATCGTAATTACCCAGTTCTGTAGTGTGATAGGAGTCGCAAAAGAGTCCCGTATCATCAACCAGAACATAGGAAGCGATAGTATCTAAAATCTGTTTGAACTCCAAATTATCGTAATCACGTATTCGTTGTAAAGAAAGGCTCTGGTCATAAATTTGACTGAAACAGACCACACATCTTTTATATAACGGAATAGAATGTTCTGCCACATAAGTCTGCAAGGCAAGGTTTAATGGCTCATGTAGAAAAGCGGTGTTGGTTCGCAATTTACGTTTGGGCAGTAGCCCTGGCATGGTAATAGAAAGAACACTATTTGAAAAAGAGATTTTGATTCCCTGCACAGCCGCAGCCTGTTTCAGATAGTCTTTCTTTCCAGTATCAGTTGTGGTATATACCAGATTTCTGAGCTGGCAGGTAATCCTTTCAGAACGTAGGGCAGCACTGATACTCAGCTCTTCGTATTTGTCGGCATACGCTTGAATATCTGTTGTTTTCAATGCAAAAATAGTGTTGTGAAGTTTTTGGACTTCATCATCAATGCTCTGTAAACGGTCAAAAACAGTTTTGGTGTTCATACATACCTCATTTCTTTGCATAATAGCTGACAGATCCGGTAGAGGAGTCTACAAGGCAAAAGGCAATCACACCTGTGATATGGATTTTTGAAGCCTGTTCTTCCGATTCTAATACAACCAGCCGTTTTGCATCGCTTTTTGTCTGGCTTTCCATGACATGATTGATAAGATATTCCTGTTCCTGGGGGACATAGAGGACTTCATACCGCTCATCTTTAGAGAAAAAGTTCAGTTTCACAGGAAATTCACCGTCAGTATGGTACACAATGGCGTTTTTGAAGTCCAAAAGCACCCAAAAAGATGCAATCATCCCATAATCAGGATTGTTTGCAGATTCCTGGCTGTCGCAGAGAAGCCCGTTCTCCTTATCATAGATAATACGTTTTTGTTTTACCAGACTAGTGATCAGAGACTTGATAGATGTTCTGTTTTTGGAAAAGAGCCGTAAGATCTGTTCATATTGCAGCGAATGGTAAGTTGTAATGAACCGGAGCAGTTGGGCACCTTCCCCTTGATAGATTTCATTTCTTGTTTTCATGGTAATCTCCCTTCATTATATAATAGGAAGTTTTACCTACACTGTACGCACAGAATACGTTTTTATTTTAGGGGAAGTACGCTGTACGTACTGTGTAAGTATTGGCTACTGTCAGCGAAAGGTTTACGGGTACAAAAAAAGCACCGATTAAGGTGCTGGAGAAAATAGGAATACTATAAGCAATATCAATTGTAACATGGGTAAAATTACTCTTCAATCGCAGAAGTGTGCCAATGTAGTGACACAATTATGTTGCAATGAATGACTATGAAAATATATTTCATCAAAATAATTATGTATAGATTATTTTATAATAATTGAAATTAATCAGCCATGTGTTGCCTATGTCCAAAGAGATAAAAAAAAGTGCAAAAAAAACAATAAATATGGTTGTAAATGCTCTGACATGGTATAAAGAATGTACTAATACATAAAAAAGTATTGGAAAGACAAAATGTGAAGGAGGTGACAAAATGAGTGTATATGAAACACCAAAAAGCGAAGGCGTAGAGCAGAAAAAACGTGTTGATTTAGGCTGTGGAGTAAACTGTGATTGGGGCTTCGGAGCAGGCATAGCGATTGCAATGATTGGTCCATTACCAGGACCAACGTAATGGTGAGAAAGCGTTTCTCAGAAAAGAGAAACGCTTTTTTAGAATTATACATTCATTAAAATATGATTAAACGAGAAGACATATTACATAAAACAACTTATGTTTGGAAAGAAAATGAAAAATATACCAGTATCATAAAAAATGATGGCAGTAGGGTGATTTTAAATAAAAAAGATTCTGATATCTGGAAAATAATCAATGACGATGATACCGTGGATGATATTATCCGTCATATGAAGGATACAATGAGTGCTAATCAGGTTGAAGACAGGTTAGAGGAATTTATTAAAATTGGTATTATAACTAACGAAGATATGTTTTGGGGGGATGACTTATTATAAAAAAGATTATGCTTATTATGCCAAACAGTAATAAGAATAAGCAGGTGGGATATTCAGAGAAGATGACAATGCCTCCTCTAGGTCTAATTTCCATTGGAGGATATCTTAAAATGCACGGTTATATGGTAGAAATACTTGATTTATTTACAAATCATATAAGGAAACAGGAATTTATAGATAAAATAAAAAATGCACATCCGGATATGATAGGAATAAGTGCATATACAGAAAATATTAATGCGGTTATCCATTTAACAAAGATAATTAAATCGGTGTTGCCAAAAATAATTATTGTTTTAGGTGGAGCACATGTGACTTTTTTGCCGGAAGAAGCTTTGCATCATAATACAGTTGATTATGTGTGCCGTGGAGAAGGAGAAATGACTTTTGTACAACTATTGGAGTGCCTTAATTATCATACGATTGATTTGTCAGAAGTGAAAGGAATTTCATATCGTGTAGGACAGGAGATTATACATAATGCAGATCGAGGATATATTGAAAATCTGGATAATTTACCGTGGGCAGAACTCGATGAAATTGAAATGCGAAGCTATGATATCAAGCAATTGATTATTACAAGTAGAGGATGTCCAGGAAAGTGTATCTATTGTGCTTCAGCTGCTCTATCGGGAACACGTTATAGAAATCGAAGCGCTCAAAATGTATTCAGTGAAATACATTATAAATATAGTATAAAAGGAGAGAAATACTTTGCTTTTTTGGATGATACTTTTACAGCAAATAAGAAGCGATTGTATCAGTTTTGTGATTATCTAAAGCAAGCCAATATGAATATAATATGGCGTTGTGATTCGAGAACAGATATTTTATCAAAGGAAATGATTGATAAAATGCAGGAAGTAGGGTGTACATCCGTACATATAGGTATAGAAAGCGGATCTCAAGATGTTATTAACAAAATTAATAAACATATAAGTTTAGAAAGGTCTGAAGAATTACTTGCATATATGTCGCAAAAAGGGCTTCAAGTAATGTGTTCTTTTATCATAGGGCATCATTGCGATACACATGAGACAATAAAAGAAACAATAGATATGGCACTGAAATTTCGTAAAAAGTATAAAGCAACTGTAGGTATAAGCATCAATACCCCTTTCCCAGGCACATATCTATATAATCATATGAAGGATTTAGGAATTAATTTGGAAATCAAAAATTGGTCTTCATTCGATTTAGTTCAGGCTGTATTTAGTACACCTAATATTACAAGAGCTGAGTTGCAAAATTATTATTATGAAATTCAATCAATGGTGATTTAGAGGAGGAAATTATGGAACGAATTGTTGTAGAATTAAAGGGAAATTTAACTTTCTGTGGAGTGGATAAAGGTGAGATATGTATTGAAGGTGAAAATGGAATATTGGTAGAAACAGATACAAAAAGCGGATTAAAAGTTTGGTGTCCAATAAAATCAATTGTTAAAAAGCATGAAATTAGAATAGAGGAGTGAGAGGAATGAAAATTTCATTAAATAAAAACGTTATTATAAAAGACTATGAAACCAAAGGGCTATTAATCGATGTAGAAAGAGCGGATTACAGGAAAGTCAACAGTTCTGGTCTCACCATTTCTAAATTTTTAAATAAGTATGGCGAAATATCAGTGGAAGAGTTACTTCTAAAATTATCGGATTTATATGAACTTCCTGAAGAAGTGTTTGGAGAGGAGGTTCAACAGTTTTTGGATGATATGATCGAAAAAGGTTTTTTTGTTAAAGATGGTGATTATTCTAGAATAGAAACAGAGGAAACCATTTGTCACCAGACGTCTAATGGGATTTGGATTAAAGTGACTAATAGATGTAATTTGAGATGTAGCTATTGCTATGCGGATTCTGGAGAAGGAGAAGCTAACGAATTAACGATAGAAGAAATAGAGAATCTTCTTATAGAATTAAAACCGAAAAATTATAATAAAATAGTCATTACCGGTGGAGATCCTTTGATGAGGAAAGATATAGTTGAAATTTTAAAAACTTGTAAAAAGTATGGAAAAGTTCAAATTTTAACAAATGGAACTATTGGAAATGCAGAATTATATAGAGAAATTATGGAGATAGTAGATGCAATTCAAATTTCTTTAGACTCTTATGAAGAAATACATCATGATAAAAATAGAGGAAAGGGAAGTTTTGTGCGCGCTGTAAATACGGTAAAAACTCTAACACACATTAATAACAAAAAAGTGATAGTTGCAATGACACCAACTCCAGATTATATGCCGGATATCGTTGAAATGATAAAATTTTGTCTAAATATGAATGTTAGACAATTACATATCAATAGATTTGTTCCCTATGGTCGAGCTAAAACTTTTGAAAATAAATTAAATATGGAGCAGTTTTATAAATGGGTGGATAGAGGATATGATTTTTTGCGAAATATCTATATTAACTATTATAAACAAAATAAGGAATTTATATTTAATATAGATGTTTCGAATGATTTATGTAATCAAGTATACTCAAAAGGAAGAAAAACATCATGCGGTGTTAATTGCAACCAGATTAGTATTGATAGTAATGGTAACGTATATTTGTGTCCTTCCTTACACATTGAAGAATTTGAACTGGGTAATATAAGAACAGATAATATTACTGAGATTATGGAAAAAAGTAAACAAAAATATGGAGAAATAGATGTCGAAATGTTATCTAAGTGTAAGAACTGTGAGATTAAATATTATTGTGGCGGAGGATGTAGAGCAATCGCATTTAATGAAACAGGCGACTTATATGGACAGGAGAGAAATTGTGACAATTATAGGAACAGAGTGTTTGATTTAATGCTGCAGTGATAAAGCCACACAGAAACGAAGCGGAGAGTGATCTGAAAAATGGAAAATATATATGGCTTTGCAGAACAATTATCTATAAAGAAGAGAATAGATAATAAGATAGTGATAAGTGGTTTAAATAATGGCAATTGGGTGCTAAGTCAAATTGAATCTATAGTCTTGCAGGAGTTTAATGGCGGTAGAGATTTAGAGGAGATTCTAGCAATACTTCCGGGCAGGGAAGTGAGCATTATAAAAATTTACGAGAATTTTATTGATAAAGGAATTTTAGTTAAGAACTCTGCTAGAAAAATTGATTTGTCAGCTAAATGGACTTTGGATGAAGTATTTTTTGAATTGACAAAACAATGCAATTTAAGATGTCATCACTGTTATATACCAAAGGAGATTGAGAAAAAGGAGCTAGGATTAGAAAAGTGGTTTCAGATTGTTGATTCCTGTAAAGATTTAGGAGTAGGTTTAATAAAATTAACTGGTGGAGAAGCAATGCTGCATCCCCATTTTTGGGATATAGTTAAATATATTAATAAAAATGGGATATCAATGCGTTTATATACGAATGGTTCTTGCTTGAATAAAAAAACAGTGGAGAATTTGAAAACAGTGGGAATTTCAGAGATTCAGATTAGTTTAGATGGTGGAACTGAAGAAACGCATGATACATTTCGCAATGCTCCTGGTAATTATAAACATATTTTAAGAACACTTCCTATTTTGATCCGATTTGAAATAAGAGTGATTTTATCATTTACAGTAACAGATTACAATGTAAACGAAATTAATCTCTTTATACGAGAAGCAAGGCAGTTTCCTAATGTGAAAATTGTAATTAGTCCATATATTAACTATCATCAGACTTATCAAGGAGATAGATTTGTAGATGTTAGCGAAGAAACAGTAGAAAAGCTAAAAGAATGTTTTGAGAACAATAAGAATATTTGGTCAGATAAAATCAAATATTCTTTGTCATTTTCCAATCGTTTTATAGGTTATTGTGGGTTTGGAATTTATAGTTTATACATAGATTCTTTTGGTAAGATTATTTTATGCCCATTATTGGGAAATATACAACTTGGAACTATAACGGATGGAATAGAAAATATCTGGGAAAATAGTAAAATATTAATGGAATATAGAAGTCATACAATAGCAGATATAGAAAAGTGTAATACTTGTAAAAATGTAAATGTATGTAAAGGCGGTTGTAGGGCAAGGGCATATTTTATTAATGGTTCGATACTGGCTTGTGATCCGGTCAGTTGCAAAATGTATTAGGAGTTAGAATGAAGGTTGAAAAAGTCTTATTGATTAATTGCACATTGGATAAGCATAGTAGGGCTAAGATTCATAATGTAGTATCATCACCCAATTTAGGTCTGCTATCAATTGCGGGTGTACTGATAATGCATGGATATGATGTGAAAATATTAGATTTTTTTGCTGATCCAATAAAGAAAGAGCAATATAAGAAAATATTAGAAGAATTTAATCCAGATGTGATTGGATATTCTGTATATACAAGAACTGTTCCGTTTTTAAGAAGGATGGTTGAGCTAAACAAAAAGATAGGGTATGAGGGAATTACAGTGGTTGGAGGACCACATCCATCATTTAATGAAAGAGAAATGCTTGATGATATAGGAGCAGATTTTGTCATTAAGGGGGAGGGTGAGTTTACATTTTTAAAACTCCTTGAAAGCTTAAAATATCCTGTACAATATCCAATCAGTAGAGTAAAAGGAATTAGTTATAGGATTAAAAATGATATATACATATCAGAAAAAATAGAATATATAGAAAATCTTGATGCATTACCGTTACAAGCAATTGGAATTATTGACCCAGAGAAGTATTCAACAGCATTTACACTGATTACAAGCAGGGGATGTCCTGGAAATTGTGTTTATTGTGCATCTAGAGCGTTGTCTGGAAATAAATATCGAATGCGTTCCGCAGAGAATATTATCTGTGAAATTTATTTTCTGAGTGAAAAGCTGAATTCCAGAAAGTTTTTAATTTTAGATGATACATTTACGGCTAATAAGGAAAGATTAGAATATTTTTGCTTATTACTCTCTAAGTATAACGAAAAGTATGCATTTAGAATTGAGTCGCGCGTGGATGCTGTTAGAGAAAAAGATATAGATGCATTGAAGAAGGTAGGGTGTGAAGTTATTCACTTTGGAGTGGAAAGTGGTTCACAAGAGATAATTAAAAAGATTGGAAAGAATATTAATTTATCTTGGGCAAAGGAAATAATGTGTTATGCGAATAAGCAAAATATACATGTAGTTGCGAGTTTTATAATTGGTCATTTCTGTGATACAGAACGCACAATTCAAGAAACGATTAGTTTAATGGAAATATTAAGAAATTCTGGAATAGAGGTTTCGGTTGCTGGATGCGTACCATTTCCGGGAACGCCTTTATATGAGCATAAGGATAAACTGGGAATTTCTATACACGCACATTCATGGCAAGAATATGATTTTAGTAATATGATTATTAGTACCTCTTATTTAAGCCAAGAACAATTAAGGGAGTTACTGTTTAGTGCTGTGACGAAGATATCTTGATATATTTAGAAAGGAATATAGGTGAAAAAACGTGAAGACAATGGATTTAACAGTAAAAAATTTATCAAAGCAGTTTGTGGATTTTAAGCTTGATAATATTTCATTTGAACTACCTCGGGGAAGTGTTATGGGACTCATTGGACCAAATGGTTCAGGGAAAACTACGACAATAAAGCTTATTCTTAATATGTTGAAAAAAAATCAGGGGAAAATAGAAATTTTAGGATATGACAACATAAAAGAAGAACAGATAGCTAAAGAAAACTTAGGAATTGTTTTTGACTCCAATTACTTTGTGGATGAGTGGAATATGAAGATGGTAGAAAAAGCAATGTCTAGATTTTATAAGACATGGAACCATCTACGATTTTATTCATATATTGAACAATTTAAAATTGCAAAATCAAAAAAGGTAAAAGAGTTATCAAAAGGAATGCAGATGAAGTTAATGTTAGCATGTGCGTTTTCGTATGATTCAAAACTGTTAATTTTAGATGAGCCTACTAGTGGATTAGATCCAGTATCAAGAGATGAGCTTCTTGAGATTATTGAGAAGTATGTAGAGGATGGGAAACATAGTGTACTATTTTCTACACACATCACAAGTGATTTGGAAAAAGTAGCTGATTATATTACCTATATCAATTATGGAGAGTTGATATATAGTGGAGAAAAAAAGAAATTATTAGAAGAGTTTTATGTAATTCGAAATGTAAGAGAGGAAATACCTATTGGGATTAGAGAAAAATTAATTGGTGTAAGAAAAACGAAAGATGGAGTGCAGGCGCTTTTGAAGAAAGAGTATATAAAAGAGATAAGCGGCTTGGGTAGGATTGAAAAAGCTACATTAGACGATATAGTTGTTTTTACAAGTAAAGGAGAATAGATATGGCAAATATTATAAAGGCTATGAAATTGGATTTTGATTTGGTAAAGGTATATGTAAAAGCTATTTGCTTTACATTACTAATTCCAGTAGTGTTTGCAATAATAAATCGTTCATTGATGACAAGTGTTTCCTTTGCTACATGTTTTATTGCTATGGCATCTGGATACACATTTTCAATTTCTGAAAAAAATGGAATGGAGCGCTTATATGGGATATTGCCTATTACAAAAAAAGAATTTGTTTTAGGGAGATATCTGTATACAATTATTATGGGTGGAATTGCAGTTCTATTTTCCTGTATTGTTCATCCAATAGTATTATTCATATTAGGCGATAAAGTGACATGGCAGCAGATAATTTTTACATTTCTATATGGAATACTCTTGTATAGCATTTATACAGTTTTTCAATTGCCAGGATACTATAAATACGGATCTATTAATGGAAGGATGTTTATGTATATACCGATTATTGGTTTTTTACTTGTGTTGTTTGGAATGGAAAAAGTTAATTTAAGTAAAAATGGATTTGCAATAAGTATATTTAGTAATTTGGGTATATTAGCGGCTGTGATAACATTTGGTATTATTTTAATCTACACAGTATCAATATGTATTTCTATTAGGATTATGAAGAATAAAGAGATATAGGAGATGGTTATATGGATTTGACGATTTTAATCGTTGTAGGTCTTATTCTTTTTGTAGGAATTCCAAGGAGAAATCGCTATGGGAAAAATAAGAAAAAGGATAAAGAAAAGGATTGAAAACAGTTTAAATTTTGGTTTAATGCAATATAAGCAATGGTTTAAACACAATATTATGAGATTGGTGAATATTCTGGTGATTCGAAATCATAAATCCGGCAATTTGGAAATCACCTTTTTGTGCTTGACCACTAATAAATTTCTATGGGGATATTTGTCAAGGCCTTGCCGTATCTACGGTGCGTAGCAGCCTTTACTAATATCTTTGTAGAAATAAAAATTAGAATACACAAAATAGATTCTTAAAGGCGATTTTCATATCACCGGACAGGTGATAGAAAGTCATCCGTAATATTCAATTGGTGTTATTGACTACACTCTATCAGGTGGTGGACAAGAGCCTGCTATGAGTAGAACTATATACCGAAACTCAGAAATAATAATATCGGACGAGCCTACTGCAGCATTAGCTCCTAAAGCGAATATGAGCTCTATAGCATGTTTGATAAGTTATTTTGTGGTAAAACCTGTATATATATTTCACATCGTTTGGCATGTACGAAGTTGATCGATAGAATTGTAGTATTTGAAAATGCAAAACTTATAGAGGACGGTACACATCAAGAATTGCTGAATTTACATGGGAAGTATTTTGAATTATTTAACATGCAAGCACAGTTCTATCAATAATATCATGGGAGGAGGAAGGACGTATTTATAAATTTGTAGAAATCAAAAATACATTAATTTTGTCCCGAAAAGTCCAGTCAGGTTTCCTTTATGATCAAGTAAAAGAAACTATAGAAAGTGAGGCAAATCATGGCTGGCGTTTAACTCAAGTTATAATACCCAATAAAGGAAAGCATAGCATATCTGGTAAAAAGCGTCTTAGATTAGGCGCCTTTTTTCCATGGTGTTATCAATTAATTTTTGAAAAAGATGAAAAGGAAAATGTGCTGTATGAATATAAATTTTACAGAGTACCTTTAGAAACTAAAGCACAGGGTTCTAATGTGGATTGTAAAGACGATTTCTATATGGTGAAAGATTTTCTTCTTTCTATGACGGACAACGATTGGAAGTTTAAGCAAATTGTTATCCCATTTGATGAAAAGAAAGGAATCTATTGTACTCTTGGATATGAAGTGATTTTTGAAAGGAAAAAATAATATTGCCTCAATCACATTCGGAGAATTTTACCGCAGTGTAGTACAATATATTTGGTAACTTATGGATAAAAGTATGAGGGTATAGATATACAGTATTTTGAGGTGTAGAAATTATAATTAGTGGATAGCTCATTTGAGAAATGAAAATATTGGCTATATCAAATAGATTTTACAAAGGAGAAATACATGGAGAGAGTTTTAATAATATCTTATATTATCAGTATGATACTTATGGTAGGCTTTATTTATTGTGTTTATAGGGAGAAATATTGGGTTTTTGAATTTGTAAATAAAATCAAGAAGCCGATACAACAACTTGTTTATGTTTTGCTTATGCTCATATCATCGTATGCATATATTTGCTTTTCGTTACTCATAGAGGCTAACTTTAATGCTGTGATATGTGCAGTGCTATTACTTCTTTTGATTTGGGCTATGGACTATCTGTTTTCTTTATGTTTTAAAAAAAGTGATTTGGGGATAAGTGAAAAAAAACGCTATATTTTTATGGCGTATGTGGGTGCCTGCATATCGGGATTTATTATTGCAAGTCGTGATGCTTCGAAATTGGCTTTAGAAATTCCAAATATAACAATTAGCGTTTTGATCGGAGCTTATGTACCTTTTACATTATTATTAGAGGATGGGAAAAAAGGGAAAGTAGAATTGCAAAGTATGAAAGAAGAATGGGAGGAAAAGTATAAGAAGACATTTCGTGAACGTAAGGCCAAAGACATTCTTTCTGTTCTACTATTTGCGATGGTATATGGCGTTTTACTGGGAGTGGCGTTATCTCCTGCTCAAAATATCATCAATGATATTGCTTCAGGGATAGGAATGGGGATGGCTACAGTGGTTGTTGCCTTTGTAGGTTTAGTTGAAGTGAAAAACAGGTTAACGAAAAGGAAGAATAAAAGAGAAGACGCAGATCAAGAGAAATCCGGTACAGAGTAGACGGGGGCAAGACAGCAAGAAATATTTAGCTGGAATTATTTCAGATGTATCTCGCAAGATTGGATGTTGATGCGATATAAATGCTATGATATACTGAAGTCCATATTATTAGATTTGTGGAGAAATAGGGATATCCAGGAGAAAAACTATAAAATTAAATTTTGCAGAAAGAAGGCATTTTTATGAAACTTGTAGGAAGCAGAAAATTAACATGGGGAATTTGCAGTATTGGTGTTTTATTAGCAATAGTAAGTGTGTTTTTCTTACCTCAGATTATTCCTGTTCATTTTGCAAATGGAATAGCAGATGATTTTGGAAATAAGGTAGAGATTTTTTTATTTCCTATTTTGCTACTCATAATTACACTTTTGACTGGGAAAGAAAACATTAAATATTTCCTGACACATTCAAAAACATTTTTGACAGATATACAGTATAATTTGATGATAGATGGTGTTCTCGGAATTATTTTGATTGCAGAAATTTATGTTATTTATGCTTCATTTGTGTAAGTGTTTCAACAAAAAATTCCAGTTTCTATAAAGAGCAAAGGAGAATGGTCATGATTGATATGCAGAATCAAGAGGAAATTCCGATCTTAGAGGATTTTGAGGCATATATTAGAAATCCGGTATTTATGCAATTTTGCTCCGAGATTAAAAAGAAGTACAGGTGCAATGAGAAAATAGAATTTAGCCGTTGTAGTTGGGAACGTGGTTGGAATGTAAAATTTAAAAAGTCTGGAAAAAGCCTGTGTACCGTATATCCCAGGGAAGGATATTTTACGGTACTGGTTGTGGTTGGAGAAAAAGAAAAAGAAGCAGTTGAAGCTATTTTATGGGAATGTACTTCAGAATTAAGAGAACTTTACGAAAAAGCAAGATGGGGAAATGGACAAAAATGGCTTATGATTGATTTAGAAGATCAAGGAGAAATGTTTGCGGATGTACTTCAGCTTATTGAAATTCGTAGGAGATAATTAATTTTGGAGTGTGGAACAAGGAGTAAAGACGGAAGACTGCGAGGTAAATGATGAAGGCGTATGAAAATAAAGAGGAACTAAAGGCAGAAATCAAGAGGGCTTACGACAAATATATTGCAGAGTTTGAGGATATCCCAGAATCCTTGAAGGACAAACGATGTATGGAGGTGGATCGAACACCTGCAGAAAATCTTGCATATCAGGTTGGGTGGACCACATTAGTATTGAAATGGGAAAATGATGAACAGGCTGGACTTCCAGTGAAAACACCATCGGATGGTTTTAAGTGGAATCAATTGGGGGAATTGTATCAGTGGTTTACCAATACCTATGCCAATTTATCTCTAAAAGAACTAATGGGCATGCTGGATGATAATATACAGAAAATTTTTACAATGATTGATTCTATGACGGAAGAGGAGCTATTTTTACCACATAAAAGAAAGTGGGCAGATGAAGCTACCAAAACAGCAGTATGGGAAGTTTATAAGTTTATTCATGTAAATACAGTAGCCCCCTTTGGAACATTTCGGACAAAGATTAGGAAGTGGAAGAAGCTTTTACTTTGACACACAGATAGAGTTTTAGAAAATATCGTGCTTTTTTGTGCAAAAGAAAATAAATATATAATGCTATTTGGAGTGCATATTCGGTTTCAGGATATGCACTTTTTTTTAATAAAATAAAAAGCGACAAACATTATTCAGATTCAAAGGGTATGAAATTGTGATAAATCTATACGGTATGCTTTGATGGTTTTTGAATTTAATTTTTTTATTGTTTCACATGTTTTGAGATATTCGGATATAAAATTTGATAATTGATCCATAATAGGCACCCTCCTTTGTTTTTTCAATTATGAGTGCCTATATGGAAAATGTCGATTTTATTTTGGGAAAAACTTATTTAAAGTTTCCAGTGTCCCCTTTGCAGAAAATCCCCATAGTATGCTGCTAAGAGCGTTAATAGCAGCCTGCCTCCTTCGGTAGTACGTCCGGTAGGAGATACTGGGAACGTGCTTTTCCAACTCTTCCAGGATTTCCTCTGTGTTTTTCAGTTCATGGGGAGACAGAAAGGCGTAATATAATATCCAGTAATATTCTTCCCCATGTTTATGATTTTTCCGGAGCAGATCCACAGAAGAGAGAAGCAGCTTTATCATTTTGTTACTGCGGGCAATGCTTTTTGCCCATTCTTCAATCTGGCTGTCTCCCAGATCTGCTCCTGCAGCATAGATGGAATCCAGAAATTCGTCTACACTGGTGTTGTATTCCAGTTGGAACTGAATTTCTACCTGCCGGACAGCAACCATCAGGCTATAAGTAGAATCCCGGTAACAACGGAGCAGCTTATAGGTATCATGGTACAACGGATTATTTTCTACTTCAGCAGAAACAGGGTGGTGATTTTTCTTTGACATTATACAACCCCTCCTTTCAACAGAACTTCTGGGATTTCAGCGAAGGCAGGTAAGGTATGCTGCAGAGGCGGAGTATGCCCTGGGACGTTGGTGACGGCGTGATTTTCCGGTTTTAGTTTTAACTCAAACTGATAGGCTGCTTTCCCCCAGGGGCAGATAATACGTAGTGAATATAGATATATACTATCCTTGCAGGCTGATAAAGGAGATAATATATACTTTGTTTTGGGGCATCTACAACAAGAAATGCCTTGTATTTCCAGTATTTCAGCGACTTTGCGAACAATGGCTTTGATGTGTGATTTTGGAACGCAGGAGCCTTCCTGTGAAACGATGATTTGTTCGTCAGTAATAGATTCTGAAACGCATTCAGAATTGTTTTCAACAGGCAAGGTGTCTTCGGGTATATGTATTGGCAGTTGCATTTTCATGGCAATTTCCTCCTTATCAATCATGACATCACTGATATTAAACATAACGGACAGATAATTACGTAGATATACCATGCTGCCATGTTTCCCGGAATAGGAAATCAGTGTGATCATGTCGGTATCTTCAAGTTTTTTAAGCAGACGGGACACAGAAGATTTCGACTGTTTCCAACGTCTGGCAAGTTCCTGATAACTGAACAAGGGATTTCCAGTCTGATTGCGAAAATATACTACCGGACCGGCATCAGAGCCTTGCACAGATGGATCATTATAGACTGCATGAATCCAAAGATCCAAAAGAGCATCCATTTCCGAACATTTTCCTAGTCCGATTAGTTTATGAACATCTGCGATTGGAAAAAAGAAAAACCCGATGTCTTTTTTGCATGGGTAATTATAGGAAAGGGCAGTATTATCTTTTGGCCAGTCTTTGATCTTGTATTGGATAATCTTATTTTTTTCGTGTAGTGAGTAGGTTAGAAGGTTTTGCTCTACCAGGGTATCCAGTATGGATATGACCTGGTGCTGGAATTTTTGGCGGAAGTGAATCTGTAGTTCTTTAAGAGAACAGATCCATTCTCCAGGAACAACTTTGTAAGTAAGGTGTTCGATGTTCCGATAAGAGGAACTGTAATTTGCATAAGAACATAAAATGAGAAAATAAAAAAGACAGGAACCTCCGTTGGTACGGATGCTTCTGTCTTTCATAAGGGTTTGTATAAATTCCCGGTAAATCCGGCAGCGTGGAAAATCCACAATTTGTTTTAATTCTAATTGATAATTCACGATAAACCTCCATATAATATTGTAGTTGTAGTAAAATAATTGTAGACGAAAGATACTAAAATGTTTATAATATGCCCATAGGGGTGCTAAGTGGCATAGATTTGGCACAGTAAAATACCTGATATGGCATGAAAGCAACATGAAAATTAGGGTGGATATAAGGTGGACAGTTTGGAAAACCTTAGAGTTTTAGAGGGTTCCGAGGTTTTTTTCCGGGGTCTGCAACACCTCTATCCCCGGTTCAAATCCGGGTGGCACCTCTTGAAAAACCTTAGAAATATCTTCTAAGGTTTTTTTGTGTTAATGTATACTGACACTTGCGATAGTGACACAGGATGGATTCTGATAATTTCTGGAAGTCACAGAAATAACAGGCTACAGGAGAGGGAATTTCGGTGGCTCCTGAACTGTTAGATGTTCACCGATCAGCTTCTCCATCCAGACCATATTATACCAGTGGTTGAATTTGTAACCGCATTTATGGAACTCACCTACAAGACGATATCCCATATGAGTGTGAAATTCTACACTGTTTTTGTCAAGATGTTCATCTTCCTTTGGAGGATAGGCAATGCAGGCATTCATATTCAAGATACCCTGTTCACGTAAAGCGGTTTCAAGGGCATCATGAAGCCTGCGGCCTATCCCTCTGTGTTTAAGAGACTGATCAACATAAATAGATGTTTCCACAGCCCAGTCATATGCAGGTCTTTCATGGAAAGGACCTGCATATGCATATCCAAGCAAAGTTCCTTTTTCCTCAGCTACAAGGTAAGGGTATTTTCTCAGAGTGTGTTGAATCCGGGAAGCAAATTCTTCTGTGGAGGGAACATCATATTCAAAGGTGATGGCTGTATTTTCTACATATGGTCTGTAAATTTTAAGCAGTGCCGGTGCATCTGCAGCAGAAGCGGTACGGATTATTATTTTATTGTCCATGATAATTTCCTTTCTGAAGTGTGTTTGAAAAATATATGCAACTATTCATCAAATTCTGCAGTCACTATAAAACCTCGCGGTGTATGTTCAATATTTGTTACGATTCCTTTTCTGGATCTGATGCGTTCTGCATTTGGATAACAGCCGGACATTGCCACAGCCGGTTCAATGATATAACTGTAATTCATAAAAGACTGATATTCGGAAATTTCTATTTCATCTCCCACATTTATTAATCCCTGACGTTCCATTTTAAATTTTTCCTGACGCATATAATTCCTTCTTTCTGTGTCAAGCGGATAAAATCATCCGCTTTGCTACGCAGCTTTACACCGAATAACTGCTCCGCAGGGGACTTACCTGATTCGGTTAAATAGAGTAACAGTTCAGTATATGATTGTTTTACCAAAGTGCTGTCATAAGTGAAGCTGCCATATAAGTATAACACAAAAAAAGTAAACAACAATGATTGTTATAAAAAAGTAAAATAAATGAAAAAAGTACTTGAATACGTAGGATTAAGCATATATAATTAATAGAAATTGTGCTGTTTACAGATAAATGTCAGAACTTTGCGACTGACAGGATTTTGGAAACTGCTTTTTATATTGATACGGAAAGGGGAAATTACATGAAAACGATCGTCGTTTGTGATGATGTTGAGATTGAAAGACTTCTTTTAAAAGAAATATTGTGTCAGTATTTTGAAGAAATAAATGAAGAGGTTTCAATTGTAGAATATGATTCAGGAGAGACGCTTATAGCCGACGTGGAAGAAGGATACATTGCTATGGATCTGCTTTTTCTGGATATTTGTATGAAGAAACTTAATGGAATGGAAACTGCAAGAAAATTGAGACAGATACAGTGTAAGGTGCCGATCATTTTTCTTACCGCCTCACCGGATTATGCCATAGAGAGTTATGAAGTACAGGCTTCCGGATATTTGTTGAAATCATTTTCAGAAGAGAAACTGATGAAACTTCTGAACAGGATTCTTAAAACGGATATGAAAAGGCGTGTTGCAATCAAAAACAGAAGACAGTACCGTTATCCATGTACAGATGATATCATGTATATTGACAGCGATAAACATAATGTCACCCTGCATCTGTCAGATGGTTCCGAAATTATAACAGTGGACAAGCTGGGAGAAATTGAGAAGAGAATTAACGAGAAACGTTTTCTGCGCTGCCATCAGAGTTATCTGGTGAATATGGATTATATTAAGGATGTAGAGGACGATTTTATTATGGAAGATGGAACACTTGTGCCTATACGTGTTCGTGGGCGGAAAGAAATACTGGATACGTACTATGATTATTTTGTAAATCATTTTGGAGACTCAAAGGACACTTTTGCAGAATAAATTGCTGAATTTGCATAAAATGAAAAGTGGGCATAAATGCTGATATAATACACATTAAGGTACAGCTGATATAAAAACAGATAAACTGGGAACGGGGAATGAAAGACACAGTATTATTGTTTTAAATCAGTCGTTATACCTGACCTATTATTAAAAAGTGTGTGAAAAGTGTGTGTTATAAAATGTGTGTGAATGTGTGAAAAATCCCCACCGAAAGTCAATGTTTCCTCGGCATTGAAATTTCGGTGGGGATTTTTTGATATAATATTATCTGATATCAGATGTATCAGAAGAATCCTGTTCAGCAGTTGTCAGGGCAAGCTCCAGAGAAGTGTCTGTGAAGAAGGTATTAGCATTATACAGGTACAGAATTTCCTGAACATTTTCAACCTGCATTAACTGTTCCAGATCTCCAAAGTAATAACGGGGATCAATCATTATGATCTTTCGGTAATGCTGAGCAAGAAAAGGGATGAAGCTGTTTGCGTATGAATCCTTAAGCACAAGCAGTGTATTATCTGTTTCAGTAGGAGTACTGATCTTTATCTGAGCGTGGTTTCCACCAAAGAATAATGCATATTTATCTCTTGTCTCAAGTTTCTCAGTATCATAGAAGCTGGCACTTTTTTTCTGTTCGTCTACATAATTAACTACAGAAGAGAGTGCCTGATCTCCGGTGGGGAGAAATACATCGATCTCATCTTTTTCGCCGGAGCGGAAACCGCTTTTGGCAGACAGTGTTCCCTGAAAAGAACGGGTGACAGGTGCTTTGTCATAAGTGTCTGCTGAAGTATCAATTCCCATATCTTTGGCTGCCTTAAGATAGGCATAATAAGCACCCTGGGTAGTCCAGTGATGATCAGTGTGATAATAGAGGTCTTCCATTTTGTGATCTTTAAAAGTGCTGCGAACATCAATAAAGGTCACACCTGCATCGGTCAGGGAGGCAGAGAGGCTGTCAAGCCAGGAATTCTGATCCTGGACAGGGGCAAAAGCAGGAAGCCTGTCGCTCAGGATATTCACAGAATTTGGGGCGATCAGTGCATATTGTTTCAGATCAGAATGTTTTTGCGCAAAGTCAGTCATTGCTTTTACAGTGGCGTCATACTGTGTCTGATCAGGCGCTTTAAATTCTTCCATAAGATATCCGGATTTTCCAACGTATACGCCATTAGATTCTACTTTTCCCATCAGACGGTCAGTTCCGGCTTTCAGGGTAATCCACAGATCGCGAAGTGGAAACTGATCATTTTCATAGGTTTCAAATTGTTTTTCAAATCCGCCGGAAGCAATCTGACTGCCGTTTAAATGAGGCAGGGAAGAAAGTACGCGGTTTTCTTTTTCAGAAAATCCTCTGTCAGGAAGCACAATGCTCAGAATGAGTACGATCAAGGGGATAAATAAAAACAAAAGTCCCATTCTGTGGAAAAATAAACGATAATTTCTTAATGATTTTTTCATATTGTTTACCTTCTAAAATTTTGCATATAAAAATGGTGTGTAAGAGTTATAAACCATATAGGCAATCGATAATGCAAATAAAATAAGATTTATGATCACTGCAGCAACAGGTCTGCGTCTGACCAGACGCTTAAAGTACTGGTAAGGAGCAGGACGGCACATAAGAATACTGATCAGAAGAAGGATAAATCCTGTCTTGAGGTAGTAAAGTGCAGTTTTGTCTATGAAACCGGAAGCTCCGATCCCAAACATAGTTCCAAGGTAATGGCCAAGGGCACCAAAGTCTGTCTGGCTGAAGAATACCCATCCGATCATGACTACAAGCATAGTGTATACAGTGCAAAGCCAGGATGGTATTTTTTTCAGATATTTCTGAAGTACAAATTTTTCGAGTAAAAGGAAGAGTCCGTAATAAACACCCCATAGTACGAAATTCCAGCTTGCACCATGCCACAGACCGGTAAGTGCCCATACCACAAGGATATTTCGGATATGTTTCAGAGTGGAGACCCGATTACCGCCAAGCGGGATATAAATATAATCTCTGAACCAGCTTCCAAGAGAAATATGCCAGCGTCTCCAGAATTCAGAAACACTGGTGGAAATATAGGGATAATCAAAGTTCTTATTAAAATCAAATCCCAGCATTTTTCCCAGACCGATGGCCATATCCGAATAGCCGCTGAAGTCAAAATAAAGCTGCATTGTATAAGCCAGAATGCCAAGCCATGAAGTAAATACAGACATCTGTGGATGACCACAGATACTGCTGTATAAAACCGAGAGATTATCTGCCAGAAGAACTTTCTTTGCAAGACCTTTGACAAAAAGCTCTGTACCGGTACCGAATTTGGAGATATTGATGGTGCGCTGCTTCAGCTGCGTCTCTATATCCGTATATCGTACGATTGGTCCGGCAGAGGTATAAGGAAACATTGTGCTGTATACGGCAAAGGTCAGGAAATTTCGCTGCGCACTGACCTTACTTAAATAAATATCAAAAAGATAGGACAAATTACGGAAAGTGTAGAAAGAAAGTCCTATCGGCAGCGAAAGTTCCGGATGAGGGATATGGATACCGATGATTCCTCCGATTGTGTTAAGTAAGAATCCATAATATTTAAAAAACACAAGTACTGCAAGATTTATAATGATCGAGAAGATCAGATTAATTTTCTGTTTCCTGTCATCATAATATAAACGTTCCAGTTCTGTACCCATATAATAGTTGAAGATACTGGAAAACAGCATGAGGATCACATATACAGGTTCTCCCCAGGCATAAAAGATCAGACTGCCCAAAAACAGCAGCAGATTGCGGAGCTTTCCCGGTACCAGGTAGTAGATCAGCATGAAAACCGGAAGAAAGCAGAATATAAAAAATATACTGTTGAATACCATATTAAAAGTTCTCCAATCTGGATATTATGAATATTATAGTAATTCTCTTAACTGCATTTTCTCTTAACGGTATTATTAAGAGGACTGCCATAGTAATGGTTCTGCAGTCCATTAGCGTAAAATGCGGAACAGTTACGAGGATTAAAGTAAAATGCTTATATCATGGAAAGAAAGGCAGTGCGCCAGTTCTGTGCGTCTGCGCCGCACATATAATATACATAGTTTCCTTTTTTTCCAACAACTGCATTGTTCAGAAGAGCCATCTGATCTGTGCCATAGCCCTCAAATACCTGCTTCTGACCGGAGAGATGGGCGTTTGCATTTTCAAGCAAAGTATTTGCCTGGGTATTGTCAGTGGCCTTCATAATACAGATTTCTTCTACTGCCATGGGTGAAGCGGCTTTGTAGAAGAAATAACCGTCAATATTGCGGTCATCTGTCTGATAATAATGTTTCAGATCAGAACGTGCTTCTTTATTTAAAGAAGTGATATCAGAATCCTGTTCCATAGTCTGTGCAATCTGTTCCATGGGTACATTCTTTGCGCTGTCGGAGGTATACAGGACAGTCAGATATGCGATAAGGAAAAGAACAAATGCACCTTTGATAAAAATATGTAAATAATTTTTCATGCCTTTAACCCCGCAATCTGTGCCATATTTGTCAGCCATTTGGGATAGTAGTCCTGAATCACATGTTCACCGTCCGGTTCATACAGATTCTCTGAACTGTCTGTTACAATCGTTGAATTGTCAATAAAGGTACATCCCATTTCCTGACAGAGTTTGATAAGTCCTTCATTATAATCAGGGTAATATCCAAGATCAGGAGTCTGTGCGATCGCTTCATCAGTAATCGGCAGAATGCAGTTGATATAAATTGGGACATCTGGTAAGGCTGTCTGGATTTTCTTTATCTGCGTCCTGTATGCATCAATAAATTCTGATGAAGCCGAACCATATATTTCCAGGTCGTTGGAACCAAATGCCATGAATACATGAGAGGGATTCAGAGCAATTGCCGTACTGATCTGATCATCGGCTGCACCTACATTTAATCCTCGTTTGCTGACTACCACATCCGTATCCAGATATCCGTATTCTACGATGGATTCTGTGATAGAGTCACCGATGATGACGTTTCCGGCAAAAACCTGTCGGATTTCTACATCACTTAACAGGGTAGATCCGGAACCGTCTGAAGCATCAGAACCGGAAGAAATGCCGGTTGTCTGTTTCAGAGCCTGAAGCTGTTCTTCTGTCTGTGAAATGTCTGAATTTTCCAGAGCCTGAAGGCGGGCTACATTTTCTTTACAGACAGAATCATTCTCATTTCCGCGGGTGCATAAAAAAATCACTGCACCGGCGAGTATAACACCGACAGGGATAAGAAATAAAACTTTATTCTTTGGTTGTTTTTTCAAAATAAATCCTTCCTATGGAAAAATATCCATTTTATGACACAGTTTTATTTATAGCAATACTCTCAAATGTATTATTTATGAGTATCGCTATAATTATAATACGCACTAAAAAAACTTCAAGGAAAAATTCACAAATTTTACACAAAGTCATGCAGTTGCCTGTGGACGAAGAGAAAGAAAGAAGTTATACTATTTTAGAAGAAATGGAATAGTATTTTTAACCGAATCAAGTAAGTCCCCTGCGGAGATTGCGAAAAGCAATAAGAGTGGGTGTGGACTTGCTATCATACAGTCAGGAGGAAAAGGTTATGGGGAAAAAAGTTTCTGATTTTTTAAAAAGCGAGATTTTATCATCGGTTTTTTATCTGGCATTTGGTCTGTGTCTGCTCCTGGTTCCGGACCAGACCGTAAACATTATCTGCAAGATTGTATTCGGACTGGTAATGATCGCTTCCGGTATTTATCATATTGTTATTTATACAGCTGAGAAGGAAAAGGCAACGATTCTTGATCTGTTTACGGGTGTGATCGTCATGGTGCTTGGAATTTTTCTTTTCTTTACACCGCAGATCGTGATCAAAATCCTGCCATATTTACTGGGAGCCTTGGTACTGGTTGACAGTATCTGGAAGATAAAGGGAAGTTACAGACTGAAAAAAGCCCAGAGAGGACGCTGGAAGATTATTCTTATTGGCTGTCTGGTATTTATTGCGCTGGGTGTTTCCATGTTGCTCTATTCTTTTTTGAGTGTAACCCGGATGATCCTGTTTTCCGGAATTATTCTGACTGCTGATGGAGTGGCAGACATTGTATTTTTGATCATGATTCGTCTTGGAATGAAAAAATCCGAAAAACTCTGTGCTGAAAAAGAACAGGAAGAGAATGGCAAAGAGAAACCATGGGATGACCCGGAAGATGCAGGTCTGGACGAAAAAGTGCAGGATAAATCTTTAAATGAAGATGAAACAGAATGGAAGCAAGATACAGATTCTCAGGTTCAGGAAGCGGAGATGGAAATAGAAACCGGGAAGACTGCAGATGCAGCAGATGCAGCAGATGCAGACGCCATTCTGGATGCAGAGATGCAGACTCCGGATGAAGGCGTGGAAAGTCCCGGCAGAGAAATCCGGGAAATGCTGAAAAATCATGATGAACCGCTGGAAGAATGGAAGGACTGAGTGAAATATGCAGGAACAGAATCCCATTGTACTGATGAATTTCTCCGGAATTTACAGAGAAGAAGAATTCTGGAAAAACAGACAGGTATCCTGGATTGAGCTTCAGGATGTCTGTGGGACAAACTGCTATTGTGATGAGGAAGCAATCGCAGAGATTAATAAACGAACAGAAAATTATCCAACTGCCGGAATCCATTTTATTGATTCCGGCAATTATCACTATATGACAAGACTTTGGCTGACAAGAATGGATCAACCGTTCTGTCTGCTGGTATACGATAATCATACAGATATGCAGCCTCCGGCTTTTGGTGGGATTTTGTCGTGTGGAGGATGGATCGCGGCAGCGTTGGAGGAACTGGAGAATCTGAAATATGTGATCCTTGTGGGACCGGATGAAGCAGCCTATGAGCAGGTAGATGAGAATCTGAAGGACAGAGTGATATTTCTCTCCAGAGAGAAACTTCAGGTGATGAATGATGAAGAGAGAAACTGGTTTCTCAGGGAAACAGTCAGTGAAGTATGTAATTGGAGAAAATCGGAAGGTTTACAGGAAGATGCTGAAAAATTCCTTCCATTATATATATCTGTTGATAAAGATGTGCTTTGTACAGAGGATGCACAGACGACATGGAGCCAGGGGGATATGAGGCTGACAACTTTGGTGTCCGGTGTACAGACTGTATTGGAATGTGCAAAAGAAAGCAGTGGAAAGATTGCCGGTGTGGATATCTGCGGAGAAGCAGATGCGGAAGCGGTACATGAGAATGAAGCCAATGATTATGCAAATGAAAAATTGCTGGAGGTTTTTGATGGTTTATTTGGGAAATCCGACTGTGAATAATAAATAAAATGAGAGAGTGACAGGAAGTATTTTAAGATTTGAGAGGATTTGAGACATGCATAATGAATTGTTGCATATAGGACCGTTGACGGTATATGGTTATGGATTTATGATCGCCATGGGAGTATTGGCTGCCTGGTTTGTGGCTGAGCAGAGAGCGCGTAAACTGAAACTTGCATGTGAACATATTTTTTATCTGGTAGTGTGGTGCGCCATTGGTGGATTTACATCTGCGAAGATTTTGTTCTGGATCACCAACTGGAGGGAATTTCTGCAGAATCCAAGGCAGATCATAGGATCAGATGGATTTGTGGTATATGGAGGAATCATCGGAGGAATTCTGGTGGGCTGGCTGTACTGCAGGATAAAGAAGTTGAAATTTCTGGAGTATTTTGATCTGATGATGCCATCCATTGCACTGGCACAGGGATTTGGCAGGATTGGATGCTTTCTGGCAGGCTGCTGTTATGGGAAAGAAACTTCAGGGCCTCTGGCGGTTACGTTTACAAATTCAGATTTTGCACCCAACAATGTTGCTCTGATCCCGACACAGATTTATTCCGGTTTTTTGGATTTTGCCCATTTTCTGCTGCTGCTTTATGTGGCAAAGCATAAGAAAGCAGATGGACAGGTGGCTGCCTGCTATCTTATTTTCTACAGTATAGGAAGATTTGTGATCGAATTTTTCAGAGGAGATATTGAAAGAGGAAGCGTAGGAGTATTGTCGACTTCGCAGTTTATTAGTATTTTTACAACTGTGGCTGGAATTATACTATTACTGACTGTTGTGAAGAAACAAAAGCAGGAAGCGAATATCAGTCTGAACAGTAAAGGTTAGAATTGTCATAAAGAGCATATATTGTGCATATCATGTATAAAAAATCCAGGGAGGACAGTAATGTTCGGACCTGACGATTTTGAAGTGCAGATACAGCAGGAAAACCCCCCGGGCATTCATGCTGAGCCGTCAATACCGCCGGCACAGGATGAAGAGTACGGGGATTTTATTGTAAAACATGGACAGAATATGGGTGGAAAATTTCTTCCTGTGAATGAATTGTTTGGAATTCTATATATTCCGCTGAATGAGATTGGTCCGCTGGAAATTAATTCCTATACGTATGCATCTTTGCCGAAGTGTTATACATTTATGGATGCGGATGCATTAAATTCATCCGGGATTACGCGGTTACATAATCATCCCTATCTGAAACTTCAGGGAGAGGGCACAGTGATCGCAGTGATTGATTCCGGGATTGATTATCTGAATCCAATCTTTCGAAACGGAGATGTAAGCCGTATTGCATATATCTGGGATCAGACAATTCCGGGAAATGAGGATGAACAGGTTCCTTATGGAAAGGTTTTTACCGGAGAGGAAATTAATCAGGCATTGCTGTCGGAGAATCCACAGGAAATTGTACCCTCATTGGATGAGAACGGACATGGTACAGCTATGGCAGGGCTGGCAGCAGGCAATTTTGTACCCACAGAAAATTTCTCAGGAGCAGCTCCGAAAGCAACGATCATTGTGGTGAAATTAAAGAAAGCAAAATCCTATCTGAGAAAATTTTACCAGTATCCGCCACAGGCACCGGTATTTCAGGAAGACGACATTATGCTGGGGATTTCTTTTGCAGTGAAGATGGCACAAGAGATGGGAATGCCGGTTTCCGTTTGTCTGGGACTTGGCACCAATCAGAGCGCACATGTTGGTGATAGTGAGCTGAGTCGATATGTAGATTATATTAATGAAGATTCTCAGGTATCAGTATCTGTGGCAGCAGGAAATGAGGGTGCAGCACAGCATCATTATACAGCAGAGTTGGACTATGTGAAAAATCAGGATACTGTTGAACTTCGTATTGCGGATAAAGAAGAAGGATTTTCCATGGAATTTTGGGGAGATCCGCCGGATGACTATGGGATATCGTTACAGTCACCGGCAGGAGAAAAGCTGTATGTGAGCAGTTCTCTTGGTGCAGGTACTCAGGAATTAAGTTTCATTTTTGTGGAGACGAAAGTGCTGGTCAATTACGTAAAGATGGAGCGGATGACCGGGAAACAGCTGATTTATTTTCGCTTCTTTCATCCGGCAGCAGGTATCTGGAAGGTAAATGTCAGTAAAAAAGGAATATCGGGAAGCAGGTTTCACATGTGGCTTCCGGTGCAAGGGCTGATTTCGCCGGATACTTATTTTCTGGAGTCTACACCTTATATAACTGTTACTGCACCTGGGGATTCAACCAGAGGTATTACGGCAACAGCTTATCAGTATCTGGATAACAGTCTGTATTTTCAGGCTGGGAGAGGGTTTACTCCAAATAACCAGGTGACACCTGATCTGGCAGCACCGGGAGTAGATCTGCTCATTCCATTGCCGGGAGGGGCGTTTGGAAAGGCTTCGGGGAGCAGTCTTTCTTCGGCTGTTGTTGCAGGAGCAGCAGCATTGGTGCAGGAATGGGCGATCGTGAGAGGAAATATTCCTTATGCATCGGGAAATACGGTGAAGTTTTATCTGCAGAAAGGGGCAGTGAGAGAAGAACAGATGGAATACCCCAATCCGGGATGGGGATATGGAAGACTGGATCTGTATCGGACATTTGAGATTATAAACTGAAAGGTTTATGAAATACTGGAAAATACATATAAAAGATAAAATAATAACCAAATTTTAAGAGTAAATATTGTATAG
>ENA-OQIV01000003-OQIV01000003.1-human-gut-metagenome-genome-assembly--contig:-NODE-3-length-227122-cov-19.758127_pt1 | contig 227122 bp, 188 predicted proteins | sample MGYA00242588_ERZ504753 | MGnify/ENA primary metagenome ERZ504753 (study PRJEB26092, sample SAMD00036359) | human gut metagenome | host: Homo sapiens | study: EMG produced TPA metagenomics assembly of... | reverse complement strand
CAATCATCCGTACCAGAAAATCAATGCACCGCTCAAATTCAATATTCTGTTGCATAAGCTCCTCCCGTCATTGTTTTAATCTGAGCTTATTTTACAGAACCTACCGGAAAACCACATTGAATAGAAATTGATTTTAAATTGACACAATCAATTTAAAAATATCCGCATTTTCTTGATCAGGAGTTATATCCACAGATTGGATTTTCCATTGGAAAAACTCTATCCGGTCTTTTAACAAAACAAACATAATTTACGGCGGGCAACTTGCCCCCCGTTATATTCAACTATTCGTCAAATAAATATATGCATCTTCCAAAGTGATATCATTATCCAGGACACAATTCTCATTTGGCTTTCCTTTGCTTAATACTTTCATATGAATTCCATTTTCTACATACTGCTTAGATGATATAGAATAATTGGCTTCTAACAAACGGGCTTCTTCTGCATTTTGTACCGTACAATTCCAAACACAGCCCTTTGCATTTTCCAGCAACCCACTCACGCTTCCAGAATATAAAAAACTTCCCTTTTTCATAATGGCAAGCTGTGTACAGGTTGCTGCTAAATCTTCTACTACATGAGTGGAAAACAGCACAGTTCTATCCTTTGAAAAATCAACCAAAAGATTGCGGATCCTGATTCTTTCTTCCGGATCTAACCCGGTAGTAGGTTCATCAATAATCAAAAAATCCGGATTATTAAGAAGTGCCTGTATGAGTCCGACACGTCTCTTCATACCACCAGATAATTGCCGCATTTTTTTATTCTGATGCTCTGTAAGAGAAGTCTTTTCCAGATAATAGGTAATTCTTTGTTCGAGGTCATTTCTGGCTACTCCTGACAGTCCCCCCATATATACAAGACATTCTTTCACCGTAAGATTCGGATATAAGTCGATTTCCTGTGGAAGATAACCAATCTTTTTCTGTATTTTCTCATAATTTCCCTCGTTATACAGAATTCCATCAAGGGAAACCATTCCTTCCGTTTGTTTTAAAACAGTTGTAAGAACCCTCATCAAAGTGGTTTTTCCGGCACCATTCTCACCCAAAAGTCCGTAAATTCCCTTAGGTATTTCAAGAGATGCCTTATTTACTGCAACTACACCATTTTTAAATCTAACTGTTAAATCATTTATTCTAATACTCATAATCTATCCTCTTTTCTTTAAAGTCATTGGTAATACTGCAAATAAAAACAGCCCCGCTATAAAAGACACAAGCGTTCCATAAATCCAACTCTCGGACATTAATTGAGTAGGTTCACAAAAGCTGAAAGAAAACAATCCCAGATTTCCGAAAAATGAACTTCCCGCTTTTGATATAAGTCCAATGACAATTCCAAATAAACATCCAATACCTGCCCACATATTTCGAAGCAATGTACACAAAATCACAGAGCATATACTCCAAAGCCAGATAGTTCCAAACATTGCAATGAAATATAAAAGAAATATCTGAATACCCGAAATGCCTTCGTTTACACTGCCCGGTTTTTGCCAGAAAAACAAAACATATCCAACACAGGAAAGTATTAATAAATATAATATTTGAACGCCCACTCTCTGCGATATTACTTTTAACTGCTTTTTTTGATCATACAAATGAAATACATCGGCACGCTTACTTTTTACTTCCATCAAATATGTGTCACTACAAAAAATAATTGTTAAAAATGCTATTGGCGACTGAATCGCTGAACCGATTTCTTCATAGTATATAATCGGATGAATAGCACACAATATCAGTATAAATGCACATGAATAAAAAATCTTATATAACGACAGGCAGTTTTTTAGTTCCGTTTTCAATGAACCCTCCTCCTTTTCCAGATTGTAACAGAAATACATACTAATATAACTGATGAAATTACAAGAATAATCTGATTTATGTTTGACATTTTAGCTACATGTGTTTCAAAAAATCTGCCAGGGAATCGCACCATAATAGAGAACGGTCTCATATAATAAATATCATTCTTCATGGTCAGCATATTTGAATATATAATGTGTAAAAACAAGATTGGTGCTGCCGGAAGCGGATTTTTAAATATTACTGCTGTAATTGTATAGACACAACATATCATCAAAAGATTCGGAATAATATAGATCAGAGAATTCACGCAAAAATCAATTGGTGTTACTGGAAAGCCCGATTCTAAAGACGTTTTCAAACACAGCATAAAGAATATAACATTCAAAATCACTAATACTCCCAGCATACTAATGAATCCGCTTATTACTTTCCCACATATATATTGGACTGCCGTAACAGGCTTTGTATGTAATAATTCATAGGTACTTTTTCGTGTATCCTGAATAAATAAAAATGATAGCAAGACTGTTGCAAAAAAGGCCATATGCAATCCTGCAAAATCCGTAAATTTTTTGGCAAAGTACCAGGAAAAAGAATGTTCGGATAATTTCCGCTCGATATAATGATTGATTTCTTCTGCTGTCCCCTTATGAATTTCAAGGTCCTCATAAGCATATATTGCATTATAATAGCCATATTGGGATTCCAAAAACTCAGAAGCAGTCTTTACATCCATATTCTGAATTTCTTTCATTACATGATCTGCTTCCTGCCTGCTAAATCCAAAACCATTTTTGGAGGTGTCCATTAACGTCTCTTTGATCGTATCTTCCCACTCCCTTCTTCTTTCTTTATCATCAGATGTGGGAATGTACCCATCCATGACATCAGCATCTTCCAATGCTACGTCATTTTGTGTGATCTGTTCATTCTGTTTGATATAATGAATTTGCAAATACGATGACAGACATTGATACATACTGGCAACTATAATAATCAAGCCAATCCACAAAACAGGGTTCTTTAAATAATCAAGTATACTTCTTTTTATGATTGTTTTCATTGTATCTCTTCCTTTCTTTATTTCTTTAACAACATCATACAAATCAATTCTCAATAAATTCACAACAAAAAAGACTAAAACCACTTTATTTGCGATTTCAGCCTTATAAAGTATTTTTATTCAGCTTTGAAAAGAGCTTCTACATGAGCACCGCCTTGTCTGGCATTATATATTTTCAAATTTCCTCCATGCTTTTCACAGAAAATACGAGAAATATACATACCAAGGCCAAAATGCTTTAAATCATCTTGTGGATTCTTATGATAAAATGGCTCTGTTACTTTTTCCTCAGTATCCACAAATCCTATTCCATCATCTTCAACAGAAATTATAAGAAAACCATCCTTTTTCTTTATCTGCAAAGCAATACTTTTTTGTGCATATCGAACCGCATTTTCCAGTAAGTTGTCTGTCACTTCCATGACAAGTTCCTCATCCACTTTCACAATGTTTTGTTCCTGCACTCTTTCTACCTTACATAATTTACTTTCCTTCTTGGACAGCATGGCAGCTTCTGCCTCAATCTTTTTTGCCAGTTCCGATAACTCTATCTCTGAGCATTGCAGTTCCCTCTGTTCTAAATGGGACATTTTTCTCATGTTTTCCGTGAAATGCTCTATACGGTCAATCTGATACATGCCTGTTTGTAAGATATCAATAACATCCTCTGTTTTTATACTCTCGGCAGAAACAAACTCTAAGAGCATTTCCTGATACCCACGCAATATGGAAAGTGGAGAACGTATATCATGTGCAATTGCATTCCGCAAAGCCTTCTCGTCATCAATCATTCGCCACATCTTTCTGTTGTTATCTGCTAAATCACTTCGCATCATTTCAAATTCTTTACACAAAGTTCCCATCTCATCTTTATTTTCATAGGACACATGAAAATCCAGTTCATTATCTGCAATCATTTGTGAGGCATCTTTTAGTTCCTGTAGAGGTGTCTTTAACTTATTTTTATAAAAAAAGAATACCGCAACAACACTCCCAACAATCGAAAAAATCAGTACCGAATATGTTTCCATAAAGTCACACATTTCCGAAAGATGATAGTCCAAACGATTCATCTGCGATTGATTAGGTCTTGATATCTCAATCTCGTATTTCTTTCCATATTGCTGAAACACGTCCGTATAATCTGCATAATCAATATATTTTTCCCATATTTTATTCTGCATATTTCCTGCAAAATGAACTGTAAATCCAGATAACAGAAATGCTGCCGTTAAGCTGATCACAAAATAAAGCAGAATTGTTTTTTTCAGTAACAAGTTTCTTATTTTTTCCATCGGTATCCAATCCCCCATACAGTTTCTATGTATTCTTTTTCTGAATAATCCGCTATTTTTTTCCTTATACGCCGTACTAATTCCGTTATCGTTCTACTGTCCCCTTCCGCATCATATCCACAGACTTGTGCATATATACGTTCTTTATCAAACACCTGCCCTGGATGCATGGATAAGAATTCAATAATCTGATATTCAATTTTTGTGAACTCCATCCTGTGTCCAGCTATAGCTACTATTTTTTCAGAATAATCAATCAGCATTTCATCCATGAAACGGTATTCCGTTTTTTGTTGATGCCTTTCTTCTCTCTTTATGTTTGTGACAATCCTTGCTTCCAACTCCCGAAGACTAAATGGTTTCGTAATATAATCATCCCCACCTGAAAGCAACCCATTAATTTTATCATCTTCGTCAACTCTTGCTGTCAGAAATAAAATTGGACATAACACTTTACTGCGTATCAGACGACATACTTCAATCCCATCCATGCGTGGCATATTGATATCCAACAAAATAATATCCGGTTTCATTTTTATTTTATTTAATGCTTCCATTCCATCTTTAGCCGTAATGGTTTCATATTGTTTCATATTAAAATAACTACAAAGCATTTTCACCAATTCTTTATCATCATCAACAACTAAAATCTTGTATTTCATCCAAACCACCTCCAATATCCATATTATACGATAAAAAACAATGAAATCACAACAAGAGTACATGAAGAACGTAAGCACAATATATCTTTTTTCTCAATTCCTGCTCAATTTCCCCTCAATGCCTTTTTCCTCCGATCTTCGTATGCTTATCTCACAGCAGAGCAGTACCACACCGGTACGACCTGCTGAATCAATCAATACGAAAACGGAGGTATTTTTTATGCGAGAACTCAGAAACACAAAAATCATTGCTGTAGATCATGGCTACGGCAATATGAAAACAGCAAACATCGTCACACCAACCGGCATCAAAGCCTATGAAACCGAACCAATCTTCACCGGGAATATTCTGGAATATAACGGCATTTACTACCGGATTGGCGAAGGACACAAAGAATTTATCCCGGATAAAGCTATGGACGAAGAATATTATCTTCTGACGCTAATGGCTATTGCAAGGGAACTGAATGTCTTTTCCATCCGTGAAGCAGATGTTCATCTGGCTGCCGGACTCCCTCTGACATGGATCTGAACTCAAAGAGAAGCTTTTCGTTCCTATCTGCTCCAGAATCCAGAAGTCCGTTACCTTTTTAACAGCAAAGAGTATCATCTCCACTTTGTGGGATGCAGCCTTTACCCACAGGGGTATCCGGCTATCGTAAACCAACTTGGAGATTTCAAGGGAACCAATCTCCTTGCAGATATCGGAAACGGAACCATGAACATTCTGTATATCAACAATAAGAAAGCGCAGGAGAGCCGATGCTGGACAGAAAAACTTGGTGTAAACCAATGCATGATTGCTGCAAAGAACGCTGTTCTGGACAAATTCGGAGTGAAAATTGAAGAATCCACAGTAGAACAGATTCTGCGGTTTGGAACAGCTGACATTTCAGCACCATATCTGGATTGTATCAGTTCTATTGCCAGACAGTATGTGGCAGAACTTTTTTCCACGCTCCGCAAATATGAATACAATCCTGACCTGATGCGCCTGTATGTGGTTGGCGGCGGTGGATGCCTGTTCCGTAACTTCGGAACGTATGACAAATCACGAGTCACCATCATTGATGACATCTGCGCCACCGCTAAAGGTTACGAATCTCTTGCTTATATGAGCCTGAAAAGGAGGGGATAAACCATGCAGAACAATATCCGCAACACAAACCTGCGTTTTAATCTGGACAAAGAACAGCAGCGGAGAGCCTGGGAATATTTACAGACAATGGACAGGCAGGATTTTAAATCTTACAGTCAGGTAATCTCTCTTGCACTGGTAGATTATTTTGACCGCTACTACCGCACACGGGCTGATCCTTATCTGGAAACAAGAGAACGGGAAGAACTTTTTGTGAAACAGATTGTAGATGCAGTGGAAAACAGTCTGAAACAGGCATTGCCACTTTTTCTTTCCGGACTGACTGCAGGCATGGCGCAAAGGGAGCCCCAAATCAGGTAATGTCATGATGCCAAGGTCAAAAGGTCTAAATCCACATGAGCTTGCTCATAAGTGGATGAAAGGCCTTGGGACCCGCCCCAATATGAGCCTAAAAGTGGGATGACAATCCCACGATATGCGAGAGGCTCGTCCGATAACATAACGGAGAGGATCCCCAACCGCTCAATTCCCACCGTATTCCAGAAATCCGCCCCGCTGTCCGCCTTTTTCCGCTCAAAGGACACAACGCCCACCGGCCGGAGCATCCTGTGCTTCAGCACAGGCTTTAATTTTTCAGCCTTGCCCAAAAAAGAATCATTGTTTTTTACCTGTCCCATACTGTCATTTCTCCTGTTCTCCCACGCTTTCGGACATGCCGCACCGCGGCACAAACAACAGTTGAAATCCGTGAAGAGCAAATCAACATTTCCGATGCTCCTCCCAGAATGCGACTGCATCCCGCAGCCAGCCCTCTGCCGCAGTATCTATCCCCAGGCCAAAGCCATGACCCAGCTTATCATACATGACGATATCGACATTTTCCTGCCCCAGCGCTTTCCTGATGTCCGGGATGATCTTCTCCACGGCCGCAAAACCGGTAGGGTCATCCCGCCCGACCCTGGAAAATATAGCAAGCCCCTTGTCCTCCTCGTGAACCTTAAGCTCCCAGTGCAGGCCATAGATGGGGAAGATGGCGGCGGGCCTTGGCAGATTATGTTTATGGCAGCAGTCCTTATAATCAGAAAATGCGTAGGCTGTCGTCATCAGGCCTCCAGCGGAGAACCCGAACATACCAAAGCCGTCCATCGTATAGCCGTACTCTGCCTGATGCCCTATCAGATACCTTACCGCCGGCAGCACATCCTTGGATGCCTCCCCGCCCTTGGCCTGCGGTTCGGTTTCATGCAGCTCCACATTCACACGGTAGACCAGCACAAACGCACTGTATCCCCTCCTGTGCAGCTCCATGGCTGCCGGGATGCTCTCCAAATAAGAGGCTACGCCGTCAAACCCGCCGCCCGCAATCAGCACAGCCACGGGCTTCCCTGGCTCCCCCTGGAACAGGATCCCCTGTACCTTTCCCTTGTCGGGATCACGCCTTACCTCATCCTCCGCATAAAGCCCGCTGATGAAATGCACCTTTTTCAGCCCTTTCTGCTCCACGACATAGTTGAAACCATCCACGATGCTCTGCGCCTGTGCGGGCTGCCCGATAAGATTGCACAAACCATGGACGCTCATGCCTGACATGGCATATATTTCCTTTGGCGACCCGGTCTTCATAAAAAGCTCCGGCCTGCCCTCCCATACGGGATGCTGCAGGAAGAACGCAATCTTGTCATTGATCGTAGCCCTGCGGAACCCTCCCGCGACATTGTAAAACTCCGATTCCTTTACCTTCGGCATATGCTTGACGCCTAAGATTGCCGGCCAGAACAGCCCTTTGTACTTACCCATGTTTTTTTCCTCCTTATCTATTTCAGAACGGTCTCGGAAACTCCATAAAACCCGAATCTCCGCTCTTTTTGTACTTGTTACTTTTTTCGTTTCCTCCCATTTTCAGAGAGGGATTTTAAATTTTTTCAGCAAATTTCCAAAAAACTATTGTCATTTCTCGTGAATTGTGCGCCATTCACTACACGTTGATATTCCACTCCTTTTGCGGTTTACCAGTGCCAAAAGACATGATTCTGTCAGTTTTCTGGTAGCTTTCCATGAATTTGAAAAACACATGCCCGACCTGCACATATCAAATATGTGCCTTGATTCTGCCATGGATAACTATCCAACATATAAGCGGACTCTTTCCCCAATAGCGTTTGTTTCAGCTCTCATTCAAGATGGCTGCTTACCATGTCTTTTTTTACTGCAGCTCTTCTAAACATCATCTCCTCCGCTCGCAAACCACTGTATTACTGATTTGCTGGAATACTCTCTGAATTATATCAATTATTTATTGAGTTTCCGAGACTACTCTGCGAATAATTGGGAGGATTGTGGGAGTGCAAAGCACGGAACAATCCGTAGGCATCATAGTTGGGGGCTTTTGACCCCAACATCTTTAAAAAAGGTCAGATGTTTTATAATTTTATAAAACACTTGACCTCTCAAAATTCACTCTTCCTGTTCTTGAAAAAATTATTTCCGATGTGCCTCCCAGAATTCCACTGCCTCTTCAAACCAATGAGGTACTATGGTATTGGAACCAATACCAAATCCATGTCCGAGATTATCGTAAATCCGTACAGACACATTGTCCTCACCCAACACGGATTTCAATTGCGGAAGTCTCTTCTCTACATTTCCGAATCCGTATTCATCCTCGCGCCCTGCGATGGAAAATACCGCCAGTCCCTTATCCTGCTCAAGCGCTTTCACATTCCAGTCCAGACCATACATCGGGAAAATCACTTTCGGTCTCGGCAGTTTTACTTTGTGACAGCAGTCCTCGTAATTTGCGAAGGAATATGCCGTAGTCATCATGCCGCCTGCCGAGAAACCGAATATCGCATAGTCATCCATATCCACAGACAGTTCCTGCTCATGCTCCTTCAGATAACGGATTACCTGCACCAGCTCCCTGACCGCTGCCTGCCCCTGTTTTTCATGTTCCGTTTCTCCCAGCTGTTTGCCAATCGGGTAACTGATTACCAATACGGAGTACCCCAACTTGTGTAATTTCATTGCCACGGGATATCCCTCGCAGTCCGTCACATTACTGATAAATCCACCTCCGGGAACGACCACCGCCAACGGTTTTCCTTGCTTTCCTTTGTAAAACATTCCGGTCAAATGAGACTGATATGGATTCTGTTCTATCATTTCTTTCGAGTTAATATCGGAAATCAACTGCGCCTCTCCACTTTCCACAAGCCGGGTCAGGTAATTAAAAGCCTCCAGTGCATTTTCCATCTGATCACTTCTGCCCTGCGCTTTTAGAAAATCTGCATATTTTGCCGGGGCAATCGCTTTTAACACGTTATCCTCAACATTAAAAAACATATGCTTATAGCCGCCAAACACCGGATGCTGCATAAAAAATGCCATTTTATCATCTTTTTCCGCTTTCCGGAATGTTCCGTCTGCCTGATAATAATCTTTCTTTTTTATATTCGGAAAACCGCCGATGCCAAACAGTGCCGGCAGAAACATCGCATTTTTCTTATAAACATACCCCACAAAGCCGACTGCTAAAATGAGCAGCACGAGCATTATCATTGCCAGAATTTTCATATGTTCTTTTCCTCCTTATCTCTTGCCCAAAATTGTCCTGCGTGCGCCACTGCCGTAAAATCTTCCGGCTTTACCGGAGCATCACATATCACTCTCACATAGCGGAAACCATGATATGTAAAATGCGGTCTGTACTCTGCGGGTTTCCCGTTAGATATATATACATCCGTCTGTGTATGACCTGTCATGTCAGCACCAGCTATATTATTAAAATAATTCCCCTGAGAATCCTTGGTCTCAAAGTGATCTAGTATCAACTTTGTTCCTGCGGGCAAATCCACCTTTACCCGCAGTACACCTGCCAGATTCTGACCGAAATCGATAATGGTCTCTCCCTTTGGGCTTACCTCCATACCGACCGCCTCCACTTCTTTCACCGGCCGCACAGGTTCACCATACTGTACCATCGGCAACTTTCAACTTATCGTCAGAGAGAACTGTCTCAAATGTGCCGTCTTCATACTCAATTCTCGTTTCAAACAACACTGCGCACTCCACTCCCTTTTCATAAAACCTGTTTCAAAGGAGGATGTGGCGGTGGCGGTATCACCGGTGTTATCCGTCGCTGTGGTTGTTTACTTTTAATCTTGACAGTTCCATCGCATTCTCCTTCAATATGTTACTTATTGCTGCGCGCTGCGATTGCCGTGTGCATTTCCTCTACTGCTTTTTTATCCAACGTATACTGTGTACCAAAAAGAATCGCCCCTGCGGCAGTCAGGATAGTCGGAAGTATCAGTACGCAGAGGATAATTCCTGTATTGATACTCTCCGGCTGGGCAACCGAGCCGGTAACAAAACCTGTAGCTGCCAATACATACCCCGGAATCGCTCCTCCGAGTCCCTGCGCCACTTTTGTAATAAAAGATGTAAGCGATGCGATCGCCGCTTCTGCACGTTTTCCGGTTTTATACTGCACGTAAGTAGTATTATCTGCCTGTATACTGGTTGTCAGCGGTGCTATACATCCGCCTGCCACACCTCCTGCCACTGTACTAATATAGATCAAAAGCATAGATCTCACATCAATCAAACGCAGTGCGGAAAACAGGATGGATACGACGATTGCCATTACAAAAATCTGTTTCTTTCCAAACCGGTTTGCCAGAATTGGTCCAAGGAAAATTCCCACCAGAGCAGTTATCATTGAAACAAGTGACACCCCTGACATAAGCGTCATATCACCCAATATATATGTGTAAAAATAAGCGCCGGCTCCTCCTGCTATATTACTGCCCACCCCGACTACCAGTGCCACTAAAAACAGTGCCCAGACAGGTTTATACCGCAAAAACTGTAACAATTCCCTGAATGTATAACTTTCTTCTTTTTTTCCTTCAAAAGCTACTCTTTCCTTTACACAAAGAGCCCCTGCAATAGATAAAACCAACACCATGGCCATGGAACCGAAAATTAACACGTAATAGTTCTGTAACGTTCCTTCCGCCACAAGAATCGGTGCTGCCACAGCCAGTACCGCGCTACCTATCATTGTTCCCAACGCGTTGAAAAGTGACAAACTGTTTCTCTCCTTGTCATCCGCGCTCATGACCGGGAGCAAACTGTTCTTGGAGATATCCATAATATCAAACGTCCAGCCCAGCAGCAGATACGTCACATACACAATCACATATTTTCCGACCGGAATCCAGACTGCGCCAAACCACAGTAAAATATAATTTATAACACAGATGATTGTTCCCAGAATAATCATAGGGCGAAATTTTCCCATTTTTGTTACCGGAAATTTGTCCAGAAAATATCCCATAATCGGGTCGCTGATTCCATCCACCACCTTGGATATTAAAAACAGGGTCGCCAGTTCTGCCGGTTCCAGACCAACCACATTCGTATAGTAAATCATAAAGAATCCTGACAATAATCCCATCAGTGGAATATTTCCCGCACATACCATAAATAAGCCCATTTTTTCCACGATACTAACCTTTTGTTTTTTACTCTTCTCACTCATTTGTTCTCTCCTCGTTAATATTGTGATAATGCTGTATTCAACATCTCTGTCTGCCCTTCATCCATCGGTCCGGAAAACATCTCCGCCACCTGTCGAAACGACAGTCCATAGACCGCATCCGGTATCATATCCACCTCGGTCATCGTCGACAAAAATGCCCGTATCTGCGGATGGTTCAGCAAATCTTCCAGCTTTGACTCCACGCTGTATATTTTCTTTAACTTCTCAGTTGCCTCATATACGACTTCATAGTTTCCTGCAGTGATATAACAAATACCGTTCACCACTGTTGCGAATAGTGGATTTGTCTTATCTTCAAACAGAATCTCCGGAGCATGCGGCAATCGCACCTCGCCTTCTCCGCCAAACGGAATCGTAATTTTGATTCTAATCCTGTTATCCTCCATAATTTCCCAGCTGCATGCATACTGTCCGACGGCCGAATCATACACTGCCTCTGCCCTTCTCAAATCATAATGGACATTCGGACAAATTGCAATCCTTCTTCCTCCCGGAGATTCTTCCAAAAGATGGATTCCTCCCACATGGCGGAACATCCATTCCAGAATCGCCCCGTAAGAATAATGGTTGAGACTGTTCATTCCGGTACTGGATATCTTACCGTCTTCATCCAGTGAATTCCATCGTTCCCAGACTGTGGTGGCTCCCAGTTTCACTTCGTGCAGCCACCCCGGATACTCCTCGTTCAAAAGCAGGCGGTAGGCGGTATCCGTCATTCCGTTATCGGTCAACACATTGCACAAAAGAGAGGTTCCCACAAATCCGGTATTCAATTTGTTTCTGCTCTCGCGGAAAAGTTTCTTTAACATCTCTCTGGTCAGCTCTTCGTCCTCTGACAAATGATATTTCAGAGCCAGCAGAAGACCCGTCTGTGTCTTTTCCGCGCATCTTCCGGTCGGGGTAAAATATTCTTCTTTTACCACACGCCATTGTTTTTCGGCGATTTCCCGATATTGTTTTTCCTCTTCCTTTCGCCCGAGAACCGCCGCTGCCTTCGCTGTAAGCTCCGCGCTTGCCGCATAATAAATATCCGCAATATAGCCTTCATCGGTCGCTCCGTATACATTTCCCGCCGCGGCTCCCACCCGGTCAAGCGCCAGCCAGTCTCCGTAATGGAAGGAATGTCTCCATCCGTGGTGCTCTCCGTCCACCTTACGGATATAGTCCACCCAAGCCTTCATACTGTCAAACTGCTGTTCCAATATGGCAGCATCCCCGCTGAACAGATAGACATTCCACGGAACGATACAGGCCGCATCGCCCCATGCACAGGAACATTTCGACGGACCGAAGGTCGGCACCACCTCCGGAACCATCCCTCCGGCAATCAGCTGTTCCTTATACAAATCGTACAGATATTTTCTGTAAAATGCATAGGTATCCGCCAGATAACATGCCGTACCCGAAAACACCTGTGTGTCGCCTGTCCATCCCATGCGCTCATCTCTCTGCGGACAGTCTGTCGGCACATCTAAGAAATTATCCTTCATGCCCCATTCCACATTGGAAATCAACTGATTTACCAGTTCATTTCCTGTCTGTATACTACCGGTACCTTCGTAATCACTGTAGAGTGCCATTCCCGTAAAATCTTCACAGGAGACATTGGTTACCCCGCTGATTTTTACATACCGGTATCCGTAAAATGTAAAATGCGGAACAATGTCTTTTTCTTCCCCGTCAGAGATATACACATATTCCGACAAAGCGGTTCTTAAGTTTTCGTTATAAAAACATCCGTCCTGCAGGATTTCGCCTGTCTGGATTCTGATTTCTTTTCCTTTCGGCTCATGGACATGAAGTTTGAAAATCCCGGTAATCTCCTGCCCTAAGTCAAACACCCATTCATCCTTCGGGGTGTGAATCAGTTCCTTCGGTGTAAACTGTTCATGCACAGTCACCGGAAGGGACAGCCGCTCCGTCAGTCGCCCCTGCGGCGCCTCCGCAAGCTGCGCGCTGACAGGTTCGACAGGTTCCAAGGTATCATCCCGTTTCTCCCCGTCATATATATTGGAAAAAAACAGATTGCTCCTTGTCACTTCCCATGTGTCATCCGTGCCGATTATCTCTTGTGTGCCATCCTCATATTCCAGATGCACCTCTACCAGCAGTTTCCACTCGTCGCCGTAAAATCCTTTCTGTTCTGTCTGATTGAGCCCGAACCTCCCTTTGTACCACCCATTCCCCAAAAGAACGGACAACACACCTTCGCGCTGCATCTGCGCGGTCACATCATACGTCTGATACTGTAACCACTGATTGTAGTTATTGCAGTACGGGGTCAGATATTCTTCCCCAATTTTCGCGGATTTTAAAATATCTGTTTCGGTTTTCTCTCCATCCGTAAAATATGCCTCATAAAGCCCCAGTCCGCAGAGATAGAGACGGGCTTTTTTTACCTTTCCACGGGGAATGATTCGCTTTGAGAAAATGGGATGGCGTTCCATCCTGCTGTCGCAGGTAATCCATTTTCCCACCCACGGCTCGTCCCTCTTTGCCGTCTCAAAGAACTGTACGTCGGACTCCAGCACTTCGTCTGCGTCCGTAGTAACGATTACCTTCCAGTAATATCTGGTACAAGGCTCCAGATTCATCTCCGCTTTTACAGCCAGACTGTCGAGCTTTGCCTCCCCGGTGTCCCAAAGAACATCCGCGAAGGTTTCATCCTTTGCCACAAGGATTCTGGCACATCTCTGGTTCTTTCCCCTGCATTCTCTGACCTTCCACGAAAAAACCACCGGATTCAGTAAAAATCCCACCGGATTCGTGATATGATTTGTTTTTGCTGCGTAAATCTGATTCATATTGCCGTTTTCTAAGCTCCTTCCTTTTTTCATTGTGTACACTGTAATTCGAGTATAATGGATTTGCCTCATAAAATCATTTACGGAATTTCATCATTTTACCTACCAAGCTTAAGATTTCAGCTCTTTGTTTACCTGTAAATCAATTCTTTCAACACAATCTCTTCTGCCATATTACGAATACCATTTACCGCTACCTCATCCTCAATTATCCTATTGTGCAAGTAAACAATTCAGCTGCCCGATCAGCTGTTCCACCTGCTCTCCCGGCATCTGCCCCAGCAGAGATTTCAGCGGCATTTCCCGGATAACTTGCTCTCCCAGCTTCTTGTATTCGTCACTCATCCCTTCTGCTGATGCGGCCGCTGCTGCCAAAGGCGCCAGCAGTTCCGTAATAACGGGAGCGGTTTTCGTATGATCCAATAATTCTCCGAACGTTGTTGTGAAATCTACGCGAAGGGGCAATTTTTTCTTTATTTCAAACACAACATCAGCATGTAAGCGGATGTCATCAGAAGCATGGCCGATCAGGATCCGATATGTTCCGGATGGCGCATACCAGTCCCCAAGACGTTCTTCATAATAGGATAGATTCCTCGCCGAAATTTCCATCGACACCGTTTTCTCCTCTCCCGGCAGGAGATGAACTTTGGCAAATCCTTTCAATTCCTTGACCGGTCTCTCCGATATGCCGCACAGGTCAGCCACGTACAACTGTACGACTTCTTTTCCTTCTGTCTTTCCTGAATTTTTCACCTTGAGAGAGACTGTCAGTATATCCTCACCCGTCATTTGAGCCGATGACAAAGTCAGGTCCCCATAAGTAAATTCCGTGTAAGACAGCCCATGTCCGAATGCATACCGCACCGGAACCTTCTTTGTATCATAATAACGGTATCCGACAAAGATATCCTCGCCATATAACACCCGCTTTCCATTTCCCGGAAAATGAAGGAAGCTCGGATTATCTTCCAGCCGGTACGGGAATGTCTCTGCCAGCCTGCCGGACGGATTTGCTTCCCCGAATAACAGCCGGTCGCAGGCTTCGCCAACGCCCTGACCTCCTAGATACATTTCAAGGATCGCGCTTACCCGGTCTGCCCATGGCAGTTCTACCGGACTTCCATTGTGGAGTACCACTACAACATTAGGCTGTACTTTCAACACTTCTTCGATCAGCCGGTCCTGGCATTTTGGCAGCTTCATGGATGTTCTGTCATACCCTTCCGACTCAAATATCTCAGGCAGCCCGGCAAAGATTACCGCGACGTCTGCTTCTGCAGCAGTCCGAAGCGCTTTTTCCAGCTCTTGTTCCGTCATCGAGTCATTTTCGTTAGAAAATCCTTTTGCATAAGTCACGCTACGCCCTTTTTCTCCGGCAGCATCCAATGCCGAAACAACCCTGAACGGATTGATATGGCTGGAGCCGCCGCCCTGATACCGCGGCTTTTCGGCAAATTCCCCTATATAGGCAACCTTTCTGTCTGTATTCAGCGGAAGTATACCGTTATTTTCCAGCAGGACCGCACATTCCGTCTCAATATCAGCTGCTTTTTTATGATCTGTTTCCTTATCAGATATATCTTCCGGACGATGCTGCTCTTCACCGGCAAACACAACATTCAATACCCGCTCCACCGCTTCATCCAGCACAGCTTCGTCCAGTCTTCCCTCCTGTACTGCTTTCACAATCTGTCTGTCATTGTATCCTCCGGAATAAGGCATCTCCAGATCCAGTCCGGCCTGCAGTCCTTTCACACGGTTATTTACAGCGCCCCAGTCACTGACGACGCAGCCTTTGTATCCCCATTCTTTTCTCAGGATATCTGTCAGAAGATATCTGTTTTCCGAAGCATATTCTCCATTTATTTTGTTGTAGCTACACATGACGGTTCTTGGAGCTGATTCTTTCACCGCTTCCTCAAACGCAGGCAGGTAGATTTCCCTGAGCGCACGTTCTGACACTTCGGAAGATATCGTCATACGGAGTGTTTCCTGGTTATTCAGTGCGAAGTGCTTAATGCTTGTCCCCACGCCCTGACTCTGTACTCCGCGGATATATGCCGATGCCATCCTACCTGCCAGATATGGATCCTCCGACAGATACTCAAAGTTCCGCCCACATAACGGGCTCCTTTTAATATTCACCGCCGGGCCAAGCAGTATGCTTACATTCTCGGCCTGACACTCCGCTCCCAGCGTCTCTCCCATCCGTTCCATCAGGTCAACATCAAAGCTGGAGGCTGTTGCACAGGCTGCCGGGAAACAAACGGCCTTCACACTTTCATTCAATCCCAGATGATCCGTTTCCCCTTCCTGCTTTCTCAGTCCGTGAGGGCCGTCCACCATCATAACTGACGGAATGTTCAGTCGTTTGATTTCTTTCGTATGCCAGTTATCAGCGCCCGAGCAGAGACTTGCCTTCTCTTCCAGCGTCATTTTTGAAATCAGTTCCTTTATTCTGTCCATCGCAAAAGTCCTCCTTTCTTTTCTTAATACTGATTGATCATCTGTGCCTCTGCTTCTTCACGGCTGATCTCACCATTATTGCATTTTGCCATCAGCTGGACATCATGGTCATTAAGCTTGTAAAGACGAAGTATAAGCAGAGTGCAAATACCCCCGATAATGCTGCCAAGACAGCTGAATGTCCATAATTTATCGGCAAATCCTGCCGCCTGAACAACGCCTTCTCCCTCTCGGAAGCCGATTATAGTTAACGCAAACACACTGACTGCTGTTGCGATCGCTCCACTTAATTTTGTAAAAAATGTCTGCGCCGCAAACGTTACACCACGCATTTTTAATCCTGTCTTGTACTGTCCATACTCGTAGCAGTCCGGCGTAAACTGATACTGCAGTATAACTGCTATTCCCAGCGGAATTCCTCCTAAGGCATTTAAAATCACATACACCATCATATTCTCATACCCGGCTATGAATCTTACAATTCCCAGAAGTAACGCGAAAATATATGAAATATAGAAGACTTTAAATTTATCATATTTTTTGCATAATTCTACTGCCATAACCGCACCGATTAAGGTCGGAATAATTACCGCCATCGAAACATATGAGGCAGCTTCTTCACCGCCAAGGCAGTACCGGGCAACGTATAAGCCCCAATTTGCACCAACATTAAGCAGGCTGCTGATGAGCGGAGCCGCAAAGAAAAGCAATAAATATTTGTTCTTCCGCAGACATTCTACCATATCTCGCAATGTATAACTTTCTTCTGCCCCGTCATTCTGGACTCTTTCTTTTTCAATTACTCTCTCCCTTGCGAACAGACAAATCGGAATCATCATAACACATGACAAAAGAGATAACACAATTACTGTTGTTGACCAGCCGCCTAACCGCTGCCGTACCAACGGCAGGGCAATTCCTGTAACAATACCTGCAAAAATAGCAAACAATCTTCCTATGCTGTTTAGTGAAACACGTTCCTTCTGGTCTATTGTCATCGTGGTAACAATACCAAAAATCGGTACATCGCAAAGGGTATAGGCTGTATCCCATAACATATAAGCAAGTGTTGCCCATATGATTTTAGCCGTCATGGAAATCCCGGTAGGTATTATAAAAAGAAGAATAGTTGCCACCGGAATCGCTATGACAGATATTCGAAGCCACGGCAGGAATTTCCCTTTCTTAAAATTCACCTTATCCATGATCATACCGAAGATCGGATCGTTGATGGCATCCCACACTTTCGTGATAAGCGCCACGATCGCAACCAATGCTGCCGTTATGCCGATATCTGTAAAATATGTAGTCATATATCCTACCAGTCCATAGAATACATTCTGTCCCATAAAATACAAACCATAACTGATTTTTTCTCTTTTTGTAACTGAATTTTCCATTTCGTTATCCGTCCTTTCATTGTTTGATTCAATTATAAATAATTCCAAAGGGCAAATCACCAACGATATATAAGCAGTTTACCGACGAAACTTAATATAATAATCATCTTTCTAAAAACTGATATAAGTATTCTTCCATCTTAGGCGTCCACCATTCCAGATATCCTGCCTGCGTCGGATGAACCGGATCTGCCATATAAACTTCATATTCTTTTTCAGAAACGTCATTCATCTCCTCGTCATTCCAAAGGTCGATCACGCCTATTCCATATTTATCCTGAAGCTCAAACAATACATCTACCATCTGCTGATACTGTTTACTGTCATATTTTGTTCCGGTATAAAAGATCACGGGACAATTCCATGTCTGCTTTGCATATACAATGATATATTCCATTGCTCCTGTTATCGTCTGTGTATCAAAATCCTCCAGATTTTCTGAACTGCTGATTTCTCCCATCGGCATTTCCTTCGACGCGTCATTCGTGGAAAGCTGACAGACAAATGCATCGAATTTCTCATCTGTACCGATATTATTTTTCATCCTTTGGATATAAGACGTCTTTCCGTTATCCACTAAAGTAGTACCGCTTACAGCTTCTTTTACATACTCACAGCCATTTCTGTAAGAGATATAATCTGCGAAAGAAACATCCATTGAGTACAGACCTAAGGTTACAGATGATCCAAGGTAGCAGATACGCTTCCCTTCAAGAGGGCTGTTTTCTAACGGTTCTATATTTTCCAGACTGTATTTTTCTGCGTTTCCCGGCATTTTTTTCAGTTTGTTCTTCCAGACAAAATCAAACGGTCCTCCACCGCCTGCTGCTCCTACTAAATATGTCAGGCCGATTCCCACAGCCAGAATCAGAATTAAAACGATACTTAAGATAATCTTCAATATTTTCTTTTTCATAATCCCTAACTCCTTATTATTTTCAACTTTCATATTAAGAGAACTAACCGTCTGTATTTACCGGTCAGTTCTCGCAAATACTGTCATTTTGTTTTCTTTGATTCTTTATTCAAACTGATACATTCCGCTTCCTACCTTGTATAATCTGCCATCCGGCATCTTTACAACGGCAGTCGTGTTGCAGGGGATTTTTACTTTCAGCTTAAATTTCCCTTCGTCCATACTCCACCTGACTGCGATTTCCCCGTACTCACTTATATAAGTACGTTTTACACTGGTAAACGCATTGTCCGGCTCCGGTGCGATTACAATCTCCTTAAATCCGGGAGCAGCCATATCAATGCCGCTTATCTTCCGGAACATCCAGTCGTCCACGCATCCAAAGGCATAGTGGTTCAGGCTTGTCATAACCGGAGACCCGTCCTCCTTGTAAGAAATGTAATTTTCCCAGATTGTTGTCGCTCCCTGCTTCACCTCATAAAGCCATGACGGGCACTTTGTCTGGAGCAGGATTTTATATGCCTTGTCCATCCTGCCGATCTTACAGAGCGCATCCAGCAGATACGGCGTCGTCAGGAACCCTGTATCCAGACAATCCCCGTTTTCTTCTATCTTGCGGATCAAATGTCCGGCGATACTTTTTTTCTTCCTTTCAGGAGCAAGATCAAATGCGATTGCCAGCACATAACTGCCCATAAAATCAAGAGGCATCTTCCCATCATCATCGATCAGTCCTTTTTGAATGGCAGATTTCATTCTGGACGCAATGTCATCATAGTATAATTCGTCTGATGTATGCCCGAGGAGTGCTGCCGTATCTGCCATGATCCGGCAGGAATTCCATCCAAAAATTGGCGCGCAGTATGTAGAAGTATTGATAAGTTTTGCAGCGCTTTGGTCTGCTCCGTCTACTGTCTGGCTCGGTATGAGCCACTCCCCGTACTGATGTCCTGTATTCCACAGATACTGGTCAATTTCTTTTGGATGTTTCATCTTGCCTCTACGCTTCTTTGCAGTGTTGATGATATAGTCGCACCACTTTTTCATTGTGTCATACTGCTCTCTCAGTATCCTGATATTTCCTGTAAGCTGATACATGCTCCACGGTACGATACAGGCGGCATCTCCCCATCCTGCTTCTCCCACCGGTTCAAAATTGCGGTATACGATCCGATTCAGTTTCTCCAGTAATTCATAGATTCCGGTAAGGGGGATCACATTGGGGATTGCCCCATTTTTCTGCTGACTGAAGGTCATATTACGCAGCCATCTTGTCAGAAATGGGGTTACATTTTCGTTGAGCATGGCTGTTCTTGCATAAATCTGGATATCTCCGGTCCATCCGCCTTTTTCTCTCTGCGGGCAGTCCGTGGGGATTGAAAACAGATTCGACCGCTGAGACCATCTTGTATTTTCGTAAAGCCGGTTTATATCTTCGTTGGACGTCTCAAATGTTCCCAGATCCTCATTGTCAGAAGACAGGACAATCGCTGTGAAATCCTCCGGGCTCACCGGCTGATCGCATGTCACTCTCACATAGCGGAATCCATGATATGTAAAATGCGGTATGTATTCTGTGAATTTCCCGTTTGAGATATAAATATCACTTTGCTTGTGCCCTGTTTTCTCTGACATGAAAATATTGTTGAAATAGTTTCCATATTGATCAAGAGTTTCAAAATGATCTAATACCATTTTTGTTCCGGCCGGCAGTTTGCTTTTTACCCGCAGAACACCTGCCAAGTTCTGTCCAAAGTCAATGATCGTCTCGCCTTTCGGGCTAACTGTCATTCCTACTGCCGGCACTTCTTTTACCGGGCGCACCGGTTCCCCGTACTGAGCCACCAGGTTCACGTAAATTTTTCCGCATGGAATACCGGTTTTCCAGCTGCTGTCATCGAATCCGCAGCAGTTCCAGTTTTCCTGTTCCATCCGTGCGTCATAGAGTTCACCTGCAAACAGATCTGATGAACGAATCGGACTTTCTGAAACTTTCACCGTATCATCTGACAGCACCATTTCACTCGTTCCGTCTTCATAATCAATCTTTATCTGAAATAACACAGAATGTTCGGCTTTAAACTTCCTGCTTCTCGGTTTAAAGTTCGCGCTGTCATACCAGCCGTCCCCCACCAGCATTCCTATGACATTTCCTCCCTCTCTCAAAAACGGGGTCACATCATAAGTCTGGTAGCACAGATATTTAGAATAGACGGTAAATTCCGGCGCAAACTCTCTGTCATCCGGACGCATTCCGTTCATGCTGAGCTGATATGCTCCGTGACAGGTGGCATAAACGCGCGCTCGTTTTATGCCGTCTCGTGCATCAAATTCTTTGCGAAAATATTCTGCCGGGTTCTGCCCGCCGGTTCCGGGTTTTACCTTTTTCATAGGAAACGGAGATTTCACCCACTCGGCCGTCCATTCTTTCTTCATAAATCCTGTCTCAAAGGATGAGGATGCCGCCGCCTTTTCTCCGTTATTAACTGTCACTTCCACTGTCCAGTTGTAGTCACTGAGACTTTGTAATGGTTTCCCGGAGTACTCCACAAAAATACTTTTATCACTTTCTACCATTCCAGAATCCCACATTACTTCGTCCATATTTTTCACTGTGATATGATAGGATGTCTGCATCACATTCTTTTCATCACTAGTGATTACCCATGAAAAATAAGGTGCTTCGTCCACGCATGGTCTATATTGACTGTTTACTTTAAGCCTTATAAGCTCCATAGCAACCCTCCTGATTAGAATTTTGCCAGTGCCGCATCCAGCATCTGCGCCTCATCTTTTTTTATCTCTCCTGCGAATGTTTTCGCGACATCTCTAAGCGAAAGCCCATATGCAATATCGGGGATCATATCCACTTCCATCATTTGAGAAAGAAACGCGCGGATATCCGGATGGTTCAGCAGTTCTTCCATTGTCGAGTCTATGCTGTATTTCTTCTTTAAAGGCTGTGACGCCTCATAAGCGACTTCATATTCTCCGGCTCTCACACGGCAGATTCCATTTTCCACCTCTTCAAATAATGGATTTTCTTTATCTTCATATACAGATTCCGACGCATATGGAAGAACCACTTCTGCACTTCCGCCGAACGGAACCGTAACAGTGACCGTGATTTTATTATCCTCTGATATCTCCCAGCCGCACTGATAGCATCCGCTTGCCGAATCATAAACAGCTTTTACATATTTCAGTCCATTATTCACTTTCGGGCTGATCCGCATCACCCTGCCTCCCGGGTTCTGTTCCGTCACATCAATCCCGGCCGCATGACGGAAGATCCACTCCAATACAGCGCCGTAAGAATAATGATTTAGACTGTTCATCCCCGTGCTGGAGACATGTCCGCTCTCATCCAGTGAATTCCAACGCTCCCACACCGTTGTTGCTCCCAGCTTCACTTCATGGAGCCAGCCCGGGTATTCCTTATTCAGAAGCAGCCGGTATGCCGCGTCTGTCATTCCATGATCAGTCAGGACATTGCACAGAAGCGGGGTTCCTACAAACCCGGTATTTAATTTATTTTTATTATCCCTGAGAAGCTTTTGCAGCATCTGCTTTGTCAGTTCTTCATTTTCAGACAGATGATATTTCAGTGCAAGAATAAGCCCTGTCTGCGTCTTCACCGCACATCTGCCTGTAGCAGTAAAATATTCTTCTTTCACGACCTGCCACTGACGGTCTGCGATTTTCTGATACTCCTGTCTCGTTTCTTCCAGTCCAAGCACCTCTGCTGCTTTTGCAACAATCTGTGCACTTGCCGCGTAGTAGATGTCTGCAATGTATGCTTCATCAGTCGCTCCATACACGCTGTTCGCAGCGGCACCTGTACGGTCAAGAGCAAGCCAGTCACCATAATGGAAAACCTGTCTCCATCCATGATGGTCTCCATCAATTCTCCGGATATAATCGACCCACGCTTTCATGCTCTCAATTTGGTTTTCGAGTATTGTTTTGTCCCCGCTGAACAAATATACGTTCCAGGGGATGATACATGCGGCGTCTCCCCATGCGCAGGAACATTTTGTCGGTCCGAATGTGGGGACAATCTCCGGAACCATTCCGCCCGCCAGAAGCTGTTCCTGATACAGGTCGTATAAATATTTTCGGTAAAACGCATAGGTATCAGCCAGATAGCTTGCAGTCGCGGAAAATACCTGTGTATCTCCTGTCCAGCCCATCCTCTCATCTCTTTGGGGACAGTCTGTAGGCACATCCAGAAAGTTCCCTTTCATTCCCCATTCGATATTGGAGATTAATTTGTTCACAAGATCATTCCCTGTCTCGATTGCCCCGATGCTCTCATAATCACTGTAAAGAACAAGCGCCGTAAAATCCTCACACGAAAGGTCCCTAACCCCGGTCACTTTCACATATCGATAACCATAGTATGTAAAATGAGGCGTAATCACCTTTTCTGTACCATCAGAAACATAAATGTACTCCGAAAGTGCAGTTCTTAAATTCTCGTTGTAGAAACATCCGTCCTGAAGCACCTCGCCCGTCTGAATCCTGATAGTTGTCCCCGCCGGCTCATGCACCCGCAGCCGGAAGATCCCCGTGATCTCCTGCCCCAGATCAAATACCTCTTCTCCGGCAGGAGTATGGATCAGCTCTGCCGGCTTCATCTCCTCCTGTACCTTAACTGGAAGAGATAACCGTTCCATAAGCCGGCCTTTCGGAACCTTTGCGATCCGCGCAGGAGACTCCTCTACCGGCGGCAGCGTATCATCTCTTCTCTCACCGTCATAGATATTGGAAAACCACAAATTGCTTCTTGTAACTGACCAGGTTTCATCAGAACTGATCACATCTTTCGTTCCGTCTTTGTACTCTATGTGAATCTCCGCAATCAGCTTCCACTCGTCACCGTAATATGCTTCCCGCTCCGGATCATTGAAACCGAACCTGCCTTTATACCAACCGTTTCCGAGAAGAACAGACAGCACACCTCCTCGTTCTGCCTGTTCTGTGATGTCATACGTCTGATACTGGATCCACCGGTCATAATTATTGCAGTACGGAGTCAGATACTCTTCACCGATTTTCTTAGGATTTTCTTTATTTTCCCCAAGAAAATATGCCTCATACAATCCCAGGCCGCAAATGTACAGTCTTGCGCTTTTCACTTCTTTTGCCGGACGAATCCTCTTTGAGAAAATCGGATGCCGTTCCTGACTGCTGTCACAGGTAATCCACCTGCCCGTCCACGGTTCATCCATTTTGGCGGTCTCAAAGAACTGCGTGTCTGATTCGATCACTTCCTCTGCATCTGTTGTCACAATAACTTTCCAGTAATATCTTGTATACGGCTGCGGTTCAAATTCCACTCTTGCAGAGAGACTGTCCAGCTCTGCCTCCCCCGTGTCGTGACAGATATCTGTAAAGGTTTTGTTCTTGCTGATCACAATCCTTGCATGTTTCTGTTCCTGTCCTCTGCCGCCTTTCACTTTCCATGAAAATACCAACGGTTTCAGATAAAACCCTAAAGGGTTTGTGATATGATTTGTTTTTGCCGCATAAATCTTGCCCATAATTCTTCCTCATTTTCATGCTGATACTTTTTCATCCAATAATAAGCCAACCGTTCCTCCCACTACTGACACAGAGCATTTAACTCCACGATCATCTGCTCGATCGCTTCGCCCGGAATAACGCTTAAAAATGATTTCAGCGGCATCTGCGCAATAATTTCCGGAGTCACAAGCTGTACCTCCCCATCTTCTTTCTTAGGTTCTTCTCCCTGTGATATCCCCTCAAGATACTCCATCATTTTCCCTGCTGTCTTCGGGTGGTTCATCAATTCCCCCATTGTAGTGGTCATATCCACAGTGAACGGCAGCAGCACATCAGTAGTAAATGTAAGTTCTGCAGCCTCTCTGATCTCATCGCTGGCATGCCCGATCTGGATCTCATATGTACCTGACGGAGTGTACCAGTCGTGAATCTTTGTCTCGTAGTAAGCAAAATCTCTCGCGCAAAGTTCCATTGTAACCGTCTTCTTCTCACCCGGATTCAGAAATACTTTCGCAAACCCTTTTAGTTCTTTCACTGCTCTTGGCACCGTGCTGTCCTTGTCACTGACATAGAGTTGAACCACTTCACTTCCTGCCCTCTTCCCTGTATTCTCCACATCAATGCTCACCTTCAGAATATCTCCATCTTTCATTTCCGCAGAAGAGAGTTTCATATTGCTGTAGCTGAATTCCGTATATGACAGTCCATGGCCGAATGCCCAGCGCACCGGTACTTTCTTCGCATCATAGTAACGGTATCCGACAAAGATATCTTCTCCATAGAGAACAGTCCTGCCGTCTCCAGGGAAATTCAGGTAACTCGGGTTGTCTTCCAGACGATATGGGAACGTCTCCGCCAGACGTCCTCCTGGATTTGCCTCCCCAAATAACAGCCGGTCGCTGGCCTCCCCAATGCCTTCTCCTCCCAGATACATCTCCAGAATGGCATTTACAGACTCCGCCCATGGAGTTTCTACGGGACTTCCGTTATGAAGAACCACTACCACATTTTTCTGTATCTCAGCCACAGCCTCTATAAGGCGATTCTGACACTTTGGCAGTTCCATGGATGTTCTGTCATATCCTTCCGACTCAAAGCTGTCCGGCAGTCCGGCAAAGATTACAACTACATCTGCGCCCGCTGCCGCTTCACACGCCTGTTTCAGATCCTCTTCTGTCATCTCGTCACGCTCTGACGAGAAGCCTTTCACGTACTCCACTGCCCTGCCTTTTCTCACCGCAGTTTCCAGAGCCGACACTACGCTGTCCGTATTGATGTGACTCGATCCCCCGCCCTGGTATCGCGGTTTCTTTGCAAATTCCCCGATATAGACTACTTTCTGTTCTTTTTTCAGCGGCAGCACTCCCCTGTTTTCCAGAAGTACGGCGCACTCTGTTTCGATATCTGCCGCTGCTTTGTGATCCTTTTCCCTGTCAAATACAGTCTCCGCTTTCCTGTTATCTGTGTAGGAGAAGACTACTTTCAGTATGCGTTCCACCGTTCTGTCAAGAATTTCTTCCTCCAGTTCTCCATTCTCCACTGCCTGAATAATCTTTCTTGTATTATATCCTCCTGATCCCGGCATCTCCAAGTCAAGACCGGCTTTCAGTCCTTTCACCCGGTCATTTACAGCTCCCCAGTCACTGACCACATATCCTTCAAATCCCCACTCATCCCGCAGGATATCTGTCAGAAGCTTCTTATTCTCTGAAGAAAATACTCCGTTGATCTTATTGTAGCTGCACATCACAGTCTTTGGCTGCGCTTTCTTCACCGCCTCCTCAAAAGCCGGCAGATAAATTTCCCGGAAAGCCCGTTCCGATACTTCCGACGATATCTGCATACGGTCTGTTTCCTGATTATTCGCGGCGAAGTGTTTCATACTGGTTCCGATGCCTTTCGACTGTACGCCCCGGATATATGCTGACGCCATCTTTCCTGTCAGATATGGATCTTCGGACATATATTCAAAATTCCTTCCGCAGAGAGGACTGCGTTTGATATTAACTGCAGGGCCGAGGAGCATGCCCACGTTCTCAGCCTGACACTCGTCCCCAAGGATCTGTCCCATACATTCCATCAGTTCCACGTCAAAGCTGGATGCCGTGGCGCAGGCTGCCGGAAAGCAGACTGCATTCACACTTTTATTCAGGCCGAGATGATCTGCCGCGCCTTCCTGTTTGCGCAAGCCGTGCGGGCCGTCTGTCATCATAACGGAAGGAATCCCTAACCTTTCGATTCCCATCGTGTTCCAGAAATCCGCTCCCGAACATAGTCCTGCTTTTTCCTCCAGTGTCATCTGTCTGATCAATTCTTTCAGGTTTCTGCTCATTATGAAATCCTCCTTAAATAAATTCTTATCTGTTCCTATCTGTGGGCTTCCCAGAAGATGACTGCTTCCTGAAGCCAGTTTTTCACTTTTGTTTCATTTCCTATTCCAAATCCATGTCCCAGTCCGTCAACGATTCTGACCGACACATTTTCTTTGCCCAGTACCTTCTCTAATTCCGGCAGTTTATCTTCCACATTTGCAAAACCGAACTCATCATCCCGCCCTACGATAGAAAATACCGCCAGTCCCTTGTCCTCCTGCAAAGCTTTGATATTCCAGTCCAGACCATACATAGGGAAGATCACCTTCGGTCTTGGCAGATGATTCTTGTGGCAGCAGTCCTCATAATTGGCAAATGAATACGCCGTGGTCATAAGTCCTCCTGCTGAAAAACCAAAGATGGCATAATCATCCATGTTTACAGAAAACTGTTTTTGATGCTCCGTCAGATATCGAATCACTTGTGTCAGTTCCCTCGCGGCAGCCTGTCCCTGCTTTACCTGTTCTGTCTCACCCAGCTGTCTGCCGACCGGATAACTTACGACGAAAACAGAATATCCCATTTTATGCAGCTTCATCGCCACAGGATACCCCTCGCAATCAGTTACATTACTGATAAATCCGCCTCCCGGAACTACAATGGCAAGTGGTTTTCCCTGTTGTCCCTGATAAAACATTCCCGTCAGATGTGACCTGTACGGATGACCCTTCACTGCTTCCGCAGGATACAGATCCGACACCAGCCTTGCCTGACCTTTCTCAACAAGTCCGGTTAGATAATTGAAAGATTCCAAGGCTGCATCCAATTGTTCCTCACGGCCCGGCGCCTTTAAAAAATCCTTATACTTTACAGGCGCAATAGCTTTCAGCACGTTGTCCTCCACATTGAAAAACATATGTTTAAAACCGCCGAATACCGGATGCTGCATGAAAAATCCAACTTTGTCCTCCCCCGTTCCCGGACGGAAATGTCCGTTTTCATCGTAATAGCTGCTTTCCTTTATTTTTGGAAATCCGCAGATGCCAAGAAGTGCCGGCAAAAACATGGCACTTTTTTTATAGACATATAATGTCGCACCGATTACAAATAATAAAACAATCACCACTACTGCAAAAAATATCTTCATCCTAACCTATGCCTCCTTTTCTTACTGACATCTTACTTTATACAGACTAAAATTACATCAACGAAACATAAGTGATTTACCGACCAAACTTAATAAATATCCGAGATTACTCTGTACACCTTTGCCCCCAATATGGTATATTTTAGACAGGTTAAATAAACTGCTGATGACTATAATCACAGTTCATTCATATCTCGAAAAGGAGAGATTATATATGATGACATTATCTGCATTGAATCAATTTCTGAAGCAGCACACTACCGAAGAAACCCAGCGTCTGAATGGTGTAAAGAAAGATTATTCACAATTTCCTGTTGCCAGAGGTAAGTTTGATACACCCTGTTACCGTTTTGATACGAACCTTGAAGATCTGCGTTCTTTATTTCTTTCAAAGAAAGTGCTTCCGAGTTATTACAACTTCGCTGTTGTAAAACAGGATCGTTTTGAAAACGTACCTCTGCATATCCATGAGTGGCTGGAGTTGAGTTATATTTATTCTGGTTCCTGCACAATGACGATAAATAAGACTACATTCAGGCTAAAAGCCGGGCAGATGGTTCTGATCAGCCAGAATGCACCTCATTCTGTCAAAAGATGTTCAGAAAATGATATTATCATCAATTTTCTGCTGACGCGCGAATATCTGAACGGTACTTTTTTTGAACGCCTGTCTCAGGATAATTACCTTACACACTTTTTCATTGAGGCTCTGAACACCACGATGCAGGAAAGCATGTATATTGTCTTTTCCCCGGAACAAAAACAAAACCGGCTGGCAGATCTTGCCAACCAGTTTCTCTGTGAATTTTATTCTCCGTCCGTAACATCCGGACCTTTTTTAGACAGTCTTTTTACGCTGATTACCTGCGAGATGATCAATCTGTTCCAGCACGGTATGGTTCTAGATCACGCCTCTGTGGATCAGATTTATACCATACTCCGATATATCGAAACAAACTTTGCGGACTGTACCCTTTCTTCTACAGCTGAGTTTTTTAATATGCACCCAAACTATCTCTCTGCCTACATACGCCAGCATACCGGAACCACTTACAAAGAGCTGGTCCAGACACACCGGCTCTCTCAGGCGGCAAAATTGTTAAGGAGCACCGCACTTTCCACAAATGATATCAGCCTTGCCGTCGGATATCAGAATACCAGCTTTTTCTTTCAGCTGTTCCGCAAGAAATACGGATGTACGCCTATGGAATATCGAAACATGCTTCATGCTTCTGATACGCCAAATATGTGATATGTACATTATTTGCCATATAGAAACTTTTCCGGTAAAGTTACTTTAAAATCTTTCGCCAAATCTCTGAAATTCTGAGGTGAGATTGTCTGTCTTTTATCCGGTCTCATGGACAGCATCTTTACAAGGATTTCCGCGGATTTCTCTACGGTGTGCATTAATCCGAATGTAAGATCAAAGTCTTCCCCTGAGCAGAACATGCCGTGATGCGCCCAGATTGCCACATCATATTCTTTCATCAGGGCACTTGTCGCCACTGCGATCTCACGGCCGCCCGGCACCATCCATCCTACTACACCGATTCCGGAAGGAAATACAACCGGGCACTCGGTCGCCATCTCCCAGAGTTCTCTAGTAAATACTTTATCCTCCAACGGCAGTACAAATGTCAGTGCGATCACATTCGTGGTATGTGCATGATAAACATTGGTAACGCCTTTTTTCACTTCATGGTTCATCAGGTGACTCGGCAGCTCACTGGTCGGTCTGCCTCCGTTTACCAGACCCCAAAGGATGCGGTAATTCTCTCCTTTTTCATCCAATTCGATGATATTTTGCATAGACTACCACTTCGAAGATGCAAAATTGTCACTATGTAGTTACACAGATGCTATCAGATTCACTAATAGCATCGCCTTACTTTATCGCCCTCTATTCCTGCTAATCGGAATTACGTCCCCAAAATACTTACTATCCTTCACCGCTACAAGTTCCACCTCAACACACTTCTGCTGCCATTCCTTACAAGCCTCTTCATACCTTTGCCTCTCCTCACGAACCATGAATAGCTCGGTATAAAACTCCGAAGCATTTGCATAGTCTGCATCCTGAAGCACATTTGAAAGCTCTGATTTCATCCTCCCTGCTTTTCTATCCAATACAGCAATCTGCTCCTGCAACTCTTTCTTTCACTTCTAATGCCAATGTGAGTGGACATATAGGTGTCCGTTTACGAACCCACCGCCGTATCCGGCGTGATAGCCCCCTGCAAGGGCGAAATACACAGAGTACAAAACGAAGTTTTGTGCGATGGGTGTATTTCGCTCTGCGAGGCTTAGCCCTCGCATAAATGCACGAGGGCTGGTTAAAAAATCTATCCTCAGCGCAAAAAGGAAAAAGCCACATACCTTCGCAAAGATACATGGCTTCAATTACGCTGATAACTGTATTTAATTGGCTACAATTCGTGCCGTATCCGGCACCACTTTTTTCTTCTAAAATTGAGGCTACAATTCCTTCCATAAATGATGCCATAACACTTCCATTTATAAATGTTTTGTAGCCTTCTGCTGTCATTCCCCGCAAAAACTGAAATCCAGCAACTCATTGATATCAGGATCCATCTGATACTTCTTCACATCCTCCTCTGTGTAATCCATATTCCCAGAAGCACCCTTATCGTCAGGCACAGGTTGTTCCTGTCCAACCGCCTGAATAGGCATTTCTGTATGCCCTGATGATTGCATAAGCGCTGAGTTCTTTGCGGTGGTGATATCATATCCAAGAAATCTTGCTTTATCTTGACTATGTGTTATCTTGGTCTTTTTTTCGGACATCTCAAGATGCAGAGTATCCTCGAGAAATACTCTGAATTTTTCCTTGATTTCAGATGCATCCTCAAATGAACCTATGGCTAGCTTGCATTGATTATCACGCAGATTGCAGACAGCAAAATACTAATCTGCCAATACATCACCGTAACATCTTCCCTTCGGTGCGGAGATGGTTAGCTCTAGCCTCTGACTTTCCTTCAAGCAGTTTAGCTTTCATCCTCATATAGTACCTTTCACCTCGACACTCAGTCGCAACTTGGAAGCTTTGTTGACTTGTGCCTTTACAAACGTGCTGTTGTCCCCTTTATGTTTCCATTCAAGGTTAGTTGTTGGCGATAAGACTGTGTTCTTCACACTTGATAATTTTTCTTATTGTTTTCTCAAAACAAAATCATAATGACCCACGTCGCTTGGGTGTCCACCCCAAACGCCTTACGGGCGCACAGAATCTACCATCGCCACTATCGCCTGATCATCATCCAATTCTCTTATAACTGCCGGAACCTCCGCAAGACCAGCCCAGCCGGCATCTGCCTTTCGTCTGTGTCCTGCAATCACTTCATAACCTTCTCCGTCAGGATTCGGTCTTACAAGCAAAGGTACAATCACACCCTCATCTTCAATACTTTTCATAAGGGCACACAGCTCTATGTCCTGCTGCACATGAAAAGGATGGTTCTTAAAGTCCTTTAACTCGCTTATTCTGATACTCTTTATCTCTTCCATTACAACCTCCGTTCTTCCGGTAGAATAACTTCTACTCAGTTACGTCAATGTTATCTGCAAACAGAAAAAGACCGCTCATCTCCAATTACTTGAAAATGAACGGTCTTTCACGCTTCGTATTCTATTGAATAACTTCAAAATATTAATTGTACTTTTATGTGTTTCCACACCCCACATCCAATACGACTGAGACATTCACACCGTCTGAAATTGCTTTTTTGTAGGTTTTTCTATCACTCTGTGAGAACATCATATGTCGCTCAAAGTGCCGGAAGTCGAGAAGTTTTACAAACTTCCCGACTCGCGGGCAGTCGTCGAATTCCGCATAAACACTGGCTTTACAGCCAGTTATTTCTTCGGAACTCTCCTCGTTGCCTTCGCGCAAATCAAGGATTCTTACATATCGACCCGATGTAGTGCAACCACGCACTCCACATGGCACGTCATCGGGAATTGGTCAACCCCTCGGACTTTCTTTACTTCATACCCCAGCTCCCCAAGCACCTTCACATCTCGTGCCAGCGTTGCGGAATCGCAGGATACATACACGATGCGGTCCGGCTGCATGCTGGCCATGGTGTGGAGGAGGTTTTCTTCGCAGCCTTTTCTCGGCGGATCGACGACGATGACGTCCGCGTGGGCGTGTTCGCCCGGGTGGTCTTTGGCGTACTGTTCGTAGTAGGCCGGAAGAATCTCTTCCGATTTTCCAACGAAAAATTCAGCGTTTTCGATCTCGTTAATTTTCGCATTGTTCTTCGCATCCGCGATTGCCTCCGGGACGATTTCGACGCCGTAGACTTTTTTGGCTTTCTGCGCGAGGAACAGGGAAATCGTTCCGATGCCGCAGTAGAGATCCCAGACCGTCTCATTTCCAGTGAGGCCTGCGTATTCCAGGGCAAGGCCGTACAGCTTTTCCGTCTGCGCCGGGTTGACCTGGTAGAAGGACAGCGGGGAGATCCGATATTTTACGTTTCCAATATAGTCGGTGATATACCCCTGTCCCCACAGGCAGCGGATTTCTTTTCCCATGATCACATTGGTCCGCTCACGGTTTGCGCTTAGGGTAATGCTTGTCATGCCTTCGAGTTCTGTCAGCGATTTGATGAGTTTCTCCTCGGCCGGCAGTTTCTTTCCGTTCACAACGAGACAAACCATAATCTCTTTCGTCATAAATCCAAACCGGATCAGCACATGGCGCACCAGGCCTTTGCCGGTCTCCTCGTTGTATGCCGGAACGCCGTTCTCCTCCATCCAGGCAAGAATGCGGTTCAGAATCTCCTCGTTCTGCTCCACGCCGAGATAACAGTTCCGGTTTTCCATGATCTGATGCGTTCTTCCCGCATAAAATCCCGTAATCAGCTTTCCATTTCTATCCTGCCCGATCGGAAACTGGGCTTTGTTTCGATAGCGGAACGGATTTTCCATCCCCACGATCGGCTCCATCGGGATCTCCGCCATGCCGCCGATGCGCTGGAGATTTCCGGCGATTTTCTTCTCCTTAAAGCGAAGCTGCTCCGCATAGTCGAGCATCTGCAACTGGCATCCGCCGCACGGACGTGCAACCGGGCAGACCGGCTCGACACGGTGTGCGGACGGCTCGATCAGGCGCATCAGGCGCGCGTAGCCGTAATTTTTCTTTGCTTTGATCACTTTTACCTCGGCAAGATCGCCGATGACGGTGTCCTTGACAAAGAGGGTATAGCCCTCGCATTTGCCTATACCCTCTCCGTCGTGTCCCATATCTTCAATTTTCACCGTCAGTACATCATTTTTCTGATAGCTCATGAAAAGTCTCCTGTTCTGCAGATGTTGGACTCAAAAAACCGGTTGTAGCCAAGCCACTCATTGCCGGCCGGCGCTGCGTCAAACAGCTCGGTCAGGGTTTCCATTTTGGCATCGGCATTGTCCGCCAGGTTCAGCGCTACCGCCTCCACCATTGCCGGTTTTTTCGGGGAACCGTATTCCAGCTCGCCGTGGTGCGCCAGAATGCAGTGCTTTAACTGATTCTCGAGTTCCTGTGGGAAACCGTCGATCTTCTGCGCCGCATCGTGTACCATCTCCGCACCGATCATGATGTGGCCGAGCAGCTGTCCGTCATTGGTGTAATCGTTCTGCGGGAATAAGGAGAGTTCTTTCGTCTTTCCGATATCGTGCAGAATCGCTGCCGTAATCAGCAGATCGCGGTTCAGAATCGGATACGATTTTACCATAAAATCGCAGAAACGGGTGACACTTAACGTATGCTCTAAAAGGCCGCCGACGAATCCGTGATGCACGCTTTTTGCTGCAGAGCTCATGCGGAACCGTTTTGCGGTCTCCTGATCCTGGATAAAATAATACGTCAGCAGTCCGGAGAGATACTGATTTTTCACCGTTCCGATCCAGGAGAGCAGCTCCTGATACATCGTATTGATGTCGTAACGGCTCGTCGGCAGATAGTCCGCCGGATTATATTCGCCCTCTTCCGCTTTTCTTGCATTTTTAATGGAAACCTGAAGTGCTCCATTGAAACTGGAAACATCTCCCATAATATCTACATAATCTAGTGCTTCAAATTCACGGATTCCCATAGAATTCGGATCCCAGATTTTCGCATCGATCGTACCGGTTTTATCCTGTAAGATCACGTTTTCGTACTGTTTTCCGTTTTTGGTAACAGCCGACTGTTTATGTTTGCAGAGATAAATTCCGGAAATGCGGTTTCCTTCCCGGAGTTCGTTGATATACTTCATAAAAATAAATCCTCTTTTTCTAAAATAAATGCGGACACAGTGTTCCGTTTTTGTTTCTATGATGCCGTTTTTATGATGCAAAGCCTGTGCTCCTGCATGCCTTACCAATTCTACCAGATTTTCCTGCAGAATGCACGTATTTTTTCATCCGCCAGTGGAAAACCATTCGAAAAGAAAAGCTTCCGGAAGCCCCACCGGCTAAAACCGGCTTTTTCTGCTCCCGAAAGCCTCTGTTTTTTATACTTCCCCCATCGTCACATCAAACGTCATCTCCGCATACCCTTCGGCGCCTTTCCGCATCGCCGTCACGGTAACCACGTCTCCTGTGCTGTATTTGCCAAGCTGTTCATGGTACTGTTTGATCGTCTCAACCTTGTGCTCCCCGAGCTTTACAATCACATCGTACTCTTTCATGCCTGCCATCATCGCCGGAGAATCGTCTGCGACGCGGCTGATGAGAACGCCTTTTGGAATGCCGGTTTTATCGGAAAGTTCTTCTGTGACATCCTGTCCGCGGATGCCGATATACGCGCGGCTCACGTTGTTGGAAAGATTTTCGATCAGCTTTTTGATCTGGGAAATCGCAATGCCCGTCACCACGTTGTTTCCCTTGGCACTGTAACTCTGCGCAATAATGCCGACGATTTCGCCGTCAAGATTTACCAGAATGCCGCTGCCGTCCGTGCTGCCGAGGATGTCGGTGGTCAGCAGATTGTACTCATTGTCCAGCGCGGAAATCTTGTTCGTAACCGAAGTCACCACACCATACGCAATCGAATTGCTGTAGCCGACCGGGCTTCCGACAGCCACGACCGGGTCACCCTGGCTGACGAGATACGAACTGCCGAGCGGCGCAACCGCAAGACCGTCCCGTGTTTCCTCATCCAGCTTCGATTCATCCACCTTCACAATCGTAAGGCCGGTGCTCGGATCGTGGCGCTGGTATGTGGCATCCACCATCGTCTCGTCCCAGAAGGTGACCTGAATCCGCTCCACATTTTCCACGATGCGGTATTCCGTCAGAATAAAGAGATCCTGCCCGTTGTCCGCAACAATCAGACCGGAAATCTGCTGCTGGTTTTCATAGTTCTGGTTAAAATAGTCCATCTGATTGGTAATGCCGATGACGGTAACCAGCGCTCGTTTTGGTTTTTCCGTTACTTCCAGCATATCCTGGTAGAGCGCTTCATAATTTTTCAGGCTGCTGTCCTTTTCCTCCGCATCCGTTTCCCCATCGACACTGGAAACCTCGCTGCCCTCCTCCGGCTCTTCGGAAGTGCTGCTTTCCGTTCCCTCTGCCGCTCCATTCTCCTCTGTGCTTTCGGAAACCGTACTTTCGGATACACTGCTTTCTGAAGTACTGCTATCCACTGTAGAACTGCTGATTTCCGAACCGGAGCCGCTGCTGTCTACCGACGCACTCGCCGAAGATGCGGTAATTGTCTCATCCGGCTCCTGTCCGCTGTTTGGATCCTCATCTCCCGGGATATCCACTTTCGCCGGCGGCTCTTCCCTGGTAACTGCTTCTGCAATCTTTGGCTCTGTCACCGCAAATACCGCAGCCGCAACCAGACCGCCAAGCGCCGCAAGTGCCAGCCATCCGGCAATCAGAAGAACAATCTTTTTCCAGTCGGGCGGCTGCTTTTTGATGCTCTCTTTCATGAATTTGTAAGGTTTTGGGTCATTTTCCATACATTTCTTTCTCCATACATCTGTATTCCATACCGAACTGCTCTGCGCATATGCGCTTCCGCAATCTTCACATATATAAAAAACTTTACCAGATAGATATGAACATTTTATGAAGACTGTTACATTTTTTTCTCATTTGCGCAACATCCTGCATTTTCTCGTTCTTGGGGTTTCTTTCTTTTCTTTTTTAAGGTATAATTGGGGGAGTGGAAAAACCTGTGACCCACATTCCACTTCCGGTCTGTACTTCCCGTGCAGATATATAATCAGATCGCTACTGTTCACTCAGCAGTGAAACACTTGCTGTTTCGCTGCGTAAGAAAGTGATTCAGGTGTGAGCAGCCCTCCTTTTGCGAAACAAAACTTTAAATGAGGGCTGCGAATGTTACAGTTTGCAGGGTACCTGTGAACTGTAACATCAGATCCGTGCGGTATTGCATCAAAAATACCGCGTTATCTGTAGACAATGACTGAATTATGAATTACGAAAAGGTAAGTATTATGAATCAGAAAGCATTAAAAACGCTCGAATACGACAAAATTATCGAACAACTGGCTTCGTATGCCAGTTCTCCGCTGGGCCGGAAGAAATGTCTGGAGCTCGTTCCTTCTTCTTCCCTCTCCCAGATTACGCGGATGCAGCACGAGACACACGACGCGCTCACCCGGCTCTTTAAAAAAGGCCACATTTCCTTTGGTGATGCCAAAGATATCCGCGGCGCATTAAAGCGTCTCGAAATCGGCAGCTCCATGAACATCACGGAGCTTCTGCAGACCGCCGCACTTCTGGAAAACACGGCACGCGTCAAAGCGTACGGCCGCCGCGAAAATGCGGACCAGACGCCGGACAGCCTCGAAGATCTCTTCGAAACACTGGAGCCTCTGACGCTGCTTTCCACGGAAATCCGCCGCTGTATTCTCTCCGAGGATGAAATCAGCGATGATGCAAGCCCGAATCTACGCCGCATCCGTCGTTCCATCAAATCGTGTGAGGAAAAAATCCACAGCCAGTTAATCTCGCTCGTCAACGGTTCCTACCGCACGTATCTGCAGGATGCCGTCATCACGATGCGCGACGGCCGCTACTGTATCCCGATCAAATCCGAGTACAAAGGCCAGGTTCCTGGCATGGTACATGACCAGTCCTCGACCGGTTCCACCTTCTTTGTCGAGCCGATGGCCGTTGTCAAACTGAACAACGATATCCGTGAGCTGGAAATTGAAGAAGCAAAAGAAATCGAGGTCATCCTCTCTACGTTGAGTGCCCAGGCAGACCTGCACCGCGATGAGATCCGTTACGACCTCGAAAACATGGTAGAGCTTGACTTCATCTTCGCGCGCGCCGCTCTTGCAATGGAGCAGAACGCCAATGAGCCGATCTTCAACACCGAAGGTAAAATCCACCTGCGCAAGGCACGCCACCCGCTGATCAATGCGAAAAAAGTCGTTCCGATTGATCTGTCGCTCGGCGAAGATTTCGACCTTCTGATCGTCACAGGACCGAATACCGGCGGTAAAACGGTTTCCTTAAAGACGGTCGGACTCTTAACACTGATGGGCCAGTCCGGACTTCACATTCCGGCACTCGACCGCTCCTCCCTTTCCGTTTTCGACGAGGTTTACGCCGATATCGGTGATGAGCAGAGCATCGAGCAGTCGTTGAGTACCTTCTCCTCCCACATGACGAATGTGGTTTCCTTCCTCGACAAGGCAGACCGCAATTCCCTCGTCCTGTTCGATGAGCTCGGCGCCGGTACCGACCCGACAGAGGGCGCGGCGCTTGCCATCGCGATCCTCTCTACGCTCCACGAGCGCGGCATCCGCACCATGGCAACGACACACTACAGTGAACTGAAAATCTATGCCTTATCCACACCGGGCGTGGAGAATGCCTGCTGTGAATTCGATGTCGAGACTTTAAGCCCGACATACCGTCTGCTCGTCGGCGTTCCTGGAAAGAGTAATGCGTTTGCGATTTCCAGCAAACTCGGCCTGCCGGACTACATCATCAACAAGGCAAAAGACGAAATCAGCGAGCAGGATGAATCGTTTGAGGACGTTCTGACCACTCTCGAGCAGAACCGGATCACGCTGGAACGCGAAAAAGAAGAGCTTGCCTGCACCCGCGCGGAAGTCGAATCCCTGAAGCAGAGCCTTGCCAAGAATCAGGAACAGATCGACGCAAGAAAAGAAAAGATGATCTCCAATGCAACCGAGGAGGCACAGAGAATTCTCCGCGAGGCGAAGGAATACGCCGACCAGACGATGCGCGATTTCCAGAAATTTGGAAAAGAGAATGTTTCCGTCCGCGAAATGGAGCAGAAACGTACCGCTCTGCGTGAAAAAATGAACAAGCTCGATAAGAAAAAGGCGAAGGAAGTGCCGAAGCGCACCGGAAATCTCCGCCCGCAGGATCTTCATCTCGGCGATGCCGTCAAAGTCTTAAGCATGAATCTCAAAGGTACTGTCAGCACCCGCCCGGATTCAAAGGGAAATCTCTTCGTCCAGATGGGTATCATGCGGACCAAAGTGCATATCTCCGACCTTGTGCTGATCGACGAGGCTGTCATCACCGGCCCGTCCATCTCCCGCACAAGCAGCGGAAAATCGAAGCTTTCCAAGGCTGCCACGATTTCTACCGAGATCAATCTGCTCGGAAAAACGGTGGATGAAGCGGTTGCCGAACTCGACAAATATCTCGATGACGCTTATCTCTCCCATCTGCCGAGTGTCCGCGTTGTCCACGGAAAAGGAACGGGCGCACTGCGGAAAGGCATTCACAATTATCTGCGCCGCCAGAAACACGTAGCGGACTTCCATTTAGCGGAATTCGGCGAGGGCGATGCCGGCGTTACGATTGTTACGTTTAAGAAATAAAAACTCAGGAAAATATGGGACGGAACGCATACTGTATGCGGTTCCGTCCTGTCCCCAGTGAAGGAGAATCTTTTATGGCTTCCAAACAGAAAATTCTGATTGTCGATGACGATAACAATATCGCAGAACTGATTTCTCTCTATCTGACCAAGGAATGCTATGACACAAAAATTGTAAACGATGGAGAAGAGGCTGTCCGGGAGTTTCACTCCTTCCAGCCGAACCTGATTCTGCTCGACCTGATGCTGCCCGGCATGGACGGCTACCAGGTCTGCCGCGAAATCCGGCACGATTCCGATGTTCCGATCATCATGCTCTCGGCAAAGGGCGAGGTGTTCGACAAAGTCCTCGGCCTGGAACTCGGCGCGGATGACTACATCATCAAACCATTTGATTCCAAGGAGCTCGTTGCCCGTGTGAAAGCAGTGCTGCGGAGATTTCAGCCATCACGCACGATCCCGGTGTCCGCGACCGCAGGAAAATGTGTCGAGTACCCGGATCTTATCATCAACCAGACGAACTATTCCGTCATTTACCAGGGCCGCACCGTCGATATGCCGCCGAAGGAACTGGAGCTTCTCTACTTCCTTGCTTCCTCACCAAACCAGGTCTTTACGCGGGAACAGCTCCTCGACCATATCTGGGGCTATGAGTACATCGGCGATACCCGCACGGTAGACGTTCATATCAAACGTCTCCGCGAAAAAATCAAGGACCATGCCTCCTGGGCCATCACGACGGTCTGGGGCATCGGTTACAAGTTTGAGGTTAAAAAATAATGCGACGCACGCTTTACCGGAAATTAATTCTCATTTATGTCATTCTCGCCATTGCCGGCTTTACGCTGATCTCAACGGTCGGCTCCCGCATGGTGGAGGACAGTCTGGTCTCCAGCGCGAGCACCAGTCTGTACCGGGAGGCCACGCAGATCGCTTCCAAACAGGGCGACCTTTATTACCACAGTGAGCGTTCCCTGACGGATCTTTACAATTCGCTCAGTGCACTGGCTTCCTATCACAATTCCCAGATCTGGCTCATCAGCGCAGACGGGGAAATTCTGCTGAACACGGCAGCTGCACTCGATGAGGAAAACCCGGAGATCATCGACGGTTTTGATCCAGTTGCGCTCGGCAGCGAGTATTACAGCACGGGAACGTTTTTCGGCTATTTCGAAGACAAGATGCTGAGCGTCATGGTTCCCGTCACCTCCGATTTCCGGATCAATGGCTATGTCGCCATCCACCTTCCGCTGCAGGACGTCTATCAGCAGAGGGAAAGTCTGCTGGCACGGATTGATTTTCTGTTCCTGCTCGTGTTCGGACTCTCGTTTGTGATTCTGATCTTTTTCTCCCTCGTCGTGTACCGGCCGCTGAAAAAGATCATCAACGGTGCAAAGGAGTATGCCTCCGGCAACCTGACCCACAAAATTGATGTTAAATCTCACGATGAGATGGGGTATCTCGCTTCCACGCTGAACTACATGTCCGGCGAGCTGAACAAGACCGGCGAATACCAGCGGAAATTTGTGGCGAACGTCTCTCACGACTTCCGCTCACCGCTGACCTCGATCAAAGGCTACGTGGAGGCAATCCTAGACGGAACGATTCCGCCGGAAATGCAGGAAAAATATCTGAAAATCGTTCTGTTTGAGACAGAACGGCTGCACAAGCTGACGCAGAGCCTGCTGACGCTGAACGACATCGACGATAAAGGGAATATGCTTGATCTGACCTCGTTTGACATCAACGCCGTCATCAAGGATACCGCCGCTTCGTTTGAGGGAACCTGCACAAAAAAGCGGATTTCCATTTCACTGATCCTCGCATCGCGCACCTTATACGTCTGCGCCGATATGGGAAAAATCCAGCAGGTGCTGTACAATCTCATTGATAATGCAATCAAATTCAGCAACAACGATTCCACCATCACAGTTGAGACAACGGAGAAGCACGGTAAAGTCTTCGTCTCCGTCAAGGACACCGGCTGCGGCATTCCAAAGGCAAGCATCACGAAAATCTGGGAGCGCTTCTACAAGCTCGACGCCTCCCGCGGCAAGGACCGCAAAGGAACGGGACTTGGGCTTTCGATCGTCAAAGAGATCATCACTGCGCATAACCAGAATATCAATGTCATCAGTACAGAGGGCGTTGGTACCGAATTTATCTTTACACTCGCCAAAGGCGAAGCACCAAAATAAGCCCCTCCGCCGAGGGGCTTTTTTGCCAGACATATCAAACTAACTCTGGAGGTAATTTTCACTATGAACCCAAACACCATTGATTCCATCATCAAACAGCTCATTGCATCCCACACCACCATTTCCACCATGGAAAGCTGCACTTCCGGTCTGATCGCCTCCCTGATCACCGACACCGAAGGCGCCTCCGCCATTTTCCCCGGCGGCTACGTCACGTATCTGAACGAAACCAAAGTCCTCGTCGGCGTCGACCCTTCCGTCATCGAAATCCACGGCGTCTACTCCCCCGAATGCGCCGAAGCCATGGCCCGCACAGTACAAGAAAACCTGCACACCGCCATCGCCATCGGAATCACCGGCACAACCGGAAATCTCGACCCCAACAACGCTGACAGCGTACAGGGCGTCGTCTACTTCTGTATTTTATACAAAGCCCAAGCCCACACCTTCACCTTCCAGACCAACGTCTCCGGCATGACCCGCCACGAAATCAAACAGCTTTACGCAGAGCAGGTCTTTGCCGAATTGGAAATGATCTTAACTTCTTCCTTATAAAAAGAATGCAGCTCCGTCTACGATCACCAGAGTCCCGTCCGTCTACCTCCACTCATGCGTCCGCAAATGCCCCGCGAGCTGCATATGGTCAAAGCTATTCTGCCGCAGTGCCTCGTACAGTACGATCGCCACGGAATTTGAAAGGTTCAGCGACCGAATATCATTAATCATCGGAATCCGCACCGCCGTCTCCTGATTATCGTACAGAATATCCTCCGGAATCCCCGCGCTTTCCTTTCCGAACATGATAAAGCAGTCCTCTTCATACTGCACATCCACATACGTCTGCGGCCCCTTCGTCGTCGCATAGTAAATCTTCGCCCCCGGATTTTTCTCCAGAAAATCCTCGTAACTCTCATACACTGTCACATCCAGCTTCGGCCAGTAATCCAGCCCCGCGCGCCTGACCGCCTTGTCCGAAATATCAAACCCCAGCGGCTTAATCAGATGCAGCCTCGTCCCCGTCGCCACACACGTCCGTCCGATATTACCTGTATTTGCTGGAATCTCCGGCTCATGAAGAACAATATTCAAATGTGCCATTTTACCAATCACTCCTGTCGTATATTTAAGCCTTATCTGCCAACCCGGTACATCTCATCCATCTGCGGCTTATCCAGATACCGGACCTCTTCCCCGTTCCGGAGAATCCTCTCCTTCCCGGATGTCGTCCGCCCAATCACCGCCGATGGAATCCCTTCGAGTGCCATTTTCTGCACCAGCCCCTCGCCGTCCGCCGCCGCAATCAGCAGCGCCCCCGTCGAAAGCATCTGATACGGATTCACCCCGAAAAATTCACAGATCTCCACCGTCTCCTGCTGGATCGGAATCCTCTTCAGCGCCACATCAAGCCCGATACCCGCGCCGTCCGCCATCTCCCAGAGCGCCCCGAAAATCCCGCCCTCCGAGAGATCCTGCATCGCAGCCGCACCGTGCTCGATCGCAATCTCCGCCTCACGGCAGACAGAGTAATCCTCCGAAAAATCCGCCGCCCCATGGATAAATCCCGGAGAAAATCTCGTCAGAAGCTCATCCCTTCTTGTCTTTGCCAGATAAGACACCGCGCCAAGCGCAATCCCCTTCGTCACGACAAGATCCAAATCCGCTGTCACACACGACGGATCAAACAGCCCCGCACGCGTTGTCCCGCCTGCCGCCGTCACGGTAAGCACCGGATACAAAACCCCGTCCGTCACCTCCGTATGCCCGCCGATCACCGCAGTTCCATACCGCACACACGCACCGTCAACCGCCCGCATCAGCTCCTTTAAATCCTTTTCTTCCATCGCCTCCGGCAGCATCAGCGACACCAGCACTCCTTTTGCCGATGCCCCCGCCGCGGCCACACTGTTGCACACCCGGCAGACCGCGAGCACCGCGTCCTCCGGATCCTTCACCAGCACCGGCGCACACGAAAACACCTGCGTCTCCTTTTCTCCTGCAAATGCCGATACCCCACGTCCAACCGCCGGCCCTGCTGCGTCCTCTCTTTTCTGCCCCAGCATCTTAAACACCGAGCGCACCAGCACGCTCTGCTGTAATTTACCCTTTCGCATCCCTTGTCCTCCTCGAACTTCCTGTTTCAAACGAAAAAGCAGACGGAATCCGTACTCCTTTTCCCTCTGCTTTCCCATTTTTCACGGAAAATGTTACAGTTCACTGGTTCCCAGCGAACTGTAACCAGAAAACGCCTAGTCCTCATCGTCCTCCGTTTTCTCTGTATTGCTGCTGTCGTCCGTCTTTTCCGTACCATCCGAATCCGAATCATCGCTGCTGTCTTCCTTCTTCTCCGAAGAACTCGATGACGAACTGCTCTGGCTGTATTTCGCTGCAACTTCCTTTGCTTTTGCAAGATCATTTGCCGCAATCGCCGCCTGCATTTCCGCACGCGCCGCTGCATTGTCCGTCTTTGTTCCCACGGTATAGACATCCGATGTCATGCGGTAAGTGCTGGAATTCACCTGCTCCTTCGTCTCATTTCCATTGTCATTCACAATCTTCCACAGCCGCGCCGTCGAACCCTGATAGCCGTACGATGTCTGTTCAATTGTTCCAAACGATGCATTCGCATCTTCCGTCAGGCTCGGCGTCGGATCCTCCGTGTTTGTCGTCTCACTCTCATAGCGGACCGTGCGGTTCGGATCTCTCGTCTCATGGCCGTAGATGGCAAAATGCAGGGTGCTTCCGTCCGCGCTCGCCTCAATATAAATCGGCGCATCCGTATTGTTGATGAATTTCAGGTCTTTCAATCCCTCTGCAATCGCCGCATCCATCGACGGATCCACATAGTGGACAATCATGGAATGGCTGTACCGCTCCGTCACCTCAAGCTCTGCTTTTAAGACAGCAACATAGAGCGTTGTGGAAACCTGGCAGATACCGCCGCCGTACGAATCGACGACCTTGCCCATCTCATACGATGCTGCCAGTGCATAACCATTTTCCGCATCAAACGGCACAACGACCGCCTCTACGGAAAATTCCTCGCCCGGCTGTACCAGCGTTCCGTTAATCTTCTCTGCGCCGACTGCGACATTCTGTTTTCTGCCGCTCGTACCGTTGCCATACTCCGTCGTACCCTCGCCGAGCAGATCTTTGACAAGTGCAAGCTGCTCCGGATTACCGCCTGCCGGTGTTTCTTCTGTTACCAGTTCTACGCCGCCGATGCCGCCCCGCCAGCTTGTCGTCAGGTAATTGACAACCTTCGCCATGGACTCATCCACGTTGACGCTGCATCCGGTCTGGCCCGGATTGACGATAAATTCGCCGTTTTCGCGGGTCAGCGTTGCATCTGTTGCCTCGCGGTTCAGCACAGCCGTGTTGTTTTCTACCGCCTGGCGCGCTGCCTCGCCATCGACTGTATATTTCAGGGAAAACGTCACCGTCTCTCCATTTTTGAGCCGGTTCTGTGTCAGGAACCGCTTCAGTACATTGCCTTCCTGCCCGATTGTGACGGCTTCTCTTGCCACCTCCGGGTTGGCACAGGAAAGTCCGAGATCCCCTGCTGTCACCTGTGCATTCTGCTCTCCGGCAGACAGGTTGATAACCGAGGGTTTTAACTGTTCAATTTTGTCGTTTACTGCCTGTGTGATCTGCTCTTCGGTCATACCGCCGACGGAAATGTCTTCTACATAGATTCCGTCCAGCGCTGTCCGGTCATCCGCTTTGACTGGTTCTGCCAGAAAGCAGAATGCGAATGCGATAAGCATCACCAGCAGGCCTCTCATTTTTCTGCTGTTTTTCATACTGTGCCTCTTCTTGATCCGTTTCCCATTTCACTCTGTCTTTTACAGAATCTCTTTACACCAGCCATAAAAGTGCTGGAAGAACCATACCAAGCACCATAACCACTGCAAGAATCAATGCCAGTATCTTTGCTGCATTTCTCTTCTTTGCCAGCGGATCTTTCTTCTTTTTCTGTGCCTCTGTCGGGGCTTTTCGATTGACTTTATTACTCATCGTTCCATCCTTTCTTTTTCTCTTCTATTTTTTCTCAGTTCTCTGTCGTTTTTCCATTCTTCCATGTGCCAGAATAATCTGATCGATCATGCGGGATGCACGGCTTTTTGTGAGTGCTCCCCACTCCGGTTCGAGATCCAGCTCATGGTACCGGATCAGATCCGCCAGATATTTTTTCTGTGCCTCCGTCGCCGGAACCTCACGTTTCATTTTGGCCTTCAGAGGCGCTGCGGCAAACCATTCCGGGTGATCTTCCGAAAATCCTTCTTCCAGTTTTCGGAACAGTGCCAGCGTTTCCAGCACATCGTCCATCGCACGGTGTGCGTGTTCCCGCGGGATCTGATAGTAGCCGCAGAGTGCTTCAAGGCTTCTGCTCTCCAGATCCGGGAGGGCTTTCCGTGCAATTTTCAACGTATCCCACGCTTCTTTTTCAAAGTCCAGACGGGCATTTATCGCTGCCTGCTTGATGAAGCTGTAATCGAACAGAATATTGTGCCCCAGAAGCGGCAGGCCGCCGCAGAAATCCAGAAAGCCGCGGACAGCAGTCTCCACATCGGGCGCATTCGCAATCATCTCATCCCGGATTCCGGTGAGTTCCGTGATCCGCTCCGGCACTTTTCTGCCCGGATTGACGAAAGTCTCATACGATGCCGTGACCTCTCCGCCCTGCACTTTTACTGCACCGATCTCCAGAATCTGGTCTTCCTTTACAGAAAGACCCGTTGTCTCAAGATCGAGCACTACAAAATCTTGTATTTTCATCTTTTATTACCTTTTCTAGTATCTCATGTTCTTTTGAAATGTCAAGCGTAAAAAAGCTCACTACAGTCGATCATCTCCGCATTTCCCGTCAGCGGATCGCGCTTCTGATAATCAAACAGGAGTACCATACGCGCCTTTTCCCCGTTTCCGAGCACATCGTAATCAAAAACTTCCACATGCGTCATGCGCTGCAGCTGCTTCCAATCGTATGTCGTATACGATGGCAGAAGCGTTCTCGTTTCGGCTTCCTTCTGGTAAAAATCACGCGATTCGTTTTTCCATTCCGACGGATCCTTTGCAAAATGCGGCCGCGTCTTCATATTTTCCCGCGCATACAGATCGAGTACCATCATCTGGCGGAAGAATGCTTCGTCCTGCTGTTTTTCGTCCCGTAAAAACTCGAGCAGAATTTCATACCGCTGGATCCGGTTATGCGCCGCCTCACTGTAGCCCTTTGCCCGGTAGAAATCACCGAGTTCCTGGAAGAAGTCGAACGGGTTCTCATACAACCGCTCGATCATCGGCAGCGTGTGGACAAACTGACCGCTGTTGTAATAGACTTCTACCATCTCTTCCACGTCTTTCAGTTTCAGCACATCATCATACGGCAGCCATTTTGTATAAAGCACCTCATACGGCTCCCGTTCCTGATAATGGCAGTCATATTCTTTCGTATGCTCATACATAAAGGAGCCTCGAAGCACTTTTAAAAATCCGAGCTGCAGCTGCTGCGGCCGGAGCGCATAGACATCCGCAAAAGAACGGCGGAAACTTGCATAGTCCTCGTAGGGAAGTCCCGCAATCAGGTCCAGATGCTGGTGGATGTTTCTTCCTTTCGCAATCCGATTGACAATCTCTGTCACTTTTCCAAAATCCATCTTCCGGTGAATTGCTTCGATCGTCTGCGGATTCGTAGACTGCACGCCGATCTCGAGCTGTACGAGTCCCGGCCGCAGCGTATTCAAAAGTTCCAGCTCTTCTTCCGTAATCAGATCGGCAGCAATTTCAAAATGGAAATTTGTCACACCATTATCATGTTCTGCGATGAATTTCCAGATCGCCATTGCGTGATCTTTTTTGCAGTTGAAGGTACGATCTACAAATTTAACCTGCGGTACCTTCTGCTCCAAAAAGAAGGCAAGCTCCTTTTTTACGAGATCGAGATTTCGGAACCGGAGCCTTTTATCAATGGAAGAAAGGCAGTAGCTGCACGAGAACGGACAGCCACGGCTCGACTCATAATAAATGATGCGGTTCTCAAATTTTTTCAGGTTTGCATAGGGAAAATCCACCTCGGACAGATCCATAACCGGACGCCACGGGTTGCTTTTGACTGCACCGTCTGCATCACGGTATGTAATGCCATGGATCTCCTCCAGCGTTTTCCCCTCCATCCCATTCCCCTGGTTCTGATAATAAACTGCTATTTCCCGGAAAGTCACTTCTCCCTCGCCTTTCATAATTCCGGCAAGGAACGGATACTGTTCCAGCATCTCCTCTGCATGGTACGAAACCTCCGGCCCGCCAAGCCAGATCTTTGTTTTCGGACTGATTTTATGATATTCTGTAATCAGATCCTCTACGATTGATATATTCCAGATGTAGCAGGAAACGCAGACAACGTCTGCACGCGCCAGAAACAGGCTTCGCAGCATGGAATCCTTTGACTGATTGATCGTAAATTCGCGGATCTCCGGGAACACGCCGGCTTTCTCCGCGCTCGCCTGCAGTGTATAAACTGCGAGATTGGAATGAATATATTTTGCGTTGACCGCAGTCAGAATAATTTTCATAATCTTTCTAATACTTCTCCTTGGTTCCTCTTTGCATATCTTTTATACTACCACATTCTCGAACGAAAATACACCGCCATTCCTCCAAAAGCACAATTTTTTCGAGATTTTCGATAAAACAGTTGCAATTTTCGCGAATCCATGTTATATTAACAAAGGTTTCCAACAGGAAATCAAAATGCCCAGATAGCTCAGTTGGTAGAGCAGAGGACTGAAAATCCTCGTGTCGCTGGTTCGATTCCGGCTCTGGGCATTTTTTGCTGCACAAAAGCAGGATTCACATTTTTTTGCCACAGCAAAATCCGGCAGAATCTCCTGTCTCCCTATCGCAAAAAAACTCTGCACCGCATCCCCGGAAATTCCCGGATGGATACGGTACAGAGTTTTTTTCATCGCACAACTGCCCAAGAAAGCTTTTCGTTTTTACAGATTTTTGATGACCTCCCATGCTTCATCATCAAATTTTCTATCTCTGAAATAATACTGTTTATCTTCTTCGGTAATCTTCCGAATGACTTTACACGGATTTCCTGCTGCAATCGACCAGTCCGGAATGTCCTTTGTTACAACACTTCCGCCGCCGATAACAACGTTATCTCCGATATGTACGCCTGGTAAAATAACGGTATTTCCGCCAATCCAGACATTATCTCCGATGGTAACTTCAATGCCGTATTCATACGCACTGTTTCTTGCCGCCGGATGCACCGGATGACCTGCAGTATAGATGGCAACGTTCGGCGCCATCTGGCAGTTGTCTCCGATTTTTACCTTTGCCACATCGAGAATGGTGCAGTTATAATTTGCAAAGAAATTTTTTCCGACCTCAATATGAAAGCCATAGTCACAGTAAAATGGCGGATTGACAAATGCACCCTCGGATTTTCCAAACAGTTCTTTTACAATGGCTGCGATTCCGTCAAAATCCGAACGGTCGATGGTGTTCAGTTTCTGCGTCAGTCTTCTCGCATTCATCTGCTGCTCCATCACCTCTGCATCGGAAATGTACGGTAACTGTCTGTCTCTTCTCTCTACGTTTTTCATTGTTCTGTATCCTCCCTGGTAATATTATTCACCCACTGATATTTTTTATAGTGTCTGTAAACGGCAGGAAGCTTAATCATTTCATCCAGATTCAGCAGGAAATAAACGACCATGACCGTTGTTCCGATCGTAATCGCCGCATAAAAGAGATTCAGGACAAAAGAAATCTGTGTGGCAAGCGAAACTGCGGACAGGGAATTCTGGTCCAGCGTACCGACCATTAACGCATCGGACGCACTTACCAGTGCATTCATCAGATTCTGTACAACCATCGGGATCAGCAGTGCAAGAAGTTTCCGGTAGAATTCTGGATCTTTTTTCTTGATTTCCCTCTGATTTTTCATTTCTTTTTCCTTTTTTCTGTTTTATTCCATACACGTATATGTTATAATCATATTATCTTAGGTTTTGCGTTTTTTCTACGACAATATTCCTTATTTTTTATAATAATTGTACTTTTTCACGGAGGTTTTTATGATAAATGACCCAATTACAAAAGTCATGCAGGACGCATCCGAGATCGTCCGCTACGATGAAGTCGGCATTCCGCTTTATATCCGGGAAGGACTGCTTTCTTCCTATCCAGATCACCGGGCGCTCTGCCACTGGCATGAGGATATCGAATGGGTACAGATCCGCTCCGGTCAGATGAACTACTATATCAATGGAAAAAGAGTCCTTTTAAACGCCGGGGAGGCGATTATCGTCAATTCCCGCCAGATGCACTACGGATATTCCGAAAACGGCCAGGAATGTGACTTTATCTGTATCCTGTGCCATCCGAAAATCCTCACCGCGAACAGCGTTCTGTACCAGTCTTATATTACGCCGGTTCTTTCGAATCCGGCTCTGGAATATCTTCATCTGAAGCCGGAAAATCCGGAAGATACTGAAGCGCTGCAGACCCTCCCGGAAATTCTCCGGCTGAAGAAGGAACAGCCAACCGCCTACGAAATCGAGGCTGCTGCTCTGCTTTCCCTTTTGTGGTGCCGTCTTTTGCGCACGCATCCGATGATGCCGGACGGCAACACCGCCGTCTCACAGGATCCAGATCTTCTGATCCAGCGCGATATGGTTTCCTATATTTACAGCCACTACAGTGAATCCATCAATCTGGAAGAGATCGCCGCCGCCGGAAAAGTCTGCCGCAATAAATGCTGTCAGATTTTCCGCCGCTATCTTTGCCAGAGCCCAATTGATTTTCTGAATCATTACCGTCTGGAAGTAAGCTGTCATCTGCTAAACACAACCAAAATGTCCATCGCGGAAATCTGTACCGCATGCGGTTTCAATCATCAGAGTTATTATTCCAAAATTTTTCTGCGTACTTACCATTGTACGCCGAGAGATTTCCGGAAACGCGCAGAAGGCCTGCCAACATAACCTGATTTTTTTCTGTACACGTTTTTTTGTTAAAAAAAGGAAGAATTTTGCTAGACATTTTTCCGATCCCTGTTATAATAAAATTACAAAGGTGTTGCGCTAAACCTAACCAAAACACTATATTTTCCATTTATTTTACAAGGAGGATGACATGGTAAAAAAATTTGTCTACGGAACCCCATTTGAAACCGAAGCTGTCGTAAAAGAGATCCCCTCTTCCGAAGGAAACCCGGATTACGGTACCTTCTCCACCGAGAACGGCTTCTCCTTCACTACAAAGCTTGCTGACGAGGACATGGTATTCGGACTTGGCGAAGCCAACCGCGGCATCAACAAACGCGGTTTTCTTTACATCAGTGACTGCGCTGATGATCCAAACCACGTAGAGAGCAAAACCTCTCTGTATGCAGCACACAACTTCATCATCATCTCCGGCAAGACACACGTAGGATTCTTCTTCGATTATCCGGGCACCCTGCGTTTCGATATCGGCTACACAACTTCCGATACAATGACTGTTTCCTGCGAAAACGCAGATCTCTACGTTTACATGATCACCGGTGATTCCGATCTTGATATCGTAAAACAGTTCCGCGGCATCATCGGACGCAGCTACATTGCTCCGAAGTTTGCTTTCGGTTACGGTCAGAGCCGCTGGGGCTACAAAACAGAGGATGATTTCCGCACGGTAGTGAAAAAATACCGCGAAAACCATGTGCCGCTCGATATGGTTTACATGGATATTGACTACATGCAGGATTACAAGGACTTCACCGTAAATGAAGAACTTTTCCCGGATTTCGAGGGATTTGTACAGGATATGAAAAAAGAAAAGATCCATCTCGTTCCGATCATCGATGCCGGTGTGAAAGTCGAAGAGGGTTATGACATTTACGAAGAGGGCTGTGAAAAAGGCTACTTCTGCCGCCGTGAGGATGGCTCCTACTTCGAAGCTACTGTATGGCCGGGCTGGACTCATTTCCCGGATGTCTTAAATGCAGATGCCAGAAAATGGTTTGGTGACAAATACGATGTTCTCGTTTCCAAGGGAATCGATGCCTTCTGGAATGACATGAACGAGCCATCCATCTTCTATTCCCAGGAAGGCCTTGCTGATTTCAAGGAGACTGCAAAGAAATATGTGGAAGGTGACCCGGAGGTTCCGCACTACATGGTAGGCGGAAAGCTTCAGGCACTGGCAAACAACCATGAGGACTATAAACGCTTCTATCACAACGTAAACGGCGAACAGGTCCGCCATGACAAGGTACACAATCTGTTTGGCTACAACATGACACGTTCTGCCGGTGAAGCTTTTGAACGAATTTCCCCGGATAAGCGAATCCTGATGTTCTCCCGTTCTTCCTACATCGGCATGCACCGTTACGGTGGAATCTGGACCGGAGACAACTGCTCGTGGTGGTCACACATCCTGCTGAACCTGAAGATGATGCCGTCCCTCAACATGTGCGGTTTCCTCTATACCGGAGCCGACCTCGGCGGATTCGGTACAAATACCACAAGAGACCTGCTGCTCCGCTGGCTGGCACTTGGTGTTTTCACTCCTCTGATGAGAAACCATGCTGCACTCGGAACACGTGAGCAGGAACCTTACCAGTTTGAGCATATCGAGGACTTCCGCAACGTCATCGGCGTCCGCTACCGCCTCGTTCCGTATCTGTACAGCGAGTACATGAAGGCTGCTTTAAACGACGATATGTACTTCAAACCGCTTGCCTTCGTTTATCCGGACGACAAACTGGCAAGAAATACAGAAGATCAGTTGATGATCGGTAATGAGATCATGATCGCACCGGTTTACACCCAGAATGCCATCGGCCGTTACGTATATCTGCCGGAAGAAATGATGTTTGTAAAATTCCTCGGCAATGGAAACATGTTCCAGGAGGTTCTTCCAAAAGGTATCCACTATGTAGAAGTTGCCCTGAATGAGGTTCCGCTCTTCATCCGCAAAGGCTGCGCAATCCCGGTTGCTGATTTTGCAGAATCCATACCGGATATCAAAGAGGAAAGCATCCGCATGGTCGGATACGAAGGCGCTTCCTACGAGCGTTATACCGATGACGGAGTTTCCCGTATCTGATACAGAAAACAGTTTTTGAATCATCTCCCCCTTTGCAGGAGCTTCCCGGAGCCATCAGGTTCCGGAAGCTCCTGCAGTTTTTTCACGCAAAAAGGCGGGAACCCTCTATGTTTCTCCGGGTTCCCGCCTTTTTTCTTTTCGCTTTATTCTGTTTTAGGCAGCCGCACCTCTACGACGGCTCCGTAATTTTCATCCATATTGGAGCACGTAATGCTCGCCCGTTCGCCGTACATCAGCGCCAGGCGGCGTTTTATATTGGAGATGCCGACATGGTGACGGCCGTGGTAGATGATAGGCGTGTCGTTTTCGATTGCATCCAGTGCCTCTTTCGAAAATCCGTTTCCGGTGTCGGAAATACAGATGTAGAGGTACTCACCGTCCTCGTACGTCTCGTTTGTGAGATATAGGGAAATCTCACTCTTCCGGTCCAGGGATACACCGTGTACTACGGAGTTTTCCACCAGTGTCTGCAGCAGAAGAGACGGAACCTTCCATTCTCCGATATCACCATCCGTCGTTGCTTCAAAGGAAAAGGCTTCTTCTCCGTACCGCAGCTTCTGGATGCGGATATATGCCTCAATGTGTTCCAGCTCTTCCTCCACATCGCGCTGCTTCTTGGAATCCTGGAAAATGTAGCGCATATAGTCGGACAGCACCGTTGTGATCTCAACGATCTCGCCTTCGTTATTCTTATCCGCAATGCCATGGATCAGGCTCAGGCAGTTCAGAAAGAAGTGTGGCTTGATCTGTTCCTGCGTATATTCCAGCTCGGCTTTCTGTTCTGCAAGCTCTTTTTCATAGATCGCAATTTTCAATCCCTGTATTTTCCGCAGCAGTTCCTTGAATTTGCCGCTCACAGACTCCAGCTCTAACAGATTGTTGCTTCCATCATCATTCAGACTCTGCTCTTTTTCCAGCTCCTCCAGTTTTTGTCCGAATTTTTCCAGCGGTTCCAGAATCCGGTGGTAATATGCTGTAATTTCCAATGCGCAGACAATCAGAAGAACCGCGATCAGGACGACGAATGCAATCTGCATAATCAGTACATTCTCAAGAATACCGCCTCCCGGCAGAACCATAAGATTGATTTTTCCGACCGTGCCAAGCTGGTAGGAATAGACCGTCGCATTTTTCTTCTTCTTTCCCGCTTTGGAAAAATCGATAATCTCATTTTTATATTTTTCCGACGTATCTGCCTGCGTCATGACACGGCCTCTGGCATCCACCATAAACGGAATGACATCATACTCCTCTGTTTTGGCGCGGATGGTTCGGAAAATCAGGTTCAGATTGATGACACAGCCGATAACTTTTTTGTTTTTCGCGTACCAGCCTACAATATAGTCGTCGTCGCCAAACGTAATCACAGTCCATTGTGTGCTGATCGAATCCTTTGATGTCATAATCTGCAGATATGACATCAGCATCTGATTCAGCGTTGTCATTCCCTTACTCTCGGTAAACATAGTTCCACTGTCCGTAATCAGAACATTGGCTTTCTGACCGTAGACGAAGAAGGTCTGTACCTCATGGTAACGGATTTTCAGCACACGGTTTCGCTCCCGCAGCGTCTGCTCCATTTCATAATACTGAGCATCTGTCGATGTTATCTGATCCGGGATTTCTTTGATGTTGCTGTCAGAATCCAGCAGATAGATCAGTTCACTGTTGATCTGCGACATATCACGGTTGATCTGATCGACATAGAGCTTTGCCGTATCGGCAATATATTTATCTGCCAGCTTGCGGTTTTCCCAAACGCCCCAGAGCAGGCAGACAACAAGCCCCATCAGGACCAGAAAAACCGGAGTTCCAAGCCGCAGGGACGTATCCTTCAAACTGCGTATTCGAACGCTGCGCAGCATCCTTCGTTTTCCTTTCTGCCAGAGATTCATAAGCGCATCCACCCCTCCTTTTTTCTGTCTGCAGAGCGACTGCCGGACGCCGCACCTTACCGCGCAGCTCCGGCAGTCATTTTACACTCACAGAATATATTTGCAGCTATGTTCTTTGTAACACAGCCCATTATATCACATTTTTTCGCTTTGTGCATGCAAAGTCCGTGTTTCACATGGTGAGAACAGGATTCTTTGTTGCCGTTCGCCTGCTACCGGTGAGCGGTAACATTCTCTTATTCAGAGAAAATGTTCAGCAGCTTTTCTGCATCCGCTCCTTCTTTTACGAATACCGGAATAGTATCCAGCGGTGCAGCAACCGTTACGTTCTGTCCTCCCTCATACTTTTCTCCGGTCCATGCGTTAAACCATGCTGTTCCATCCGGGAGATAAACCTCGCGCTCCGTTACGTGATCCTCCATCACAGGTGCAACATAGAGATCCGGTCCGAACAGATAAGCATCCTCCACATTCCAGCTTTCCTGATCTGTCGGGAAATCATAGAAAACAGGCCGCATCATCGGAGTTCCGTCCTCATGTGCTTTCTTCATCTGTGTCCGGATATAATCTCTCAGGCGCTCACGCAGGAAAATATATTTCTTTGAAATTTCATATGCCTTATCGCCAAAACTCCAGATCTCATTATCGCTGCCGGAGCCGATCTGCTCTGCACCGTAGCCCTCCTGTGGATTGCGGTTTCCATGCAGACGCATGACAGGACAGAAGCATCCGTACTCAAACCAGCGGATGTACAGACGATGGAAATCCGGGTCGTCGGTTCTGGCGCCGTGGAAACCGCCAATATCGGTGGTCCACCACGGAATACCGGCAATCGCCATGTTAAGCCCTGCCTGTACCTGGCGCCGGAAGCACTCGAAGGTACTTACAATATCGCCTGACCATACGAGCGCACCATATTTCGCGCTGCCTGCCCAGGCAGAACGGATCAGGCTGATTGGCATAGTATCGCCTTCTGCCGTCATGCCATCATAGAACGCTTTCAGATAATATTTCGGATAAATATTTCCGACCTCCTGTACGCTTCCGAGCTGATAGCGGTAGTTCTTGAAATCGTAAACGCTGTATTCCGGCTCTGCCACATCCAGCCAGAAGAGTTTTGCACCCTGATCGTAATAATTTTTCTTGATCTTCTCCCAGACATATGTTCTTGCATCCGGGTTAGTCGCATCGAAGAAAACTTCATTTCCGCCGCAGAGCATCGTCAGCGGTACACCGTGCTCCGTGCGAACCAGATAACCCTTCTCTTTCATCTCCTCGAAGTTTTCGGAATAAATGTCAACGGTCGGCCATACCGACACAACAACCTGAATTCCCATCTCCTTTAATTCGCGGCACATGCCCGGCACATCCGGCCAGTATTTCGGATCAAATTTGAACTCGCCCTGCTTCGTCCAGTGGAAGAAATCGACGACAATCACATCAAGCGGCACACCAAGCTCTTTGTATTTTCTTGCTACAGACAGAAGCTGTTCCTGATTCCAGTAGCGGAGCTTACACTGCCAGAAGCCCATGCCATATTCCGGCATCATCGGCGGTTTTCCGGTCAGCGTCATATAATTCTCCTCGATCTCGGCAGGCGTATCACCTGCAATCACAAGATAATCGATTTCTTTCCCGGATTCCGTTACCCATTCCGTTCCATTATTCGCAAACATCACCTGTCCGACGCCCGGATTGTTCCATAAGAAGCCGTAGCCGATACTGGAAAGATAGAACGGAACACTGACCTGTGAGTTTCTCTGTGCCAGCTCCAGCATACAGCCCTTCAGATCCAGCTCATGCTGCTGATACTGTCCCATTCCGAAGATTTTCTCACCTTTTCTTGCTACAAACCGCGCTACAATACGGAAATTATCCCCGACGCCGTTGCTGTACTCGCGTCCCATGATGTTGAGCGGCATGCTTTCCTCATCGCGCAGACGGCGGAAATGCTCCTTTAACAGAACTCTTCCATCCTCATGATAGAACGTAATGACGCTGCCAGAATCAATCACTGCATGAAGCTTTCCATTTGTGATTTTTCCGTAGGAAGTATCCGTTCCCTCATACATATTGGCAAAGGCTCCGCCTTTTGCTGATGGATCCTCAAAGATTTCAACCTCTCCCGCATGCGCGTCCTTTGCTTCCAGCGCCCAGTCGCGGCCGGTAAAGCTTCGATTTTTTGTCGCGCGTACACGCAGTGCATCTTTTCCCCACGCTTCGATGCAGACGGTCTCGCCATCGTAAGAATAAATTAACTTACCCTCTTTTTCCCAAAACATGTAAAAATCCTCCTTTTGTCAAAAACGGCAGGTCATTTCTGGCCTGCCGTTTCTCCTGCTGTTTGGCACTTCAGACATTGACCCGCCGGATCAACGCCTGCTTCTTACAGGTAATATTTTTTTCTGTTTATTTTGCCAGATTTTCTTTGTATGCATTGTAAGCATCTGTCTGAATCTGAAGGAACTCGTCAATGCCCATAGCTTTCAGCTGATCGATGTAGGAATCCCACTCATCATCAATGCCGCCGTCTACTACCCAGTGCGCATACTGTGCTTCTACATATTTATAGATATCGGTTCCGATTGCCGTGATTCTGGAAAGGTCTTCGTCGGTATACTGAACCATCGGGAATCCACAGTTTTTCTCAGTATCAACGTATTTCTCATTGATCGCATCATCGGCCAGTTTGACACCGTCGCCCTGATCCTCCGGAAGAGAAACTTTGTCATAGAAATCCTCGTTCATGTATTTTGGTCCGAAGTCACGTAAGGAGTTGGACCATGCGGAAGTATCCAGAGAAGATCCATCGCTTGGCACATCTACATTGTAGGTTCCGTCGCCATTGTCTGTGATCTGGCTTCCGATCGTACCATAGAAGGTCTGTAACGATGCAAGATCGGTGTAAAATTCATCCGCCCATTTCAGCAGGGTGTCAGGATCTTTACAGTCTTTGGAGATCATGAGCTCACGGTCGGAGATATCAAGGTAATTGGTTGCTGCTTCTACGTAGTGGTTTCCATCGTAGCCTTCTACTGCCTCAAGAGTCTTAAACTGATTTACGTTCGGACCAACCTGAGCGTCTGCAGTCCATCCAAAGATAAGACCTACCTGAGAACCGCCATCAGCCTGCTGTTTTGCTGTCTGCATAGAGCCATCCTGTGTGAAGTACTCTGGGTCAACAACGCCCTCTTCCCATAACTGACGCATCCATTTTACTGCTTCTTTGTAATTTTCTTCCATCGGCATGAAGACCGGTTTTCCTTCGCCATTCAGTCCCATGTAGTTTCCGTCACGGCTTACCATGGTTCCGAACGGGGAAAGGATGTGGCGCAGATCACCGCTTAACAGTCCGCTGCTTGCTGCATTTGTGATACCAATCTCATTGGTTGGATCGCCATCGCCGTCAGCATCTTCTGTCGCAAATTTAACAAGAACCTCTTCCAGTTCTTTATAGGTCTTCGGAGTTTCCAGTCCTAAGTTATCCAGCCATTCCTGGTTGATGCACATAACATCGCCGCAAACCTTCGGACGAAGCGGAAGCTTCTTCGGTAAGCTGTAGATTCTTCCGTCACGGCTGGTGCAGACTGCTTTCAGTTCCGGATCAGCCTCAAAGGCTGCTTTCAGGTTCGGCATATCTTTTTCGATCAGATCTGTCAGATCCAGGAATGCCGATTTGTTCTGTGCCATATCTGCCTGTGTTAAGCAGATGGAGCCAAGAAATGCATCCGGGAGGTCTCCGGAAGCCAGCAGCAGAGATTTCTGCTCGGACCAGTCACTGTTGTAATAAACCTGCCAGTCGATGTTGATATTCATCTTGTCCTCGATTTCTTTCATGACGCCTTCATGCAGGAAATCGGTCGGCCAGGTATCGGTCCATCTTACCGTTGCAATTTTGTAGGTTGGGCGGTCACTGGTATCTGCTGTATCGCCGGCAGAAGATTCTGTCTTGGCAGAACTTGCTGCAGTGCTTCCACTCGTACTTTCCGCTCCTCCATTACTTCCACATCCTGCAAGCAGTCCGGCTGCCATTGCGGCCGAAAGAGCAACGCTCCAGGCCATTTTCGTTTTCTTTCTCATCATCATCTCTCCTTTATGATTTTTTTATTTGCAATACTTCTCTCCTGTCCGCAGGATCAGCCTTTCAGGGATCCGAGCATAACACCCTGATTGAAGTATTTCTGCACTAACGGGTACATACACATGATCGGCGCGGAGGAAACCACGATGATCGCGTATTTGATAAGATCGGCCATCTGCTTTGCCTCAACGGCTGCAGCGCCGGTACTCATGGCACTCATGGTCTGATTGCCGACCAGAATGCTTCGAAGGACAATCTGCAGCGGCTGCAGACTTTCGCTTCGGATATAAATCAATGCATTAAAGTAGGAGTTCCACTGTCCTACTGCTGCCCACAGGGCAATAACAGCGATAACGGCTTTGGAAAGCGGAAGCACAATCTTGAAGAAGAATCCAAGGTATCCACATCCATCCAGCTGCGCCGCCTCCCAGAGATCCTCCGGGATACTGTTGTTGAAGAACGTTCGTCCTACGATGATGTAATACGTTACAACGGAGAACGGAACAACCATAACCCAGAAGGTATCCAGCAGATGAAATCTCTGTACTGCCAGGTAGGTCGGGATCAGACCGCCGGTGAAGAACATCGGGATCAGATAAAATGCTGTAAAAAATCTTTTTCCATACAAATGCTTTCTGGAAAGCGCGTAGGAAGCCGGAATATTGACAACGAGTGTCACAAGCGTTCCCATAATTACGTAAGCAATCGTATTGCGGTAGCCGGTCCACAGCTTTGCGTAGCTCGCCAGCTGTTTGTAGCCTTTGAAGTTAACTCCTTTTGGAAGGAACATAATCTGTCCGTTGGATACGGCTGCCGGATCACTGAACGATGCAATGACGATGAAGTACATCGGATACAGGGTAATGATGATCAGAAGCACGCCGATCGTATACAGGATGATATCGAAAATCCAGTCTTCTCTGGATTTCTTTACTTTGTTTGTTGATACTGCTTTTGCTTTACTCATATTTTTGCTCTCCATTCCTATGTAGGCTCAAAATTCTGTCAGATCAGTGAGGTATCACTCATTTTACTGGAAAGGAAGTTGACTGCCAGAAGAAGAACCAGGTTGATAATGTTGTTAAACAGGCCAATTGCAGCGGAAAGGCTGTACTGGCTGCTCACAAGACCCATCTTATACACATAGGTGGAAATGATCTCACTCGAAGTACTGTTCAGTGTATTCTGCAGCAGGTAAACCTTCTCAAATCCAATGCTCATAACGCTTCCCATTCTCATGATAAACATGATGGTTGCCGTCGGCAGCAGAGCCGGAACGTCGATGTGGATCATTTTGTGCCATTTATTGGCACCGTCCATCGTTGCCGCTTCATACAGGCTCGGGTCTACAGAGGAAAGCGTTGCGATATAGAGGATACTGTCCCATCCTACATGCTGCCATGCCTCAGACCATACATAAATGTGCGGGAATGCTTTTGCACTTCCCATCAGGTTCGGGAGCTTGAATCCAAGCAGTCCGACCAGCTTTGCGATAATACCTGTACTTGGGGAAAGAAACAGGATCAGCATTCCGGCCATAACAACGGTGGAGATGAAGTGCGGCAGGTAGGTTGATACCTGGAAGAATTTTTTAAACTTCTGTGCCTTCATCTGGTTAACCAGCAGTCCCATGATAACCGGAAGCGGGAATGTTACCGCGATGGTGTAAAGACTGATGATAATTGTGTTTTTAATGGTCAGACCGAACTGATAGGAGTTAAAGTACTGTTTGAAGTATTTCAGTCCAGCCCAGCTGCTTCCCATAATTCCATCCGCAGGTGTAAAGTTTTTAAATGCAATCACAATTCCGTACATCGGGTAGTACGTAAACAGTGCAAAAATGATAATGGAAGGAAGCATCAGTAAATATAATGGCCTGCTTCTTCTCACTCCCTCTACAAATCCTATGGAGCTTTTCTTTTTGGTTTTACTATGGTTGGCGCTCACATATCATCCCTTCTTTCCTTTAGATTTTTTGTAACGATTCAGATCTCCATCGCAATTTTTCTTCCATTTCGCATGGCTCTGAAACAGTTACCATTTTTCTTTTTCATGCTCTCGTTTCAACCGATGAACATATTATACAAAAAAGAGGGGCGTTTTTCTATCATTTTCCGGCAGTCTGTATATTAAAAAAGAGATGTCTTTTCACATCTCTTTTTTAAGCAGAACGTTTTTTTGTTATTGACATCGTTTTTTTGTTATTTTTGTCTGCTCCGGTACTCATTTGGTGTACATCCGACCAGCTCCCGGAACGTTTTACTGAAATAAGAAAAATTTCCATAGCCGACTTCCATCGCAATTTTGCTAATCGGAAGCGATGAACTGCGCAAATACTCCTTTGCCCGCTCAATGCGCCGCTCAGCAATATAATTCGGAAGCGACATTCCCGTTGTTTTCATAAAAATTTTGGAAACGTAGTCCTCTGAGAGGAACACTTTTCCTGCAAGCACGGATCTTGAAAGATCCTCGTTCAGATTCTGTTCGATATAGTCTTTTAGCTGCTCCACCACATTGTCACTGCGGGATTCGTTCTTTTTCTGACCTTCCAGCACATCAAACAGATAATCGATGAACGCATGGGCACCTACCACAGAGAGAACCGCCTCTCTCCGTTTCGTTTCATACTCTTCACTGTCAAAAATCTGTCCGAAAACGATATTGCTCTCTTTTAAATAAACATATATATTCTGTATCATTTCTTCAAAAAAACGACTTGTGAAATCTTTTCGCAGACCGCCGCTTTTCTCACGCTTTTTCAGATATTCCTGCAGCTTTTCCCGCACAGCCGCAAGGGAATCGGATCGCTCCATCTCAGCCAGATACGTTTTCCACGGCACTTCCTGATAATCACGCTCTACAAAGGACCAGCGTGTCTCATACAGAATCCCTGTTTCATCCGGCACTACATACTTTTCCATCTCTTCGAGCTGATCGCGGCTCTTTGAAATCTCATCCAGTACCGCCGGTTTTCCCATGTACATGCAGAATCTTGCCGGAAACGCACCCGCCAGACAGGTCCGCAGTTCTGCCAGTTCCTCCTGCGTTCCCATCGCACTTCCGTGATTTCGCAACACAACTGCCCATTCCAGATCGCTGACATGTACCACGGTTTCCAGTTTCATTTCTGTTGTTTCCACATATTCCGTCAGAACATTTGTAATCACAAAATTATATAAGCTGATCTCCTTTTTATAATGTTCCTTATCCGGAATTTCCAGTACCCGCAGCAGAATCAGACGGAAGGTCTCATCCGGAGTACAATATCCGCTCTTTTTTGCCCTTTCAATCCAATACTCCTCCTGCAGACACTGAACCAGAAGATCCTCCCAGAATTGCTTTTCATTCTCTCCTTTTTTCTCCTGTTTCTTCTGTTTTTGATGTTTTTCCTGCACAATCCCGACAATTCTGCGCAGCGCTGTTTCCAGATCCACATTGGAAATCGGTTTTAACAGATATTCCCTTGATGACAGCTTCAGCGCCATCTGTGCATACGCGAAATTTGCATAGCTGCTCAGGAAGGTACATTCGATATCCAGCTTTTTGTACCGGATCCATTCCAGAAGCTCCAGCCCGTTGCCCTGTGGCATATCAATGTCACACAGCAGCATTTCAATCGGATACTCTTCCAGCAGCTTTTGCGCCTGGCGGATGTTGTTTGCCGTAAATACCATATCAATTCCAATTCCGCTCCAGTTGACGGTTTCTTCCAGCTTTTCCACCAGAAGCTTATCATCATCTACAATCAGAATACTCAGTCCCATCGGTAGCCCCCAATATATTTTTTCTGTTTTTCTTCTTTTTCCTATAGAAACAGGCCAGCTGACAGACTCTTATTTTTCTGTCAGCTGGCCTGTTTAAAAACCATTATAACCTGTTTATTCTTTTCCGTCAAAGCAATAGGTACACATTTTGCATTTCGGCAGTCCGATCGACTCTACCAGATCGTCCAGGCGGTGATACCTGAGACTGGTGAAATTCTGACGGCGGCAGATTTCCTGGCACATGGACTCGTAGCGGTCGCTGGTCGGATCTGCATACTCTTCCAGTACTTTCTCTGCGTTTTCTCCCTCTTTTTCCAGAATAATCCGTCTGGTGATCAGATCCAGCTCGGATTTGGAGCGGGAGAAATTCAGGAATTTGCAGCCATACAACAGCGGCGGGCACGCCGGGCGGACATGAACTTCTTTTGCACCGCTCTGATATAAAAATTCCGTTGTCTCACGGAGCTGCGTACCGCGCACGATGGAGTCGTCGATCAGCAGCAGTTTTTTCTGATCGATCAGTGCCTGCACCGGGATCAGCTTCATTCGGGCAATCAGATTTCTCTGTTCCTGATTTGTCGGCATAAAGGAGCGTGGCCAGGTCGGGGTATATTTGATGAATGGTCTTGCAAACGGAACTTTGGACTCATTCGCATAGCCGATTGCATGGGCAATTCCGGAATCCGGCACGCCTGCAATGAGATCCGGGTGGACATTGCTTCCCGCATCACGTTTGGCAAGCATGGCACCGCAGTGATACCGCATCTCCTCTACATTGATCCCCTCATAGGACGCAGTCGGGTAACCATAGTAAACCCACAGGAAGGAACAGATCTTCATCTCCTCCTGCGGCGGCACGAGCATCTCGACGCTCTCCGGCGTAATAAAGTCAATCTCACCCGGTCCGAGTTCATGGTAATCCGTGTAACCCAGGTTCAGATATGCAAAATTTTCAAAGGATGCGCAGTACGCTCCCTCTTTCTTTCCAATAACAAGCGGGGTGCGGCCTTTTTTATCGCGCGCAGCGTAGATGCCGTCTTTTGTCAGCAGCAACAGCGTCATGGAACCGTCAACAACATCCTGCAGATGGCGGATGCCCTCCGGAATCGTCTTTTCACTGCAGATCAGAGATGCCGCAAGCTCGGTTGCATTGATCTGACCGGTGCTCATCTCCTGGAAATGGGTGCGGCCGTTGCCGTAAACCTCTTTTAAAAGCTGATCCATGTTGTTGATTTTTCCAACCGTGGTAATCGCAAAGCTTCCAAGGTGTGACTGGATCAAAAGCGGCTGCGGTTCATAGTCGGAAATGCAGCCAATGCCGAGGTTTCCCTCCATTTCTTCCACATCACGCTCAAATTTTGTACGGAACGGTGAATTTTCAATGTTGTGGATGGCACGTGAAAAGCCATTTGCCCCATATATCGCCATACCGCCTCTTCTTGTTCCGAGATGTGAGTGATAGTCTACTCCGTAAAACAGTTCCAGTGTACAGTCTTTTCTTGATGCAACTCCAAAAAAGCCTCCCATTTCTTGTCTACCTCTCTTTGTGTATTTTTTCTCCCTTGTGTTCTCTTAAATATGAATGCCCCGGCAAACCGGGATGCCTGCTTACGGTTCACCGATGCCGGAACCGCAACCAGTCTTCTTTTAGTGTACCACGATCTTCTCCGTACTGTAAAGTATAACTAATAAATTTGATATAAAAAATAATCTACATTAATAAATAAATTTACAGCTTTTTCCACAAAGATTTTATCGTAAAATCAAAAAAAGAAAGTATTGATTCTTTTTATCGGTTATGATACTTTAAAACTGCTTATGAATGTTGGTTTTGCGTTAAACGCAATAAAACGATTCATTCTTATTTTATCTTTTCTTAAGAGGAGGTTTTTACCATGGTTTCACTTTTGTTACCTGTCATTTATCTGGCATTCATCAGTCTCGGACTGCCGGATTCTCTGCTCGGCTCAGCGTGGCCGGTCATGTATCCGGAGCTTGGAACTTCTGTTTCTTCTGCCGGCATCATTTCTATGATTATTGCCGCCGGAACAATCGTATCCAGTTTGAACAGCGACCGTCTGAATACCCGCTTCGGCACCGGAAAAATCACGGCAGTAAGCGTTCTCACAACAGCAGTGGCGCTGTTTGGATTCTCCGTCAGCCACTCTTTTCTCGCCCTCTGCCTCTGGGGTATCCCATATGGCCTTGGCGCCGGAAGCGTGGACGCGGCTCTGAACAACTACGTTGCACTGCACTATAAAGCCCGCCATATGAGCTGGCTGCACTGCATGTGGGGCGTCGGATGCAGCACCGGTCCGGTCGTCATGGGATATGCCATCAATCATTCCACCTGGAACAACGGCTACCGTACCATCGCCCTGTTCCAGATTGTGCTGACTCTGATTTTATTTTTCAGTCTTCCGCTCTGGCAGAAGCCATCTGCTGATGCTTCTGCAGATGAGAACTCCGTTCCGGAGCAGAGAAGTTTTTCCCGCCTGATCCGCGTTCCCGGTGTCAAAGAGGTTCTGACCTGCTTTTTCTGCTACTGCGCAGTAGAATCTACTGCCGGCATGTGGGCTGCAAGCTACTGTACTCTGTTCCGCGGCATCGATGCAAAGCGTGCGGCAAGCTGGGCAAGCCTGTTCTACGTTGGCATCACGATCGGACGGTTCTTCTGCGGTTTCATCACAATGAAATTAAATGACCAGAAAATGATCCGGCTCGGACAGGCTGTGATCGCAGTCGGCACGATTCTGATGCTGCTGCCGCTTGGCGATTCCCTTCTGTTTATCGGCCTGATCCTGATCGGACTTGGCTGTGCGCCGATTTATCCTTCCATCATTCACGAGACACCGGCAAACTTCGGTGCTGACTTAAGCCAGGGAATCATCGGCATCCAGATGGCCTTTGCTTACGTCGGAACCTGCCTGATGCCGCCGGTTTTCGGCGTTCTCGGCCAGCATATTTCCTTCGGACTGTATCCGGTATTCCTGATGGCCATTTTGATTCTGATGGTTGTAATGGCAGAGCGGATGCACCGCGTAACGGCGGAAAAGAGAAATTCTTATAAAGCCAACTATTAATCCAATTATTCTGCAGCAGAATGGTCCCCTTGGATCAAACTCTGATATACTGCGTACAAAAAAGTACATCTGATCAGGTTACTCCCTGATCAGATGTACTTTTTGTAAATTTCGGAAATTTTTTCAAGCACGCTCCGCTTCAAACTCTTTCACCACATCCTCCAGCAGGTTTCTGATCTGCAGGTGCTGCAGACATACTTTCTCACATTTTCCGCATTTCACGCAGTCTGATGCCTTTCTGCCCGGTGCAGTATATACAAGATTGTGATAAGAAATACTGATACATCACGCCAATTTTCCTGTTTCATTCCTCAATCATGCCAAAGACATCTTCAATCTCTCCCATATACAGATAATGGAGATCGCCATCTTTATATAAAGTATCGCGCGTAAATTCCGGCAGATCTTCTTTCTCCATTCTGACCGCATAGATTTTTTTGCAGACAAAGGTCAGCTCTGCCTCTTCAAATCCAACCGCATTTCCCAGCATCTTCGGTGTCAGACTGGTCAGACTGATCTTATCCGGCACATCATTTCCCGATTTTGATCCCAGGATTCCAAGATCCTTCCGATATTTCTCTGGAAAAAAGCAGACCGTAAACTCGTCTTCCTTCTGCAGAATCTGATGCGTCCGGCGGCTTTCACGGATAAATACGGTAATGATCTGCTTTCCTTTCTTTGGCGGTCCCCAGATCGTCCCCATCGTACCCCACCCGATCGTCATCGTATTATACTCCCTTGGCGTACCCGCAGTACACAAACCCCAGCGGTCATCAAAAATAGAAAACACATCATACTTTGCGGTTTTAAAATTCTCCATCGTAATGTTCATACTACATTCCCCTTTCGCTGATTTGCTTTGTTATCCTTAGCATACCGTACGGTAGTAACTACCGGGCAAGAACTTTTTTTTCGAAGCCTTGAATTTTTATAAAAACAGGGAATTTTTTTATTTTAGAAATAAGAATTGTATGTTATACTAATGAACGTTGCCACTCCCAGACAGGCAGAGAAGGGAGGGTTGACAGTGCAAGAACTATTCATTTCATTTTTTCTTTCCGTTATGGCAAGTATAGTAGCCTACTATATCTGCAAATGGCTGGACGGTAAGAAATAACTGGCAGCCAGCCTAAGGTTTAAGCCGCCTTGCCCAAAAGGCACAGAAAGCCCCACGAGTTGCAGCTCGTGGGGCTTTTGTTGACTTTGCAAGCCATTCATTTCATTGCCTATCGGCATTATAGCATATGAAAATTTAAAATGCAATATTCTTAAGTTTTAAAAATAAGATTTCTTTTTCATCTATTTTTCCACAACGCAAAAACCGGAATGCTTACACATTCCGGTTTCCAGTAGAGCGCGAGACGGGATTCGAACCCGCGACCCCAACCTTGGCAAGGTTGTACTCCACCCCTGAGCCACTCGCGCATTTATTAATTTTTATCTTGCTAAGTGCTCGCTGCACCTTACAAATGATACTATACAGGAACTCCCCTCATTTGTCAATACCTATTTTCAATTTTTTTCAAAAAAAATCAAAAGTATCTACGATTCCCTCAATTTTCGCTCTCCATCAGACACCCGCACAGCTGTCTTCCCCCCACAAATTCACACCGAACCACCCTCCTGACGAATCCAGACTCCTTTCCATCCGTCCTCCCAACCTCACATACTCACGCCGATCCGCCTCCTAGCGGATCCAGACCTCTATCCACCCCACATGCTCACGCCGATCCGCCTCCTGGCGGATCCAGACCTCTATCCACCCCACATGCTCACGCCGATCCGCCTCCTGGCGGATCCAGACGCTTTACCCCCGTCCCCACCGTCAGACCTCGCGTGGCTTCGTGCCTGCGGTGCAGCGGGCATAGAAAAAGAGGGCAAGAACTGTGAGCGCAGAAGGGGCCCGGAAAAATGGGATGACCTCTGGTGCACAACACCAGAGGTCAAAACGCACTGAGTCGGGAAACCATCAGGTTTCCTGACGAATTGCGTTGATTCCCATTTTTCCGGGCCCCTTCCGCGCCACAAGTTCCGCCCTCTTTTTCTCGCCCGCTGCACCGCAGGTACGAAGCCGCACGAGGTCGTCCGCGGTCGTCCGTATTCACCTCTACGCCTTCAGAATCGCGCTCAGCACATACTGATTATTTGAGAAGTTTTTCTGCGAAATATCCCCGAGTCTGATCAGGTCGACATCCAGCCACAGCTCCTCCGCTGCCACCATCATATTTGCAAACATAATCCCAAAATTCACCTCATCCCACTTCCGAAGCTTCTCCACACTGTGCTTCTTCGAGAAAATATGAATCCTGTTATCATAAACCACAAATCTCCACGGCTGGCTGTTCATACTGGATGGCGACAGTCTCGCCGCCTCCAGCATCTGCGTCATCCACTGCCGCGGCACCTCTTTGAACACGCAAAGATCCTCCAGTGGCAGTCTCTTTGCCTCACTTTGCCGTCTCGTATGCGAACCATGACTCTTACCAAAAGCGACGATCCCCACCAGCCGCTTTCCGTTCTTCTCAAGCTCCGCCTTTTTCACACGATTACTTCCGATAAAACAGGTTCCCAGTCCGATACTGCACAGATACAGCACCATCTGCTCCATAATATAGCCCACATTCATCAGGTATCGCTCTGACTCCTCCGAATAAAAAGCCATATAATACGGCGCCTTCACACTGAACATACTGAGCATTCTCTCCTGCCCTTTCCGGTTGTCCAGAATCGCCATATCCACACCGATGCCGGAAAACAACGCCGGCATTTCCTTGTAATGCTCCCAAATCTTATCTAATGTCTGCGGCGGAAGCGTGTCGAAACAATAATTTCTTACTGATTTTCTAACAAAAATAGCCTCATATAAATTCATACTCTCACCCTTTATTCATCTGCTATCCGTCTGTTTTTTCAAAAAACCGGCTGCGGCTGCCCTGTTTTTAAGGTCAAAACCGCCTTCCGAAAATATTTTGCTTAATTTCCTTTCTTCGACAGAAATATGGAAATTCTCCCTCTTAATCGCAATTTTTTTTCATATCCCAGTTTTCTATTTTTATTCCGTAATAATATTGTAACATATTCAAAAACTTTTTCAAGGGAAAAGCGCGCCAAACTTTGTATATTTTTCACACATATTTCCATTGTTTTTTATGCACTTTTAACTTTTACTCTTCTTGTGCCGTAAGCTTCTCCAGTTCCTCCACATAAGAAGCAAAGACATCCAGTGCCTCTTCCACCGGCTCCGGCTTTGTCATATCGACGCCGCAGATTTTTAAAAGGTCGATCGGATCCATCGAGCAGCCACCGCTTAAGAACTGTTTGTACTTTTCCACAATGCCCGGTTCCCCAGCCAGGATTTTGCTGCTGATCGCAATCGCAGCGGAAAAACCCGTTGCATACTGATACACGTAGAACGGCGTGTAAAAATGCGGAATTCTCGCCCACTCCAGCGCAATCTGCGGATCTGAAATCATATCCGGTCCGAAATATTCCTTATTGATCGACAGGTACAGCTCGGAAATGCCATCTGCGGTCAGTGTGCCGTCCTCTGCCATTTTCTCATGAATCCGTTTTTCGAATTCTGCAAACATAGTCTGACGGAATACCGTTCCCTTAAACTGGTCCAGGAAATAATTCAGCAGGAAAATTTTCTCCTCTTTTTCCTTCGCATGCTCAAGCAGATAGCGGATCAGCAGAGCCTCATTGCAGGTTGATGCCACTTCGGCAACAAAAAGACGGTACTCTGCATACGTATACGGTTGTGTATGGTTGGAATACCAGGTATGCAGCGAATGACCCATTTCGTGCGCCAGGGTAAAGACAGAGTCAATGTTTCCGTCAAAGCTCATCAGCACATACGGATGAGAATCGTAAGATCCCCAGGAATAAGCGCCGCTGCGTTTTCCTTCATTTTCGTAGACATCAACCCAATGCTCTGAAAATCCTTTTTCCAGCAGTGCCACATAGTCCTCACCAAGCACAGCAAGTGCTTTCTTTACAATCTCGGTCGCCTGCTCATACGTATACTTCTGTTCGTACTTTTTCGTCAGAGAAACGTATACATCATACATATGAAGCTCTTCTACCCCAAGAAGCTTCTTGCGCAATGCCACGTAACGATACATGGCCGGCATTTTTGCATGAATTGCCTCAAGCAGCTTGTCATAAACCGAGACCGGTATATTTCCGCCATCCAGCGACGCTGCCAGAGCAGACGGATACTTCCGCACATCTGCGAAAAACGCTGCCTGCTTCAGATTTGCGCCAAATGTTGCGGCAAGCATGTTTTTGTGTTTTTCATATTCGGCATAATATTTTTCAAACGCCTCTTTTCTCACACGGCGGTCCTTCGACTGTAAAAATCCGATAAACGTACCATGGCTTAACGGAACCTGATTTCCTTTGGCATCCGTGACCGGTGAAAATCTGAGGTCTGCATTTGAAAAAGCTGAGAAAATCTGATCCGGGCTGGCTGCCATCTCTCCGGCTTTTGCAAGAACAGCCTCCATTTCCGGTGAAAGAATATGCTCCTTTTTTCGGAAATTTTCTTTTAATACGCGGTCATACAGACGGAGTGGTTCATACGTCTCTTCAAATTTCGCAACCGTTTCCTCATCGAGCTCCAGAATTTCCGGTTCCACAAAGGAAGCTGCGTCTGCGAGAACCGCCATCATGCTGTCCATCTTTCCTGCATATCCCTGATATTTCTGATTTCCCATGTCCTGATGGTATTTCTGACTTGCATATACATACAGGCTGGAAAATACACGACTGATTTCGTCCAGATCCGAAAGGACACGGTACAGTGCTTCTGCACTTTCTTTCATGGTTCCCTGTCTGGAACGGAATGTCTCAATTTTTTTCTCGATTTTCCGCTCTGTTTCTTCAAATGCCGCATCGCTGGCAAACAGGCTGGAAAGATCCCAGCAGTACGCCGGATCCATCTCTTCTCTTTTTTTCAGTTTAATTTCTGCCATAATTCTCCCTTTCATCCGTCCTTTCAGGCGGAACGATTCTGCGGTCTTTCTTCTAATTTTATTGTGCCGCACTTATGGTTAGTTTACCACAGTTTTCCCTCGAAATCTAAAATTTTTTCTTAAAATTCTTGACAAATCCCTAAAGCGATTGTATGATTGTATTATCAAATTAATACAGTAGTACAAAAGGAGTGAACGCCATTATGCCATGGAACCTCGATTCCGCGCGGCCGATCTATCTGCAGATCATCGAGCGGGTCCAGATGGACATTGTTACCGGACAATATCAGCCGGGTGACAAGCTTCCGTCCGTCCGCGATCTCGCGCAGGAGGCCGCCGTCAACCCCAACACAATGCAGAAAGCCCTCTCCGAACTGGAACGCAGCGGACTCATTTATTCCCAGCGAACCAGCGGACGCTTTATCACAGAAGATAAGGAGTTAATTCATCAGATGAAACAAGAACTTGCCGCCGCAGAAGTATCTGCTTTTGTTGCCCATATGAAACAGCTCGGCATTACACCGGAGGAAATCCTGCAGTTACTCGCAAAAACCATGGAGGAGGAAGAAAATCATGCCTGAACTTGTAACGTGTAAAGATCTTACGAAGCGCTTTGGAAATCATACCGCACTCGATCACATCAATATTTCCCTGGACTCTGGAAAAATCATCGGACTGCTCGGTCCGAACGGAAGCGGAAAAACAACCCTGCTAAAACTGCTGAATGGTCTGCTTACGCCAAGTGAAGGGGAAATCTGTATCGACAACAACCATCCCGGTATTGAGACAAAAAAAATTGTTTCATATCTGCCGGATAAAATGTATCTCGGCAGCTGGATGCGCGTCTCGGATCTTTTGACCTATTACAGCGATTTCTTCGACGATTTTGATACTTCCCGCGCCAACGCCATGCTGGAATCTTTAAAAATCAGTCCGAAGGATCGCTTAAAAACCATGTCAAAGGGAACAAAGGAAAAGGTACAGCTTATTCTTACCATGAGCCGCCGCGCAAAGCTGTACTGTCTCGATGAACCGATTGCAGGCGTTGACCCGGCTGCGCGCGATTATATTTTATCGACGATTTTAAACAATTACGACCCGGACGCATCCATCCTCATTTCAACCCATCTCATCTCAGATGTCGAAAATATTCTGGATGAAGTCATTTTCATTCAGGAGGGCCAGTTAAAACTGCACGCCTCGGTTGAGGATATCCGGATGCAGGAGGGTGAATCGATTGATTCTTATTTCAGGGAGGTATTCAAATGTTAAAAAAATGTCTGAAACATGAGTGGAAAGCATGCTGGAAAAACATGGCGCTGCTGAACGGTGCTGCCATTTTCATGGGCGCTCTCGGAGGCTTCGGATTCCTCTTTTCCCAGATTTCTGAGCTGCCGGATCTGCTGATCGTCCTCTATCTGTTTGCGTACGTTTTGATTGTGATCGCCGCATCCGTCATGACACAGGTGCTGATGATCCAGCGCTACTATAAAAATCTTTTTACCGACGAAGGGTATCTGACCAACGTCCTTCCGGTATCGGCAACGGATCATATTCTCTCCAAAATGCTGGTTTTCGGCGCATGGAGCATCTTAAACGCACTTTCCGTTCTCGCTTCCTTCGCTTTTTTGCTTCTGCCGTACGCAATCCGGTATTTTACCGCAAACACCCTGCTTTTTTACAACAAGGCCATGACCTTTTCCGATTTTCTGTCCTATCTCTGGGCACAGATTACCGGTGTTGCCGATGCTGCTTTTTCCCTGATCGGCATCACGAACCACATCGGTATGGCACTGTTTTCCATCGTTGGCTTCTTCGCTTCGCTGTTCTTTGGCATTCTTCTGTTCTATGCCGCCATCAGCATCGGAAGCCTGGTATCCAGCCACAAAATTCTGACGGCTGTCCTCTCTTACATCGGCATGACTACCGTGATCCAGATCTTCGGCGGAATCAGCATCGTCCGTGTTTTCCAGGACTCCACACCGACTGCTGTGGTTACCACATCCTCGGTTTCCACACTTATCATCACCGTGGTGCTCTGCGTTGTTCTGTTCCTGATCTGCCGCTATATCTTAAGCAGACGGCTGAATCTTTCATAAAAATTGCATTAAAAAACGCCGCCGCGGACGAACCGAATCGTCTGCGGCGGCGTTTTGTATGCATGTTCTGCACTTATGCCAGATGCCAGATATCCTCGTTGTACTGTGCAATGGTACGGTCGGAGGAGAAGAAGCCTGCTTTTGCGATGTTGATCAGGCACTTCTTGTTCCATGCATCTTTGTTCTCGTAGTCTTTGTATACTCTTTCTTTTGTCTTGATATACTCTTTCAGGTCGAGCAGCGTCATGAACCAGTCTTTGTTCAAGATCTCTTTGTAGAGTCTCTCCAGGCAAACCTTGTCGCCGATAGCAAGAAGCTCATCGCTGACGATGAAATCAACCAGCTTTGCAATCTCCGGATCTTCGTCATAGATGTCTTTTGAGCAGTAAGCAGCATCTGCGTACAGGTCGATGACATCCTGCGGTTTCTTTCCGAAGATGTAGATGTTCTCTTTTCCGACAAGATCGCCAATCTCAACGTTTGCACCGTCTTCTGTTCCAAGCGTCAGGGCACCGTTCAGCATGAATTTCATGTTTCCGGTTCCGGAAGCCTCTTTGGATGCCAGGGAGATCTGCTCGGAGATATCTGCTGCCGGGATCACCTTTGCAGCTTTTGATACGTTGTAGTTCTCAAGCATAATCACTTTGAAGTACGGGCTTACCTCAGGATCGTTATCAATCAGCTCCTGCAGGCACAGGATCAGATGGATGATATCTTTTGCGATGATATAAGCCGGTGCAGCCTTTGCACCGAATACCATGGTGATCGGGGTTTTCGGCTTGTTGCCGCTCTTGATATCCATGTATTTGTAAATAGCGTACAGGGCGTTCATCTGCTGGCGTTTGTACTCATGAAGACGTTTTACCTGTACATCGATGATGGAATTTTCATCCAGCGCGATATTCTGTGTCTCATACAGGAACTGTTTGAGATCCAGTTTGCGGTTGTGTTTGATCTCCTCAAGTTTTGCAAGAACCTTCTTGTTGTCTTTGTATTTGAGCAGTTTTTCCAGCTCGTCGGCATCTTTTTTGAATCCCGGTCCGATCAGGCTCTCGATATACTGTGCCAGTTCACGGTTGCAGTGCAGCAGCCAGCGGCGGAAAGTGATTCCGTTTGTCTTGTTGTTGAATTTCTCCGGATAAATATCGTAGAACGGTTTCAGCTCAGAGTTTTTCAGGATCTCGGTGTGCAGTGCTGCAACGCCGTTAACAGAAAATCCGTAGTGGATATCCATGTGTGCCATGTGGACGCGCTGATCCTTGTCGATGATCGCTACTTTCTCATCTTTGTATTTCTTCTTTGCCTGTGCGTCCAGCTCGTGGATAATCGGCATCAGGTGCGGAACAACCTCCTCGAGGTAATCGATCGGCCATTTTTCCAGTGCCTCTGCCAGGATGGTGTGGTTGGTGTAAGCACAGGTCTTGCTTACAACATCGATGGCTTCCTGCATGGTAAAGCCTCTCTCCTGCAGCAGACGGATCAGCTCCGGAATGACCATGGACGGATGAGTATCGTTGATCTGGATCACAACGTGATCATACAGCTTATGCAGATCGTAGCCCTTCTGCTCGCACTCCATCAGGATGAACTGTGCGCCGTTGCTGACCATGAAATACTGCTGGTAGATACGAAGCAGCTGTCCGGCACGGTCGCTGTCATCCGGGTAGAGGAACAGTGTCAGGTTTTTCTGGATCTGATGCTTGTCAAAGTTGATGCTGTCTGATGGAACGATACTCTCGTCTACCGTATCTACATCGAACAGATGCAGACGGTTACAGCCATTGTTGTAACCCGGTACGTCGATATCATACAGGGTAGAATGCATTGTGAAGTTTTTATACGGAACTGCAAAGGATACCGGCTGTCTGACGAGCCAGCTCTCATTTGTGATCCATGGATTTTTCACTTCTTTCTGTTTGTGGTCGACCAGAAGCTGGCGGAACAGACCGAAGTGATAATTAAGGCCGATACCGTCTCCCGGCAGGCCAAGCGTTGCGATAGAATCAAGGAAGCATGCTGCCAGACGGCCGAGACCTCCGTTTCCAAGGGACGGCTCCATTTCCATCTCCTCGATCTCGGTCAGCTCTCTTCCGTGAGCTGCAAGTGCTTTTTCAACTTCCTCGTACATGCCAAGGTTAATCAGGTTATTGGACAGCAGTTTTCCGATCAGAAACTCTGCTGAAATATAATACAGCTTCTTACTTCCGGTGTTTCTTTTGCGACCTGCCATCTCCTGTTTGGTGATAACCATCAGGGCTTCAAAGATTTCGCTCTTTGTGCAGTTGTCCAGATCTCTTCCAAAACGCTCTTTTAAGATTGCCTGAATTCTTTCTTCCATTTTTTTCTCCTCGTATTGCTGTGGATAAATTCCCACAGTGTCATTTAGTTGCGCTGCCATTCCAGATTTCCTGCAATTGGCAGCTTTCGCAGTTCCATTCAAAGCTTTTCCCTGAATGGGACGGTTCACTTCTGAATCACTTTTGGGGGCAGCGAAACAGCAAATATTTTACTGCTGCGCGATCCGCGACTTTGTGGATTCCCTTACGACGAGTTCCCCATCGTATACTTTGCTGCAGGGTTCTTCTTTTCCTGAAATTAAGGAAAACAGCATCTTCGCCGTCTCTGCGGCAAGCTGCTCCACCGGCTGGCGGATCGTTGTGATACTGGGTATATAATACTCTCCCGCATCAATTCCGTCAAATCCGGCGACGGAAATGTCATCCGGCACGGTAAGCCCTGCCTCTTTTAAGGCACGGCACGCACCGATTGCCAGCGTATCCGCGGTGGCATACAGTGCGGAAAACTCCGTCTTTTTTTCCAGAATTTCTTTTGTTATCTTGTACCCTGTGGCGAAAGAGTACGTATCGTCCTTCGTCATATGAAATACCAGATCAGGGTCATAAGGTATCCCATGATCCAGTAAAGCCTGGCGGTACGCATTCAGACGGAGGCGTCCGATACTGATGTCGTCCTCGCAGGCGGTAATGATGGCAATGCGCCGGTGCCCAATGCTGCAGAGATAATCTACCATCTTGTAGCTTTCCCTGTAGTCATCGACCGATACGCTCGCGCACGGTTTTCCTCCGTCTGAAACCGCCCCGATTGTACTGATTACATACGGAACCGGGATCTGCGCCATTTTCTCATGCGGATGCGTAAAGTTTCCGCCCAGGAAAATGATGCCGCGCAGCCGTTTTTCTTTGACGATCTCGATCGCGGAGTCTACCTCATTTGCCTTTTCCTCTACTCGCTCAATAATGCAGGCGTATTTCTTTTTTCGCACAACCTCTTCAATCACACTGATCATGTTGTTGAAGAACATGTTGTCCATGCCTTTTACCAGAATGGCAATCGCTTTGGCATTCGACCGCTTCAGGTTTCTGGCACTGTTGTTCGGTACGTAATTCGATTCAGCAATCACCTTTAAAATCATCTCTTTTGTTTCCGGATTGATGTCCGGATGATTGTTCATCGCTCTCGATACGGTACTCACGCCTACCTTACATTTGCGGGCAATGTCCCTGATTGTTACCTGTTCCATATTCTGCAGGCCTCTCCTTTAAACTCTGTACCTGTTCTGCCGGAATCTCTTCCGGCTTGTTTTCCCGGCCTGTTTTGCTTTCTCTCCGGCGCGTATTTTTATTTTGCAATACGTGCTGTAATCTGTGTCAGCCGATGAATTCTCTTTGCCATTTCCGGTGTAAACTGTCCCGGAAGCAGGCGCCATTTCCAGTTATTTCCAAGTGTGGACGGATAGTTGATTCTTGCCTCCGTTCCAAGACCTAAAAATTCCTGCATCGGAGTGACAGCCAGATTTGCCACGCTCTCCATTGACATGCGAATGAAATCCCACGGGAGTTCCTCGTCGGTACTCTTTGCATTTCCCATATACTCTTTGGAGAATTCGCGGTCTTCCTCACTCATGACATAATACCATCCAAGAATGGTATCATTGTCGTGCGTTCCGGTGTAGACAACACAGTTTTTCTCGTAATTGTGTGGCAGATAATCGCTCTCCTCACGGGAGTCAAAAGCAAACTGCAGCACCTTCATACCCGGATAGCCGGATTCTTTCACCATTTCGATCACGCTCTCGGTAAGATATCCCAGGTCTTCTGCGATGACATCCACATCGCCGAGCTTTTCTTTGACGGTGTTGAATAGATCCATGCCCGGTCCTTTTTCCCAGTGGCCGCGCTCTGCCGTCTGATCACCGAATGGGATGGAATAATATTCATCAAATCCGCGGAAATGGTCGATGCGGACAGTATCGTACAGTTTAAACACGTGAGCCAGACGTAACAGCCACCATGCATAACCTGTGCTCTTATGGTAATCCCATCTGTATAACGGGTTGCCCCAGAGCTGTCCGGTTGCGGAGAACGCATCCGGCGGGCATCCGGCAACTGCTTTTGGCTGGTTGTCCTCATCAAACTGGAACAGAACCGGATTTGCCCAGGTGTCGGCGCTGTCAAATGCAACATAAATCGGAATATCACCGATAATACGGATACCCTTTTCATTTGCGTAAGCTTTCAGTGCTTTCCACTGTTTCAGGAACATAAACTGCTGGAATTTGTAAAATGCAATCTCCTCGGCAAGTTCTTCCCGTTTCTGATTCAGTGCTGCTTCTTCTCTGTCCTTTAATTCTGCCGGCCACTCACTCCAGCTGATTCCGCCGAGTGCATCCTTAATCGCCATATACAGCGCATAATCTTCCAGCCAGTAACCATTTTCCGATACAAATGCATCATATACGTCATCTGCCGCAAATCTTTCAAATGCTTTTCTGAGTACTTTGAAACGGGACAGATAAATCTTTTCGTAATCAATATACTCTGCATTGTCACCGAAATCGCACGCATCACACTCTTCTTCTGTCAGAAGTCCCTCTTTTACCAGGGTCTCCAGATCAATAAAATATGGATTTCCTGCAAAAGTAGAGAACGACTGGTACGGCGAATCTCCATATCCCGTCGGTCCAAGTGGAAGAATCTGCCAGTAGCTCTGGCCGGCCTCCTCCAGGCGATCCACAAATTCATATGCTTCTTTCGAAAAACATCCGATTCCATATCGGGACGGCAGCGAAGCTACCGGAAGTAAAATACCACTTGCTCTCATTTTTTAACCCTTTCTCCTTGTCGTTTTTTCTATCCATCCGACCCCACAAATACATAATTCCTGTTCACGGATACGCAGCAAATTTTAACTTATGCAACCCCTATAGCCAGCTCATTTTGTTTCGTAAAAACAGGGCTGTCGGTATCTCGTCTGTATTTCCGGAAACGGTGTCGGTAACGTTTCCGGAACTCGTTATATTTACAATACCATACTCTGCATCAAAAAACAACCCCCAACCCCCTTATCATATTTACCAAATATTGAATACTCTGTTTATTCAAAACAACGAATTTGCATTTTTGTAACGATGCAAAGCCATACATAAAAAGACAGCATGCGGGGACGGAACCGCTTTGGTCACTTAAAAATCATGAATTTTTCAAGCCTCCCATATAGGTTCTGTCCCCGCATGCTGTCTTTTGCGGTATCTGTTTTTCACTTAAAACTCCAGAATAATCTTTGTTCCGGTTCCAAGTGTACTCTCAATTTTAATCTTCGCATCATGAAGAATCGCTCCATGCTTCACAATGGAAAGTCCAAGTCCCGTACCTCCCGTTTCACGGGAATGACTCTTATCTACACGATAGAACCGTTCAAAGATCCGCTCCTGATCTTCCTTTGCAATTCCGATTCCGGTATCTGCCACAGATACCACTGCCCGTCCGTTTCTTCCGCGGGAAACCGTCACTTCGACCTCACCGTCCCTGCGGTTGTACTTGATCGCATTGTCGCAGAGATTGTAGATCATCTCATAAAGAACCTGCCGTGCACCTTTGATCCGGCAGCTCTCTCCTCTCAGTGTCATCTTCACCTGCTGCTCCTTTGCCCGTATGGAAAGATGTCCCTCGACATCACGGCAGATCTGCATCAGATCCACTTCCTCCATCGGGATTGACTGGTCGTTTTCGTCCAGTCTGGACAGCTTGATAATATCCTCGACAAGAGAGCTTAACCGGCTCGCCTCACTGTGGATTCTGCCCGCAAATTTGGGAATATCCTCCGGTTTTACCATGTTATTTTCGATGATCTCCGCATATCCGGAAATCGACATCAGCGGTGTTTTCAGCTCATGTGACACATTGGCAGAAAACTCACGGCGCATCACCTCGGCTTTCTGTTTTTCCGTCACATCCAGCACCAGGATGACCGCACCGGATACAACACGGTCCACACGCACCGGATTTGCAAGAAGCTGATAGACTCTTCCATTTATCTCCAGCATCCGTTCCTCGGAACTGCCCTCCAGCGCATGATCCAGTGCCTCCTTCAGCTGCTCGTTGCGGCTGACTGTTACGATATTGTGGTTGATGCATTCCTCTGCCGTCACATCAAACAGATTCTGTGCCGAACGGTTGATGGAAAGTACGACTGACTGGTTTGTCACGATCAGACCATCCTTCATATATTCCGTGATGGCAAGATACTCCTCCTGATTATGGCGGAGCTCCTCCATCTGCTGCTGGATCTGCTTCTGCTGCTGATGAATTCTTCCAAGCAGCGGACTCAATTCCTCATATGCTTTGTTGTCCAGCGGATGATTCAGATCAATCTCATTGATCGGCTTTACAAGCGCCTTTGTCATATGGCTGACCATCAGCAGCTCCACGACAAGGACTGCCGCAATCAGTACAACCACCAGCCATATATTCCGCAGCATCACACCGAACACACTGTCTGTTGTCAGGGAAACACGGATGATTTTTCCATTGTCCAGGCGCAATGCCGTATAATATGTTTTGCTCCGCAGGGTCTCGGAATAACGGGAAATATTGCTTTCCCCGGTCTTTTCCGCCTCAATCACCTCCGGCCGCCCGGAATGGTTTCCCATCATGTTCTCATCCTCGACCGAATCAAACAGAACGGTTCCGTCCGTGTCAATCAGGGTAACCCGGCTTGCCGTAATCTTGCCGGCCGGTTTATCCAGACTGTCATCACCCATCTTGTCCAGAAAATACCTGTAATACTCACATTCATTTCTCACCGAAACACGAAGCTGCTCCGCCGTATTGTTGTACATTGCCCAGCTCATGGTGAAAAAAGTCAGGATAATCGCAGCGATAATCAACGCTCCCGCATGTTGAAAGACTTTTTTACGCATCTTACTTTCTCAGCCTCCTATCCGGTATCCCACGCCGCGGACCGTCTCGATCAGCTCGCCGCATTCGCCCAGCTTCTGGCGGAGTGTACGCACATGAACGTCTACCGTACGGGTTTCTCCGTCAAAATCATAGCCCCAGACATGGCCGAGCAGACGGTCTCTCGTAAGGACAATTCCTTTATTTTCCATTAAAAATTTCAGCAGTTCAAACTCTTTTAAGGTCAGGGTAACCTTCTCCCCTTTGGCCAGAACCTGATGCTGTTTCACCTGGATCTGCAGATCCCCGGTCTCCAGCACATCGTTTTCCTTCTCTTCTTTTCCGGCGCGACGCAGCACGGCACGTACCCTTGCGATAAATTCCATCATACCAAACGGCTTGGTAATATAGTCATCTGCTCCGCAGTCCAGACCCATGACCTTATCATATTCAGCGCCCTTTGCCGTTACCATAATGACCGGAATTTCTTTTGTTACTTCCGATGCTTTGAGGCGTGAAAGAATTTCAAGCCCATCCTCTCCAGGAAGCATGATATCCAGAAGGATCAGGTCCGGAAGCTGTTCTGCAATAGCTGCATTCAGCTCTTTTCCGCTTTCCAGGCCTCTTGCGGTAAAACCGCTCGATTCCAGTGTGTATACGATCAGTTCCCGTATATTTCTTTCATCTTCCACGCAGTAGATCATCTGTTATTCCCCTTTATGGTGACCGTTAATGGAGTACACAACCCATTCCGCAATGTTTGTTGCATGGTCACCGATTCTTTCATAATATTTTGCAATCATCAGATAGTCCAGAGACTGGACATCTGTGGTAATTCCCTTTCGCATACCCTGCAGAATTTCATCCTTTACCTCATCAAAAAGATCATCCACGATATCATCGGAATCGATAACCTCCCGTGCAAGCTTCAGATCCTGCTTAACGTATGCATCGATGCATTTTGTTACCATAGAAGCTGTTGCTTTCGCCATATCCTTCAGACGGATGCTTGCATCCGGCACATCAAGACTCGTTACTTTTACGATATCCGCAATATCTGCTGCCTGGTCTCCGATCCGCTCCATATCGGTAATCATTTTTAATGCCGCAGATACCTGACGCAGATCACGTGCTACCGGCTGCTGCTGTAAAATGATGCGGAAGCAGAGATCCTCGATCTCCCGTTCTTTCGCATCGACAACCTGGTCTTTTTTGATAATCTCTTCTGCCGCTCTCTGGTTTCCCTCCAGCAGAACCTCATATGTCCGTCCGATTGCCTGCTCGCAGAGTGCGCCAAGCTCAATCAGCTCCGTGTGCAGAATTTCCATCTGCTGCTCAAATCTTTCCCTCATATCAGCCAAACCTCCCTGTAATGTAATCCTCTGTCCGTTTATCCTTCGGCATGGAGAAGATCTGTTCGGTCTCTCCGTATTCTACTATCTCTCCTAACAGGAAAAATGCGGTTTTGTCGGAAATTCTGGCTGCCTGCTGCATATTGTGGGTTACCATGACAATAGTATAATCTTTTTTCAATTCTACCGCAAGATCTTCGATTTTGGAAGTAGAAATCGGATCCAGTGCTGAGGTTGGTTCGTCCATCAGAAGAACCTCCGGCTGTACGGCAAGAGCACGCGCAATGCAAAGACGCTGCTGTTGTCCGCCGGACATGCCAAGTGCGCTTTTCTTCAAACGGTCCTTCACCTCATCCCAGATTACCGCCTGTCGAAGAGACTGCTCCACAATATCATCCAGCTTCGCTTTGGAACGGACACCATGGGTTCTGGGGCCATAGGCAATGTTGTCGTAAATGCTCATCGGGAACGGATTTGGTTTCTGGAATACCATGCCGACCCGTTTTCGGAGTCCGTTGACATCCATTTTTCCGCCGTAGATGTTTTCTCCGTCCAACAGCATTTCACCGGTGATCCGGCAGCCCGGAACGAGATCATTCATTCTGTTGATGGATTTTAACAGGGTCGATTTACCACAGCCGGAAGGTCCGATAAAAGCCGTCACTTCATTGGCATCAATGCTCAAGTTGATATTTTTTAATGCATGAAAGTCTCCGTAATAAAGATCCATATTGGATACATCTATTTTGCTCATGTTTTTTCCTCGTCTCTCTTTTATTTCTTTGCAATTTTCTTCGCAATCATTCCAGAACAGCCGTTGATCAGAAGGACAATCAGCATCAGGATGACGCCGGTTGCATACATCTGATTCATATAGAGGCCTTCACTGGAAAGTGCATACATATGAACGGCAAGGGTACGGCCGGAATCCATAAGGCCTGCCACCTTTGCAATCGTTCCTGCTGTGAAAAGAAGCGCTGCCGTCTCTCCTACGACACGGCCTGTCGCAAGAATGACACCGGAAAGAATGCCGGGTACGGCAGATGGAAGAACAATTTTAAAAATCGTACGAAGCTTTCCGGCTCCCAGTCCAAAGCTTGCTTCCCGATAGGAATCCGGAACCGATTTTAAGGCTTCTTCTGCTGTTCGCATAATCAGCGGAAGAATCATGATGGCAAGGGTACAGGCACCAGACATCATCGAGTATCCCATTTTCAGGGTTTTCGTAAAAAACAGCATACCGAACAAACCGTAAACGATCGACGGAATACCTGAAAGGGTCTCTGCCGTAATCCGGATCAGGCCAACCAGTTTTCCGCGTTTATTGGCATATTCAACCAGATAAATCGCCGAGAAAATACCGAGGGGCGCAGCAAGCAGCAGGGAAAGTACTGTCATCGTAACAGTGTTGATGATCGCCGGAAGCATCGTAACATTCTCTGTATTATAGGTCCATGCAAACTGCTCCAGTGTCAGGTTTTTCACACCGTGGATCAGAATAAATCCAACCAGAAAAACCAGAATAGCAAGTGCAAGAATGGCCGCTCCACAGGTAATTCCGGTCAGTACCGAAGAAAAAACACTTTTGTGATACGTAACCTTTGTTCTTTCTTTTTCTTTTGTATTTATTTTTACAGCTTCCATTGTATTTACAGCTCCATTTCCTTTAATCACCATAATGTACCCTCCGGTTCAGCATAGACACCGATAAATTGATCAGCAGGATAAAGACAAACAGCACAACACCCGTTGCAATCAGCGCTTCCCGGTGAAGTCCAGATGCATATCCCATCTCCAGTACAATATTGGCTGTCATGGTACGAAGGCCTTCTGTGATTCCTTTTGGCATACGAGGCTGGTTTCCGGCAATCATAATCACTGCCATCGTCTCTCCGATGGCACGTCCGATGCCAAGCACGATACCTGCCAGGATTCCGGATTTTGCCGCCGGGACAACTGCAAAGAAAACGCTCTGGGAATGCGTGGCACCAAGGCCAAGGCTTGCTTCATAGTAGGATTCCGGAACGCTTGTAATGGCGGATTCTGTTACACCGACCACGGTCGGAAGAATCATAACGGCCAGAAGAATAGATGCCGTCAGCATTGTGTTTCCGTTTTTGCCTGTCAGCTGTGCCATCAACGGGACGATCACAACCAGTCCGAAAAATCCATATACGATAGACGGAATACCGGCCATCAGGTTAATACCTGATTTGCAGATGCCGTAAAACTTTTTCGGACAGTAACGGGAAAGAAACACCGAAGTAAGAATGGCAACCGGCACACCCATCAGGATTGCAAGGCCGGTCACGCAGATACTGCCGACAATCATCGGCAGGATACCGAAAATGTTGTTTCCCGGTTTCCACACGGTACCGGTCAAAAATTTCAGCGGTCCGATTTTAAAAATGGCAGGAACGCCATTCATGAACAGGAAAATGCAGATCAGTGCAACAGCCAGTACGGAGCAGCATGCCGCAATCAGGAATACAAGTTTCATGATCGTTTCTCTTAGTTTCATAAGATAAATCCTTTCCTTTCATTGTTTCGCGGAGCGTGTTTGAAAAAGACTTTCGTTTTTTCTTACGAACTGCTTTTTCAAGCACGTTCCGAAAGACAGCTTCTTTTTCTGAACATTTTCGGATACGGAAGTAAGAGCGATTTTCCATTGTTCGCCCTTACTTCTTTTTCCATTGCTTTATACATTCTTTATTTTACATCTGCCCAGTCGGTTGTGTCGCCAACATAGATGCTCTTTACCTGATCGCTGGTCAGCCCGTCGGTCGGGTTCTCTTTGTTTACAATGACAGCAATACCGTCGGTTGCGATTACGGTTGCGGTAAGCCCTGAGGATTTCTCCTCATCCTTTAAGTCACGGGATGCCATACCGATGTCGCAGAGACCGTCGCTTGCGGAAGTGATACCTGTTGTGGAATCGCTCTGCTGTACTTCGATGTTAGCGTTTGAATTTACTTTTGTATAAGCCTCTTTTAATTTTTCCATCAGTGGTGTTACAGAGGAAGATCCTGCTACCACAACCTTTTCACCGCTGCAGTTTCCTTCGTAGGCTTTGGTATCTTTGATTGCAATATATCCGTCATCTGAAACAACCTGCTGTCCGTCGGTGCTTAAGATGTAGTCCATGAAATCCTGCGCATCTGCGGAAAGACCGTCTTTTGTTACAATGTTGAACGGACGGCTTACTTTATAGGAACCGTTTTCTACGTTCTCTGCGCTTGCCTCTGCTCCGTCGATTTTCAGTGCTTTGACTTCATCATTTAAGGATCCAAGAGAGATATAACCGATTGCGTACTGGTTACCTGCCACTGTGCTCATCATAACGGAAGTATTGTTGGTGATCTGTGCATCAACGGTGGTGTTGTCTACTTTCTCACCTGCATCGTTTTTCTCTTCTACACCGAACAGCTCGATGAATGCACCTCTGGTACCAGAACCATCCTCACGGGAGATCACGCTGATCTGTCCGGAGAAATCTCCGCCTGCTGCGGTGCTGTCACCGTCTGTGCTGCCATCTGTCTCTGCTGCAGAAGCCTCTTTTGTAGTGTCTGCTGTGGAAGAACTGCTGCTGTCGCTGCTTCCACATCCTGCAAACATTCCTGCAGCCATCATTGCGGTTAAGGTGATTGCAATTACTTTTCTCTTCATAATATTCTTTTCTCCTCTTTTCACACGGGATTTTTGTGATTTCTATTTTGTAAAATCGCAATCCCGACGTTTTTTACATTTCGTTTTTACAGGTTTCATCATAACAACGGCGTGTAAAATGCAAAATCTCAGAGATGTTAAGTTTATGTAAAACATGAGTTTTTTCTTTTTTACATTCCATTTTTCCGGTCGTAAACCGCTCCGTCACATCTCTCGCAAGTGGCACATTTTTTCCGCGCAGTGCAATCCTGCCCAAAGGATCTTTTTCTCCGCAGGAAATTCCAACAAGATTTCCCATAGAAAAAAAGGCTCCCCGGAATACTCTTTTTTCAGAGTATTCCGGGGAGCCTTTTTCTAAAGCATATGCAAAAGCGGATATTCGCAATCCTCTTATTCCGTCACCGGCACGTCAAGCTTTTCGGACGCTTCTTTTAACAGGTCAATGATCGGCAGATGCTGCGGGCATACACTCTCACACTGACCGCACTGCACGCAGTCTTCTGCTTTTCCCGATGTTTCCAGCAGCTTTTTATAATAATTTTTCGCGCGGTCTTCTTCTCCATACAGGCGGATGGTATTCAATGCCTTGAACACATCCGGAATCGCGATTCCCATCGGACATCCGTCGCAGCAGTAACGACAGGCGGTACATGGAACCGCCGGACTCTTTTTCAGCGCTTCCTGTGCTTTGGCGATCACTGCTTTTTCTTCCTCGTTTAACGGTACAAAATTTCGGAAGGTTTTGATATTATCCTCCATCTGTTCCTCGTTTGACATACCGGAGAGCACGGTTGCAACACCCGGGAGGGAAGCCGCAAAGCGGAGTGCCCAGGACGCAATCGATGCATCCGGATGAACACGTTTCATCTCTGCTTCAATCTCTTTGCCTGCTGATGCAAGGGAACCGCCCTTTACCGGCTCCATAACAAGGAACGGCATATCGTATTTCCGAAGCACCTCATACAGACGTCCGGACTGGATCAGCGGATTGTCCCAGTCAGCATAGTTCATCTGGATCTGGACAATTTCAACCTCCGGATGCTCGGAGAGAATCTTGTCAAGCAGCTCCGGCGTTCCGTGGAAGGAGAAACCAAAGTGTTTGATCAGTCCCTCTTCTTTTTTCTTCTTGGCCCAGTTAAAACAGTCGTATTTCACATAGCCGTCATAGTTTGCGCCGTCCTCGACACTGTGCAGCAGGTAATAATCAAAGTAGCCTGCTCCGGTGCGCGCGAGCTGATCATTGAAAATGCGGTCACGCCCCTCAATGCCCTCGTCCATCATCCACTGCGGAAGTTTGGTTGTCAGAGTAAAGCTTTCTCTCGGATGACGCTCTACCAGCGCTTTTTTCACGATGCTCTCCGATTTTCCGCCGCAGTACATATAGGCGGTGTCAAAATAGTTCATTCCGGAGGCAAGGTACGCATCGACCATTTTACAGATCTGCTCCAAATCCAGTTCTCCGTCCTTCTCCGGAAGGCGCATCATGCCAAATCCTAATTTCGGCATTTTTGTTACATCTACACTCATGTTAAAATATCCCCTTTCTTTTCCGCAGAAAACCTTCGTTTCCTCAGTATTGTTGAAAAAATTGTAGCATTAAAGTATACTTGAAAGTCAATAGTTTTTTTTATTTTTGTCAAAATTTTTCTTTGACTTTTTCCGTTTCCGGTGGTATTCTGATAAAAAATTATGATTACAAAAGGAGTAGCACTATGATCTGGAAAAACCAGTTTCTTCACCTCACAAATGGCGATGTTTCAGCTGTTTATGGGGATAGTGCGCTCTTTTTTAAGTAAACTTCACATCTTGTATTCTTAAAATCACACAGAAAATGCACGTATCTCCCCATCAGAATTTTACTATATTTTGACAAGGAGATTTTTTTATGTCTGAGAAAAATACCAGAAAACAAATACGAACTTTATATCTTATGACCACGGTCGGCTATTTTCAGATTGCGGCGGCTTCGTGGGTTGCACTGCTCGCACTCCGTGGATTTTCGCTGCTGCAGATCGGGATGCTCGAAAGTATTTTCCATATCGTGAGCCTCTGCTTTGAACTCCCCTCCGGCGTTGTCGCCGATGTTTTCGGGCGACGGAAAACGCTGATTGCAAGCCAGATGACCTCCCTGATTTCCAGTACGCTGATGATTTTTTCCACCGGCTTTGCTACAACGGCGCTTGCGCTTGGATGCAGTGCGCTCAGCTATAACCTTGCATCCGGCACACGGGAGGCACTTGCGTATGACAGTCTGAAGCAGAACGGGGACGAATGGTTTTATGCCCGTTTTTCTTCTACCGAAATGATGCTGTACCGTATCACCAATTCCACCGCAACGCTCTGCGCAGGCCTTGCCCTGTGGCTGGGATACCGGCGCGCGTATGCGATTGATCTCTTCTTCGGGCTGATTGCGCTTGGCATTTCATTCCGCCTTGCGGAAGTAAAAACGGACGCAACACCAGTTCATTATCCTGTTGGACAGGAAATCGTTTCGGTTGTGCAGGAAAGCTGGCAGTTTCTTGTCCGTGAGAAAAAAGCAAGAAATATTATGCTGGTGAACGCACTCATCGGTGCCGTTTCTACGCTGGTTCTCTTCTTTTTACAGGCGAAGCTGCCACTCACCGGCATGAACAGCGCGCTGCTTGGCCCTGCCCTCTTCGTGATGGGACTCGGCGCGGCACTGGGATCGCGGATGACGGTATACTTTCACAAATACCGCTACCGCGCGATTCTGCTGTTTGGCACGATCGGTGTACTTTTCGCCTTTCTTATGAGCTTTACCGGACTGCCGGCCCTTATGGTCTTCGGCGGATTTATCGGATCCTTTTCCGATGATTTTCTTGAAGTCCGGACCGATATTCTGCTCAATGACATGATCCCGTCCAGGCAGCGGGCAACGCTGATGTCGGTGAACTCGTTTGTCTTTTCTATGATTATGATCGTCCTTTCCACCGTATTTGGATGGATCATGTGATCGTCAAAAATTTACTTACATTGAAAAAAACGCTCATCAGTTTTTTTGCTGATGAGCGTTTTTTTCAAAAAATGATCAAACACCGCCGCTCCCTGCCAGAGCGCCGTCCGGGGTCTGCGGGGGTGTGCTTCCCCCCTCCACATTCCCCACCACTTTTTCTTTCTTCAACCACTTCCAGACATCGCCATATACGCGGTACTTCTCTTTCTCGTTCAGTATTTCATGCCGCATTCCCGGATACAGCTTTCCTCTGACATTGCGGTACCCGATCAGCCGCATATGGTCAATGGATTTTTTAAAGCGCCGCACATTCACATAACACGGATCATCCCCGCCGGACAAAAACAGCACCGGTAGCTTCCGGTTTGTGCAATGCCATCCATGGAATCCATACGTCTCCTTCAGCAGGTCATTCAGCGCAAAAAAAGCATCATCCGAAAACGTAAAGCCACAGAGTGGGTTTTCTTCATACTCCCGCACCACCTCCGGGTCCGAACAGCACCAGGCGAACCGGCTCTTCTCATCCGCAAACCGCGCCGCAAACGATCCAAACGACATCGCCTCCAGAAGATTGCTCCGATGCTCATCCCCGAGCACCGCCGCTTCTGCGTGTCCTACAGCCGCACCCAGCGGCCGCAGATAATTCTTGCTCGGTGAACCGCACACAATCAACGCATCCAGCTCCCTATCATGTTCCTTCGCATACGTGCGCACAACCAGGGATCCCATACTGTGTCCCATCAGAATAAACGGCAGATCCGGGTACTCTTTTTTTGCCCATACCGTAACCTGAAACAGATCCTCCACAAGCCCTGCGCCGCCTGCGCCGTACATAAATCCGAGATCCTGCTCCGACTTCACACTCTTTCCGTGCCCGCGGTGATCATGAATCACACACACTACACCGTGTTCCGCCATAAACTCCATAAACGGCAGATACCGCTCCTTGTATTCGCTCATTCCATGGCTGAGCTGCAGAAGCGCCGTCCGCTGTACGCCCTCCTCCGGCTCCACCACAAGCCCGTCAAGCATCAGTCCATCCACCTTCGACTGAATCGTAAAACCTCTTTGCATTGCACCTTCCCCTTTCTTCCAGAACGATGCCGAACTGCCCGAAATTCTAAACCTCCGTGTCCTCCGAAATTTCCGGCGGAACCGCAAACGACAATGTAATCCGATCGTAGCACTCCTCGCACAGATCAAACTCATGCTTTTCCAGGTCCTTCCCGGAAAAGTACCCCCACGTCGTGTCGACCGAGCAGATCCCCTCCAGCAGCATTCCATTCTGTATTTTCATGCTTTTTCCGCAGCAGTTACACACCGCCGCTTCCAGCTCATTTGTGTTTTTGTTGTATTTCCGCATTTTTCTTCCTCCCGTGTATCAAAAAACGTTTCTTTCTTCGTTCCTGACACAAAACAGAAATCAGATTCTCCTGTGTCCTGTCGATTGTAACACATCTTTCCCGCCATTCCTACTGGGAATGAAAGGAAAGTCCTGTGCGTTAAATGCGTATACAATAACGATTTCTCTCTACCTCTTCGGAACCGATTCATCCGTCCGGCTCATCAGCACTGCGTCCTCCTTCGGGAGATCGTAGTACCCCTTCCTGAGGCCGTCCTGCACAAAACCAAGACTCTCATACAGATTCCGCGCCGGCGTATTGCCGATGCGCACATCCAGATGAATCACGCGCACCTTTCTCTCCTGCATCCGATGGAACAGCTCTTCCATCAGTGCACGGCCGATGCCGCGTCTTCTCGCTTTTTCTGCCACGCAGACATTTGTGATCTCACTTTCATCAAAGGAAATCAGGATTCCGAGATATCCTAAAATTTCACCGTCCTCCTCTGCTACAAGAAACAGTGCGTCGTCACGGATCAGAAATGTAAAAAATCCGGTTTCTGTCCACGGAATCGAAAAGTTGGCCTCCTCAATCGGCATCACCTGCTCCAGATCATCGATCTGCATTTCACGGATTGTGATCATTCGCTTTTTTCTCCGTTCTCCTGTTTTTTCACCACATCGGCATGCTTCACAGATTCCCGCTCCGCTCTTTCACGCTCCGCCTGCGATTTTCTCAGGTATTCCGGCTCGTGCTCTTCTGCCGTCTGAATCTTACCTTCTTTGTAATAAACCTCAGCCAGTGCTCCGACGGCTGCCGCTCTCTGGCGGTTGACGTGTGCCGGTGCAAAGGAAAACGGAATCGTCAGCAGTGCCTCTAATTTTTCCCGGTAAACCGCAACGCCGTCCCCGAGGAAAATCACTTCGTGGTCGAGGCAGTTCAGTCCCTCCGCCAGTGCCTCAATGCTCATCGTATCCTGTTCCCAGACCGTATCGAGACGATGATCCGTGTAGCAGTAAACTCCGGTATAGACCTGGTTTCTTCTCGCATCCATGATCGGGCAGACAAATTTGTCAGTATCCCAGATATTGTACGCGATTGCCGCCGTCGTTGGAATGGAAATCAGTGGTTTTTCAAGTGCCAGACCAAGTCCCTTGGCTGTTGCAGAACCGATGCGAAGACCGGTAAACGAGCCCGGACCTCCGGCAACTGCAATCGCATCGATCGTCGAAAGATCCAGCTCTGTCATGTTCGAGATTTCATCCAGCATCGGAAGCAGAGTCTGGGAATGTGTTTTTTTATAATTTACGGTGTATTCCGCAAGCAGTGTGTCATTTTCAACAACAGCCACCGAAGCCACCAGGCCGGAGCTGTCCAGTGCAAGTATTTTCATAATTTTTTGTTTCCTTTCCGATATTTCCTTCCTGTGCAACTCATTTTGGCAGTCTGCCGGAAACAGGAATCTTTACGATTTCCTTTTGTTTTTCCACCACATTCAGGATTTTTTCTTTTATTCCACCGTAATTTTCCGGTAATCAAACCCTTTTTCGAGGTCTTTTTCTATCGTAATCGAAATCGCACCCTCCGGGATCAGCTCTTCAATCAGTTCTGCCCATTCGATCAGGCAGACACCCTCACCGAAAAAGTAATCATCGTATCCGATTTCTTCCATTTCTTCTATATCACCGATCCGGTAAACATCGAAATGATAAAATGGCAGGCGCCCTTCGGTATATTCCTGAATAATGGTAAATGTAGGACTGTTGACTGCCTCTGTGATGCCAAGTCCTTTTGCAAAGCCCTGCGTCAGAACGGTTTTTCCAACACCAAGGTCTCCGTTTAATGTATAAATCTGGCCAGGCTTCGCCGCTTTTCCCAGCTTTTCGCCAAGGGCAAGCGTCTCCGACGCAGAATTTGTTTCTATGATCATATGCTTTCTTCTCCTCTTTTTCTGCCTATCATTTTAACACAAACAAAAAGGTAATACAACCGCAGAACGAAACCGCTTTTCCTTGTGCTTTTCCTTGCTTTTTCTATCTGTTTTCGCTATACTATGTATCAGAGTTTCGCGGCCCAAAAACGTCCCACTCCTGTTTTTTCGGCCCGGAAAACGCGGTAAAACACGCTCTGCGCTTTTGTCCGCGTAAATCAAAAAGGAAAGAGATCAAAACTGTTATGCTGACTGTAATGAAATTTGGCGGAAGCTCCGTCGCAGATCTTGCGCACATCCGCAATGTAGCACAGCGCTGCATCGAAAAACAGCAGGCCGGAAGCCAGGTCGTTGTCGTTCTCTCCGCGATGGGAAAAACGACGGACGGACTGATTGCAACCGCAAAACAGATTACGGAAAAACCGTCCCGCCGCGAGATGGATATGCTTCTTGCCACCGGTGAACAGGTTTCCGTTTCCCTGATGGCCATAACCATGATTCAGATGGGCGTCAGTGCTGTTTCTTTAAATGCCTGGCAGGTACCGATGCACACGACCTCCGATTATCAGAACGCGCGCTTCAAACGGATCGACACCGAGCGCATCCGTAAAGAGCTGGACGACAACAAAATTGTCATTGTCACCGGCTTCCAGGGGATCAACAAATACGATGATATCACAACGCTCGGACGCGGCGGCTCCGATACGACTGCGGTTGCCCTCGCTGCAGAGCTGCACGCGGATGTCTGTGAAATCTACACGGATGTAGACGGCGTCTACACCGCAGATCCGCGGATTGTACCGAATGCGCGCAAAATGGAAGAGGTAACTTACGATGAAATGCTGGAGATGGCTTCGCTCGGCGCAAAAGTCCTTCACAGCAGATGCGTGGAAATCGCAAAAAAATACGGCGTGGAACTTCTGGTCTGCTCCAGTCTGAACCGAAATTCCGGAACGATGGTAAGGGAGAAAACCAAAATGGAAAAAATGTTAATCAGCGGCGTGGCTGCCGACAAAAATGTGGCAAAAATCCGTGTTGCAGGCCTTGGCAACGATCCAGAGAGCACGTTCCGCCTCTTAAATTTACTGGATCGGAACAATCTGAACATCGATGTCATGATCCAGTCACTCGGAAAGGACGGCACAAAGTCCGTTTCCTTTACCGTTGCAAAGCCGGATATGCTGCGCACGATCGATGTGCTGAACGACAACAAGGATTTGCTCGGCATCAAAAAGCTGGATTATGATGAGAACGTGGCAAAGATTTCCGTCATCGGAGCCGGTGTCCGCTCCCATTCGGGCGTGGCTGCCAAAATGTTCGGCGCGCTCGCCAATGCAGGAATCAATACCGAGATGGTTACCACCTCAGAAATCCGCATCACTGCCCTGATCGACGAAGCATACGCAGATCAGGCAATGCGTGCGATCCATGAGACATTCCTGGAGCGTGTCTGAAAAAGGGGGTTGACCCCTTTGATACCAGATTGCTACGTGCTTTGCACTCCGGCAATCATCAAAAACATTCGTAATCCGCCCATTTTTCTTCGAAAAATGGCTGCTTACGTCTTATCAAGAAATCGTTTAAAAATCAGGAGGAAAACATTATGTCTAACCCAATCGTTACAATTACTATGGAAAACGGCGATGTGATGAAAGCAGAGCTTTACCCGGAAATCGCGCCGAACACCGTAAACAACTTCATCAGTCTGGTAAAAAAAGGCTTCTATGACGGCCTTATCTTCCACCGCGTCATCCCGGGATTCATGATCCAGGGCGGAGATCCTGCAGGCACAGGCGCCGGCGGCCCGGATTACTGCATCAAGGGTGAGTTCTCCCAGAACGGATTTGAGAACAACCTCGCACACACCCCAGGCGTTCTCTCCATGGCACGTACCATGTTCCCGGACAGCGCAGGAAGCCAGTTCTTCATCATGCACAAAGCTGCTCCGCATCTGGACGGCGCATACGCTGCTTTCGGAAAAGTAACAGAAGGCCTGGAAGTCGTAGATAAAATCGCATCTGTCAACACCGACTACAGCGACAAACCGCTGCAGCCGCAGAGAATGGCTACCGTTACCGTTGAGACCTTCGGCGTCGAGTATCCGGAACCGGAGAAATGCTAAGGATGAACGATGAACTGATGTTAGTTGAACCGTCGGAGGAATACTTCGCCGAACTCGCCGCCTACCGGAACGATTTTCTGGAAAACAGCGATTCCATGGACGGCTGCGGACCGCTTCGCCGGTTTGATGATATGAAGGCGTATCTTGAAGATACCATGCGGTATACCAGAGAGGAGACTCTGCCGGAGGGCATGGTTCTCGCAACACAGTTTCTGTGCATCCGCAAATCAGACAACCGCCTTGTCGGCATGATTCAGGTGCGCCACTACCTGAACGATTTTCTGCGCACCTTTGGCGGCCATATCGGCTACTCTGTCCGCCCGTCGGAACGCAGAAAAGGCTATGCCTCCTGGATGCTGAAAAATGTGCAGCCGTACTGCAAAAGCCTCGGCCTTTCCGAAATTCTGGTCTGCTGCCTGGATACCAACGAGGGAAGCCGCAGAACGATCCTGAAAAATGGCGGCCGGTTCGACGGCACCGCTTATCGTGCCGATGAAAACAAAACACTGGAGCGTTACTGGATCACCCTGTGATTTTTAATCTTCCATTTCGCATAGTTCTGAATAGTTTCACAAATTTTTCTTGACATCCATGTCATTTCACTCTATAATTTGGAACTGCAAGCGAACAATTCTGTTCTTATGCAAAATATATGCCCCTGGTAAAAAACCGACGGACAGGCAGGGGTAGTTGCCGAGCGTGGTTAAGAGCCACATTATTGATTGCGTTAAAAGCGCAAATTTTATGAGTTGATTACTTTATAATCGATGCTCTACGACGAGCACATCATCTTATGAAACGGTCAATAAGAGTACGTGACTATATATTTCTGCATAGGAAAACAGGGAGAAGCCTGGATTTTTGTCCATCCCCTGAAGTTTGCACAATACGATCATGTATAAATTTCGATTTTTAGACAGATGATGCACATCATCTGTCTTTTTTTCGTGCTTATAGCCAAAGATGAACCCAACACCATTTTCTGAAAAAGGAGAACCAAACAATGTCAAAAGTTATGATCATCGGATGCGGCGGTGTTGCATCCGTAGCCATTCACAAATGCTGCCAGAACAGTGAAGTATTTTCTGAAATCATGATTGCAAGCCGCACCCTTTCCAAGTGCGATGCTTTAAAAGAAAAGCTGGCTCCGACCACAAAAACCATTATCACAACAGCAAAGGTGGATGCCGACTGCACAGAAGAATTAATCGCCTTAATCAAACAGTATCAGCCGGATGCCGTATTAAATCTGGCTCTTCCTTATCAGGATCTTACCATTATGGATGCCTGCCTTGCATGTAAGGTTCCTTACATTGATACTGCAAACTACGAAGCAGAAAACACGGATGATCCGGCATGGCGTGCGATCTACGAAAAGAGATGCGAAGAGCTTGGCTTTTCTGCTTACTTTGATTACTCCTGGCAGTGGGCCTATATGGACCGTTTCAAGGAAGCCGGCATCACCGGTCTTCTCGGAACCGGCTTTGACCCTGGTGTCACCAGCGTTTTTGCAGCCTATGCACAGAAACACTATTTCGATGAAATTCACACGATTGATATTCTGGACTGCAACGGCGGCGATCATGGATATCCGTTTGCAACCAACTTCAATCCGGAAATCAACCTCCGCGAGGTATCCGCTCCCGGTTCTTACTGGGAAAACGGCCACTGGGTGGAAATTCCGCCAATGTCGATCAAACGGGAATATAACTTCGATGAGGTAGGCGAGAAGGATATGTACCTTCTTCACCATGAAGAAATTGAGGCTCTTGCCAAAAACATCCCGGGCGTAAAAAGAATCCGCTTTTTCATGACCTTCGGCCAGAGCTATCTGACCCATATGAAATGTCTGGAAAATGTAGGACTTCTCTCGACCACTCCGATTACCTTCAACGGACAGCAGATTGTACCGATCCAGTTTTTAAAAGAGCTTCTTCCGGATCCTTCCACTCTTGGTCCGCGCACCGTGGGTAAAACCAACATCGGCTGTATTTTTACCGGTATCAAGGACGGAAAAGAAAGAAGCATTTACATTTACAATGTCTGTGACCACCAGGAATGCTACCGGGAAGTAGAGTCTCAGGCGATTTCCTACACCACCGGCGTTCCGGCTATGATCGGAACCATGATGGTCGTGAACGGCCTCTGGAACAAGCCGGGTGTCTACACCACAGATGAATTCGATCCGGATCCGTACATGGAAGCACTCAACAAGTGGGGTCTTCCGTGGAAGGTCGTAGAAAATCCTGTTTTAGTAGATTAAGCCTATGTATAAGATAAACGAACTGCCAACTCCCTGTTTTGTCATTGATGAAGGCAAACTGGAAGAAAACTTAAAGCTCCTGCACCAGGTAGAAGAACGCACCGGTGCAAAAATTCTGCTGGCTCAGAAATGCTTTTCCTGCTTTTCGGAATATCCGCTGATTGGAAAATATATCAGCGGAACAACTGCCAGCGGACTCTATGAGGCGCGGCTTGGAAAGGAAGAAATGGGGCTGGAGAATCATGTGTATTCTCCGGCCTACCGCCCGCAGGATATGGAAGAGCTCGCACAGATCTGCGATCACATTATTTTCAATTCAGAAAAGCAGCTCCGAACGTACCTCCCTGTACTTAAGGCTTCCGGAACCGCAAAAGCCGGACTTCGCATCAACCCGGAATGCTCCACGCAGGAAGGCCATGCGATTTATGATCCCTGTGCGCCCGGCTCCCGCATGGGCATCCGCGCCTGCGATTTTACAGACGAACTGGCTGATCTTGTGGACGGTCTTCATTTTCATACCCTCTGTGAACAGAATTCGGATGATCTGGAAACCACGCTGCGCGCCGTGGAAGAAAAATTCGGCAAGTGGCTTTTTAAAATGAACTGGCTTAACATGGGAGGCGGACATCATATCACCCGTGAGGATTACGATATCGAACGCCTGATTTCCTGTATCAACCATATGAAAGAAACGTATGGTCTTCAGATTTACCTGGAGCCCGGGGAAGCATTTGCCTTAAACGCAGGCTACAATGTCACAGAAGTTCTCGATATTGTCGAAAATAACGGAAAAATTTTAATTCTTGACACTTCCGCCGCCTGCCATATGCCGGATGTGCTTGAGATGCCGTACCGCCCTCCGCTCAAAGGCAGCGGACTGCCCGGGGAAAAGCCTTATACCTACCGCCTTTCCTGCAATACCTGCCTGGCGGGCGACGTAATCGGCGAATATTCCTTCGATTCCCAAATCCGGATCGGTGACAGACTGTATTTTGAAGATATGGCGATTTATTCGATGGTAAAAACCAATACCTTTAACGGAATCCCACTCCCTTCCATCGCGGTGATGGACAAAGCTGGAAACTGCCGAATGATAAAGGAGTTTGGATATGAAGATTTCAAAAACCGATTGTCTTAGAACCCCAAAAGCCGATGGCTTTTACATGCCGGGCGAATTTGAGCCCCACGAAGGCACGCTGATGATCTGGCCGTGGCGCCCCGGCTCCTGGAATTACGGAGCAAAAGCGGCAAGAGCGGCATTTGCAGAAATTGCAGAAGCAATTGCCGCTTATGAGCAGGTTTATCTTTTCGTCCGGCCACAGGATAAAGCATCGGCACAGGAACTGCTTTCCTCCGACCGGATTCATCTGATCGAAGCCCAAACAGAGGATGCCTGGGCAAGAGATACCGGCGCTACGTTTGTGGTCAACGATCAGGGCGGGCGAAGAGGCATTCAATGGGAATTCAACGCCTGGGGCGGCCAGTATGACGGTCTGTATTCCCACTTTGAACATGACCGTGAGGTTCCGGAACGAATCTGCAGTTTTCTCGGAGATTCCTTCTATAATGCCCGCCCCTTTGTTCTGGAAGGCGGCTCCATCCATGTTGACGGGGAAGGAACCCTGCTTACGACCGAAGAATGTCTGCTGAGTCCGGGGCGCAATCCTTTTCTTACAAGAGCGGAAATTGAAGAAAAGCTGCGTCAGTATCTTTCGGTTGAAAAAATCATCTGGCTGCCTTTTGGTATTTACAACGATGAAACCAACGGCCATATTGATAATATGTGCTGCTTTGTAAAGCCAGGAGAAGTGCTTCTTGCCTGGACAGATGACGAAAACGATCCTCAGTATGCCAGAAGCAGGGCCGCTTTTGATCTTCTCTCCCATACCGTTGACGCGAAGGGACGAAGCTTTGTGATTCACAAGCTGCCCATTCCGAAGCATCCCATCTGTATTACAGAAGAAGATCTTCTCGGCTATGATTTTGAAGCTGGCGAAGACCAGCGGGAAGCCGGCGAACGTCTTGCCGCCAGTTATATCAATTTTTACCTTGCCAATCACTGTGTCCTTCTTCCCCGGTTCGGCGATGAAAACGACACCGTGGCTGCAGAAATTCTCGGAAAATGCTTCCCGAATCGACGAATCCTTCCGATTGATGCACGCGTCATTCTGACCGGCGGAGGCAACATTCACTGTATTACCCAGCAGATTCCGGCAAAGAAAAGAGGAAACAGATTATGCGAAATATAAAAATTGCCGCACTGCAGTTTTCATGCTGCAGCCAGGTACAGGAAAATATAGACAAAGCAGAGACCATGGTCCGTGAAGCCGCTTCCAACGGCGCCAATCTCATCCTTCTTCCTGAATTATTTGAAAGACCGTATTTTTGTCAGGAAAAGCGATACGATTATTATGATTATGCCCTGCCTTTGACAGAAAATCCCGCTGTCCGGCGTTTTCAGGCCGTTGCCGGAGAACTTGGGGTCGTGATTCCGGTCAGCTTTTATGAAAGGGATGTTCAGCGCCTGTTTAATTCCATTGCCATGATCGATGCAGACGGATCCATTCTTGGCGTTTACCGCAAGACTCATATCCCGGACGACCATTTTTATCAGGAAAAATTCTATTTCACTCCCGGGGATACGGGATTCAAGGTCTTTGAAACACGTTTCGGAGCCGTCGGCGTCGGCATCTGCTGGGATCAGTGGTTTCCCGAAACAGCACGATGCATGGCCGTTCAGGGTGCTGAAATCCTGCTCTATCCTACCGCTATCGGCAGTGAGCCGATCCTGAATGTAGACAGCAGCGGGCACTGGCGACGCGTTATGCAGGGGCATGCGGCCGCAAATCTTGTTCCGGTTGCTGCTGCAAACCGGATTGGTACTGAAACCGTAATGCCCTGTGAAGAAAATGGCGGCCAGTCCTCTTCTCTTACTTTCTACGGTTCTTCCTTTATTGCCGATGCAACCGGTGAACTCGTGGCATCTGCCGGAAGAGATACCGAGGAAATCCTGTATGCTTCCTTCGATCTGGATGCCCTGCGCGAAGAACGTTTTTCCTGGGGGCTTTTCCGTGACCGGCGGCCGGAAACTTATCGTATCATGACGAAACAGTAAAGCTCTGTCTCTTCCTGTTGTAACTCTTCTTACAGCGGTGCGCTGCATCACATATTCTAACTACAAAGGAGAACCGCTATGCAATATGGAATTTTATGTCTGCTGCCGCCTGCGGCGATGCTGATTTTTGCATTAAAAACGAAAAAATCTTTTGAAGCTCTGATTTTCGGAACCCTGGTTGCCTATCTCATCATGTACAAAGCGGCTTTTATCGGACCCTGGTGTGATCTGCTGCTTTCGGAGATCAGCAACGCAGATAACCAGTATATTCTTCTTCTCTGCGGACTGTTCGGAGGCTTCATCTTCCTGCTCCGCGAGGCAAAAGGAACACTTGGTTTTTCCAACCTGTTAAGCCGCTTCTGTAAAAATGAACGGATCACCATGATGATGTCGGTATTTCTCGGAATCATTATTTTTGTCGATGATTATCTCAACATCATGACCGTTGGAACCTGTATGAAGGATGTCTGTGATAAACGAAAAGTCCCACGCCAGGCGCTTGCCTATATCATTGACTCAACCGGTGCACCTATCTGTGCACTGATTCCCTTTTCCACCTGGGTGGTCTTTTATTCCGGTGTTTTTATTCAGGAACCGGATATTCTCAACATGGGCTTTTCCACTGGTATGAGTGTTTACTTAAAAGTGCTTCCTTATATGTTTTATCCCATGGCTGCCCTTCTGGTTGTGATTCTGTTTGCCTGCAAACTAATGCCAAAGCTCGGAAAAATGAAAGCTGCCTATACAGATCTGGAAAAGGAAGAGCAAACACCGGAGCATCCAAAAATGCACAATGCCCCTTCCGTTGACATTGCCATGGCCGGAATGAGCGTTGATTACCCGCCCGAAAATACCAATGCCGGAAATATACTGGATTTTCTGATCCCTATTGGCATTCTGATCGGTGTGACAGTAGCCACACAGGATATGATGCAGGCGATCATTCTTGCTCTTGCTTCCTGTATGATTCTTTATCTTCCACGGAAGAAAATGACCTTTACGCGGTACGTGGAACTGTTTTTTGCCGGCTTTGCAGATATTCTTCCGGTTCTCGCCATTCTTCTTGCATCCTTTATGATCAAGACTGCCTGCGGCGAAATGGGACTCTCGGAATATGTTATCAACCTGTGTGTTCCGTACATGAATGCCAAAACACTGGCAGCTATTATTTTTGTTGTCATTGCAGTTCTGACCTTTGTCACCAGCTCTTTCTGGGGAATTGAGGCCGTAGCTGTTTCCATCGTTGTTCCGCTTGCCATCGCCCTTGATGCCAATGTACTCCTGGCCCTTGGTGCTGTCGTATCCGGCGGTGTTTTCGGAAGCCATGCATGCTTCTATTCCGACGCAACGGTTCTTTCCTCCGCGACCTGCGAGATTGACAATATGTCACATGCCGTATCGCAGTTCCCTTACGTCCTGATCAGTGCTGCTCTCGCCGTAGCGGGATTCTTAATCTGCGGAATTTTTGCTCTTTAAAGACACACAGGAAATTTCAACGAAGTTTCCTGTAAATTAAAAAAGCCTCCGACGATAGGATTTTTCTGAATTCGTCGAAGGCTTTTTGTTTTTTATTCTTTTACACTCAGCCGCACCAGCGCACGCTGCAGCTTGGCTTCGGCAATACGGTATTCTTTGTCTGTCAGACCGCCGTTTGCCAGCGCCTGCTCGGCCCTGTGTTTGGCAGCCTCGGCGCGCTCTGCATCAATATCCTCTTCCCACTCCCAGGTCGTTGCCAGAACACGGCAGACCCCATTCATCATGGAAAGCATTCCGCCGATGCAGGCGGCATTTCTTCTCGTTCCGTCCTCCAGCACAATATGCGCCTCGCCCATACCAAGTGCAGTGCAGTAATTGCAGTGCCCCGGCAGAATTGCCAGGTCGCCGCTGATGGTTCTGCAGACAACGCGCGCTACGTCACCCTCATAGAGAAGTCCGTCCGGCGTGCCGACACGTAAAGGAAATGTACTCATACGTCATTCCTCCTTTACTGATTCAGTGCTTTTGCTTTTTCAAATACCTCGTCGATGGTTCCTGCAAACAGGAAGCAGCTCTCCGGAAGATCATCGCACTCGCCGTCAAGGATCATGCGGAATCCGCGCAGAGTTTCTTTTAACGGCACGTATTTTCCTTCCATACCGGTAAACTGCTCCGCTACCGAGAAGCTCTGGGACAGGAAACGCTGTACCTTACGGGCACGGCTGACCGTCAGCTTATCCTCCTCGGACAGCTCGTCCATACCCATGATGGCGATGATATCCTGCAGCTCTTTGTATCTCTGCAGCACCTGCTGTACGGCACGCGCTACCTCATAATGCTCATGGCCTACGATTTCCGGTGTCAGAATACGGCTGGTAGAATCGAGCGGATCAACGGCCGGATAAATACCCTGGCTGGAAATTTCACGGGAAAGTACCGTCGTGGCATCCAGATGGGTAAATGTCGTTGCCGGAGCCGGATCGGTCAGGTCATCGGCCGGCACATAAACAGCCTGTACCGATGTGATGGAACCCTTTCTCGTGGACGTAATACGCTCCTGCAGTGCGCCCATCTCGGTTGCCAGCGTCGGCTGGTATCCTACTGCGGACGGCATACGGCCAAGCAGAGCCGAAACCTCGGAACCTGCCTGCGTAAATCGGAAAATATTATCGATGAACAGCAGCACATCCTGATTTTTCACATCACGGAAATATTCTGCCATGGTAAGGCCGGAAAGTCCGACACGCATACGCGCTCCCGGCGGCTCGTTCATCTGTCCATAGACCAGTGCTGTTTTATCGATAACACCGCTCTCTTTCATCTCGTTGTAAAGGTCATTTCCTTCACGGGTACGCTCTCCGACACCGGTGAAAACGGAAAGTCCGCCGTGCGCCGTTGCCACGTTGTGGATCAGCTCCATGATAAGGACTGTTTTTCCAACGCCGGCACCGCCGAACAGACCGATTTTTCCGCCCTTGGCATACGGGCAGATCAGGTCAACGACCTTGATTCCGGTTTCAAGGATTTCCGTTGCCGGAACCTGTTCCTCATAGGACGGCGGATCGCGGTGGATCGGCCATTTTTCTGCTGTTTCCGGTGCCGGCTTATTGTCTACGGTCTCACCGAGCAGGTTGAACACGCGGCCTAAGCACTCCTCTCCGACCGGAACGGCGATCGGGCCGCCCGTGTCGACTGCTTTCGTTCCGCGGACAAGTCCGTCTGTGGACTTCATGGCAATGCAGCGAACCATGTTGTCGCCTGTCTGCTGCGCCACTTCCACAACCAGCTTCTCGCCGTGGTTGTCTATCTCGATGGCATTCAGAAGTGCCGGCAGCTCTCCTTCCGGAAAACGGATGTCCAGAACAGGACCCGTTACCTGCACAACCTCGCCAATGTGTTTTTCACTCATTTAACGACTTCTCCTCACTTTTCTTGTTTCCACTCTTACACGCCTTCCGCACCGCCGACGATCTCCGTGATCTCCTGCGTAATGCTTGCCTGACGGGCACGGTTGTAATACAGATTGAGCTGTTCAATCATCTCCTCTGCATTTCCCGTTGCCGCCTCCATTGCGGTACGGCGTGCCGCAAGCTCACTTGCCACACTCTCACAGATACCGCCGTAGATCAGGCCGCCTAAGTATTCCGGCACAATCGCTTCAAATACCTCGACACCGTTTGGCTCATACAGGATCAGATTCCGGATTTTTTTCGCTTCCGGATCCTCTCCGTCCTCTTTTGCAATGTCAATCAGAGGCAGGATCGGCACGGAAACCGGCATCTGCGACAGCATCGACACGAATTTTGTGTAACAAAGCTCCACATGTCCGAAGGTCCCTTTCCGGAACTCACGGCACAGTGCGCGCGCGATCTCAAAGCTGTCTGCCACAGAAAGATTTGCGATCTCGGCAAAGCTGTCCGTCAGGATTTCCAGCTTCCGGGATTTTGCATACTCCACTGCCTTTTTGCCGACCGGAACCACACAGATCTCTTTTCCTTTGGCATCTGCCTCAAAGCATCGGAACAGATTCGCGTTGTATCCGCCCGCAAGGCCGCGGTCTCCGGCAACCAGCACGTAGCAGCATTTCTCGTTTTTTGCCTCTTTTGCATAAATGGAATAAAATTCCGTGTTTCCTTTTGCAATATCCTGCAAAGTGCGGTACAGCTCCTGAAAATACGGACGGCAGGTATCAGCCCGCTCCTTCGCTTTTCGCAGCTTGGAGGACGCTACAAGTTCCATCGCCTTGGTAATCTGCATCGTGCTTTCGACACTTTTGATCCGCAGCTTTACGGCTTTCATGTTTGCAGCCATAGGCTCCTCCTTCTTTCCTTATTTTGCAGGTCTTGTATTGATAAAGTTTTCGGTGTACGATTCGAGCGCACTTTTCAGCTTCTCTTCGGTATCTGCCTCGAGTTTTCCGGTTGCGGAAATCTCCTGCATCACGGCAGCACCCTCGGCATCGGTATCAAGCCAGGTATACAGTCCGTCCTCATAGGCGCGGACATCCTCAGCTGCAACCTTTGACAGAATTCCTTTCGTTACCGCATAAAGAATGGCCACCTGTTTTTCTACCGGAACCGGTGCATTCTGGTTCTGTTTTAATACTTCCACGATACGCACACCCTGCTCCAGACGCGCCTTTGTATCGGCATCCAGATCGGATCCGAACTGTGCAAAACTTGCCAGCTCGCGGTACTGGGAATAGATCAGTTTCAAAGTTCCGGCTACCTTCTTCATCGCCTTAATCTGCGCATTTCCACCGACACGGGATACGGATACGCCAGGGTTTACCGCCGGCATAACGCCCGAGTGGAACAGCTCTGTCTCAAGGAAAATCTGTCCGTCTGTGATGGAGATGACGTTCGTCGGAATATAGGCGGAAATATCGCCTGCCTGGGTCTCAATGATCGGCAGGGCCGTCATGGATCCGCCGCCGTGTTCATCGTCCAGCTTTGCGGCACGCTCCAGAAGTCTGGAATGGAGATAGAAAACATCTCCCGGATAAGCCTCACGTCCCGGTGGACGGCGGATCAGCAATGAGAGTGCACGGTATGCAACCGCGTGCTTACTTAAGTCATCATAAATGATCAGCACATCTTTTCCCTGATACATAAAGTACTCGCCCATGGCACAGCCGGAATACGGTACGATATACTGCAGCGGGCTCGCTTCGGATGCCGTCGCTGCCACGACGATGGTGTACGCCATTGCGCCGTTCTTCTCAAGATTTTCTACTAAGGACGCTACTGTCGAACGTTTCTGTCCGATGGCAACGTAGATACAGATCACATCCTTGCCTTTCTGGTTCAGAATGGTATCGGTTGCGATCGTTGTCTTTCCGGTCTGACGGTCTCCGATGATCAGCTCTCGCTGACCTCTTCCAATCGGAACCATGGAATCGATCGCTTTAATACCGGTCTGCAGCGGCTGATTAACACCTTTTCTCTCACAGATGCCCGGTGCCGGGCTTTCAATCGGACGGTACTCTGCTGCCGTAATCGGGCCTGCGCCGTCGATTGGCTGGCCGAGCGCGTTGACAACGCGTCCGATCATACCTTCTCCGACCGGAACCGAAACGACCTTTCCCGTTCTTTTTACAAGCTGTCCCTCGCTGATGTTCTCGCCGGAACCGAATAAAACGACAGATACGCTGTTTTCCTCGAGGTTCTGTGCCATTCCATAGCTTCCATCCTCAAACTCCAGCAGCTCGCCTGCCATACAGTTCGAAAGACCGCTGGCTCTCGCGATTCCGTCTCCGACCATCAGAACGGTGCCTGTCTCATCCTGCCGGATCGCATTTTCATAATATTTGATCTGGCTGCGGATGACCTTGGATATTTCTTCTGGTTTCAGTTGCATGTTTTCCTCCTACACCACTGTATCGCTGATTCTTCTGGAAAGCTCGGCCAAACGTCCCTTTACGGTTCCGTCAAACAGCTTTCCGTCGAGCTCCACGCGGACACCCGCCAGAACGGACGGATCGGTTTTCAGTTCCATCACGACCGTTTTTCCGCTCATTGTTTCCAGTTTTTTCTTCAGAAGCTCTTCCTGTTCCTTCGACAGGGATGCTGCGCTCGTCACAACTGCCTCAGCAATATTGTGGGCTGCGTAGTATCTGCGCTGGAATGCTTCCTGGCATCCGCCGAATTCACGGAGAAGATTTTTTTCACACAGCAGTTTGATAAAATTGACCAAATACGGTTCCGCCTGGCTGCCAAATGCCGCGTCGATCAGCCCGATCCGCTCTTTTCGCGGAATCGAAGGCTCCGATAAAAGGCGCGGATACTCCGAGTTTTCCCGGAACAGAGCTCGGATCTCCTTCATCTCGGAAAGGATTTCCTCTTCGAGATGCTCCTCTGCGGCCAGCTCATACAGGCTCCCACCGTATACTCTGGCAGTTTCTGTCATGATGCTTCACCTACATTCGATATAAATTCATCTATCAGCTTCTCATGGTCTTTTTCATTAATCTCACGTTCAATGACCTTTCCGGCAATATCCATGGCAATGCCGCCGATCTCGCCTTTGACTTCATTGACCGCTTTCTTTTTCTCCTGGGCAATCTCTTTTTCTGCCTTGTTTTTCAGGGCAGCTGCCTGTTCGGAAGCCTCTTTTACGATTTTCTCGCTCTGCAGCGTCGCTGTCTTTCTGGCGCTTTCGAGAATCTCGTTGGCCTTTGCCTTGGCCTCCTGCATATTCTGCTCATATTCCTCTTTGATGGCGTTGGCTTCTTTTTTTGCCGCCTCTGCGTCTGTGATCTCCGCATCGGCTGCCGCACGCCGTTTTTCCAGCATCTCATTGATCGGTTTGAAAAGGAACCGTTTGATCAGATACATCTGGATGAAGAGGTTGCAGATCTGTGCGATAAAAGTCCAGGGGACAATTCCTACCAGTTCCTGAACCTGCATAGTTTCTTTCCTCCTAGCAATCATTTACTCCTTGCAACTATTTCAGGAAGTTCATGAACATTCCCGGTGCTACGAAGATCAAAAGCAGGCCGGTTACGAAACCGTAAATACCTGTGGTCTCTGCGATCGCACAGCCAAGAAGCATCGTACTTGTTACATCACCTTTGCATTCCGGCTGACGTCCGATTGCCTCAAGTGCCTTTGCTACGGCGTTACCTTCACCGATACCAGGTCCGATACCTGCGATCAGGGAGCATCCTGCGCCGATTGCGCATCCTGCGAGAGCGATACCTTTTGCTAAAATCTGAAAATCCATCTTGTTTTCCTCCTGTATTTTCTTTTTGTAAACCTCATTTTTTAATCTCTTTAGCCTTCTTCTGCTGCATTCGCAATGTACATGACAGTCAGCATACAGAAAATAAAGGCCTGCATCACGCCGGAGAACCAGTCAAAATAGACCGACAGAACAGCCGGGACACCGACGTCCAGAATCGGGATCTGTGAAAGGGTTCTTCCGAGCACGCCGGGAAGCAGTCCCAGCAGCTTTCCGCTTGCCAGTGCCAGCGATCCGTAGATCAGGGCATTGATCACAACGCCGGAAAGGATGTTTCCAAAGTGACGGCACGCCATACTGATCGGCGTTGCGAGCTCCGACAAAACGTTAAACGGTGTCATAACCGCAATCGGAGTCGTAAAGCCTTTCAGATATCCGCCAAAACCATTCGTTTTGATCTTCTGTGTTGTGATCATAATAAAGACCACAACAGCCCAGGCCGCCTCGGTGGAAAGATCCGCTGTCGGACTTCGAAGTCCGATCAGGCTGATCAGGTTTGAGACAACGCTGGTCGCGAAAAGCGCCGACACAAAAGGAATCAGATAGCGGAATTTTTCTCCCATGTTGCCGATGACAAATTTGTTTGCGGTTTCCACAATCATTTCTGCCATCGCCTGGCGTTTGGAGATGTTCCGCACCTTCAAATCTCTTGTAAGCCAGATGCAAAGTCCGGTAATGAGTGCCATTACAATCCAGCTTACCACCAGCGTTTCGCTGATCTGAATTTTCCCGAACAGCGGGAAATCGATAGGGATCGTAAAAAAGACTTTTGCACCGGAGATATCAACCTCCATTCTCTTTTCTCACCTCCTCTGTATGAGATAAAATAAAAAATTTGAACCTTTTGTCAAAGCGGATCTTCACAATCCGCTTCGCTGCTTGCTCATAACCGAATCGCTGCTTCGCTGTTTCGGTTTCAAAACGCCGTCCCGTCTTTGCGGCTTTCGCCAAAGATCAGGTTCAGCGCTTTATGCTGTTTTTTATGCCCTTCAGCTTGATGGCCGTTCCCGGAATTAAAAGCGGCAGGATTCCTGCGGCAAACTGAAAGCATGGAAGCACAATCGCCAGAATTGCCCAGAGCATCTGCATCAGGTTTCTCTGCGAATAGCTTGCCTGCATCCGCCGTTTTGCTCCCGCCTCGTCTGTCTCGGACACTGCTTTTTGTACTGCCATGCCCATCAGGAAAAAGTTCAGCACCGCAACGGCACCGCCTCCGATTCCCCCGAGGATCACCCGATAGTCAAATGGGATTTTTTCCGGCCAGATCAGGTGCAGGATCAGAAACCCGACCCACATCACAACCACGCCGACAACAGTATAGATGGCAACATTTTTCGTCTCCTTTTTTACGGCCGGCTGGACCTTGTCTCCGAAATTGCTCATATCGCCTTGTTTCCTTTCTAATGGATTTTCCCCTTAAAATCAGTCTGAAATCTTTTCTCTGCCACTTGATCTTCGTCAACTGTGAAAACTTTTTCAGACACGTTCTAAATATGTCGGTTGAAAGACACCCGCTTTTTCTTCTTTTTTCCGTCCGGCTCCGTCTCGATGCGTTTCTGATGCCGCAGAACGCTCTGCCCGAATTTCCAGGCTGTCACGGCACCGCCTCCGATCCCAAAGAAAAAGCCGATCAGATAAATCCATGTTCCAACCGAAAAGCGGTCGCAAAGCCACCAGCAAAGTGCCAGACAAAGAAAAAGAGGCGTCACAAGGGACAGTCCGAATTGTGTCAACATTGTGAGATTGGTAATCATCCCCGTCCACTTCTTCATATCCTGTCCCTTTCTGCCGTCTCTTTTTTGTCAGACTTTCGGGTCTGCGTTCTGTCTTCCATTTTTGTAACCGCTTAGTCAGATTGTACCATAAACGTTTTCATAAGACAAATGAATTTGTATATTTTCCAAATTATTTGTTTTTATTTACATTCTTTTCATAATAATTGGAACAATTTTCTCATTTTGTCCCATTGCAAAATTGCAGCGTTCACCTCGCTTCTTATTTTTTGAAAAAAACTGCGGTTTTATTCCACACATACTGCCGTTTTTTCTTTCCAACCGGAAAGCTGATAGCTTACCTCATAGTGTCCCGGCTCCAGCAGGTATCTGCCGTTTTCTTCTGATCCGAGCACTTCTGCAACCGCTTCTTTTTCACTTTTGGCAACCATTGGAAGTATGGCCTCTGCGGTACAGTCGAACGGAACATCCATGGTGATGGTCACGTGCTCTTTGTCGGAAAGCTCCCAGCGAATGCTGTACATTCCCGATGCAGAATCATATTTTGCCTCTGCATACCTCAAATCCCAGTTCAGCGTCGGTGCAAACTGTACGGTCCTGGCACCCGGATGGGATTCCATCGTGTTGATGCCGGCAACGTGACGGAACATCCATTCCTGGATGGAGCCGTAAGCATAATGGTTCATACTGTTCATGCTGATGCCGGAAATCGTACCGTCCGCAAGAAGAGAATTCCAGCGTTCCCAGACGGTAGTTGCACCAAGCTTAACCTCATAAAGCCAACCCGGAAATTCCTCGTTCAGCAACAGTTCGTAGGCAAGATCATTCATGCCGTTGTCGGTGAGCACATTGTTCAGCAATGGTGTTCCGACAAATCCCGTCTTCAGTTTGTGGTTACTCTGCTCAAACAGCTTCAGAAGCTGCCGTTTTGTCAGCTCTTCGTTCTTTGACAGATGGTATTTCAGCGTCAGCAGCAGCGCCGTCTGTGTTTTGATGCAGCAGCGGCCTGTTGCGCTGTAATATTCTTCCTGTACCACAGCAAACTGCTCCTCGGACAGCTTCTGATACTTCTCCTGCTCCTCGTGGTATCTCAGCACACCGGCCGCTTTTGCCACGATTCCTGCGCTGATCGCATAATACAGGTTTGCAATAAACTCCTCGTCCGTTGCACCCATGACCTGCTCCGCGCCCTGTACCGGATTGTCCAGTGCCAGCCAGTCGCCGAAGTGGAAAACAGATCGCCAGCCATGGTTGTCCCCATCCACTTTCGTGATGTACTCCACCCACGATTTCATGCTCACAAACTGATCTTCCAGAATGCTCTTGTCCCCGTAAAACAGATACAGATTCCACGGAATGATGCACGCCGCATCGCCCCAGACACACGCTGCATCCTCGACGCCGCACGACGGCACCACGTGCGGCACCTTTCCGCCGAGCACGCTCTGCTCTTTTGCCATGTCGTACAGGTATTTTGCATAGAATGCATACGTATCTTCGAGATACATCGCCGTCGGCGAGAATACCTGCGCATCTCCCGTCCATCCCATACGCTCGTCACGCTGCGGGCAGTCGGTTGGAACATCTACAAAATTGCACTTTAAGCCCCAGCGCACATTGCTGATGAGCTGATTGACCAAATCACTTCCTGTTTTCATCCAGCCTGTCGCTGTGATGTTGCTGTAATAAGAAAGACCCGTGAAATCCTCTTTTTTCAGATCCGGAATGCCTTCGATCTTCACGTAACGGTAGCCGTAGAACGTAAAATGCGGCACAAGATCCATTTCGGTTCCATCGGAAATATAGATGTATTCGGATTTTGCACTCCGCAGATTGTCATTGTAGAAATTGCCGCGTTGCAAAATCTCACCTGTCTGAACATGAATTTTGGTTCCTGCCGGCACGTTGACATGCAGCTTGAAAATTCCCGTAAACTCCTGCCCCATATCGAAGACCAGCTCGCCGGCCGGAGTATGAAGCAGTTCTTTAGGTTCAAACGTCTCATGAATCGTCACCGGAAGGCTCATGCGTTCCGTCAGTTCTCCTTTTGGTGCCTCACAAAAAACCGCCTTCTCCAATGGCAGTTCCGACAGCGTGTCGTCCCGGTGCTCACCGTCGTAAAGATTCGAGAATGCAATTTTACTGCGCCGCACCTGCCACGATTCATCCGTGCCAATCACCTCTTCCGAACCGTCCGCATACGTCAGATGCAGCTCCGCAATCAGCTTCCACTCATTGCCGTAAAATCCCTTGTCCTCAAACGCACTGAATCCAAACCGCGCCTTGTACCAGCCGTTTCCAAGCAGCACACGGAGCATTCCCTGTTTTGAAACCTCCTCTGTCACATCATACGTCTGATACTGTACCCATTCATTGTAATCATTGCTGTACGGCGTCAGGTACTCATCCCCGACACGCTTCTCATCCACATACACCTCATACAGTCCAAGTCCGCAGACATACAGCCTGGCCTTCGCTACCTCTTTTGCCGGAACAATTTCTTTTTCAAAATATGGATGACGGTTCTCCTTACTGTCACAGGAAATCCATTTTCCTGTCCATGCTTCATTCCGTTTTCCGGTCTCAAAAAACTGTACTTCACTCACCGCCGTCTCCCCGGCATCACTGCCCGCTTCCACGTTCCAGTAATACCGCGTTCTCGGCTCCAGATCCAGCTTCACCGGATAGAAAAGACTGCTCGCCTTATCATCCTCTCCGGAATCAAACAGCAGATGCTCCATCGCTGCATCCGATGCTACACGGATTCTCGCATAGCTCTGTTTTTTTCCTTCCGCGTCTTTCACTTTCCAGGAAAAGACCGTTCTCTCCATTCGGAACCCCATTGGATTTTCCAGATGATTCACCTGTGCGTGATAAATTTTCATTTCAATATCCTCCTCCACCTTATTTTTGAAAATTCCCCCATTTTTTCTCATTTTATCATGATCCCTTTCGAGAAAAAAGGTTCTGTTTTGCAGGAAAAAACATCTTTATTTGCACCATTTCCTGCCCACCAGACATCTCCCGGATTGCCAGAAAGTATGGGACATTTTCCCTTTTTCGGGCTACACCGAAACTAATAAGAGCCTGTGCTTTCCTTTCCCCTCCGCCGCAGTGCGATCCTGCCCGGAGGGCTTTTTACTTTACAGGAAAATTCAACGAAGTTTCCTGTAAAGTAAAAAAATGCCGGATTCTTTGAACCGCCCCAAGAAATCAGATTTTTTAGATCTAACTTTTTAGGACGGTTCATCCGACATTTTTCCGGAATTTTCCGGCTCTATCTTCAGTTTCTATCTTCAGTTCAGCAATTCATCCGCCAGCGTTCTCTTCGGCACATAGTGCACATCATTTTCATCCCGGTAATAATTCGTATTCCCATCCTCCGGCACATCTACCAGATGAATCTCCTCCGCCGGTTTTCCAAACGCCACAATCAAAAGCGGCCGGATCTCCTCTGGCAGTCCAAGCACTTCCATCACCTCGTCCGCCTGAAAATTCCCGATCATGCAGCCGCCAAGCCCCTGCTCCACAGCCGCAAGCAGCATCGTCTGCGCCACAATCCCGACATCCTTCTGATACCGGTTCAGATTCTCATCAATCCCCTTATTCTGACAGATCACAACAAAGCCCGTCGGCCGTTTTCCCGGATGCGGCAAAACCATCTCCGGCAGCGCCCGCGCCCACTTTGTCAGTCCCTGCACCTTCTCCACTTCTTCCGGCTCCCACGCCAGAAAATACTTCAACGGCTGCTTATTCACACTCGAAGGACAAAGCCGCGCACAATCCACAAACCCTTCCAACGTCTCCCGCGAAATCCGCACCGACTCATCAAAACCACGATAACTCCTGTTCTTCAACACCAGATCCCTTAACATGTCCCATATCCTCCTGTCTCAAATTTACTTTCTACCACCCACTCTACCACACCTCCCCACCCCCCGCAATCACCTTTTTCATTTTCCCTCTTGACATACTTTGATATTCAAAGTATTATATATCTAGTTTTAAAAACCACATGCTAAAGTATTTTACATCACATATTTATTCTATTTATTCGTCACCAATAACCAGATCCACGGCGCGGCGGCAGCCACTGGATCGTCCGTTTATCAAAAAAGGAGAATTTATATGCTTCCAGAATTAAAAATAGGAAATTTAGTTGCCAGATACCCCATCATCCAAGGCGGAATGGGCGTCGGCATCAGCCTCTCATCCCTCGCCGGTGCCGTTGCCAAAGCCGGCGGAATCGGCGTCATCTCCGCTGCCCAGCCCGGCTGGCGCGATCCGGAATTCGCGCGTGATCCCTTAAGCGCCAATCTTCGCGCCCTCGCCTTCCACATCCGCCGCGCCAAAGAAATCTCAAACGGCGGCATCATCGGCGTCAATATCATGTGCGCTCTGACCCACTACGAGGAATACGTCCGCTGCTGCATCGAAAACGGAGCCGATCTCATCATCTCCGGGGCCGGTCTCCCGACCGATCTGCCAAAATACACAAAGGGAAGCTCCATCAAGCTCGCCCCTATCGTTTCCCCTCCCCGGACTGCCAAGGTTCTTCTGAAGCTTTGGGACAATCACTATCACCGCGTTCCTGATCTCGTTGTCATCGAAGGTCCTGCAGCCGGAGGCCATCTCGGCTACTCCGCCGAAACCGTGGAAGAAACAGCACGGCGCGGCTACGATGACGAAATCCGGGAAATTCTGCAGATTGTACATGGCTACGAAGAAAAATATGCCTGTACCATCCCCGTCGTCTTTGCCGGAGGCGTCTACACCCATGAGGATATCCTTCACTATCTGTCGCTTGGCTGCGCAGGCGTCCAGATGGCTACCCGTTTCGTTGTCACGGAAGAATGCGATGCCGCTCCCCGCTACAAACAGGCATACCTGAATGCAAAAAAAGAAGATATCACGATCATGCACAGTCCGGTCGGCATGCCGGGCCGCGCAATCCGCAATCCGTTTCTGACGGAACGCGAACAGGAACGGGAAAAAATCTCACACTGCTACCAGTGCCTCAAAAAATGCGACAAAGCCTCCATTCCCTACTGTATTACCACAGCCCTGGCCCGCGCTGCCGATGGCGATACCGACAACGCTCTTCTTTTCTGCGGGGAAAACGCATGGCGTCTCGATCACATGACCACTGTGCCGGAGCTGATGGCGGAACTGGCCGGGGAATCCCTGCCGGACAGCAAAAAATAAAAAATTTAGTAGTGACTTTCCTTCCCAATAATGTTACAATCTTCTTTATGGTGTCAGCATAAAAAATCTTCAAGAACTGACCATAAACCCAAAATTTTTGTAACACACAAAAGGAAGGAACTCTATGAACAAACACAACAAATCCCGCAGCTCGTTTTCCGGCAAAATCGGTTACGTGCTGGCTGCAGCAGGCGCTTCCGTCGGACTTGGAAATATCTGGCGTTTTCCCTACCTCGCAGCAAAATACGGCGGAGGAATTTTCCTCCTCATTTATATCCTGCTGGCGCTCACCTTCGGCTACTCCATGATCGTTGCCGAGTCCGCCATCGGACGCATGACACGAAAAAGCCCGGTCGGCGCTTTCCAGTCGTTCGGCAAATCGAAATGGCTTTCCGCCGGGGGCTGGATCAACGCCATTATCCCGATTCTGATCGTTCCATACTACTCTGTCATCGGAGGATGGGTCATCAAATATCTGATCGAATACGTGAAGGGCAACAGTACCCTGCTCGCAGAGGACGGCTATTTTTCCGGCTTCATCTCAAACGGAGTTTCCACAGAGCTCTGTTTTGCCGTTTTCTGCCTTATTACGGTCGCCATCATCTACGCCGGTGTGCGAAACGGCATTGAACGCGTTTCCAAGGTGATGATGCCGATTCTGATCGTCCTTTCCGTTATCATTACCGTTTATTCCGTAACAAGACCGGGCGCACTGGCAGGCGTGAAGTATTTCCTTGTTCCGAACCTCAAAAACTTTTCATGGATGTCCGTTGTTGCCGCCATGGGACAGATGTTCTACTCCCTCTCGATTGCGATGGGTATTCTGATCACCTTTGGCTCCTACATGAAAAAAGACACCTCGATTGAGGATTCCACACGCAACGTCGAAATCTTTGACACTGCCATTGCGATCATGGCAGGCCTGATGATCATTCCTGCCGTCTTTGCCTTCTCCGGCGGAAATCCGGATACCCTGCAGGCAGGACCTTCCCTGATGTTTATCACCATCCCGAAGGTATTCGCCAATATGGGCTTTGGCACTGTGATCGGTATTCTGTTTTTCCTTCTGGTGCTGTTTGCCGCACTGACCAGCTCCATTGCATTGACAGAAAGCGCCGTTTCCACCTTTGAGGATGAGCTCGGCTGGGGCCGTAAAAAATCGACCGTTCTGATCGGCGTTATCATGATTACGCTCGGAACGCTCTCCTGCCTTGGCTACGGACCGTTTTCCTCCGTCACCATTCTTGGCATGCAGTTCCTGGATTTCTTCGACTTCCTGACAAACTCCGTAATGATGCCAATTGCTGCCATTGCCACCTGTCTTCTCGTTTCGAGAGTCATCGGTGTGGCAAAAATCGAGGAAGAAATCATCCATGGCGAGAGCCGCTTCCGCAGAAAGAAAATCTTTCTTGTCATGATCCAGTATCTCTGCCCGGTGTTTGCACTGATCATTCTGTTCAGTTCCGTGGCAAATGCATTCGGCTGGATCACCATGTAATGAATCTGTAAACGATGAAAAAAGATTGTTTTCGAAACACGATCACGATTTCGAAAACAATCTTTTTTTATCCAAATCTGTCACACCAGCATCAGGAATCCGTCAGCAGCAGAATATCTTCCTCCTTCAGATACAGCTCCTTTGGAATCCCCATTTCCGGGCTCCAGTCTGTTTTTGCGATCTTCCACTGCAGCCAGCTGCATTCGGCATTCTTCCGGAACGAAATGTTCCATTCAAACGGATCTTCCCAGATTTCGGATTCGTTGACCGGAAATACATTTTCCTCACCCGGCCTTTCTACTGTGGCCAGAAAATGTGCCCGGATGCCGACTGCGCGGATATCGTCTGCAATTTCCCGCTCCTTTACGTGCAGCGTTACGCCCCAGTCCACGGCCCGCAGCGTGTGCGCATCCACCCGCTCGGCCGCCGAAATGTTCTTGCAGCCCGACAAAATTGCCGCTGTGCGCGTCTTCGGATTCTGGAAAAATTCCTTCAGCGGTTCCATGACTTCCATCTTTCCCCGGTTCATACAGCTGACCGTATCGCAGAGGCGGTACACCTCATCGCGGTTGTGTGATACGAAGATGACCGGTTTTCCGGCCTCCTTCAGATGTTTGTACATCTCCTGCTCCAACTGCCATTTCAGATAGGTATCGAGCGCTGAAAACGGCTCGTCGAGCAGAATCAGCTCCGGCTCTGCTGCGAGCATCCGTGCCATCGCGACGCGCTGTTTCTGTCCGCCGGAAAGCTGTCCCGGGATCTTTTTCTCCAGCCCTTCCAGCTGAAACTGGCGGATCAACGATTCCGTCCGGCTCCGGTCCGGCCGTTTTCCCATGCCTGCCTCAATATTCTGCACAACATTCATATGCGGAAACAGGGCGTAATCCTGGAACATATAACCGACTTTCCGCTTCTGCGGCGGCAGATTGATTTTTTTCTCCGAATCAAACAGCACCTTGCCGTCAAGGACAATCCGCCCTTCATCCGGCTTTTCGATTCCGGCGATGCACTTTAAGGTCATGCTTTTTCCACAGCCCGACGCGCCGAGAATCGCAAAAATCTCCCGCTCCGCCCGGAACTGCATATGCATAAAAAATCCGTCCAGCTTTTTCGTAATATCTACTTCAAGCGCCATTCTTTATCCTCTACCACTGTTTCTGATTTTTCTTTCTCCGGTTACCCAGAAGGTTCATTGCCGTCATCGCAAGGAATCCGACGAGCAGTACGACAACAGACCAAAAACCCGCCGTTTTATAATCCCCGTCCTGAATCACCATTGCGATTTTCTGGGAAACGGTACCCGTCTTTCCCGGAATATTTCCGGCCAGCATCGACGTCGCACCGTACTCACCGAGCGCCCTTGCAAATGCCAGTACCGTACCGGAGAGCACGCCGGGACCTGCCGATGGGATGACCACTTTCCAGAAAATCTTCCACTCCGACATACCAAGCGTCCGCGCCGCATAGATCAGGTTCGTATCCACCTGCTCAAATGCCGCTCTCGTATTGCGGTACATCAGCGGAAACGCGATAATCGTTGCCGCCAGAATACAGCCAAGCCATGTCTGTACTGCCTTGATACCGAAATTCTCATACAGTGCAGCACCAAACGGACGGCGGAGGCTGAAAATCAGAAGCAGGAAAAAGCCTGCAACGGTCGGCGGCAGAATCATCGGAAGTGTCAGAAAGCCGTCAATTACGGCACGCGCGCCGGGACGCAGCTTCATCACCGCACGCGCGGCAAAAATACCAAAGAAAAAGGACAGAATCGTCGCCACAATACCGGTCTTGATCGAAATGACAAGCGGGCTCCAGTCCAGTGACTGTAAAAAATCCAGTATTTCCTGCATAACATTTCCTTTCTATCCATGGCAGCCCTGCATACCTGCATCACGCATCCTGCCCGGATTTTCTCTGATGCAAAACCACCGTCCGTAGAAACGAAATCTTTCTTTTTCGGACGGTGATTCCAAATCCCTGCTGTTTTTTGTGGGATCTTCTTTTTATTCTACCTCTGTATCAAAGTAATAATTCCGGAAGATGGCGGCTGCCTCATCAGAAGTCAGAAACTCTACAAAGTCTTTCGCTGCTGCCTGCTCGGTCTCATCTGCCTCTTTGTTGACAACCTGTGCTGTCGGGTAGATGACATTTCCGGTCAGATCGTACGGAACGACCTGCAGAACCTTCAGACGGTCCTCCAGACCGTAGGTATCGGAATAATAAACCGTACCAACCTCGTTGGATCCCTCTGCAACTGCGGAAGTAACGGCTCCTACGTTTGCACACTCATTGATTTCCACGCCGCCGAGCGCTTCGGAAACCTGCTGGGTTGTGATAGCCGATACGTCGTCTGCTTTCTCCAGAATGCCTGCATTGACCAGTGCTTCTCTTGTGTATTTTCCAACCGGAACGGAACCGTCTGCCAGTGCGATGCTGGATGCCTTGTTCAGATCCTCCAGGCCCGTAACTTCTGTATTGTTTCCCTCATAGGTTACAACGCAGACCTGATTGTTTACGATGTTGTGACGGGTTCCCTCAACCAGGAGATTCTCACCCTCAAGCTGATCCATCTGTTTTGCTGCTGCGGAGAAGAATACGTCGCAGGATGCACCCTCTTCGATTTGTGTCATCAGGGTTCCTGAGCTGTCATAGCTTCCAACCAGTTTGACATTCGGCTGGGTCTTATTGTACTCGATGATCAGCATCTCCATTACGGAGTTCAGGCTCTTTGCGGCAAATACGGTGACGGTGGTATCGTCAAATACTTCGCCGTCTGCTGTGCTCTTGGCGCTGGATGCGCTCTCTGCTTCCGAAGAAGCGCTGGATGCAGATGTGCTCTCTGCCTTGGAGCTGCTCTTACTGGAAGAATCTGTGGAATTGGAAAATCCGCATGCGGCAAGAGAAAGTGCCATAGCTGCCATCAGAAGAATGGATACGGTTTTCGTTTTCATGATAATTGACTCCTCATTTTGTATATTTACGTATGAAGCGCCGGATGTGCACCTTTTCGTTTTCCGGTTTTTGCTGACCGGATCTGAATGAGCTGTGCGGCAATGCTGATTGCAATCTCCGCCGGCGTCTCGCTTCCGATCTCGATTCCGATCGGGGCATAGACACTGTCGAGCTGTTCTCCGGTAAAACCCTGCGCTTCCAGTTTTTCGCGCACATACTTTGTCTTTCTGCGGCTTCCCACCACACCGATGTACGACGCGCCGGTGCGAAGTGCAAACGCCTCGGCATCCGCATCGCACCGGTGGCCGCGTGTCACAATCACGAGATAATCATTTTTCCGGATCGAAAGAATCTCGTCCAGTTTCGTAAAATCCACCAGCATGGTCTGCCCGGCATCCGGGAACAATGCTTTGTCCACATATTCCTCCCGGTCATCGAGTACGATACAGCAGAAATCCAGATGATGCAGCACCGGAACGAGTTCCTGGGCCAGATGGCCGCCGCCGAACAGATAAACCTTTCCGTCGTAGCAGAATTCCTCGGCGTAATACGTTTTCCCGTCCAGTTCCAGAATCCGGCAGTGGCCCGCTTTTTCCTGTGCCGCCGGAAGCATTTCCCACGCTTCTTTTTCCAGCACGCGGATGCCGGTTCCGTCCAGCGCAAAAAAAATCCAGTAACTGCGGTACTGCTCCTGCGCCGCAAGTGCCTGCGCCAGACTTTCTGCTTCGCCGTGCGCTCCATTCATAAAATAGAAGCACACCTTCACTCTGCCGCCGCAGACCATGCCAAGCCCCTTCCCCTCTCCGGTTCCGAGATCGTATTCTCTGTATTCACTTTTCTTCTCCTGCACCAGCTCCTGCGCATGCAGAACCGCCTGATATTCCAGGTTTCCGCCGCCGATAGTTCCGAAAATCCGTCCTTCCCGGCCGACCAGCATATAGGCGCCCGTCGTGCGCGGAATGGAGCCGTCCCCTTCGGTGATAAAGGCAAGAACCGTGTCCTGTCCCTCTTCCAGCTGTGCAAGCAGTTTCCGGTAAAGTTCGTCCATGTTTCCTCTCCTTGTGTCTGATCGCTGGTCTACTTTTCCGTCACCAGTTCGATGGTGTCACCCTTTTGAATCGTGCCGCCGCGCAGCACCACCGCGAAAACGCCCTCCCGCGGCATGATGCATTCACCCATGCGTTTGAAAATCTCGCAGTGGCTGTGGCACTCCTTTCCGATCTGCGTCATCTCAAGCAGCGCATCCCCGCAGGAAAACCGCGTGCCGACCGGCAGATTCCGGAAATCATATCCTTCCACGATCAGGTTTTCCCCGAAGGCGCCGAGCGGAATATCCGCCCCTTTTGCACGGAAGGCTTCTATTTTTTCATACGACAAAAGGCTCACCTGGCGGTGCCAGTGCCCGGCGTGTGCATCGCCCTCGATGCCCCAGTCTTCCACCAGCTTCGCCGTTTCCACCTCGTGCTTTGCCGTTCCCCGTTTTTCACTGATACAGATTCCTATGATTTTTCCCATTTCTTTTGTTTCCTCTTCTTTTCGAACCGCCGTCATTTCATCCGCCGATACCGGACATCAGGTGGTGCTCTGTCATATCCTTCGGCCGCTCAAAGCAGTGTTCCATCGGCTTTTTTAAGATTGCCTGTGCCATCACATCCCGCAGATCCGCCGCCGTTCCGTTCTGCAGAACCTCCCGCAGATCCACGCCGTTCTCATAGCAGAGACAGAGCTTTAAAAAGCCGCGGCTTGTCAGCCGTACGCGGTTGCAGCTTCCGCAGAACTTTCCGTGGATCGCGCTGATAAAGCCGACGGGCATCGACAGCTTTTTGTACCGCACATAAGCCGCAGGACCGTTTCCTTCTTTTTCCTGGTCCGGCGTACATGCCCCATACCACTGTTCCAGCTCTGTTTTCAGCGCCTCATTCGACGGACCCACGTACGATTTTCCGGCGCCCACCGGCATCACCTCGATGAACCGCACCGGGACTTTTTCCTGCTCTGCAAATTCAATCAGTTCCTGCGCATGCAGTTCTTTTCGATGCACCGCATTCAGCTTCACTAAAAGACCCGCCTCTTTGGCCGCGCAGATGCCCTGCTTTACCTGCTCCAGCGCATCGCGTCCGGTAAGCGCCGCAAACTCTGCCGCATCCACTGTATCCAGGCTCACATTCACACTGTCACAGCCGGCCGCCTTCAGATCCCTCGCACACGATGCCAGGCGCACGCCATTCGTCGTGATCCCAACGGATGCGGTGCCCGGCACTGCTTTTATTTTCTGCACCAGCTCCACGCACTCTTTTCTTACCAGCGGTTCCCCTCCGGTAATCCGGTAATGCGTGATGCCAAGCCCAGCCGCGGCGTGCACAATCTTCAGCATCTCTTCGACGGTAAGCGGTGGATTCTGTTCCGCCTGCTCCAGTGCACAGCCCGCCGCACTCTCCGGCATACAGTACCGGCATCTCAAATTGCACGCGTCCGTGATGGAAATCCGCAGGTAATCTATCGTTCTGTCATACTGATCCTTCATCGTTTATCTGCCTTTTCCAAAACCGCAGTTCGGGAAGGTGCAGACCTTGCAGTTCAGGCAGAGACCGCCCTCGCCAAGACCGGCCAGCTCCTCCGCTGTCACCTCATCATCTGCAATGAGGCGCGGCAGGACAAGATCGAAAATCGTCCGTTTCGAATACATGACGCATCCCGGCAGGCCGACGATCGGTGTTCCGTTTTCGGCATACGCCAGAAGGAACATGGCTCCCGGCAGCACCGGCGCGCCGTAAGAAACGATGCGTGCTCCGGTATTTTTGATCGCCAGCGGCGTCTTGTCGTCCGGATCCACACTCATTCCTCCGGTGCAGAAGACAAGATCGGCACCCGCTTCCATCGCGCGTCGGCATCCGTCTGTGATCTTCGATGCATCATCATCGTAAACCTCATGAAAGATCATCTCCGCGCCGAATTCTGCCAGCTTTTCCTGGATAACCGGTGTGAAGGTGTCCTCGATCCGATGGTAATACACTTCATTTCCCGTTGTCAGAACCGCAAATTTTTTCTTGTGGAACGGCTTTAAGGTCAGGATCGGCCCGTCGGAACAGACTGCCTGTGCCGTCTCCATCTTCTCTTTTTTGATGACGAGCGGAATAATTCTCGTCCCCGCCAGTTTGTCGCCTTTTTTCACGTATGTATCACCGTGGCGCGTCGCAATCATCATCTCGCCGAGGCTGTTTACTTTTTTCAGCTTCTCGCGGTCCACTTTCAAAAGACCGTCGCAGTCCGCGATCAGTTCAATTTTTCCTTCTTTGACATCGGACGGATGCATGTGATCGTTTTTACACATATCGTAAAGAATCTGTGCCGCCTCATTTTCATGCAGCATTGTATCGTCCTTTTCCCAGATGTAAATGTTGTCCTTTCCGACACTTAACAGCACCGGAATATCTTCTTCTGTAATGATGTGGCCTTTGCGGAATACCGCATCTTTTGTCACACCTTTGATAATCTGTGTAATATCGTGGCAGAGCACCTGGCCTACCGCGTCTTCTGTTTTCATCAGTTTCATCTGAAACGCCTCACTTTTTCTATTTGAATCTATTCCAGTTCCCCGCAGATCACTTCCAGCACGCTTCCGGCGATGCACCGCGCCTTATCGGAAATCGTGAAGCAGTTCTGCAGTTCTTCTTTCCGCGGATCGATGTCCGCAATCTTAAATCCCTTCGTCACCGGATAGCCGTCGCGGATCAGCCCGCGCAGCAGACCGGAGAGAGATGCTTCCACAGGTACCGTCCCGTTTTCTGTCTCAATCTCTGCAATCACAGCCCTGGCTTCCACAATGTCTCCGATCGAAGCCACATTCCGCAGAATACCTTCCGCCTGTGCATGCATCACACGCTCTTTTCCGTACCCGCCGATGATGCCCGGAATGCCAGTGTTCGGAACCGCGCTTCCGCTTCGGATCACGCGTCCAAGATTATGACCGCGCTTCGTCTCAATTACAACATCCACATCTTCTCCTGCCGTAAAGCCCGGTCCGAGGGCAATCACAAGCGGCGCCATCTCTTTTGTCGTCCCGAGATTTTTCTTCGCCAGAATCGCATCGACCACGACGGCCGGGCGAAGTGCTGCAATGCTTAGTCCCGCCGGATCCACGAGCACCGGAACACCATCTTTCTTCCAGATCCGCTCCATTTCCTGTTCCAGAAGTTCTTTCCGGTTCTTTTTCTCTGCGAGATCCACGTCCATGCGCACGGCTTCCACGTCCTCTACCCTGGCGCTGCCGGCATATACCGCTTCGCTCAAAGCCACCTGCCGCCGGATCGCCGCCGGGTGCTCTGCTTCCAGAACCAGCAGACGAAAGCCCGCTTTTTTCAGACGATGGATCGTACCGGTTGCAAGATCTCCTGCTCCCCGTACCACGATCAGATCTTTCTTTTTCATCTTCGCTGTCTTCCTTCTTTCGTTTCAGCAGCCGCCGTTTTCTTCCGTCTTCCGCGGTCTGCCTCGTTATTCTCGTGCGAGAATAACGCTTTTTCCATTAATAAAAATACAGGAAAGGACCCGTTTTGTCAACGTGTCCCCGTAAAAAATGTTATTTTTCTTCTGTTCCAAACCACTTCTGAAACGACGCATCGGCGCCTGCGCGGACTTCTTGTTCAAACTTCCGGTACCGCTTCAGGAATTCTTTTCCCTCCGGGGTCAGTACCGTCTGGCCGCCGTTGCTGCCGCCCCGGTTGCCCTGTACCAGCGGGATGCCGAGATCCTCCTCGGCGCGCTTTAAGATTTTCCATCCCTTCGAGTACGCCATCTGCATGCATTTGCAGCCCTTCAAAAGGGAGCCGGTTGCTTCCACATGCTCCATCAGCTCCGCCACACCGGGACCGAAGGCATGATCCGTCCGGCTGACGCGCAGCCGCATGTCGTACCGCAGCTTCTGTCGTAATGTTTCTTCTTTTTCTTCCATTTCCACCTCACACCTCTACAACAGCACACGGTACTCCGCCTCATAGGCAAGTCCCGCCGTCTGAAGTGCCGCAAGGATTTCTTTTCCCTCTTCCGGCGCTGCTTTCCAGGAAAGGCCGCAGCCCGCCGTAATTTCCCGCGGAACGGGGATCATCCTTCCCGGCAGGCCGTGCGCTCTCGCATACTGCTCCATCTGCATCGCCTGCGTTGTCCCCGCAAACGTCAGAATCCAGGTTTCTTTTCGCTGTCTCATATCGTTTCTTCCTTTTTCCAGCTTCTTTTGTATCCCGGATGCCGGCTGCCGCCTCTCTCACTGCTGCATTTCTTCTTCGGCAAACTCCCGCAGAGCCTGCGCGGCAATCCGGACTTCTTCTTCCGTCAGTACATGGGAAAAGCTGAACCTCACGGCTCCCTGCTCCCGTGTCCCGAGTGCTTCGTGCATCAGCGGCGCGCAGTGTGCCCCGCTTCGGACTGCAATACCATAGTTCTCATACAGCCAGTCGCTGACATATCCCGAATCACAGGAGCCGATGTTTAATGCCGCCGTTGGTACCCGCTGCTGCAGATCGTCTGTTCCATATAAAGTAAGTCCCGGGATTCCCTGAATTTCCTCCAGAAAGAGGTGCATCAGCTCCCTCTCTCTTTTGTAAATCATTTCAATCCCCGTCTTCTCCAGATATTCCAGCGCTCCCAGAAGTCCCGCAATTCCGTGGACATTTAAAGTTCCCGCTTCCAGGTGCTCCGGCATCGCCGCAGGCTGTTCTTTTTCATAGCTTCGGATTCCGCTTCCGCCCATTTTGAGCGGCCGGATCGAAAGTTCGGGACGGACGTAGATTCCGCCGGTTCCCTGCGGCCCTAATAGTCCCTTGTGGCCGGAAAAGCAGAGCACGTCGATCCCGCTTTTCTGTACATTGATCGGCAGAATCCCCGCTGTCTGCGCCGCATCGACGATCAGAAGCAGGGAATGGTGTTCCGCAATTTCGCACACCCGCGCAAGATCCGTGATATTTCCGGTCAGGTTGGAGGCATGCGTAACGACAAACGCTTTCGTGTTTTTCCGCACTGCCGCTTCCATCTGATCGTAATCGATCCTTCCAGATACATCCGCCGGAATCACGGAAAGCTCCAGTCCCTGTTTTTCCAGTGCATACAGCGGGCGCAGAACGGAATTATGCTCGCAGACTGTCGTGATCACATGATCCCCCGGCCCGAAGAGTCCGAAAATTGCCGTGTTCAGTGCCTCCGTATCGTTGCACGTAAACGCAATCCGCTCTGGACTCTCCGCGTGAAACAACTCTGCCAGCCGCATTCTCGTCTCAAAGACGATGCGGCCCGCATCCAGTGTCGCATCGTGTGCACCGCGGCCTGCATTTCCACAGCCGCGCAGTGCCTGGATCATACGCTCCTCTGCTTCTTTTGGATGCCACAGCGACGTTGCCGCCGAATCGAGGTAAATCATGGCTTAATCACGCGGTCTGCGCTGCTCATGCGCTCCACGATGTCATACATGTTGGTCACACTGCCGACCTGCAGCTTTTCAGTGATGCCGTAGAAGTTCAGGCATGTTCCACAGGTCAGAATTTCAACGCCGCGCGCTGCCAGATCTTTCAGATCCTCCAGGGACTCGGAACCCTCGCAGGTCAGCTTTGCACCGCCGTTGTAGCACAGAATCGTATCCGGCAGCTCATCCTGCTGGGTCAGTGCATAAAGGAAGCTCTTCATCAGAATTTTACCCAGCTCCTCGGCTCCTTCGCCCATATGGTCTGCAGAAAGAACGACGAGTTTTGTTTTCTTTGCCGCCGGTACGAGGCATACGGTTTTCTCTTCTGTTTCAGCCGGCTCTGTTTCCGATACGGTGAACTCCACATGATACTCTTTTTCTTTCTTCTCTTTTACCAGAAAGCCATATCCTTTCTGCTGCGCCATTTTTTCCAGGTTCTGCACGGCGATTTCATTATCCACCAGAACCTCCACTTTTCCGCTTCCCGCAAGTTCTGCAATCGCATTTTTTGCCTTTACCAGCGGTACCGGGCACACATCACCCATTGCGTTTACTGTCTTTTTCTCCATCTCTGCCATTTTTCATTCTCCCTGCCTTACCATTTCCTGCTCTGTGTCACATAAATTTCGGTTCCTGCCGGCTCTGTGATTTTTCCAACGATTGCTGCCGGAATCCCCTGCTCCAGCAGTTTTCTCTGCATTTTTTCTGCATCCACGGCATCCACGGCCATCAGAAGCCCTCCCGATGTCTGCGGGTCAAACAGCACCTCCTGCATGCCGAACGGTATATCCTTAAAGGTCACATGCTGCTCCAGATGATTCCGGTTCCGCTGGCCTGCCGCAGTGATCAGAAACTCCTCCGCCGCTTCCACAGCCCCCGGGAACACCGGAATCTGATCCGCCCAGATATGGCAGGACACGCCCGACTCCATCATCTCATGCAGATGTCCTAGGAAACTAAAGCCCGTTACATCGGTACAGGCATGAATGTTATACTTCCGTGCCGTCTCCGAGGCGTACTTATTCAGCGTCATCATCGATTCCACTGCCTTTTGAAATCCCCCCGGGTTTTCCTCCCCGACGCGGTGCGCCGCACAGAGAATGCCGGTTCCGAGCGGTTTCGTCAGAATGAGCAGATCACCCACGCGGCCAGTATTGTTCTGCCAGATCCGGTCCGGATGCACGGTTCCCGTGACAGAAAGGCCGTATTTTACACTGTCATCCGCAATCGAATGACCGCCGGAGAGCGATCCGCCCGCCTCCTGCACCTTTTCCGCGCCGCCGCGCATGATTTCTCCGAGGACATTCAGATCCATCTGTTCCGGAAAGCAGACGATATTCAGGGCTGTCCGCACCTCTCCGCCCATCGCATAGATGTCGCTTAAGGCATTCGCCGCCGCAATTTTTCCAAACGTGTACGGATCCTCCACCACCGGCGGAAAGAAATCCAGCGTCTGGACCATCGCAAGGTCGTCCGTCAGCCGGTAGACGGATGCATCGTCTTTGCTGTCATAGCCCACCAGCAGATTCGGATCCTTTTCCCCTTTCGGCAGCTTCTCCAGAATATGTTCGAGCACGCCTGCCCCGAGCTTTGCCGTACAGCCGCCGCTCTTACAGAAAATAATTTTTTCTTCTTCCATCGTTACCTGTTCCCTCTTTTTTCAGCTTCTTCCGCACTCTCCGTCCGTTCCGCGCAGAAGTCCCAACGCATGCGGCAGGGTATCAAGTACAAATCCAAGACTCTCTTCCACCGCCTTCGGGCTTCCCGGCAGATTGATAATCAGCGTCCGATGACGGATTGCACTCACTGCCCGGCTCAGCATCGCCCGTTTTGTGATCGCCATGCTGCCCGCGCGGATCGCCTCCGCGATGCCAGGTGCCACACGGCCGGATACCGCCAGAGTTGCCTCCGGTGTCACATCCCGCATGGAAAATCCCGTGCCGCCTGTCGTGAGGACAAGATCGCACTGCTCCAGATCGGCAAGCCGGATCAGTTCCTCCTCGATCATCGCCCGCTCATCCGGCAGAAGACGCATCGAAACGACCTCATACTGCTCCGCCGGAAGCAGCTCTTTGATCCTTGGGCCGCTCTTATCCTCGCGCTCGCCCTGATATCCTTTGTCACTTAACGTTACAATTCCCACCCGGAAAACCGGGAAATCTTTCTTTTCTGTCATGCTTTATTTTTCCTCTTTCTGATAGATATAATGACCGCTCTTTCCGCCGTCCTTTTCCAGAATGTGGATATCACGAATCACCATGCCGCGGTCCATCGCCTTGCACATATCGTAGATCGTGAGCAGCGCTGTGGAAACGCCAGTCAGCGCCTCCATCTCCACGCCGGTCTTTCCGACACATGATGTGGTGCACACGGCCGTAATAGAATTTGTATTCTCGTCCGTGGTAAATGTCACTTCGCAGTTCGTCAGCGGCACAATGTGGCACAGCGGAATCAACTCCGCATTCTTCTTCGCCCCCATGATGCCTGCCAGCCGTGCAACGCCGAGCACATCGCCTTTTTTCGCCGTATGGTCCCGCACGGCTGCAAATACCTCCGGGCTTACCTGTATGGTTCCCGTCGCCGATGCTGCCCGGTACGTGTCAGGCTTCTCATGGACATCGACCATGACGGCGCTGCCGTCTTTCTTAAAATGGGTAAATTCCGCCATCTGTCTCCTCCGTTCTATTTCCGTTTTATTCTCCGGGTTCCCACTCTTCTTCCGCTTCACGCACGGGAAGCTCTGCTCTCCCATACCAGGGATTCGTGTTCTCACCGCTTTGTCTTCTGTTTCCTGTCGCGCACGTAACCAGAACATGCTCGATCCCCTGCCTGCGCAGCAGCTCCACAAGTTTCTCTGCGGCCGCCCGGTGTTCTTTTTCCTCATACTGGTGCAGTACCGCATAAAACGTTCTGCCTTTCAAATCCTTCTGCTGTCCCTGTTCCGATGCGATCAGCCGTGCCAGATCTTCTTCCGTGATATGGTGTTCCATCGTACAGCCAAGCAGTTCCGCCGCCCGTTCTGCCCGAAAGCAGCCCTTGCCAAGCGGCTGTCCCAGTGCCGAAAGACCTGTCACACCAATCACAAGATCTGAAGAGGAAAGCAGCGCCGGTTCATGTTCCGCCGGTGCCTTGCACGGCAGGTGCCTCGCGCCGTCCGCCTCGATCAGCGTCAGATCGGCCTTTTTGCGTGCCTCTTCAAATAGTTCCGTTTCCGGCATGGAAAGCTTTTCCGGATCCCGGCAGGCACTCCCGATAATCGCTGCGCGGCCTGTGCGAAGTTTTCTTTCGACCGCTTCCAGACTCTGGTCATGCCATTCTTTCGGCGGACGGTAAATGTGCGTCGAAGTTGTCACCAGTACCTTCTGATCGTTTTTTACGCAAAAGCCTGCCATCTCGTACAGTAGCGTCGTTTTTCCGCCGCCGCCGATGATAGAAACTACATGGTTCTTTTCCTTTAAAAATGGGAACGCCGTTCCCATTCCTACCGGCTCCAGCTTCTGTTTTTCTGTTTTCTGCCAGATTCAAAGCATCTCCTCTGCCCCCCTTCTGCCGTCTTTCTTTCTCACTCTACCATACTCATTTTGGGCTGTCAAATTTTACTCGCGCCGTAAAAACTTGAAAAAAGAACTGCCCCGATCGGGCATCCCCATCAGAGCAGTTCTTCTATTCTTACTGAACGTGTACGGTAAGCACCGCTGCATTTGATCTGTTTCCATCGCTGTCCGTCACATGATACGTCAGCGTGTAATCTCCCGGCACTGCAGTATCCACATCGCCGTCGATCTCAATTTGGTTAAAGAGTGACTCCTGGCTGTCTGCATCATCGGTCATCTCTTTGATATAGCTGGTTTTGTCCAGATTGTTTCCGGCTTCCACTGTTACTTCATACGTATTCAGGTACAGTTTTGGGCTTTCCGCCGGCAGTGCTTCGATTTCCATCTGCGCATCTGTCTCATTTTTTGTGCCCTCTGTGTCATTCTTCTGCGGCTCCTCTGCTGCCGGTGCAGACTCATCTGCCGCCCCACTGTTATCCGTTTCCTGCGTAGCCTCATTTTCCGCCGGGGTATCTTCCGCTGCAGCTTTATAATTCACGCGGCGTGTTGCTTTTGATACATTATTGTGACTGTCCTTTGCCGCATAGACAACCGATGCACTGGTATGGTCATCGTTCGGGAAAATGTTTTCAATCACCAGCGAATCTGTCACATCTCCGTCTTTCTCATCCGTTGCAGTAACACCTTCCAGCAAAGGCGCTGTATCACTGCCTTCCGCATACGTTACATCCCCATCAGCTGGAAGCTCGATTTCCGGGCCTTTTCGGTCGTCCGTCACTACGACAGCTGCTGTACCGGCTCCTAGCGCCACGCACAGGACAATCAAACCTGCAACAATCCCTTTTTTCATGGCAGTTAATCGTCCTCCTCCTGGCCGTAATCTCCATATTTGTACTGACCGTATTTTCCGTATTTCCCATACGCCTGTTTCTGCATATCCACCTTGTTCAGGACAACGCCAAGCAGCGGGCAGTTACTTCTCTCGAGCTGGCTCTTTACTTCCTGTGCAAAACGATAGCTGATCACACCGGACTCAATGACCATGATTGAACCATCACAGATTTCTGCAACGATTGCACTGTCGATAACGCTTCCAAGCGGAGGAGTATCCACAATCACATAATCGTAAACTTTACGAAGTGCATTTAAAAGACTTCGGAAGTTCTTTCCCCCCAGAAGCTCTGCCGGATTCGGCGGAAACGGGCCGGAATAAATCATGTAAAAGTTCTTTACATTGGTAGAACAGATGACATCCTCCAGAGTTGCCTGACCGGACAGGAAGTGTGCCAGTCCGCGAACAGATTTCTGTGTTTTCGTTCTTCCAAGAAGAACCGATTTCCGAAGATCGGCATCGATCAAAATCACTCTTTTTCCGCTCTCTGCAAGAGAAATGCCGAGCTGCATAGAAACACTGCTCTTTCCCTCATTTGGTGTACAGCTTGTAACCGCGATTACTTTCTTATCTTCTCCGCAGAACTGAAGGTTGGTCCGAAGAGATTTGTAGGCTTCCACAATCTGATAGCCTGATTTTTCCTGTTTTACTACTACCTGATTCACGTTCCGTATCCTCCCTTATTTCTTTCTTCCACGGCCGTTTTTGTTTTTCTTCTTGCTCTTTTTCTGTCCTTCTGCAAGAGGAATTATGCCGAGTGTACTGACACCCAGATAACGTTCTACATCTTCGGAGGTCTGGATGGTGTCATTTGTCAGATAAACAATAATGATGATGACAATCGCGATAAATGCACCTGCTATTGCACCGATCAGCCCGTTTTTCTTAATACTTGGGCTTACCGGCTCATCTGGAATATTCGCCTCATCTACCACATTTACAGCTTCTGTGTTCATAACGTTCTGAATATGATCTGATGCTGCTACACGGATTGCATCCGCCATCTGGCTTGCTACATACGGATCTTCGTCTTTTACTGTAATCGAAAGGATACGCGTATCGTTCTGTGTAGTAACAGTAATTTTGTTCAAAAACTCCTCATAGGTAAGATCCAGATTTAACTGTGCAATAACGGTTTCAACAACCTGACGGCTCTGAATCAGCTCCGCATAGTCTTTGGTTAAAAGAGAACTTGCCTGCAGATCTCCACTTGTTACAGTACTGCTGCTGTCCTGTTTTGACAGTACATACATTTTTGTCGTCGATTCATACTGCGGCTTCATAAATACTTTGCTGACCAGTACCATCAGAAGGCCAAGTGCCAATGCAGCTAAAATCACATAGCCAATTTTGCTCCAGAGCACACGAAGCAGTTCCAGTAAATCGATTTCAATTTCATCCTGATTCTGTTGATTCGTTTCCATCTTCTTCTCCTGACTTTTTTTAGATTTCTCCGGCATCCCTTAAGATTTCCATCGGATTATCGTGGAAAATCCTTTCGGCATATGCCTCTCCCATTTTTTTTGAAACATAGGCAGCGCCTGCTCCTATGTTGGGAATACGTGTTTTTGTGTTGTGGGAATCGCTGCCGACAAAACCGAGCAGATCTTCCTTCATCAGTTTTCTGCAGTAGCGTTTTGCCCCCCACGTATACTTTCCAAGTATACTTTCCACATTCACCTGCAGTCTTGCGCCCATATCCACCAGATCGCTGGAAAATCCGACGCTCTTTACCGTTGCCTGATAGCGCTCCACATGCGCGATAATCGGTTCATAACCGCAGGACAGTACATTGTAGACTCTCTCACGGATATGCTGTGCGGAATCTCCCTCGGAAAATTCCAACAGAACATAGGATGAACCGGCCATGGTCACATATTTCCGTTTTTCCAGGATATCCTGAAGATCCATGTTCGAGTGAAGTTCACACCCGAGATAAAGCGACATATCCGGATATTCCTTTTTTGCCGCTTCCTGCAGTTTCAGAAACTGCTCATGTACCTTTTTTGCCGGTGTTTCAAACATCCGCCGCCGATAATGCGGTGTGATGATAATCTTCCTGACCCCGTCCTCGTGCTGCATTTTCAGCATCGCCAGCGACTCTTCCAGGTCAGCTGCACCGTCGTCTACCCCCGGGACCATATGGCAGTGTACATCAAATAATTCCTTCATACCTTATCCCTCTTTTTGTGTTCTTTCTTCAAGTCACGCATACTTAGACATTCTACTTTAGTATACATCCTTTTGTGATCTCTGGCAATACAAAAAACATACTCTGTATTTATTTTTTAACATTTTTGTCAAACTTGCCTAAAATGAGGGATAAAAAAGAGACCTCCATTTTCATGTCGGCCTCTCCCGTTATTTTCTGCAGATGAAAACCCCTGCCTCTTTTGTGATCGCAATTCCGCCGTGTTTCTGAATTTTCTTTTCCAGAAATTCTTTGAATTCCCGCTGTCTCGGATACAGATACTCATTCTGATTTCCATGGCAGGAAAGGATATAGTCCAGAAGCGGCTCCGGCCGGTCGACCCAGAGACTGTCCTCGTAGATTCTTTTCTCTACGCTGCCAAAATAAGGCTTTAACTGCTTTTCTCCGTGATCCAGACCAAAAATAGTATACAGCGCCACCTCCGAAAGATTGATCTGCGGATCAAACTCCTGTACCAGATCGGTAATCTCTTTCATATGGCCTTTTCCATACGTACTGCAGTAGAACACGCCGTCATCTGAAAGCACACGGCTGATTTCCTGCAGACCGCGGGACAGATTCTGGACATAGAACAAAACATGATTTGCAATAATCCGGTCGTATTCCGCATCCGGAAACGGAAGCTTCTGGCAGTCCAGTGTCCGGAAATCAAAACAGAATGCCTTTTCTTCTCCCAGATTTTCCGCCGCATCCCGGATCATGCCGTCCGACAGGTCAGACAGACAGATATACTTTCCTTTCAGCACGGATGGCTCCGCTTTTTTCCAGAGCTGCCCGTTTCCGCAGCCGATCTCCAGAATCCGGCGCGCACCGTCAAAATCCATCTGTTCCAGAAGCCACGGGAACCATCCCTTTTTATTTTGGGAATACTGCTCGTGCAGCGAAATACGGATATTCAGGTTTTCCCCGTTTTTGTACTGCTCCACCAGCATCTTTTCCATATCGGTCAGATGAATCAGGTTCAGAATACCGGTCCAGTCGATCTGGTTCGTCTCCTCCAGAATCTGCGTCGTATTCTGCAGCGCCTTTTCCATCTGCTCCAGATTTTCCATCTTCTTGCGCACAAGTCCGATCTGCATTTTCAATGACTTCAGAATATCCGCGCTCGTATCGTGAATCGTCATGTTTCCGATCTCATTCAGCGAAAATCCGAGATATTTCAGCGATAATATTTTCTGCAGCTTCAGAAAATCCTCATCCGAATACATCCGATAACCGGATTCGTTGATAAAGCTTGGCTTCAGCAGCCCTTTTTTGTCGTAATAGCGAATTGTCCGAATGGTCACATGGGCCATCCGGGCAAATTCACCAGTGGTATAATATTGATCCATATCCACCACTCCTTCGCAAAAGCCGCTTTTTTGCGGCCTTTGCATTTCACTTTTCTCTCTTACAGACGGTCTTTGTACATCTCAGCAAAGTAGTTCTGATACTCACCGCTGATGATGTGTTTCCACCAGTCTTCGTTATCCAGATACCACTGAATTGTCTGTGCAATTCCGGTATCGAAGTTGTATTTTGGTTTCCATCCAAGCTCAGTCTCGATCTTGGTCGGGTCGATTGCATATCTTCTGTCATGGCCCGGGCGGTCTTTTACGTATTTGATCAGAGATTCCGGTTTGTCCAGAGCTTTCAGGATGGTCTGTACTACCTGAAGGTTTGTTCTCTCGTTGTGTCCGCCAATGTTGTAAACCTCGCCTACTTTACCTTTATGGATAATCAGGTCGATTGCTTCGCAATGGTCGGATACGTGCAGCCAGTCTCTGACATTCTCACCGTTTCCGTATACCGGAAGCTCTTCGTCTGCCAGTGCGCGGCTGATCATAAGCGGAATCAGCTTCTCCGGGAAGTGATACGGGCCGTAGTTGTTAGAGCATCTGGAAACGGTAACCGGGGTACCGAAGGTTCTGTGGTAAGCCAGTACAAACAGGTCTGCGCTTGCTTTGGATGCAGAGTACGGGCTGGAGGTGTGGATCGGGGTATTCTCTGTAAAGAACAGGTCCGGGCGATCCAGCGGAAGGTCTCCGTAAACCTCATCGGTAGATACCTGATGATATCTCTTTACGCCGAATTTTCTGGAAGCATCCAGCAGTACACGGGTTCCCATTACGTTGGTCTGAACAAAGATGCCCGGATCCTCGATGGAACGGTCTACATGGCTCTCTGCTGCGAAATTGACAACAACGTCAAATTTCTCTTTTTCAAACAGATCCATGATGAAAGCTTCGTCTGCGATATCACCTTTTACAAATTTGTAGTTCGGTTTGTCCTCAACCGGTTTCAGAGTCTCCAGGTTTCCTGCATAGGTCAGCAGGTCCAGGTTTACGATCTGATAATCCGGGTATTTGTTTACCATGTGATGTACGAAGTTTCCGCCGATAAATCCGGCTCCGCCTGTTACTAATACTTTCATGCTTTTTCTCCTTTTTGGTGTGTTTATCGTCTCAGTTTTATGTCAATTCAACTTGTTGTACCCTCACTATAATGGGTGACGTTGCGTCATGGTCAAGAGGAGAATGAAAAAAGTTTGTGAAAATCTTGTTTTTTCCCCTCCTACCTGTCTATCTTAAAATTTTTACGGCGATTCTCGTAATATACTGTTCCATTTCCTGACTGGTCAGCGCGTCCACCATATATTCCTCATAAAAGCGGTCATCCAGCAAAAATTTCTGTTCCGTGGCATATCGGAACAGCTTCCGGTACGCCGCTTCAATTCCCTGCCATGGTCCTTTATAATAATAGCAAAGATACTCTCCCTCCGGCCGAACCGTGTATCGCACTTTCGCCGGCACACGATCAAAAATCAGATAGAAATCACGGTAATCCAGAAAATTCCCCGTTTCCAGTGTTTCCCGTTTCTGAACAAACCCCACATTATACGAACTTCGATTTCCGTATTGCCCGCAGTAAGCATAGAGCTCTCCGATTTTCTGATTGACTGCCAGATTATCCGCTGACTCGCTGTGATTCGTGACAAGATACTGCAACGGCAGGGTATGAATTCCCACAGGACAGAAGGGATCTTTTTCAAACGCCTCACGGCATTCCGCCGATGCCTGTGCCAGAAACCGCTTCTTTTCCCCAATCCAGCGCTGCATCTCGCGGAGCCGCTGCATTTTTTCGCGCACCACCTTCTCCTCCTGTTCCAGCAGTACTCCGAATTTTTCAGGACTTCGCTGTTCCAGATAATTTCGAATCTCTGCCAGCGGCATGCCCAGCTCCCGCAGCATTCCGATCACATCAAACGTTTCCATCTGATCCATCGCATAATACCGGTAGCCGTTTGTCCCTCTTCTTTTTGGTACGAACAGCCCAATCTCATCATAATGGAAGAGCGTTTCCTTTGTCGTGCCTACCAGCGCTGCAAATCGCCCCGCGCTTAAATACTCCTGTTTTCCCATTTCTGACTCCTTTTCCTGAATATGTGCTCTCGGAATTTTTCCTGTTTTTCACCTTTTTTGCACTTGACTATAGGGTTACCCTATCCTTTATAATAGCAAACGATTCAAATTTTCACAAGAAATCTTTCCCATCTAAAGCGTGTCTGAAAAAGGCTTTTCACACATAAAAAGGAGGTTTTTGATTATGAGCCAGTCACTCGCCAAGGATTTCAACTTCCGCTCTCTGCTGAAGTTTGCGTTTCCATCGATCATCATGATGATCTTTATGTCTCTCTACAGTATTGTGGATGGCTTTTTCATCGCACAGTACGTGGACAGCATGGCGCTTTCCGCCGCCAATATCGTCTATCCTGCCGTCAGCATCCTTCTTGCCGTCGGCATCATGTTCGGTACCGGAGGCAGCGCCGTTGTCGCCGCAAAGATCGGACAGGGAAAACTGGAGGAAGCCAACCGTAACTTTTCTGCCCTTACCCTTACCACACTGATCATCGGTATTCTGGGCGCAGTGCTCGGCAACCTGTTTTGCCGTCAGATCTGCAGTCTGCTCGGTGCAACGCCGGTGCTGATGGATTACGGTACCGCCTATCTGCGGACGATCCTTTCCTTTGCCCCGGTCTGTCTTCTCCAGGCGCTGTTCCAGTCCTTCTTTGTAACAGCAGGGCGCCCGGGACTCGGACTTTCCCTTACGGTGTCCGCCGGCATTACCAACATGCTTCTGGACTATCTGTTTGTCGTTCCGCTCCATCTTGGTGTTGCGGGAGCGGCCCTTGCCACCGGCCTTGGCCAGTGTATCCCGTCCGTTGCCGGTATTTTATACTTTACCTTTGCCCGAAAAGGCCTTCGTTTCACCAGGCCGGAGTTTTCCAAAGGCCTGCTCTCCACAAGCTGCTTCAACGGTTCCTCCGAGATGGTCAGCAATCTTTCCGCAGCCGTTGTCACTTACCTTTTCAACATGCTGATGCTGAAATTCGAGGGCGAAATCGGTGTTGCCGCCATCACGGCGATTCTGTACGGACAGTTTCTCTTTGTTGCGCTGTACCTCGGCTACAGTATCGGCGTTGCACCTGTGTTCAGCTTCAACTACGGCAGCCGGAACAAACAGCGGCTGATCCGGCTTTACCGCATCAGTATCCGCTTCGTCGTGGTAAGCTCTGTGATCATTGCACTTGTGGCTGCCTTCGGTTCTCCTGTTATTTCCGCCGTTTTCATGCAGAAAGGCACCTATGGCTTTGAACTGACCCGCCACGGTGGTTACCTGTTCTCCATCGCCTATCTGTTCTGCGGTACGAATATCGTCGCCTCCGGCATTTTTACGGCACTGTCAGACGGAAAGACCTCTGCTTTGATTTCCTTTTTGCGAACCTTCGTCTTTATCGTTCTTTCCGCGCTGCTTCTGCCGCTCGTGCTTGGCACCAACGGTGTGTGGCTGTCAATTCCGGTCGCTGAGTTTCTGACGCTGTTCATCTCCGTGCCGAAGCTGTCCCGCTATTTCAGAGATCCAAAAGTCGCACCGCAGACAAAAACAAATTGATTCACAAAACCCCGCAGTGCAATCGCCTCTGCTCCGGCTTGATTACAATCCGTTTCGGTCACCATTTTTTCCCCGGGCAGTCCCGCAGTGCAATCGCTGCCCGCATCTCCACGTAGCAGCCGCACATGCGGCACATGCCGGACAGCAGCTTTTCGCATTCCTTACAGATCGAAAGCCGCCGCTCGTATTCCTCCCCCGGCGTTTTATCGTCCGCCGGAATTCTTGCAATATAATCGTACATATTCTGAAAAAAGCCTGCCTCGTCCATCTCACGAAGCAGGCATTTTTTACAGATCCTGGTATTTCCGTCCATCAAACTCCTCCGGAACCGAATCTTTTTTCATCCCAAATATCTTCTGGTTTTTATGGTTTCCCTATTTTACGGCGATATGAAGCACACTGCATGCCGGAATGGTAAAGGAAATTCCCTCTTTTGTTGCCTGCACACCGTCAAAGCCCTGAACGCCAACCGTCTCCGGCGCTTCAAAGGTGTTTTTATCCTGCATATGGCCGGTTACGATCTCGGCTTTGATCTCGCCGACTTCTTTTCCAAGAAGTACCGCCTCTACCAGATATGCTTTCTCCAGATCCACATTCGTCATCGTAATATGAAGTACACCGTTGGCATCTACCGAAACAGATTCCGTCAGATTCGGAACCATGTATTCGTCTTCCAGACCAACCTGCTCCGTTTCCAGAGAGCTTGCCAGAAGATCATTTTCCTGATGTACCTGATACAGATCGAAAACATGATACGTCGGAGTTTTGACCATCTTTTCCCCCTCTGTCAGGATCATCGACTGCAGAACATTGACCATCTGTGCGATATTTGCCATCTTGACGCGGTCGCTGTGTTTGTTGAAAAGATTCAGGTTGATCCCTGCGACCAGTGCGTCACGCATGGTATTCTGCTGATACAGAAATCCCGGATTCGTTCCAGGCTCCACATCATACCAGGTACCCCACTCATCCACGATCATGCCGACCTTTTTGTCCGGGTCGTACTGATCCATAATGGCGCTGTGACGGCGGATCAGCTCTTCCATGTACATCGTCTTTTTCATGGTCTTATACCAGTCTTTTTCCGCAAATTCCGTTGCACTGCCCTTGTGATCCCAGGTTTCCGGAACCGTATAGTAATGAAGGGACAGTCCATCCATCATGCCGTGCTGCTGCGGGGAGGTTCTGCGAAAGCATGCTTTCATCACTTCCTGCGTCCACTCATAATCATCCGCATTGGCGCCGCAGGCAATCTTCCGGATCTTTTTGTTTCCATCGTAATCACGCACAAAGGTCTGATATCTGCGGTACATATTTCCGTAGAATTCCGGATTCATATTTCCGCCGCAGCCCCAGTTCTCATTGCCGACGCCGAAGAAATCGACGGTCCATGGCTTTTCGTGCCCATTTTCCGCACGAAGGTCTGCCATCGGAGATACACCGTCAAATGTCATATATTCAACCCACTCCGACATCTCCTGTACAGTACCGCTTCCCATATTTCCGTTGATATAGGTTTCACATCCGATCTGACGGCAGAGTTCAAAAAACTCGTGGGTACCGAAGCTGTTGTCCTCGACAACACCGCCCCAGTTGGTGTTGATCATTTTTTTGCGGCTTTCTTTCGGTCCGATACCGTCTTTCCAGTGATATTCATCTGCAAAACATCCGCCCGGCCAGCGCAGTACCGGAACTTTGATATTTTTCAGTGCTTCAACAACATCGGTACGCATTCCGTTCACGTTCGGAATATCGGAATTTTCTCCTACATAGAGTCCTTCATAAATACATCTTCCCAGATGCTCCGAAAACTGTCCCTGGATTTCCTTATTGATTTTTGAAAGCTTTCTGTTCGCATCAATTACTAACTTAGCCATAACTTGTCCCCTTTCGAGATCTTAAATTTGGCTTTATTATAGGAGATGTATCTCACTTGTGTCAATGAGCGTACAAGTTGTTTCCCCATGATTTTTTCAAAAAGTGCGGCCGTCTGGCTGCTGACCAAAAGGCCGCTTGTTTTATTTTTCATTCTGCATACGAAAAAACCGCCCTGGTTTTCACCAGGACGGTTACCGTCCGTGCGTTAGAGGATTCGAACCCCCGACCTTTTGGTCCGTAGCCAAACGCTCTATCCAGCTGAGCTAAACGCACATTTCTTTGTCGCTTTAGAACTCTTTGTTTATCACTCGTTCCCGCTGACATCATGTATATTACACTATCCTAAGAGAAAAGTCAACACCTTTTTGAAAAAAATTTAAAATTTTTTCGAATAACAGTTTTTTGTGAAAATAAGGGCTTTTTCCCCTATTTCACAGTCCGCACCAGGTAGTCTTTCTTTCGCAGTTCCTCTTCAATCAGATCCAGGGTCTGCGCAGAGTCTGCCGATACGGTATGAAAATGTTCCCCTGATGTGATATTCTTCAGCGGCCGTGATTTTCCCTGCCGGATTTCTTCCATAAACAGTGCCACCTTATTTCGTGAACTGATATTAAGTTCCGCCCGCAGTTCTCCGTAAACCTCGTGACGCACAATCACATCCAGCACAACGCCGCCGAAATCCACAATTGTATTCAGCTCGTCCTGCATCTGCTCATCCGTGTGATTCACCTCAAAGACCCGCGTCTCTCTCACCGGGCTGCTGCAGATGTAGCCGCGGTTTGTCGCAATCACATCGTATCCGGCAGCGCGGATCAGGGCAATGTCCTGGACAATCACCTGACGGCTGACTTCACAGCTCTTTGCCAGCGCTGCACCGGAGACCGGCGTCTTACTGTTTGTTATTCTTTGAAGAATCTCTTCTCTTCGTTCCTTTCCACTCATCATAAAACAAGACCTCGCATTTCGTACACTTCCCTTATCTTATCACACTTTCCGCCGTTTCTACAATAGCAGGAAATCATTTTCCAAAAGCTTTGTCAAGGACTAAAACTTTATGAAATTTTCCGGGCTCTCGTATATTCGTCCCGCCAACTGCCAATCATGAACGTATAACAGTAACGAACGGTAACCATACGTTCCATGTTTCAGGAGGATGCATACCATGGCGATCAATAAAGTTGAACTGTGCGGAGTCAATACATCACGCCTTCCCGTACTGAATGCCGAAGAAAAAGAGACTCTGCTGAAAAAGGCCCGCGAAGGAGATGCTGCTGCCCGCGAACGCTACATTCAGGGCAATCTGCGCCTTGTCTTAAGCGTGATCAAGCGCTTCTCCAACAGCAGTGAAAACGCCGACGATCTCTTTCAGATCGGCTGTATCGGCCTGATTAAGGCGATTGATAACTTCGACACGACCTTAAACGTCCGTTTCTCCACCTATGCCGTGCCGATGATCATCGGTGAAATCCGGCGGTATCTGCGTGACAACAATGCGATCCGCGTCAGCCGTTCCCTCAGGGATACTGCCTACCGCGCCATCTGCGCCCGCGAACTTTATCTCAAGCAGAACCAGAAAGAGCCTTCGATCGAGGAAATCGCCGCTGAAATCGGCATTGGAAAAGAGGATATCGTCTATGCCCTCGATGCAATCCAAAGCCCAATGAGTCTGTATGAGCCCGTCTACACGGAAGGCGGCGATACCCTGTATGTCATGGATCAGTTAAGTGATAAGAAAAATAAAGAAGAAAACTGGGTGCAGAACCTCGCCCTGCAGGACGCGGTCGCCCGTCTCAATGAGCGCGAACGCCAGATCATCCGCATGCGTTTCTATGAGGGGCAGACCCAGATGGAGGTTGCCCGGGAAATCGGCATCTCGCAGGCGCAGGTCAGCCGGCTGGAAAAGTCCGCCCTGCGCTCTATGCGGAATTATCTCTCCGACGAGCGGTAACGCCCGCCGTTCACTGAATTTCTGCAAACTCCAGCCGGTAATCCGACGGCGGCATTCCATAGTGTTTCCGGAACACACGGGAATAGTAAAAGGGATCTTCAAATCCGCACGACAGCGCCGTCTGTTTGACCGTCATCCCCATCTGCAGCAGCTTTTCTGACTGCTGCAGCCGATATTCCAGCAGATACTGTCCTGGTGACCAGCCGATTTTCTTCTGAAACAGACGGTTCAGCGTTGTGCGGCTGACCGCCATTTTCCGCGCAATTGTCTCCGCGCAGAACTCACTCCTGTGATACCCTGCGGCAATCAGAGCCATCGCTTCCATAATCCGCGGATCCTCCTTCTTTCTCTCCTCCCGCTGCGGCTCCGCCAGATCCTGGTACACGCCCAGAAGCGCAAGCAGCACACCGACGGCCTCCTGGCTGTTCCGGCGATAGAGTTCCATCTGGCAGAGACGCTCAAAATACGGCAGAAGCCTTTCCTGACGGAGAGGCGGCGCCGCCGGCTGCTGTGGGTTCAGTACCGACCGTGCCAGAATCTGCCGGCATTGTTCCCCGACAAAATCAACCCACACATATTCCCACGGCTCGTTCTCATCCGGCGCATACTGCACCACCTGCTCTGGACAGATTAAAAAGCTCTGTCCGGCGGTAAGTGTGTACGTCTTTTTCCCGCAGGTAAACGTTCCCTTTCCGCTTATAATATAATGTATAATATAGCACTGCCGTACACCCGGCCCCCAGGAATGCAGATCATGGCAGTCCTGCCGCCCGGCATCGACAGGCCGGATCCCGTTCATTTCTGATACAAGCATATTCTTTCCTTTTCCCGTATTTTATTCTTTATGAAGCAAAAATCCATGCTTTTGTCTTAAAATTCCATGGTTTTGCTCTGGAAATCCATCTATACTCAAAGTACATCAAAACTTACGGGAGGTCAATACTATGATCAAACTTACACCGCCGATGGGCTGGAATTCCTGGAACACCTTCGGAGAAAATATCAATGAAAAAATGATTTTTGAAACTGCTGATGTCATGGCCGAGAGCGGCCTGCGCGATAAAGGATACGAATATCTTGTCATCGACGACTGCTGGTCTTTACGTGAACGCGATGAAAACGGCCATCTTGTGCCGGATCCGGAAAAATTTCCGCATGGTATGAAAGCCGTTGCCGATTACGTTCATTCCAAAGGGCTGAAATTCGGTATGTATTCCTGCGCCGGAAACATGACGTGTGCCGGCTACCCTGGCAGCTATGAGCACGAATTTGTCGATGCGGAAACTTTCGCATCCTGGGATGTTGATTTCTTAAAATACGACTACTGCTACCACAGCCCGATCCTGCACGGAAAATATCTGTACCGCCGCATGGGACTGGCACTCGAGAACTGCGGCCGCGACATTCTCTTCTCTGCCTGCTCCTGGGGTGCTGATGAAACGCATGAGTGGATCAAAGAAACCGGCGCTTCCATGTGGCGTTCCACCGGCGACATCTTTGATACCTGGGATTCTGTCAAAGATCTCGTGGCACAGCAGGAAAAACTGCATCCGTACAACGGCGTCGGCTGCTTCAACGATATGGACATGCTGATCGTCGGCATGCATGGAAAAGGAAATGTTGGACTGGCCGGCTGCAGCGATGTCCAGTATCAGACACACTATGCACTGTGGGCATTCCTTGGCTCCCCGCTGATGATCGGCTGCGACATCCGCGAGATGAGCGACGAAACCCGCCGCATTCTCATGAATGACGAAATGATCCGCATCAACCAGGATCCGCTCTGCCGTCAGCCGTATAAAGTGAAAAACCATGCATGGAATGACAAGGTTCTGATCTATGTGAAGGCACTCGCAGACGGAGATCTCGCCATCGGTATGTTCAATCTCAGTGATGAAAAATCACGTGCAGCCATGAATCTCGATGAAATCGGCCTTCCGTTCTCCACTGGCCGTACTCTGGAACTTACTGAGGTCTGGACCTGCGAGAACCTGTGTGCAAACAATGCATCCCTTGTCACAGAGCTCGAGCCATTTGCATCAAAAGTATACCGTGCAAAGGTCGTAAAACTCTGATGGCACGCTGTATGCAGTGCGGCAAAGAACTCACACATAACGAGATCGGCGCCCACCGTAAATTTATCAACCGCGGCGCAGAACAGTTTTTCTGCAAGCAGTGTCTTGCCGAGCATCTCGGTGTAACGCCGGAGCTCATTGACGAAAAGATCGAACAGTTCAAGCGACAGGGATGTACCCTGTTTGTATAAGGCCGCTGCATGTAACGCACAGAGTCAGATTTCCATGCATCAGGAATCCGGCTCTGTGTTATTTTTATGTTTTATGAAGGTTTCCATCCGGAATCAGCTCCACGCAGACAATCTCGGGAATGTTATTGAACCGCGGAACCAATTCCGTATTTCCAAGTCCGGACGACAGCACCAGATGCCGTTTTCCATCCTCCGAATCAAAAATCCCCTTCAGCTGTCCCGGAAACCATCCCATGTCCGGCGCATAAACACCGCCAATGCCAGGCAGAATGACCTGGCCGCCGTGAAGATGGCCGGAAAATACGCAGTCAATGTCCCACTCCTCCAGCCCGTCATTTTTCAGCCAGGCAATCGGAAGATGGCTGAGCAGGATTTTGTAACGGTCGGTGTTCTCAAAATCCCACAAGAACTTACACTCTCCTAGATCCGCTTCGCCAGTTTCCAGATATTTATCCGGGAGACAGTAACCGTAAATGCCGCCGATACGGAGGGGCTGGCTGTTGATGGTGATGTCTTTATATTCATAGTTCAGGACGGTGGCGCCGGCAGATTCGTAGAGAGCGGTAATGTCTGTACCGTAGTTCTGCTCGTATTCCAGTTCATGGTTGCCGAGGGAGACGTATGTTGGGGCGATTGCAGATAATTCTGCCAGCAGCGTTACCACAATATTATTATCTGGCTCATTTGCATTTAGAAGATCACCGGTGATCATAATCAAATCTGGTGACTTCATTGCTGCTTTAGAAATCAGATGTTTATTATCCGAACCAAAAATGCTGTTATGGAGATCTGTTATTTGTATCAGACAAATTTCTTCCGAAATTTTCTTCGATTGCAGTATATATGTTATGCTGTTTAGATTATATTTCGATTTTATAACACTTTTTCCTGTTATGCACAGAAGCATAACAACCAATATGCCCACTACCCTACGCAGCTTGTACCCGTTTTTACATCGTTTTCTCATTCTATTTCTAACCATCTTATATTTTAGATCGAATCATTCTCAGCAGATTCTGCCATTGTCTTCTCACTCTAAAAAAGTTGACTTTCTCAGGATATGCTAATACATAAAAATCATAATTATTTTTAAAGCGTACAATCCCCTCTTTTTCTGCCTGCTCCAGTGCTTCTCTATACTGCTGTTGAAATTTTTCTCCTCGTTCTTTATCAAAACCTTCTTTCCATTTTTGGCACTTTATCAAATCCCACTGCGCTGAATTCAGCAGTTTTAACAATGCCGCCTGATAAAGTTCTTTACACCTTTTTTTCTTAAAAAATTTTATTCTTTCTTCCTGTGCATCATATTCATCAAATCGTTTATTGAGCGTCAAATTTTTTGTTATTCCACACGGATTTGTAAAATAGAAATAAAATACAATATCTGTTACTGCTATTCTCTCACTTCTATAATACAATTGATACGTAATATATTCATCTTCAAATAACCTCCCTTGCGGAAAACGGATTCCATTAAATACTGTTTTCTTAAATAATTTTCCACAACAGGATATATATTTTTCCACGTTTTGACCACAAAAAAGTTTGCTTTCAATTTCCAATCCAGACTGGATTTCCACACAATTCTTGATTTGTAACTCAGCGCATGTATCTACTTCTTCTATCTCAGCAAAATGTTTTAATCCGCAGATAAAGATATCCGCATTTTCCTCTTTCAAAACTTTCAGCTCTGTTTCAAGCATTTTACTATGCACCACATCATCCGCATCAATAAACATTACGTATTCCCCTGATGCAATTTCTAAGCCCGCATTTCTAGCAGAAGAAAGTCCCCCGTTTTCTTTATGAATCACCGTTATTGTCTTCTGTTTTTCAGCATATTCATCACATATCTCGGCCGAACCGTCAGTTGAACCATCATCCACTAAAATAATTTCATATTCCTGACAACTCTGTGCCAGCACACTGTCGATACACCGTTTTAAATAGCTTTTCCCTTGATAAACCGGAATTATAATACTAACCGTTATCATATCTGATCCATCCTTTTATTTTCAAGTAGATTTTTTCTCCCAAAAGCTTTTTAATCATACGATTCGGAAGATATTTCCAATCATTTTTCTTTTCCTCTAACAATGCCTGACGATGTTTTTTATGATACTCTTTTTCTGCTCTTTCCATCCAGCTTGCATGAAACCAATGAACCGAAATTGTTTTTTTTGATTTTCTTCTATATCCTGTTTCAAAATCAATGGGGCACATACAAATGGATGGTAAAATCATAATATTTCCCTCTAAAATCTGCTGCTTATCCTTTTGTTCCAGTCCGTGTTTCAAAAAGATTTCTGTATTAATAACCGGGCATGTCTTCTTATTTTCTGATCCGTCCTCTAAAATAAACGGGATCGTTTGATACATCTCCATCATTTCATACAACAAACCGCATCCCCGTTCAGCGCCAAATCCAAGCCCCGTAGAAATATATTTTTTATTTTCAAATCCAAAAAAAGCACTGTATTTTAGCAGAAAATCAATCTTTTTCACTAATTCTACATCTGTATCAAAATATATTCCTCCATATTCATACACAACCCGGAGTCTTACATAATCTGTAACAAATGCCCACTTTTTCCTATGATATGCGTCAATTACATACTGCGGGCATTCTTTTATATTAAAATTTTTTTCATTCCATTCTACAATAAGATAGTCTGGACAAAACTTCTGCCAGCTTTGCATGCATCGCCTGACCGAATCTGGAATTGGCTTTCTCCCAAACCAGCAATAATGTATTTTTTTAGGAATCATCTCTTTCACCCACGCATTTCAAATCGTCTAATCGAATTTTTCCCCAGGCATTTACGTTCCAGTTAATCTTTAAAGCATGTTTACTATCCTGAATTTCAAATGTAAATGCTGGAAACACTGCATCCAGGTCATCGTAAGTTCCCATTTCGTTTACATTATAAATCACCAGCAATACGAAATATTTTCCCGGTACAAGTCCACGCAGCAGCAATTCCATTTCCAATATTTTGCTTCTTCCTGCAAAAAAGGATGTAAATTCCTGCAAAATTCCCGCCGCAACAGATCCTCCATCTGCTGATCTTATTTCTGCCCTCACGGATAGATTGGAAATATTTGTTTTGGCCTCAACCGACAAATCAAATTTCAGCTTTTCCTCAAATTCATATACCGGTACCTGTTTGTCCACAAGATGCACATGTGTCATTTTCGCCTTAATAACTGGCGGCAGATGTGCCATTCTCTTATTTTTCAGATCAATATCTACACTTCCGTTTTTAACAGCTGTATCCATATACAAATCAATTGCTCTTTCTACCCCGCCGTCAAATATCAGTTCGCCGTGATCCAGTACAAGGCAGCGGGTGCAAAGCTGACGAATGGTATTCATATTATGACTCACATAAAGAATCGTTTTTTCTTCTGAATTTGCCGCCTTTCCCATCCGTCCAAGACACTTCTGCTGGAATTTCATATCTCCGACAGCCAGAACCTCATCCATAATCATAATTTCACTATCCAGATGAGCTGCCACAGAAAATGCAAGTTTAACATACATCCCACTGGAATATCGTTTTACAGGCGTATCGATAAACTCTCCACATTCGGAAAATGCAATAATCTGATCCAGTTTTTCTCCGATTTCTGCACGGCTCATCCCCAATATTGCCCCATTCATATAAATGTTTTCACGTCCCGTTAATTCCGGATGAAATCCCGTTCCTACTTCAAGCATAGATGCCACACGGCCATTCATTCCAATGCTTCCTTTTGTTGGTGCCGTTACTCTTGACAGCAGTTTCAGCAATGTCGATTTTCCTGCTCCGTTGTGTCCGATAATCCCTACTGCTTCTCCTTTTTCTACCTCAAATGAAATATCCTTCAGCGCCATAAAACGTTTTCCATACTCTGGTGTTTTCTGGCCTATTTTCAGTGTCGGATCTTCTTTTTTTCTTATTTTTGCATGGAATCGTTCCAGATCTTCCCGTAATGTTGTTCCCCCGATTGCACCCAGTCTATATTCTTTTGATACATGATCTATTTTGACCATAATCTGTTTTTCTGCCATCCTGTTCTCCTTAAATGGTATCCATAAATGTTCTTTCCACTTTATTGAATAACACAATTCCAAGTACAAATAAGATCATTGTGTTTCCCCACCCCACTCCATAGTATCCTGCATGAAAATATCCTGTTCCGAAAAAAATATAGCGGAATGAAGTGATGATCGGCGTCATTGGATTCAGCATATAAATCTTCATATATTTTTCAGGTACAAGCCGCAATCCATATGCAACTGGCGTTCCATACTGCCATAATTGTAATCCAAAGCCTATCAGCATCGCCAAATCACGATATTTTGTTGTAAGCGCTGAAACAATAATTCCAACTCCCATCGCCAGCATCATCATCTGAATGATCAATATTGGAAATAGAAAGAGATACCCGGACAATCGAATTTCCATTTTCCCTTTCCATATAAAATACAGCAAAAAAATCAAAAACATGGCAAATTGAATACCGAAGGAAATCAAATTAGATATGGTTGACGCTGCCGGAGATACCAGCCTTGGAAAATATACCTTTCCCATAATAGAACTGTTTGTTATAAATGTGTTTGCCGTACTGCTGACCGTCGATGAAAAATAGCTCCAGCAGATCGTACCTGCCATATAGAACAGAAATGCCGGAATTACGGTTTCTTCTGTCGCTTTCACATCCAGCGTAGTCAGGTTTGCCAGTGAACCAAAAATCACAGTGAACACTATGGTTGTTAACAGGGGCTGTATCACCGCCCACAAAGGCCCTAAAATTGTCTGTTTATATTTTGAAACAAAATCTCTTCTCACAAATAAAAAAATCAGGTCTCTATACTCATATGTTTCCTTTAAATGAAGATTGATCCATTTTGAATTTGCCGTAATAACTGTTTTAAATTGTTGTTCCATCTTTTTCTCTCTAACCTTAAACTTTGATTTTTCTTATAAATATTTTGATTCTTTTCGGTATCATGAAACGAAGTTTTCTCACAAACAGAATTCTGTTTCTTCGTTTCTGATACCACCGTTCCACACATGCATAGTTCTGTTTTTGCAGTTTCATTACTTTCTCCCGCTGCCGTTTCAGTACAGACGGCTGTACCAGCTGTGCATTATATTTTGCTGCCCGCTGATAAGATGACGGATATTTTATAATGTTACTTCCATATTTCGCAAGCATAGTCCTTCCCTGATCATTATTCACAATCAGACAGGAGACTCCTTTTTCTTTCTCTATTTCACCTCCATATTTTTTCAAATATTCCGGGTGCACCAGCTCTATCCCCCAATAATCTCCTATGGTAATATCACCCTGACGATATTCTGATGCAAACGGACAAAAATAGCAGCTTTTCCGGTATGTGTATCCATTTAAAAACATTTGATAATAGGAGCTTTCTTCCGGTTCAAAATATCTTTCTTTCTGACTTCCATCCCTGTTCTCCAATATCATTTTTCCGTATAACTTCCACCCGCTGCTTTTATCTCGAAAATAAAATCCTGCTATTTTTTTTCCTTCTTTCGATTCTATGTATCCTAAATAATTCTGGAATAATTTTGCGCTCGGTACACCATGACATATAATTTCTATTGTATATAAATTTGCATACGTTCTCTGAAGGTATCCTCTCAGTCCTGCTATCTGACAAGGCGTTCCACTAAACAACACAGTCTCGTTATGTTCCAGATGCCGCTTAATTTCAACATATACATTTTCCAAATTGCTTTGTACATATTTTGAATCCTTTAATTTACAAAGTTCCTCTATTTTATCTATCCCGATATGTTTTATTACTAAGTTTTGGTTTTCATAAAGCATAGCACATCCATAGACAATTCCTTTTCTTTTTAGCACTTCCTGCGCCAGCACGGTAAAGATTCCCCCCGAAGCATTTTCTTCCAGATCAGCGTCCTTTGCCTGTGCCGCATACGTTTCTTTTCGTGATTGCTCTTTTTTCTCAAAACTGCAGACTTTTAAACATTTTCCGCACTCCGTACACTTCGATTCATCTATTTTAGGATAATCAAAACCATTTTCATCCTCTTCCATGTAAATCGCATGTCTGGGGCAGCATTTACTGCAGGCTCCACATCCACAGCAATTTGTCTCATTCTTTTCGGAAATTATATTTCTCATTTACCCTTTTCCCTATTCTAATGCTTCTTTTATTGCTTCAAGCTTTCGATACTGATATCTTGTGTCCGGTTCCAGAAAAGCACCTTCTCCCCATTCATTCCATGCATTAATAAATATTACCGGCTTTTCCTCTTTCCGTGCTCTTTGTACCAGTATTTTCATATATTCAGCAAACTTTTCTACGGAAAATCCACTGACCATAACTCCATGTTTATTTCTTGGCGTATTATCCCAATCCACAAAACACCCCGGCCAAAAATTTTTCTTCCATTTCGCATTTAAAATCAAATCCCATATCTCATCGTAAAAATACATTCCCAGACTCTGCTCTTTCTTCCAATACATTCTTCCTTTCTTCTTTCGACATTTTCGATAAAACGACACCATTTCCTCTCCACAAAAGTTTCTGATCAAAGAAATTTTTCTGCTTGTTCCAGGCAGCTCCTGGCTTTCGATATTTCGTGAATATACAGGCTCAAATTCAATTTGATAATCAAAAATATCGTTTCTGTAATACATATCTGAATAATACGCCGGAAATTGAAATGCCAGACATAAATCCGGAAAGCCTTCTTCTTTTGCTCTTCTTCTAAAATACGATGCCATCTTATAAATATCGATCATTTGTTCCGGCTTATAAACAACGAGCAATGGGCACCCATCTACTGTTATATATCGTTCATCTTGAAAAAAATTCAGCAGATACTGAAAGTGCCGTTCCCACTCTTCTTTTCCGCCATAATCCTGCTCCATGATGATTTCCTGATCTCCACCATCCCAGTTCTTACTCCAGTTTTCATTGGCCCAGCAAAAGCAAAATGGGATCTCTATTTTTTTGTTTTTCAGCATTTGTTCCGCCGGTTTTTCCAACAACTTCTCACCATGTTTAAACCAATAATGATAATAGCAAAATCCGAAAATCCCATATTTTTTTGCCAGATTACTCTGCCAGATCTTTACCTGATCATCCATTAAATCATAATAGTTAAGGTCCAGTGGGATTTTGGGCTGATCATGCCCGGAAAATAATGCTTGTGCTTTTCGTACATTTGTCCATTCGGTAAACCCCTTGCCCCAGCATTGGTCGTTCAATGGTATTGCATGAAACTGAGGCAGGTAAAATGCAATCAGCTTAACTCCTTTCCCATCCTTAACTTCTGCCATTTTTCTTCCCCTCACCTTCTGTTTTTTCCATGATTTTTTCAAAACATTCCAAAAGACATCTCAAACGAGTTTCAAACTGAAAGCTCACACCGCTTTTCTTCTGAATCTCAGCAATTTTTTTGAGTCTCTGATATCTTAATGCACGAAATTTATAAAATTGATATATGCCTTCTCTCCCATATCGTTTCCAGAAATACGTCATCGTTCCATTTATTCGAAGGGTGAATTGTTTTTCATTAAAATCATGCTGTTTCTCTAAAGTCGCTCCCTCCAGATGAATAATCTTTGCCTGTGGTATATTATAAATTTTTTCACCTCTTTTTTTAATTCTCCAAGACAGCTCTTCCTCCTCTGCATACATAAAAAAATCCTCATCAAATCCTCCCAACTGCTCAAAGAGTTTTTTCTTCACCATCATGTCTGCCCCAAATATATAGGCAACTTCTATCTTTTGATTCGTATCGTTAAAATCTTTTCTTCGTATCTGCAATGCAAGATGTTTTCTGTATAATTTTTGTTCTGCTTTTGACAGCATCAAATACCGCCAGGATGCATATCTCTTTTCCGTTCCCAAATCATCAAACCTTAAACAAAAAGACGGACACGGCATTCTCTCCGGTGTATATAAATTTCCGCCTGTACATCCCATATCTGGATTGTTTTTCATCTCTTCCCATAAAATTTTTACTGCATTGTTCATCAAAACCGTATCGGGATTAAGAAAAAATACATAATCCCCCGCTGCGTATTTTGTTCCCAGATTGTTCGCTTTTCCAAATCCAAGATTTGTTTCTGCCTCTATCATCTTAACGCTGTTTTCAAATTCCGCCTGTAATCTTTCTGCTTCTTTGTTCTTTGATGCATTATCCACGATAATAATCTCAAATTTTACATCCGCAGTTTGTTGAAATATTGAATTGACACAATCGATTGTTAAGTCTATGGAATTGTAATTAACAATAATAATTGAAACATCCATACGCTATCCTTTCCATTTTATTTTTTCCTTTATGCTCTCATACCTCTCTTTTCCTAAAATACTTCTGCATATTCTGTTCGGCAGATGAATCATACAGTCCATATTTCTTAGATATTTTCTTTTTTTCTTTTCTTTTTCTGTAAGCCATGATGCTTTAAAATGATGAATCGAATATGTATTATCTGTCAATTCACACTTATGACTTTTCCAATTGATCGGGCAGAAATACTCTGCTGGATAAATATGAAACTTACAAATTTCCTGTTCCACATTTTCTTTCTTCATTCCCAGTTTTACCAGTGCCGCTGTGTTATAATAAGGACACGTTTTTAAATTTTCTTTTTCCTGCTCAACAAAATCAATCTCTTTATAAATATCCATCATCGCCTTCACGACCGGATGAAAAGCAGATGCGCCAAACCCCTGTCCCGTATTCACATAAACCTCATCACATTCTTCATCCACTTTCTTCTCAAATCCGATATAGCCATCTGTTTCTAACAAATCATCCAGTGATCGAATTAGTTCAACATCCGTATCAAGATAGATTCCTCCATACTGGTAAATAATATCCAGTCTGGCATAATCAGATACAAACCCCCAGCGTTTTGCCTGATACGCCTGCTCCATATATTTATTTTTATGAACATCATAATTCTTGCTGTTCCATTCCATAATTTCATAATCCGGACAATATTTCTGCCAGCTCTTAATACATTCAATTACCAGCAATGGTTTTTCGTTTTCCCCAAACCAACAATAATGAATTTTTTTCGGTATCATATAAACTCCTGGCAATAAATAGAATATTTTGCATAATCTTTATTTAAAATTGCTTTTGCAAGAAAATAATATCTGTCCTTTTTTTTCAAATACTCTTTAAAATTAGTACAGACAAATTCACATTCCCCTGCAAATACAGCCTTTTTTATTTTTTCCGGCAGCATAACAATCCTCCGGCAGGTAAATACAATCTGTCTCATTACCCTTTGATAATTCTCGTAGTCAAAAGGAATCTCCATTTTCTTTTGAATCTCAGCCATTAACAGCATAATCCAATAAGAATCTACTCTTTTTGGATTTTCATCATGCTTCTGTGTAATACTCTCTCCATGAATTCGATATGCATACACTACATCAGACAAACAATCCACTTTATTCGCCATTGGAAAAATCACAGCTCCGATAATTGCATCCTCATACCAATAGCCCTCCGGAAATTTCAATTCTTCCCACAGTTTTGCTTTCATCACCTTTAAACAGGGGCCTCCCCAATATTGATTTCTTTCTTTTGGCAAATGTTCTTTTTTTATCATTCCAAGAAAACCATTTTTATCAAAGCGATAGCCATTTCCCTCTACAATATCCGCATCTTCCAGATACGCTTTTGACAGCAAACACTCTATTGCATTCGGTAATAAAACATCATCCGAATCAACAAACATAATGTATTTGCTTTTTACTCTTTCAAGTCCTGCATTTCTTGCACCCGAATACCCTTTATTCTCCTGCCGAATAACTTCTACACATGGATTTTTTATGTATTGATTTAAAATTTGCCCGCTTCGATCCGTCGATCCATCGTCAATTGCAATTATCTGAAAGGAATATTTTGTTTTTTGCAGGACGATCGACTCCATACATTCCTTCAGCCAGTTTTCCGAGTTATATACAGGCACTATAATCGTGAGATCATATCGAATCTCTCTGCTCCTGTTTTCAGAAAATACATCCGGCGACACGGGCGGTGCAACATCCATCAGTATTCTCTTCGCATCCTGTGAAGAAAGTGTAATCTTTTCTTCCCGTATCTCATAAGCAATCCATGCCGCTATTCTTTTAAAAATCATTTTCAACCTCCCTTTAAATCAGGCTGAATATCCACCACCAGTTTTTCTTTATCATATACAACAATATTTTTTGTTTTTCGGGCACATCAAATTCCTGTATTTTTAATGGACATCTTCTCACTACAGGATCGTTCAGTAGTTTCCTACAATACACTTTTCTCTCACTCCTGTCTGTCATTTTACCTCTTTCCTTCAGTCCAACTAATATAACAAACCATGTCAGCCAGTTCAATTGCTGCTCAAAACAATACTCTTTTCTATTTTTGAATTCTATCTCTGCATGTTCTATTATTTTCTTACACGATTCCCATCTTCCCTCTCGAAATGATTTCGAAATAGAATCTGGATTATACCAGTAATGATAAATTCCGGCTTCTTCTTTATAGTAAAATTTTTGTGTACATAAAATCACTTTTGCACTGAAAAGGATGTCTTCACTAAACTTAATCTCTTCGAAAAAAAATATCTGATTTTTCTTCAAAAAATCCGTTCTATACAATGCTCCCCATGCCCCAACAACAGGTCCCAAAGTTAATTGCCTCGTAGCCAGCAGTCTTGGATATATTTCTTGTAAAATTCTCTTTCTATCATAAATTCCTCCCTGCATTTCTCTTACTGTTTCCACTCGACATGGAACATTTCTTTCCATCCCTGGCCATTCTGTCCGAAATGCTCTATATCTGACGAAATCTACCTGATATTTCTGCGCCAGCTCATAGAGCTGCTGCAGACCGTCTTTTTCCAGCCAGTCATCACTGTCCAAAAAGAAAATATATTTTCCAGTTGCCACTGTTATTCCCCTGTTTCTTGCAGACGCAAGTCCTCCATTTTTTTTATGAATCACTCGCACTCTTCTATCTTTTTCCGCATATTGATCACATAAAACCGGACTCTGATCCGGTGATCCATCATCAATCAATATGATTTCTATATTTTCTACCGTTTGATTCCGCACGCTGTTTACACAACGTTCTATGTAGGCTTCGACGTTATAAACGGGGATAACAACAGATATTATCGGCCTATTCATTTTTCTTTTCTCCTGTTATTTTCGCTAAATATTCTTCTGCTTCTTTCCTCTCTTTCTGCAGGATGAACTCGATCCTTTGCCAGTTTATCTTTTTTGCTGTCTGCAGTTTTTTCACATGATCCATCTTCCTGTCCTCCACTCCAAATACTTTCAATAAATCATTCACCCGCGTATTGATACGTTCTTTTCTTTCGATCACAAAAAATTCTTTATGGAAAATTATTGCAAACACTGTTGCATGAAATGAATTAGAAACTACAGCTTCCGCATTTAAAATTAAATTTACAAATTCCAACGGCCCAATATCTGCACATACTTTGTCACAGATTTCTGTTTTAAAAACCGACCAGATCTCTGTTTTTGTTTTTTTAGAAATTTTTTCCGCAATTTCCTCTGCCACGCAGTTTTTATCAAAATCATAAAGCAGCACATACTTTTTATTCGTCTCTGTTTCCGGCAATATTTTTTTCCACTGACACTGTTTCAGCAAAAAAACGGGATCACAATTTCTTTGAGACTGAAGTCCCATTTGCTTCACCAATGCAGCTCCTGTCTGCTCTCTGACCGAAACAGCATCAAAGGATTTAAGCCATTCCTTCATACGCTGTCGGTCTTCTTCTTTTAACGCATCAACTGCAAAACTCGCCGCATACGATGCCCTTCTTCCCTTTTCCGTAAATTGCAGAAAGAATGCAGGATCTTTTCCATTTGGAAAGATTGGATTCCATATCTGATCGCTCCCTGCCAGATACAGGTCTGCTTCTTCTATATTTTTTAGTTCTTCACACGTTCTATATGTTGTATCTGTCAGTTCTAACGCATTTTTCCGGAAAGCATCAAATCTATATTTTCTTTTACTGAATAATTTTTTTATTCTTCCTGGCATCTTCACCAGCAAATAAATCTCTCGAATTCCTGCCCTGTCATATTCTGGATTATTTACCGCTTTCAGACTATAATGCCTGCTTAGGTAGTCCGGCTTATAGTCAATAATTTTCACCTCATGACCGCAGTCTTTCAAATATTGCATTAATGCATATGCCTGTAAGCTTGCGCCTGCATTATATACATCATAGCAAGTGATAATTCGTATTCTCATTTCTATCCTCTGCAAATACACTCTATTTTGTTGATTTCCTGCCTGTTAGAATAATCCTTTTTCCTGCACTCCTGCACCAGCTTTTCAAGCCGCTTCGGTTCCCGTAATATTTCACTGATTTTTTCTCCACACGCTCTGTTTTCCAGCGGCACTATGATTCCATCTATTCCGTTTCTCAGCTGACTTTCTGCTGTTGGATATCCCGTAATAATCACCGGTTTTCCAAGCATTTGAGCTTCCCTTACAGCTACACAATTCCCCTCATATCTTGATGGCTGCACATAAACATCACACGCCCTGATATATGGATATGGATTCTCTTTTTTCCCCAGAATTTTTACATATTGTTTCATTCCTGTCTCACATATTCTTTTACGGATTTGCTTTTCATTTTTTCCAAAACCAATTAAATACCAGGTTACTTCCAATCCATTCTGCCTGATTTGCCGACAGATATCCGGCACATTATCAAAATTTTTAGCATAGCAGAACCTGCCAATTGACAATATTTTTATCCCCGATGCATTCATTTCTTTTTCCACCGAAAAACTTTCTGCCTGTCTTTTGATGAGCTGTTCCGGCAAAATATTTTTTATCAATATAATTCTATTTTTTAATGTAGGAAATTTCTTCAAAAATTCTTTTGTAACTGCCTCTGAGATAGATGCGATATAATCATATGCCTTCCACATTTTTGTTTCGGATAAAATATCAATCTGCACCTGGGAATAGTCCGTATGGATCCATGCGATCTTTTTCTTGGCATTTACTTTCTTCGTTACAATATAATGTGGTGTCAGAAAACTTACCGCCAGATCATACTCCTTTTGGGGTTGTATTCGCGGCATAAAAGGGCTGGTATATTTATAGCTATATTCTAAGTTCACATCACTGTCTCGGTAATTATGCTTATGATCATAAATCACCGCCGCTGTTTTTCCATATAGCCTTGCCATTGTTAATAAAACATGTCCCTCTTTTAAAGTTGCCTTCATTGGGTGCGCCAAAACTGTATACGCAGCTTTTTGCGGAAGCAGATGGACTTTATCCGGAATCGCATCCATTAATTCTCCTTCCTGACGAAGCAAAAAAAGATCTATTTCCCATTTGCTTTCATCCAGTGCTTCTAAAAATCCTATCAGACTTCTTTCCGCACCACCCAATTCCAATGCATGTGATACAATTAACATTGTTCTCTTCATATTCGAAACCTCTTAAATACATCTACTCCCCAAATCCTATGAATCGGTCTTGTTATCTTCCCTCGTAATTTTTGTGCTGTGTTCATCCAGGATGCCGCATACCAGTGAATAGAAACCGTATCTGCTGTTTTTTCCAGCTTTCCCGTTGCACTGTCATATGGATTCAAAACATTCACCGGATACACTGCCGCTTCCCATATTTTTTGTTTCTGCCCATTCTGTTTTAAGCCTAATGCGGTCAATGCTTTTGTATTCAGTTCCGGACACATTCTTACTCCATTCTTTCCATCCAGCAGCACATCATATTCCTTCAGCATCGCCCGAAGCACTGCTCCATGCGCAGCGGATCCAAATCCCAGTCCCGTATTTACATACCGCTTATTTTCAAATCCGAAATATGCATCTTCCTGCAATAGCTTTTCCAGTGGCCGAATCACTTCCACGTCTGTATCCAAATAGATCCCTCCATACTTTTCCACCGCCCAAAGTCTGACATAATCGCTTAAATATGCATATTTTTTTTCCGCATAGCACATTCGTGTATATCCATTCATGTCTATGTCAAAATTTTCTTCATTCCATTCGATCATTTCATAGTCCGGGCAATACTGATGCCAGCTTTCTATGCACTTTAAAGCCAATCGGGATTTCTTCCCTTTCCCAAACCAACAATAATGTATTTTCTTCGGTATCATGTATCCATCCCTTTCTATCACATCTTTTATTCACTGGCTATCATTCCTGCATTGCTTTCTAATTTTCTTTTATGAAAATAGTCATAGACTTTCTCTGGCAAAATTCCCACAAGAATTGGCCGCATCGTATATAGGTATCCGCTTATCGGCAGCCCCAGTTTTCGGACCGCTATTCCTTTTACGTAGGCCTCATTTATTCTGTATCGAAGCTTTCTTCTCTTATATGCTGCTCTGTCATCCCGCATGAGATAAAGCTGTTTTGGAATATTTTTACCTCTGTATCCCGCCTCATACATTTTTATCCATAAATGATAATCTTCTACCCGTAAAATACTTTTTTTCTCTGTGTATCCATCCACTGCATCGTATGCTTCTTTTCTTACCATACATGGTGCATGGCAAAACGGAGATCCATACAGAAAATCCTTTTTCTTTGGATATTCCGGATGACTTATCTTTCCCCATATTCCTGTTTGATCAAAATATCCCATATCTGTGCTTACGATTGAAATTGTTTTCTCTGTTTCCAATGTTTCATATTCAGCCGCAAATCGTTCCGGCAGACAGATATCATCCCCATCCATTCTTGCAATGTACTTTCCTTTGGCCGCTTTCAGACATCGGTTCAAGGTATAATTAAGTCCCCTGTTTTCTCTGTTTCTCAGTAAGATCATTTTTTCCGGATATCTTTTCCTATAAAGCTCTGCCACTTCGTACGTTGCATCGGATGATCCATCATCGCACATAATCAACTCCCATTCTTTCATTGTCTGGTTTAAAATCGATTCAATTGCTTCTGACAGCGTATCCGCACAGTTATACATTCCCATAATTACACTGATCTCTGGATTTTTCATATAAGCCCCCATATAAAATGCATCTGATAATAAAAGAATCCAATATATCCCAAAACAGCAGCACTTTTTATAATTTTCGCCGAATTCTCTGTAAAAATATTTTCCATTTCCCAGGGAAGCAAAATGGACGCAGAATACACAGATCCATAAGAAATCAGCCGTCCTATGAATATACCGGAAGTTTTCATCGATACAACTGCAATTCCACTTGTTAGGATTGAGAAGTTTGTCATAATGTTAACTACCGGGTTATCCGCTTCTTTGATCTGCCTGCGTCCAACCACAGAAAAAATCATAGGAATAGAATAGACGAATACTCTGATTGGATTGGTTCCATTATCCTCCCACTCTTTCCAGTCCGTTACCATATTAGAATACTGTGTATTTGACAGCGCATCGTTCATCCCATCTGTAAACCTGTTTACAAATATCAGTATTAAAATGCATCCTAAAATACACAGCACACTCTTTTTATTCCATGCTTTCCCCTGCACAATAAAGATAATCGGTACCATAAGAAGCGCTGACGCATGGAACGTTGCCCCTAACAGGATAATTACTGTCAGTGATACATATTTTCTTTTCAGAAGCAATGGAAATCCCGCCATAATAATTGCAATTGCCAAAAACTGGCGAATACCATTCTGACACCAGGACATGTAATCCGTTCCTGCAACAAAAATAAATATACTCATCCAATAGTTTTCACTATATTTCCGGTAGATAAATGCCATGCATAACATTTGTATTGCAGCTATGATCAGAAAAAAACAAACAGATGAATTTCCAATAAAGCTTTTTAAAACCACCATGAAAACGGAAAAACCTTTATCTTTTTTTATTCCCTGAAGATAGAATGGGAGCTCAGCTAGCCTATTCGGTGCTTCGCTGAAAACTCTCCGGTATGCATAGGTGTCTCCAAAATTATCAGATCGTAATGCTGCTGCTATTATGTACGGAATCACCAGCAGCACCGCCGGTGCCATCTGCCATCTTTCTTCGATCCTTCCCATAACGATCTCCTGCTTTTTCGGCAGAAATCTTGTCAGAATTATCCCTGCTGTCAAAATCCAAATTAATTGAAACCAATAGTTCGTTATGGACATCTTTCACATCTCTCCTTTTGTTTTACTAAAAGTCTCTTTTTTCATCCCCTCGCAGACTCTGCACTGTTTTCTCCACCACAACTTCTTTCCGAAACTCTCTCTCCATCTTCTCTCTCCCCGCCTGTCCCATCTGCTCTCGTTCTTCTCTGCTGCAATGCAGCATCTCTTTCATTGCGTCATACAGCATCTCTTTATTTTTTACCTCAACCAGCAGACCGCTTTTCCCATTTTCTACGCTCTCCCTGCACCCCGGAATATTGCTTGTGACGACTGGGCGGCCTGTGGCGGCGGCTTCTAAAAGGACATTACTCATTCCCTCATGGTAACTGGGGAGCACTACGCAGTCTGCTTCTATGTAAAACGGACGTGGATCCGACTGAAAGCCGTAGAAATGGGCGATGCTGTGTTTTTCCAGTTCTTTTACCTGCTCTTTGTATTCATCTTCAAAAAAACCAACCAGATCAAGGACAAAGTTTTCGTTTTCTTTTTTCAGATGCCGGACAGCATAAAACAGTTCGTCGATTCCTTTTTCTTTCATAATTCGTCCAAGATACAGGAAATGGATTCGTGTGTGCTTCGGATAAGGCTGCATTTTGTATCTTTCCAGATTAATTCCTGCCCCGGCCAGGACGATCTGGCGATCGGCGGATATGATTTTTCTTTTACAAAATTCACTGGCATTTTCTTTGTTTTCAAAAAAGACGTATTTCACTTTTTGGAACGCTTTTCGATATAAAATTGTAACAAGCCCAGTTAAGACTGGTTTTTGAAATGCTGTTCCCAACCTCTGTACATTGGCATAATACGGAATTTGCTTTTGGCCGCTGAGCAGGCCTATGTAGATATTCGGTTTTATGGAATAGGTGAGTATAAGATCTGGTTTCACTTTTTTCAGCAGACGCTCATAATCCCATAGCAGCTTTGCTTCCGTAAATGGATTCACCCCACGGCGGTTCATGGATATTGGAATGCACTGGATTCCCATGTTCTGGAAATCTTCTTCATGCCCGACAAATGGCATCGCCAGAATCACTTCATACTCTTTCTGCAATGCTTCCGCCAGTTCTCTTCGAAACTGCCAGAACATATACGAATGGTTTGTTACAATCAGAAGTCGTTTTTTCATTGCTCTTTCCCGTTTCATGTAATATCCCGCATCATTTAATTACTTATTTCATTATTTCTTTTGCAAATTATATCATCTTCCCATTAATATGCAATTACTTTTTTCATTATTTTCCAGTAATTTTCTTTCGTTTTCGACAGCCTCCACTCTGCTTTTACTTTTTTCTTCTCTCTTCCCCATTTACTGCCATCTGTTTTCCATCATTCCCTCATGAATTCCATCCTGCCGCAGTACCGCGCCGGCTGTCTTACAGAGGCATTCGAGATCCATTCCTAATGCAATGTGATGCACATAATATCCGTCCAGTTCCGCTTTCTCCCGGATCGGAAGTTCATCCCGCCCATGGATCTGTGCCCAGCCGGTGAGGCCCGGACGGACGCTGTTTGCGCCGTACCGCTCCCGCTCAGAGATCAGATTCTCCTGATTCCAGAGCGCCGGACGCGGACCGACGAGCGCCATGTCGCCTTTTAAAATATTGAAGAGCTGCGGCAGCTCATCGAGGGATGTTTTCCTGAGAAAGCGTCCGACTCTTGTGATAAAGAAATCGGGATGGTTCAGCAGATGTGTCGGCATATCATGCGGCGTGTCGATACGCATCGTGCGGAACTTGTATATGTAAAAATACTGCCCGTTCCGGCCCACCCGCTTCTGCCGGAACAGCACCGGTCCCGGAGAATCCAGGCGGACTGCAATGCCGACTCCCAGCAGCAGCCACGATAATGCTGCCGTTCCCACAAGCGCCAGCAGACGGTCCAACAGATTTTTCAGATACTTTTGATAAACTCCTTTTTTCTTCTCCCTCATGCTTTTCCTCCCTGCTCCCTTGCTGTCCGGTCACTGTTCCGGCGTTCCTTCTCTTTCCCATAGCCGTACTTTCCGTAACCGTAACCATATTTTCCATACCCGTAGCTGCCATAGCTGCTGTATCCGTAGCCCGTCGTGCCCTCCTGCACGCCGTTCAGCACATAGCCGCAGACCGGAATCTGCGAATCCTCGAAAAATTCCAGCGCGCGCCGGACTTCCCGGTCTTTCGTTGTTCCCTGATGTACCACGAGAACTGCTCCGTCGGCAATTCCGCCGAACAGTGCCGCATCCGAAAGCACTCCGCACGGCGGCGTGTCGATGATCAGAAGATCGGCCTCTTCTTTCAGGCTTTCGATCATGGTCTTCATCCGTACCGAGCGCAGCAGCCCTGCAGGATTCTGCGTGCTTCCCGCTCCCGGCAGGATTTTCAGCGTCAGATCCCGGCAGTCGGTAAGTGCCTCCTCCCAATCCATCTGTCCCTTCAGCACGGCAGCAATTCCACGCTCTTTCCGTCCGATCAGTCCCATACACTTCATCACCGAAGGATTCCGCAGATCTCCGTCCAGCAGTACTACGCGGTATTTCTTCTTCGCGAACGCCTCCGCCAGGTTCACGGCAACCGTCGTCTTTCCCTCCCCCGGCACGGCACTCGTCACAAGAAGGACCGGGCAGTCACTTTTTCCGATTATTCTGTCCTCCATCCTTGTCCGGATCAGCTGCACCGCCTCTTTGAAGGCATCCGGCACTTTTGGATTGCAGATGGTAATGGTCTGTTCCTTTACGCTGCTTCTTTTTTTGATCTTCGCCTGCGGCAGATTTCCAAGGAATGCCGCATTCGTCAGCTTCTTAATATCATCCGCCCAATGGATGGTTTTTCTTGTTCTCACATAGAGGAACAGCAGCAGGAAGGCCGCTGCAAGTCCTGCTGCTGCACCATACGTGCCGGCCCGCAACGCATCCTGGCTGTTAACCGGCACTGCCGGAACACCGCTTTCATCCACCACCGTCAGTGTCGTCGCACCAATGATATACTCTGCCACCTCCGGATAATTCGTGATAACGGATTTCATCACCCGATACGCCGTCTCCGGTGACGCGTCCCGCACACGGATAGTAAAAAGATTGGTATTTTCCATCACGCTCGCCTGAATTTCTGATGTCACCGCCCCGATTCCAAGATCCCGCGCTACAACATCCTTCAGTACGCCGCTTGTCACAAGATACGGAAAGGTCTTTCCAAGCTGCTCTGCCGTTACATTATCGTAATAAGAATAACCGACCGCACGGTTCGATCCGACCACGAACGATGTATATGCCTCATAAACCGGCTGATACCGCAGCTTTGCCGTCAGAAAGGAGCCGCCTCCTGCAAGGATTACAAGTGCCAGCACACCAAAGAAAAATTTCTGGAACGCCTGGAAATACTCCGCCAAAAAGGCGATCAGATCTATTTTCTCTGGTTCCGCTGCGGAATAGGTTTCATACGTTTCTCTGTTCATGCTCTTTTGCTCCCTCTCATCGTTCTGCCCTGCTATAGGCGCCGTATCCGTAACCGTAACCATAGCTGCCTCCGATCCGCTCGCCGAATCCCGGATAAACATTGCCGAACACACAGCCGATGACCTTTTCTTCTTTCTGGTTCAGCGCGTCGATGGCATCGTTGATGTCCCGTGTCAGCACGCCGTCCTGCCGAACGGCAAGAACCGCACCATCAGCCAGCTCCACAAGCTCCTCCGCATCCGCGGCCGCGCCCATCGGCGGCGTATCCAGAATAATATAATCCATGTTTGTCCGGCACGTATCCAGAATCCGCCGGAAAATTTCACCGCCGACTGCTTCCGACGGTTCCTCCAGCCGTTCCCGGCAGATGCCCATGTAAACATTCGTATCCTTGTATTTTTCAAAAACGCTGGACGCCGACTCCTTTCCGACTGCTACCTGTCCGAAATCTTTTCCGGCCTTTTGCGGAAGTTCAAAAATCTTATACAGCGCCGGCTGACGAAAATCACAGTCCAGCAGAAGGACACGGTTCTGTTCCTCTGAAAGGGCAAGCGCCAGATTGGCGGCAAGCGTTGACTTTCCTTCATTTTCCGCCACACTGGTCACCAGCAGCACTTTTCCCCCTCTCCGGTCGAGTCTTCCGCGCACACGGGAAGCAATGCGCTTCAGGGATTCCACATAGGGAAAGCTCCGCGCCGGATTCGTGATCAGCATGGAGCTGTTTTTCCTCTTTTTTTCATGGTACACGGTTCCCAGCAGATCCGCATCAATCTTGCGGCCAAATTCCGTTTCATTTTTGACGGTATCCCGCAGAAAGGAAAAGAAGCCCACCAGCGCCGCCGTACCAAGCGCTGCCGCCAGAAATGCCATTGCAGCGTACTTTTCCGTCGGAATCCGATTCGACGGATTGTCGGAAACCTGCGGCTGCTGCAGTGTCTCCAATACTACATTGGGAATAATATAATCTGAAATGGTTGTGTAATTCTTCAGCACCGACCGCAGTACCCGAAAGGCTGTTTCCGGCGAATCGGCTGTCACGGAAAGCTCCATTAAATTGGATTCCGGCACAATTGAAGCGCTCATGTCCGCCGGAAAAGATGAGCATCCCAGCTCCTCCATCACTTTTTTCTTTAAAATATTGTTTTCCAGAATCGCCTGAAATTTCTGCGTCATCTCATACGTCGAAGAAAGGCTCGATGCTGCATTTGCATTCTCGCCGCGCCCCATCACGGCAAACGTGGTTTTCACCGTGTACTGATCCCGATGGACTGCCGTCAGCACCGTGTAGGTTATCATCGCCGCCGAACAGGCAATCAGAAGGATGATCCACCAGTTTTTTGCCATATCACACAGAATGCTCCGAAGATCCCAGTCTGCTTCGCCGTTCTGTCCGTTTCCTGTTCTGTCGTATTCTCCCATCTGGAACCTCCTCATTCATTGACGCAGACAATCAGGCGGATGGAGCTTGTCTGTCCCTCCTCCGATGTCACAGTATACGTTACTTCATAGACACCTTCCTTTCCGGTGTCAACCGGATTCTCTATGGAAAGTTTTTCTTCCCCAAGGATCTTGTCTTCCGCGGAAACCGCGTGAAGTTCATCGTCCTCTCCTTTTTCATACATCATCTGATCCACATTCACCTGCTCCAGATAATCCTTCGGATCAAACGCCTGCTGCAGTTCCAGATGGATCAGATACTCGCTTAAAGTAATCTGCGGCTTTCCGCTCTCCTCGGCCGGATCGTAGAGTTCCACCGTCACCGGAAGACTCGTCACATCCCCGGCACGGTTGGCAGCAGAATACGTTACCTGATACAGCCCGGGCGTGCTGCTGATCTCATCCTGATACGAGAGCCGGATGCGGTCCGTAATCGTTCCGTCCAGACAGTCCTCTGCGGAAAGTCCTTCCGTCAGGTCATCTGCATTCACACTGAACCGGAGCGGCCCATCCAGGGAAAAGACCGGCGATGTATAGTCGTTATAGACCATTTCCCGTTCCGCGTGGGTGACATTGTTGTCCGAATCAAAGGCAACGATGCTGATTTTCCGCCGCCCTTTTTCGATAAAGTTGGAAATATGTTCTACCGCAAGCGAATCCGTCACATCGCCGTCCTTCGCATCGTACGCCGTCACGCCGGACAGAAGCTCCGCCTCATCCGCGTGGATACTGACCGAAATTTCACTGTTATCCATCGAAATCTCTGGCCCTTTCCCGTCTTTTCCGGTTCGCTGCCGCATCAGGCACCCGCCAAACGCGAGCGATGAGGCAAGAAATAAAATCAGAACAGCCGCTCTCATTTTGTGCATATCCTTTTGATGTCTCCTTTCGTTTTTCAGACAAACCAGCGTCTTTTCCGCCTTCGTTCCGGAGACGGCTCATACAGAACCGGCCGGTTCTCCAGAATTCTCCTCGGATTTACCTTCAGCAGAAGCTCCGCATACGATTCACCGTACCACTCCGACAGAAATTCCCGGATCGGTCTCATGTTCGGTGTCCGGTAATTGACGCGGTGGGCATCGCTTGCCGCACAGCCTGCCAGACGGTTTTCCAGCAGATACTGTGCTGTCCGCTCTGCTTCTTTTCCAAATCTTCCAAATACACTTCCTTTGTTCATCTGCAGAACTGCGCCCATTTCCCGGAACTCATACAGAAGCTCCGGCGAATCCTGCACGCAGAAATACCGCTCCGGATGTGCCAGCACCGGGATCTTTCCCATGGCCGGAAATTCCATCAGCCGCCTTCTGATCCCGTCCGGTGCCATGTCAAACGGCACCTCGATCAGATAATAGCGGCTTTCATGAAGCGGTATCAGCTTTCTCTCTTTGATTTTTTCGTTAAGCGGCCCGATGCTCATAATTTCCATGCCGCGCACCAGGCTGATCGGGATGTGTTCCTTCCGGATTTCCTGTTCCAGACGGTAAAACAGCTCCAAAAGCTGCTCCGAATCGTAATTGACATACCCATCCTCCACGCCCTCGATTCCCGTCTGGTTTGCATGCGGTGTCACAGCAAGGATACACACTCCGCTCTTTGCCGCAATTTCCGCCATCTCAAGGGATGTGGACAGATTCGGGGAACCGTCGTCAACCCCCGGCAGAATATGTATATGAAGGTCCGTCATGCTTCTTTTCTCCTTCGTACTGATATTCCGGCACCATTCTCTTTACCCTCTCGCAGATGTCCGGACATTCGTTTTCCGCCGCCCGCTCGAGTTCTTTCATCTGTTTTCGGAATACCGTCTCATCAAAAGCAATCTGCCGGCCGATAAAAATGCGGGTGTTTTCTGTCGTCTGCATCCCCTCCTCATTCATCAGCAGCTCCTCATACAGCTTTTCGCCCGGCCGCAGGCCAATGTACTTGATCTCGATTTCCACTCCCGGCTCATACCCGGAAAGGCGGATCATGTTTTTCGCAAGGTCCGCAATTCGGACAGGATCTCCCATGTTCAGGACAAAAATCTGGCCGTTTTTCGCATACGCGCCCGCCTCGAGCACCAGACTGACCGCCTCCGGAATCGTCATAAAATAACGGATGATGTCCGGATGCGTCACCGTCACCGGCCCGCCGTGCTCAATCTGGCGGCGGAACAGCGGAATGACGCTGCCGTTGCTGCCAAGTACATTTCCAAAGCGCACCGCCGCAAACTCCGTGGTGCTGTGTTTTCCAATCATCTGGATCACCATCTCGCAGAGCCGTTTGCTCGCTCCCATGATGTTCGTCGGATTGACCGCCTTGTCTGTCGAAATCAGAATAAATTTTTTTACGTGATACCGGCTTGCCGTGCGCGCCGTCTTTAAGGTTCCGATCACGTTATTTTTGATCGCCTCGTTCGGACTGTCCTCCATCAGGGGCACATGCTTGTGCGCCGCTGCGTGAAAGACGATATCCGGCCGGTAACGGGAAAACATCGACTGCAGCCGCCGTTCATCCCGCACCGAACCGATCAGCACCGTCATGTGAAGCCTCGGGAACTCCCATTCCAGCGATTTCTGGATCTGGTATGCATTGTTTTCATAAATATCAAAAATGATCAGATGACCGACACCGTGGCCAGCTAACTGTCGGCAGATCTCGCTGCCGATGGAGCCTCCTCCTCCCGTCACAAGAACTGCTTTCCCCTGGACATAATCGAGAATCGCATCGAGATCGACGCGGACCGGATCCCTAGGCAGCAAATCCTCAATTTTAATTTTTTTTCTGATCTTTTTTTCTTCCTTCATAGCTCCCGCTCTCATTCTATTCGACATCTTCTCCCGTTTTCAGGCATCCTGCTCCCGCAGACAGTCTTCGAGCAGATACAAAAGCTCCAGCGCCGAACGGAAACCGGCTTTCTGCTTTCCGCAGATCAGAAATCCCTGCAGACTGCAGTGCTGGCGGAACTGAATCTGAATGCTGACCATCCGCTCGGTTCCGGCCGGAAGCGTGGTCTCCTGCCGGTTTTTCATATCCTCCGTAAATTCCCATTCGTCTTTTTCTTCTTCCCGCAGGCTTCGCATACAGCTTCCCGCATCCGGCATACCGAGCAAATCATAAATCCGGTTCATCCGAAGCAGCATTTCCCCGTATCCCGCAAACGGAACATCGTAATGCAGAAGCGGCAGGCGGATCACACCTTTGGAATGGCTTCCGTTCAGCTCCTGAAAACATAAGAATAATGCTGCATCTGCTGTTGTATGTACCTTTTCTCTGATTTCTTCCATTTCTTTCCTCATAATCTTCTCCATCTGCTCTTTGTGTTTCTTTTTATAGTAATGTTATATGTAATATTTATTTTTGGAATATTATACCAAATCTATCTCACATCGTCAATCTGCTTATGCCTCCTTTTCTTTCGATTTTCACTTTCTTTTCTGTGTTTTTTCTACATGGAGTTTACTTTTTTGATCTTTTTCGAGTTCTGGTGTCGCGGTGCGTCACTGTTCGTCGAACGATTTTATCAGAAGTGAGGCCTTTCGGCTTGAATGAAATCCTGTGGATGTGCTAAACTACAGTTTGTAATCGTATGATCGTTTCTGTAATGATTTCATAGTTACAGTATCATGTTTTCCTGCGCCGGACAACCGCTTCGACGTGAACGGCTGCACATCGACGCAAACGGTAAGTAATTCAGAAGGTGGTAATTTTGTATTCAGAGTTGATTTTTCCATTGAATTCCAACGATCCGGTTCTTCTCGAAATTCCGGTCATCATCACACAGGGCGCCTCAGAACGAATCCGGTTTCCGCTGGATGATCTCATCTATGTGGAGGCCTGTCAGCACCGGCTGATTCTGCATACCGTTCAGGGTGACTTTTCAACCCGGTGCACATTTGCCGGCCTGACGGTATGTCTTGCCTCAACCGGCCGTTTTTTCCGCAACGGAAAAGGTCTGCTGATCAATTTCTCCCACGTTGCGCTCGTGCAGGCAACCGGCGAGGTTCTGCTGAAAAACGGACAGACCGTCTTCTGCAGCCGCAGACGGAAGCGTGAAACCCGCGAAGCCTTCCTCGCTTATGCCAGAACACTGTCCCGCCGCTTATAATATGATTTTGATTTTCTATGTCCTGCAGCCTTTGATCCACCGATACAAAGAACAGCAGCCTCTGGTTCTGTTTTCGAACCAACGGCTGCTGTCCTGTTTCTGTTTATTTTTCAGTTTTTCCCTGCCGCTTCCATCCGCGCCGCAAACTGCGCATAGAAATCGGTCTTTGTGTCATACGGAAGCAGATAAAACAGCTTCAGAATTCCCATGCTGATCTGCTGCTGCAGCGCGTCATCCTCTGTCCGGCGCGCCTCGTTCTGTTTTTCTTTCAGATAATAATGCCATTCGTTCGTAAACGCTTCATACTTTCCGAGCTCCGGCGTGTCGAGCCAGCGGCGGACTTTGACTTTTGTCTTATTCTCCTTCGGACATTCGCTGACCTGAAGAAAATAGGAAAACGTTCCGTTCTCATACAGCCGTCCCAGCGGAAACATCCGGCAGAAGCCCGGCCGCGCATCGTGAATGCTACACCGGCCCTCATCATTTAAGAAACTGCACTGGTCTGACTGCTCCGTCATTTTCAGATGCGGCAGAATCACACCGTCCACTACGCGGAGTGAAATATATCCCGCCGTCAGAATCTCCTCCATCGTTTTGCCGAGTTTTCTCTCGAGCCGGTAAAGATCCATCGGGTCGAGCACAATCGAGTCGCCCATCCCGCGGCAGCAGGCGGAGCATCCGCGGCAGTCGTCGCAGCCCACTTTTACCATGTCATTCGCTCCATATCGTTTTCCATCTGAAATCTTGTCTATATCTACGTTCCGTTCCATACTTTCTTCCTGTCTGTTCTTTATTTTTTATACTCAAAATCCGGAATCTGATGCCATCTCTCCCGGAAATAATGTGCCGCCAGTTTCGGCTTGCGGTCACGGGTGAAGATTCCCTTCTTGTTGCCCTGCACGCGCAGGAGACTCTGGCTCGTCGCAAAGTCCCAGATGCCCGAAAGGTCACTGACAAACCGGGACGGTGTCATACTTGGATATAACATACTTTTGTTTCCTCCTTCTCCATTTTTCTTGTATATCCCCCTGTTTTTCCTGCCGGTTTACGTTCCGGCGCGCTCTGCCCCCACGACATGCAGCACCTGGTCCTTTACCTGGAATTTGATTTCCATTCCCGCAAAGGAAAGTCCGTAAACGCGCTCTTCACTGTTCTGATACGATGGGCGCGGGTCCTGCTCCAGCACTTTTTTCAGTGCCTCCCGGCGGTCCGCCGGAATTTTTTCCAGCAGCTCATCCGGAATTTCAACGGGAATAAAGTATTCCTTCGTCTTTTCCGTAAAGCTGCCAAATGCCTCCGCATGGCTGTCCACATGCGGCAGATACGGTTTGATGTCCAGAATCGGCGTACCGTCCATCAGATCTGCCCCCGACAGATGAAGCACCGGCCCGAGTGCCGGATGCTGCTCCACACGCTCCAGCTTTACCGAAGAAAGCCCGATCGGATTGGGCCGGAACGGAGAGCGCGTTGCAAATACACCGACCCGCTTGTTTCCGCCAAGCCGCGGCGGCCGCACCATCGGTGACCAGGTGTCGCGCACAGCCTCGGAAAACTCCCAGATCAGCCAGAGATGGGAATATTCCTCGATGCCGCGCAGCGCATTCGCATCGCGGAACTCCGGTTCAAAGACGATCGTACTCTTTAATTCTTCAATCAGCCCGCTCTGCCGCGGAATCCCGAACTTTTCCGGGAAATCCGTGTGGATCCGGGCAATCACTTTCACTGCAATTTCTTCTGCCAAAACGTTTTTCTCCTTTATCCTTACCAGACTCTGAATAGGTTTATTCTAACATTTTGCCGGAAAAAAGTCCACCTGCCAGCCGGCGGTTGGCGGAAAAGTGTCAGAAAAGGACGGATTTCTCATAATTTGCAAATCCGTTTTTCTATCCTATGACCGAAAAAAAAGAACAGGAACCGTTTTGCTGTTCCGATTCCTGTTCTCTCCTCTTTATGCTCCAAGTTCCCGCATGCCTTTCAGCAGTCCTTCAATCTGTTCTGCTATTTCTTTTACTTTCGCTTCCAGTCCCAGCAGTTCCTGGCGGTACATCTGATTTTTCTCTGTCGTATCAAAAGTATGTACCGTCTGAACCAGAAACGCTCCCGCCTTCGGCTGAAGTTCATCCGGCAGGTGCGTTTCCTTTAAGCGGATCCGAAAGCTTTCCAGGTCATTCCCTGCAGCCCTTAAATACTGATTCATGTGGATCCCTGTGTGGCGCATCATCGCTCTGCCCTCGCCGCGTACCTTTGCGTACGCTCTCTGGCTTTTGGCTGCGTACAGTGTCATCTGTACATACATCAGACTGGTCAGTGCCTTTTCTCCGGTCATTGCTGTTTCGTATAATTCTTTTTTCACTCTCTCGCTGCTCATACATTCCTCTTTCCGCCACTTTTGTTCCGCTGGCAACGGTTTGGATTGCTCCGGCAGTTCATGTTATCTTTGGTATTCAGGAGCATAAAAAAAGACTCCTATCATGACGACTGCCACAATAAAAGTCTTGCGTTCTCATTTGATACGGACGTCTCTCGACATCGGCTGACGATTTCAAACCCACCCGGGATGCGTTTTTGTTTCCCGCGGCGTTTCGCTACTCCCTTTTACTTGTTGATGTGTATATTAGCACACTTCCTGTCGAATTGCAAGTATATTTTTTGCATTTTGTCCCTCATTTCATGCAACTTACGTTTTTTCATTTGTGTTTCTTCCTATATAAATGCACCGCCGGAAAGCATACCGCTCCGGCTGCCAGCACGAGAAAAACGATATCTGCATACATCTTCACATATCCCGCCGCCTGCTCCCACGCCACACCGACCGCAGCACCGGTTCCGACGAGAAGAATGTTCCACACCGTGCTTCCGATGATTGTAAACAGCAGAAATTTCGGCATCTCCATCCGTGCCATCCCGGCGGGGACGGAAATGAGGCTTCGGATGATTGGAATGCACCGGCCGAACAGAACGGCCCGCTGGCCTTTCTTCTGAAACCATGTAATCGTTTTCCAGGCATCCTCCGCGTGAAATCCGAGAAACTTCATCGGGCGGCTGTCGAGCAGTTCACTAAGGCTCTCCGGGCTGACAAGCGTTCCCGCTCCATAGAGAACCAGCGCCCCGAGAAGCGATCCTGCCGTGGATGACAGCACAACGCCCGCCGGATGCAGACGGGTGCATGTCGTCATAAAACCGCCGAACGTCAGAATCACCTCGGAGGGAATCGGCGGAAAGACATTTTCCACGGCAATCAGAATCAGGACGCCGACATATCCAAAACGGTTGACCATATCCAGGATTACGTTCTGCAAGCTTTCTCCGTTCCAGCAGCTCCGCACCGTTTTGAGACCTGCGGCGTTTTCCCGTCTCTGCTCCGCGTCACGGAATCGCTGCTTTTTCCTTCTTCCCCTGCATTCTATGCACCGCTGCCCCTCTGCATGACCCCTTTTTCCGCCAAAACTTTCCTCTGTTTACGATTCCGTCAGATTTTCTTTGTTTTGTTTTCATCTTCTCTTCAGAAAAGCTTTATCTCATGTACACATTCTGGTCACAATTTTTCCGTATACTAATCTCATCAACAACGAAGGAAACAAACACAAACCTCCATCGTTTTTCTATAAATTTTAACCAGGAGACAGCAAAGCACCCTTGGAAGCATGTCTCCAATGCCAACCTTTCTAATAGATAGATTTCTTTTTCATACCGCCGGGGCCCTAACAAGTCCCGGCCTCTCTCCTTTTTAGGAGATTTTTTTATTTTCAGCTCTTTTTTTCCTTAATTTTCTAAAGTTCCCACGATAATTTTTTCTTGCACAGGACTTTTCCGTATAGTAAAATGAAAACAGTTGTTTTTAACAGACACCATGGATAAAAAGGGAGAAAAATACCATGAAGATTGGATTTGACAATGAGAAGTACCTGAAAATGCAGTCTGAGCATATCCGCGACCGCATCAACCAGTTTGACAACAAGCTGTATCTGGAATTCGGCGGAAAGCTGTTCGACGATTTCCACGCATCCCGCGTTCTTCCGGGCTTTGCACCGGATGCCAAACTGCGCATGCTGATGCAGCTCTCCGACCAGGCTGAGATCGTAATGGCGATTTCCGCAGCCGATATTGAGAAAAACAAAATCCGCGGCGACCTCGGCATCACCTATGACAGCGACGTGCTCCGTCTGATTGATGAGTTCCGCGGACGCGGCCTCTATGTCGGCAGTGTTGTCATCACGCAGTATTCCGGACAGCACAGTGCAGACGCTTTCAAGAAGAGACTGCAGAAGCTCGGCATCCCGGTTTACATTCACTACACGATTCCGGGCTACCCGCATAATGTGCCGCTGATCGTGAGCGATGAGGGATACGGAAAGAACGAGTACATCGAGACAACCCGTCCGCTCGTTGTCGTTACCGCACCGGGACCGGGAAGCGGAAAGATGGCAACCTGCCTTTCCCAGCTCTACCATGAGCACAAACGCGGTGTCCATGCCGGTTATGCAAAATACGAGACCTTCCCGATCTGGAATCTGCCGCTGAAACACCCGGTCAACCTGGCTTACGAGGCTGCTACCGCCGATCTGAACGATGTCAACATGATCGACCCGTTCCACCTCGAGGCATACGGCGTGACAACCGTCAACTACAACCGTGATGTTGAGATTTTCCCGGTTCTGCGCGCGATCTTCCAGCAGATTTTCGGCGAGAGCCCGTACAAATCCCCGACAGACATGGGTGTCAACATGGCCGGAAACTGCATCATCGATGATGAGGCATGCCGCGAGGCTTCCCGTCAGGAGATCATCCGCCGCTACTACACTGCTGTGGACGGTATCGCAGACGGCTCCCGCTCCGAGACTGAGGCTTACAAAATCGAGCTTCTGATGAAACAGGAAAACATCGTTGCCGCAGACCGTACCACCGTTTCCCCGGCTCTTGTTCGTGCCGAGGCGACCGGCGCACCGGCCGCTGCCATGGAACTTCCGGACGGACGCGTCATCACCGGAAAGACCGGCGATCTGCTCGGATCGAGCGCGGCGCTTCTGCTGAATGCATTAAAAGAGCTCTCCGGCATCGACCATGACGTACATGTTCTCTCACCGGAATCCATCGCTCCGATCCAGACCCTGAAAACCAAATACCTCGGAAGCAAGAACCCGCGTCTTCATACCGACGAGGTTCTGATTGCGCTGTCTGCTACTGCTGCACAGAGCGAGGATGCACAGAAAGCACTCTCCTGCCTGCCGCAGTTAAAGGGCTGCCAGGTGCACTCCAGCGTTATGCTCTCCGATGTGGACCGCAAAATGTTCCAGCGTCTGGGATGCGATCTGACCTGTGAGCCGAAATTTCAGTAAATAATTTTTATATCTTGGACATAAAAATCCAGGGCATACGGTACTTTCCGTACCTGCCCTGGATTTTTTCTTTTCCGGCTTCTGTTTATAAATTTTCTTTTCCGAATCCCATTGGCAGCAGCTCCTCGAGTGTCATTTCTTTCCAGGAACCGTCGCCCTTGCAGAGAAGGACGAGAAATTCGTTCGGATCAACGAATTCCCGCAGCACCTGACGGCAGACACCGCACGGTGTGCAGAAATCCTCCGGCTCTGCCTCTCCCGGGCCGCCGCAGACGGCGATCGCGTCAAATTCCGTTATGCCCTCGGATACGGCTTTGAAGACCGCGGTGCGCTCCGCGCAGTTTGTCGGTGTATACGCCGCATTTTCAATGTTGCAACCGGTATAAATCGCTCCATTCTTTGCCAGAACCGCCGCGCCTACGCGGAATTTCGAATACGGCACATACGCAAATTTCCGCGCTGCCAGAGCCTGTTTTACCAGCTCCTGTTTTATTTCTGTACTGATTTCCTGTTTCATATCCAGCATCCCCTTTCCAGTATCCCCTTATTTTTTCTTTCTTATTTCTGATCTTCCCGGATCAGAATCCGCAGTGCCTCGATGGCTACCTGAATCGCACCTTCCGTATCGTGCGTAATGTGGTTCTCCATGCCGCGTTTCACTCTCTCCTGATTTCCCATCACAAGAAAATCCGATCCGGCACGGACGCCGCGGGCACTTGCCACGATAAAGAGTGCCGCCGATTCCATCTCTGACGCTTTGCATCCAAGCTTCATCCATGCATCCCATTTTTTCAGCAGCTCATCGCCGACCGGCATCTGCTCCGGGTCGTGCTGGCCGTAGAAGGAATCCTTGCACTGTACCACGCCCGCATGCCATTTTTTCCCAAGATTCTTTGCCGCCTGCACCAGCGCATTCGTCACGGTAAGGTCTGCGACTGCCGGGAACTCGATCGGTGCGTATTCCTTTGACGTTCCCTCCGCACGGATCGCTCCCGTTGCCACCACGATATCGCCGCCCTCTACATCGAGTGCCATACCGCCGCATGTTCCGACGCGGATAAACGTATCGGCGCCGCACTGGATCAGCTCTTCCATCGCGATGGAAGCCGACGGACCGCCGATGCCGGTAGATGTAACGGAAACCTTTACACCGTCCAAAGTACCCGTATAAGTCACAAATTCCCGGCTGTCTGCGACGAGCACCGGGTTCTCAAAGTAAGCTGCAATTTTTTTACACCGTTTGGGATCTCCCGGCAGAATCACGTACCGTCCCACATCGCCTTTTCGGATCTGCAGATGATACTGCAGCCCTTCTTCTCCTGAATAATTCTGCATATGCAAAAACCTCCTTTGTATTTTCGTATTCTCATAGTTCTATTTTACCACAGGCCGTACCGCAAATACAAGGCTTGACACCATTTCACCGCCCCTTTCATTACGGATATAATCACGTTCCGCAGTTGCCTTTTCCCATTCGGGATGCTACAATAGGCACAGAAACCAGAGTTCTTACTTTCATTTTTACAAGGAGGGATTATTTTATGAGTTCCTATGTCATCAGCTGCTGCTCTACAGCAGACCTTACCGAAGAACATTTCTCCAAACGGGAAATCTCATACATCTGTTTCCATTACAAATTAAATGACACCGAGTACGCGGACGATCTCGGCAAGTCCATGCCGTTCGATCAGTTTTATGCCGCCATGGCCGCCGGCGCTTCCACAAAAACATCCCAGGTGAATGCCGATGAATTTGAAGCCTATTTTGAAACATTCCTGCAGGACGGCAAAGACATTCTCCACGTCTGCCTCTCCTCCGGCATTTCCGGTGTCCTGAATTCTGCGATGATCGCCAAAGCCGACCTTGAAGAGCGCTACCCGGAACGGAAAATCCTCATCGTGGATTCCCTCGGCGCTTCCTCCGGCTATGGTCTTCTGATGGACCGCCTTGCCGACCTGCGCGATGAAGGAAAACCGCTGGAAGAGGTTTACGATTTTGCGATGAAAAACCGCCTCAAAGTCCATCACTGGTTCTTCTCCACGGACCTCACCTTCTACGTGCGCGGCGGCCGCATCTCCAAAGCCTCCGGCGCAATCGGCGGCCTCCTCGGTATCTGCCCGCTGCTCAACATGGACAACGAAGGCCGTCTGATTCCGCGGTTTAAAATCCGTACGAAGAAAAAAGTCATCAAAAAAATCGTCGACCAGATGGAAGAAAACGCCGAGGGCGGCCTCTCCTACTCCGGCAAATGCTACATTTCCCAGTCCGCCTGCTACGACGATGCGCGGGCCGTTGCGGATCTTATCGAGGAACGCTTTCCCAATCTGAACGGAAAAGTCGAGATCAACAACATCGGAACCACCATCGGCAGCCACACAGGGCCAGGAACCGTGGCATTGTTTTTCTGGGGGAACGAACGGGTGGATTAACTCTCCTGCACTTCCATCTAAAAACAGGGAAGAAAAAAGCTCTGTCCATTTGGGCAGAGCCTTCTTGTTTTCCTTCTATTCTTCTATCTTCCCTCTCCAACACTTCCGCACCAGTGCAAACACCAGATACCCGATGGCTGCTCCAAGCGTATTCGTCACAACATCATCTAACTGGCAGAAGCCGCGCTCTGTTAAAAGCTGCACAGTTTCCAACATCATGCTCGTGGCAAATGCCGCATACACACAGTACCACCATCTCCGAAGAAACGGCACCGCCGCCGGCAGTAATACACCGAACGGCAGAAACAGCAGAATATTTTCCACAAAATACCGGTCCGGCAGACACTGGTTTCCCCAGGTTTCAAATAGCTTCAAATCCACACCTGTTCTCGAACCCGGTTCTCTCGAAAGCAGTGTAATCGAAATCAGCATGGCAAAATAGACGGCTACCAGAAACCACGCCAGAAGCTGCCCGCCGTGCAGCGCACGGTACTGCTCCAGCCGTTTCCGTTTCTTCTGGATCTGCTGATTTTTCCACGCCGCCGCAACCGTCACAAAGCCGACACCGACTGCAACCGCATGCGGCAGATACCGGAATGTATCAAAAATATCCTGTTCAATCGTTGTCAGATAAAGAGGAATTGCCATTTACATCACCTTCCGTATTTTCGCGGCTGATCGGAAACACCCGCGAGATAATCGAGACTGCAGTCATACAGCTTTGCCAGCGTAATCAGACAGTCCAACGGAATCTCACGGATGCCTTTTTCATACCGGTTGTAGGTGTCCGGGTGACTGAAAATCTTCCGCGCTGCCTGTGTCATCGAGTAACCGCGTTCCAGACGGAGCTCTTTCAGCCGGATCAGCATTTTCTCCCGCTCCGGCGTTTCTTCTATTTTTCTGTGCATTACTTTCCTTCTTTTTCCTGCTCCGTTTCCGCCGCTGCTTTTTCTGCCTCCGGCACATAACCCGGATTGTCGTCGTATCCTTCCAGGAAATTGTGGCGGATGCCGTGCTGCTTGTAGCCGACCACGGTGTCAATGTTGACATTTTCGACACTGCGGAAAATATTGCTCTCCACGAACGGATTCACCTTTTTCAGGTTTTTGATCAGTTCCTTGACCTCCACGCGTTTCGAACGATTCTCCTCGTTATTGCAGGTCGTGCAGGTATCGGTAAACTTGCAGGCACACTGGATGAAATGCAGACCGTTATAATCTCTCCACGCCTTGATATCATCCTCGCGCACCAGATACAGCGGGCGGATCAGCTCCATGCCCTCGAAGTGGATGCTGTGAAGCTTCGGCATCATCGTCTGCACCTGCGCACCGTAGAGCATTCCCATGAGGATCGTCTCGATGACATCATCGTAATGATGGCCGAGTGCAATCTTGTTGCAGCCGAGCTGCTGTGCAAAATGATACAGATGGCCGCGGCGCATTCTCGCGCAGAGGTAACACGGCGAATTTTCGACATGGTAAACCGAATCGAAAATATCGGTCTCGAAAATTGTGATCGGAATATGGAGGCTCTTTGCGTTATCCTCGATCACCTTGCGGTTCTCCGGGCTGTATCCCGGGTCCATGACAACGAATTTTACTTCGAAATCAAATTTATTGTGAAGCTTTAACTCCTGAAAGCATTTCGCCATCAACATCGAATCTTTTCCGCCGGAAATACAGACAGCAATTTTATCGCCCGGTTTTACCAGCTCGTATGTGTTGATCGCTTTCGTAAATTTGGACCAGATCGACTTTTTGAATTTTTTGCGGAGACTCTTCTCCACGTCTGCCGCCTTGTCCTGCTCCTCCGGCGCGCTCATCACATCCATCAGCCAGGCGATGTAACCGCCCTCCAGGCTCACAGCGTCCCAGCCCTTTTCCTGTAATTCTTCCGCCGCTGCGACACTGAACCGGCCGCGGCTGCAGCAGATAATCGTCTTTTTGCTCCGGTCAATCGCATCATTTGTCTCGATTTCTTCTGTCTTCATCACAAGCGCTCCCGGAATCGCGCCGTGGGAGATCTCTACCGCATCGCGGATATCGACGATCTGATAGCTTGACGGATCGAGCTCTTTTAGTTCTTTTATTGAAATACTGGTACTCATGTAATTTTTCCTTTTCTAATTTAAAATGCCTTACTTTTCTTCATTCTTTCATTGTATCGTTTTTTCTGTGACTGTCAAGAAAAAACGCGCAAAAACGGGGAGTCTCTGAACATTCGTTTCAAATCCTCCCCCACTTTTTTATTTTTTCCGAATATCCGCCATCGTCTTCAGCAGAAGTTCTTTCTTCCAGAAGACCAGCCCTGCACTTGCGAGCAGAATCGCGTAACGCAGGATTCTGTACGGGAAAATAAGATTGCAGATGATGCTTGCTCCAATCAGAAAAACGGAGCACGCCACAAGAAATCCTGGACTCATCAGATTTTCCTGGATTCCTTCGTTCACCAGAATCCGTTTGCTCACAATATAATGGCCGACCGAATACAGCATATAGCATGCCAGCGTCGTGTAACCGGCCGCGATGTAACCGAACAGGCGGATAAAAATAAAGTTCAGCACCACATTCGCTCCAGCCGCCGCCATGGATGCAGCCATCAGAAACTGTGTTTTTTCATAATAAAACTGCGGCATCGAGAGAATATTATAAATGAAGATAAAGAACACACTCGCTGCCACCGGCGGAATGACGTACACCGCCTCGCGGTACTTCGGTGATCCGAAAATCAGCACCAGCTCCGGGCTGATCAGCATCAGCGCCACGGCTATACCGACCACTACAACACTAAGAAGCTGCAGCACCTTCCGCATTGAACGGATGTCGCCCTTTTTGATCTTGCTGTACATCCACGGTGTCAATGCACTGTTCATACCGCTGATGAAAAGCTGCACCAGCATACCAATGCTGTACGCCAGCCCGTACAGCGCAACTTCCGTCTTTCCGACCATCTTGTCAATCATGATGCGATCGCCCTGATTCAGGATAATACCGGACAGATAATGCGGCACAATCGGAATTCCGATCCGCAGTGCGTAGCCCCAGTATTCCTTCGAAAAGAACTCTTTTCCTTTGCAGAACTGGAACACAATAATCGGCACGCAGATACAGATCTGCACTCCGACGATACCCAGGATCCTCATCATGGCCGTACCGCCGTTGATGCGGATCAGCACCAGGCTTGCAATCGGGTTCATCAGCGCCTGCAGAATCGTCACACAGACCAGAATCCGGTACCGATACTCAAACCGCTGCCGCCCCGACCAGTAAGAAAGCGCCGGACTCAGCAGCGCTTCCAAAAACATCAGCAAAATCATGGATTTCGGCAGATTTAAAATCTTCTCCCAGAAACCCGATGTAAAACAATACAATGCAAAAACCGCACCCGTAATCACAAGCGTCAGTCCCTGCATTGCAGATGTATATTCATCCCGCTGCTTCTCGTACTTTGCCATCGCATTGTCATAAACACCATTAAATAAATACAGCGATGTCATAATCGTCAAAATCTGCAGCCAAGACAGATAAACCGTATAGGTTCCGTACTCCTCGGTGCTCATCAGACGCGTGAAAATCGGAACTGTGATGAACGAAATGCCCTTCTGTAAGAAACTGCAGATCGTAAACCAAAGCGCCGCCTTCGCCTGGACGGAGAGAGAACGGTATTTTGAAGTAATGTTCATGTAAAATAGAACTCCTTGCTGTTGGTTATTTGCGTGTTTTATGTTAACACAAAATGGGGGGGACTGCAAGAGGAACATCCATTAAAAGCCCCCATGGTTGAACGCTTCCATTCAACCATGGGGGATTCTCACTGCTTTATGTGTTTCGATTCCCAAATGTCATAGGTATCCCTTCTTATTTTTAAATCTTTAATGGATACCCATTCATTTCCAGCCAGCATCGCTTCTTTCACACGATTCTCCAGAACCGTATACAATTCATACTCCGTTCCGCTGAACTCATCGCCTTCATCGGCCCCGTATGTATCAATCCCGGACTCATCCTGCTGTGGTTCCATGGGTTTAATATCGCCCGTCGGCAATGTAACATCCTCATTTTCGTCCGCAAACGCCTTTTGCGGCATCACAAAAATGGATGCCGCAAGCAGAAACAAAAATGCTGTCAGTTTAACGATTCTCTTTTTTCTCCTCTCCATGCGCTTTTCCTCCCTGCAATTCTTCTAAATACAGTTTTGCATCTTTTAAGAAGCTGACCGCAATCATCACGATCACAATGCCGATCGGAAATGCCGCTACGATACTGACAGACTGCAGACTGTTCATGGAACTCTCTGCAAAAAGAAGTGCAATCGGAAGCAGGATCAGCAGGATACACCACATCAGCTGAATTCCTTTTGCCGGCTCTTCGCCGTCTTCCAGTTTCCGGTAGCTGTAGCACGATGCCGTCAATGCGATCGAGTCGAACGATGTCGCATAAAATGCAACCATCGTAACTAATACAACAACCATAATCAGCGGTGCACACGGCATGGTTTTGATCATCGACACGATCAGATGATATAAATCTCCACTTTCATTATACTGCGAAATGAAATCAATTGCACCTGAAATCTGCTTTCCCATCGAATAATTTCCAAGAATAATAAAGCTGACAAGCGTGGAACCCACACCAAAACCGTATCCGCCGAGAATCGTCTGGCGCACGGTTCTTCCGCGGGAAATGCTGCCAATGAAGAACGGTGCTGCCACACACCATACCATCCAGTATGCCCAGTAATAAATGGTCCAGTTCTGTGGGAAGTTTGTCGTACGCATCGGGTCCGTATACGTTGATAAGCCGATAAAGTTCTGAATCATTTTTCCAAGAGAAGAAAATCCAGTTTCAATAATATACCGCGTCTCTCCCCCAAACAGCAGGACGAAGGCAAGGAGTCCGAAAAACAGATAAATGCACACCTTGGCCAGAATGCTGATTCCTTTGAATCCATGCAGAAGAGAATAGGTATAAACACAGCAGGTGATCAGAAGAATGATAATATTAATCACAGTTCTGCTGACTTCCATATGGAACAGCTCGCCGATGATTTCCGCCATCAGAGGAGTTGCCACACTAAAAGTGGTAGCAGTTCCGGCCAGCAATGCAAAGACAGCCAGAAGGTCAATCAGACGGCCGCCAATTCCATCTGTCTGTTTTCCCAGAATCGGACGGCACGCCTCGCTGTATTTCTGACGGTTTCGTTTTCTTACATGAAGCATAAAGCCAAACGCAACAGCCAGTACCAGATAGAATCCCCACGGGATAAAGCTCCAGTGAAACAGTGGAAATACGCCTGCCCAGTCCTGAATGCTGCCAAGTTCTGCGATGTGAGGATCTGTTGCGTACAAAATCCACTCAGAGAACGAATAAAACAGAATATCTGCTGCCAGACCACAGGTAAACATCATGCATCCCCATGCAAAAAAGGAATATTTTGGCTTCTCATCCGGCTTTCCAAGCACAATATTTCCGTATTTGGAGCCTGCCAGAAACAGAGACAGAAAGAAAATGCCAAGTCCGATGACCAGGTAATACGTTCCAAAGGTGTCTCCAAACAGAAATCGAATCTGGCCAAGTACCTGATTCGACTGCTCCGGTGCAAAGAAAAATACGATACATAGAGCAACGATCAGCGCCAGAGGCACCAGCGTAATCATCCAGTCGATTTCTTTTTTCTTCTGTTGGTTCTTACTGTTCATTTTCTTCCCTTTCTGCGTAATCCGCATACGATGCATCGAGTGCAACAAGCTCGCTGAAATTGTCTACTTCTATGATATCCTCTGCCTTCATTGGCCGGATGCCAAGCTGATACTCTTTCGGGTAGCAGAACATTGCCACATCGTCCCAGTAAATCTGACGGTTTTTCTTTACTTCAAACTCCTGCTCCAGATGGCCTTTTAACCGCTTTCCATCTTCTGCTGTCCATCGGGAAATGCTGTAGAGCTGCCAGCCGCCCTTTCCGCCGGTTCTGCTGCAGCCTGTCACAATGCCGTTTTCCACGGTCTGCAGCCACTCGTCGGTCTCATCATCCGTCCACACGCTGTTGTAACCGGATCGCTCAAACTCCGGTGCCAGAATTTCCGGATGATAGATGATCTGGTCACCGTCAAGAATAAACGCATTTTCCAGATGTTCCCGCGCCACATACAGCGATGCGATGTTGTTGCAGGTATCGTACCACGGATTGTCGATCAGCTTCAGACCCGGGTACTCCTCTTCCAGTGTCTGGAACTGTTCCTTGAGGTAACCGACTACCACGTAAATTTCTGTGATTCCGTTTTTGTGCAGTCCATCGATGACGGTATCAATCATCCGCACACCGTTTACCCGGACCAGCGGTTTTGGTGTTTTTAACGTTACCGGCTTCATCCGGTTTCCGAGGCCTGCCGCCATAATAATGGCGCGCTCTACTTTGTACATATTTCTTTTCCTTCCTCTCCCAGTTCCTGCTGGACAATTTTGTAATAATCTTTTGCGTAACGGTACTGCCGCAGGGAATATTCTCCGAATTCCACGCCTAATTTCCGTTTATATTCGCACCAGTTGCTCCAGAGCAGACCGCAGACTGCGATGTAGCAGTAGATTTTTATGCGTGTTCTGTCGTCACAGTTTCCTTCAAAATAAAGATCAATCAGATGGTCCACCTGCTCTTTTTTGTAGAGAGAATAGATACAGAACATCGCAATATCCACATGCGGATCCTGCATTCCGGCGTATTCCCAGTCGATCAGGCGGATCTCCTCTTTTCCGTTTTCTTCCACAAACAGAAAATTGTCCGGCACGGCATCAATGTGAGTGAGCACCCACTCTCCGGCATTTGCTTCGATGTAATCCTTTAACTGAAGCACATGCGCTTTCGTCTTTTCGTAATCTTTATATGCTGACGGAGTTCCTTCCCAGAGGCTTTCATAGTATTCCATCTGTCCGAACAGGTCGAAGGAATGGTCTACTCTTAATTTCTGCCCGTGAAACTCCCGCAGTTTCTTCATGCATTTCTGAAGATCTTCCTCATTTTCTGCATCGCAGACCCGCGCACCTTCGAGATATTCTGTGATTTTGTAGCCGTTCTCCGGGTTAATATAGGCAATCTCATCACAGATCCTGCGGCCGGCGATCGTCTGATATACAGCGGCTTCCTGCCTGCGGTTGATCAACTGATCGGTTCCCTCTCCCGGAATTCGCATAATGTATTTTTTATCTTTACAGGAGAATAAAAAGGATCGGTTTGTCATTCCTTTTTTCAGAACTGTAATGTTTGTCACTTCGTTCTGCTGTGCTCCAAGTGCTTCACAGATTACCTGAATCGCATCCGTCTGCAGCTGGCTGGAATCGCTGTCAATCTCACGCAGCTGCTCATAGGTATTGATTTCTACGGCATCGGCAGCATGTACAACACGGGCCGTCACAATCATTCTGTCTTTCCGGTATAAGGTTTCCTCCCAGAACGCTCCGTCGTATCGGGAATCTCTTCCCAGTTCTTCCAGACGCTCCCGCACGATCTCCGCTTCTGTTTCCAGCAGATAACAGATGCCGATCATCGCGTTTCCGCCTGCCTGTTCTTTCTGTACGACCAGCTCCTGCTTCCGGTTTACGCGGACGGTACTGTCATCATCCACCAGATCGCTGACCATGTACCAGGAATATAATTCGTTTCTGCTGTATGGATTCTTTTCACACCAGATATCACAGGGAATGATGTAGCTGTTTGATAAATGGGCTGCCGCCGTTTTCAGGGAATGCAGATTGTTTTTCGACACATAGTCCGGAGCGACGATCAATTCTACGCCGTATTCATCGATCAGATATTCATACTGCTCTTTCATAAATCCGACAACGACGTAAATCTCTGTAATGCCGACTTCATGAAGCTGACGGATTGTGCGCTCTATCAGCCGCTCTCCCTTGATTTCCAGAAGTCCTTTCGGTGTCTCTGTATTAATCGGAACCATCCGCATACCAAATCCGGCGGCAAGGATAATGGCGTTTTTCGGCGCTTTCTCTTTTGCCTCACGCAGTGTCTTTTCCGTCGGACGGATCTCTTCATCCAGGTAACCTTCTGAAATCAGTTCCTTGATCGAACGATTGACGATTCCAAGCGAATGGCCGGTCTGTGCGGCAAGGATACGCTGATTGATGAAGGGTTCTTTTATCAGGTTGTTCAATATATCTTGTTTTGAGTTGTTCATATACTTCCTTCTTTCATTTTTCATGAACTTTTGTTTTCGATTATACCATAACTTTATGACTTTTTCAATCCCCTGTGTGTTAGGATAGTTGTCAGTGAAAGATAATTACTTTTGTGGTAGTATATATGTGAACTTCCTATAAAATTAACTCTCATAAAATTCCTTTTAAAGTATGCTACAACTGGCTTAAAGCAAGAACATGTCGAAACGAGAGTTAATATTTCAGGAAGTTCACATAAAAAGGTCCAAATAATTAACATTATTTGGACCACCTGTCAAAGGAAGCCTTTTTCCTTTTCGCCGTCATCAGGACTTCTTTGCGCTTCCATTCATAAATTTTTCTTAAAATTTACCTTTATTTTACCACACTACTCCCAAAACTACAATATATCTCCATTTTTCATTTTTTTTACATAGAACCTTTCTGGCCTAATACAATCAGTACAGTTTTAAACAAAATCTTAATATCCAGCATAAAGGACCATTCTGAAATGTACTTCGTATCCAGTTTTACAACCTCTTCAAAATCTGTAATCTCGCTTCGTCCGCTTACCTGCCACATACCAGTCAGTCCCGGCTTGATTGCCAGTCTTGCTCTGTGATGGAGCTCATATTTCTCCCACTCATCCACTGTCGGCGGACGGGTTCCTACAAGGCTCATGTCGCCTTTTAACACATTGAAGAACTGCGGGAATTCATCCAGCGAGGTTTTGCGGATAAAGTTTCCGATTCCTTTGCCTGGTCCTTTTTCGCTTCCGATGACACGCGGGTCATTCTCCATTTTGAACATCAGACCATCGCTGACGCGGTTCTGTTTCATCAGTTCTTTTTTCCGCTCTTCCGCATCCATGTACATGCTACGGAACTTGTAAATTTTGAATTTTCTTCCGTTCTTTCCGACACGGTACTGTGAGAAGAAGATCGGGCCCGGAGACTTGATATAAATCGCAGGGGCAACGAACAGGAAGATGATTCCGGTCAGAATACATCCGGCAAGACCGCCGCAGATGTCCATGATTCGTTTCAGCACAAGCTGTCCTGCGCTTGCCATATTGATGCAGGTGGTGACCACGGTATAGTTGCCCATGCGCTCTACAGTCTGATTTTTTCCCTGCATTTCGTTCACGTCCGCAATTTTTACGTGGATCGTAATGCCCATCTCGGCGAATGCGTCGAATACTTTCTGCGGGATTTCTCTGCCTTCCGGCAGAACGATCAGCACTTCGTCGAACCACTCACGGCAGACATACTCAGCTGCATCTGCAAGGTTCGATACCACCGGTACGCCGTGGATTTTGTGTCCGGTTCTGTCCTGGTCTACGAGAACAACGCCAGTCGGACGAACGCCGATGTAATCGAAATCCAGCATGCTCTTTACAACGGACTGTGACTGTTTTTCGGTCGTGATGATCAGAAGCGAACGGCCGCTGTGTTCCCCGCTGCTGCGTTTCTTTACCACAGCCTTCCATCCGATGCGCATCAGATAGGAAAGCATTCCGTACAGAGCACCGGTCAGCATAATGGTTGCTCTGGAGAACTGATCTCCCTCCTGAATCAGGAACAGGTAGAATACACCAAGAACGATGATGTATACCATATTTTTTACAGTCATTCCGATTTCCACGAGGTATCCGCGCTTCATGACGTTTTTGAAGGAATCGTCAAAAAACATGATCATCAGCTGGATCAGAGCGAATACGATAGCCTCATTTCGGTAAATTGGGCTTCCATATGGCTTAAAACTGTGATGTCTTAAGAAATAACCCATGACGAAAGCCAGCTGAAGACAGATAATATCAAGAACCATAAAATCCAGATGCTTCAGCCATCCTGTGGATGATTTTTTGTACATACCTTTCTCCCCTGTCGTATTTTTTTCGCCGTACTCGTAACATTCTCTTGTTTCGCATAGTTTTTCTAGCTTTTATATTACCATTTTCACTAAAACCTTCTCATTTTTTCTGGTACTATGCATTTGCAATATCTTCTGTGACGAATACAGAACCATTTTTTTCTTTATTCCAAATATTCTATCCCATTTCTACTTATTTGTAAAGGTGTGGACACACTTTTGGACATAATTATTTCACATTTTTGCAAATTATTACATTTTATATTATTTCATCACATCCAGAATCTGTAATGTTTTCATCTTCTTTTCGACATAGCGATGGAGATATGCACGCAGCAATCGTTCCAGTTCGTCCAGGATCTCTTCATTTACGGTAAAACCATACAGCTTCGCGAGCGGTGCCGCAATGATATAGCGGCATGCCAGCACGGTGCCCGGCTGCAGCGGCCATGGATCTCTGATGGTTTTTCCACAGTTTGGGCAGTAGATGGCGCTGTCGCGCAGGGAGAAAACGGTCAGATTCTCTTTCGTGCCGCACTCCATGCAGGAGAACATCTGCGGTGCTTCTCCGCTGATTGTGATCGTCCGCAGTTCGAAGATGCACCGGATCAGGCGGAGGTCCTGTTTTCCGCGGCGGATGGCGTTCATCGTCACGTACAGAAGGTTCAGCATCTGGGTTTCATCGTTTCCTTCCTGGCCGAAATATTCGGCCAGTTCCAGAAAATAAAAGCCGTAATAAACGCCGGGCTGCATCTGCGCCAGGTCGAGGAAGTATTCTTTAATGTTTGCGCCGGAGAGGGTGTAGCTGTCACGGCCCTCGTAAACCTGAAACTCGCCGAAGACGAACGGATTGGAGACGGCCATCAGCGGGCTTTTCATGCGGCGGGCGCCGCGCGCGAAGGCGGTGATTTTGCCGAGCTCCCGGGTCAGGATCACGACGCGCTTGTCATACTCTCCGACCGGGGAGGCGGATAATACCATTCCGCTTACATTGATTGGTTCTCGCATGTTTCTTCCTTATTATAATGCAATATTATAAATCGAGTTTCTTTTTATCATATCCGAAGTTCTTCACGAGGAAATCGCTGTCGCGCCAGTCTTTTTTGACTTTGACCCAGAGCTTCAGGTTGACTTTCTGCTCCAGCATCTGCTCCAGCTCATACCGCGCGTTGCTTCCGATCTTCTTGAGCATCGCGCCCTGTTTTCCGATGATGATGCCCTTGTGGGAATCGCGCTCGCAGATGATGGTCGCGTCGATATCAACGATTTTTCCGTTCGGGCGGTCTTTCATCTGGTCGATCACAACGGCGATACCATGCGGGATCTCTTCGTTTAAGGCGTACAGTGCTTTCTCGCGGATGATCTCAGCCACGATCTGGCGCATCGGCTGATCGGTGATGGTGTCCTCATCGTAGAACTGCGGGCCGTACGGCAGGTATTTGAAGATGCTCGGAATGATATCATCGGTGTTCTGATGGCGGAGTGCCGAGCACGGAATGATCTCGGCAAACTGGAACAGCTTGCGGTACGTATCGATGAATTCCAGGATTTTATCTTTCTCCACGGTATCGGTCTTGTTGATAATGAGGATGACCGGCGCATTGACTTTCTCCAGGATCTCTGCGATATGACGCTCTCCTGCTCCGATGAAGTTGCTCGGCTCTACCAGCCAGAGAATCACATCGACTTCTTTTAACGTTTTCTCGGCTACATCGACCATGTACTCGCCGAGCTTATTTTTCGCCTTGTGGATACCCGGTGTGTCGAGGAACACGATCTGTCCCTCGTCACACGTATAAACGGTCTGGATGCGGTTGCGGGTGGTCTGCGGTTTCTTGGATGTAATCGCAATCTTCTGTCCGATCAGGTGGTTCATCAGCGTGGATTTTCCCACGTTCGGACGGCCAATCAGGGCTACAAAGCCGGATTTATAATTTGCATTGTTTTCCATTGCTGTCTCTTCTCCTCATTTATAAGTTCTCTACGTTCTTAAACAGTTCTTTCTCTTTCTGAATGGCTGCTTCGCTTCCGACAACGCAGATGTTGTTCTGTTTTAAGGCTGCATCTACAAGGTCTGCCAGTGCATGAATGTCGTCCAGGGTTGCATCGAGGATCTGATCTCTCTCCTGCTGGAAGTCTGCTTCGGTGATGCCGTTGAACCATGCGCTCTCGGAGGTCTGGCCTTTTGCAGACGGGTTCATCGGAACGTCGAGTTCGCTGATCGTTCCGATGATGTATTTGGTCATCTGGCGTTCGTCTGCTTCGAAATTGCGCACGTAATCGCCGATACCGCGGTATACTTCAAGGGTTCTTCCGACATTCGGATCACGGTAGGAAGAAATGCACGCGTTTCCGCCTCTTCCGAAAGCTCCGCCGCAGCCGTAAGCGCCGCCTTTGACACGGATGTTGATCCACAGATAGTCATAGCTCAGCATGACACGCAGGATGCGCAGGGCTCCTGTGTAGTCGTAGCCTTCGCGCTCGAAGTTTCCACAGAGTGCCACGTACTGTACCTGGCCGGAGGTCTGGAAGGCTTCGTTTTTCTGTTCAAAGTCATACACAATGCTGCCCGGCTCCACTTCGTCGGTGTACAGATTCTCTTTGAATGCTGCGATTTTTTCTTCCAGCGGTGCGTAGCCTGTCTCGTCTGCGGTATAGGAGACGGTCAGATTCTCTTTGCGGAAGATGTATTTCATCAGGGTCTGCAGATTTTTAATCAGTTCTGCTTTTTTCTCATCGAAGTTCTCGTCCAGATCTTTTAAGAGCTGGTAGAAGCCGATGCCTGCGATGCGGTCCTGGAAATTGCTCATCGGGGAGTAATAGGAAGCTGCACGCATCACAGCCGTTGCATTTCCGGCGGAAGACAGGCGGTTCTGCAGGCCGGATTTCATGCTGGCGATGATCTCGTGAATACGTTTCTCATCATCCAGGCGGGAGGTGTTCAGGATTTCCTCGATCATTTTCATGACGAAATCCAGTTTGTCGTACAGGAATTTCGCGCGGATGCCAAACATTCTGCGGCAGTCGTCATCATTTTCCGGAATGCGGAATACCTGCAGTCCGCAGTTGATGCCGCCGGTCTGTGCATTGATCTCGTTGAACAGCTCGCCGTAGGTGTAGTGTTCGGTGTCCACATAGCCGAGAACGGATTTTAATACGCCCATGTACGGGATCAGATCGTTCGGCACATTTTTCGTATCAAACAGCAAGCTTAAGTAACCGATGCCGTTCGTGAATACGTTGTGATGAAGAACCGTCGTTCCATCGACTTCATGCTCGTCATTGTAAAGTTTGACAGACTCACGTTTGATATCGCTTCGTTTCAGGAGCGGAATCGTCTCGAGTGCTTCCTCGCTCTCCTCTTCTTCCTGATATGCTGCCAGCTCTTTGGTGTCAGCAATGATTTTCTCGATCTCTTCTTTTGACAGGCTCTCTTTGTATTTCTGCAGTTTTTCTGCGGTCTTTGCATCATTTTCTGCGGCAAGACCGGTCTTTGGAATGAGGGTCACGATGGAGGCATGGGTGTTGTCCAGCAGATACGTCTGGATCAAGTTTTCGAAATAGCCTTCTTTTGCCAGTTTTTTCAGCTCATCGTAGATTGCAAGCTGCTGCAGGTAGGCGAACGGTTTGTTCTCGTCGTACAGCCAGCTGTCGAAGACGTCAATGCCGTACATCAGGCCCTTCGGGAAGCTGGAGAAGTCCGCCTCACGGAAACGGAATTCGAAATAGTTGATGCCTGCCTCGATGGCTTTCTGATCCATGCCGTTTTTCACGATATCCTCGAGGGTGCCGCGGATGATGGACAGGAATTTTTCTTTCTCATTTTCATCGGCGTTCTTGGCTACGATGGAGAAGAATGGCTGCAGGATGCCGTCCTCGTAGGAGCCGTAAACATCTTTTCCGATGTGTGCGTCAAGGAGTGCCTGTTTGACCGGGGCTCCCGGTGCGTCAAGGAGTGCATACTCCAGAACAGAAAATGCCACGTTTAATTTTACATCCAGACCGCTGCCGATGACCATGTTGTAGGACAGGTACGCATTGTTTTCAAGCGGATCGCCGTCGAGTACCGGGTACTCGTGTACAATGTCGAGGGTCTCTGCAAATGGTTTCTGATACGGAATTTCGGATTTTACTTCTTTTGCATCAAAATGGGACAGGTATTTTTCATCCATCCATGCCAGTTTTTCTTCCATATCCATGTTTCCGTACAGGTAGATATAGCTGTTGGACGGATGGTAATAGGTCTGATGGAAATTCAGGAAGTTTTCGTAGGTCAGGTTCGGGATGCAGGACGGATCTCCGCCGGATTCTACGCCGTACGGAGTGTCCGGGAACAGGGTGTTGAAGGTTTCACGCTCCAGGACATCGTCTGCGGAGGAGAAGGCTCCTTTCATCTCGTTGTATACAACACCGTTGTAGGTCAGCGGGCCGTCTTCGCTTTCCAGATGATAGCTCCAGCCTTCCTGCCGGAAGATTTCGTCGTGTTTGTAAATGTTCGGGTAGAATACGGCGTCCATGTAGACATGCATCAGGTTCTGGAAGTCGGCATCGTTGGTGCTGGCTACCGGGTACATGGTTTTATCCGGGTAGGTCATAGCATTTAAGAAGGTGTTCAGGGATCCTTTGACGAGTTCTACGAAGGGATCCTTTAACGGGAATTCGCGGGAGCCGCAGAGGACGCTGTGCTCGAGGATGTGGGCTACGCCGGTGCTGTCGGCCGGCGGGGTACGGAAGGCAATGTTGAATACTTTGTTGTCATCCTCCGTCTCGAGAAGCAGCACGCGGGCTCCGCTTTTGTTGTGGCGAAGGAGGTAGCCATGTGCGTGGATATCATCAATCTGCTGTTCCTGCAGCAGGGTGTAGGCTTTGCAATGTTCTGCGTTCATGTTAAAAGTGTCCTTTCTTGTTGTTTTTCTCGGTTATTTCCGGTTTTATGCAGTCAAAAACGGACCGCAGTGCCCGTTTACTGGGATTTTCTGCGGCCCTGTCGGTTTTTATTCTTCGTGGTCTGTTTCTGCGTCGGTAGTTTCCGCCTCATCCACATGATCTTTTACTTCGTCATTTGCAGCATTGTTCTGCGCATTTCTCTGCGCCTGAGCTGCGGCAGCCTGTGCCATCATCGCCTCGAGATTCGGGCGGACGCTCTGCGCCTGGGCTCCCATGATTCGCTGGAGCTGTTCTCTGGTCAACAGAAGGTTGAAGCCGGACGGGTTGATGACGAAGCCTTTGGCCTGTTTCATCAGGTACGGCAGAAGGTGCTGGAACGGGATGGCTGCCAGCCGGAGTTTTGCCTGCGGATCCGGACGGAATTTCTGGAATTCACCGATATCGGAGAACAATGGCTGGAAGATTTCTTCGTTCTGGTTTTTGATGTACGGGATGCGCACATCCGGTCCCGGGTTGGCCGGATCGAATTCGCCCTGTACCTGGGAGATGTCGATGGCAAGGATGAATTTGCTTCGCATCAGGTTGACAAGCATTTCTTCTTCGAGTTCACGCAGGTGCTGCATGCGCTCGGCATCGTCTCTTCTCTGGTTTGGTTTGCGGAGCTCCTGCAGGAAATAGACTACAGTGAGCTGTACGCCAGGGTTGAGGACTGGAAGATGCTGTTTGTTCATTTTTTCCATGTCCGGTTTCGGGAAGATCTGCTCCAGCTCGATGCGGCGGGTCTGATCGCCTTCGTGGAAGATGACCATGTTGACACCTTCTGCGTAGAGGCCCATATAGAAGTTCGGCATCTGCTTGCGCAGTACTTTTACGGTAAGCAGCGGGGTATTCTTCTCTACATAGGATTTTGCAAATTCTTTAGCTGCTTCTTCTTCGGTAAACATATATACCTGATCGTCAAAGGTTTCCGGATCGCACTCTACGTATGGGAGTTTCGTGATCTGGGAAAATGTGACATAGATGATTTCCATGCTTTGAAATTTCTTCATTGTGAAGCTGTTGTCTACTGTCATTTGTGGTTGAGTCCTTTCTTCGCTCTTAGAGGATATGGTATCCCCAAAATATCTATGTGACATTATATCATACTTTTGGTGGGTTGCCAAAGGTTTTCTTTTGGGGTGACGGACCGCGCAGACCAAAGCTGTCGAAACGGGGCCTGACTTTGCATGACGGCGGGAGAGGGCTTTTTGTAGTCTGTAATTGGGGCGTGCAGACTACGGAAATGTTTTTTAACACATTCTAGTTAATCGCTTTGGCATTGGGGTAGATTTTTTCCATTCGGGCGTCCGGGAAATGGGCATCTATGGTCTGCTCGATGGCATTAGCTGCGGGCTTTTGGTGGGCGCGTTCGTCGTATCGGGCGAGAGCAAGGGTAGATACGAGCATGTTGGCCACCATGAACACGATCAGGATCCAAGTGATGATTTCTCCGAATTTCATCGGGATTTTTTCAATCCAGCGCGAAATGACAGGATAGAATTTTTTGAGCCAGACGACGGCGGCTATTCCCCAGAAGAAACAGTACAGGAGGTTGATACGGCCTCCGAGGTTGAAGGGAATGTCGCTGTAGTCCCAGAAGACTTTTCCGAATACGATTTCGGTGAACACACTGCAGATGTATTCGTAGGCTCCGCCGAGGAAGGTACCAAAGGCAAACAGGAATCCATCGGAGCGGTCGCGGTAGTTGTAGAGGAACCAGGTAGCGAGGGCGATGGCCAGGCCCCAGACGATGCTGAACGGGCCCCAGACAAGGCTGCTGCGGCTCATCCAGACACCGGCGGTGATGCGGCAGAATATGGTTTCTGTAATATCGCCCAAAAATGCGCCGATGATGAAGAGAAGAACGATTTTGTAAAAGCTGCATCCTTCGGCAAATACGCCGGTTTCTGTTTTCTCTTTTTTCTCCGGAACTGGCTGTACGGCCGGATAGGCACGTTCCACACGACGCTCCAGATAGCGGTAAACACGGACAGAAAGGCGTCTGGTGAAGGCGTCGATCTGATCGTTCATAGCGCTGATCCGCGGCATTTTTTTCGTGATGTGGTGCAGAACAGCATAGGAACCGACGGCATCTACTATCAATATACCAAAGAGAATCCAGGATGTGATATGCAGGAAACCGGCCGGAATTGAATGAAGAACTGTAAAGCAGAGGCGATTGCCGATTTTCATGGCAAGCAGTCCTAAAATTCCCCATAGTACAGAATACTGAAGGCAGATATAGCCGTCCATGTTCCATTTTTTATTGGAATAGTCCCACCATTTGCCATGGCCAATGCGTTCCAGTGCGTGACCGGCCAGCCACTCGACTGCGGTAGCGATAATCATACAGCCAAGGAACAAAAAGACGGGGCTTGACTGCAGTTCATACAGATAACGTGTCATAAAGACAGCTGTGATTCCATAGATGGCGCAGAGCGGACCATTTAAGAATCCTCTGTTTACCATATGTTTTTTCCGGATCGCGGCCACAGAAGTTTCCAGAAGCCATCCAAGGAAGGCGTAAAAGAAAAACAGGCCGAGATAGTCATAAATTGTATAGTTCATGTTCTTCTCTCTATTCTTTCATTATTTTTGCTATTTTAAGGATTTTATTTTCCACTGAATCCCTTGTATACTCTCCAGTATTTTGTTTTTATTTTTATCCTGCAAATAAGATGGATTTAATTTTGCTTTTTTATACTGCAAATATGTTCCTTCTGTTTTCTGAATCAGCAATTTTGTAAAATATTGTTCCCAGCTAAAAAACTCTGTGCTGTCGATATAATCTTCTGGATTTTCCAGAATTTTACGAACCTCTTTGTCCTGTAAAAGATCTGAATTTAAAATCAGCCATTCAAAAGACTCCGGTAAATATAAATGTACGTTCTGTTTTTCCTCTATTTTATTGCTGAGAAGATTCATTTCTGCTCCAATTGCAGCACCGTCCGCAATAATACAGGTTTCTTCTGTTCCTGCCTTGCCGATCATTTCCGGTATTTTTGTTTTTCCACCAGCGCTTTCACATGTAATATTCCTTTCTGCACATACATTTTCAAAAAATTGATACCCAGAATTGGAATCTTCCGTAATTATTTTTTGTACTCTAACAGGAAGCCGTGCTGTTTTGGGATAGATCTGATACATTTTCTGATATATTTTTCTGGTATCTCTGTATTTTCCGGAAACATGCAATCCATAAATCTCTTCTACACTATACGGCAAATTATATAAGTTTTCTCTCGTAATCAATACAAAATAGTTTTCTGAACCCCGTATGGCAGAAGCAAATTCTTCTGTTTTTATAAAATAATTCTCCTCGTCTATGAAAAAGATGCTTTCCCGGCTGTTTTCCAAAATAATTTTCCAATTAACACCTTCCAGCACTCTGCACGGTACTTCACAGGAAACGTTGATTCCGCTGGACTCCCCTAAATTTTCTGCCTGCCGGATCATATTTACCAGTGTTGTTTTTCCTGATGCACTATCCCCCTGGATGATTGTAATATTACGCTTTATCACAAATTCATAATGAACTCTGTTATTTTGAATAATAACTCTTTTCTTTCCCTTCATACATCCACCTATACATAAGCCTCGGCAACATCTACAAATTCGGACATATTCCGCACAATAGTCCCTGTATTTAAAATCAGGATTTCAAAAGGATCTTTGCCAAACCGCATCACATGACGCAGATTAATCGTCAGATCCTTTTGCTCTCCTAATTTTAAAATCCATTTTGCACAATTATCTCCACATACGGAGGCATTAAAGATCTTTCCGTCTGTATCGTATGCCATCAGCAGCAACGTTTTGATTCCTCCGGATAAATCTTTCGGTGGAATCGGACCAAGCACCGGGCTGTCAATCAGATGCGCACTGATTACCTCCGAGCGATCCACATCGCGGATCATTTCTTTTGCCAGTGGCGTGGTCAGCCATTCATCTTCATAACAATTATCAAAATAGGTTGGCGGATGATAGATTGCACCTTTCATTTCTCCAAGATATATTTTCAACATAATAAAATTCCTCTCGCTAACGCTCATTATATCGTGATACGCACATTATACCATATCTCAAAGCCTTCTTGCGCAAAAATGTATCGTTTGTCAACATTTTCCGGGATAAAAATGTTGACAAACGATACAAAACTATTGCCAAATGTCGCTAATTCATTTTTTCTCCCAAAAAGAAAGAAGCCATACTCTCTCAAGTATGACTTCTCTCCTTTTTCAAATTCTTTTTAAGGAAAAAGAATTACTCTTCTTCTGCGCCGTACAGTTTTACGAGTTTGTTCAGGTAAGTGTAACGGTCTTTTGCTTCCTGCTCGTTCTTGCCGAACAGTCTTTCTGCTTTCGCCGGGTTTGCACGTTTCAGAGAGTTGTAACGTACCTCGCCGTTCAGGAATTCCTGATAATCTCCTGACGGAGCCTTGGAATCCAGTGTGAATGCGCTCTTGCCTTCTGCAGCGAGTGCCGGGTTGAAGCGGAAGCAATGCCAGTATCCGGTCTGAACAGCGAGCTGCTCCTCGGTCTGTGCTTTGCTCATACCTTTCTTGATACCATGGTTGATACACGGAGCGTAAGCGATAATGAGGGACGGTCCCGGATATGCCTCTGCCTCTGCGATTGCTTTGACTGCCTGATTGTAATCAGCGCCCATAGCGATCTGTGCTACGTATACATAGCCATAGCTCATTGCGATGCTTGCCATATCTTTCTTCTTGGTTTCTTTACCGCCTGCTGCGAACTGTGCAACTGCACCGGTCGGAGTAGCTTTGGAGGACTGTCCGCCTGTGTTGGAGTAAACCTCGGTATCGAATACCATTACGTTGATATCTTTTCCGCTGGCAAGTACGTGGTCTACGCCGCCGAATCCGATATCGTAAGCCCATCCGTCACCACCGAAGATCCACTGGGATTTCTTAGCGAGGAAGTCTTTGTTCTTCACGATTTCTCTGCAGGTATCGCAGTCAGCATCTTTGATTGCTTCTACGAGTTTATCGGTTGCGGTTCCGTTGGTTGCGCCGCAGTCAAAGGTATCCAGATACTCTTTGCATGCTGCTTTTACTTCTTCCGGAGCTTTCTCAGAGTTCATAACAGCTTCAACTTTGGCTTTCAGGCCGCCGCGGATTGCTTTCTGAGCAAGAAGCATACCATAACCGAACTCTGCGTTGTCCTCGAACAGGGAGTTGGACCATGCCGGGCCCTGTCCTTTCTCGTTTACGGTGTAAGGAGTGGACGGTGAGGAGTTGCCCCAGATAGAAGAGCATCCTGTTGCGTTTGCGATGTACATTCTGTCACCAAACAGCTGGGTGATCAGTTTTGCGTAAGGAGTCTCGCCGCAGCCTGCGCATGCGCCGGAGAACTCAAGCAGCGGTTTCTTGAACTGGCTGCCCTTTACGGTATTTTCTTTGAATTTTGCTACAACGTCTGTCTTCTCTGGAAGAGCTGCTGCATAATCGAAGTATTTCTGCTCTGCTTCGTGTGCTGCAAGGCTTTCCATAGCCAGTGCTTTCACACCCTTCTTGCCCGGGCATACGTTTGCACAGGAACCACATCCGGTACAGTCAAGCTGGGAAATAGCCATTGTGAAGGTGTAGTCCGGCATACCGGTCATCGGCATGGTCTGGATGCCTTCCGGAGCTGCTGCTGCTTCTTCTGCGGTCATGGCAACCGGACGGATAACAGCGTGCGGGCAGACGAAGGAACATCTGTTACACTGGATACAGTTTTCCGGATTCCATACAGGTACGTTTACGGCGATACCACGTTTCTCGTATGCGGATGTGCCGGACGGAGTTGTTCCGTCTACGTAGTCTGCAAATGCGGATACAGGCAGGTTGTTTCCTTCCTGGGAAGTTACTTTTGCCTGGATGGTATTTACGAATTTAACAGCGTCAGCGCGGCCGCTCTCTGCATGAGTTGTGGTCAGACCTTCGTCTGCTGCATTTTTCCAGCTTTCCGGAACTGCAACTTCTTTGATCTGTTTTGCACCCTCATCGATTGCTGCCCAGTTCTTTGCTACGACATCATCACCTTTACGGCCATAGGTAGCTTTTGCTGCTGCTTTCATGAGTTCGATGGCTTTTTCTTCCGGAATGATCTTCGCAAGCTTGAAGAATGCAGACTGAAGAATGGTGTTGATACGGGTCGGTCCCATGCCGGTCTCGATACCGATCTTAACGCCGTCGATCACATAGAATTTGATGTTATGGTTTGCGATGAATGCTTTTACCTGACCTGGCAGATGCTCTTCCAGTCCTGCTTCATCCCATGGACAGTTCAGAAGGAAGGTTCCTCCGTCTACCAGCTCCTCTACCATGTGATATTTGTTCACATAGGAAGGATTATGACATGCAACAAAGTTTGCTTTGTGGATCAGGTAGGTGGATTTGATCGGTTTCTTTCCGAAACGCAGGTGAGACATCGTTACACCGCCGGACTTCTTGGAGTCATAATCGAAGTAAGCCTGAGCGTACATGTCTGTGTTGTCACCGATGATCTTGATGGAGTTCTTGTTTGCACCTACGGTACCGTCTGCGCCAAGTCCCCAGAATTTGCAGTTGATGGTTCCTTCCGGAGTTGTTACCAGAGGAGCGCCAACCGGCAGAGACAGATTGGTAACATCGTCTACGATACCAATGGTAAATCTCTGTTTCTCTGTATTTTCATATACAGCAACGATCTGAGCCGGTGTGGTGTCCTTGGAACCAAGTCCGTAACGACCTGTGAAGACCGGTGTGCTCTCGAATCTGCTGCCTTTTAATGCTGCTACTACGTCCAGGTACAGAGGCTCGCCAAGAGATCCCGGCTCTTTTGTTCTGTCCAGAACGGAAATCTGTTTTACAGTCTCCGGAATTGCATTGATGAGTGCTTCTGCGGAGAACGGACGGTACAGACGTACCTTTACAACGCCGACTTTCTTGCCTGCTGCTACGAGGTAATCGATGGTCTCCTCGATGGTATCGCAGACAGAACCCATAGCGATGATTACGTGCTCAGCGTCTGCTGCTCCATAATAGTTGAACAGTTTGTAATCGGTTCCGATTTTCTCGTTTACTTTGTCCATGTACTCCTGTACGATTGCCGGAAGAGCATCGTAGTACGGGTTACATGCTTCTCTTGCCTGGAAGAAGATATCCGGGTTCTGTGCGGATCCTCTCTGGCACGGATGGTTCGGGTTCAGGGCATGTTTACGGAATGCATCTACTGCATCCATATCTACCATGTCTTTCAGATCTTCGTAATCCCATGTCTCGATTTTCTGAATCTCGTGGGAGGTACGGAATCCGTCGAAGAAGTTGATAAATGGAACTTTGCCTTTCAGTGCTGCACAGTGTGCAACCGGTGTCAGGTCCATAACCTCCTGTACGCTGGATTCGCAGAGCATTGCGACTCCGGTCTGACGACAGGCGTAAACGTCTGAATGATCTCCGAAGATGGAAAGTGCGTGGCTTGCAAGGGCACGAGCGGATACGTTGAATACGCCCGGGAGCTGCTCGCCGGCAATTTTATAAAGGTTCGGGATCATCAGAAGAAGTCCCTGGGATGCGGTGTAGGTTGTGGTAAGAGCTCCGGCTGCCAGTGATCCGTGTACTGCACCTGCTGCTCCTGCCTCAGACTGCATCTCAGTTACCTGAACTTCCTGTCCGAAAATGTTCTTTCTTCCCTGGGTTGCCCACTCATCGGTATGCTCCGCCATAACGGATGAAGGGGTAATTGGGTAAATAGCTGCTACGTCGGTATACGCATAAGACGCATGTGCTGCAGCCTGGTTACCATCCATGGTTTTCATCTTTCTAGCCATTTGATTTTATCCTCCTTAAAAAATGATGACCAAAAATTACTTTGGCTTTTCTCAGGTTGGTGTTCTGCCGGGTTTCGGTTGCCTCCGCGCTTCGAAAAACCCGGATAAGGGCATGGCAATGCCACTATGTCCAGTATTTGAATTATAACACCGATTGGGCATTCTGTCCAGATTTTCTGTGGGTGTTCAGGGAAAAATACAAGTTTTTTACAACTTCTGGTAATTCCGCGTCGAATTTCTTGATAAAAAAAGAAGGAACGACCCGCATATTTTTTCTCTTCTGCGGACAGTTCCTTTGCTTCTTTTATTTCTGATTCTGCGCCTCAATCTGTTCTGCGAGGTCGGTTAGATAAACCCATCTCTCGGTTTTTTCTTCCAGAGCAGCTTCGGTCTTCTCTTTTTCCACCATCAGTTCGGCGAGCTTTGCAGAGTTGGTGGCGTTTTTGAGCATCTGATCGTCAAGCGATGCAATCTTTTCCTCGAGTACAGCGATATCGTCATCGATGGTCTCGTACTCGCGCTGTTCTTTGAACGTAAATTTCAGGCGGGTCGGACGGTTCTGCTTCCAGTCATTGTTCTTTGACTTTGCAGGTTCGTCCGCGGACGTTTTGGACGGCGCTGCTTTTGCCGTTTCTTCCGCACTTCCGCCGAAACGGCGTTCTTTTGCTTCGAGGTAATCGGTGTAGCCGCCCTCGTACTGCAGAAGATTTCCGTTTTCGTCGAATTCGAAGATGCGGTCCACAACGTTATCCAGGAAATAGCGGTCGTGGGAAACGGTGATGACGATGCCGACGAACGTGTTCAGGAAATCCTCAAGCACGGTCAGGGTCGGGATATCAACGTTGTTGGACGGCTCGTCGAGGATCAGAACATTGGCGCCGCTCACCAGGACGGATAAGAGATACAGTCTCCGTTTTTCGCCTCCGGAGAGTTTGGAAATCGGGGTGTACTGCATATCCGGTGTGAACAGGAAGCGTTCGAGCATCTGCGATGCGCTGATTCGGCCGTCACGGGTCTGGACATACTCAGCGATATCTTTCACGTAGTCGATCACGCGCTGATTCGTATCCATGTCCGGCTCTTCCTGTGCCAGATAGCCGATGCGGATCGTGTCGCCGATTTCGATGGTTCCCGCATCCGGCAGGACTTCTCCGGTGATCATCCGCAGCATTGTGGATTTTCCGCAGCCGTTCGGGCCAATGATGCCGACACTCTGGTTCCGCAGGAAGATGTATTCGAAATCTTTCATCAGCGTTTTATCGCCGAAGGCTTTGCTGACGTTATGGAATTCAATCGTTTTCTTTCCCATGCGGGTCTCGACAGCATCCATCTCCACGACAGCGTCTGCGGTCGGTGCCGTGCCATTTTTGAGTACTTCGAGACGGTCGAGTCTTGCGCGCTGTTTTGTGCTTCTTGCGCGGCAGCCGCGTTTCGCCCATTCGAGTTCCATGCGCAGGATGCTCTGGCGTTTCCGTTCAGAGGCGAGTTCCATCTCCTCGCGCTCAGCTTTCAGTTCCAGAAAGCGGGAATAGTTGGAATCGTAGCTGTACATTTTTCCGTGGCTGATTTCGAGGATGCGGTTTGACACTTTATCCAGGAAATAACGGTCATGGGTGACCATAAAGACGGTTCCGCGGTAATTTTTCAGATAATCCTCGAGCCAGGAGAGCATTTCGTTGTCAAGATGGTTGGTCGGCTCGTCGAGGATCAGGACATCAAAATCGGACGCAAGCACTTTTGCCAGGGCAACTTTGCGGCGCTGGCCGCCCGAGAGCGTATCGAGTTTTGCGTCGTATTCGGTAATGCCAAGCTGCACAAGGTTACTCTGCACCTGCCAGTCCTCCTCATCGCCGGAAAGGGTATAGGACAGCACGGTGGCATCCTTCGGGAATTCCGGTGTCTGCGGCAGGTAGGCCATTTTGAGGTTGTTCTGGCGGATAATCTGGCCGGAATCCGGTGTTTCTTCTCCCACTACCATGCGCAGCAGCGTGGATTTTCCGGTTCCGTTGATTCCGACGATACCGACCTTGTCGCCTTCCTGCAGACCGAAGGAGGCATCGTCAAAAATCAGTTTATCGCCGAACAGTTTGCTGATGTGTTCGATGTTGATGATATTCATTTGCACAGTTCTGCAACGGTCTGGTTAATCACCTTTCCGTCTGCTTTACCTTTCATATCTGCCATAACGGCTTTCATAATCGCGCCTTTGTTTTTGGTTGCCAGCACGTCTGCGAATTTTTCCTGAATGTAGGCCTTGACTTCGTCTGCGCTCATCTGTTTCGGTGCGTACTCGCTGATGACGTCGTAGCGGAACTGGTACTCTGCCTTTAAATCCTCGCGGGATGCCGGGCAGGTGTCGATCTGTTCTTTTACGGTTTTCAGCTCTTTTAAGATCACACGGTCTACGAGCTCCGGTTTGATGTCATCACGGCAGCCCTCGTCGATGGCAACCTTCTTTGCTGCGGAGATCAGGGAAGAGATGGCCTCTTTTCTCGCTTTGTCTTTGGCTTTCATTGCTGCTATCATATCACTTCTTAAAGTTTCTAATTCCATGGTGTTGTTCCTCCTGTACTAAATTTTGTCCGGTTTCAAGTATAACACTTCTCTTTTTGCTTTTCCAGTCACTTTGTAGGATAGCTCCCTTATTTTCCCCACGGCAGACGGTGTTTCTTTACCTGGATTGCCTGATGTGGGCACATTTCCTGACAGCAGAAACAGCGGATGCACTTTTTATAATCGTAGACCGGCGGATTTCTGCGGCCGTTATCAAAGCGGACGGCTTTCCCTTCCACCGGGCAGCTCTCAACGCAGACGCCGCATTTTTTACATTTTTCTTCTATGATATAGGGGCGGCTCTGGAAGACCCCGAGGATCTCGAGCAGGTCGAGGGCTCCTTTTTTGCGGGCTTTGCGGCGGTCGACGTTGAAGTTTGGATTTCCGTACTTTCTTTTCAGTTCTTCCTCGGATATGGTGCCATCCGCTGTCACGATTTCGATGCGGTCGTCGTGCCACGTTCCAAGGCCGAGCGTTTCCCCGTAGAGATTTGTCGGCACATACGACGGATCGAGGTTCACCAGATGGCAGAACACGGTATCCAGTGCGATCGGATCGGTGGACATAAGAAGAACTCCCATCGAAACCGGGTCGCCGGAAGTCGGACCATTGCCTTCCATTGCTACGATGCCGTCGCAGATATAGAGGCGCGGGGCGACTTTCTGGTTCAGCTCGATCAGCATGTGTGCGAAGCTCTCAGCGTTCGGATACTGCGTGTGGCCGAGTTTTTTGTAGACGCCGCTGATGCAGCCGTACTGGTTCTTGACAGCTCCGGTGATGCGTTCCAGCGCGTGGGTTTTCATTTTGCTGACGCTGATGAGGGCGTCGCAGTCGAGTGCATCTTTCGCAATCATCAGAAATTTGCCATCGGCGGTTTCTACGCGCTCGCTCGTAAGGAAATCTTTCAGCGGAACGTTGTGTTTTTCCAGCACCTCTTTCAGCCCGGCTTCCTTTGCAATGCCCTCCGGGGTGCCAAGGCCGCAGGAATCGCCGCAGGAAATATTCTCATAGCCATTTTCCTGCAAAATCGTGATCAGGGCATCCATAACTTCCGGGTCGGTCACGACGGCGCGTTCTCGTTTTGCGGAGCGGACGAGGTTTGGTTTTAATAAGATATTCTCTTCTTTTCCGATCAGAGATTCCAGGCCGCCAATTGCTTCCAATCCCTTTTGCAGGCTTTCCTTTACGTGCGCCGGCTCATAGTCGGGACAGGCAACCACTGCCACTTTGCTTTTTTTCATATTCACCTCATGTTTTTCTATATTTCAAAAGAAGCTGCGATCCCCTTACCGGTTCTCACAGCTTCTTCGTATATTCACACAGAATATGTTTTTACTTATGCTACTTTGCTTTTTGCAAGCTCAGCCAGTGTTGCAAATCCTTCTGCATCGTTAACTGCCATGTCAGCCAGAACTTTACGGTTCAGCTCAACGCCTGCCAGTTTCAGACCATACATAAATTTGCTGTAGGACAGACCGTTCATTCTTGCTGCTGCGTTGATACGAGCGATCCACAGCTGACGGAACTGACGTTTTTTCTGTTTTCTTCCTGCGTAGGAGCTGGTCAGTGCGCGCATTACGGACTGTTTTGCTACTCTATACTGTTTGCTTCTGGCTCCTCTGTAACCTTTAGCCAGTTTTAATACTCTGTTATGTTTTTTCTTAGCGTTCATGCCGCCTTTAATTCTTGCCATTTCTTATTTTCCTCCTTGATCTGTTGGGCGTAACTCTACCTTGCAAAAATTACATGTAAGGTAAGATTTTCTTCATGTTCTTTACGTTTGTTGCATCAACAGTAGTCTGTTTTCTCAGGTTTCTTTTTCTCTTCTGAGATTTCTTGGTTAAGATATGGCTCTTGTAAGCTTTATTTCTTACTAATTTTCCTGTTCCTGTTGTTTTAAAACGCTTTGCAGCTGCTCTGCTTGTTTTTACCTTTGGCATTTTAATTTCCTCCTTGATATTGATTCAAATGTATTTTAACGTTTAGCCGTCAAAAACATGGTCATGCTTCTGCCTTCCACCTTCGGCGCTTTGTCAACCGTTGCAATATCGGACAGACTCTCTGCAAATTCATCGAGGATGTATTTGCTACTGTTCATATGTGCCATCTCACGGCCGCGGAAACGAAGTGTTACTTTTACTTTGTCTCCCTTTGTAATGAACTTGCGGGCTGCACCTACTTTGGTATTAAGATCATTGGTGTCAATGTTTGGAGAAAGGCGAACTTCCTTGATTTCAATTGTTTTCTGTTTTTTCTTTGCTTCTTTTTCCTTGCGGGCCAGTTCATATCTGTACTTTCCGTAGTCGATAATTTTGCAAACCGGCGGTTTCGCTGTCGGAGCAATTTTCACAAGATCCAGACCTGCTTCCTGTGCTTTCAGGTACGCATCTCTGGCAGACATAATTCCAAGCTGTTCTCCGTTCTGACCGATCAGACGAATTTCTCTGTCTCTGATCTGCTCATTAATCATTAATTCGCTAATTGTAGTGCACCTCCATCATTATAAAAGACTGTGTTCCCGCTTTTGCGGTGTAACGAAATCAAACTCGGCTCACCGGACCGGATTTGACTGATAACGCAAGAAAAGTGGATAGACAGACTATCCACTTAACATTGTACATAAATCTCTACACAAAGAGAACTTAAGATCAATATTGGACCGTAGTCGCGTGTTTGCGCTAGGGTGAGAGTGGATACTCTACTTTCTTTTTCTCAGACTATTGTAGTATAGCACTCTCCCATCCTGTTGTCAATACTGATTTTCGCATTTTTTCGTATTTATTTCCCGCAGCCACAGCGGAAGGAGCTGCACTCGGTTTCCTGGCAGCTGCATGCGCTGTCTCCGGCGATATGGATATCTCCGGCTTCGCATTTACAGTTGTCGTTAAAGGTACAGTTCTGCGCCTTGCAGTCGACACCGATTTTCGTACAGCCGCAGCCGGTGGAGTTGGACATCGTGCCCTCACCGCGCTCCTTGAAGCTCTCGCAGCACGTTTCCATGGAGCTTTTGGCTCCGCTTCCGCCTACGCGGATATCTCCTTTGGAACAGAGCTCGTTCTGGTTGTAAACACAGGTCATAGCGGAACAACTTAATGCTGGCATAATAAATTACCTCCTGAAATTTAGTTTCTGCGGTTTCGCCCGCATAGAAACCATTATTTCCAAGAGGTAATTTTTTATGCTTTATTATTTATTTTCTTTTGTTTCAACAGTAACCGGGCGGTTAACGCGGCTTGCGATTTCTTCTTTGATATCTGCAATAAACTGCTCCAGGCTTCTCTGGCCTTCATCACCTGCAAAACGGCTTCTGACAGATACAAGACCTGCCTCTTCCTCTTTTGCTCCGGCGATCAGCATGTATGGAATCTTCTGTCCCTGTGCCTCACGGATCTTATATCCAATCTTCTCGGAACGGGTATCCATCTCTGCGCGGATGCCTGCCTCGTGAAGGGCGTCCAGAACCTTCTTGCCGTAATCTGCGTATTTGTCGGAGATTGGCAGAACCTTTACCTGTACCGGCGCAAGCCAGGTTGGGAATGCACCTGCAAAGTGCTCGATCAGGATACCGATGAAACGCTCAACAGAACCGTAAACAACACGGTGGATCATAATCGGACGATGTTTCTCTCCGTCTGCTCCTGTGTATTCCAGTTCGAATCTCTGCGGCAGCTGGAAGTCAAGCTGGATGGTACCGCACTGCCACGTTCTTCCGATGGAGTCTTCCAGATGGAAGTCGATCTTCGGGCCATAGAATGCGCCGTCGCCTTCGTTGACTACATAGTCAAGGCCAAGGTCATCGAGTGCGCCGCGGAGACCTTCGGTTGCTACCTCCCAGTCCTCATCGCTTCCCATGCTGTCTTCCGGACGGGTGGACAGCTCTACGTGATATTTGAATCCGAACAGTTTGTAAACCTGGTCAATCAGGTTTGCAACGCCTTTGATTTCATCTTTAATCTGCTCCGGTGTCATGAAGATATGGGCATCGTCCTGGTTGAAGCAGCGTACACGCATCAGGCCGTGCAGCTGGCCGGATTTCTCATGACGATGTACCAGACCAACCTCTGCCAGACGCAGCGGCAGATCACGGTAGGAACGAGGCTCGGATTTGTAAACGAGAACGCCGCCCGGGCAGTTCATCGGTTTGATTGCATAATCTTCATCGTCGATGACGGTGGTATACATGTTTTCTTTGTAGTGATCCCAATGACCGGAGGTCTCCCACAGGCGACGGTTCAGGATGATCGGTGTGGAGATTTCTACGTATCCTGCTTTTCTGTGGATTTCACGCCAGTAATCCATCAGTGCATTTTTCAGATCCATTCCTTTTGGAAGGAAGAACGGGAATCCCGGGCCGTCCTCACTCATCATAAACAGGCCGAGCTCTTTTCCGAGTTTTCTGTGGTCACGTTTCTTTGCTTCCTCGATCATGTGGAGGTACTCTTCGAGCTCTGCTTTCTTTGTGAATGCAGTTCCGTAGATTCTCTGCAGCATCTTGTTTTTCTCGCTGCCTCTCCAGTATGCACCTGCAAGGCTGGTCAGTTTGAAGGCTTTGACCGGCTTTGTGCTCATCAGATGAGGGCCTGCGCACAGGTCCGTGAATTCACCCTGGCGATAGAAGCTGATGACTGCGTCTTCCGGCAGATCTTCGATCAGTTCTACTTTATATGGCTCTTCTTTTTCTTTCATGAAGGCGATGGCTTCTGCTCTCGGCAGCTCAAAACGCTCCAGTTTCAGATCCTCTTTTACAATTTTCTTCATTTCTGCTTCGATTTTTTCAAGGTCTTCGCTGGTGAGTGGAGTATCTCTGTCTACATCGTAGTAGAATCCGTCTGCGATGGACGGTCCGATTGCAAGCTTGGTCTCCGGGTACAGTCTCTTGATTGCCTGTGCCATGATATGGGATGTGGTGTGACGGAATGCTGCTTTTCCGCCTTCATCGTTGAAGGTCAGAATGGAAAGATTGCAGTCCTTGTCGATGACGGTACGAAGATCTTCTACTTCACCGTTTACTTCACCTGCACAGGCCATTCTTGCAAGGCCTTCGCTGATGTCTGCTGCGATCTCAATGATGGATTTCGGTTCGGAGTACTCTTTGGTACTTCCATCTTTCAGTGTGATGATCATTTGCTTTACCTCTTTCTTTGTATATTTTTCGCAAGCGTGTTTCAGAATTTTTATACTTTTTACAGCAACAAAAAAGTCCCTTCTGACACGCTTATGCTGTCAAAAGGGACGATGTATTTTCATTCACCGCGGTTCCACCCATTTTGTTTTTTCAAACCACTTCATTTGACGATAACGGAATCACCGGGCCGGATTGGGACCGCTCAGAGCTGGTCTTCGATCACGTTCCTGTTAAAACCCTTGCACCACAAAACGGGGTTTCTCTCTGTCACATTCACTGTGATTTACTCGTCTCTTCTACGCTTTGTTTTTTGTGTTCGGTGCTTTTTGGCTCCCGATAGTTTTAGATTATATCACCCAATGCGTGGTTGTCAAGACCTGCATGGGCGAAAAATTTATTTTTCCGGCGATTTTTGTCCTGCTGTCTGCAGAGCAATTTTTTCTTTTGCTTTTTCCGGCATTTCCAGCAGGGCAAACTCGTAAAAGATGCCGTAAATATACGTGATTCCACGGATATCGCCCAGCGCTTTCGGGCGCTCGACAACCGGTCTTTCGCTCTCCTGCTGTAATTCCAGCACTTTCTGATATGCACTCCGGACGGAGCTCCAGACAAGACTTTTGCTTTTTTCTCTGCGGTTGATCCAGAGCTCTTTTGTATAGGTGCCGCTTCTGCCGTATTTCATATGGTAGGAATACGGCAGGCCGGAATACGTATGGAACTCAAAATCCTGATACGCAGTAACACAGTCCCACAGGGCTTCTTCTGTCCGCTCCTTGCGGAGCCGCTGCAGGGCCTGTTCTCTTTTTCGCTGTAAGCTTTCCTGTGTTTCTTTCGTTTCTTCCATCTTGTTTGTCTTCTCCATCCTGTTTTTAATCCACCAGAAATTTATCCAGTTCCGCCGTCACGACCGGATTACGTTTTACCTGCGGATGGTCGATTCTTCCGGAACAATCGCCGTGATGTTTTCTCCCTCCGTCAGGATCGTAAGACCGGTCTGGACCTGCATCTCTTTCGTTCCGTTTAAAATTTTTCCGTTTTTGTAGGCATATTTCATACTCGATTCCCTCTTTCTGCCGAACGTATTATGGTTTATTTTATCACTCCTAAGAGAGATTCGCGATAGAAAATCTCAGATTTTTGAAATATTTTCCTCATCTGAGAGGCCAGGATATTCACAGATGGTTTCTGCATCCTTTTATTCCTCCTGCAATGCCGCCAGATATCCCAGAATTCGTTCCTTTTTTCTGTCGGGCAAATTACGAAAGCCTTCCAGAATCATTTTCTCCTCTGTGTTTGCCGCGCACATTTCGAGATCCACTGCTTTCCGTTCGATCTCATTTTCTCCTAAAAGCTCATACGGCGTAACCTTCAGCACTTCGCAGATTTTCAGTATCTTATCCGCCGACGGATTCGTCCCCTTTCTTTTCCAGTCGCTGATGGTGCTCTGTGAAATTCCGGTTTCTTCAGAGAATTCTTTCTGGGTCACCCCGTTTCGAAGAATTAATTCAAAAATTTTTTCACTGATCATTTTGTATTTCACCTTTTCACTCAGATTTTGTTTTACTATATCACAAAATTCCCTGTCCGTCACTTCCTCCAATGCTGAAAAAACGCCTCTTCCTGCCCTGTGCGGATTCCGTATTTTCTTCTTGCGATCTAACAAAAAAAGAAATGGTAATGCCTGGGAAAAGATGCGCCATGCAAAAAAACAGCCTGAGTTCCCGTTTTTACACCGAAACTCAGACTGTTTTTATGCGTTCTGTTCCGCTTCCACTTCCCGGTTGATCTCATCCTCGCTGTCGGCCATTGCCTGCAGGGTCATAGTCAGTAATTTTTCCAGCGGCCAGCCAAGCTGATCGGCGCCCCTCTCAATGACCTCTCTCGAACATCCTGCTGCAAAGCCTTTGCTCTTATATTTCTTCTTTAAGGATTTCAGTTCCATGTCTTTTGTGCTCTTCGAAGGCCGCATCAGCGCAGCTGCCCAGATCAGTCCCGTCAGCTCATCTGCTGCAAACAGAACTTTTTCCATCTCATGCACCGGCTCCACATCCAGTGTGACGCCGCACTCAATGGTAATGCCGCAGCCATGGGAAACGACACCATGAATGATATCTTCCGACACGCCGCCTCCCCGCAGAAGCTCCGGTGCTTTCAGGCAGTGCTCTGCCGGATACAGCTCAAAATCAATGTCATGCAGCAGTCCGACAATACCCCAGTGCTCCTCTTCTGCCCCATAGCCAAGCTCTCTTGCATACCATTTCATCACGGCCTCTACGGTAAGCGCATGCTGAATATGGAAGGGATCTTTGTTGTATTTTTTTAATAAAGTAAATGCCTCATCTCTTGTAATTTCACTCATGCTTGATTTTCTCCTTCCCTTTTCTCTTTCCAGAATCACCTGGATTGGATTTGAATTATAATTTCGTCCATTATAATCCTATATTCATAGCAATTCAATAGGTTTATCAAGACTTTTTTTGTACATCATATAAAAAGGCGCCGTTCCCTCACCTTTCAGAGAGAGGGCACAGCGCTTTTCTTATTTTTCAAATTCTACACTTTACAGAAGTTCCGGTTTCAGCCGCACATCGAAGCTGATTTCGGTTTCTTTCAGCTGATATTTTTCCAGCAGCATCGGTCCGCAGCTTGCCGATCCGATCCCGGCCTGGCGGTAGTCGATGCAGAAAACAGTGCTTCCGCACGGCCGAAGCTCATAGTTGTGGGCTTTCGCGGTCAGCTCCTCCTGCGTGTAAATAGATGCCTGGAATGAGAAGGTTTTCTCGCCCACTGCCGTCAATACCGCACGATCACTGGCAAGACTTGCATAATCGCAGTCGTAGTGGCTGCCGTTCTCCTGCGGGCGGATATAGTCTTCCTGCTGTTCTGCCGGTGTGCTGTGGAAAACGCCGTGATAGCTTGCCTGGTGCTTATCCACGTAGCTCTCCACCGGACCGAGGCCGCAGTAGGTCAGTTCTGCAAACGATTCCGGCAGGAACAGGCGCAGGCCAAAACGCGGCAGAACCGGGAATACCGGGTCTTTCTTTGCTTCCACATGGACATCGGTCGTTCCGTCGCTGTAAATTGTCCATTTGATCACACCTGCAAGGATCCGCTGCAGAGCCGGAGACGAAATCGAATAGCTTGTCTCGATCTCCACGCAGCCGTTTTCTTCTTTTGCCGTTGTCTCATACGCCCGCGTCACGGTGCGGTCATACTGCGCACGCATCCAGGTATTCTTGATATTGCGGTCATTGTCTGTCGGCGCACGCCAGATGTTCAGCTCCATCGGGCGGTCGAGCAGATTCTGGTTGGCATAGCACATTTTCTCGAACAGGCCGGTGAACTTATTATAGGTATAGCTGAACTGTTCCGTCGATACCGTCAGATAATGATCGTCCTCTTTCCATCCAAACGAAACCGTTCCCTCCGGGCGCTTCATCATCTCTTTTGCCTTCTGGTTCTGATTGTCTTTCGTTTTCACCGGAACTTCTTCAAATCCCAGTTCGAACTGCTCCGGCAGCACCTCAGTGGCCTGTTTCTGATACCAGGTAACCTTCAGCGCACATTTTCCCTGCTCCGGCACGGAAATGGCAAGCGGAATCGTCTTCTCACAGCCTGCCGCAAGCTCCAGCAGTGCTTCATCTGTAATCTTGCCGCTCTCCGTCACTTCGCCGTCCACAAGCACCTCATAGCCGAGCACAGCGTAATCTTTCAGATTCACAAAATTCATATAGTTTTTGATGGTCAGTGTACCCTTTTCGGCATCATATCCCGTCACGCGCACCGGACGATACACGTTTTTAAATTCCATCAGTCCCGTATGCGGTGTGCGGTCCGGATAAACAAGTCCGTCCATGCAGAAGTTGCCGTCGTGCGGATACTCGTTGTGGTCGCCGCCGTACGCGTACATCTTCTTTCCCTCGATCGTTTTTCCCATATCAATCGCGTGGTCGCACCACTCCCAGATAAAGCCGCCGCACATCTTCTCCTCGCTGTGGATCAGTTCAAAGTAGTCTTCAAGATCTCCCGGGCCGTTGCCCATCGCATGGCAGTATTCGCACATGATATACGGCTTATCCCCGTACTCCACCAGCTCTTTTTTGATCTCCTCGAGTGATGGATACATGCGGCTGTAGAGATCGAGGTTGCTGTAATCGTATTTCTTCGGATCATCCACATACCGTGCCGACTCATAGTGCGTCAGTCGCGTCGGATCAAATTCCTTCGTCCACTTTAAGGCCGCCTCGAAGGTACAGCCGTATGCGCACTCATTTCCCATCGACCAGATGACAACGCTCGGGCGGTTTTTATCGCGCTCTACGCAACGCTGTGTGCGGTCTACGGTTGCCTCGGTAAATACCGGATTGTTCGCAATTAGTTTATTCCAGTTCTTCGCATACTCTTCCCAGCTCGTGTAATTCGCATAAATTTCCTCTGTGCCGTGACTCTCATTGTCCGCCTCATCGATGACATAAAAACCGAGACGGTCATAAAGCTGATAACAGTACGGCGCATTCGGGTAATGGCTGGTCCGGATCGCATTGATGTTGTGCTCTTTCATTACCTTCAGATCTTTTTTGATCTGTGCAAGGCTGATTGCAAATCCCGTCACCGGATCGCTGTCGTGGCGGTTTGTTCCGTGGAATTTGATCTTCACGCCGTTCAGGTACAGCACACCGTCCTTCGCGTGGATCTCACGGATGCCGACATGATCCGTGATCACCTCACCCGCCGTCTCCAGCACCAGCGTATACAGATACGGCTCCTCGGCATTCCACAGATGTGCATCTTTTACATGCATCTGAACCGTATCGCCGCCAAACGCTGCCTCTGCCACAAGATGATTTTCTGTATCAAACAGCTTTGCCGTTCCTTCCTGCGGTTCCCCGTCATTCCAGGTAATCGCAATCGAAACTTCTCCATTCTGGTACGATGCGTCCGGCGCTGCCTTTACAAAGTAATCGCGGATGCCTTTTTCTGGTCTTGCAAGCAGATAGACATCGCGGAAAATGCCGCTCATGCGGAATTTGTCCTGATCCTCGAGATAGCTTCCATCGCACCATTTCAGCACCAGTACGGCGATGGTGTTGGTGCCATCTTTTAAGAAGTCTGTTACATCAAATTCACTCGTAGAATGAGACACCTGGCTGTAGCCGACGAAGCTGCCGTTCATCCACACGTAGAAACAGGAATCCACGCCCTCAAAATTCAGGAATGCCCTCGGTGCTTCCTCCTGTTTTTTCCACTCGAACGTTCTCACGTACGCACCGCACGGGTTCTCATACGGCACATACGGCGGATCCACCGGGAACGGGTAGCGGACGTTCGTATACTGATGGTGGTCATGGCCATAATTCTGCCAGACGGACGGCACCGGAATCGTCTCGAATGCAGAAGTGTCGTATCCTTCTGCGAAAAACTCCTCTTTTACATCGTAAACACTGGTAAAATAGCGGAATTTCCAGTCACCGGAAAGCAGAAAAAAGCGGTCCGACGCCTCCCGGTTCTCCACCAGATCCTCCATGCGGCGGGATGCCGGAATGTAGTAGGCACGGTTCGGCATGGTATTCACATGCAGGTGATCGAAATCTTCGAAATATTTTGGAACAATCATCTCTTTTTAAGTCCTCCTTATTCTGTCTTTTGTTTCCAATATCAGCACCGAAACACACGCGGTCCCGGTGCCGATCAGGTTTTCTGTTATTCTTTTACTTTTTCCATGCAGGAAGAACGCCTTCGTAATTCATGCCATAACCGTAGTCATAGTTATGTCCTTCGCTGTCAATATAGGTTTCCATATCCAACGCACGGTCCTCGCTCTGCTCCTCAACCGCATCCATATCCTTCGGCATCTGGATCGGCAGACGGCCGGTCGGGTTGTAACCGCCGAAGACAACGTCGAGCACAGCGGCTCTCGAAACACCGAACTCTGCGACGATCGCATCGGCTTCGGCTTCAAATTCATGCATCACCATCGGGTTGTTGACGGTTGCGCAGACGATCACCGGCTTGTCGCCCATCGCGCGGCGGCATTCGAGAATATTGTCGAGATCAGCCTCGTTGTAGGCAGTGTTTGTCTTTCCAAGATAGCTGCGATTCGTGAAATTCTCGCGGAAATCACCGCCGGCAATGCTCACCTCACGCGCTTTTTTCGCCGTATACGGGCGGTACTGCAGTGTAATCGGCAGATAGCCGTTGCCGCCGTTCGCAAGATCTTCGGTGGAATACGGGTTGCATGCCGGGCTTTCGATAAATACCAGCGCCACATCGGCCTCCTCCGGTGATGCCACGCGTGTACCGTACTTGGACGGCAGTCCATCCGGCAGCGGATCTTCGGTTTTTGCCGGCAGATCGATGCGGAAGAACGCTTTGGACGGTCCGATCTTTCTCTCCGGAATATAAACCTTCAAACCTTTCTTCAGCGGCAGCACACCCTTCTGTCCTTCCGGTGCGCGTTTCGCACTGTTTTTCAGCAGGACGATGGATTTCTGCTGTGCCTCATAGCCATGGCGGCAGAACTCTTCGCATCCTACAATCTTTGCGGATTCTTCCGGATCAAGATACGGGTCCTCAAACAAACCGCAGTGGAAAATGTTGATCAGAAGACGTTTGGCGGACAGCTCCATGCGCTCACGCATCGCTTTCTCGCCGTATTTCTCACAGCCGATCTTATACGCCTCGACAATCGGACCGGACTCGCTGTTTCCGCCGAACTGGTCAACGCCGTTTGTGATCGCCAGCAGACACCGTTCTGCCTCGGTCATATCCTGCACGCCGTAGCAGCGGCTTCCAAATCCCTCAATCGTCTTCTCCGGATCCTGGGTGATGCCCCAGTCGGTGCAGACAATGCCTTTGAATTCATATTTTCCGCGCAGCAGATCCTTGATCAGGTACTCGCTGTAGGAGTTTCCGACGTTCTTGCCGTTTTTCTTGTCCACGCCGTAGGATACGGTGTAGTACGGCATAACCGCGGATGCGCAGTCGGTCGGTCCGTCCAGGTGGAAGGCTGCCTCGGTAAACGGTTTTAAATGCTCCTCAAAATTTCCGGTCGGATAAACGGCAAACTGTCCGAATGCATAGTGTGCATCGCGTCCGGCCTCTCCGGTGCCGCCGCCCGGCCAGTGTTTGACCATCGTGTTGACGCTGTCTTTTCCCCAGCCGTCTGCTTCCCCTTCCGTTGTCTGCATACCGTCACAGTACGCTTTGGTAAGCTTTTTGGACATCTCCACTTCTTCGCCTAACGTATCGACAAAGCGCATCCATCTCGGCTCGGTGCAGAGGTCGATCTGCGGTCCGAGTGCCGTTGTGATGCCGAGTGCCCGGTATTCACGGGAGGCATCCTTTGCAAACTGTCCGGCTACTTCCGGGTCAAAGCATGCTGCAAAGCCGACACCCTCCGGCCATTTGCTGATCTCGCTTCCGCCGCTCTTGAACTCTGCGCCGGAATCCTTTGCTCCGTTCCGCGGATCAGAGGAGAGGTTGATCGGAATACCATACGGCAGTGTCTCCGCCCGTTTCTGCAGCTCATTGCTCCATTTTGCGGAAATCTCCGGGCTTTCTACGTTCGTCAGCAGGATATGGCGGATGTGCTCGTCCTCCAGAAATTCCTTCTGCTGGTCAGAAATGGCATACGGCTCTTTGCCGGATTCGAGATACGTTTTTCCGTCAAACGTTCCCTGGAATGGTCCGCCCGGCATCGGCGGTACCGCCTGGTGCGGCGAGTACAGCATAAGGCCTGCAATCTCTTCAATCGAAAGACGACCCGCAAGGTCTGCCGCTCTCTCCTCATCGGAAAGACGCCAGTCCTCGTACGGCAGCAGTTCGCCGGTTTTTGCAAGATCTTTAAAGTAATATCCATCTTTTTCCAATACCTTTACACCGGACTCCTCCGCCCAGGCAATCGTTTTTCCGTCTGCCTGTGTGATGCGGTGGATTCCGTTTTTCGTTGTTTTCTCCATAAGTTTTCTCCTTTTTCCTGCTGCATTTATTTCAGTGTAAATACCGCACTGTTTTCCGTCGTGCTGCTGTCACCGACAAATACGGTAAACGTTCCAGGCTCGCTTCCAAAGGTTCCGTCGAGACGGTAGTAGCGCAGATCTTCTTCGGTAATATAGAAGGTCACTTCCTGCTCTTTGCCCGGAGCAAGCTCTACTCTTCGGAAGCCTTTCAGCTCTCGCACCGGACGAACCACATCGGAATAATCATCACGGATGTACAGCTGTACAACATCACAGCCAGCCGTATCACCTGTATTTTTCACGGTCACATGCGCTGCAATTCTGCCGTTTTTATCCATCTCGTTCTGATCCAGTGTTACCGCGGAAATATCAAACGTGGTATAGGAAAGTCCGTAACCAAACGGATACAGCGGTGCGTTCGGAATATCGAGATATTTGGAGCGGAACCGCTCTTTCATGCCCGGCAGATTCGGTCTTCCGGTGGAATACTCGTTGTAGCTGACCGGCGCCTGGCCCACGCAGTACGGGAAGCTCATCGGCAGATGGCCGGATGGATTTTTCTTTCCGGTCAGAACATCCACAACGGCACTTCCGCCCTCTGTTCCCGGGAACCATACCTCGAGAACGGCTTTTGCTTTTGCACTGATCTCACGCAGATCAAGCGGACGGCCATTGAACAGAACAACAACAACATTCGGGTTAACGGCCATCACTTTTCGGAACAGCTCCATCTGAATCTCCGGCACATCGATCATGGCACGGCTGGTCGCCTCGCCGCTCTGCAGATAATGCTCACCCATCGGCATGACCACGAGATCGGCCTCTTTTGCTGCCTGTAGTGCGCTCTGCTCCATGGCAGCAAGCTCTTCCTCACTGTATTTTTTCGGTGTCGTCTCGGTAAATCCGATCAGCTCCACATCGTTTCCGATAACCGGGCATCCTTCCGCATACGTGGTGCGTGATGCGTCGAATACTTTCTCGGCTGCTTCCTGAATCGTCACGCAGTCCTTGCTGTCGCCGGTGAAGGACCAACTGCTCTTGATTTCATGATTGTTGGTATACGGGCCGACAAATGCGATCTTTTTCGCAGTGTCGAGCGGCAGTACACCGTCGTTTTTCAGCAGGACGAAGGATTCCTCCGCTGCTTTTTTCGCCAGTGCACGATGCTCCGGGCAGAGGTTGTATGCTTTCTCTTTCTCGGCATCCGCATCTTTATATGGATTTTCAAACAGTCCCAGTTTGTTTTTCAGCTCCAGAATCCGCAGGCAGCACTCGTCAATCAGATGCTCGTCCACTTCACCTTCTTCTACGAGACGGCAGAGGTTTGCGGCGTAAACGGATGTCATCATATCAATATCCACGCCTGCCTCCAGCGCTTTTTTCGCTGCATCGGCGGCATCTTCCGAGCTTCTGTGGGCAACGGTTTCCAGAATGGCTGCAAAGTCAGAAATCAGCACGCCGTCAAATCCCATCTCGCCGCGCAGGATATCGCGCATCAGCCATTTGTTGGTGCTCGCCGGAACGCCGTTGATCGTGTTGAATGATGTCATCACCATCGCTGCGCCCGCATCAATGCCTGCTTTGTATGCCGGAAGATAGAATTCACGGAAGGTATGCTCTGAGAGCTCTACGGTGTTGTAATCTCTTCCTGCGACTGCTCCGCCGTAGCCTGCAAAGTGTTTGATGCAGGAGGCAACTTTTCCCGGTGTTTTTAAATCATCGCCCTGGAAGCCTTTTACGATCGCCTCGGAAAAGCGGCTGTTCAGGTACGGATCTTCGCCTGTGGATTCCACAACGCGGCCCCATCTCGCATCGCGCACAAGGTCAACCATCGGAGAAAAGGTAACGTGAAGTCCGGCCGCGGATGCTTCTTTTGCGGCTGCAGACGCGCACTCGCCGGAGAGTTCCGGATCAAAAGTGGCTCCCTGCGCCAGCGGCGCCGGGAAAATGGTCTTCATGCCGTGAATGACATCCATCATAAACAGCATCGGGATGTGATGCGGCTGTTTTGCCATATAGTCGTCCTGCAGTTTTTTCATCGTATCGGCGCCTGCTGCTCCCAGAATGGAGCCTGCCATCTCCAGATCCTCTTTTCCGATTCCCATATCGTTTGCCGGACCGGTCAGAACGCTGTTTTCATCTCCCAGATAAAATGCTCCGCTTAACTGAAGCATCTGGTCCACTTTCTCTTTCAGCGACATATCCGCCAGCAGCTTTTCCAAATCTGTCTGTTTCATTGAAAAACCTCCTGTTTTTTATTTTCAGAATTTTTGGTTTTCTATCCCATTTGTTTCTATTTTACGGCATAACTCTGCATAAAACAATCTATTTTTTTGACTCTTTTCTCTACGATTTTAACAAAAGAAGCGCGCCTGCCATCGCTTTTTCCATTCTGGCAGACACGCTCCGTTTTTTATAATTTGATTCCTTTTAATGCCGCGGCAAATGCATTGTTTACCGGCTCTTCGGCCTCTTTTTTCTGTTTTTTCAGGTAGGCTGCCACATCCCGCTTCGTCACGCCTCCGCCCTCTTTTTTGCGGCGCTCCTGGAATTTTGTCATGCGCTCCTTGTGCCCGCAGGAGCAGACAAACGTCGCATCCTCGCCTTTTCCGATCATCTCCATGCGCTTATGGCAGACCGGGCATCTCGCATTCGTCGTACGGGAAACCGTTTCACGGTAGCCGCACTCTCTGTCCTGGCAGACGAGCATCTTTGCATTCTTTCCATTGACTGCCAGCAGCCGTTTTCCGCAGTTCGGGCACTTCTTGTTTGTCAGGTTATCATGGCGGAATGTTCCCTCTTCCGTTTTGATTTCCTCAATCAGTTCCACCGTGTAGCTCCGGATCTCTTTCATAAAGGCATCGCGCCGCTTCTTTCCCTTTGCGATTTCGTTTAACTGCATCTCCCAGCTTGCCGTCAGCTCCGGCTTTTTGAGATCCGCCGGCACCAGCTTCAGAAGCTGGCGTGCTTTCGAGGTCAGATAGATCTCATTCCCCTTTTTCTCCAGCAGAAAGCTGCGGAACAGCTTCTCAATGATATCTGCGCGGGTCGCAACCGTTCCAAGGCCGCCCGCCTCGCCGATCGTTTTCACAAGACTGCTGTCGCGGTTTTCCATGTAACGGACCGGATTCTCCATCGCGGAAAGCAGCGTTCCTTCCGTAAAGCGTGCCGGCGGCTTTGTCTTTCCCTCCCGGAGGCTGATCTTTGGCTGGTCGAACTTCATGCCTGCCTGCAAAAGCGGCAGATTCTGCTCCCGCACCTCTTCTTTCGCCTCGTCCTCGTCGTCATACCGGTTATCCTCGTACGCCTCCTGCCAGCCTTTCTCGACCATGCGCTTTCCACGCGCCGTAAAGCATTCTTTTTCGATGGAAGCCTGGATCACAGTCTCCTCGTATACGCAGGGCGGCAGCAGCACCGCAAGAAAACGGCGCACCACGAGATCATAAATGCGGCGTTCCTCATTGGAAAGTGCAGAAAGCTGCACATACTGCTCCGTCGGGATAATGGCGTGGTGATCGGAAACCTTTGCATCATTCACAAAACCTGGCTTTTCCTTCAGCGGACGGCGCTTCGCCTGCTGTGCCAGCGTCTTGTACGGTCCGATACTCACGGCATCGAGGCGCTCTTTTAAAGTCGGTACAATATCCTTTGTCAGATACCGCGAATCCGTCCGCGGATACGTGAGGACTTTGTGCGTCTCATAGAGGCTCTGCATCAGATTCAGGGTCTGTTTTGCCGAATAACCGAACCGTGCACTGGCATCGCGCTGCAGCTCCGTCAGATCGTAGAGCAGCGGCGCCTCTTTCTGTTTTTTCTTCTTTTCTACTTTTTGCAGGATAAGCGGATACCGTTTTGCTTTTTCTGCGATCTGCTTTGCCTTTTCCGGATCAGAAATCCGTGTCCCGCCCGATTTTTCGTCCTTCCAGGTGTATACTGCGCCGCCTGCTGCTGCCATTACGGTGTAGTACGGCTTCGGGACAAATTCTCGGATTTCCTGCTCGCGCTGTGCAATCATGGCGAGCGTCGGTGTCTGCACACGGCCGCAGGAAAGCTGTGCATTGTATTTGCATGTCAGTGCCCGCGTTGCGTTAATGCCGACAAGCCAGTCCGCCTCTGCACGGGAAACAGCAGCCCGGTAGAGATTATCGTACTCTTTCGCATCTTTCAGGCTGGCAAATCCCTCACGGATTGCCTTGTCGGTAACGGACGAAATCCAGAGACGCTTACACGGCTTCTGATTGTGCGCCTTGTCAAGAATCCACCGCGCCACCAGCTCGCCTTCACGGCCGGCATCTGTCGCAATGACCACCTCACCGACATCTTTCCGCGCAAGCTGTGTCGTCACAGCGTGATACTGTTTTCCCGTCTGCGGAATGACCTTGATCTGCAGTTTCTCCGGCATCATCGGCAGAACTGCCATATTCCATTCCTTATACTTTTTATCATAGTCCTCCGGGTCTTTTAAGGTCACAAGGTGGCCGAGCGCCCAGGTCACAATGTACTGGTTTCCTTCCAGTGCTCCGTTTTCTTTTTTCGCACATCCGAGCACGCGTGCAATATCGCGTGCCACAGATGGTTTTTCTGCAATTACCAGAGTTTTCATGAAATGTCTGCTCCTTTTATAGCTCTTTATACTGTTTTATAATTTCATCCCGGTCTTTTCCGAGAATAAAGTAATAATCAATCTGTCCGTCCCCGGCGGTATGAAGATACGTTCCAAACGTCCGCACATTGCACAGCAGTGCCGTTCTGGAAGCGGCGGCTGCAATACCATAGCCGCGGTTTGAGACGACAAGCGGCATCCGCGCCTGCTTTCCGCCAAACGAGACGTAGCGCGCCTTCGCGGTCAGATCCAGCCACTCTGTCGAGAGAATGCCCTTGGCTTTCAGCTTTTCGGAACCGCTCCAGTCAAAAAATGTCCATGTCATGCCGCCGTCGATCATGCGCGGCTCGTCTCGTTTCTCGGAAAGAACCAGTTTGTGATCCGGCGTAAAGAACTGCACCGCGCCGTCCTTTTTTTCCACCATGACACGCAGCTTCTCTGTCTCGACAAGAACCGCCGTCTTCGATTCCTTTGCACTCCAGGGGAACAAGGTATCCGCCTTTGGCTTCCAGTACGTGTCCTGGACTTTTGCCGTCACACCTTTTACGAAGCTGATGCGGATGACCTCCGGCGTAATCGGCGTGATGCGCAGAATGCCGTACATGCTCGCCATCTCAACCGCTGCTTTTCCTTTCTTTGCCCATTTCACCGCGCACTTGATCCTCGAATGCCCCTTCATGCGCAGCAGTTCATTTTCCGGAATTGCCCCAAAAGCGTAGGGCGATGTATTCATGTGCTCTGGCTGTTCAGCTTTTTCTGACTGTATTCCTGCAGTCGCCGGTCTGCTGCCCGGTGCTTTGCCGCCTGTCTTTCCACGGTAGGCGGCACCGGCAAAGACAGCAGAAACTCCTTCCGGCGCACGCTGCTGCATCGTCTTTGCGGCAATTTCTTTTCCTGTTTCTGCCGCTGCTTTCCGCATGCCCGTACTGCTTTTTGGCATCACCGCTGTTCCCGTCGTGCTTGTATTTCCAGGCGCCCTTCCCGGTATCTGCTCCGGCTTAATTACAATCCTTTTTGGTCCGTGGCTGTTCCGCTCGTCCATCTCCTGGATGCCGATCGCGCGGTTCTCCTCACGCGTCTCTTTTTGCGTCAGCGAAACCTTCTCATACTCCTTCGCCTTCGTCAGCGTCTCCATGGCAAATTCCTGGTTGTGACGGCCCTTTGGCGCTTTCTTTGCAAGGATTCCTGTGAGTTTTCCCGTATACAGCACTGCCAGCTCATGCAGCGCACGCGTTGCCGCTACATAAAGCAGCTTTACCTGTCCGTCATTCTCCGGATATTTTTCTTCTGTCGGATCAAGAAGCAGCACCGCGTCAAACTCGAGTCCCTTCGTATACGCAACCGGAAGCACCATCACGCCCTCGCCAAATTCTGCCGTCTCGAGATTCTCCTCCACAACCGGCACATATTTTTTCAGCTTCCGCGCCGTCGCAGCCGCTTCTGCCTCATCCCGGCATACAACGGCAATTGTCTCATATCCCTGCTCCTGCCACGCTTTGATCTTCTGCACTCCAGCTGCCAGAAGCGCAGCCTCATCCGCAAACGCTTCCTTTTGCACCGTCGTTCCATGCCGCAGCACCGGCTCCACCGGATAAATCGCAAAATCCCCGTGCCGCAGGATTTCATTTGCAAAATCGGAGATCTCCACCGTGTTCCGGTAACTCTTCCGCAGAACGCCGAACGCATCGTACGTGCCGGTCAGAATCAGCTTTTTCAGCTCCTCCCAGTCGTTCAGGCCGTAGGAAAAATGAATGTTCTGTGAGGTATCGCCCATAATGGTATACGTACAGTCGCGCAGGCAGTAGTGAAGCACCTGGTACGCCATCATGCCGAAATCCTGTGCCTCATCGATGACTACATGGCTCGCCTCACGCACCGGATCGTTCTCCTTTATCCGCTTGTAGAGGTACGCCAGCGCCGCCAGATCGTAGACATCAAACGAGTTTTCCGGCATTTCCACTGCTTTTCCTTTTTCCGCCTGCTGTTCCAGAAACTGCGAATAGAGATCAAAAATGGATCCCTTCCATTTTCCATCCCCGAAATATTTCTCATATTTCCGCTTCAGCGCTTTTTTCTCGCGCGCCGGAAACGTCACTTCTTTTCCCGAAACCTCGTTCTCAAATTTTGCCAGCAGGATCTCGTTCAGCATGCACATCTTTCCTTCCATGGAAAGTGTGGACTGCTCCCTGCAATAGTTATCAATATACTCGGCGTCCAGAAGCAATGTTCCCGTTTTTTCCAGCCGCAACGGCTCCCGCGGAATCTGCTCTGCCTCGTACGTACGGCAGAAATTTTCCAGATCGAAAAACCAGCCGCTTCCGCCCTTTATGCTGTTTTTCTCATCCGCGCGGTCGATGGTGTGTACCATGTACTTTTCTTCGTCCCAGTCCTCATACAGAAGCCGGATGAAAAGCTGCTCCATCGTCATCTGACGGATGCCGTATACATCGAGTTCCGGCAGAACGCTGGTAATGTAGTTCAGCAGAATACGGTTGCTTCCAATGATATAGAAATCCTCCGGCCGGAAGTCCTCCTCGTAATTATAGAGGATGTACGAAATCCGGTGCATCGCCACCGTCGTCTTTCCGGAGCCAGCCACGCCCTGTACGATCAGATTCGTCTTCGGGGATCTGCGGATAATGAGGTTCTGCTCCTGCTGGATCGTCGCAATGATCTCACCGAGCACCGCTTTTTTGTTCTTCGCCAGATACTTTGTCAGCAGCTCATCGTTCGCTACCACATCAGAATCAAAAAAGTCTTTCAGATGGTCATTTTCAATCTCATACGTCCGCTTTCTTTTCAGATCAATCGAAAAAGTACCCTCTGAACTCACCGTATAGCTGCACGGCCCGGTGCTGTTCTCATAATAGACGGAGGAAATCGGCGCCCGCCAGTCCAGCACAACCGGTTCCGCCTTCTCATCGGAAATGCCGACGCGCCCGATGTAATAGGACTCTAAAAACGAAAGCCGCGGATCCTGAAAATCAATCCGCCCGAAATACGGCTTCTTTCTCGCTTTTTCCAGCCGCGCCATGCCGTGCTGGTACGCATTCAGCTTCGCCGTCGCGTTGTTCCAGAGCGCCAGGCCTTCCGCCTCTTTTGCGTCGTACGTCTCCATCAGATCCGCCAGATCCTCATTGGCCGACCGGATATCTGCCTTCGCCTGCTCCAGATTCTGCTCGGCAATCCCGATCACCTTCGCAAGCTGTGCTTCCTCCTCTTCCCTCGTAAGTCCGGGAATCTCTGATTTTCTGATGCTTCTTTCCAGTTTCTCTTCTTCCACTTTGTGCCTCCTTTTTTACGAAAAACTTCTTCTACATCAGCCCGTTCTTTTGATTCTCTTATTTCCATCCCAATAGACTTTATTTTACCATGCACACGTCTCCCCGGCAAGATACTTCACCCGCTTTTTCGTGCATCAAAAAAGACACCATGCATCTTACACACAGTGCCTTTCCGACTTTTTTTCTTACTGAAGGTAATCCTTAAATTTCTTTTTAAATGCTTCGATATCGTTCGTATGGGCTTCCACAACCGCATCCGGGTTTCCGGCGATCATCAGGACACTCATCAGGGATTTCGCATCAAAGACGCATCGTCCTATTTTTACGTCAACGTCGTAATCCAGGCGTTTCACCATATTTACAAATTCTTCTACACTCTCTACTTCATCAAACTTTAACGGTAACGAAATCATATTTTCTGCATCCTTTCTGCTTTTTAGTCTTCTTTTCATGATTTTGAATTCTTTCTTTTATTTCCTTCAAAATCGGTCAAAAACTTACACGATATCCCTTTTTTGCTGTTTTTTCTGAAAGTAGTAATGAAATCGCCTTCATTTTCGACTGACACTAAAATAGCATACATCTGTCTCACTGCAAATATCCGTTTTAGACAAAATTCGACGTAGTTTTACAGCAATTTGCTCATATGTTCCGTCTGATTCGTTAAGTTGTTTCTTTTCCGGCACTTTTTTCGTCTGATCTGACGGGCCGGAAGGCCTTACTTGAGAATCACTCTCATGAAAAGTTATTCGCTGAAAATAATATTTCGGATCTTCCGGGACAGGGTGTACGTTCCGGCATCTTTTTTCTGGGTCATCATCAGAAATGTCATATTCTGCTCCGGCACGACTTCCATGTAGCATCCAAGCCAGCCGTCCCAGCCGAACTCACCCTTGCTTCCCAGCGTTACCGCACGCGTCGGATCTACCAGAACACGCATCAGATTTCCGTAGGAAAATCCTTCCAGACCGATCCAGTTATCAAAGCCTGCCTGCTGTACCGCGCTTAATGTGTGGCCTCCCAGAAATTTTACCGTCGCCGGACGGAGAATCTGTACACCGTTGTAGGTGCCGCCGTTCAGCAGCATCTGCGTAAATTTCGCATAATCGTCGATGGTAGATGCAAGGCCTGCTCCGCCTGCCTCATATGCCGGGCGGTACGCCATATCGTTCTGAATGCCAAGGTTATTGTCCAGATAACAGACGGACGGCTGTCCCTCCCTGCAGTCATACACCTTCGCCAGACGATCCTGCTTTTCTGCCGGAACCCAGAAATCGGTATCGTTCATGCCGAGCGGCTCGAAAATTTCTTTTTTCAGAAAATCCCCAAAGCGCATGCCGCTTGCCACCTCAATCACCGCACCTACGGCATCCGCCGACGTTCCATAACTCCAGGACTGGCCCGGCTGATACAGAAGCGGGACTTTTCCAAGACGGTTTGCAAATTCTACTGTACTGATCGTTCCGCCGTTTTCTTCCTTAAGTCCGTGGATCACCTCCTGAAAAAGTGCATCGGTCTGCCGTCCCGTCTCATCCGTTCCGCCGTACGTCAGCCCGGATGTCATATTCATAATATCCTCCAGAAGGATCTCCCTCTCCGCTTTTTCTATCTTCCCATCCGCTGTACATACAACCGGGTTCCGGAAGCCCGGCAGATACTTGCTGACCGGATCCGCCAGATCGACGATTCCGCGCTCTACCAGAATCATCATGGCCGTCGCGGTAATCGGCTTGCTCATGGAGTAGAGACGGAAAATATTATCGCGGGAAACCGGCTTTTTTGCTTCGATATCCGCATATCCGCTCTCCAGATAAACCTGCTCCTCTCCGTCTTTGATCACCATCAGAAGACAGCCCGGTGTCTCTCCTTTTGCAACGGACGCATCCATCACCTGCTGCAGTCTTTTCTTTATCACCTGTTCCATGGTATGTCCTAACCTCCATCTAAATTTCATTGTTTTTTCCTATTTTACCTCTCTTTTTGCCCCCTGTCATCTTTTATCTTGCTTTTCTTCTTCTATCCTCATTGTCTTTTTTTTCTGAAATCTTACAACTTTTCTGAAATTAAGAAAAACCATCAAAAACCATCATTGCCCTATTCCGAAAAATATGCTATTCTATATGTATATATATTTATGAATCTTCAGCTATTTAGAAAAACGAGGTGAACATCTTGCTGAAAACGAACGAATCCGCAGAAAATTATTTGGAAACTATTTTAGTCTTAAGTCAGAAAAAACCCGTTGTACGCGGTGTTGATATTGCAGAAGAACTTGGCTTTAAAAAATCAAGTGTCAGCGTTGCCATGAAAAACTTAAGAGAAAAAGAGCAGATCCGCGTAACGCCGGAAGGCTACATCTACCTGACCGACAGCGGACGCGCGATCGCAGAGATGATCTATGAGCGCCACCAGCTCCTCTCCCGCGGCCTGATGAGCCTTGGTGTTGATGAGCAGACCGCCACGGAAGATGCCTGCCGCATCGAGCATGTCATCAGCCAGGAAAGCTTTGAAGCGATCAAACGTCATCTGCACATGACTGCCGAAAAATAAACATGACAAAGAAAACGCTGCCGGAGTTCTCTTCTCTCCGACAGCGTTTCTCTTTCCGCCCGAAAGTCTCCCATTTCTTTGCCGGAGCCTTTCGGGTTTTCTTTTTACAGCATAAAAGTATACGTTCCGCTTCCCAGTTCCACGGTATCCGCCGGATCCTGCGTGTTTTTAAACAGGGTTGCCGTTGTATTGACCGGAATCGTAACCTGATACTCTATTTTGTCACCTTTCCGCTCCCATCCGGCAGAAATCACGCCGTACGGGCTGTCTACGGAACCTTTCATAAACTCGAGCGGGCCCGGCTGCGGTTTCAGCAGAATGTGCTGATAACCCGGTTTTGTCTCGTCTCTCTGGATACCAAGTCCCGTGTGATACAGCCAGGAAAGAACGCTTCCGAGAGAATAATGATTGAACGAGTTCATCGCATTCTGTCCGCCGAAGCCTTTTTCCTTCGTGTAGGAATCCCAGTGCTCCCAGATCGTCGTCGCTCCCTGGGTCACCGGATACAGCCACGACGGGAATGCCGTCTGCAGCATCATCTTCCAGGCATCCTCCACAGCGCCCTGCTCGGTCAGCATCTGGTTCAGAATACCCGTTCCAAAGAATCCCGTTCCGACCGTATGGCCGATCGCTCTCGTCTTTCGGATCAGATGCTCTCCTATTCTCTTTCTGTCTTCTGCCACACCATAAGACAGTGCAATTGCATACGAGCACTGCGTATCACACAGCGTTCCGTCCGCATTGCAGGTCTTTCCGGAATCCGGAAGTACAAATGTCTCATTCCAGAATTTCTTCACCTTCGCAGCAAGCGCCTCATACTGATGCTGCTCCTCTGTTCTTCCGAGCGCACCGGCAATCCGGCTCATCAGATCGGCTTCTTTATAATAGAATGCATTCCATAAAAGCAGCAGATCCGTCTCTTCCGGTGCCAGCCAGTCGCCAAGCGGTCCGATCGCCGGATTTACCTTCGTTCCCGGCAGACCCTTATCCTTCATATAGTCCATATATTTCTGCATGCCAGGATAAAATTTCTCCAGTGTGCGGATATCCCCATACTGCTCATACAGTTCCCACGCCATAAAAATACTCGCACACTCATACGTAATGCCGCCGAATCCGCCGCCCACTGGTGCAATCTCCGGGTACTGGCCTTCCGGTGTCTGCAGATCACGCATCGCCTGCAGGTTCCGCTCATAGAATTTCTTCAGGCTGCTGTTGTTGAGCGCCGTATGGCAGAAAATATGCGTATCGCCCGCCCAGCCCATGCGCTCATTTCTCTGCGGGCAGTCGGTCGGAATGTTGATAAAGTTGCATTTCTGTGACCAGGAAACATTCTCGGCAAACCGGTTCAGCAGTTTATGGCTACTCGTAAGGCTTCCATGGAATTCCGTCACAGAAGAATACTGAAGACTCTCTACTTCTTCCAGCTCCGGCGCATGCTCCACACCGCTGATCTCAATATAGCGGTAGCCGTGGAAGGTAAACTTCGGCTGGAACACCTCTTCCCCGCCGCGGCAGATATAAACATCCGTACTCGTCGCATCCCGGTAATTTTCCAGCATCATCGTGCCTTCTTTTCCGGCATACTCCGGCAGATCCGGATAAAGCACCTCCGCATAGCGGATGATGATCTTTGTGCCCGCCTTCTCATGCAGTGTAATCCGCGGTACACCGGCCATCTCCTGTTCCAGATCGTAGAGATACACACCCGGGAACAGCTCTTTTCTCGTCTTTGCCATTCTCTGGTCTACAATCCGCACCGGCGCATCGTACTCACCGATATATTCCGGCTTCTGCTCATGAACCGCCGGCCAGGACCGTCCAAAGCCCGGCATCGTGCAGAACTCTTCGATCATGACGGTATCCACAACAACTGGCTTTTCCCAGGTGCTGTCATCAAACTCCGGCAGAGAATAAGTTTCGTAAACCTCTGCCCGGCGCGCATCGTACTGCTCTCCGGCAAAGTAGCTGGAAAACAGGTAAGGACCTTCTCCGAAATACTTCCAATCCTCGGTATTTGTTCCAAAGACCTCGCGGCTGCCGTCCTCGTACTTCATGACAACCTTGGCAAGCAGACTCTCCTTGTCTCCAAAGTAATTGAAGTTCTTCACCACAAAGGTCTGTGCCTCGCTCCACCAGCCCGATGCCAGCGTCACGCCGATTCCGTTTCGGCCCGGTTTCATCAGCCCTGTGATATCGTATGTCTGATAGTTCATTCTGTGGTCATACTGTGTCAGACCCGGACGCAGCAGATCTTCCGTGATCTCCTGTCCGTTGATCCGGCAGTCGTAGATACCGCGCGCAGTAATATAAAGGCGTGCCGATACCAGTTTTTTCTCTTTCTGGCAGGAAATACACGACCGCAGCATTGGAATTGAATGATGGGACGGATCTGCCGTAATCTGGCTGTCTTCTACTTTAAAGTATCCGTTTTCCACCGGAATCTGATCCGCAAAGATACTTTTTTCCCCCTCCAGCCGTCCTTCCGGCGTCTCACGAACAATTTCCGCGGATGGTTTTCTTACGTTTCTTACGGTCAGATTCTTAAAATATCCTGTCGTCCCTTTTCCTGCATAAAATCCGATCTCATTCAGTCTCGGATACGGCAGCACATCGTTATTTCCTCTCGGATTCAGCTGGCGGCCTGATACTTTCGTTCCAAAAAATCCATGCTCTTCAATGGCATCCACGAGGATGCCGTCGACATAGGCGTATGCCACATTGCCGTCAACCTCTACGGTCAGCTTATGAAAGGCATTGGCATTCTCTGGTGTCAGGATTTCCTGTGTTTTCTCTTTCCAGTTGACCAGTTTCGTAACGGCAAACGGTTTTTCCGCTGTATCCTCCGGCGCATAGCCCACGCGGTAAATTTCGAGGCGTGCATCTCCCTCCTCAAGGCACACAGCATAACGGATATAGTTCTCCCCTTCCATGCCAAGCTCATTTTTCGTATGATCGTTCAGACGGAAGTCATTGGCTCCAAAGACGATACCCGCTTCTCCCTTCCCGCCTTCCATCCGAAATTCACTCTCGATCGTAAAAACACCGCGGTTTTCCGCGCATACCGTCGCATGCGGTGCGCCGATCCACTCAGCTCCCTCCCATGCTGCATACAAAGAATCCATAAGGCCTGTCTCGAAGGAACTTTCTGCTTCTGCTTTTCCGCCGTGGTTATCCCACACCTCTGCTTTTACCTCATATTTGGTACAGGGCTGCAGTGCTTCTCCTTCATAACCAATCCCTGTTGATACGCCGGTTTCCATTTTTCCGCTGTCCCACACAGTATCTTCTCCGGTGCGCACAACGATCCGGCATGCGCTCTGCATCAGATTCTGTTCTCCTTCTTCTGCCGTCAGCAGCCAGGAAAATGCCGGTTTTTTCTCATCCAGCCCGATCGGTGCCATCTGATCTTCAATCAGAATTCTCTCTATCTTCATTTGGTAACCTCCCATTGCAAGTTTTGCCTTCTTTGCTGATTGTATTATACCGTCCAGCAGCTATTTCTGTTAAGATCAGTTTTTGCCCAAAAAAGCGTCTTTATTTGCATCTTTTCCGGTGTTATAATAAAGAAAATTACGAAAGAGAGGTACCATCAAATGAAAGTATTATTAATCAACGGAAGTCCTCACGCAAAAGGCAGCACTTATACTGCCCTGCACGAAATGGAAAAAGTCTTTACAGAAAATGGTATTGAGGCGGAAATCGTACATATCGGAAATAAAGATATCCGCGGCTGTGTTGCCTGCGGTGCCTGTTCCAAGCTCGGAAAATGTGCTTTTTCCGATATGGTAAATGAGGTTGCTCCGAAATTTGAAGAGGCTGACGGCCTTGTTGTCGGAAGTCCGGTTTATTATGCATCTGCAAATGCAACACTTATTGCTTTTCTTGACCGGCTGTTCTACAGCACACACTTTGACAAGACCATGAAAGTCGGCGCTTCGGTTGTCTCTGCACGCCGCGGCGGTCTTTCCGCTACCTTTGATGAGCTGAACAAATACTTCACCATCTCCGGCATGCCGGTTGCTTCCGGCCAGTATTGGAACAGTATCCATGGAAATAATGCGGACGAGGCGCAGCAAGATCTCGAAGGCCTGCAGATCATGCGTACCCTTGCACGGAATATGAGTTTTCTGATGAAGAGCATCCAGCTCGGAAAAGAATCCTTTGGTCTTCCGGAAAAGGAACCGCGCGTCGGCACAAACTTTATCCGTTAATTTATCTGTTAAGCAAGATGCCGTCTTTCAGACTTTTTTCTATGTCTGGAATACGGCATCTTTTATAGCTGGAAGAAATTTTATACACGAAAAAAGCCTGCTTCCGCAGACTTTTTAAAGCGACCCGGATCGGGATCGAACCGACGACCTCCGCCGTGACAGGGCGGCGCTCTAACCAGCTGAGCCACCGGGCCACAATAACTATTTTGAAGATATTTGATATACCTTCAAAACCGCATACACTTAACACCTATACATCATACCATACTTTCTTTCCGAACACAACCATTTTCTGCAAAACTTTTGTTTTGCATTTCAGGTCAAGCCCTCGACCGATTAGTAACAGTCAGCTCCATGCCTTACGGCACTTCCACCCCTGCCCTATCTACCT